>Ga0207696_1000020_pt1 | contig 434998 bp, 379 predicted proteins | sample KBSS54metaG_FD_184403 | JGI IMG/M metagenome (GOLD analysis project Ga0207696, IMG submission 184403) | Switchgrass rhizosphere microbial communities from Kellogg Biological Station, Michigan, USA - KBS S5-4 metaG (SPAdes) (version 2) | ecosystem: Host-associated > Plants > Roots > Rhizosphere...
GTACTGCTGCCCGGCGACCAGGTCACCGTGCACTGGCACGGCAACCCTGATGCCAGCACCAACCCGACCAACAGCTTCCCGGCCACGGGCGACTTGTCGGTGATCATCGCCAAGGACCCGTTCGTGCTGGGCAATGCCGGCGGTCTGGTAGACGTGTGGTACGACGTGCGCCGCAACGGCGTGCCCTTCGGCAGTTCGCGGGTATTGACCTTGAATATCGGCGACGCGGGCGCGCAACCCTGGCCAGCGCCTGTGGTGACGGATGCCACGGGCAGTGTGGCCAACCCCCTGAACCCCATCCGGCCCAGTACCGGCAACACCGAAAACACCGCCACGGTGGTCTTGAGCGACCCGCGGCTGGCCCTGGGGGACGTGGTCGCTGCAGTGTGGCGCTACCCGGACGGCACCAACCCGAGCATCCCCTACGGGCTGGTGACCACAGCAGGCCAGGTACAGATGGCCGTACCGCGGGAGGTGCTCGCGGCCAGCGTGGGCAGGACGGTTGAAGTGGTGTGCGTGGTGTTCCGTGCCAATGCGCCGGTCGGTACGTCACAGACATTGAACCTGGTGGTATCGTCGATACCGCAAAGCGCGCTGCCGGCCCCGGCGATTACCGAGGCACAAGGCAACGAGCTGGATGTGTCACGACTGACGGCCAACGCCACGGCGACGGTCGCGGCGTGGCCGCTGATCGCCACGACGCAGTTTTACTGGCTGGAGGCCCGGGGCACCCTGGCCAACAACAGCCCCACCGTGATCCCCGTGGCCAGCAATGTGCAGGTGAGCAACCTGAACGGTGTCAGCCAGCCGATCACCCTGGCCCGGTTGCAGGCCTTGAAGGATGGCAGCACGCTGACACTGGAAATGAAGGTGGCGTTCGGGGGCAATGCCAATGAGGCGGTGACGTTTGCGGTGCGCACTTATACCGTGCATACCGTAGCGGACACCCGCCCGGTCATCACGAATGTACGGGACTCGAAAGGTAACGTAGCCGACGGTGGTACCACGGCTGACACGACGGTGACGTTGAGCGGTACCGCCACTGCGAACCAACAGGTCGATATCTATGACGGATCGGTACGTAGAACAACCGCTACCGTCAATGCCAGCGGTGCCTGGAGCGTCGCGGTGACAGGACTTGCCCCCGGTTCTCATGCATTTACCGCTAGAGCACTATATGGCGGTGGACTAGAGTCGCCCTCGCGGGTGGTCATAGTGGCTTTGGCATTGACGATTGATACCAGCACCATGGTACTGAGTGGACTTTCAATAAAATCTAGCGGTCAACCAACAGGACGAGACTCTATTGGCAATACCGCTGTACGGATCCCACAAGGGGGTACGCCCCCCTATTCTTATCAGTCTGTCCACCCAACGATAGCGACGGTCGACAACACTGGAAAAGTTGTAGGCCGGGACAATGGTTCCGCAGTCATCAGGGTGACCGACAGCCGGTCGGCTAGCGTATCGTACCCGGTAATCGTCTCGAACATTTACTCATTGCGCTGGTATTGGAAGGATGCGAAAGATGCCACCAATCAGATAATGCGCGATTACGTTGTCCGAAACGGTGGTTCATTCCTGACACCGGAAGCTGTTGCAGACATCAATCGGACCACTTATTTACCTCATCGCCCCGTGTATTACTGGACAGGTACTTTCACAGGGGCCGCCGGGCTGGCGGTTCCGCCAGGAACAGCACTTTCCTTAACGCCTCTACTGGCCAGCACGCTCTTGGGAGACGGCTTTTTCCTCAGGTACGGGAACATGGTAACTACCACAGCGTCGCCGCCAAATACGAGCACGGGCGAACAAGAGGGTGAAACCACCGCCAGCTAGAAACTATAAACCTTACAAGATACCCGCAATCGATGATGTCACCAGCCCCCTACGGCGCATGCCGGAGGGGACTGGTATCTCAATCTATCGTATTCGGTTAATTAATTTTTTAATCTCGTACGAATAGCGACGCCCATGAACATATAACACCCCACCCCGGCACCGTTTTTTAAGGTAACGCCCCTAACCCATGGCCAGGAGCGACCACCATGAAAGAACAGGGCCCTATCGAACAACTTGAAGCACTGGACGCCGCCGTCCAGGCGGCGAATGTGGCGCCTCCTTCCGTAAGCGCCATTCTTGCCAGACGCCTGCATGACCTGATTCCCCAACTTCCTGCTGAACTGCCCGCTGCGGCCGTGATGATTGGCGGCCAATCGCTGGTACAGCGCCTCGAACAGCGCCTCACCAGCGGCAAGGCGCTTGCGCTGGCCGGTGACGCGGCGCTCGGGTATTGGCATGAGCAGCGCCACCACGGGATAGCACAACGGCACCTGCCAGGCCTTGAGCGGCTGATCGAGCAACTCGGGGCAAGGCCGACGGCCTGGTTCGGTGACTACCTCAAGCGCCACTGGCGCTTGCAGCGTATCGATGGGCAGCCCATGAGTCAGTGGTTTCGCGCACGCATGGTCGAGCGGCTGCAGGCGCAGCAGCGCTTGCGCGAGCAGGATGGAACCCTGGGCGCCGCCCACTCGGCGATGCTTGAACACCTGGTTCGCATGCCCGATGCCCTCAGCCGTCTGGCGCTGCCGGCCTTCCGCCGCCCGGGCGTCTACGCTGTGCGCCTGTCGGCCCCGGCGCAGCGCTGGAGCATCGAGCTGCCCGGCGCCTTTGTGGTCACCCAGCGTGATGCCCGAGGTTTCCACGATGCCGCGGGGGCATTCACTGTGCCGCCGCCAGGCAACCTGGGCAGCGCATCGCCTGAGGCGGATGCCGGCCCGGTAACGCTCAATACCCCGGCATTGGGCATCGAGTGCTTTGCGTCATTGGCCGAGCTGCACGAGGAACTGAGCGCCCGTTTCGATGATGAGCGCCAGGCCGAGGCCTTGCTGGCAGTGCTTGGCCATGATGATAGGCGACGCGTGCTGCAGGCCGAACATCTGGAACTACCCGCCCTGCACGATGATGTCTTCAGCCGCTCGGCCGGCCAGTTGAATCAATGGCAGTACCGCCAGTTGGAAAAACTGCCCCCCTCCAGCACCCACGGCACCACCCTGGAAGCCCTCGACAAGTCCTTGTTGAACGCCGTGGATGTAACCCAGGTGTTCAACCGCCAGGCCATACTGCGCAACCGCTACAGCGCCTTGCTGGAGAAACACCTCCCGGGCTGGATGAAAAAAGCCTCGGCCCAGCAGAAAATCGAGATCATGCAATCCTTGCAGGAGCTGGCCTCCGAACTGGCGCTGTCCTTGAGCCCTGGCATGCCGAGCATGCAGCAGTTCGGTGAGCGCACATACATGCTCCGCTACGCCCGCCAACAGTTGCGCCAGCGCTTGCGCGCCGACCTGGACCTGGACATCGACCCCGACCTGATCACCCTCAGCGTCACCCGGGCTGAACAGACGGGGCCGATCCCGCCACCGACCAACCCGCTCAGTTCCATTCCCGGGCGCTCGCGCCAACAGGCGGGCCACCCGGTGACACTGAGCACCCAGCGGTACAAGCTCAGCGAACTGGCCCTGGAGAACGTTGCGCTGATCGACACCGACTACACCTTGACCGCGCGGGTACAAGGCCCGCCGGGCCTGCCCTTGCCTGGGCTGACGACGCAATACGTGCGCAGCGCCATTCGCCACCTCAATGTCGGCGACCGGTATAGCCGTTTCGTCGAAACACGGTTGCTGCAAGGCCCCGACGCGCAATGGCGCCAAGAGCGCTACCGGCGTATCACGCTGGCACGGATGCGCGCCGAAGCCATCAAGGCCCGGTACGCCGGCCATTTCCTGACCGATCGCGGCGAACGCGGCTATCAATGGGCCGCCGCCCTGCTCGACCACCCCAACCGCGGTGCAGGCCGCAAAACCGTGGAGGGCCACACGCTGGAAATCCACCAGTTGCTGATCAATGGGGCCACGGTACGCGGGGTATGCGTGATTGCCTCGACGTCGCCGCAAAGCCTGCCCAACCAGGTGTATTACACCCCGGACGCGCCAGACCGGCGGGCGTGGCGCGAATACCGTGACGGGCAGGGGTGGCTGGCGGCGATCAGGGCTGACACCGCGCTGCGCGACTATATCGTGGACAGGGTAGCGCTCACTGATCGCCAGCGAGTGCTGTCGCACCTGAACGGCAAGGGTGCGGCAAGGTACTTCACGACCCAAATCATCACTGGCGACTTCATCGATCAGTGCTACCACGCCGATGTCAGACAGGTGCTCAGCAACATCGACGGGCAATCGACCTCGACCGCCGAGATGAACCTGAGCAATTTCTGGCAATTCACGGTCCTCATGGCCGAAGTTGCTTCACTGGCGCTGCCCGGCAAGGTGCTGCTGCCCCTCGCGCTGGCGCGGGCGTTCTGGTCGCTATGGGAAGGCGTTGACAGCATTGCCCAAGGGCAACGCGACGAGGGCCTGAGGCTGATAATGGAGAGCATCAGCCACTTGACCGACGCCGCGTCCATCGCCTTGGGCTCCACCTACCTGGCGCGTACCATGCGCAAGCTGCCCGTCAAGCGCCCCATGTCCCTCAACACCAACCTGGCCATCACCCAGGAGCCTGCCAACCTGCGTTTTCGTATCGACAGCCACTACCGTGAAGGCGTGTATGAAAAGGTCTCGGACACCGGCGGCCCTTCGGAGTACTACATGAAGGACAAGGACGGCCGCACCTATCAGGTGTTGTTCGATGGCGAAAAATGGCACGTAGTGGACGCTCGCAACCCCGACGCCATCTTCCATCCTTTAGTGCAGCGCAATGCGCAGGGCGAACTTGAAGTCGTGCGCTCGGTGCACTGGCTCGGCAAGGCGCCGAACCTGCCAAGGCTGTTCGATGACTATCAGCGCGGCGACGTGCCCTTGCCGCGGTTGGTCCTGGACGCAAGGGGGCTGGCCTGGTGGCAGGGGGATCGCTACCTGGTCATCGACACCTTCGTGCTGGCGGTGCGCAAAAGCCTGCGCGGCGACCGCTTTACCCTATTGCCCCCGAGCCCTCCGGCCGGCCAGAGCGCGACGGTGTTCCTGCGCTACGACGCCGGCTGGGAGATAAAAGTGAAGCAGGCCGGGGTCATCAGCGCGTGGCTGCCGGTGCCTCGTTCCAGCACGCTGGCTGACATCTGAACCAGCCCGCCGCTACAGACCAGCGGCAGGGCTGGGAAGGCGTTGGTCCAGCAGGCGATGCAGGGCACTGTCAGCCGGCCAGTTGCGCAGAAAGCGTGCGCGGTCGCGGGCGTAGGCCGGGGCGAAGCTGGCATCGCTGCTGTGCTGGCACATGGCGTCGAGGTCGATCATCGCCCAGCAGCCATTGTCCCAGAAAAGGTTGTGGCCCTTGAGGTCTCCGTGGCTGATGCGCTCGCGAGTCAGGTCGGCGAACAACTGGTCCAGCGCCAGCAGTTCCGGCTCGGGCACTTCGGCCGTTTCGATGTATGGCGCAAAGCGCTCGATCAGGTCCGGACCCGCCAGGTGGTCGGTGACCAGATAGGCGCTGCGGCGTAGCCACAGGAAGCGCTTCTCCAAGACGGCCAACGGTGTGGGCGTGGCGATGCCCAGAAACAGCAGGCGGTTGCCCTGCACCCAGGAATGCCAGGCGCGGCTGGGGCGCCAGAAGCGCTTGAGCCAATGGGCGAAGTGCTTGATGTTGTAGCGCTTTATCACCAGCGCGCGCCCCTGAACCGTGACCTGGCCGACACTGGCGGCCCCACCGGTCTTGTACAGGTGACCTTGGCCCAACAACGCATCGGCCTGGTCCAGCACGGGCAGCATGGCCGCTTCTTCCTCGCGGCGAATGGCACGCAGCATGAAAGCCCCGCGCCTGACCGCGAACAGGCTGCACTCACGACCGACCTTGGCCAGGTAGTCCCTGAGGCGCCAGGCGCGGACCTTGTCCACTTGCTTCTGCAGGGCTTCAAGCGGCAGGGCGTGCTCGCCGTTGGCCAGCAAATAGTACACCAGCAGCTCTTCGGTGAAAGGCTCGAAGGTCTTGGGCAACTGGGCAAAGAACACGCCCAGGTTTTGCAGCACGCGCTGGCGGGACAGCGGTTTGCCGGCGTCTTCGACGCCTATGCCGGCGCCGTCGATCAGGTACAGCTGGCCGTTGTGGCGCAGCAGGTTGTCCAGGTGCAGATCCTCCTGCCACAGGCCCTTGGCGTGCATGGCAGCCACGGCGGCCATGGCCTCGCCGAGCACCGCGGTTTGCTCGTCAGCCAGCACCGGTAACTGTTCCACCTCCGCCCAGGCATGGGCCAGGCTCTGGGCGCCTTCCAGGTATTCGAACAGCAGCCAGCCGCCCTCGCCTTCCTGCAGGCCCTCGACCAGCAGTTGCGGGGTGGTCAGGCCCTGTTCGGCGAGACGTTTGACACCGTCCCGCTCGCGCTGGAAATGCCGCGCGGCCTTGGGCCCCACCAGCAATTTGGCCAGAACCGTGCGCCCACGCCATACGCCGGCGCCCACGTAGCGCTGGCCAGGCAACACCCGCAGCAGGCTCAGCAGTTGCAGCTCTGCGCTGCCGGCAGCATCGGCCAGGGTAACGGTCAGGGGCAACGCCGGGGTACGCCCGGCGTGCTTCAGTTCGGCCAGATGCATCAGCGGCCCTCCTTGTGACTGCGGCGGCGGGTCAGGCGTTGCAGCCAGTCCTGCACCAGCGGGCTGGCGGCGTCCTGGTTCAGGTACGCGGCCAGGAACGTGCGAATATCACCCTCACCCCACATGGGCGCACGCCGCAGCAGGGGCTCCAGGTCACGCACCCGGTCGCGACGGCCGAACAGCGCTGGGCGGGTTTTTTCCAGGTCGATCAACTGCGCCTGGTAACCGTGGGCACCCTGGCGCAGGAAAATATGCTTGGGGTAGAAACAGCCATGCACCTGGCCTGCGCCGTGCAGCGTGCGCGCCAGGGTACCGCAAGCCGTCAGGATAGCCTGGCGGCGCGACGCGGTGGAGGCGCCCCATTCGGCCAGCAAGGCGTCCAGGTCGGTCCAGCCGTCCAGCGCGCGGGTCATGAGGATGGCGCACAGATCGCCTTCCAGCTTGCGCTGGCCGTAGTAGGCTGCCTGCAAGGCGGGAATCGCCAACTGCTGATAGCGGCGGATATTGCGAAACTCGCGGGAAAACGTCGGCTCGCCCAGCGGGTGATGCAAGGTGCGGGTCAAGTAACCGCGCTGACGCTTGAGGTAATAGCCCTTGCCCTCGAGCTCCAGGCGGAACACCTGGCTGTAGCCGCCACGGGCGGTATTGGGTTCGTCTACCGGGTCCAGTTGCAGGGTCCACAAAGCTTCGAAACTGTCCAGGCCATGACGCTGCAGCAAGCCCTGCTCGGCATCGGCGATGAAGTCGCTCATTCGCGGCCCTCGAAAAACGTGATGATGTGGCGAATGCGGCGCTTGTCCGACGCATTCAGGCGCTGACGCCGGCGGTACTGCAGGTAGAAGCGCAGCCGCTGGGTGTTGGACAACTGGTACTTGGCCACCTTGTCCAGGCAGGCCAGGTCCTTGGTGATGCGGTAACGCAGCCAGAAGCTGATCCAGAACGCGCCGTTGGGGCAGTCGATGAAGAACAGGGTGCTGTGGTCGTCCACCAGCAGGTTGCGCCACTTCAAATCGTTATGGGTGAAGTGTTCGTCATGCATGGCACGGGTGGCACGGGCCAACTGCTGGCTGATGTTGTCCACCCAGGCGCGGTCCTTGAGACGCGCATCGTGGCGGTCAGCCAGTGCCGACAGGTCTTCGGTGTTGGGCAGTTCGCGAGTGATCAGCGCGCCCCGGTGGAAGGCCGCACCCTTGCGCTCCAGGCCCCAGGCGGCGATTTCGGCGGTAGGAATGCCCCACTTGGCGAAGCGCTTCAGGTTCTGCCACTCGGACTTCACCCGCGGGCGCCCCAGGTAGCGGCGCAAACCCTTGCCCGCGCCGGTGTAGCGCTTGACGTAGTAGTTCACACCGTCCCGGTTGACGCGGATCACTTCCGACAGCGGGTCGCGGGTCAGGTGCTCGCCTTGCAGCGCGAACACTGCGTCCAGCGTGCCAAAGTCGGCGTGCAGGTGCGCGTAGCCAGGTTCAAGGTTCCAACCAGCCATCAGAGCGCATCCCCGTACCGCAGTTTGCGGGCATAGAGTTTCTCCGCCTTGGCCTCCAGCCAGGCCAGCAGGCGCGCTTCCTCCTTGAGTACCTGGCGCAGCGGTTGCTGGAAGTACCCGCGCAGGAAGCGCAGCTTGTCGCGGCGGGTCAGGCCGATGTCCAGGGCCGAGAAATACAGGGCGGCCAGGTCCTTGTTGCGCCAGCGGCGGGTGATGGCCGGGCGCGTCTGGGCGCGGTGCAGGTCGATGACCGAGAGTTTGAAGTCCTGGGCGGTCACCGGTTTGTCGGTGTGCAGCAGAAAGTGGCAAATGTAGCAGTCACGGTGGTTCACCCCGGCACGGTGCATCATGCCGGTCATGCGCGCTACTTCGGCGATCAGCGCGCGTTTGAGCGCAGGCTGGGGCGGCTCGCTGCGCCAGTTGATGCTGAAGTCTTCGAGGCTGACGGTGGGCGCCAGCTCCTGGGTGATGATGAACGAGTGCTGGTCGGCCGGGTTGCTGTTGCGCTCGCCATAGGCCACCGCGGTCATGGTCGGCACGCCCACTGCGTGCAGGCGCTGGATGGCCTGCCACTCCTGGCCTGCGCCCAGCACCGGCAGCTTGGCGGTGACCAGGTTCTTGACGATCTCGCCCCAGCCGATACCGCGGTGAATCTTGACGAAGTAGCCACGGCCATCGACCTCGGTACGCAAGGTGCGCCGGGCCTCCAGTTCGCGGTACACCTCGCCTTGCAACGCTTCCACTTCCACGAAGGGATCGCGCCCGGCCCACAGGCTCTTGAACGGCTCGGCAAGGATCAACTTCATGAGGCGGCTCCGGCCAGGATCAGGTCGGCGGCGTGCTGGGGCATGCTGTACAGGTCCGCTGTGTCGGCGAATGCCAGGCCATTGCGCCCCCAATCAGCGCGCGCGACGTTATCGGCCAGCATGCGCGACAGGTACTGGTTCAACTGGCCCTGGTCGAAAGGTTCGTCCAGCACCAGGCCGCAATCGGCCTCGGCGATGTAATGGGCGTAGCCGCACACGGCCGAAACCAGCACGGGCAAGCCCGCCACCAGGGCTTCGAGCAGCACGGTGCCGGTGTTCTCGTTGTAGGCCGGGTGTATCAGCAGGTCGGCGCCCAGCAGGAAACGCGGAATATCGCTGCGCCCCTTCATGATCTGCACCTGGTCGCCCAGGCCCAGGGCCGCCGCTTGCAGTTGGAAGAACTTGGGTTCGTCCTGGCCGATGACGAACAGGCGCGTGCGTTTTTTCAACTCCGCCGGCAGCGCCGCCAGGGCCTTGAGACTGCGGTCCACGCCCTTGGTCTTGAAGCCGGAGCCAATCTGCACCAGCAACAGGTCATCGTCGCCCAGTTTGAACTCGGCGCGGAATTGGGCGCGTACCTGCGCGGCGTTGGCCGGCGCACGACGGTCCAGGGAGATGCCTGGCGGTAGCAGGTGAAAACGCTCGATGGGCGTGTGGTAATGCTTCATGAACAGCGGCTGCTGCACTTCGGAAATCATCAGGATTTCAGTCTTGGCCTCGGGCGCGAACACGGCCCGTTCGAACTCGGCGAAGTGCTGGTAGCGGCCCCAGAAACGGTACATGGGGTTGCGCAGGGTCTGGGCCTTGTCTTCGTAACAGCCGTCGGCGGCGTAGTAAACATCCAGGCCTGGCAGCTTGTTGAAGCCGATGACGCGGTCCACCGGGCGCTTGGCCAGGTCAGCGCCCATCCAGGTGCTGAACTTGATGTTGCGACGGTGGTTGGACAGCGCCTTGACCGGGCCGACCAGCACTTCGAAACCGGGGGGCACGTCGCCTTCCCAGATCAGCGTGTAGACGCGAATCTGGTGCCCGCGCTTCTGGCACTCCAGGGCAATGCGCATGAAGTCGCGTTGCAGTCCGCCAAACGGGAAATACTTGTATAGAACAAACGCCAGTTGCATCAACGAAGATCCTCAGCCAGTAACAATGCGCTTAGTCGGCTCGCCACACGCTCGGGATTCAGACGAGTGAAGCACAGGGGCCACTCGCGTTTAAGATCGAACCGCCGCTGGTCTTCCGGCGTCGGTTGATAGGTACAGGTCCTGGACAGGCACGGTGCGCAGGCAAAGTCGCTGGCCAGGTGTACCTGGCCCTGCCCATAGGCACCGGTCAGCCCCGGGTTGGTGGGGCCGAACAGGGAAATGGTGGGCACATCCAGGGCGGCGGCCAAATGGCCCAGCCCGGTATCGACGGCCACGCAGGCCTTGGCGGCGACCAACACCTTGGCCACCCCTGCCAGGTTCAATTTGGGCAGTACCACGGCGTTTTTCAAGCCCGCGGCAATGCGCTGGGCACGCTCGTGCTCGGCCGGGTTGCCCCACGGCAGGCGAACTTCGATGCCGGCCTTGCCCAGGCGCTCGGCCATTTCGCGCCAGTACACTTCGGGCCAGTGCTTGGTGTCCCAGGTAGTGCCGTGCAGGAACAGCACGAAGGGCACCTTGGCCTTGCCGTCGCCCAGCCGCGCACGGTCCAGGCCGTATTCGCCCAAGGTGGCCGGCAGGTCGTAACCCAGGGCCACTGCAAACAGCTGGCGCAAGCGTTCGACCGCATGCTGGCCACGGCCAACGGCCAAGCGCCGGTCGTAGAACCGGCTGGCCAGCGACTCGCGTGCCGACTGCCGGTCAAGCCCTGCGACAGGTGCCTTCACGTAACGGGTCAGCAAGGCGCTTTTCAACAGGCCCTGGGCATCGATCACCAGGTCGTACTTGCGCTCGCGCAAGCTCTGCTTGAAGCGTCGCCACTGGCCGCTCTTGATGGTTTCCCAGAGGTTCTTGCGCCAGCGGCGAATGGCCACGGGGATAACTTTATCCACAGCCGGGTGCCAGGTGGGGATCTCGGCGAAGCCTTCTTCCACCACCCAGTCGAAACGGATGCCCGGAATGGCCCGGGCAGCATCGGTCAGCGCCGGCAGCGCGTGAATGACGTCGCCCAGGGATGAGGTCTTGATCAACAGTACCCGCAACTTAATCGACCCCGACCGTCAGTTCGACCGTGGCCGGCCCGTCAAGCTTGTTCAGGGCATCGGATACCCGCTGCGGCTCCAGCAGGCGCAGGCAGTTGTAATGGCCGAAGCGGCAGGTGCGGTCAAAGCATGGGCTGCAATCCAGGCCCAGGCGTACCACTTCCACCTGGTCGGCCAATGGCGGTGTGAAGCCTGGCGAAGTGGAGCCATACACAGCCACCAGTGGGCGGTTCAGGGCCGCGGCCACATGCATGAGCCCGGAGTCGTTGGACACCACCGCGTCGGCGCAGGACATCAGGTCGATGGCCTCGGCCAGCGAGGTATCGCCGCTGAGGTTCACCGACTCCTCGCGCAGGCCAGGGATGAGCCGGCCGCGAATGGCCTCACCCACCGGGTGGTCCTTTTTCGAGCCGAACAGCCACACCTGCCAGCCTTCGCGGATTTTCATCTCGGCGACCTTGGCGTAGTGCTCCGACGGCCAGCGCTTGGCCTCGCCGAACTCGGCACCCGGGCAGAGCACCAGCACAGGGCGGTCCAGGGCCAGGCCGAACTTGGCCAGGGCCGCCTCGCGGCTGGCCGGGTCGATGCGCAGTTCCGGCCGCGGGTAAGGCTGGGGCAACGCGGCACCGGGCTCGAAAGCCAAGGCCATGAAGCGCTCGATCATCAGCGGGTACCGGGCCTTGTCCAGGCGCCGCACGTCATTGAGCAGGCCATAGCGAAACTCGCCACGCCAACCGGTGCGCGTGGGGATATCCGCGAAGAACGGCACCAGGGCCGACTTCAGCGAATTGGGCAGCAGGATCGCCTGATCGTACTGGCCCTTCAGGGACTTGCCGATCGTGCGCCGGGTGGCCAGCTCCAGCGCACCATGGCCGAGCGGGAAGCTCAAGGCCTGGCGTACTTCGGGCATGCGCTCCAGGATCGGCCGGCTCCACTCGGGGGCCAGGACATCGATCATGCAGTCGGGGTGGCGCACCTTGAGGCACTGGAACAGTGTCTGCGCCATCACCATGTCGCCAACCCAACTGGGTCCAATGATCAGAATTTTCATGCTTTTTCCAGAAACGACCGAGGAGGCAGCAGGCCGTTGGTGTACAGCCTGGCCTCCCCGTCTTGTCTTTTGGTCAGGCGCGGTTTGACCGTCCGCGCCCCTTGTCCGGCCGTTCGGGCTTCCCGCCCGCGATCAGCCCAGCTCCATCAGCTCAAGCCCAACCAGGCCCAAATACGCAGCACTTCCCTGCGCTGGGCGACAAACTGATCACCGGCGATCACCCCGGCCTGCTTTTGCAGGGCCTGGCGGTGAGCGGCCGAGCGGTAGGCCTTGTAGGCCTCGCGCAACAGGCTCGCATCGTTGGCGGGCAGCAGCCCGGCCTGTTCGAGCCGTTCCAGAATGCGAATATTATCGGTGTATTCCAGTAACCCCGGATAATCCCTGGACCACGCCAGGGCCGCGTATTGCACCATAAATTCAATATCGACGATACCACCGGCGTCCTGCTTGATATCGAACGGCGCCCCGGCGTCGAAGGCATTGGGGCCCGTACCGGCCAACGTGGCCCGGGTCCCCAGGTTGTCACGCATCTTGGCGCGCATGTCGCTGACCTCGGCGCGCAGGGTGCCCAGGTCACGCTCGCAACCCAGCACCTGGGCGCGCACGCCCTCGAACGCACGGCCCAACGCCTTGCAGCCTACCAGCACGCGGGCACGCACCAGGGCCTGGTGTTCCCAGGTCCAGGCTTCGGTTTCCTGGTAGCGGCCGAAGGCATTCAGCGAACTGACCAGCAGGCCCGCCGCGCCCGAGGGCCGCAAGCGCATATCCACTTCATAGAGCTGGCCGGAGTTGGTCTGGGTGGTCAGCAGGTGAATGATGCGCTGGCCCAGGCGGGTGAAAAACTGCGCGCCATCGATGGGCTTGGCGCCGTCAGTCTCGGCGCTGGGGTCGCCGTCATGGATGAACACCAGGTCCAGGTCCGAGCCGTGGCCCAGTTCGATGCCACCGACCTTGCCGTAACCGACGATGATGAAACCCGGATCGCAGGGGCTACCATCGGCGCGCTGGGGCATGCCATGGCGCGCCACGGTCTGGCGCCAGGCCAACATGAAGACTTCTTCAAGAATGGCTTCGGCGAGCCAGGTGAGGTAGTCGCTGACTTTCATCAACGGCAGGCTGCCGACGATTTCCGAGGCGGCTACCCGCAGGCTGTGAGCCAGCTTGAAATGGCGCAGGGCCTCCATCTGCTGTTCCAGGTCGTCCTCGGGGATGCGGGTCAGGCGCTCCCGTAGTTCTGCCACCAGTTCCGGGGCCAGGGGCGGGTTGAACAGCCGCCCCTCGTTGAGCAGTTCGTCCAGCAACAGCGGGTAGCGGGCGATCTGCTCGGCGATCCACGGGCTAGCGGCGCACAAGGTCAACAGCCGGCGCAGGGCCCCCGGGTTTTCGGTCAGCAGCACCAGGTACGCGGAGCGGCGGGCGACGGCCTCTACCAGCGGCAGCACCCGTTCCAGCACGAGGTCGGGGTTGTCGTGCTCCACGGCCTGGGCCAGCAGGCGCGGAATGAAGGCATCCAGGCGCTCGCGCCCCAGGCGTTGCATGGCGCGCAACTGCGGGCTGGCGCGCAGGCCGGCCAGTTGCCGCAGGGCCTTGGCGGCGTCGCTGAAACCGGCGTCCTGCAGTTGCCGACACGCGGCGTCCTCATCCTGCGCGTCTTCCCACAGCGGCAGCCACTCACCGCCGACCACCACTTCACCTTCCTCGCCTTCTTCCTCGTCAGGGTCGGCGATGACCTGGCGGAAGTGCCAGTCCACCCGGCCGCGCCAATGCATCAGGCGCTCGTGGAAGGCGGCCCAATCCGCAAAGCCGAGCATGTAGGCGATGCGCGCCTGGTCCAGCTCGCCGTCCGGCAGCATCTGAGTCTGACGGTCGGCGATGGCCTGAATGGCGTGTTCGGTGTAGCGCAGGAATTCATAGCCCTCGCGCAGTTCAGCCACCACGGCGGGCGGCAGGTAGCCCTGGCCTTCCAGGGTGGCCAGCACTTTGAGCAATGGCCGTTGTTGCAAGCTCAGGTCGCGGCCACCGTGAATCAATTGGAAAGCCTGGGCGATGAACTCTACTTCGCGAATGCCACCTGCGCCCAGCTTGATGTTCTCGGCCATGCCCTTTCGCCGCACCTCCTGCTGGATCAACTGCTTCATGGTGCGCAGGGCTTCGATGGCGGAGAAGTCCAGGTAGCGCCGGTAAACGAAGGGCCTCAGCATGTCCAGCAACTGCGCGCCGGCCTGCTGGTCGCCGGCCACCACCCGCGCCTTGATCATGGCGTAGCGCTCCCAGTCCCGCCCCTGGTCCTGGTAATACTGTTCCAGAGCATTGAAGCTCAGCACCAGCGCGCCGGACGAACCGTAGGGCCGCAGGCGCATGTCGACGCGAAACACGAAGCCGTCGACGGTCACCGGGTCCAGCGCCTTGATCAGCCGCTGCCCCAGGCGGATGAAGAACTCCTGGTTATCCAGCGGGCGCTTGACGCCCTCGGTCTCGCCGCCTTCGGGGTAGGCGAAGATCAGGTCGATGTCCGAGGACAGGTTCAGTTCCACGGCGCCCAGCTTGCCCATGCCGAGGATGACCATCTGCTGCGCCTGGCCACTGCGACGGCCCATGGGGGTGCCGAACTGGTCGCAGTGACGTCTATACAACCATTTATATGCTTCATCTATTGAGGCGTCGGCCATGTCCGACAAATCCCGGCACGTTTGCACCAGATCGGCCTGGCGGGTCAGGTCGCGCCAGATGATGCGCACCTGCTGGCGTGCGCGTTGGCGGCGCAACTGGCGGCCCAGTTCGTCATCGCTGGTGGCGGCCTGCACGGCCGTGGCGATCTGCGCGCGAAGCTCGCCGGCGGCGAAGGGGCGGTCCAGTTCGCCGCTGGCCACCAAGTCCAGCAACAGGGCGGGGGCGGCGCTGGCCTGCTGGATGACGAAGTCGCTGGCGGCGCACACGCGGTCGAACGCTTCCCAGGTGGTAGCGCTCCAGGTAGCCAGTTGGTCTGCGCGGGAAAGTGTGGCTACCGCTGCCTCGAATGTCTGGCGATTGCGCGCAGGCAGAGGGACGAGAATGGCCGGCAATTGGCCCAGCGTTGGCAGGCTCATGGTCTATCCTTGATCGGCGTGCGAAGGGAGGTGTACGACCCCAGGCGGACGTTTCGCGCCGGTTGGACTGTCATACAAAAGTTATAAATAGCTGAAAACAAATATTTCTTGGCAGAAAACATCGCACGCAACCTGTCTAGGAATTATTTTTAACCCACGTTAACGATTTTTCTCACAACGTGGCAGGTGGCCAAGAGCCCTCTGCCTGTAGTTTTACTACGATGGTCGTAATGTCAACGCATGAAATGACAAACGATTTGTAGTAAAACTACACGACGCCGGCACAACCCCTCCGGTAATCCAAGAATTCATATCGTCTGCCCACAAGGCCGTCGCAAACTCAGGCTTCGATTCTGGAAGCCTTTCCGCCCTGGAGCAAGCCATGCAAGACCTCGATCCCGTCGAAACCCAGGAATGGCTGGACGCCCTGGAGTCGGTTCTCGACAAAGAAGGCGAAGACCGCGCTCACTACCTGATGACTCGCATGGGCGAGTTGGCCACCCGCAGTGGTTCGCAACTCCCCTACGCAATCACCACGCCATACCGCAATACCATCCCCGTCACCCACGAAGCACGCATGCCTGGCGACCTGTTCATGGAACGCCGCATTCGCTCGCTGGTGCGCTGGAACGCCATGGCGATGGTAATGCGCACGAACCTGAAGGACTCGGACCTGGGCGGTCACATCTCCAGCTTCGCCTCCAGTGCCACCCTGTATGACATCGGCTTCAACTACTTCTTCCAGGCCCCGACCGACGAACACGGCGGCGACCTGATCTACTTCCAGGGCCACACCTCGCCAGGCGTCTACGCCCGCGCCTTCATGGAAGGCCGCATCAGCGAAGAGCAGATGAACAACTTCCGCCAGGAAGTCGACGGTCAGGGCCTGTCGTCCTACCCCCACCCTTGGCTGATGCCTGACTTCTGGCAGTTCCCGACCGTATCCATGGGTCTGGGCCCGATCCAGGCCATCTACCAGGCACGCTTCATGAAGTACCTGGAAGCCCGCGGCTTCATCCCGGAAGGCAAGCAGAAAGTCTGGTGCTTCCTGGGCGACGGCGAATGCGACGAACCCGAATCCCTGGGCGCCATCTCCCTGGCCGGCCGCGAGAAGCTGGACAACCTGATCTTCGTCATCAACTGCAACCTGCAGCGCCTCGATGGCCCGGTTCGCGGCAACGGCAAGATCATCCAGGAACTGGAAGGCGTATTCCGCGGCGCCCAGTGGAACGTCACCAAAGTCATCTGGGGCCGTTTCTGGGACCCACTGCTGGCCAAGGACGTCGACGGTATCCTGCAACGTCGCATGGATGAAGTCATCGACGGCGAGTACCAGAACTACAAGGCCAAAGACGGCGCGTTCGTGCGCGAGCATTTCTTCAACACGCCTGAACTCAAGGCGATGGTCGCCGACCTGTCCGACGACGAGATCTGGAAACTCAACCGTGGCGGCCACGACCCGTACAAGGTCTACGCGGCGTACCACGACGCGGTCAACCACAAAGAACAGCCGACCGTCATCCTGGCCAAGACCATCAAGGGTTATGGCACCGGTGCTGGCGAGGCCAAGAACACCGCGCACAACACCAAGAAAGTCGACGTCGACAGCCTGAAGCTGTTCCGCGACCGCTTCGATATCCCGGTCAAGGACGAAGAGCTGGAGAACCTGCCGTTCTTCAAGCCAGAGCCAAACAGCGCCGAAGCCCGCTACCTGAGCGAGCGCCGTGCCGCACTGGGCGGTTTCGTGCCACAGCGTCGCGCCCAGAGCTTCAGCGTGCCTACCCCGTCGCTCGATACCCTGAAGGCTATCCTGGACGGTTCGGGCGACCGCGAAATCTCTACCACCATGGCTTTCGTGCGCATCCTGGCGCAATTGGTCAAGGACAAGGAAATCGGCCCGCGCATCGTTCCGATCATTCCGGACGAAGCCCGTACCTTCGGTATGGAAGGCATGTTCCGTCAGTTGGGCATCTACTCCTCCGTCGGCCAGCTCTACGAGCCAGTCGATAAAGACCAGGTGATGTTCTACAAGGAAGACAAGAAGGGCCAGATCCTCGAAGAAGGCATCAACGAGGCGGGCGCCATGAGCTCGTTCATCGCTGCCGGTACTTCGTACTCCAGCCACAACCAGCCGATGCTGCCGTTCTACATCTTCTACTCGATGTTCGGCTTCCAGCGTATCGGCGACCTGGCCTGGGCCGCTGGCGACAGCCGTACCCGTGGCTTCCTGATCGGCGGCACTGCCGGCCGCACCACCCTGAACGGTGAAGGCCTGCAGCACGAAGATGGTCACAGCCACATCCTGGCTGCCACCATCCCGAACTGCCGCACCTTTGATCCGACCTACGGCTACGAGCTGGCGGTGATCATTCAGGACGGCATGAAGAAGATGACCGAAGAGCAGCAGGACGTCTTCTACTACATCACCGTGATGAACGAGTCCTACCAGCAGCCAGCCATGCCAGCCGGTGTCGAGGAAGGCATCGTCAAGGGCATGTACCTGCTTGAAGAAGACAAGAAGGAAGCGGCCCACCACGTGCAACTGCTGGGTTCGGGCACCATCCTGCGCGAAGTCCGCGAAGCGGCGAAGATCCTGCGCGAGCAGTTCAACGTCGGCGCCGACGTGTGGAGCGTTACCAGCTTCAACGAACTGCGTCGCGACGGCCTGGCCGCCGAGCGCTTCAACCGCCTGCACCCAGGCCAGAAGCCACGCGCCACTTACGTTGAAGAGTGCCTGACTGGCCGTAAAGGCCCGGTCATTGCTTCCACCGACTACATGAAGCTGTTCGCCGAGCAGATCCGTCAGTGGGTTCCTTCCAAGGAATTCAAAGTCCTGGGCACCGATGGCTTCGGTCGCAGCGACAGCCGCAAGAAGCTGCGTCACTTCTTCGAAGTCGACCGCCACTTCGTCGTGCTGGCTGCCCTGGAAGCCTTGGCTGATCGTGGCGACATCGAACCTAAAGTGGTGGCCGAAGCCATCGTCAAGTTCGGTATCGACCCCGACAAACGCAACCCACTGGACTGCTGAGGAGAATTTTTGTGAGCGAACTCATTCGCGTACCTGACATCGGCAGCGGTGAAGGTGAAGTAATCGAACTGCTGGTCAAGGTTGGCGACCGCATCGAAGCCGACCAGAGCTTGCTGACCCTGGAGTCGGACAAGGCGAGCATGGAAATTCCTGCTCCCAAGGCTGGCGTGGTCAAGGCCATCAAGGTCAAGCTGGGCGACCGCCTGAAAGAAGGTGACGAAGTCCTGGAGCTGGAAGTCGAGGGCGCAGCCGCTGCGCCCGCGGCTGCCGCACCGGCTGCCGCCGCACCGAAAGCCGAAGAAAAGCCTGCCGCTGCCCCGGCCGCCGCGCCTGCCGCTGCCGCTCCCGCTGCCAGCCAGAACGTCAACGTTCCGGACATCGGCTCGTCGGGCAAGGCGCAGATCATCGAGCTATCGGTCAAGGTCGGCGACACCGTCGAAGTCGATCAGTCGCTGATCACCCTGGAATCGGACAAGGCCAGCATGGAGATTCCCTCTCCTGCCGCTGGCGTGGTCGAGAGCATCAGCGTCAAGTTGAACGATGAAGTGGGTACCGGCGACCTGATCCTGGTGCTGAAAGTCGCGGGCGCCGCCCCGGCTGCTGCACCGGCCCAGGCGGCTGCACCTGCACCTGCTGCTGCCGCGCCGGCACCTGCCGCTGCCCCGGCCCCCGCCGCCGCACCTGCCGCGCCAAGCGTGCAGGACATCCACGTGCCGGATATCGGTTCGTCGGGCAAGGCCAAGATCATCGAGCTGTCGGTCAAGGTCGGCGACAGCGTCGACGTCGATCAATCGCTGATCACCCTGGAATCGGACAAGGCCAGCATGGAGATCCCGTCTCCGGCCGCTGGCGTGGTCGAGAGCATCAGCGTCAAGCTGGACGACGAAGTGGGCACCGGTGACCTGATCCTCAAGCTGAAAGTCGCTGGCGCAGCACCTGCTGCCGCCCCGGCTCAAGCCCCGGCCGCCGCGCCTGCTGCTGCCGCACCGGCCCCTGCTGCCAAGCCTGAAGCCGCGCCGGCCCCTGTCGCCGCCGCCCCGGCTGCTGCTTCCGGCGCCAAGGTTCACGCAGGCCCGGCTGTTCGCCAGCTGGCCCGCGAGTTCGGCGTCGAACTGAGCGCCGTCAGCGCTTCCGGCCCGCACGGCCGCATCCTGAAGGAAGACGTGCAGGCTTACGTCAAGTCGGTCATGACCAAGGCCAAGGAAGCACCTGCTGCCGCAGCCGGTGCGACTGGCGGCGCTGGTATCCCGCCGATTCCGGTGGTGGACTTCAGCCGCTTCGGTGAAATCGAAGAAGTGCCGATGACCCGCCTGATGCAGGCCGGTGCCACCAACCTGCACCGTAGCTGGCTGAACGTGCCACACGTGACCCAGTTCGACCAGGCTGACATCACCGAGCTGGAAGCTTTCCGCGTCGCGCAGAAAGCCGTGGCCGAGAAGGCTGGCGTCAAGCTGACCGTGCTGCCACTGCTGCTCAAGGCCAGCGCCCACCTGCTCAAGGAGCTGCCGGACTTCAACGCGTCCCTGGCCCCTAGCGGCAAGGCGATCATCCGCAAGAAGTACGTCAACATCGGCTTCGCGGTAGACACCCCTGACGGCCTGCTGGTACCGGTCATCAAGAACGTCGACCAGAAGAGCCTGCTGCAACTGGCTGCCGAAGCCGCGGCCCTGGCTGAAAAAGCCCGGACCAAGAAGCTCTCGGCAGACGACATGCAGGGTGCGTGCTTCACCATCTCCAGCCTCGGCCACATTGGCGGCACCGGCTTCACGCCGATCGTCAACGCGCCGGAAGTGGCGATCCTGGGTGTTTCCAAGGCCACCATCCAGCCTGTCTGGGATGGCAAAGCCTTCCAGCCCAAGCTGATGCTGCCACTGTCGCTATCCTACGATCACCGCGTGATCAACGGCGCCGCGGCCGCGCGCTTCACCAAGCGCCTGGGCGACCTGCTGGCCGACATTCGCACCATGCTGCTGTAAACCGCTGTTCGCTGCCTCCTCCCTGGGGAGGCAGCCGTTTTTATCGAGCTGCCACGCTCGTACCTCAACCCCGCCCATGGCGGGGCTTTTTTTTCTTTTTCAGAAGCTCGATCTCAAGGGCGCCAGAACCCTTGAGCCATGCATCTGGTGGCTCTGACCCAATCCCAAGCCAACCACAAGGCGGCCCAGGCAATCCCACAGACATGACTGGCCCGAAACAAACGTTGGAGCAGAGCTTGCTCGCGAAGCGCCGCGCGGGCGGCGCACGGTCTCAAGGGCGCTACAACACCATCGACTAGCGCTTGGTGGCCATGATGAGATCTCCAGCGGGGCCCTAAAAGCCAGTCATGAAACCGCATCATGGCCTCCAGGTGCATGGCTTGGGTTTCTCCAGCGCCCTTGCGACCGTGCGCCGCCCGCGCGGCGCTTCCCGGGCAAGCCCGGTCCCACATCTGTTTCGGGCCAATTATGTCTGGGGGATTGCCTTGACCGCCTTGGTTGTTCGCCTGGAGATTAGGTCAGGGACTCCAGGTGCATGACTTGGGTTTCTCCAGCGCCCTTGCGACCGTGCGCCGCCCGCGCGGCGCTTCGCGAGCAAGGGCTAGGCGCCCCCCTCGCTCCTACATCTGTTTCGGGCCAGTTATGTCTGTGCCATTGCCTGGACCGCCTTGATTGTCCGCCTGGAGATTGGGTCAGGGCCTCCATGTGCATGTCTTGGTTTTTTCAGCGCCCTTGAGACCGTGCGCCGCCCGCGCGGCGCTTCGCGAGCAAGCTCTGCTCCTACATCTGTTTCGGGCCAATTATGTCTGTGGGATTGCCTGGACCGCCTTGTTGGTTCGCCTTGGGATTGGGTCAGGGCCTCCAGGTGCATGGCTTGGGTTTCCGGCGCCCTTGCGACCGTGCGCCGCCCGCGCGGCGCTTCGCGAGCAAGGGCTAGGCGCCCCCCTCGCTCCTACATCTGTTTCGGGCCAGTTATGTCTGTGCCATTGCCGGGGCCGCCTTGTGCGGTCGGCAGCGGCTTGGTGTCGCTTCTATGATTTTTTCAGAACCATCCGGTCACTGGCGTCAACAAACCTGGCAACAACACCCATTTTCACCCCCGACTGAAGTATTCCTCCAGCCGGCCGATATGGATACAGGCACGGAGCCACTGTATTGCTTGTCAGCCTGAGCGCCATGATGCAACCTTGCCATATGCGCCCGGGACCACAGGGTTTTCTCCCCGCGCACGACCAGCACTCTTGAAGCGAGCTCTCCATGAAAAGCCAACCCGATGCCGCCAGCCGTATGGCGGCCGAGGTAGTGACGCAATTACCGGTGCCATCGCGCCTCGGTATGCTGCGTTTCGAACGGCTGAACGAAGCCAATTGGGCGCTGTTGTTCCTGGACCCGAACTGCGAGCGCCAATTCGGCCTGCCCGCGGCGGAGCTGTGCGCGTTGGTCGGCTCGCCTTACGCCAGCCTCATGGAACCCGAAGCCCGCTACCAACTGCACGATGCCATCCAGCTTCAGTTGGCGACACGGCCCCACTACCTGGTACGTTACACGCTGCACACCGCCAGCGGCCCACTGGCCCTGCTGGAAGTGGGTGAACCCTACAAGCAGCACAACCGCCAATTGCTGCGCGGCTACCTGCTGGTGATGGAAGAGTTGACCGGCGAAGCGCTGCTGGTCGGTGGCGACCTGGAAACTCGCCACAGCCGCCTGCAGGTCGCGCTGGAGCTCAACCAGCAAGCACAGCATGAACAGCTACTGCATCTGGAGCGCGTGCGTGCCCAGCAGAACCTGATTCTGCGCCTGGCACGCCAACGCTACAGCACCAACGAACCACTGCTCGAAGCGGCGCAACTGATTACTCGCAGCGCTTGCGAGATCTATGACATCGGTAGCGCCAGCCTGTGGAACCTGGTGGACCAGCACCTGGAGCCCATCGCCGCCTATGACGCGGTGAAAGGCGAATATCGCCAACCCGATGCCATCGACATCAGCGGCTACCCCGACTACCTGGAAGCACTGCAGACCAGCCGCGCCGTGGACGTCAACGACACCGCCTTCGACCCCCGCACCCACGAGATGGCCGAGAGCCTGCGCGCGCGGAACATCAACGCCATCCTCGACGCCAGTATCCGCATCGACGGCCAGGTGATCGGGGTGCTGTGCCTGGAACAAACAGGTGACACCCGGCCCTGGCAATCCGACGAGATTGCCTTTGCCGGCGAGCTGGCCGACCAGTTCGCCCAGGTCATCAACAACCAGAACCGTCGCGCCGCCACCAGCGCCTTGCACCTGTTCCAGCGCGCCGTGGAACAAAGTGCCAATGCCTTCCTGCTGGTGAACTGCGACGGCGTGGTGGAGTACGTGAACCCCAGCTTCACGGCCATTACCCAGTACAGCACCGAGGAAGTGCACGGCCAGCGCCTGTCGCAACTGCCGGCCCTGGAAAACCTCAGCGAAATGCTCTTCGATGCGCCCTCAAGCCTGGCCAACAGCAACAGCTGGCAAGGCGAGTTCAAGAGCCGGCGCAAGAACCTGGAGCCCTACTGGGGGCAACTCTCCATTTCCAAGGTGTACGGCGACAACCGCGAGCTGACCCACTACATCGGTATCTACGAAGACATTACCCAGAGCAAGCTGGCCCAGCAGCGCATCGAGCGCCTGGCCTATACCGACAACCTGACCAGCCTGGGCAACCGGCCGGCGTTCATCCGCAACCTGGACGAGCGCTTCGCCCGCGACAGCGCCAGCCCTATAAGCCTGCTGCTGGTGGACATCGACAATTTCAAGCGCATTAACGACAGCCTGGGCCACCAGACCGGCGACAAGCTGCTGATCAGCCTGGCCCGGCGCTTGCGCAACAGCCTGAGCCCCAGCGGCAGCCTGGCGCGCTTCGCCAGTAACGAATTCGCCGTGTTGCTGGATGATACGGACCTGGAGAGCGGTTACCAGACCGCCGTCCAGGTGCTCAAGACCCTCGACAAGCCCATGTTCGTGGACAACCAGTTGATCAACGTCACCGGCTCCGTGGGTTTGGCCTGCGCGCCGCTGCACGGCCGTGACCCGCAAACCCTGATGAAGAACGCTGGCCTGGCACTGCACAAGGCCAAGGCCAACGGCAAGCATCAGGTGCAGGTGTTCACCGAAGTGCTGAACGCCGAGGCCAGCTACAAGCTGTTCGTGGAAAACAACCTGCGCCGCGCCCTGACCCAGAATGAGCTGGAGGTTTTCTACCAGCCGAAGCTGTGCCTGCGCAGCGGGCGCCTGCTGGGCATGGAAGCGCTGCTGCGCTGGAACCACCCGGAAAAGGGTATGATCCGCCCCGACCAGTTCATCAGTGTGGCGGAAGAAACCGGCCTGATCATCCCCATCGGCAAGTGGATCGCCCGCCAAGCGTGCCGCATGACCAAGAGCCTGATGGCCAGCGGCCTGGGCCCTTTGCAGGTCGCCATCAACCTGTCGCCCAAGCAGTTCTCCGACCCGGACCTGGTGTCATCCATTGCCCACATTCTCAAGGAAGAAGAGCTGGACCCGGCCTTGCTGGAGCTGGAACTCACCGAAGGCCTGCTGCTGGAGGCGACCGACGACACCCACCAGCAACTGGACCAGCTCAAGCAACTGGGCCTGACCCTGGCCATGGACGACTTCGGCACCGGTTATTCGTCGCTCAGCTACCTGAAGAAATTTCCGATCGACATCATCAAGATCGATCGCAGCTTCATTCATGAAATCCCCGACAACCAGGACGACATGGAGATCACCTCGGCGGTGATCGCCATGGCCCACAACCTCAAGCTCAAGGTGGTAGCCGAAGGTATCGAGACCGCCGAGCAACTGAGCTTCCTGCGCCGCCACCGCTGCGACGTGGGCCAGGGTTACCTGTTCGACCGCCCCATCCCCAGCCATGAGTTGCTGCGACGCCTGAAACGCTACCCACGCGGGCCAATGGACTGACATCGGCGCCGGTCTCGGGCAAACTGTCGGCCTATCAATTTGCTGACAACCCAGGTTATCCACACCTGTTGCAGGGGAAATGGGACATGGTTCTGCGTTCGGAGATTCTTGTGAACAAAAACGTCTTGCCTACCGCGGCCCAGGCGCTGCCTGGCCGTGAAACACCGATGAGCGTGCCTGCCGAGCATTTCGTCAATGGCCGCCCGCTGACCGGCCCGTTTCCGGACGGGCTGGAAGTCGCGATTCTGGGCATGGGCTGCTTTTGGGGTGCCGAGCGCCTGCTGTGGCAGCAGCCTGGCGTGTACACCACTGCGGTGGGCTACGCTGGCGGCATGACACCCAACCCCACCTACGAAGAAACCTGCTCGGGCCTCACCGGCCACAGCGAGGTGGTGCTGGTGGTGTTCGACCCGAAAGAGACCAGCTACGAAGCGCTGCTCACGCCGTTCTGGGAATCCCATAACCCGACCCAGGGCATGCGCCAGGGTGGCGATATCGGCACGCAGTACCGCTCGGTGATCTTTGCCACCACGCCTGCGCAAAAGGCTGCCGCAGAAGCGAGCAAGGCCGCCTACCAGGCAGAGCTGACCAAGGCCGGTGAAGGCGAAATCACCACCGAGATCGCCGAAGCGCCAGCGTTCTACTACGCCGAGGCGTACCACCAGCAATACCTGGCCAAGAACCCCGAGGGTTACTGTGGGCTGGGCGGCACCGGCGTGTGCATGCCGCCATGGCTGAACCGCTGAGGGTTATTCGGCGATCAGCCAATCCATCGTCCAGCTACCCTGGGTCTGGCCCAGTTTCACCGCCAGCCATGGCAGCAACTGGCGTAACTCCTCCTCCAGTCCCCAAGGTGGGTTGGCGATCGCCAGGCCGGAGCCGTTCAGGCTGTCTGGCCGCTCGAGCGAGTGCACCAGCAACTCCACGCGCAACAGCTTGGGCGCGCCACTGCCGGTCAGGTCCTGGTAGAAGCGCTTGAGCGCGCGCTGGTCCTTCACCGGGTACCAGATGGCCGCCACGGTCTGGCGCATGCGCCCGACCGCTTCCTTCAGCGCCTTGGCGCAACGCTGCATCTCGTCCAGTTGCTCGAACGGCGGATCGATCAGCATGATGGCACGCTTTTCCGGCGCCGGCAGCAGAGCCCGGGGCACATGCCACCCCTCGCCCAGGTGCACCGCCACCCGGCGGTCGCCCTTCATGTTGTCCTTGAGCAACAGCCCATCCTGCGGGTGCTTTTCATTGAGCTGCACACGGTCCTGGGGGCGGGTCAGGCGGCGGGCCACTTCCGGCGAGCCGGGGTAGTACCGCAGTTCGCCGTCAGGGTTCATGTCGCGTACCAGGCCCATGTAGTCAGCGGTCAGCGCCGGCAGGTCATCGGCTTGCCACAGGCGGGCGATACCCTCCAGGAATTCGCCGGTACGGCTGGCCTGGTCGCCGCGCAAATCATAAAGGCCGATGCCCGCGTGGGTGTCCAGGTAGGCGAACGGTTGCTCCTTGCGCGACATCAGGGCGATGAGGCGGCTCAGGACCAGGTGTTTGAAGACGTCGGCGTGGTTGCCGGCGTGGTAGGCGTGACGATAGTTCATGGCAACTCCTGCAAGGCCGTGGAGTTTACCTCGGGCCGGCCCGACAACCCAAGTTGGCAGGCCGGCATTCCGATCATTTGCTTTGCCGGTACACCAGGCGGGAAGCCTCGAAGCGCGCCTGCATGCTGGCCGACGGCGCACGGCCCCATAAGCTCACCAGCCAGATGGCAAGGGCGGCGAAGAGGAAGCCCGGTATGATTTCATATAGCTCGATGGGGCTGTAGTGCTTCCACAGCACCACCGTCAGCGCACCCACGACAATGCCGGCGAGTGCGCCGTCACGCGTCATGCCGCGCCATACCACCGACAGCAGCACCACTGGCCCGAAGGCCGCGCCAAACCCGGCCCAGGCATAGGCGACCAGCCCCAGCACGCGGTTGTCCGGGTCAGCGGCCAGCGCGATCGCCACCAGCGCTACCGCCAGCACCATGGCCCGCCCTACCCACACCAATTCACGCTGGCTGGCACCGTTACGCAAGAATGCCTTGTAGAGGTCTTCGGTCAGGGCGCTGGAGCACACCAGCAGCTGGCAACTGAGCGTACTCATCACCGCCGCCAGGATCGCCGACAGCAACACCCCCACCACCCACGGGTTGAACAGCACTTTCACCAGTTCGATGAACACCCTTTCATGGTTGGCTTCGACCGCGCCGGCCAATTCGGGGCGCCCGGCAAAGAACGCAATGGCGAAAAAACCTACCGCCACGGTGCCGCCCAGGCACAGGATCATCCATGCCATGGAAATGCGCCGTGCCTTGGCGATGGATTTCACCGAATCGGCGGCCATGAACCGCGCCAGGATATGCGGCTGGCCAAAATAGCCCAACCCCCAGCCCAGCAGCGATACGATGCCGACCACGGAAGTGCCGCGCAGCATGTCGAAGTGGGCAGGGTCCTTGGCTTCGATGGCCAGGAAGGTGGTGTCGATGCCCCCGATGGCCAACAGGGCCACGATGGGCGTGAGGATCAGCGCGAAGATCACCAGCGTGGCCTGCACGGTATCGGTCCAGCTGACGGCCAGAAAGCCACCCACGAACGTGTAGGCGATGGTCGCGGCCGCCCCGGCCCATAGCGCGGTTTCGTAGGGCATGCCGAAGGTGCTTTCGAACAGGCGGGCGCCGGCGACGATCCCCGACGCGCAGTAGATAGTGAAAAACACCAGGATGACCATGGCTGAAATAATGCGCAGCCAACCACTGCGGTCCTCGAAGCGGCTGGTGAAGTAGTCGGGCAACGTCAGCGCGTCACCGCACTGTTCAGTGTGTACCCGCAAGCGTCCTGCCACGAACAGCCAGTTCAGGTAGGCCCCGGCTACCAGGCCGATGGCGATCCAGCTCGCCGAAAGGCCAGACAGGTAGATGGCACCGGGCAAGCCCATCAACAGCCAACCACTCATGTCCGACGCACCTGCCGACAAGGCGGTGACCAGGCTACCGAGACGTCGGCCGCCGAGAATGTAATCCGACAGGTTGTGTGTAGCGCGGTACGCCACCAGGCCTATCAGCACCATGACAGCGATGTAGATGACAAACGTGATCAGCGAGGGGTTGCTCACACCCATGGGAAAGTTCCTTTTTCATTGTTTTTTTGAGGGCAAACCGGGTTGCACCTTCTTGAACGAAGGACACGGCTCAACACACACGGTTGCACCGAAGCAATGCATCGTAGAGGCAGGCGCAGACGAGGCGCAACCGCCAATGGCCTACAAGTTGCACCTTGTTACAGAACAGTCGGAGAACTACGGCAAATGCTTGAATCTGCTTCTTTTGGGAGCATTATTAGCAGATCACGCACCGCCGTTGTGCAGATTCTCCACACCGAATCGATAACCTGATAACAGGTGAAACTTTTCATCGAAATACAGGTTGCACCTGGTTGCACCTTACCGTGAGCAACGGCTAATCTTGCCGCCGGCTTTATTGCCACACCCTACGTGGCCTTGATGAGGACAAGAAATTGGCGACGACCACCCTGGGGGTCAAACTTGATGACCCTACCCGCGAGCGACTGAAAACAGCTGCCCACTCCATCGACCGCACCCCGCACTGGTTGATCAAGCAGGCGATTTTCAATTACCTGGAAAAGCTCGAGGGTGGCGCCACCCTGCCTGAACTCAATGGCCACGCCCACAACGGCGCCGACGAAGCCGGCGACCTGCAGGCCGACCACAGCCACCAGTGCTTCCTGGAATTTGCCGAAAGCATCCTGCCGCAGTCGGTGCTGCGTGCCGCCATCACGGGCGCTTACCGCCGCCCCGAGCAGGAAGTGGTGCCCATGCTGCTGGAGCAGGCGCGCCTGCCAGTGGCCATGGCCGAAGCCACCAACAAGCTGGCGGCCGGCATCGCCGAGAAGCTGCGCAACCAGAAGAGCGCTGGCGGCCGCGCCGGCATCGTTCAGGGCCTGTTGCAGGAGTTCTCGCTGTCGTCGCAGGAAGGCGTGGCGCTGATGTGCCTGGCCGAAGCCCTGCTGCGCATCCCCGACAAGGGAACGCGTGACGCCCTGATCCGCGACAAGATCAGCAACGGCAACTGGCAGCCGCACCTGGGCAACAGCCCCTCACTGTTCGTCAATGCCGCCACCTGGGGCCTGCTGCTGACCGGCAAGCTGGTGTCGACCCACAACGAATCTGGCTTGACCTCGTCCCTGAGCCGCATCATCGGCAAGAGCGGCGAGCCGATGATCCGCAAGGGCGTGGACATGGCCATGCGCCTGATGGGCGAGCAGTTCGTGACCGGCGAAACCATCGCCGAGGCCCTGGCCAACGCCAGCAAGTTCGAAGCCAAGGGCTTCCGCTATTCCTACGACATGCTGGGTGAAGCTGCGCTGACCGAACATGACGCGCAGAAGTACCTGGCGTCCTACGAGCAGGCCATCCACTCCATCGGCAAGGCCTCCCATGGCCGCGGCATCTATGAAGGCCCGGGCATCTCCATCAAGCTTTCGGCCCTGCACCCGCGCTATAGCCGCGCGCAGTACGAGCGCGTGATGGACGAGCTGTACCCGCGCCTGTTGTCGCTGACCCTGCTGGCCAAGCAATACGACATCGGCCTGAACATCGACGCCGAGGAAGCCGACCGCCTGGAGCTGTCGCTGGACCTGCTCGAACGCCTTTGCTTCGAACCGCAACTGACCGGCTGGAACGGCATCGGCTTCGTCATCCAGGCCTACCAGAAGCGCTGCCCGTACGTGATCGACTACGTCATCGACCTGGCGCGCCGCAGCCGCCACCGCCTGATGATCCGCCTGGTGAAAGGCGCTTACTGGGACAGCGAGATCAAGCGCGCCCAGGTCGAGGGCCTGGAAGGCTACCCGGTCTACACCCGCAAGGTGTACACCGACGTGTCCTATATCGCTTGTGCGCGCAAACTGCTGTCGGTGCCGGAAGTCATCTACCCGCAGTTCGCTACCCACAACGCCCACACGCTGTCTGCCATCTACCACATCGCCGGCCAGAACTATTACCCCGGGCAGTACGAGTTCCAGTGCCTGCACGGCATGGGCGAACCCTTGTACGAACAGGTCGTGGGCAAGGTCGCCGATGGCAAACTTAACCGCCCGTGCCGCGTGTACGCACCGGTTGGTACCCATGAAACGCTGCTGGCCTACCTGGTTCGTCGCCTGCTGGAAAACGGCGCCAACACCTCGTTCGTCAACCGTATCGCCGACACGTCCATTTCCATCCAGGAACTGGTCGCCGATCCGGTCAGCACCATCGAGCGCATGGCCACCCAGGAAGGCAACTTCGGCCTGCCACACCCGCGCATTCCCTTGCCGCGTGACCTGTACGGCAGCGAGCGGGCCAACTCGGCCGGTATCGACATGGCCAACGAACACCGCCTGGCCTCGCTGTCGTGCGCACTGCTGAGCACCGCCCACACCGACTGGAAAGCCGCGCCAATGCTGGGCTGCCCGGCCAGTACAGAAGTGGCCCAGGCGGTACTGAACCCGTCCGACCATCGCGACGTGGTCGGCCATGTGCAGGAAGCCACCGTCGAAGACGTGGACAATGCCCTGCTGTGCGCCATGAGCAACGGCCCGATCTGGCAGGCTACCCCGCCCGCCGAACGCGCCGCCATCCTGGAACGCGCTGCCGACCTGATGGAAGCCGAGATCCAGCCGCTGATGGGCCTGCTGGCCCGCGAAGCCGGCAAGACCTTCGCCAACGCCATCGCCGAGGTGCGCGAAGCCGTGGACTTCCTGCGCTACTACGCAGTGCAGGCCCGCAATGACTTCAGCAACGACGCCCACCGCCCGTTGGGCCCGGTGGTGTGCATCAGCCCGTGGAACTTCCCGCTGGCCATCTTCACTGGCCAGGTGGCCGCTGCCCTGGCCGCCGGCAACCCGGTGCTGGCCAAACCGGCCGAACAGACCCCGCTGGTCGCCGCCCAGGCCGTGCGCCTGCTGCTGGAAGCCGGCATCCCCGAGGGCGTGGTGCAGTTGCTGCCCGGCCGCGGCGAAACCGTGGGCGCCCGCCTGGTGGGTGATGATCGCGTCAAGGGCGTGATGTTCACCGGCTCCACCGAAGTGGCGCGCCTGCTGCAGCGCAATGTCGCCGGCCGCCTGGATGCCCAGGGCCGGCCCATCCCGCTGATCGCCGAAACCGGCGGCCAGAACGCCATGATCGTCGATTCCTCGGCGCTCACCGAACAAGTGGTCATCGACGTCGTCTCCTCGGCCTTCGACTCCGCTGGCCAGCGCTGCTCGGCCCTGCGGGTACTGTGCCTGCAGGAAGACTCTGCCGACCGCGTGATCGAGATGCTCAAGGGCGCCATGGCCGAATCGCGCCTTGGCAACCCTGAACGCCTGAGCGTGGACATTGGTCCGGTGATCGACGCGGAAGCCAAGGCCGGTATCGAGAAGCACATCCAAGGCATGCGTGACAAAGGCCGCAGCGTGTACCAGGTGGCCATCGCCGACGGCGAGGAAGTGAAGCGCGGTACCTTCGTGATGCCAACCCTGATCGAGCTGGAAAGCTTTGACGAATTGCAGCGCGAGATCTTCGGCCCGGTACTGCACGTGGTGCGCTACAACCGCAAGAACCTCGACCAGCTGATCGAGCAGATCAACGCTTCCGGCTACGGCCTGACCCTGGGCGTGCACACCCGAATCGATGAAACCATCGCCAAGGTGATCGACAACGTCAACGCCGGTAACGTCTACGTCAACCGCAACATCGTGGGCGCCGTGGTGGGTGTGCAACCGTTCGGCGGCGAAGGCCTGTCGGGTACTGGTCCGAAAGCCGGTGGCCCGCTGTACCTGTACCGCCTGCTGTCCACCCGCCCGGAAGATGCCATCGAGCACACCTTCAAGCGCGCCGACGACGAAAGCGCACCGGATGTGCGCCTGCGCGACGCCCTGGCCAAACCGCTGCACGCCCTGCAAGCCTGGGCCACCAGCAACCAGCATGGCGAACTGGCAACCTTGTGCGGCCACTACGCGCAGCAGTCCCAGAGCGGCGTGACCCGCCAACTGACAGGCCCGACCGGCGAACGCAACAGCTACAGCATCCTGCCACGCGAGCACGTACTGTGCCTGGCCGACCACGAAGCCGACCTGCTGGTGCAACTGGCTGCCGCCCTGGCCGTGGGCAGCACCGCCGTATGGTCGGAAAGCGAGCTGAGCAAACCGCTGCGCGCCCGCCTGCCGAAGGACGTTCAGGCACGCATCCAGTTGGTGCCGGAATGGACCAAGGACGAAGTCGTGTTCGATGCCGTGCTGCACCATGGCGATTCGGACCAGCTGCGCGCGGTATGCCAGCAAGTGGCCAAGCGTGCCGGGGCTATCGTTGGTGTACAGGGCTTGTCCCATGGCGAAACCAACATCGCCCTGGAGCGCCTGGTGATCGAGCGTGCGCTGAGCGTGAACACCGCTGCGGCGGGGGGGAACGCCAGCTTGATGACCATCGGCTGATAAAAAAGGGCGCCTGCAATGGGCGCCCTTTTTCTGCGGGGCGGTCCCGGCACCGATCATCATTCTGTTGCAGCAGATTTCACTACCAAATCAATGGTTTGCAAAGCGGTAACATCTGCTGATGACAGCAGGAGCTACCGTGTTGCAGATCCTCCGCAAACCCAACCACCTCGTCGACCATCCCTCAGGCGGCGCGGTATTCGGCGTGATACCGGCAATCCGACGCTTCGGATTCAACGAAGGCCTTATCTATCTCCGCAGTGGTGAACACCGCATGGGCCATGGCAAGCCACCTGTGGGTTTCGGCGTTAGGCACATCTGGGAAGGCAAAGAGCAGGAGTTGAAGAAACGCGGCTGCATAGCTATCGAGCACGTACCCCAATTTGTAGCCAGTCTGATCTTGCTGGGCACGCAGATCTACCATGACCCGGCGCATCCTCGAGCTGACATGAAAAGGATTACACTGCTGCGCACATCCGACGGCACGCTGGTGCTGGGGCCTCGTCTCGGGGATCGCCACCTTGGCTTCCATTATTCCGTAGTTACTTGGACGCCCCGGTCGGACGCAAGAGGCATTCAAGTGGGGAAATAGAAAGGATGTGGCAGACAAGATAAAGGCGACCTGCAGGTCGCCTTTATTTAAATAGTGAGGGTAGTCGCAGCAATTCTTTAGCTTCGAGACGCGTTCACGCATCTATTGGGTCAGAACCCAGCCGAATCATTAGCCCAAAGGCCTATCAACTGTCCCTACGTCAGTGAGTACCAGTTTCACTGCTGCCGAAAGTCCGGGGGGCCGATACTGGAAAGCCAAGCCCGAAAATGCGCATTTGCAGTCCTCCCTGCCATTCTTGCCCACCCCCCTTGCCCTGTCAACCGCCACAGGGTAGAGGCTGACGTTGCACCATCACCCTCATCAATCTTGCTACCCCTGCGCCATACCGCCCCCTAGACTCGGCCTACCCCTAATCTGGTAGGCCGCCATGTCCGAGACCCTCCTCAGCGCCCGCAACCTGGCTTTCGAGCTCTACGAAGTGCTCGACGCCCTCAGCCTGACCCAACGCGAGCGCTTCGCCGAGCACAACCGCGAAACCTTCGATGCCGCCATCGGCACAGCCCGCAGCATTGCCGAGAAGTATTTCGCGCCGCACAACCGCAAGGCCGACGAAAACGAGCCGCGCTACGAGAACGGCGCCGCGGTGCTGATTCCCGAGGTAAAGCCTGCGGTGGATGCGTTTCTGCAGGCGGGCTTCCTGAACGCCGCAAGGTCGTTCGAGGACGGCGGCATGCAATTGCCAACCCTGCTGTCCCAAGCCTGCTTCGCCCACTTCCAGGCGGCCAACGCCGGCAGCACTTCCTACCCGTTCCTGACCATGGGCGCCGCCAACCTGATCGAGAGTTTCGGCAGCGAAGAACAGAAACAACGCTTTCTGCAGCCGATGATCGAAGGCCGTTTCTTCGGCACCATGGCCTTGACCGAGCCTCACGCCGGCTCGTCACTGTCGGACATACGCACCCGTGCCGAACCGGCGGATGATGGCAGCTACCGACTCAAGGGCAACAAGATCTTCATTTCCGGCGGCGATCACCCGCTGTCTGAGAACATCGTGCATCTGGTGCTGGCCAAGCTGCCCGACGCGCCCCCTGGGGTAAAAGGCATTTCGTTGTTCATCGTGCCCAAGTTCCTGGTCAACGATGACGGCAGCCTTGGCCCCCGCAACGATGTGCTGCTGGCGGGGCTGTTCCACAAGATGGGTTGGCGCGGGACTACGTCCACGGCGCTGAACTTTGGCGATGCCGGTCATTGCGTGGGTTACCTGGTAGGCAAACCACACCATGGCCTGAGCTACATGTTCCAGATGATGAATGAAGCGCGCATCGGCGTGGGCATGGGGGCGGTGATGCTCGGTTATGCCGGTTACCTCTACTCGCTGGAGTATGCCCGGGAACGGCCCCAAGGCCGCTTGCCTGATGCCAAGGACCCCGCCACCGCACCGGTGGCGATCATCAACCACGCCGACGTCCGGCGCATGCTGCTGACCCAGAAGGCCTATGTGGAGGGCGCCTTCGACCTGGGCCTGTATGCGGCACGGCTGTTCGATGACAGCCTGACCGGCGAAACCGAAGGCGCGCAGCGTCAAGCCCAGGAACTGCTGGACCTGCTGACCCCCATCGTCAAGTCGTGGCCATCGGAGTTCTGCCTGAAAGCCAACGAACTGGCCATCCAGATTCTCGGCGGGCACGGTTACACTCGTGAATACCCGGTGGAGCAGTACTACCGCGACAACCGCCTGAACCCTATCCACGAGGGCACCCATGGCATCCAGTCCCTGGACCTTCTGGGCCGCAAGCTGGCCCAGAATGGCGGGGCGGGGCTCAAGCACCTGATGCGCTTGATCACCGGCACCTGCGAGCGCGCCCAGGCACACCCTGAACTGACTGCCCTGCGCCAGCCATTGGAACAGTTGCTCGGCGCCTTGCAGGGCGTGACCCTGGGGTTGCTGGGGGAGCTGGCCAATGGGCAGATCACCGAGACCCTGGCCAACTCCGCGCTTTACTTGAAGGTGTTCGGCCACACCGTGATCGGCTGGCGCTGGCTGGAACAGGCGATCCGCGCGCAGGAAGGGTTGGCCGCCGGCAATGCTGCCGACGCCGACTTCTATCACGGCAAACTGCAAGCCGCGCGGTACTTCCTGACCTGGGAAGTGCCTGCTTGCCACCATGACCTGCACCTGCTGAAAACCCGTGACGATACCTGCCTGGGCATGCAGCAAGACTGGTTCTGACCCACATTTCGCGACCTGCGGGACAGGGCGCCAGCTAGGGAACGAGGCGACGCGGTGGACCCGCAATCACGCGGTGGCCGTTTCCAGCGAAGAAGCTTTTTGACATGGGTACATTTGCACAGGTTAGAATCCCTTGGCACGCGGCCTGCATGAGGCAGGCCGTTTCGCCATATCAGTTTTAGGGAGTACTGCCTTTGAATGCGACGACCATCAACAGCCTGTTCTTGATCGGCGCGTTGCTGGTGGGTGCTAGCATTCTGGTCAGTTCCCTGTCCTCCCGCCTCGGTATCCCTATTCTGGTGATCATCCTGGCGGTGGGCATGGCCGCCGGCGTCGACGGGGGCGGTATCATCTTCGACAACTACCCCACGGCCTACCTGGTCGGCAACCTGGCGCTGGCCGTGATCCTGCTCGACGGCGGCCTGCGAACGCGGGTGGCCAGTTTCCGCGTGGCGTTGTGGCCTGCCTTGTCATTGGCGACTGTGGGGGTACTGATTACCACGGGCCTGACCGGCATGATGGCTGCCTGGCTGTTCAACCTGAACATCATCCAGGGCTTGCTGATCGGCGCCATCGTCGGTTCCACGGATGCCGCTGCGGTGTTCTCGCTGCTGGGTGGCAAGGGCCTGAATGAGCGGGTTACCGCCAGCCTCGAAATCGAATCGGGCAGCAATGACCCCATGGCGGTGTTCCTCACCGTGACCCTGATCGACATGCTCGCCAGCCACCAGACCGGCCTGCACTGGAGCCTGCTGGGCCATCTGGTCCAGGAATTCGGCATTGGCGCCATCATCGGCCTGGGCGGCGGCTGGCTGATGCTTCAACTGGTCAACCGCATCCACCTGGCAGGCGGTCTTTACCCCATCCTGGTGATCGCCGGTGGCCTGGTAGTGTTCGCCCTGACCAACGCCCTGCACGGCAGCGGCTTCCTGGCCGTCTACCTGTGTGGCCTGGTGATGGGCAACAAGCCCATTCGCAGCCGCCACGGCATCCTGCACATGCTCGACGGCATGGCCTGGCTGGCGCAGATCGGCATGTTCCTGGTATTGGGCCTGCTGGTTACCCCCCACGACTTGCTGCCCATCGCCCTGCCCGCCCTGGCCTTGGCGCTGGGCATGATCCTGGTGGCGCGGCCACTGTCGGTATTCGTCGGCCTGCTGCCGTTCAAGGCCTTCCATGGCCGTGAGAAAGCCTTCATTTCGTGGGTTGGCCTGCGCGGCGCAGTCCCCATCATTCTGGCGGTGTTTCCCTTGATGGCCGGGCTTCCGGACGCCCAGCTGTACTTCAACCTGGCGTTCTTCATCGTGCTGGTGTCGCTGCTGGTGCAAGGCACCAGCCTGCCGTGGGTAGCCAAGTTGCTGAAGGTGACGGTTCCGCCTGACCCGGCGCCCATTTCCCGCTCGGCGCTGGAGGTGCATGTCACCAGTGAGTGGGAGTTGTTCGTGTACAAACTCGGCGCCGAGAAATGGTGCATCGGCTCCCCCCTTCGCGAGCTGAAAATGCCCGAGGGCACCCGTATCGCCGCCCTGTTTCGGGGTCAGGAACTGCTCCATCCGTCGGGTAGTACGGTATTGGAAGTGGACGATCTGCTCTGCGTGATCGGCCATGAACACAATTTGCCAGCACTCGGAAAGCTCTTCAGCCAGGCGCCGCAGCGCGGCCTGGATTTGCGTTTCTTCGGCGACTTCGTGCTCGAAGGGGACGCAGAACTGGGGCCTGTAGCGGCGTTGTACGGTTTGCAGCTCGACGGCCTCGACCCGCAGATGCACCTGAGCCAGTTCATCATGCAGAAGGTTGGCGGCGCGCCAGTGGTCGGTGACCACGTGATATGGCACAACACAATCTGGACAGTCGCGGTCATGGACGGGAACAAGATCCAGAAAGTGGGCGTCAAATTGCCCGAAGGAAGCCGCCCGGGTCCCGGACTCTTCCTCTAAACTGCCATTCTTCTTCGAGCTGTACGACTTCTACCTATGCCCTCACTGCGCTCATTTTTCTCCGCAGCCCTGCTTGGGCTGTGCCTGACCGTCACCGCTGTCCAAGCGGCCGACCCACCCACCAGCGAAGCGGTGCAGCAGAGCATCGACAAGATCGCCGACCGCAAACTGTCCGATGCCGACCAGAAGGCGCTGCAACAGGTACTGGAACAGACCCTGGCGTTTCTTTCCAGCCGTGACGACAGCAACAACCAGTTGCCGGCGCTCAAGAAGCAGCTGAGCGAAGCCCCGCAAGTCATCGCCGAGAACCAGCACGAGCTGACCAAGCTCAAGGCCTCCAAACCGGTGCCAGTGGCCCAGCGGTACGCCAACCTCTCGGTGCCGCAGCTCGAACAACTGCTCAATGAGCGCGGCGCCCAGCAGGGCGAACTGCAAAAGCAACTGACCGAAGCCAACAGCCTGAGCATCACCGCCCAGACCCGCCCCGAGCGCGCCCAGACCGAGATCAGCAACAGCCAGGCACGCATCGCGCAGATCAACGGTATCCTCAAGGCCGGCAAAGACAACGGCAAGGTCATCTCCGCCGACCAGCGCAACCAACTGCTGGCCGAGCAAGCCTCGATCAACGCACTGGTCTCCCTGCGCCGCCAGGAACTGGCCGGCAACACCCTGTTGCAGGACCTGGGCAACAGCCAGCATGACCTGGTGATCGAGAAGATCGGCCGCGTCAGCCAGGAGATCCAGGACCTGCAGTCGCTGATCAACGACAAGCGCCTGGCCCAGTCCCAGGAGACGGTCACCCAGCAGTCCATCGAAGCCCAGAAGGCCGGCGGCAGCAGCGTGCTGGCCACCGAGAGTGCCACCAACCTCAAGCTGTCCGACTACCTGCTCAAGAGCACCGACCGCCTCAATGACCTGACCCAGCAAAACCTGCACACCCAGCAGCAACTGGACAGCGTGACCCAGAGCGACCAGGCCCTGGACGAGCAGATCAACGTACTCAAGGGCAGCCTGTTGCTGTCCAAGATCCTCTATAAGCAGAAGCAGGCCCTGCCGCACCTCAAGGTGGACCGCAACCTGGCGGACGAAATCGCCGACATTCGCCTGTACCAGTTCGAGGTCAACCAGCAGCGCGAAGCGCTGAGCAGCCCCACCGCCTATGTCGACGGGCTGATCGCCGCCCAGCCGCCGGAAGATGTCACCCCGCAACTGCGCAAGCAACTGCTGGACCTGGCCATTACCCGCAGTGACCTGCTGGAACGCCTGAACCGTGAACTCAGCGCGCTGCTCAACGAGTCCATCACGCTGCAACTGAACCAGAAACAGCTGCTGACCACCGCCCAGAGCCTGCGCGCCACCCTGGACGAGCAGATGTTCTGGATCCCCAGCAACAAGCCGCTGGACCCGGACTGGCTGGAAAGTGCGCCGGCGCACCTGAAAAAACAGGTCGCCACCCTGCCATGGGCTTCCAGCCTCAGCGAACTGGCCGATGGCCTGGTGCAGCGCCCGCTATTCTTCGTGCCCCTGCTGTTGCTGATCGGCGTGCTGCTGTGGCGCCGCAGCTACCTGCACAACCGCCTGAACCGCGTGCACAAGGACATCGGCCACTTCAAGCGTGATAGCCAGTGGCACACGCCGCAGGCCTTGCTGGTCAACGTGCTGTTGGCCATACCCGTGGGGCTGGGCCTGGCGCTGTGCGGGTTGGCCCTGCAGCTCGATGCCCGGGGCCAGAACGCCAGCCTCGGCTCGGCCTTGCTGCAAATGGCCCAGGCCTGGCTGGTGTTCTACACCGCTTACCGAATACTGGCGCCGGGCGGCGTGGCCGAGGTGCACTTTCGCTGGGAAAAGGCCCAGGTCGAATTCCTGCGCAACTGGGTACGACGCCTGGGCATCGTGGTCATGGCCCTGGTGGCCATCGTGGCGGTCGCGGAACTGCAACCTTCGGCGCTGGCCGACGACGTCATTGGCATCGCCGTGGTACTGACCTGCTATGCCCTGATGGCCTGGCTGCTCAGCCGCCTGCTGATCAGCAGCCCCACCCACCGCAATACCTCGCTGTTCCGCAAGGCTGTTGGCGTAGCGTTCACTGCCCTGCCGGTGGCGCTGTTCATGGCCGTGTGCTTCGGCTATTACTACACCGCCCTGAAGCTGACCGACCGGCTGATCGGCACCCTGTACCTGCTGATGCTATGGCTGGTGATCGAAGCCGCCTTCGTGCGCGGCCTCAGCGTTGCCGCACGGCGCCTGGCCTACCAGCGCGCCCTGAGCAAGCGCCAGGCCGCCAAGGAAAGCGGCGACGGTGAGATTCCGATAGAAGAACCCACCCTGGATATCGAACAGGTCAACCAGCAGTCCCTGCGCCTGATCCGCCTGGCCCTGATGGGTGTGTTCATCGCCGGTCTGTACTGGGTATGGTCGGACCTGATCAGCGTGTTCGCCTACCTGGACAACGTTACCCTCTACGAATACAGCAGCGGCACCGGCGCCACCATGAGCATGGTGCCCATCAGCCTGGGGGACCTGCTGGGGGCACTGATCATCGTCGGCATCACCGTGGCCCTGGCCGGCAACTTGCCGGGCCTTCTGGAAGTACTGGTGCTGTCACGGCTGAACCTGGCCCAGGGCAGCGCCTACGCCACCACCACGCTGCTGTCCTACGTGATCATCGGTATCGGCTTCGTCTCGGCGCTGTCGACCCTGGGGGTCAGCTGGGACAAGCTGCAATGGCTGGTGGCGGCGCTGTCGGTAGGCCTGGGTTTCGGCATGCAGGAGATCTTCGCCAACTTCATCTCCGGCATCATGATCCTGTTCGAACGCCCAGTGCGCATCGGCGATACCATTACCATCGGCAGCCTGTCGGGCACGGTGAGCAAGATCCGCATACGCGCCACCACCATCACCGACTTCGACCGCAAGGACATCATCGTCCCGAACAAGACCTTCATCACCGGGCAATTGATCAACTGGTCGCTGACCGACACCATCACCCGGGTCACCCTGAAACTGGGCGTGGACTATGGCTCGGACCTGGACCTGGTGCGCGCCCTGCTGCTCAAGGGTGCCCAGGAAAACCCGCGGGTGCTCAAGGACCCCGGCCCCAGCGTGTACTTCCTGAACTTCGGCGAGAGCACCCTGGACCACGAACTGCGCATGCACGTGCGTGACCTGGGTGACCGCAACCCGGTGCTCGACGAGATGAACCGCTACATCAACCGCGAGTTCAAGAAGAACAACATCAACATCTCGTTCCGGCAGATGGAGGTGTACCTGAAGAACACCCAGGGCCAGGAATTCAAGATGGTGCCGGTGGACAAGGTTGACGAGCAATTGCTGCCTACCACCCAGGGCCAGGCGAAAACCCGACCTGAGCCGCCCGACACTCATCTGGACTGACTGGACGCAACCGCCATACCCCAGCAGAATGCTTGGACATTCTGCTGGAGATGGCCGTTGAAAGCCCTCGACGAACTGACCTTCGATAACCGCTTCGCCCGCCTGGGCGACGCGTTCTCAACCTCGGTACTGCCCGACCCCATCGACAACCCGCGCCTTGTGGTAGCGAGCGACGCTGCCATGGCGTTGTTGGACCTCGAGCCTACCGAGGCCCATTCGCCGGTGTTTGCCCAACTGTTTGGCGGCCACAAGCTGTGGGCCGAGGCCGAGCCGCGGGCGATGGTCTACTCCGGCCACCAGTTCGGCGGCTACAGCCCGCGCCTGGGCGATGGCCGCGGGCTGCTGCTGGGTGAGGTCTACAACCAGGCTGGCGAGCATTGGGACCTGCACCTCAAGGGCGCCGGCCTGACCCCCTACTCGCGCATGGGCGATGGCCGCGCGGTGCTGCGCTCCTCGATCCGCGAGTTCCTGGCCTCCGAAGCCTTGCACGCCCTGGGCATCCCCAGCAGCCGCGCGCTGTGCGTGATCGGTTCCGATACCCCGGTGTGGCGCGAAACCCAGGAGCGGGCGGCCATGCTGCTGCGCCTGGCGCCCAGCCATGTGCGCTTCGGCCACTTCGAGTACTTCTACTACACCAAGCAGCCGGAGCAGGCCAAGGTGCTGGGCGAGCACGTACTGGCCATGCACTTCCCCGAGTGCCTGGAGCAGCCCGAGCCGTACCTGGCCATGTTCCGCACCGTGGTGGAGCGCAACGCCGAGCTCATCGCCAAATGGCAAGCCTATGGTTTCTGCCACGGGGTCATGAACACCGACAACATGTCGATCCTGGGCATCACCTTCGACTTCGGGCCGTATGCCTTCCTGGACGACTTCGACGCCGGTTTCATCTGCAACCACTCCGACCACGAAGGGCGCTACAGCTACAGCAACCAGGTGCCTATCGCCCACTGGAACCTCAGCGCCCTGGCCCAGGCCCTGACGCCGTTCATCAGCGTGGAAGCGCTGCGCGAGACCCTGGAACTGTTCCTGCCCCTGTACGAGGCCCATTACCTGGACCTGATGCGTCGGCGCCTGGGCTTCACCCGTGCGGACGACGGCGACAAGGCCATGGTCGAAGCCCTGCTGCGGCTGATGCAGAACAGCGGCGTGGACTACCACCTGTTTTTCCGCCGCCTGGGTGACCAGCCGGCTGCGCAGGCGGTGGCGGTGTTGCGTGACGACTTTGTCGACCGCGAAGGTTTCGACCGCTGGGCGGCAGGTTACGTGGCGCGGGTGGAGGGCGAAGCAGCGAATGAACACCGCACCGCGCGCATGCACGCGGTGAACCCGCTGTACGTGCTGCGCAACTATCTGGCGCAAAACGCCATTGATGCCGCGCAAAAAGGCGACTACGAAGAAGTCCGCCGCCTGCACACCGTGCTGTCCCGGCCATTCGACGAACAGGCGGGCATGGAGGCGTATGCGCAGCGGCCGCCGGAGTGGGGCAAGCATCTGGAGATCAGTTGTTCTTCCTAGAGGAACACTTCGGCTGACACCTTGAATCGGATAGATAGCGCCCGGATCTGACGAAGGTTGAGTTGACGCTTGCCATTGAGGATTTCAGAGATCACCGATTGGCTGCCGACCTCAGGCAAATCTCTCGGATAGGTCCTGGATTCCAACAGTCGAAGACAGAGGTAGAATGAACCACACTCCAGCCTGAGGACGCATTCATGCCCGACCCCCTGGTTATCCCCTGCCCCCACTGCAACGGCCTCAACCGCATCCCCGCCGAACGCTTGGGCGACTCGCCCAAGTGCGGGCGCTGCAAGGGTGAGGTGATTTTGGACAAACCCTTCGACTTGACCCAGGGCGACTACGCCAGCCAGATCAAGGGCGACCTTCCGTTGCTGGTGGATGTATGGGCGCAGTGGTGTGGGCCGTGCAAGTCCTTCGCCCCCATCTTCCAGCAGGCCGCTACCCAACTCGGTGGTCGCTGCCGCCTGGCCAAACTGGACAGCGAGGCCAATCAGCAACTGGCCGGGCAGTTGGGCATTCGTTCGATCCCCAGCCTGATCCTGTTCAGGAATGGCCGCGAAGTAGCGCGCCAGAGCGGTGCGCTTCCGCTACCCCAGCTGTTGGCCTGGCTGAAGTCCCAAGGGATCTAAGCGGCAGGATTTTCCAGCAGGTGGTGCAACTCGACGAACTGCAGGGTCAGCTTGTGCCGCGGGTCCAGATGGATCAACGGCATGCTCGCCTGGTGCGATTCGCGCATGCGCACCGAGCTGTTGAGGTATACCGGCAGCACCGGCAAGCCTTCGGCGATGAGTTCGTCGAGCATCTGCTGTGGCAGGCTGGCGCGAGCCTGGAACTGGTTGACGACAATACCTTCCACTTCCAGGTCTTCATTGTGGTCGTCGCGCAGTTCGCCGATTTCGGCGATCAGGCCATACAGCGCCTGCCGAGAGAAGCTGTCGCAGTCAAACGGGATCAATACCCGGTCGGCTGCGATCAAGGCGGACACCGCATAGAAGTTCAGCGCCGGCGGCGTGTCGATGTAGATGCGGTCGTAATCTTCGGCGATCTCGTCCAGCAGCTTTCGCAGCTTGTTGATCTTGTGCTTGGCCTCGAGCTTGGGCTGCAGGTCTGCCAGCTCGGCCGTGGCGGTGACCACGTGCAGGTTGTCGAAGGGGGTCTCGTAGATGTCCACGGTGTTCTTCTTGGCAAACGGCCCGGACGACAGGGTCTGCTTGAAGAAGTCGGCGATGCCCATGGGGATGTCCTCGCCCGTCAGCCCGGTCAGGTACTGGGTTGAGTTGGCTTGTGCATCCAGGTCGATCAACAGGGTGCGATAGCCCTCCTGCGCGCTGACAGCTGCCAGATTGCAGGCAATGCTCGACTTGCCTACGCCACCTTTCTGATTGAACACCACGCGCCGCATGGGAAGACCTCCGTGTTCCAGTGAATGGGCCAGTGTAGATGCCTTGTCCGGGCATTAGCCAGCACCTTTGGATCAGAGGGTTCCTACCTTTCTTTAGGAAGCGACCGCCTATGCGCAACAGTCCCGTCCCCTTAAGGTTCGCCGTCGCTGGCCGACATACACCTCCGCGATCAGGGCATTTTGCTATCATGGGCCTGCTTTGTATCGCGATTGCAACGCAAAAAACAAAGCACGACCGTCTGTAATGTTTTGTAGCCCGCATGTAACCAATGTTTGCTACTAACACGCCTCATCCGGATAATGCGCGCCACTCAAAAGCTGCGCCATTGCATGGTGAACCGCAGAAGCGAGTCGACTCCCATGGAATGGCAGCCCGAAAGGGCGGGAATGAACCGTAAACGTGATCAACTTCAACATCGCACAATGGCGAGCCTGGGCGCCGGGCCTGAGCTCGGGCGACGACTGGCGCCAGTGGTGCCAGGCCCCACGCCCGCTGGCGGCCAGCGATACTGCCGCTGACGTGTCCTTCCTGCCGGCCATGCAGCGCCGGCGCCTCGGGCGCCTGGCACGCATGGCCTTCCACGTGGGCTGGCCACTGGCCGAAGGCCGCGCGCCCATGCCGCTGGTGTTCATGTCGCGACACGGTGAAACGCCGCTGACGCTCGACATTCTTCGTGACCTGGCCGCAGGCGAACCATTGTCGCCCACCCAGTTCAGCCTGTCGGTGCACAATGCGGTGATTGGCCTGTGGTCGATCCTGCGGGGCGAAACCAGCGAAATGACTGCCCTGGCAGCCGCGGGCGATGGCCTCGAGCACGGTCTGATCGAGGCCGCGGCCCTGTTGAACGACGGTGCCGAGGCGGTGCTGCTGGTCATCAGCGAAGAAAAACCGCCCCCGGCCTACGCCGAGTGGATTACCGACATACCGTTTTCCTACGCCGTGGGCCTGGTCGTCACCCCGGGTGATGACTGGAGCCTGGCGCTGTCGCCTGCCCCGGCGGCCGATGCCCCCCCAACCTCCCCGTGGCCCCATGCGCTGAACCTGCTGCGCGCCCTGGCCACCGAGCAACCTCACTGCCACCACGTATGGAAACGACGCGCATGGAACTGGCAACGCAACCACTGAGCAAGGCCCGTGATGCCAGGCTCTGGCGCCTGCTTGCCACGGCCACCAGCTTCGCCCTGTTCGGGCTGGGCGGGCTGTGCCTGCGCCTGGTGATCTTCCCGCTGCTGGCGTTGATACCCGGTAGCGCTACGGCCCACCGCCAGCGGGCGCGGGGCATGGTCAGCCGGTTGTTCTGGCTGTTCATTCGCTTCATGGCTCGCACCGGCGTGCTTACCTACCATATAGAAGGTGCCGAACGCCTGGGACGCCCGGGGCAGATGATCATCGCCAACCACCCATCGCTGATCGACGTGGTGTTCCTGATCGGCCTGGTGCGCGAAGCCAACTGCGTGGTCAAGCAAAGCCTCTGGCAGAACCCCTGCACCCGCGGGCCCGTGCGTGCGACCGGCTACATCAGCAACGACGGCAGCATGGAAATGCTCGACACCGCCGTGCACGCGCTGGAACAGGGGCAGACCCTGATCATCTTTCCCGAAGGGACCCGCACCCAGCCCGGCCAACCGCCGTGCTTTCACCGTGGCGCGGCCGCCATCGCCCTGCGCGGCGCCCAGGTCATCACCCCGGTGACCATACGGGTCAGCCCCACCACGCTGACCAAGGCCGAGCCCTGGTACCGCATTCCCGCGCAGCGCGTGCATTTCAGCCTGCGCGTGGGTGCCGACATCGACCCACAGGCATTCGCCGCGAAGGGGCCGGCCCCGAAGGCTTCCCGCGCGCTGAACGACCATCTGCACCATTACTTCAACAAGGAGCTCGCTTCAGATGAGCGCTCTGCACCCTGAACTGAACCACGAAATAAAGCTGCTGATCATCGAGGCCCTGGGCCTGGAAGACATCAGTGCCCAGGACATCGGCGACGAGCAGACACTGTTCAACGAAGGCCTGGGCCTGGACTCGGTCGACGCCCTGGAACTGGGCCTGGCCATCCAGAAGCGCTTCGGCATCAAGATCGACGCCGATGCCAAGGACACCCGTAACCATTTCACCAACGTGGCCAGCCTCGCGGCTTTCGTCACTGCAAAAAAGGCGGCGTGAGGCAACACCATGCAAACTCGTGAAGACATCTTCAATACCCTGCGCGACGCCCTGGTCGAACTGTTCGAACTGGAACCCGAGCGCGTCACCCTCCAGGCCAACCTGTACCAGGACCTGGAAATCGACAGCATCGATGCGGTGGACCTGATCGACCACATCAAGCGCAAGACCGGCAAGAAGATCGCCGCCGAGGAATTCAAGGCCGTGCGCACCGTCGATGACGTGGTTGAAGCCGTGTACCGCCTGGTCAACGCCGCCGCATGAAGCAACTGATTGGCCTGGGCCTGTTGCTGGCCGGCCTGCTGTACCCCTTCGCGGTGTATTTCGGCATGGAGCACTTCGCCCCCTGGCAATTCGGGCTGCTGCTGGGTTGCCTGTGGCTAGGCCGCGCCCTGACCGGCGAACGCAGGGCGGCGAACCTGTGGGTGGCGGTTGCGGCCATCGGCTTCTGCCTGCTGCTGGCGGCGTTCGATAACCCGCGCCTGTTGCGCTGGTACCCGGTGTTGATCAGCGCCTGCCTGCTGGCACTGTTCAGCCTCAGCCTGCGCTACGGCATGCCGGTGGCCGAGCGCCTGGCACGGCTGCGCGAACCAGAGCTGCCGCCAGTGGCTGTCGCCTATACCCGCAAGGTAACCCAGGCCTGGAGCCTGTTTTTCCTGGCCAACGGCCTGATGGCCGCGGCGCTGACCCTCTGGGCACCGCTGAGCTGGTGGACACTGTACAACGGCCTGCTCGCCTACGGCCTGATGGGCCTGCTGTTTGCCGCCGAGTGGCTGATTCGACAACGCGTGAGAGGCCGTGCATGAACTGGATTCCCCTTGAGCACCTGCTGCTCGAGCAAGGCCCGAACCGCCAAGTGACCTTTGCCCCGGCGCTCGACCGCCAGCAACTGCGCGGCCAAGCGCTGGCCCTGGCCGCAGGCCTGCAGGCCAGGGGCGTCAAGCGCGTGGCCATTTACCTGGAAGATGCCGGCGAGCTGGCCATCGCCTTGCTCGGTGCCTGGCGCGCAGGCGCCAGTGTACTGCTGCCTGCAGACCTGCAACCCCAGACGCGACAACGCTGGGCTGCTGACGTCGACTTATGGATAACCGACGCCGAAGCACCCTTGGCTGAGCTATACGCCGATCCATTGCCGGGCACCGCCCTGGATCTGGACCTGACCCGTCTGAGCCTGTGTACCTCCGGCTCCAGTGGTGCGCCCAAGCGTATCGACAAGACCCTGCGCCAGCTTGCCAATGAAGTGCAGGCCCTGGAAACCCTGTGGTCTGCCGACCTGGGCGACGCCTGCATGATCGGCAGCGTCGCTACCCAGCACATCTATGGCCTGCTGTTTCGCGTGCTGTGGCCGTTGTGTGCCGGGCGGCCATTCCTGCGCCGGCAATTGCCGTTCACCGAAGACCTGCAGCGCCATAGCCGCGAGCATGGCGAATTTGCCTGGGTGACCAGCCCGGCGTTGCTCAAGCGCATGGGTGACAACCTCGACTGGGCCGCCATGAGCGCGGTCAAGCGCGTGTTCTCTTCCGGCGGCGCGCTGCCGGAGCAGGCCGCCAGTCAGTTGGCCGAGCGCATCGGCCAGCGCCCCACCGAAATCCTCGGCAGTTCGGAAACCGGTGGCATCGCCTGGCGCCAGCGCGACAGCCTGTGGCAGGCGTTCGCCGACATTCGCCTGAGCCAGAACACCGAAGGCGCCCTGTGCATCGAGTCGCCTTACCTGCCGGCCGGCCATGTGGAGCACACCGCCGACGCCGCCGAATTTGCCAACGATGGCCGTTTCACCCTGCTGGGCCGCCTGGACCGCATCGTCAAACTGGAAGAAAAACGCGTCTCCCTGCCCATGCTGGAACAGGCGCTGCTGGAACACCCCTGGGTACAGGACGTGCGCCTGGGCGTGGTCCGGGGCGCCCGCGCCAGCCTGGGCGCCCTGCTGGCCCTGAGCGATGAAGGCCTGGCTGCCCTGCAGACCGGCGGCCGGCGCGCCCTCACCGAACAACTGCGCCAGCACCTGAGCGGCCACTGCGAAGCGCTGGCCCTGCCGCGACGCTGGCGCCTGCTGCGCCAACTGCCCTTCAATAGCCAGGGCAAGCTACCCCAAGCCCAGGTGGAAAGCCTGCTGCAAGCACCGCGGCCCAAGGTCCCGGAGATTGTCAGTCAAGGCCAGGAAGGCGATGAGTGGCACCTGCAACTGACCGTCCCGGTGGACCTGGCCTTCTTCAGCGGCCACTTCCACACCGCGCCGGTGCTGCCAGGCGTGGTCCAGGTGGACTGGGCCTTGGCCCTGGGCCAGCAAGCCCTGCCACTGCCGCCCCGCTTCGCGGGCATGGAGGTGCTGAAGTTCCAGCAACTGGTGCGCCCCGGCGACCCACTGGCGCTGACCCTGCGCTTCGACGCCGAGCGCGGCAAGTTGCACTTCGCCTACCGTCACAACGGCAAGCCCTGCTCCAGCGGGCGCATTCTGCTGGAGCCTGACCATGCATAAGCCTTGCGCCGTGATCCCGGTGTACAACCATGAGCTGGCAGTGCCCGCGGTCGTCGCCGAACTGCTCGACGCCGGCCTGCCCTGCGTGCTGGTGGACGATGCCAGCAGCCCGGCCTGCGCAACCGTGCTGCAACAACTCGCCTGCACCGAACAGGTGTGGCTGGTGCGCCTGCCGGTCAACCAGGGCAAGGGCGGCGCGGTCATGGCCGGTTTGCGCGAAGCCGCGCGGCTGGGCTTCAGCCACGCCCTGCAAGTGGATGCCGACGGCCAGCACGACCTGCAGGACATCGCCCGCTTCATCGGCGAGTCTCGCGAACATCCTCAGGCGCTGGTATGCGGCTACCCGCGGTACGACGCCAGCGTGCCCAAGGGTCGTCTGTATGCCCGATACCTCACCCATGTATGGGTGTGGATCAACAGTCTGTCGCTGCGCATTCCCGACTCCATGTGTGGCTTTCGCGTGTACCCGCTGCCCGCGACGCTGGGGTTGATCAACCGCGTGCAACTGGGCCGGCGCATGGATTTCGACCCGGAAATCCTGGTACGCCTGGCCTGGCAGAACCAGCCCATGCAATGGCTGCCCACCAAGGTGCATTACCCTCAGGACGGCCTGTCGCATTTTCGCCTGTTCCATGACAACGCACTGATCTCCAAGATGCACGCCAAGCTGTTCTTCGGCATGCTGCTGCGCCTGCCATTGATTCTCTGGCGCCGGTGGTTGCCGTGAGCGACCGCCAGCACTGGGCCGCCCATCAGGAGCGCGGCAGCTTCTGGCTGATGAAGCTCACCGCCTTTGGTGTGAAGGTACTGGGCCGGCGCCTGCTGAGCCCGATCCTGTACGGCATCGTGTTCTATTTCTTCCTGTTCGGCCGCCAAGCCCGTCGCAGCGCCTGGCAGTACCAGCAACGCCTGGCCACCTGGTCGGCGCAACCGCGCCTCCAGCCTGGGCACTGGCGGGTGTTCCGCCAGTTCATGGCCTTCGCCGACTCGCTGCTGGACAAGCTCGACATATGGAACGGCAAGCTGGCCATCGACCAGATCGAAATCGTCGATCCGGCCCTGCTGCGCACCCAACTGCGCGGCAGCCGTGGGCAGATGCTGGTGGGCGCGCATCTGGGGAACCTGGAAGTGTGCCGGGCCCTGGCCGAGCTGGGCGAGCAGGTAACCATGAACGTGCTGGTGCACACCAAGCATGCCGAACGCTTCAACCGCCTGCTGGGCGAGGCCGGCGCCAGCCACCTGCGGCTGATCCAGGTCAGCGAACTGGACCCGGCCATCATGCTGCAACTGAGCCAGCGCCTGGACCGTGGCGAGTGGTTGGCCATCGCAGGCGACCGCGTACCGTTGCACGGCGGCCGCCATGTGCGGGTGGACTTTCTCGGCCACCCGGCCGCGTTCCCGCAAGGGCCATGGCTGCTGGCCGGGCTGCTCAAATGCCAGACCAACCTGCTGTTCTGCCTGAAGAGCAACGGCCGCTACCGGGTGGTCCTGGAGCCCTTCGCCGAGGCCATTCAATGGCGGCGCAGCGAGCGCGACCAGGTCATTGCCCACTGGGCCGGCCGTTACGCCGAGCGCCTGGGCCATTACTGCCTGCAGGCGCCGCTGCAATGGTTCAATTTCTACCCTTTCTGGAAGACCGATGACGACTCCACTGCTTGAGCCGGTAACCTTTGGCGAACACCCCCTGAGCATCGAAGCGCTGCTGGCCGTGGCCAACCGCCAGGTGCCCAGCCGCCTGCAGGACGATGCCGCCTACCGCGAACGCATCGCCAATGGCGCGCGTTTTCTCGACTCGCTGCTGGACAAGGAAGGCGTCATCTATGGCGTGACCACCGGTTACGGTGACTCCTGCGTGGTAGCCGTGCCGCTGGAGCATGTGGAGGCGTTGCCGCGCCACCTGTATACCTTCCATGGCTGCGGCCTGGGCAAGCTGCTGGGGCCACAGGCTACCCGCGCCGTGTTGGCCGCCCGACTGCAGTCGCTGTGCCACGGCGTGTCCGGGGTGCGCATCGAACTGCTGGAGCGCCTGCATGCCTTCCTTGAGCACGACGTGCTGCCGCTCATCCCCGAAGAAGGCTCGGTGGGCGCCAGCGGCGACCTGACCCCTCTGTCGTACGTGGCCGCCACACTGTGTGGTGAACGCGAGGTGCTGTGGCGTGGCGAGCGCCACAGTGCCCTGGCGGTACACCGCGATCTGGGCTGGGAGCCGCTGGTGCTGCGGCCCAAGGAAGCCCTGGCACTGATGAACGGTACGGCGGTGATGACCGGCCTGGCGTGCCTGGCCTACGCCCGTGCCGACTACCTGCTGAAACTGGCGACGCGCATCACGGCCCTCAACGTGGTGGCGCTGCAAGGTAACCCCGAGCACTTCGACGAGCGCCTGTTCGCCGCCAAGCCGCACCCAGGGCAGGTACAGGTGGCCGCATGGCTGCGCCAGGACCTGGCCATCGATGCCCCCACCGCGCCGCTTCACCGCCTGCAGGACCGCTACTCCCTGCGCTGCGCCCCCCACGTGCTGGGCGTTCTGGCCGACAGCCTGGGCTGGTTGCGCGGTTTCATCGAGACCGAACTCAACAGCGCCAACGACAACCCGATCATCGACGCCGAAGCCGAACGGGTGCTGCATGGCGGCCATTTCTACGGTGGCCACATCGCTTTCGCCATGGACAGCCTGAAGAACCTGGTGGCCAACGTCGCCGACCTGCTGGACCGCCAACTGGCACTGCTGGTGGACACCCGCTACAACCACGGCCTGCCCAGCAACCTGTCCGGCGCCAGCGCCGAGCGGGCCATGCTCAACCATGGCTTCAAGGCCGTGCAGATCGGCGCCAGCGCCTGGACCGCCGAGGCCCTGAAGAACACCATGCCCGCCAGCGTGTTCTCGCGTTCCACCGAATGCCACAACCAGGACAAGGTGAGCATGGGCACCATCGCCGCCCGTGACGCCCTGCGCGTGCTGGAACTGACCGAACAAGTGGCCGCCGCCACCCTGCTGGCCGCCCAGCAAGGCGTGTGGTTGCGTGGCCGGACCACGGATGCCCGCCCACTACCGCCCGCCCTGGCCGCCATGCACCGGCAACTGGCTGAAGACTTCCCGCCGGTCATCGAAGACCGTGCCCTGGAAGGCGAACTGCGCCTGTGCCTGACCCGCATCACCGACCAACACTGGAGGCTGCATGCGTAGTCAAGGTGCACTGCACGCCGACACCGAGATACTGGTGCCCTTCTTCGACGTCGATACCATGCACGTGGTGTGGCACGGCCACTACGTGAAGTACCTGGAAGTGGCCCGTTGCACGCTGCTGGACCAGCTCGGCCACACCTACAACCACATGCTCGAATCCGGCTACGCCTGGCCGGTCATCGACCTGCAACTGCGTTACGTGCGCGGCGCCGTGTTCGGCCAGCGTCTGAACGTGCGCGCCAGCCTGGTGGAGTGGGAGAACCGCCTGAAGATCAATTACCTCATCAGCGATGCAGCCACCGGTGAACGCCTGACCCGCGCCAGCACCGTCCAGGTGGCCGTGGACATCACCACCCGCGAAATGCAGCTGGCCTCGCCGAAGGTGTTCATCGACGCCGTGCAGAGGTGCCTGCCATGCGCCGACTGATCCAGACCCTGGCGCTGATGCTGGTGGCCCTGCATGCCCAGGCGTTCGACCTGCACGAACTGAGCACGCAGATGGCCAAGCCCGCTGTTGTACGCGGCCCGTTCGTCCAGGAAAAACACCTGCGCGCCCTGCCCATGCCGCTCACCAGCCAGGGCAATTTCGTCCTCGCCCGCGACTTCGGCCTGCTGTGGCTGCTCAAGACACCGCTGCAACAGGACTACCGCATCAGCCCCAAAGGCATTGCCCGCCGCGACGCCCTGGGCTGGCAAATGCTGCCTGAGCGCAACGCCGGCAGTGAGCAGAACCGCCTGTTCTTCGCCGTGCTGCAAGGCGATACCAGTGCCCTGGAGCGTGACTTCGAGCTGCAACTGAGCGGCGACAGTCAGCATTGGCAATTGGCGCTGACGCCGCGTTCGCTTTTGCTCAAGCAGATCTTCACGCAAATCCGCATCAGCGGCGGGCCGTACGTGGAGCGCATCGAACTGAGCGAGACCCAGGGTGACAGCACCGTGCTGCGCATGCCCCAGAGCACCAGCGCCATGACCCTGACCGACGCGGAGCGCAAAGATTTTGTTCAATGAACGGCAACTGCCGCGCCTGTTCCTGCTGGTACTGCTGGCGGTAGTCGCGCTGGCGGCCTGGCAGTGGCACGGCCCCTCGCCGCTGTCGGCCAACCTCATGGAACTGGTGCCCGGCGGCGCTCCGGATGCCCTGGAACAACAGGCCGAACAGCGCATGCAGGAGCCGCTGAACCGCGAGTTGCTGGTGCTGGTGGGCCATGAAGACAAGCAGCAGGCTATCGTCCTGGCCCAGTCCCTGGCCAGCAAGTGGCAAGCCAGCGGGCTGTTCGAAAAAGTGCAATGGAACCTGCAGGCCGACCTGCCTGCGCTGCGCGAGCAACTGCTGCAAGGGCGCCTGTCGATGCTCGGCAACGCCGACCGTGAACAACTGGTCAGCCACCCTGACGACTTTATCCAGCAACGCCTGCGCAGCCTGTTCGACCCCTTCGCCGGTTTCAGCCTGGTGGCCAGCCAGGACGATTGGCTGGGCCTGACGGCACGCATCCAGAACAGCCAGCCGCACCACGGCAGTGTGCAACTGGACATCGGCAGTGGCGCGCTGCTGGCCGAGGCCGATGGCAAGCACTGGGTGCTGCTGCGTGCCCGCACCCTGGGTGATGCCTTCGACATGACCCTGCCGCTGAAGGTCGACGACCTGCTGAGCGCCGCCCGCACCCAGGCCGCCACGGCCAACGGCCAATTGCTGGCCGCCAGCGGTCTGCTCTACGCCGCCAACGGCCAGCGCCAGGCCTCGCGGGAAATCGCCTGGGTGGGTGGCGGGGCCACGGTCGGTATTCTGCTGTTGCTGCTGCTGGCATTCCGACGCTGGCGGGTGTTGCTGGCCTTTGTGCCAGTACTGGTGGGCATGCTGTTTGGTACCACCGCCTGTATTGCCCTGTTTGGCCACCTGCACGTGATGACCCTGGTGCTGGGCTCCAGCCTCATCGGTGTGGCCGTGGACTACCCGCTGCACTACCTGTCCAAAGCGTGGAGCCTGCGCCCCTGGCGCAGCTGGCCGGCGCTGCGCATCACCCTGCCCGGCCTGAGCCTGAGCCTGGCCACCAGTTGCATCGGTTACCTGGCCCTGGCGGCCACCCCGTTCCCGGCGCTGACCCAGATCGCCGTGTTTTCCGCCGCCGGCCTGGTGGGCGCCTACCTGACCGCCGTGTGCCTGCTACCGGCATTGCTCAAGGGCGTGGACCTGCAGCCCGCCCGATGGCCGCTGGCGTTGGCCCAACGCCTGGTAAACCTGCGCCAGACCTTGCTGGCCCGCGTTGCCAGCCCCTGGTTGCTGGGCCTGCTGCTGGCATTCTGCGCAGGCGGCCTGTGGCAACTGACGGTCAAGAACGACATTCGCCAGTGGGTCGGCGCACCGCCGCGGCTGCTGGAAGAAGCCCAGGCCGTGGCGCGGATCACCGGTTACCAACCCACCAGCCAATTTTTCCTGGTGCAGGGCGCCGACGCCCAGCAGCTGCTGGCGCGCGAAGAAGCCCTGGACGCGCGCTTGGACGCGCTGGTGTCGATGAACAAGTTGCAGGGCTACCTGGGGCTGAGCCAGTTGCTCAACACGCCGGCCGAGCAACAGCAATTGCGCGACGCCCTCGGCCGGTTGCCCGAACACTGGCAGCCGCTATTGGCCCTTGGCGTACCGCAAGCCGCCTTGCGCGCGGAACTGGACCATCTGCAGGCGCTGCCCGATCAGAGCATCGACCAGGCGCTGGAAGGCCCGATCAGCGAGCCATGGCGGCCGCTGTGGCTGGGCGCCAACCCCCATGGCGTGGCGGCCATGGTCAGCCTGCAAGGGCTGACCAACAGCACCTTGCTGCAGGTGGTGGCCCAGGACCTGCCCGGGGTGAAGCTGGTAGACCGTCTGGGCGCGTTGAATCAGGTATTCGCCGCTACCCAGGTCAGTGCAGCCGAGCTGAAGCTGTTGTCCTGCGTGCTGATCGTGCTGCTGTTGGTGCTGCCGTTCGGCCTGCGCGGGGCCTTGCGCATCGTCGCACTGCCGTTGCTGGCGGCCCTGTGCAGTCTGGCAAGCCTGGGCTGGCTGGGGCAACCGCTGACGTTGTTCAGCCTGTTCGGCCTGCTGCTGGTCACGGCCATCAGCGTCGACTACGCCATCCTCATGCGTGAACGCATCGGCGGCACCGCCGTGAGCCTGCTGGGTACGCTGCTGGCCGCCGCCACCACCTGGCTGTCGTTTGGCCTGCTGGCGGTGTCCAGTACGCCGGCGGTGAGCAACTTCGGCCTGTCGGTAAGCCTGGGGCTGGGGTTCAGCTTCCTGCTGGCGCCCTGGGCCGGCAGCCACGTCAAGGAGGCTCAGGCATGATCATCGCCTGTTTCTGGTTGCTGATCTTCGCCCTGTTTGCGCTGGCTACCCGGCTGGGTAGCCTGCTGGGCCTGATCCCGGTGGTCAGCCAATTGCTGCTGGCCACATTCGGCCTGCCACTGTTGATGGGGCTGTGGATCGAACCTCATTGGCAGCTCGACGGCGCCGCACTGATTGCCCCCAGCTGGCTCAAGGCGCTTTACAGCCTGAGCTTCGCCCTGCTGCTGGGGCATATCCTCGGCGATGTGGGCCAGGCCCGGGTGGACAGTCAGAGCCTGAAGATCGCCCTGCCCAGCTTTGCCGTGCCCTTCACCTGCGGTCTGGCCTGTGCGCACTGGCTGCTGCCGGCGCAACCGTGGCTGAGTACCCTGGCGGTGGGCCTGGTATTTGCCATCACCGCGATCCCGGTGCTGTACCTCTACCTGCGCCACATCGATTACCCGCCAGCGGCGCTGAGCCGGATGATTCAGGCGGCCATCGCCATCGACCTGGCCTGCTGGAGCCTGTTCGGCCTGGGCCAGGGCAGCCTGCACCTGAGCAGCCTGGCACTGCCGCTGCTGGGGGCCTGCGCGCCGTTGCTGCTGTTCGCCCTGCGCCTGCGCCAACCGTGGCCGTATGGCGCGCTGTTCCTGGCGCTGCTGGTAGCGGCCGAACACTACCGCCTGAACGCGCTGATTTTCGGCATCGGCTACCTCTTGTGCCTGAAACGCCTCAAGGTCGAGCTGAAACTGCCGCTAACTCCTTTCCTGGTCAAGACCGTGCAGAACGGCCTGGCGATACCGCTGATCATGACCTTCGGCATCATTCAGATCGACGTACACGCCGCCCTGCAAGGCCTGGGCTGGCTGCCGCTGTGCGCTCTGCTGGCGCTGCCCATCGCCAGCAAGGTACTGGGCAACTGGCTGGGGCTGCGCTGGGCCACGCCGTCGTTCCCGGGCGCCAGCCGCTGGCGCGAGAGCCTGCTGCTGAATATCCGTGGCTTGAGCGAGATCGTCTTTCTCAACCTGCTGCTGCAACAACAACTGATCAGCCCGGCGCTGTATTTCGCGCTGATGCTGATGGGCCTGTTCGCCACGCTGCTACCGGCGCTGGCAGGCCTGCCCCGTATTCCACTGACAACTGCTCAACCTGCAAGGAGGCACCATGCCGAACACTGAGATGGAACAACGCCAGGTAGTGGTGATTGGCGCTGGGCCGTCGGGTGCCATCGCTGCCGCCCTGCTCAAGCGCCGTGGCCACGATGTGCTGATCATCGAGCGCCAGCAATTCCCGCGTTTTTCCATCGGCGAAAGCCTGCTGTCGCACTGCATCGACTTCATCGACGAAGCCGGCATGCTCGACGCCGTGCAAGCCGCTGGTTTCCAAGTGAAGAACGGCGCCGCCTTCGCCTGCGGCGGTGAGTACAGCGCTTTCGATTTCGGCGATACCTTCAGCAAGGGCCGGCCCACCACCTTCCAGGTACAGCGCGCCGACTTCGACAAGCTGCTGGCTGACCAGGCCGAACGGCAAGGTGTGGAAATCCGCTACGAACACGAGATCATCAATGCCGACGTCAGCGCTACGCGCCCGGTGCTGCAAGCCCGCCGCCCGGACGGCAGCGAGTATGCCGTGCAGGCCGACTTCGTCCTCGACGCCAGCGGCTACGGCCGTGTTCTGCCGCGCTTGCTCGACCTGGAAGCGCCATCGAACTTCCCGGTGCGCAAGGCTGTGTTCACCCACATCGAAGACCGCATCGACTGCCAGGGCTTTGACCGCAACAAGATCCTCGTCACCACCCACCCCGAGCATCGCGATGTATGGTTCTGGACCATCCCGTTCAGCAACGGCCGTTGCTCCCTGGGTGTGGTTGCCGGCGCCGAGCGTTTCGAAGGTCACGACGACCTGGACGCTTGCCTGAAAAGCTTCGTGGCCCAGACCCCGAGCCTGGCCAAGGTACTGCAGTACGCCGAGTGGGACACTCCGGCGCGCACCATCGGTGGTTACTCGGCCAACGTCAAGGCGCTGCACGGCCAGGGTTATGCCCTGTTGGGCAACGCTGCCGAGTTCCTGGACCCGGTGTTCTCCTCGGGCGTGACCATCGCCATGCGCTCGGCGAGCATGGCCGCCGGGCTGCTGGACCGTCAGCTGCGTGGCGAGGCGGTGGACTGGCAAGGCGAGTTCGCCGAACCGCTCAAGCGCGGTGTCGATACGTTCCGCGCCTATGTGGAAGGCTGGTACGACGGCAGCTTCCAGGACGTGATCTTCCACCCTGGCAGTTCACCCGAGATCCGCGCCATGATCAGCGCCATCCTGGCCGGCTACGCCTGGGACGCGCGCAACCCCTTCGTTGCCGAGCCCAAGCGGCGCTTGCGCATGCTGACGGAAATCTGTGCGCGGGTGCCGGCATGAGCGGCCCATACCTCAGCGACAGCTACGTGGAGGAAACCCGCTTCGGCTTCTGGTTCCTGCGCAGCCATACCTGGCAGCATCACGTACTGCGTGTAGCCATCAATGACCTGCGCAGCCTGTTCAGCGAGCCACTGCCCAGTGCCCCTGTGGTGCTGGATGCCGGTTGCGGGCAGGGCAAGTCCTTCCAGTACCTGAACAAGGTGTTCAACCCTGGCCACCTGCTGGGCAGCGACGCCGACCCGCACAGCGTCGCGCTCAGCCGCCAGGAAGCCACGCGCCTGGGCCTGAACGCCGAGGTGCGAGGCGCCGACTGCGCGCACTTGCCTTACGCCGACGCCAGCGTCGACCTGCTGTTCTGCCACCAGACGTTTCACCACCTGGTTGAGCAGGAACAGGCCCTGGCCGAGTTCTACCGCGTGCTCAAACCCGGTGGGTACCTGCTGTTCGCCGAATCCACCGAGGCCTACATCGACACCTGGGTGATCCGCTGGCTGTTCCGCCACCCCATGCATGTGCAGAAAAGCGCCGCCGGCTACCTGACCATGATCCGCCAGCAGGGCTTCGAATTCGGCCCGCGAAACGTCTCCTACCCTTACCTGTGGTGGAGCCGCGCCAAGGACTTCGGCCTGTTGGAACGCCTGGGCATCCGCAAGCCCAAGCCCTTCGGCCAGCGTGAGGAAACCCTGGTCAACGTGGTCGCGCGCAAGCCGCTGGGTGCTCAACCATGAAACGCCTGCTGTGGCTGGCCTGTGCCCTGCTCCTGAGTGCCTGCGCCAGCCGCCCGCCGCTGCCGGCGCAACTGCCCGCCCTGGCGCTGCCCTTGCAACTGCACGTACAGCGCCAGCAGGGTGAGCAACGTCAGGACTGGTTGCTGGTGGTGCAGCAACTGGACGGCGGCCTGCGCTGGTCGATGATCGACCCGCTGGGCATTCCCCTGGCGCGGCAACGGCTGGTCGATGGCCAGTGGCAAGCCGACGGTCTGCTGCCACCCAACCCCGAGGCCCGTGAGCTGTTCGCCGCCCTGCTGTTCGCGCTGCCCGATGACCAGCAACTGGCCACCTTGTACCCGGCGGCCACCGCCACCGCCAGCGACCGCCAGCTCGGCCAGCGCTGGCATGCCCACTACCGGTCGCGCAACGATCTGACCCTGGACCTGGAGCACGGCCTGCACTACCGGATAAGCCCCTTGCCTACCGAGGTATCCCCGTGACCGCCTACCTGAACGCGCTGGGCGTGGTATGCGCCCTGGGCCGCGACCAGGCCGAAGTAGCCAGTGCCCTGTTCACCGGCGCCAGCCCCGGCCTGCGCCTGCAGAGCGGCTGGGTACCGGACCGTACGCTGACCGTGGGCGCCGTGCCCGGCGAACTCGCCCCCCTGCCGGCGCATCTGGCCGGCCTGCAAAGCCGCAATAACCAGTTGCTGCTGGAAGCCGCCGTGCAGATCGAAAGCCAACTGCGTGCCGCCGTGCAGCGCTACGGGGCCGACCGTGTGGGCGTGGTGATGGGTACCAGCACCTCGGGCATCGAAGAGGCGAGCCAGGGTATCGCCACCTACTTGCGCGACGGCCAGTTCCCCGCGGGCTACCTGTATGACCAGCAAGAGTTGAACGCACCGGCGGACTTCCTGGTGCAATGGCTGCAACTGACCGGCCCGGCCTATGTGATTTCCACTGCCTGCACCTCCAGTGCCCGGGCACTGATGAGCGCCCGCCGCCTGCTGGACATGGGCCTGTGCGACGCCGTGGTGTGCGGCGGCGTGGACAGCCTGTGCAAGCTGACCCTCAATGGCTTCAGCGCACTGGAAGCGGTGTCCGACCAGCGCTGCAACCCTTTCTCCGCAAACCGCAGCGGCATCAACATCGGCGAAGCCGCCGCCCTGTTCCTCATGACCCGCGAACACCAGGGCGTCGCCCGGCCCGTGGCGCTGCTGGGGGCCGGTGCCAGTTGCGACGCGCACCACATTTCCGCCCCCGAGCCCAGCGGCCGGGGCGCCGTCGAGGCCATGACCAAGGCCCTGCGCCAGGCGGGCATCGAGGCCCGTCAGGTGAATTATCTGAACCTGCACGGCACCGCCACCCAGCACAACGACGCCATGGAGAGCCATGCCGTGGCCCGGCTGTTCCCCGGCGGGGTGCCTTGCTCGTCCACCAAACCCTTGAGCGGCCATACCCTTGGCGCCGCCGGTGCGCTGGAAGCGGCCTTCTGCTACCTGAGCCTGCAAGCCGATACCTTGCCGCCCCATGTATGGGACGGCCAGGCCGACGAACAGTTGCCACCCCTGACCTGGGTGAAGCCGGGCCAGCGCCTGGAACCTTTGCCCCAACGCCACCTGATGAGCAATTCGTTTGCCTTCGGGGGCAACAATGTCAGCCTGATTATTGGAGACGCCCCATGATTGCCTGGCCCGTCGCCGAGCTACTGCCCCACGCTGGCGACATGATCCTGATAGACCACGTCGAACGCTTCGACGAAGACAACATCCACACCCACGTCACGGTGCGCGCCGGTGGCCTGTTCAACCGTGAGGACGGCAGCCTGCCGGCCTGGGTCGGCGTGGAACTGATGGCCCAGACCGTCGCCGCCTACGCGGGCTGCCGCGCGCGCCAGAACGGGCAGCCGGTGGAAATGGGCTTTTTGCTGGGCACTCGAAAGTTCGAGTGCAACGTCGAACACTTCCCCGTCGACAGTGCCCTGCAAATCCACGCCCTGCGCTCGCTGGAAGACGAGAGCGGCATGGGCGTCTTCGAATGCCATTTAAGCGGCCCCGGCATCCAGGCCAGCGCCCGCCTCAACGTTTACCGCCCGCCCCAGGCCGAACAGTACCTGGGCCAGGCACAGGAGCCTGCACATGTCTGAAACCATTCTGGTCACCGGCTCGAGCCGCGGCATTGGCCGCGCCATCGCCCTGCGCCTGGCCCAGGCCGGCTTTGACCTGGTGCTGCACTGCCGCAGCGGCCGCCCCGAGGCCGAGGCCGTCCAGGCAGAAGTTCAGGCCCTGGGCCGTCAGGCCCGGGTGCTGCAGTTCGACGTGGCTGACCGCGCCACCTGTGCCCAGGTGCTGCTGGACGACGTGGAAACCCATGGCGCCTACTATGGCGTGGTGTGCAATGCCGGCCTGACCCGCGACGGCGCCTTCCCGGCGCTGAGCGAAGAAGACTGGGACCTGGTGATGCGTACCAACCTGGACGGTTTCTACAACGTACTGCACCCGGTGATGATGCCCATGATCCGCCGCCGCGCCCCGGGGCGCATCGTTTGCATCACCTCGGTATCAGGCCTGATCGGCAACCGCGGGCAGGTCAACTACAGCGCATCCAAAGCCGGTGTGATCGGTGCTGCCAAAGCCCTGGCCATCGAGCTGGGCAAGCGCAAGATCACCGTCAACTGCGTGGCCCCCGGCCTTATCGACACCGCCATGCTCGACGAGAATGTGCCGGTGGACGAACTGATGAAAATGATCCCGGCCCAGCGCCTGGGCACGTCGGAAGAAGTAGCGGGGGCAGTCAACTTCCTGATGTCCGCCGAGGCTGGCTACATCACCCGCCAAGTGCTGGCCGTCAACGGGGGCCTGTGCTGATGAAGCGCGTCGTCGTCACCGGCATGGCCGGTATCACCTCTCTGGGCAGCGACTGGGCCAGCATCGCCGGGCAGTTCGCGGCCAACCGCAGTGGCATTCGGCGCATGGATGAATGGGACCGCTTCGAAGAGCTGAACACCCGCCTGGCCGGCCCCATCGATGACTTCAAGGTGCCCAGCCACTGGACCCGCAAACAGCTGCGCAGCATGGGCCGTGTGTCGCGGCTTTCGGTAGCGGCGGCAGAACAGGCCCTGGCCGACGCCGGCCTGCTGGGCGACCCGAGCATTCGTGACGGGCGCATGGGCGTGGCCTGTGGCTCGTCCACCGGTAGCACCGATGAGATCAAGGCGTTCGGCAACATGCTGCTCAACTCGGTGGCCGAGGGCCTGAACGCCAACTCCTACGTTCGCATGATGCCCCACACCACCGCTGCCAACATCAGCATCTTCTTCGGCCTCACCGGACGCCTGATTCCCACGTCCAGCGCTTGCACCAGCGGTAGCCAGGGCATCGGCTATGCCTACGAGGCCATCAAGTTCGGCCGCCTGCCGTTGATGCTCGCCGGTGGCGCGGAAGAACTGTGCCCTACCGAGGCCATGGTATTCGACGCCCTGTACGCCACCAGCCTGAAGAACGACGCCCCGCAGAGCAGCCCGCGCCCCTATGACAGCGGCCGCGACGGCCTGGTGATCGGCGAAGGCGGCGGCATGCTGGTGCTTGAGGAACTGGAGCACGCCTTGGCCCGCGGCGCGCATATTCATGCCGAGATCGTCGGCTTCGGCAGCAACGCCGACGGCCAGCACACCACGCGCCCGGAGCAGGCCACCATGCGCCGCGCCATGGAGCTGGCCCTGGAAGATGCCGCATTGGCGCCCCAGGCCATCGGCTATGTCAACGGCCACGGCACCGCTACCGAACAGGGCGATATCGCCGAAACCCAGGCTACCAGCAGCCTGTTCGGCCCACGCATGGCCATCAGCTCGCAGAAGAGCTTCCTGGGCCACACCCTGGGGGCCTGTGGGGCGCTGGAGTCCTGGTTCAGCATCGAGATGATGAACCGCGACCAGTACGTGCACACCTTCAACCTGGACGCCGTCGACCCGCTGTGCGGTGAACTGGACTACCTGCGTGGCGGCTTCCGCGCCATGAGCAATGAATACGTGATGAACAACAACTTTGCCTTCGGCGGCGTCAACACCTCGCTGATCTTCCGCCGCTGGGCCTGATTTTCATGAAACCTGGAGAAAATGGAATGTCTTCCATGCTACGCCTGCTGCTGGTCGTGCTGATGCTGGCCAGCGTCACCGCCTGCACCAATCGCAAGTTGATTACCCCTGACCGCGCCGTGCCAGTGACATTGAACACCAGCAAGGAGCAGGTCAAGCAGGCCATCCTCAGCACCCTGAGCGCCCGCAAGTGGACCGTGGAAAGCATCGGCCCCGATGTGATCCGCGCCCAGGTGAACGTGCGGGAAAAGTATAGCGCCACGGTCGACATCGCCTACGACGCCAACCACTACCGCATCAACTACCGCGACAGCCAGGAGCTGAGTTACAGGGACGGCAAGATCAACCGCAACTACAACCGCTGGGTGATCCTGCTGGACCGCAGCATCATGCGCAAACTCAAGGGTGAACAACGCGACGCGCAGACCGAACGCGACGTGGCCGAGCTGCAAGGCACGGCTGCCACCCACTGATTTCATACCCCGTAAAAGGAAAGACACCATGTACATCAAACACTGGGCTGCCGCCGCTACCGTGGCCCTGCTCGCACTGCCCGGCATCAGCCAGGCCCGTGACACGCAGTTGTACCTGCCGTTCCAGAAAGTAGTCGCGCAGATGACCGCCGAAGGCAAGATCGATGGTTCGGTGAAGTACTACCTGGCGGGCAACCAGCCGCGTGGCAAGGTCACCGTGGTGAGCCCGAATGCCATCACCAACAAGAAGACCAACGCCTTCAACAAGTCCGACACCGAAGCCTGTGAATGGGCCTTGCAGTCGGCCATCCTGACCCTGGATTCAGCAGCGAAGAAAGTCGGCGCCAACGCCGTGACCAATATCGTCAGCTACTACAAATCCAATGCCCACGCCGATGCCAACAACTATGAATGCCATGCTGGCGCATTCATTGGCGGCGTAGCGCTCAAGGGTGATTTGAGCAAGGTGCAGTAAGCCCTGCCGTACCAACCGCCGCCAGGACGCGTCCCTGTCAGACCTCTATGGAAGTGGCCGCAAGGCCGCGTCGGCGGCACACCCGATTCAGAGGCGCGGTGCCTGCCTGAGCAGGCCCGCGCCCTGCGGTCAGAGCTGGAAGCGCCCCACCATGTTCTTCAGGTCATGGGACAAGCCTGACAGCGACTGACTGGCTTCATCAATCTGCCCCGCCCCTTCGGACGTCTGGATAGACAGGTCGCGAATGTTGACCAGGTTGCGGTCAATCTCGCGCGCGACCTGGGCCTGTTCTTCCGAGGCGCTGGCGATGACCATGTTGCGCTCGTGAATCAGCGAGATCGCCGCGGCGATTTCGTCCAGGGCGGTACCGGCGGTCTTGGCGGTGTCCAGTGTGGATAGGGCCTGGTCGTTGTTGGCCTGCATGGTTTCCACCACCTTGGCGGTACCCTGCTGGATGGCAGCGACCATCTGTTCGATTTCCTGGGTTGAGGTCTGGGTGCGGCCAGCCAGCGCCCGCACTTCATCGGCCACTACCGCGAAACCACGGCCCGCCTCGCCCGCACGGGCCGCCTCGATGGCAGCGTTGAGGGCCAGCAGGTTGGTCTGCTCGGCTACCCCACGAATCACATCGAGGATCTTGCCGATATCCTGGGAGTGAGCCGCCAGTTCCTTGACTTGCTCGGAGGCATCTTCCACCCGCTTGCCCATGCGCTGGATGGCGGTGATGGTGGTATCGACACGCTCGCGGCCCAGTTGCGCGGTCTTGGTCGAGGCGCTGGAAGCATCGGCGGTGGACACGGCATTGCGCGCCACTTCTTCCACCGCGGCGGTCATCTCGTTGACGGCGGTGGCGGCCTGCTGGATCTCGGCGTTCTGATTGTTCAGGTCACCGGAGGTCTGGTTGGTGATGGCGGTCATTTCTTCCGAAGCGGCCGCTAGCTGGTGCGACGAATCACCGATCAGGCGCAGGGTATCGATCAGGCTTTTCTGCATGTTGACCAACGACTTCAGCAGGTCGGCAGCCTCATCCTCACCCTCGACATTGATGCGCCCGGTGAGGTCGCCCTTGGCGATGCGCCCGGCAGCGGTGACCGCCTCTTCCAGCGGTTTGACGATGCTGCGGGTCAAGGTCCAGGCGAGCAGCACGGTCAGCAGGAAGACAATGGCCAGCACGGCGATAGTGGTCTGTATCGCGGTCTCATAACGGGCCTTGGCCGCCGTGGTGTAGATCCCCGATTCCTGCAGGTTGATCTTCACCAGCTCGTTGAACAGGTTGCCGGTCTGGTCGGACAGGTCCTGGATCGGGCCGTTGAGCAGCGCCAGCATGCCCTGGGTGTCGCCCTGGTCCGAGAGCGCCTGGTAGCGCGTCAGTTGCTCCTGATAACGGGAGACCACGCTCTGCATCTGCGTGAACTGTGAGCGCGCCGCTTCAGGCACGATCGGGGTGTAGCCCTGCAGTGCCTTGTCCAGTTCGCCACGCAGGAACGTCATGCGGTCCAGCGCCGGGCGCAGCACGGCCGGGTCACGGTTGAGCATCAGGCGAAAGGTGAGTACGCGAATGCCCAGGGAGTTGTCACGAATGCTGCCCAACCAACGCGTGCCGGCATGGGAAACCTCTTCGGTATGAATGACCGCCTCACGCATGTGCGTGATCTGGTTCATGGAAAACAGACCGAAGCCCAGCATCAGCAGGCTGATCAGGCCAAAGCTGAGGAAAGCACGGGTTGAGATGCGCAGCTGACGAACGTTCATAGGGGCTCCAGGAGGATAACTCGCTCTGTAGTCATCGGCCTGGCGCACTGCAACTTGAACGTACCGTTCCGACCATTTGTTAACGGCTTGACTGCCGGGTCACGATGTCGACAAAAGCCTTGGCCATCGCGGATGTATTGGCTTTGCGTTGCACCAGCCACACCGACGTCACCGCCTCGGGGTCCAGTAATTGGCGGTACACCACCCCCTCGATGCGCATGGACTGGTAAGAGGCCGGCAGCACCGACACCCCCAGGCCCGCCGACACCAGGCCAATGATGGTCATGGCCTCACCTGCCTCCTGGGCGAAGTGCGGGCTGAAGCCAGCCTGGGTGGCCAGGCTGATCAACTGCGCGTACAAGCCGCTGCCATAGCTGCGCGGGAAGAACACGAACGGCTCCTCGGCCAGGGCATTCATGTACAAGCCCTCTTCACTGCCCTGGGCCAGGGGGTGGTCGGCATTGAGCAGTGCTACCAGAGGCTCGCTGAACAGTTCTACCCAAGTCAGCGAATCAGGCAGTGGCAACGGGCGAATCAGCCCCACCTCGATGGTCTCATCCACCAATGCATCGGCCACGCCCTTGCTGCTCATTTCTTCGAGGTTCAGGTGCACGGCCGGGAAGGCTTGGCGAAAGGCGTAGATCGCCTTGGGAATGCCTGAATTGAACGGCGCCGATGAGGTGAAGCCGATCTTCATCTCCCCCAGCTCGCCCAATTGCGCACGCCGGGCCACGTTCGCGGCCTTGTCGACCTGCGCCAGCACCAACCGCGCCTCTTCCAGGAACAATCGCCCCGCTTCACTCAGCGCCACCCGACGGTTGGTACGTTCGAACAGCCGTGCCCCTACTTCTTGTTCAAGCGCCTGGATCTGCTGGCTGAGCGGCGGTTGGGAGATGCCCAGCACCTCTGCTGCACGGCCGAAATGCAGCTCTTCGGCCACAGCAATGAAGTAACGCAGGTGTCGCAGTTCCATGGCGCCCTCGATTAGGTCGTAAAAGCTATCAAACAGGTCGAACAATATATTGGAAAGAATGATTAGCCAGCTATAAGCTTTTTCCTACCTTCTTTTCGGTCGCACCCTGCCGAGGCCCCGCGTGAAAACTGCCGCTGCACCCCAGCATCAAGCAATACCCCCTACCGCCCTCGCCGACGTCGCCGCGCACCTGGGCGAGGCCTACATAGAGAAAGGCACGCCGCTGTTCATGCGCACCGTGCTGGCGCTGTTCTCCGGTGGTTTCGCCACCTTCGCGCTGCTGTACTGCGTGCAGCCGATGATGCCGATCCTGTCCCACGAATTTGGCATCAATGCCGCGCAAAGCAGCCTGATTCTGTCAGTGTCCACCGGCATGCTGGCCATCGGACTGCTGATCACCGGGCCTATCTCCGACGCCATTGGCCGCAAGCCGGTGATGGTCTTCGCGCTGTTCGCCGCAGCCCTGTGCACCCTGGCCAGCGCCTTGATGCCCACCTGGCAAGGCGTGCTGGTAATGCGGGCCCTGACGGGCCTATCCCTCAGTGGCCTGGCGGCCGTGGCCATGACCTACCTGAGCGAAGAGATCCACCCCCAGCACATTGGCCTTGCCATGGGCCTGTACATCGGTGGCAACGCCATCGGCGGCATGAGCGGACGCTTGATCAGCGGCGTGCTGATCGACTTCGTCAGCTGGCACACAGCGATGCTGGTCATCGGTGGCATGGCGCTGATCGCCGCCCTGGTGTTCGTGAAAATCCTCCCGGAGTCGCGCAACTTCCGCCCGCGCAAAATGAACCCGCGCGGCCTGCTGGAAGGCTTCACCATGCACTTCAAGGACGCCGGCCTGCCGTGGCTGTTCCTCGAAGCCTTCCTGTTGATGGGCGCCTTCGTCACCCTCTTCAACTACATCGGCTACCGCCTGCTGGCCAGCCCCTACCACATGAGCCAGGCGCTGGTGGGCTTGCTGTCGGTGGTGTACCTGGCGGGCATCTACAGCTCGGCCAAGGTCGGCGCCCTGGCCGACCAGCATGGCCGGCGCAAAGTGTTCTGGATGAGCATCACGCTGATGTTCGCCGGCCTGCTGGCCACCCTGCTCAGCCCGCTGCCGGTGATCATCATCGGCATGCTGATGTTCACCTTCGGCTTCTTCGGCGCGCACTCGGTGGCCAGCAGCTGGATCGGGCGGCGGGCTACCAAGGCCAAGGGGCAGGCTTCATCGCTGTACCTGTTCAGTTATTACGCGGGGTCCAGCGTGGCGGGAACCTTGGGCGGGGTGGCTTGGAACCATGGTGGGTGGAATGGGGTTGGGGCGTTTATCGGGGTATTGCTGGTGGTGGCGTTGATCGTAGCGGCGCGGTTGGCGAAGTTGGCACCGTTGGGGCTGGGCAAAGCCTGATTGGAAAGTTGTGCGTCGGCCGTGTAGCAGCGGACCCGGCCGCGTTGGCGGCACATGAGGTGTACCTGATGCGGCCAGGTCCGCCGCGGCTCGCGCGAGCCTTGTAGCAGCAATGTCTGGCGTTTAGCGAGTGACCAGCATACGCCGCAGAACCGGCTTCCCCACCGCTTCATGCTTGACCACCGCCAGCACATGCAACGCCACCAGCAGCCCCAGCAGCACATTGCAGCCTGCGTGCAGGGTGTGGAAGCGGTGATCCCATTCGGGGTCAAGGATCGGCTGCGGCAGGGTCAGCCAGTCGAACACCTGGATGGGCCGGTTCATCATCAGCACCCCGGTCAGCAGCACCAGGGCGGTGACGGCGTAGATGACGTTGTGGATAACCCCGGCCACCTGTTCGCCCGGGCGGTGGCCGTAGCGGCGTACATGCGCCAGACGCAACCAGGTACGCAGGGCGAACACGGGAATGAACAGGATCGACAGGGAGACATTGAGGCCGGCGATGGTCGCCTTGAAGCCCGGGGTGACGTCCAGCAGCATCACCGAGAAGCCCATCACCAACGCCCAGAGGATGAACGCTGCCGACAGCCAGTGCAGCAGCACCTGGGCCGGCGAATAGATTTTCGATGCCATGATTAGGCCACCTTTTTTGCGGAGACGGAATGCTACCGCAAATGCCAGATGGAAATGCTTCTTGATCGTGAATTTTTATGACGCCCGTACCAAGAACGCCCGGCATGGGCCGGGCGTTTTTGGTTTCAGAACGCGCTTACTGGTGGTACTGCGCCGAGAACTCGTGCACCGCGTTGATGAAGGCGCCAGCATGCTCCGGGTCCACTTCCGGGGTGATGCCGTGGCCCAGGTTGAACACGTGGCCCGTGCCGTTGCCGTAGCTGGCCAGAATGCGCGCCACTTCAGCGCGGATGGCTTCGGGCTTGGCGTACAGTACGGTCGGGTCCATGTTGCCTTGCAGGGCCACCTTGTTGCCCACGCGGCGACGGGCTTCGCCCAGGTCGCACGTCCAGTCCAGGCCCAGGGCATCGGCGCCAGCGTCGGCGATGCTTTCCAGCCACAGGCCGCCGTTCTTGGTGAACAGGATGACCGGCACCTTGCGGCCTTCGTGTTCGCGAATCAGGCCGCTGACGATTTTCTTCATGTAGGCCAGGGAGAACTCCTGGTACGCCGCGGCCGACAGGTTGCCGCCCCAGGTGTCGAAGATCTGCACGGCCTGGGCGCCAGCCAGGATCTGGCCATTGAGGTAGCTGGTGACCGACTGGGCCAGCTTGTCCAGCAACAGGTGCATGGCCTGGGGGTTGTCGTAGAGCATGGCCTTGGTCTTGCGGAAGTCTTTCGACGAGCCGCCTTCGACCATGTAGGTGGCCAGGGTCCAGGGGCTGCCCGAGAAGCCGATCAGCGGCACGCGGCCGTTGAGCTCGCGGCGGATGGTGCTGACGGCATCCATCACGTAGCCCAGGTCCTTTTGCGGATCGGGGACAGGCAGGGCTTCGATGTCGGCCAGGGTGCTGACCACTTTCCTGAAGCGTGGGCCTTCACCGGTCTCGAAGTACAGGCCCTGGCCCATGGCATCGGGGATGGTGAGGATGTCGGAGAACAGGATGGCCGCGTCCAGCGGGTAGCGCTCCAGCGGTTGCAGGGTGACTTCACAGGCGAACGCCGGGTTCATGCACAGGCTCATGAAATCACCGGCCTTGGCGCGGCTGGCGCGGTATTCAGGCAGGTAGCGACCGGCCTGACGCATCATCCACACCGGGGTGACGTCGACAGGTTGCTTGAGCAGGGCACGGAGGAAACGGTCGTTCTTCAGGGCAGTCATGGGAGCATCCGGCAGATAAGTGCCGGCATTTTCCCAGACTGGAACGCAAAAGGCACGGCGTGGGCCGTGCCTTTTATCTATCGGGGCGATTTGTGGGACCGGGCGAAGCTCGGGAAGGCCGCCCCGCGGAGTCACTGGGACTGCGCGATGCCGGTTTCCCGAACTTCACCCGGTCCCACAGGGGGCATCACACTTCCAGGTAGTCCAGGATACCTTCGGCGGCGTTGCGGCCTTCGAATATCGCCGTTACCACCAGGTCCGAACCGCGGACCATGTCGCCGCCGGCGAAGATCTTCGGGTTGCTGGTCTGGTGCTTGAACTTGCCTTGTTCCGGGGCAACCACGCGGCCCTGGCTGTCGGTCTGGATGCTGAACTGCTCGAACCACGGCGCCGGGCTTGGGCGGAAACCGAAGGCGATGACCACAGCGTCGGCCGGGATGATCTCTTCGGAACCGGGGATCGGCTCGGGGCTGCGACGGCCACGGGCATCAGGCTCGCCAAGACGGGTCTCGACCACCTTCACGCCTTCGACCTTGTCTTCACCGACAATGGCGATGGGCTGGCGGTTGTAGAGGAACTTCACCCCCTCTTCCTTGGCGTTCTTCACCTCTTTGCGCGAGCCCGGCATGTTCGCTTCGTCACGGCGGTAGGCACAGGTAACGGCCTTGGCGCCCTGGCGGATCGAGGTGCGGTTGCAGTCCATCGCGGTGTCGCCGCCGCCCAGTACCACGACCTTCTTGCCTTTCATATCGACGAAATCTTCCGGCGACTTTTCAAAGCCCAGGTTGCGGTTGACGTTGGCGATCAGAAAGTCGAGTGCGTCGTGCACGCCCGGCAGGTCTTCACCCGGGAAGCCGCCCTTCATGTAGGTGTAGGTGCCCATGCCCATGAATACGGCATCGTATTCTTCGAGCAGTTGCTCCATGGTCACGTCCTTGCCCACCTCGGTGTTCAGGCGGAACTCGATGCCCATGCCGGTAAAGACTTCGCGACGATTGCTCAGCACGGTCTTTTCCAGCTTGAACTCGGGGATGCCGAAGGTCAGCAGGCCACCGATTTCCGGGTTCTTGTCGAACACCACAGGGGTCACGCCGCCGCGCACCAGCACGTCGGCACAGCCCAGGCCGGCAGGTCCGGCGCCGATGATGGCGACACGCTTGCCAGTCGGCTTGACCTTGGACATGTCCGGGCGCCAGCCCATGGCGAAGGCGGTGTCGGTGATGTACTTCTCCACCGAACCGATGGTCACCGCGCCGAAACCGTCGTTCAGGGTGCAGGCACCCTCGCACAGGCGGTCCTGCGGGCACACCCGGCCGCACACTTCAGGCAGGGTGTTGGTCTGGTGCGACAGTTCGGCGGCGGCCAGGATGTTGCCCTCGGCCACCAGCTTCAGCCAGTTGGGAATGAAGTTGTGCACCGGGCACTTCCATTCGCAATACGGGTTACCGCAACCCAGGCAGCGGTGGGCCTGGTCGGCCGACTGCTGGGGTTTGAAGGGTTCGTAGATTTCCACGAACTCTTTCTTGCGCTGACGCAACAGTTTCTTCTTCGGATCCTTGCGCCCGACCTCGATGAACTGGAAGTCATTATTCAGACGTTCAGCCATTTTAAAACCTCATCAACTTCTTCAGGCGCATATCACTGCGGGTTGGCACGGGTGCTGGTGAGCAACGATTTCAAGCTGGCAGCCTTGGGCTTGACCAACCAGAAACGGCGCAGGTAGTCGTCCAGGTTTTCCCAGACATTACGGCCCCACTCGCTGTCGGTTTCTGCCACGTATTCGGCCAGCACGCGTTCGATGTGGCTACGGTAGGCCTCCATCGCTTCGCCGCTGATGCGCTGGATTTCCACCAGTTCGTGGTTGACGCGGTCAACGAAGGTGTTGTCCAGGTCCAGCACGTAGGCGAAACCACCGGTCATGCCGGAGCCGAAGTTGTAGCCGGTCTTGCCCAACACGCAGACGAAACCACCGGTCATGTATTCGCAGCAGTGATCGCCAGTGCCTTCCACCACGGTGTGGGCACCGGAGTTGCGCACGGCGAAACGCTCGCCCGCGGTGCCCGCGGCGAACAACTTGCCGCCGGTGGCGCCGTACAGGCAGGTGTTGCCGATGATGGCGCTTTCCTGAGTCTTGAACGGGCTGCCTTTTGGCGGAACGATGACCAGCTTGCCGCCGGTCATGCCCTTGCCCACGTAGTCGTTGGCATCGCCTTCCAGGTACATGTTCAGGCCACCGGCGTTCCATACGCCGAAGCTCTGGCCAGCGGTACCGTTGAAGCGGAAGGTCACCGGCTCGTTGGCCATGCCCTGGTTGCCGTGGGCACGGGCGATTTCGCCGGAGATGCGCGCGCCGATGGAACGGTCGCAGTTGCAGATATCCAGGCTGTAGTCACCGCCGGTCTTGCCGACGATGGCAGCCTTGGCCAGGTCGACCATCTGTTCGGCCAGCAAGCCCTGGTCGAATGGCGGGTTGCGGTCCACTTCGCAGAACTGCGGCTTGTCGGCCGGAATGTGCGAACTGCCCAGCAACGGCGTCAGGTCCAGGTGGTTCTGCTTGGCGGTCTGGCCTTCCAGCACTTCGAGCAGGTCGGTACGGCCGATCAGCTCGCCCAGCGAGCGCACGCCCAGCTTGGCCAGCCACTCGCGGGTCTCTTCTGCCACATAGGTGAAGAAGTTGATGACCATGTCGACGGTGCCGATGTAGTGGTCCTTGCGCAGCTTGTCATTCTGGGTAGCCACGCCGGTGGCGCAGTTGTTCAGGTGGCAGATGCGAAGGTATTTGCAGCCCAGGGCGATCATCGGCGCGGTGCCGAAGCCGAAGCTCTCGGCGCCGAGGATGGCTGCCTTGATCACGTCGAGGCCGGTTTTCAGGCCGCCGTCGGTCTGTACCCGCACCTTGCCGCGCAGGTCGTTGCCACGCAGGGTCTGGTGGGTCTCGGCCAGACCCAGTTCCCACGGTGCGCCTGCGTACTTGATGGAGGTCAGCGGCGATGCGCCGGTACCGCCGTCATAGCCGGAGATGGTGATCAGGTCGGCATAGGCCTTGGCCACGCCAGCGGCGATGGTGCCCACGCCCGCCTCGGCCACCAGTTTCACCGAAACCAGCGCCTGCGGGTTGACCTGTTTCAGGTCGAAAATCAACTGCGACAAGTCTTCGATCGAGTAGATGTCGTGGTGCGGCGGTGGCGAGATCAGGGTCACGCCTGGAACCGCATAGCGCAGCTTGGCGATCAGGCCGTTGACCTTGCCGCCTGGCAACTGGCCGCCCTCGCCCGGCTTGGCGCCCTGGGCTACCTTGATCTGCAGCACTTCAGCGTTGACCAGGTACTCAGGGGTCACGCCGAAACGGCCGGTGGCAACCTGCTTGATCTTGGAGCTCTTGATGGTGCCGTAGCGGGCAGGATCTTCGCCGCCCTCACCGGAGTTGGAGCGTGCGCCCAGGCGGTTCATGGCCTCGGCCAGGGCCTCGTGGGCCTCCGGTGACAGCGCGCCCAGGGAGATACCCGCCGAGTCGAAGCGCTTCAGGATGGCTTCCAGCGGCTCGATCTCGTCGATGGCCAGCGGGGTGTCCAGCTCCTTGACCTTGAACAGGTCACGGATCATCGATACCGGGCGGTTGTCCACCAGCGCGGTGTATTCCTTGAATTTCTCATAGTCGCCCTGCTGCACGGCGGCTTGCAGGGTGTTGACCACGTCCGGGTTGTAGGCGTGGTATTCGCCACCATGCACGAACTTCAGCAGGCCGCCTTGCTGGATCGGCTTGCGCGCGCTCCAGGCTTCGGTGGCCAAGGCTTTCTGTTCGGCTTCGATGTCGACGAAACGCGCACCCTTGATGCGGCTTGGCACGCCACGGAAGCTCAGGTTGCAGACTTCCTCGGACAGGCCGATGGCCTCGAACAGCTGTGCACCGCGGTACGACGCGACCGTGGAGATGCCCATCTTCGACAGGATCTTGAGCAGGCCCTTGGTGATGCCCTTCCGGTAGTTCTTGAACACCTCGTAGAGGTCGCCCAGCACTTCACCGGTACGGATCAGGTCGCCCAGCACTTCGTAAGCCAGGAACGGGTAGACCGCCGAGGCACCGAAGCCGATCAGCACCGCAAAGTGGTGCGGGTCGCGGGCGGTGGCGGTTTCCACCAGGATGTTGCTGTCGCAGCGCAGGCCTTTCTCGGTCAGGCGGTGGTGCACCGCGCCGGTAGCCAGCGAAGCGTGAACCGGCAACTTGCCGGGGGCAATGTGGCGGTCGCTCAGCACGATCTGGGTGTGACCGGCGCGCACGGCTTCTTCGGCCTGGTCGGCAATGTTGCGCACGGCTGCTTCCAGCCCCACGCTCTCGTCGTAGTTCAGGTCGATGATCTGGCGGGAGAAGCCCGGCAGGTCGAGGTTCATCAGCGAGCGCCACTTGGCCGGGGAAATGACCGGCGAACTGAGGATCACGCGCGAAGCGTGCTCAGGCGACTCCTGGAAGATGTTGCGCTCGGCGCCCAGGCAGATCTCCAGGGACATCACGATGGCTTCGCGCAACGGGTCGATCGGCGGGTTGGTGACCTGCGCGAACTGCTGGCGGAAGTAGTCGTACGGGGTGCGCACGCGCTGGCTCAGCACGGCCATCGGCGTGTCGTCACCCATGGAACCCACGGCCTCGTAACCCTGCTCGCCCAGCGGGCGCAGCACCTGGTCACGCTCTTCGAAGGTGACCTGGTACATCTTCATGTACTGCTTGAGCTGGTCCGGGCTGTAGAAGGACGAACCGTGGTCGTTGTCTTCCATGGTTGCCTGAATGCGCAGGGCACTCTTGCGCAGCCACTGTTTGTACGGGTGGCGCGACTTCAGGCGGTTGTCGATGGCGTCAGTGTCGAGGATCTGGCCGGTCTCGGTGTCCACGGCGAAGATCTGGCCCGGGCCCACGCGGCCCTTGGCGATGACGTCCTCGGGCTTGTAGTCCCACACGCCGATTTCCGACGCCAGGGTAATGTAGCCGTTCTTGGTAGTGACCCAGCGTGCCGGGCGCAGGCCGTTGCGGTCCAGCAGGCAGACGGCGTGGCGACCTTCGGTCATCACGATGCCGGCCGGGCCGTCCCACGGCTCCATGTGCATGGAGTTGTACTCATAGAACGCCCGCAGGTCGGGGTCCATGGTCTCGACGTTCTGCCAGGCTGGCGGGATCAGCATGCGCACGCCACGGAACAGGTCGATACCGCCGGTGACCATCAGTTCCAGCATGTTGTCCATGCTCGATGAGTCGGAGCCCACGCGGTTGACCAGCGGGCCGAGCTCTTCCAGGTCCGGGATCAGGTCGTTGGCAAACTTGGTGCGACGGGCCTGTGCCCAGTTGCGGTTGCCGGTGATGGTGTTGATCTCGCCGTTGTGGGCGAGGAACCGGAAAGGCTGCGCCAGCGGCCACTTCGGCAGGGTGTTGGTGGAGAAACGCTGGTGGAAGACCGCGATGGCGGTCTGCAGGCGTTCGTCGCTCAGGTCCGGGAAGAAGGCCGCGAGGTCACGCGGCATCATCAGGCCTTTATAGATGATGGTCTTGTGCGAAAAGCTGCAGATGTAGTGGTCGGTGTCGGCGGCGTTGGCCACCGACGAACGGCGACGGGCACTGAACAGCTTGATGGCGAATTCCTGATCGCTCAGGCCTTCACCACCAATGAACACCTGTTCGATCTTGGGCAGGCGCTCCAGGGCCAGGCGGCCGAGCACGCTGGTGTCGATCGGCACCTGGCGCCAGCCGATCAGCTTCAGGCCAGCGGCGAGAATCTCGCGGTTCATGTTTTCGCGGGCAGCTTCGGCGCGGGCGTCGTCCTGGTTCAGGAACACCATGCCCACGGCGTACTGCTTGGGCAGCTCGACGCCGAAGGTTTCCTGGGCCATGGCGCGCAGGAACTGGTCGGGCTTCTGCATCAGCAGGCCGCAACCGTCGCCGGTCTTGCCGTCCGCGTTGATCCCACCGCGGTGGGTCATGCAGGTCAGCGCTTCGATGGCTGTTTGCAACAGGTGGTGACTGGGCTCGCCGGTCATATGGGCTATCAGCCCAAAACCACAGTTGTCCTTGAATTCATCGGGTTGGTACAGACCTGTTTTCATAGACACTTTCTCACCAGGCTGCCTCCTGTGGAGGCAAATTCTTTTCAATTCAACCGCTTACCAACCGCGCCGAACGTACGCCAGCTTTGCAGGGGCAAAAGGGAGGTCATTGTACACAGCGACAGGGTCGCCCACAAATTTGAGCGGCGATACCGCGCAAAATCATGTCGCAATTCTATAAGTTTTAAGCAATGGGTTGTGATAGCAACGTTGCTTGAGTCTGAAGCTTATCAGCCTGGACTGCAATGGGGGTAACCAGGGGCAGTCTGGGACGCAAAAGCCTGCCGCGTGGTGCGCAGCAAGCTTCGTGGTCGTATCAGGAGACGCTCAGCGGGGTGGCGGGGATGGTGCCACCGGGCCAGGCCGTGTCCGCAGTAGGGTCACGGCCTGGAGGCATTCAGCGCGTCGATGCCAGGTCTTGTTGGACGCTGGCGACACTTCTGGGCCAAGGTTTACCAGCCTGGACCTTCGCTGGCAAGTTCTTGATGGCGGCAACCGCTGCATCGCGGCTCGGGAAGCTGCCGTAAGTGATCACGTACAGCGGTTTGCCTTGCAGGGTTTTCTTGAAATAACGGTACTCGCCACCCTGCTCTTTCACGTAGGTCTGGGCAGTGGCTTCGTTACTGGTGCCCAGAATCTGCACTACGTAGTTGCCAGCCGCCTGCCCCTTGTACCAACCCGCGCCAGCGCCGCCGGCAGCCGGCTTGGCAGCCGCCACGGGCTCGGGTTTCTTCTCGGCAGGCTTGTGCTCCGGCTTGGCCGTGGCGACCTGTACCGGGGCCTTGTGGGCCGGGGCAGGTGCGGGCGCAGGGGCCGGCGTGGGGCGCGCGGCGGCCACGGGTGCAGGGGTCGGAACCGGCACAGGGGTAGCGGCCGGGCCGGCCGGCACGCCCGGCGGCGGCGCGGAAGTGGTCACGGTAGGCGGCGGTGTGGAGCCATTGGCGATCGGGGTGCCTTCGTCACCGTCACCGGAGCCTGCGGCTTCGGCCAACGGGCCACGCATCACCGGTTGTGACTGGCCGACCAGCGGCAGCGGCATGGGTTTGGAGTTGCCGGCGAATTCGATGGCGGCGTTGCCATCCTGGTTGGCCTGGGCGTTGCTTGGCGTGCCCTGGCCCAGCGGCAGCTGCGCCTGCTCGGTGGCCGGCGCGGTGGGGGCGTTGGCCGCCTTGTGGCCAGGCAGCAAGGCCGCTGCTGCCACGGCAACCACGACAACCCCGGTCAGTGCCAGTACGTGTTTTTTCGGCATTTTGAACCCCATAGATGGACGCTTCACCGCAGAGCGGCTAGCGATCATGGCCTCGATCATGGCATCACGGGCGACCTGGTTGATCGCACCTGGCCAGCCTTCCGAATTTTCGTGAATGTCGGAAATCTGATCATTGGTAAAGAGTTGGATTCCCTGCCCGGCCCCTTCCAGTCGCTGGGCCAGGTACTCGCGGGTTTCCTCGACACTGTACGGTTGCAGCTCGATAACGTGGAACAGCTCCTGCTCGGCGCTCAGGCGTTCCAGCCCGTCGAGTACCGAAACCTCGCCGAACAGGAACACGTGCGGGCGGCCTTCCGGGGTACCGGCTGCCAACGTCAGCAGGGCTTCGAGTGCGGATTCGTCGAGTTGTTCCGCATCGTCCACCAGCAGGTAGACTTCCTGGCCGGTCAGCGCCAGTTGCACCACCTGGGCCAGGATGTGCTGGGTGTCGGCCTTGGCCACATTCAGGGACTGGGCCACCTGGGTCAGTACAGCGGCCGCGTCGCCGGCGCCACGGGCCGAGACCACCACGCTTTGCACCGACTGCTTGTTGGTGCTGGCCACCAGCGCCTGGCGCAGCAGGGTCTTGCCACTGCCCTCGGGGCCGGTCACCACCAGCAGCAACTGGCTATAGCGCGCCAGGTGGTGCAATTGCCCCAGCACCGGCTTGCGCTGGGCCGGGAAAAACTTGAAGCCCGGCACCCGGGCCGCGAAGGGGTCATGGTCCAGTTGGTAGTGGCCCAGAAAGGCCTCATCGGCATGCAGTGTCATGGAACTCTCTTACCTCAAAGCGAAGCCGCGATGGCGCGGTAATCCGCTGCCAGCGTGGCTTGAAGAACTTCAGTCGGATAATCGTCGGTCACCACGGCTTCACCGAGGTGGCGCAACAACACCAGGCGCATGCGGCCATCGATCACTTTCTTGTCGACGGCCATATGCTGGAGAAACTGTTCGGCGGTCATGTCCGCCGGCGGCACCACCGGCAGGCCGGCGCGCTGCATCAGGCGAATACCGCGGTCACGGGCCTGCTGGCTGATCCAGCCCAGGCGCATGGACATTTCCAGGGCCATCACCGTGCCCGCCGCCACGGCTTCGCCGTGCAGCCATGCGCCGTAGCCCATCTGGGTTTCGATGGCGTGGCCGAAGGTGTGGCCCAGGTTGAGGGTGGCGCGCACGCCGGTCTCGCGCTCATCGGCATTCACCACTTCGGCCTTGGCCTCGCAGGAACGCTTGATAGCGTAGGTCAGCGCCGTCTGGTCGACGGCACGCAGGGCGTCCACGTTATCTTCCAGCCAGCCCAGGAACGGCTCGTCGCAGATCAGGCCGTACTTGATCACCTCGGCCAGGCCGGCCGACAGTTCGCGCGGCGGCAGGCTCTTGAGGCTGGCGGTATCGATGACCACGGCGTTGGGCTGGTAGAAGGCACCCACCATGTTCTTGCCGAGCGGGTGGTTGATGCCGGTCTTGCCGCCCACCGAAGAATCGACCTGGGACAGCAGGGTGGTGGGCACCTGAATGAAGTCGACGCCGCGCTGGTAGCACGCTGCGGCGAAACCGGCCATGTCGCCGACCACGCCGCCACCCAGGGCGATGATGGTGGTGCGGCGGTCGTGCCGGGCAGTGAGCAGCGCGTCGAAGATCAGCTGCAGGGTTTCCCAGTTCTTGTAGGCCTCGCCGTCGGGCAAGGCCACGGACATCACCGAGTAGGCGCCCAGGGCGCGGCTCAGGTGTTCGAGATACAGGGGGCCGACGGTCTCATTGGTGACGATGGCCACCTGGCGGCCGGCAATGTGCGGCGCCAGCAGTTCAGGCTGGCCCAGAAGGCCTTCGCCAATGTAGATCGGGTAGCTACGCTCGCCCAGTTCGACCTTAAGTGTCTGCATGTTTCCCCACAGTGATGCCGGGCGCGACGCCCTGTCTCAGGTTTTATTGTCTGTCGACATGCCCCCCGACTGGCAAGCCGGGAGGATGCCGAGAATAGCGCATTTGGGCCGGCGCTCCATGACGATTCGTTTCAGCGCGGCGGCAACTGCGCCAGGCGCTCCAGAATGTCCAGTACCACCATGCGTGGTGGCCGCTCGTCGGTCTCCACCACCAGGTCGGCGATCTCGCGGTAGAGCGGGTCGCGCACCGCGAACAGCGTGCGCAAGGTGCCCGCCGGGTCCGCGGTTTGCAGCAACGGCCGGTTTCGATCCCGGGCGGTACGGCCAACCTGCTGCGCCACCGACGCATGCAGGTACACCACGCGGCCGCCGGCACGCATGGTCAGGCGGTTCTCGCCGCGCATCACGGCGCCACCGCCCGTGGCCAGCACCAACCCATCGTAGCCGGAAAGCTCGGCCAGCATGGCCTGCTCACGGTCACGAAAACCGGCTTCGCCTTCCTGGTCGAAGATCCATGGAATGTTCGCACCGGTGCGCAGTTCAATTTCCTTGTCGGAATCCTTGAACGGCAACCGGAGCTCTTTGGCCAGCAATCGACCAATGGTGCTCTTACCGGCACCCATTGGCCCAACAAGTATCAAATTTCGCACGGAATCAACGACTCACAGCAATCGCCTGGTTATTCATGATACGCGGAGTGAGGAACACCAGCAGCTCGGTTTTTTCCTCAGACACGGTATCCGATCGAAACAGGCGGCCAAGATACGGCACATCACCGAGAAATGGCACCTTCGCGGTGGTTTTTGTTTGGGTATTGGAGAAAACGCCACCAATTACCACTGTTTCGCCATCATTGACGAGGACCTTGGCCTTGACCTCGTTCTTCTTGATCGGCGGCACGCCATTGAGCTCGTTGGCATAGTCAGGTTCATCCTTGTTGACCTTCACGTCCATGATAATCCGGTTGTCCGGGGTGATCTGCGGCGTCACTTCCAGCGAGAGCGAGGCCTCCTTGAACGACACCGAGGTGGCGCCGCTGGAAGAGGATTCCTGGTAGGGCACTTCGGTACCCTTGATGATCCGCGCGGTTTCCTTGTCGGAGGTTACCACCTTGGGCTGCGACACCACCTCACCGTTGCCGCTGGCTTCCATGGCACTGAGTTGCAGGTCGAGCGTCAGGTTGTTGGACACGTAACCCAGGCCGATGCCCGACGTGGCACTGCTGGCGCCCAGGTCGACGAAGGTATTGGTGGCGGTGGCCTGGGTACCGGCGACCGTCCAGCGGTTGTTACCGGAACCATTGGTGGCACCGCTCCAGCTCACGCCCAGGCTCTTGTCGTAGTTGACGTTGGCCTCCACGATGCGCGCTTCGATCATCACCTGGCGTACCGGGATATCCAGTTGGGCAACGATGCGCCGAAGCTCGTCGAGGCGGTCCTGGGTCTGGTAGGCGATGATGTTGTTGGTGCGCTCATCCACTGTGATCGAGCCGCGCTCATCCGTCGTGGCCTTGGAGTTGGTGACCGACTGGAACAGCTTGGCGATGTCGGCCGCCTTGGCATAGTTGACCTGCAACAGCTCACGGCGCAGGGGCGCGAGCTCCTCGATCTGCTTCTGCGATTCCAGCTCCTGACGCTCCCGCGCGGCGATTTCGGCGGCGGGGGCAACCAGCAGTACGTTGCCGACCTTGCGCTTGTCCAGGTTCTTGGTCTTGAGCACCAGGTCCAGGGCCTGGTCCCACGGCACATTCTGCAGGCGCAGGGTGATGCCGCCCTGAACGGTGTCGCTGGCCACCAGGTTGAGGTTGGTGAAGTCAGCGATCAACTGCAGCACCGAACGCACGTCGATGTCCTGGAAGTTGAGTGACAGCTTCTGGCCGGTGTACACGAACCGGTCGGCGTTCTTGCGGGCGATGTCCTCGGCGGTCACCTCGCGCACGCTGACGGTCAGCTTGTTGTCGGTCTGGAACACCGAATAATCGAAGGTGCCGCCCGGCTCGATGGTGACGGTGGCGGTATCAGCCGAGGCAGTAGAGTTGACGAACTGTACCGGCGTGGCGAAATCCTTGACGTCCAGGCGCACCCGCAGCGGGTCGGGCAGTTGGGTCTTGGGGAAGGTCAGGACGATTTTGTTGCCCTGTTCCTGAATATCGGGGCTCAGGGTGGCGTCGCTGAGGTCGATGACCACATTGCCTTCACCCTGGGCGCCGCGCTGGAAGTCGACATTGCGAATGGCCCGGCCAGCCGGCTGGGCGAACCCCGGCCGCGAGGGCGCTGCGCTGGCAACGGCGGCGCGCGGGGGCACGCTGGCGCGAGCGGGGGCCGATGCATTGCTCTCCAGGCTGCCGGCACCCTGGCCGATCATCACGTACAGGTTGTTGCCTTCCACCCGGGTGCCATAGGGCGCCAGGTTGGTCAGGTTGATGATCAGCCGGGTACGGTCCTTGGCCTCGACCACCGTGACGCTGCGGGCATTGCCCACACCCAGGTCACGGGTCTTGGTGGACAGGCCATTGTTCACGCCTGGCAGGTCCAGGGCGATACGGGCGGGCTGGTCAGTGGTGTAGCCGCGCGGGGCAGGCACCGGGGTATCGAAAGTCAGCTTGAGCTCGACCCGGTCCCCCGGCAACGCCGCCACATCCAGCGTTTTCAGGGTGGCCGCCATCACGGCGGGCGAAAGCAGCGCCATCCATAGCGTAAGACCAAGGGCTGAAAGCATCCTATTCATTATCGAGTTCCACTATGCGTGCTTGACCAGGCCCGTTACGAGCGTTCTTTCAAAGTGATGGTGCGTGGCCGTTCCAGCCAGCCGCCTTCGCCATCGGGGACAATCTCGACGATATCGACCTGCGAATCGGTGATCGACACGATTCGCCCTTCGTTACGGCCCAGGTAGTCACCCACCTTCATTCGGTAAACTCCACCGGCGCCTTTCATCAGGGCGAACTTGCCGGTTTCGTTGGCCAGCGTGCCGACCATTTCAAACTGTTCGATGTTGAACCCTTCCAGGAACTGCTTGACCCGGGCCGGGTCGGGCTTGACCTGCCTGCCGCCGTTCTGGCGATGCGCCAGGTCGATCTTGACCGGCGGCTGGAACGGGCTGCGCAGGGCAGCGGCCTGATAAGTGAAGGGCTCGTAGGGGGCGAACTGCGGGATAGGCTCGATGGCGCCCCTGGGCCGCGCGTTGACCTCGTTCATGTAGGCCTTGAGGTCATCGAAGTCGCCATTGCCACATCCACCCAGCAGGGCGATGAACGCGATCAGCACAAGGCTGCACACTGCCCTCATTTGGCCGCCCCTTTGTCCTGAACCTGGCCTGGGGCCTTGGCCTTGTCGCTATCGTTGTAGCGGTAGGTCTTGGCCACTATGTTCATGCGCAGCAGCGTGGTGTTGCCTTCAACCACCGGCTTGACCTCGAAATCGTGCAAGGTGACGATCCGCGGCAAGCTGGAGACGCCGCTGACGAAGGTGCCCAGGTCATGATAATTGCCCGTCACAGTGATCTGGATCGGCAGCTCGATGTAAAACTGCTGGGTCACCTCGGGCAAAAGCTTGATTTCCTCGAACTCCAGGCCACTGCCCAGGCCGGTACGGGTGATGTCTTCCAGCAAGCCAGGCACTTCGGTATCACTGGGCAACTGGCGGAGCATGGCGCCGAAGGAAATCTCCATTTCCTTCATCTGCTGGGTGTAGGCCTCCAGGTTCGCCGCCTGGAAGGCCTTGCTGGCGAACTGATCCTTGAGGGTCTGCTCCTGGTTCTGCGCCTGCTCGAGCTGGTCGCCCATGTCGCTGATGTGGAAGTTGTAACCCAGGGCCAGTATCAGAATCAGCAGTAGCACGCCGGCCAGGGTCTTGATCGCCGGCGGCCAGCCGCCCAGGTTGTTGATGTCCAGTTCGCTGAGGTTGAACTTTTTCAGGCCTTCCAGCCACTCGGAGAAATTCATTTGGCTTTCCCCTCGGCGCCCGGCACGGTCTGGCGCACCGACAACTGGAAGCTGTTGCTCTGCTGCGGCTGCTGGTCGGCCCCCTGCTTGGCCTTGACCTCGGTCAGGCTGGGCGCGCTCAGCCACGGCGAGGCTTCCATGTTGCGCATCAGGTCCGATACACGATTGTTGGATTCAGCCGCGCCGGACACGGCAATGGTCTTGTCGGTCATCTTCACATCGGTGAAATACACACCGTCCGGCAGCGTACGGGCCAGTTGATCGAACAGGTGGCCGATGATCGGCCGGTTGGCCTGCAGGTCCTGGATGATCTTCATCCGCTCCACCAGTTGCTTTCGGCGGGCCTTGAGCTCGGCGATCTGCTTGATGCGCTCGTCCAGCACCGCTATCTCCTTCTGGATATAGGCGTTGCGAGCGTTTTGCCGGTCGATGGCATGGCTGTAGTACTGGTCGGCGAGCAGAATGATGCCGATGCCGCCCACCATCACGCCGGCCAGGGCCAGCAGGAAGCGCTTCTTGCGCTCTTCACGCAGTTGTTCGCGCCACGGCAGCAGGTTGATGCGCGCCATCAGTCAAAACTCCTCAACGCCAGGCCGCAGGCAATCATCAGCGCTGGCGCATCACTGGCCAGGGCGCCAGCGTTGACCTTGCTGCTCAGGGCCATGTCGGCAAAGGGGTTGGCGACCATCGCCGGGGTGCCCAGGCGCTGCTGGATCAGTTGGTCCAGGCCCGAGATGGACGCAGTGCCCCCGGCCAGCAGGATGTAATCGACGTCATTGAACTGGCCGGCGGCGAAGAAGAACTGCAGCGAGCGCGACACCTGCTGGACCACCGCATCCTTGAACGGCTGCAGCACTTCCATCACGTAGTCGTCGGGCAGGCCGCCCTGCTTCTTGGCCAGGCCCGCCTCTTCCATGGACAAGCCATAGCGGCGCTGGATTTCCTCGGTCAACTGGCGGCCACCGAACAGCTGCTCGCGGGTATAGATGATGCGGCCGTTGTGCAACACGCTCAGGGTGGTCATGGTGGCGCCGATGTCCACCACCGCCACGGTCAGCGGCCCCTCGCCATCCACCAGGGCAGGCTCCAGCAGGCCGAAAGCCCGCTCCAGCGCGTAGGCCTCGACATCGACAACGCGCGCGGTGAGGCCAGCCAGGGCCAGGGCTGCCTCGCGCACTTCCACGTTTTCCTTGCGGCAAGCCGCCAGCAGCACGTCAACTCGCTCTGGGTTGCGCGCCGAATTGCCCTGCACTTCGAAGTCGATGGCGACCTCTTCCAGGGGGTAGGGAATGTATTGATCGGCCTCGACCTTGAGCTGGCTTTCCATTTCATCTTCGGAAAGCGCGGCGTCCATTTCGATGGTCTTGGTGATCACGGCCGAGCCGGCCACCGCCACGGCGGCGGTCTTGGCGCTGCTGCGCGCCTTGACCAGCACGCGTGCCAGGGCCTGGCCCACGCCTTCGAGTTCCGCAATGTTTTTTTCCACCACCGCGTTGGCCGGGAGGGGCTCAACCGCGTAGGCCTCGACCTTGTATCGGTTGCCGGAGCGACTGAGCTCCAGAAGCTTCACCGATGTAGAGCTGATGTCGATCCCCAGAAGCGAATTCGCTTTCTTGCCGAAGAGTCCAAGCACGCCCGATTCCCTATCATTATCCGTGACTTACGGACCACTTATAGTACGAAGCATTTAATAGCAGTCTTGACAGAAGCGCAAATAACGCTCTGTGTCGAAAAATGCTTATAATGCCCAGCACTTTTGCCCTTGCCGCCGTGCCTTGCGCGTAACCCATTCTTTTATCTGGAAATCCAAAAGCCTTGATACGCCTGCTGAAGTTTTTCTGGTGGTCCTTCGTCGCCGTTTTCTGTGGCCTGCTGCTTGGCCTGAGCGGTGCATACCTGTACCTGAGCCCCAGCCTGCCGTCGGTTGACGCCCTCAAGAGCGTGCAGTTGCAGATCCCCCTGCGGGTCTACAGCAGCGACGACAAACTCATTGCCGAATTCGGTGAAATGCGCCGTTCGCCGATCAAGTTCGCCGAAATTCCGCCGCACTTCATTCAGGCACTGCTATCGGCCGAAGACGACAATTTCGCCAACCACTATGGCGTGGATCCCAGCAGCCTGATGCGCGCCGCCGGTCAGTTGTTCTCCAGCGGGCATATTCAGACGGGCGGTAGCACCATCACCATGCAGGTGGCCAAGAACTACTTCCTGAGCAGTGAGCGTAGCTTCTCGCGCAAAGCCACGGAAATTCTTCTGGCCCTGCAGATCGAACGCCAGCTGACCAAGGACGAGATCCTGGAGCTGTACGTGAACAAGATCTACCTGGGCAACCGCGCCTACGGTATCGATGCCGCTTCGCAGGTGTATTACGGCAAATCCATTCGTGACATCAGCCTGGCGCAGATGGCCATGATCGCTGGCCTGCCCAAGGCGCCATCGCGCTTCAACCCGCTGGCCAACCCGGTACGCGCCAAGGAACGCCGCGACTGGATCCTGGGCCGCATGTACAAACTGGGCAAGATCACCGAGGACGAGTACCAGACCGCCCTGGCCGAGCCGATCAACGCCAGCTACCACGTGCCCACCCCGGAGGTGAATGCACCGTGGATCGCCGAAATGGCCCGTGCCGAAATGGTCGGCCGCTACGGCAGCGACGCTTACACCGAAGGCTTCAGGGTCACCACCACAGTACCAAGCAACCTTCAGGAGGACGCCAACAAGGCGGTGTCCGATGGCCTGATCGAATACGACCAGCGCCACGGCTACCGTGGCCCCGAGTCGCGCCTGCCGGGCAGGACCCGCGACGCCTGGGTGCAGGAACTGGCCAAGCAGCGCCCTCTGAACGGCCTTGAGCCGGTGATTGTCACCCAGGTCGACAAGGCTGGCCTGAGCGTGCTCAACCGCACCGGCGAGCAGCAGCATGTGGGCTGGGACAGCATGAAGTGGGCGCGCCCCTTCCTGAACACCAACAGCCAGGGCCGTGCCCCGTCGCAACCCTCGGACGTGGCCCAGGTCGGCGACCTGATCCGCGTGCAGCCACAAGCCGATGGCACGCTGAAATTCAGCCAGGTGCCAACCGTGCAAAGCGCACTGGTGTCGCTTGACCCGCAGAACGGCGCCATCCGCGCGCTGGTGGGTGGCTTCTCGTTCGAGCAGAGCAACTACAACCGCGCGGTACAGGCCAAGCGTCAGCCGGGCTCCAGCTTCAAACCGTTCATCTACTGCGCGGCCCTGGACAACGGTTACACCCCTGCCAGCCTGGTCAACGACGCACCCATCGTGTTCGCCGACGGCAACCTGGACAACGTGTGGCGGCCGAAGAACGACACCAACACCTTCCTGGGCCCCATCCGCCTGCGTGAAGCGCTGTACAAGTCGCGCAACCTGGTTTCTATCCGGGTACTGCAGGCGCTGGGCGTGAACCCGACCATCGACTACATCACCCGCTTTGGCTTCAACAAGCAGGACCTGCCGCCCAACCTGTCCCTGGCCCTGGGCACCGCCACCCTGACCCCGATGGAAATCGCCACCGGCTGGAGCACATTCGCCAACGGCGGCTACAAGGTATCGCCCTACCTGATCCAGAAGATCGAGAGCCGCAACGGCGACACACTGTTCGTCGCCAACCCGCCGAGCGTGCCTGCCGAACCAGGCGCCACACCAGGCGTCGCCGCGCCCGAGCACTCGCTGATCACCGACAGCGCCAGCCCAGCGCTGACCCAAGCGCCAGCGGTAGCCACCCGCGTGGTCGACGGCCGCACCACGTTCATCCTCAACAGCATGCTGCAGGACGTGATCAAGAAAGGCACCGGCCGCCGCGCCCTGGCCCTGGGCCGCAGCGACCTGGCGGGCAAGACCGGTACCACCAACGACTCCAAGGACGCCTGGTTCTCCGGTTACAACGCCGACTACATGACCACCGTGTGGACCGGCTTCGACCAGCCTGAAACCCTGGGCCGTCGGGAGTTCGGTGGCACCGTGGCGCTGCCTATCTGGATGGACTACATGGGCGCCGCGCTGAAAGACAAGCCAGCGCACACCCAGGCAGAACCTGAAGGCATCGTCAGCCTGCGGGTGGACCCGGTCAGCGGCCGCGCGGCGACACCGAGCACGCCGAACGCGTACTTCGAGCTGTTCAAGAGCGAAGACACGCCCCCCTCCGTCAACGAACTGGGTAACGGCAGCGCCCCGGGCAGCCCGCTGCCAGCGGACGAGTCGGCGCCGATCGACCTTTTCTAAAGGCAGCAGCCATAAAAAAGCCCGACTCAACGAGTCGGGCTTTTTTGTTACGGGCTGCTATTTAGCCTTTGAAGACATCATCCACGCTCTGCAGCGGGTAGTTCTTCGGATACGGCAGGGTAGCCACGCCAGTCTCGATGGCAGCCTTGGCCACGGCATCGGAGATGACGGTGATCAGGCGGGCATCCATTGGCTTCGGAATAATGTACTCACGGCCGAATTCCAGCGAAATACCGCCGTAGGCGTCGCACACTTCCTGAGGCACCGGCAGCTTGGCCAGTTCGCGCAGGGCGTTGGCGGCAGCAATTTTCATTTCTTCGTTGATGCGCTTGGCACGTACGTCCAGCGCACCACGGAAGATGAACGGGAAGCCCAGTACGTTGTTGACCTGGTTCGGGTAGTCCGAACGGCCAGTGGCCATGATCACATCGTTACGGGTGGCGTGTGCCAGTTCCGGGGAGATTTCCGGGTCCGGGTTGGAGCAAGCGAACACGATCGGGTTGGCGGCCATGCGCTTGAGTTGCTCGGCGCTCAGCAGGTTCGGGCCCGACAGGCCGACGAACACGTCTGCGCCTTCGATGGCGTCGTCCAGGGTGCGCTTGTCGGTAGCGTGGGCGAATACGGCCTTGTACTGGTTCAGGTCGTCACGGCCAGCGTGGACCACACCGGTACGGTCGATCATGAAGATGTTCTCGATCTTGGCGCCCATGCTCACCAGCAGTTTCATGCAGGAGATGGCGGCAGCACCGGCGCCCAGGCAGACGATCTTCGCCTCTTCCAGGGTCTTGCCGGCGATTTCCAGGGCGTTGATCATGCCCGCTGCGGTCACGATGGCGGTGCCATGCTGGTCATCGTGGAACACCGGGATGTCGCACTGCTCGATCAGCGCGCGCTCGATCTCGAAGCACTCTGGCGCCTTGATGTCTTCCAGGTTGATGCCACCGAAGGTGATGGAGATGCGCTTGACGGTGTCGATGAAAGCCTGCGGGCTCTCGGAGTCGACTTCGATGTCGAATACGTCGATGCCAGCGAAACGCTTGAACAGAACGCCCTTGCCTTCCATGACCGGCTTGGAAGCCAGTGGGCCCAGGTTACCCAGGCCGAGGATGGCAGTACCATCGGAAATGACTGCAACCAGGTTGCCCTTGCCGGTGTACTTGTAGGCCAGTTCCGGGTCACGACCGATTTCACGAACCGGTTCGGCGACGCCAGGGCTGTAGGCCAGCGAAAGATCACGGGCAGTGGCGGTAGGTTTGGTGAGCTCGACACTCAGTTTCCCAGGACGTGGCTGGGCGTGGTACTCGAGAGCGGCAGTTTTCAAATCAGACATTTTGGCGTTCCGCTTGTGCTATGGACTTTTCGAAGCGCCGAGGATACTCGCCCTGCAAACCCCCGACAAGACTGGCCGGTCACCTGTGTCAAGCACCCTGACGTACGACTTTGCGCTTAGACGCAGAGCCTGCGCGGCCTGCAAGTGTTCACAATAAATAAAAAACTTGTGAACAATTTTATTCTTGAGCAAAAAAAAGGCGCCCCGAAGGACGCCTTTCTTTACCAGCTCGATCGTTAGATCAAACCTTGCGAGCGCCGAAACCGCCGAAACGCTTCTGGAAGCGGTCAACACGGCCGCCGGTGTCCAGAGTTTTCTGCTTACCGGTGTAGAACGGGTGGCACTCGGAGCAAACGTCCAGGCTCAGTGGCTTGCACAGAGTGGAACGGGTCTTGATGACGTTGCCGCAGCTGCAGGTGGCGTCAACGGCTTCGTACGCTGGATGAATTTCTGGTTTCATGGTCACTTCCTCAGGCTGCGTGCCGCCATCCAACACCATTGTTGAATACCGCACGTAATTAGGCCGCGTATCTTACCAGACCTTGTCAAACGTGCAAGTTATCGCTCGCACCGGCTGTCGTCTGGTAGGCTTCCCGACTATAACACCCGCCCGGCCCCACAGAGCTGTCCCCCATTCCCCTTCCAACCAGAGAGCCTCCTGCGTGCCCGACGTCATCCTGCGCCTCGCCCTGCCCTCGCCGCTGCGACGCCTGTTCGACTACCGGGCACCGGCCGGCATGCCGGCCAGCGCCTTCACGCCAGGCATGCGCCTGCGGGTGCCGTTTGGCCGCCGGGAAATGATCGGTATCCTGGTGGAGGTCGCCGACCAGAGCGAAGTACCCGCCGACAAGCTCAAGCCCGCCAGCGCCCTGCTGGACCCGGTAAGCCCGCTGCCGGCGCCGCTTTTCAAGCTGTGCCTGTGGACGGCTCAGTATTACCAGCACAGCCTGGGCGACACCCTGAGCTGGGCCTTGCCGGTACTGCTGCGCCAGGGCGAACTGGCCGAGGCCCGGCAGGAACGCTTCTGGCTGGCCGCGCCAGGCGCACGCCAGGACGACCCGCGCATCAAGAACGCCCCACGCCAGCGCGAAGCCCTGGCCACGCTGGCGCAACACCCCCACGGCGTGGCGCACCCTTTGCTGAGCAAGCTGGGGCTGAACAAGACCAGCCTCGACCTGTTGCTGGAAAAAGACCTGGTCCAGGTAGAGGTGCGCAAGCACGCACCCGTGCCGCGCCACGAGCACTGGCTGGCCCAGCCCGAGTTGCCGCTCAACAGCGAACAGCGCGCCGCCTTCGAGGCGGTGCGCGCCGGCTTCGACACGTTCCACGCCTTCCTGCTCGCCGGGGTTACCGGCAGTGGCAAGACCGAGGTCTACCTGCAACTGATTCGCGAAACCCTGGAGGCCGGCAAGCAGGCGCTGGTGCTGATCCCGGAGATCAACCTGGGCCCGCAGACCCTCGCCCGTTTCGAACAGCGCTTCAACGCGCGCATCGCCCTGCTGCACTCGGCCGTCAACGACCGTGAGCGCCTGGATGCCTGGCTGGCAGCCCGAGACGGCGAGGCGGATATCATCATCGGTACCCGTTCGGCGCTGTTCACCCCCATGAAACACCCAGGGCTGATCATCATCGACGAGGAGCATGACGGCTCCTATAAACAGCAGGAAGGCCTGCGCTACCACGCCCGAGACCTGGCGTTGGTGCGCGCGCGGCAGGAGAACATCCCTATCCTGCTGGGTTCGGCGACGCCGTCGCTGGAAAGCCTGCACAACGCCTACACCGGCCGCTACGGCCTGCTGAAAATGGAACACCGCGCCGGTGGCGCCAAGCCACCGAAATTCCTGCGCCTGGACGTCAAGAGCAGGCCCCTGGACAGCGGTATCAGCGGGCCCATGCAGCAAGCCATCGGCCAGACCCTGGCCAACGGCCAGCAGGTGCTGGTGTTTCTCAACCGTCGCGGCTTCGCCCCCACCCTGCTGTGCCACGATTGCGGCTGGCTGTCCGAATGCCCCCGCTGCGATGCCCGCACCACTGTGCACCAGCGCTCCGGGGAGTTGCGCTGCCACCACTGTGGCCATGTGGAGCGCGTGCCGCGCCAGTGCCCCAAGTGCAACACCGTGGACCTGCGCCCGGTAGGGGCCGGCACCGAACGAGCCGAAGAGCGCCTGAGCATTCTGTTTCCCGACTACCCCGTGCTGCGGGTCGACCGCGACAGCACATCGCGCAAAGATGCGATGAACCAGTTGTTCGCCACCATCCAGAAAGGCCAGCCGTGCATTCTGGTGGGCACCCAGATGCTCGCCAAGGGCCATCATTTTCCGCGGGTCACCCTGGTGTCGATCCTGGACGCGGACGGCGGCCTGTTTTCCGGTGACTTCCGTGCCAGCGAGCGCATGGCGCAACTGATCGTGCAGGTCGCCGGGCGGGCCGGGCGGGCGGAAGAACCCGGCAAAGTCATCATCCAGACCCACCTGGCTGACCACCCGCTGCTGGTGCAACTGACCGAACAAGGCTATTTCGCCTTTGCCGAACAGGCCCTGAGCGAGCGCCGCGCCGCTGGCCTGCCGCCCTTTGCGCACCTGGCCCTGCTGCGCGCCGAAGCCCACAAGCCCGGCCAGGCCGAGGGCTTTCTGGACGAGGCGTGCGGCGTGGCCGAACAGTTGCTGGAACAAATGCAGCTTGCGGGCATCGAACTGCTCGGGCCGGTGCCGGCCCCCATGGAACGCCGGGCCGGCCGTTACCGGGCGCAGTTGCTGTTGCAGGCCAGTGCCCGGGCGCCGCTGCACAAGTTGATCGCCAGCTGGCTGCTGAACCTGGAGCAAATGCCCAGCGGGCGGCAGGTGCGCTGGTCTCTGGATGTGGACCCCGTCGATCTCTATTGAAGACCGTCTTGACGGGTTCCCAAGCTCCGCCCGGTCCTGCGGAGCGACGCCTCAACCTGCAGGGCCGGGCGAAGCTTGGGAAGATGACAACACAGATTTAAAGCCAAACAAGGTTGGCAACGCCCCACCAGCACCGGATAATATCCAGTTTTTCCACCCGCGCTTCCAGGCGCCGCCCGCCCACGCGGACGAACGAGAAGACCATGAAAGACACCATTCGCCAGCTGATTCAACAAGCCCTCACCCAACTCGTCACGGAAGGTGTGTTGCCTGAAGGCTTGACGCCAGCGATCCAGGTGGAAAACGCCCGCGACAAGAAAAACGGCGACTTCGCCAGCAACATCGCCATGATGCTGGCCAAGCCTTCGGGCCTGAAGCCGCGCGACCTGGCCGAGAAGCTGATCGCCGCCCTGCCTGCCGACGCGCAGATCAGCAAGGTCGAGATCGCCGGCCCCGGCTTCCTCAACTTCTTCCAGAACACCCAGGCCCTGGCGGGCCGCCTCGACGCCGCCCTGGCCGACGCCAGGGTCGGCGTGCGCAAGGCCGGCACTGCCCAGCGCGTGGTAGTCGACCTGTCCGCCCCCAACCTGGCCAAGGAAATGCACGTGGGCCACCTGCGCTCCACCATCATCGGTGACGGCGTGGCGCGGGTACTGGAGTTCCTCGGCGACGAGGTGATTCGCCAGAACCACGTGGGCGACTGGGGCACCCAGTTCGGCATGCTGATGGCCTACCTGCAGGAAAACCCCATCACCAGTGACGAGCTGTCGGACCTGGAGAACTTCTACCGCGCGGCCAAGCAACGTTTCGACGAGTCCCCGGAGTTCGCCGACCGTGCCCGTGGCCTGGTGGTCAAGCTGCAGGCCGGCGATGCCGAGTGCCTGGCACTGTGGACGCGCTTCAAGGACATCTCGCTGTCCCACTGCCAGAAGATCTACGAGCTACTGAACGTCAAGCTGACCATGGCCGACGTGATGGGCGAAAGCGCCTACAACGACGACCTGATCAACGTGGTCAACGACCTGAAGGCTGCCGGCCTGCTGGTGGAAAGCAACGGCGCCCAGTGCGTGTTCCTCGACGAGTTCAAGAACGCCGAGGGCGAGCCGCTGCCGGTGATCATCGTCAAGGCCGACGGCGGTTACCTGTACGCCACCACCGACCTTGCCGCCGTGCGCTACCGCAGCAACACGCTGCAGGCCGACCGCGCCCTGTACTTCGTTGACCAGCGCCAGGCCCTGCACTTCCAGCAGGTGTTCGCCGTGGCCCGCAAGGCCGGCTTCGTGGGCCACCCGATGGACATGGAACACATGGGCTTCGGTACCATGAACGGCGCCGATGGCCGCCCGTTCAAGACCCGTGACGGCGGCACCGTGAAGCTGATCGACCTGCTGACCGAAGCCCAGGAACGCGCCTACGTGCTGGTGAAGGAAAAGAACCCGGAGCTGGCCGAGGACGAACTGCGCAACATCGCCAAGGTGGTAGGCATCGACTCGGTGAAATACGCCGACCTGTCCAAGCACCGCACCAGCGACTACAGCTTCAACTTCGACCTGATGCTGAACTTCGAAGGCAACACCGCGCCCTACCTGCTGTACGCCTACACCCGCGTGGCCGGCGTGTTCCGCAAACTGGGCAAGGGTTTTGCCGACGTCGACGGCCAGATCGTTCTGGAAGCCGCGCAGGAACACGAACTGGCCGCCAAGCTGGCGCAGTTCGGTGAAGTACTGAACAACGTTGCCGAGAAGGGCACGCCCCACTTGCTGTGCACCTACCTGTACGATGTGGCCGGGCTGTTCTCCAGCTTCTACGAAAACTGCCCGATCCTGAGCGCCGAAACGCCTGCGCAGCAGCAAAGCCGCCTGCGCCTGGCCGCTCTGACCGGTCGTACCCTCAAGCAAGGCCTGGAGTTGCTCGGCCTGGAAACCCTGGAGCGCATGTAAGTTGGCCGCCAAGAAAACCCCAGCTCCCAAGCGTGGCGCCAGCCGAAACTCCGCTCCAGCGAAAAAGCCGATCCCGGGATGGGTATGGATGGCGGTCGGCCTCACGGTCGGCGCGTTCATCGTGTTCCTGATGAAGCTGGAGCCGGGCCACGACGACGTCAAGCGGGTCAAGCCCGAGCAGGCCAAGGCCGACAAGATCGCCGAGGCCAACAAGACGCCACCGAGCCCGCAAGCGCCGGTCAAGCCCAAGTACGACTTCTATACCCTGCTGCCCGAGTCTGAAGTAATCGTGCCGCCTGAAGCCGTGCCGGAGAAAACCCCGCCCGTACCGGCGCAACCACCGGTTACCCCGGCGGAAGCAGCGAAGATCGATACCGCCCGGGCCCAGGCCGCCCTGTCGGGGCAGACGCCACCCCCGGCGCCCGCCGTGATCAAGCCTGCGGCTACCACGCAGTTCTTCCTGCAGGCTGGCTCGTTCCGCAAGCAGGCTGACGCTGACCGTGTGCGGGCGCAGATCATCCTGCTGGGCCAGGCCGTGTCGGTCGAGTCCGGCACCGTCAAGGACGAGACCTGGTACCGCGTGCTGGTGGGACCGTTCAGCAACCGCGAACAACTGACGGTGGCTCAGAAACAACTGTCGGGCAGCGGCTTCAGCAACTTGCTGTTACAACAACGCCAGACGCGCCAGTAACCCCGCGCCCCCTTTGCCGAGCTTCGCCCGGCCTGCAGCCCCCCCCTGCAGGACCGGGTGCAGCTCGGCAAGAAGACACCCCCGCCCCAACACCGCCCATCCGGGAAGGTTGAAATACCCATCCCCACCCCCATATGAGTTTCCATCAGGGCATTTTCGCCCCGCTGCGTGGAGACTCTCCCCTTGACCACCATCGTTTCAGTTCGCCGCCACGGCAAAGTCGTCATGGGCGGCGACGGCCAGGTTTCCCTCGGTAATACCGTGATGAAAGGCAACGCCAAGAAAGTGCGCCGCCTGTACCACGGCCAGGTGATCGCCGGCTTCGCCGGTGCCACCGCCGACGCCTTCACACTGTTCGAGCGTTTTGAAGGCCAACTGGAGAAACATCAGGGCCACCTGGTGCGTGCCGCCGTGGAACTTGCCAAGGAATGGCGCACCGACCGCTCCCTGAGCCGCCTGGAGGCCATGCTGGCCGTCGCCAACAAGGACGCCTCCTTGATCATCACCGGCAACGGTGACGTGGTCGAACCCGAGGACGGCCTGATCGCCATGGGTTCGGGCGGTGCGTACGCACAAGCCGCGGCCCGCGCCCTGCTGATGAAAACCGAGCTGTCGGCCCGCGAAATCGCCGAGACCGCCCTGGGCATCGCCGGCGACATCTGCGTGTTCACCAACCATAACCTGACCATCGAGGAGCAGGACCTCGCGGAGTGACAAGCTGTTTTGGCGCCCGGCCTGACGCCGGGCTTTTCCACGCTTGGAATCACCGCTAGAGGACCGCCACATACCATGTCCATGACCCCCCGCGAGATCGTCCACGAACTCAACCGCCACATCATCGGCCAGGACGATGCCAAGCGCGCCGTCGCCATTGCCCTGCGCAACCGCTGGCGCCGCATGCAGCTGCCCGCCGAGCTGCGCGTTGAGGTAACGCCCAAGAACATCCTGATGATCGGCCCTACCGGCGTCGGCAAGACCGAAATCGCCCGCCGCCTGGCCAAGCTGGCCAACGCGCCGTTCATCAAGGTCGAAGCCACCAAGTTCACCGAAGTGGGCTATGTGGGCCGTGACGTCGAGTCGATCATTCGCGACCTGGCCGACGCTGCGCTCAAGCTGCTGCGCGAGCAGGAAATCACCCGCGTGCAGCACCGCGCCGAAGACGCCGCTGAAGAGCGCATCCTCGACGCCTTGCTGCCGCCGGCGCGCACGGGCTTTAACGAAGACCAGGGCCACAGCACCGACTCCAATACCCGCCAGTTGTTCCGCAAGCGCTTGCGTGAAGGCCAGCTGGACGACAAGGAAATCGAGATCGAAGTGGCGGAAGCCGTGGGTGTCGACATTTCCGCGCCGCCTGGCATGGAAGAAATGACCAGCCAGTTGCAGAACCTGTTCGCCAACATGGGCAAGGGCAAGAAGAAAAGCCGCAAGCTCAAGGTCAAGGAAGCACTCAAGCTGGTACGCGAGGAAGAAGCCGGGCGCCTGGTCAACGAGGAAGAACTCAAGGCCAAGGCCCTGGAGGCCGTCGAGCAGCACGGTATCGTGTTCATCGACGAAATCGACAAGGTCGCCAAGCGCGGCAACGTCGGTGGTGCCGATGTGTCCCGTGAAGGCGTGCAGCGCGACCTGCTGCCGCTGATCGAAGGCTGCACGGTGAACACCAAGCTGGGCATGGTCAAGACCGACCATATCCTGTTCATCGCTTCCGGCGCTTTCCACCTGAGCAAACCGAGCGACCTGGTGCCCGAGCTGCAAGGCCGCCTGCCGATTCGTGTGGAACTCAAGGCCCTGAGCCCGGAAGACTTCGAGCGCATCCTGCAGGAACCGCACGCGTCGCTGACCGAGCAGTACCGCGAGCTGCTGAAAACCGAAGGCCTGAACATCGAGTTCGCGCCCGAAGGCATCAAGCGCCTGGCCGAGATCGCCTGGCAGGTCAACGAGAAGACCGAAAACATCGGTGCCCGCCGCCTGCACACCTTGCTTGAGCGCCTGCTTGAGGAAGTGTCGTTCAGCGCCGGCGACCTGGCCGCGGCCCACAGCGAAGCGCCGATCCTGATCGACGCCGACTACGTCAACAGCCACCTGGGCGAATTGGCGCAGAACGAAGACCTGTCCCGGTATATCCTGTAAGGCATCAGCCCCGCCTTCGCGCCGCCCCCTGTGGTACCGAGCTTCGCCGGTACCACAGACGGTTGTAGCGTTTTGAAGATTGGGGGGTAACCAACAGGCCTATCCCCATGACCAAACTCCCCACCGCTATCAACCTGCACAAGGCCTCGAAAACCCTGACCCTCACCTATGGGCCGGACGAGGCATACCACCTGCCCGCTGAATTCCTGCGGGTGCACTCCCCCTCCGCCGAGGTTCAAGGCCACGGCAAGCCGATACTGCAATTCGGCAAATTGGGTGTAGGCCTGTCCAAAATAGAGCCTGCCGGCCAATACGCACTGAAATTGACCTTCGACGACGGCCACGATAGCGGCCTGTTTACCTGGGATTACCTCTACCAGTTGTCGGTTCGCCAGGAACAACTCTGGGCCGATTATCTGGACGAGCTGCAAAAAGCCGGAAAAACCCGCGACCCCGCGCTGGCGGTGGTCAAACTGATGCTCTAGCCCGGGCCCCGGATTTTCTAGAGAGCATTTTCTAATTCTATTTGCTTGAATGCCTGGGCAGCGTTCGGATTCTGGCCGCTTGCGGTTTCATGCAAAACCGGGTAACCAATGGAACTGGCAGGTTCCCTGCATCGTTTGGATTCAACTGTTCGCTATCACTGGTCACCCGGGCAGTAGTACTGGCTCGCGGCTGCGCTGTCGGCACAGTCACCCACCAGTACTCGTCTCAGGACAACGGAGCGTCGTAGATGAGTATCAAGAACAACGATGAACTGAAGTACCAGGCCTCGGAAAACACCCTGGGGCTGAACCCTGTCATCGGCTTGCGCGGCAAGGACCTGCTGAGCTCCGCGCGCATGATTTTGCGTCAGGCGCTCAGGCAGCCGCTGCACAGTGCCAAGCACGTGGCCCACTTCGGCCTGGAACTCAAGAACGTGCTGTTCGGCAAATCCAGCCTGACGCCGGAAAGCGACGACCGTCGTTTCAACGACCCGGCCTGGAGCCAGAACCCCCTGTACCGCCGCTACCTGCAGACCTACCTGGCCTGGCGCAAGGAGCTGCATGACTGGGCCGGCGACAGTAACCTGTCGGACCAGGACATCGCTCGCGCCCACTTCGTCATCAACCTGATGACCGAGGCCATGGCCCCCACCAACAGCATGGCCAACCCGGCGGCGGTCAAGCGCTTCTTCGAAACCGGTGGCAAGAGCCTGCTCGATGGCCTGGCGCACCTGGCCAAGGACCTGGTCAACAATGGCGGCATGCCCAGCCAGGTCAACATGGATGCTTTCGAGGTGGGCAAGAACCTGGGCATCACCGAAGGGTCGGTGATCTACCGCAATGACGTGCTGGAACTGATCCAGTACCGGCCCACCACCGAACAGACCCATGAACGTCCGCTGCTGGTGGTGCCACCGCAAATCAACAAGTTCTACGTATTCGACCTCAGCCCCGAGAAGAGCCTGGCGCGCTTCTGCCTGCGTAGCAACGTGCAGACCTTCATCGTCAGCTGGCGCAACCCTACCAAGGCTCAGCGCGAGTGGGGCCTGTCGACCTATATAGACGCCCTGAAGGAAGCCGTGGACGTGGTCACTGCCGTCACCGGCAGCCCCGACGTAAACATGCTCGGCGCCTGCTCCGGCGGCATCACCTGCACCGCCCTGCTGGGCCATTACGCCGCCCTCGGGGAACGCAAGGTCAACGCCCTGACCCTGCTGGTCAGCGTACTGGACACCACCCTGGATACCCAGGTCGCCTTGTTCGTCGACGAGCAGACCCTGGAAGCTGCCAAGCGCCACTCCTACCAATCCGGCGTGCTCGAGGGCAAGGACATGGCGAAGATATTCGCCTGGATGCGCCCCAATGACCTGATCTGGAACTACTGGGTCAACAACTACCTGATGGGCAACGAGCCGCCGGTGTTCGACATTCTGTTCTGGAACAACGACACCACGCGCCTGCCGGCCGCCTTCCACGGCGACCTGATCGAAATGTTCAAGAACAACCCGCTGACCCGGGCCGGCGCCCTTGAAGTGTGCGGTACTGCCATCGACCTCAAGCAGGTCGACAGCGATATCTTCTGCCTGGCGGGCACCAATGACCACATCACGCCATGGACTTCGTGCTACAAGTCAGCACAGCTGTTCGGTGGCAAGGTGGAGTTCGTGTTGTCCAGCAGTGGCCATATCCAGAGCATTCTCAACCCGCCGGGCAACCCCAAGGCGCGGTTCATGACCAACAGCCAACTGACGTCCACCCCTGCCCAGTGGCAGGATGACTCAACCAAGCACACCGATTCCTGGTGGTTGTACTGGGCCGCCTGGCTGGCCGAGCGTTCAGGGGAAATGAAACAAGCGCCACTCAAGCTGGGCAACAAGGCATACCCGGCCGGAGAGGCTTCACCCGGGACTTACGTGCACGAGCGCTGAGGCGCCAAGGCCCGTCCGAGCACCGCCGCAGTGACTGATGCGGCGGCACAACCTATAGGGCTGATGCATGCAGCAACCGTACATCTTCCGGACCGTCGACCTGGATGGCCAAGCCATCCGCACGGCCGTCAGGCCCGGCAAGCCGCACCTGACGCCACTGCTGATCTTCAACGGTATCGGGGCCAACCTGGAACTGGTGTTCCCGTTCGTCGATGCACTGGACCCGGACCTGGAAGTCATCGCGTTCGACGTACCGGGTGTGGGGGGGTCTTCAACGCCCAGCTACCCGTACCGGTTTCCGGGCCTGGCAAGGCTGACCGCGCGGATGCTCGACTACCTCGATTACGGCCAGGTCAATGCCATCGGCGTGTCGTGGGGCGGCGCGCTGGCGCAGCAATTCGCCTATGACTACCCCGAACGCTGCAAGAAACTGGTGCTGGCCGCCACGGCCGCTGGCGCGGTGATGGTGCCGGGCAAGCCCAAGGTGCTATGGATGATGGCCAGCCCCAGACGCTACATCCAGCCCTCCCATGTGGTGCGCATCGCCCCCGAGATCTACGGCGGTGCCTTTCGCCGCGACCCGGACCTGGCCATGAACCACGCCAGCAAGGTGCGCTCCTCGGGCAAGCTGGGCTACTACTGGCAACTGTTCGCAGGGCTGGGCTGGACCAGCATCCACTGGTTGCACAAGATCCACCAGCCGACCCTGGTGCTGGCCGGCGACGATGATCCGCTGATCCCGCTGATCAACATGCGCCTGCTGGCCTGGCGCATCCCCAATGCCCAACTGCACATCATCGACGACGGCCACCTGTTCCTGATTACCCGCGCCGAGGCTGTCGCCCCGATCATCATGAAGTTTCTCCAGGAAGAGCGCCAACGCGCGGTGATGCATCCGCAGCCGGCGCCGTTTGGCGGCCCCTGACAGGCCGCCGGTTGTCGCGTGCCGGGCCGGAGTGCCCGTCGCGACCCGCGCACACCCGGCTTCCCGGGTGTGCACCGCAGTGTTGGTTGATGGCTCGACGAAGGAGTGTTGCCGCATGAAAGACAAACCAGCAAAGGGGCAGGCGCTCACCGCCGCCAGCTTCATGAACGCCCAGAGCGCGATTACCGGCCTGCGGGGTCGCGACCTGGTTTCGACCTTGCGCAACGTGGGTCGCCATAGCCTGTTGCACCCCGTGCATACCGCTCGGCACGCCCTGGCGCTAGGCAGCCAGCTTGGGCGCGTGCTGATGGGCGACACGCTGCACCAGCCCAACCCGAAGGACACCCGCTTCAGCGACCCGGCCTGGAGCCTGAACCCTTTTTACCGGCGCGGGCTGCAGGCCTACCTGAGCTGGCAAAACGAAGTGAAGACCTGGATCGATGACAGCGGCCTGCCCGACGACGAGCGCGCCCGCGCCCATTTCGTGTTTACCCTGCTCAACGACGCCATGTCGCCCACCAACTCATTGCTCAACCCCCTGGCGCTCAAAGAGTTGTTCAACTCCGGCGGCCTGAGCCTGTTCAAGGGCATCAACCACCTGCTCGACGACCTGCGCCACAACAACGGCCTGCCGCGCCAGGTAACGCGCGAAGCCTTTGAGGTGGGCAAGACCGTGGCTACCACCCCCGGCGCCGTGGTGTTTCGCAATGAATTGCTGGAGCTGATCCAGTACAAGCCCATGAGCGAAAAGCAGTACGCCAAACCTCTGCTGATCGTGCCGCCGCAAATCAACAAGTACTACATCTTCGATCTCAGCCCGGGCAACAGCTTCGTTCAGTACGCGCTGAAAAACGGCCTGCAGGTGTTCACCATCAGCTGGCGCAACCCGGACCCGCGCCATCGCGAATGGGGCCTCTCCACATATGTGGAAGCGTTGGAAGAAGCGCTCAACGTATGCCGGGCGATCACCGGCGCGCGCGAAGTGAACCTGATGGGCGCTTGCGCCGGCGGCCTGACCATGGCAGCCCTGCAAGGCGTGCTGCAAGCCAAGCGGCAGTTGCGTCGGGTGGCCAGTGCCACCTACCTGGTGAGCCTGCTCGACAGCGAGATCGATAGCCCAGCCACCCTGTTCGCCGATGAACAGGCCCTGGAAGCGGCCAAGCGCCGGTCCTACCAGCATGGCGTGCTGGACGGCCGCGACATGGCCAGGGTGTTCGCCTGGATGCGCCCCAACGACCTGATCTGGAATTACTTCGTCAACAACTACCTGCTGGGCAAGGCCCCGCCGCCTTTCGACGTACTGTACTGGAACAACGACAACACCCGTTTGCCCGCCGCGCTGCACGGTGACCTGCTGGACTTCTTCAAGCACAACCCGTTGACGCACGCGGGGGGGCTGGAGGTGTGCGGCACGGCCATCGACCTGTCCAAGGTCACGGTGGACAGCTTCAGTGTGGCCGGCATAAATGACCACATCACGCCCTGGGACGCGGTGTACCGCTCCACCCTGCTGCTGGGAGGTGACCGGCGCTTCATTCTGTCCAACGCCGGCCACGTCCAGAGCATTCTCAACCCACCGGGCAACCCGAAGGCCTCGTATGTCGACAACCCGCGCCTGAGCAGCGACCCGCGGGCCTGGTACTACGATGCCAAGAACGTGGAGGGCAGTTGGTGGCCGCAATGGCTGACCTGGGTACAGGCCCGCTCAGGCACCCAGCGCGAAACCCAGACAGCCCTGGGCAATGCCAATTACCCCACCCTGGACGCGGCACCCGGCACTTACGTGCTGGTGCGCTGACCTGGGGCCCAAGGACTGACGACCAACCGGATGAAGACCCGCGACCGTATCCTGGAATGTGCCCTGCAATTGTTCAACCAGCAGGGTGAGCCCAATGTCTCGACCATGGAAATAGCCAATGAGATGGGCATCAGCCCTGGCAACCTGTATTACCACTTCCACGGCAAGGAGCCGTTGATACTGGGTTTGTTCGAGCGTTTCGAGGATGAACTCACGCCCCTGCTCGACCCACCCGAGGACGTGCAACTGACGGCTGAAGACTATTGGCTGTTCCTGCACCTGATCGTGGAGCGCATGGCGCAGTACCGCTTCCTGTTCCAGGACCTGTCCAACCTAGCCGGGCGCCTGCCCAAGCTGGCGCGGGGCGTGCGCAGCCTGCTCAACGCCATCAAGCGCACCCTGGCCTCGCTGCTGGCCAGCCTCAAGGCGCAGGGCCAGGTCACCAGTGACACCCAGGCACTGGGGCAACTGGTGGAGCAGATTACCCTGACGCTGGTATTTTCTTTGGACTACCAGCGCATCCTTGGCCGCGATGGCGAGGTGGGCGTAGTGGTTTACCAGATCATGATGCTGGTGGCCCCGCACCTGCACCCCGAGCCACGCCAGGCAGCGGAGCAACTGGCGCTGCGCTACCTGGAAGGCTGACCCGGCCCGCTGCGGGTCTGTGCATAGGCACCAATAAAAAAGCCCGGCCTTTGCGGGCCGGGCGTGCGGGCAGGACCTGGAATCAGGACTGCGGTGCGCTTGCCGAGGTCGACGTGCTGCTGGCAGCAGGGGCCGATGGCGAAGCGCTGTTGGCGGTTGACGCCGAAGCAGCAGGTGCCGCGCTGGCCGCCGGGGTTGCAGGCTTGGCCGCGGCAGGCTTCTTGGCCACAGGCTTCCTGGCTGCGGGCTTGGCAGCAGGCTTGGCCGCGGCTTTTGCTGCGGCAACCGGCTTCGCGGCCGCCTTGGTGGCCGTCTTGGCCGCCGCGGTGGTTTTCGCCGCTACCGGTTTGCCCACGGCCTTGGTGGCGGTCTTGGCAGCGGAGGCTGCCTTGGCTACCGGCTTCGCGGCTGCCTTGGCCAGCGGTTTGGCCGCGGGCTTGGCGGCCGGTTTGGTTGCGGTCGAGCGGCTGGAGATCGGGGTCACCGACTGCCCTGTCAGCTTCTCGATCTGCTTGGTCAGCGTATCGACCTTGCTGTGCAACTGCTTGACCTCAAGGCGGCTAGGCACGCCCAGACGCGAGATGGCGCTGTTGAGGCGCTTATCGAACGCTTCCTCCAGCTCACTCCACTTGCCCAGTGCACGATCCTTCACTTCACCCACCCGCGACTTCGCGCTCTTGGCGGTGGACTTGACCGAGTCAACGCCCTTGTCCACTTCGGCCTTGGCTTCTTCCTCGGCCTTCTCGCCGTCCTTGACCAGGTTCTCGAAAAGCTTACTGCCGTCATTGCTGATCTTGGAGTAAGCGCCTAAACCAGCCAGCCAGATCTGGCGAGAGTATTTCTCAACCTCGCCGACCCAGGAGCTGCCTTCTTTCTCAACCTTCTTCTTGCCAGCCATCCTGCTCTCCTTATTGTTTACGCGCGACACGTTCGAGCAATGCCGTCAGCTCATCGAGCTTAGCAGAGAGTGTCTCGACATCATGTTTAGATGGAATGCCGATGCGGTTCAAGGCACTGGCAACGCGGGTATCGAATGCACTTTCGATACGATCGAGCTGCAGCTCGACCTTACCCTTCACGGACTTGAGCTCGGCCTTGACCTCGCCCTTCACTTCGGCGATTTCGGTGTTGGCGGCCTTGATCTCGGCGTCGATCTTTTTCTTGCCGGACTTCTCGACGCCCTCGCCTGTCTTGATCAGCTCCTTGATGTAGCTGACGCCTTCCTTGCCGGCCTTGGCATAGGCACCGATGCCGGCCAGCCAGATCTTGCGCGCATAGGAACGAACTTCGCCGGCGGCATGCTCGGCCGGTTCCTGGACTTTCTTCTTCAGGGTCGCTTTTGCCATGGTGCACCTCATGCTTGGAAAGAATGGAGGATCGCCCACCCAACCGCAGGGCCTGAGCACACATTAATGACAAAAATTAGAATGCTCACCCTAAGAGCCGATACCCCTTCACCCGCTTTGCACATGGTTTTGACATAAATCTCACATTTCGCCCCGTAGGATGCCGTTCGCTTTGTTTTTTAGGTGCTGGCTCCTGGCGCCTGATCGTCGAGAGTTGAACGCCCCATGACCACTGCCTCCCCCGCCGTTCCACGCCGCACCCGCACCGACTGGGCAGGCCTTGGCTGGCTATTTCTGTTCTTCTGGTATTTCTCCGGCGTTACACAGGCCCTGATCCTGTACACCGGCACCACGGGCTTTCAAGGCTTTCGCGACGCATTCTTCCTCAGCGCCCTGTGGCTGATCCCGGCACTGCTGTTCCCTTCTCGCACCAAGCTGATCGCCGCGGTCCTGGGGATCATCCTGTTTCTGTGCTCGCTGGGCAGCCTGTTCTACTTCCTGGTGTACCACCAGGAGTTCTCGCAGAGCGTGATCTTCATCATGTTCGAGTCCAACAACGCCGAGGCCGGCGAGTACCTGGGGCAGTATTTCCAGTGGTGGATGGTGCCCACCTTCCTGCTGTACGCCGCCGTGCCGGTGTTCATCTGGACTCGCCTGCGCCCGGTGCGCATCAGCACCACCAAGGCCATCGCGGTGAGCCTGGCCCTGATCCTGGGCCTGGTAGTGTGGCCGCTGATCAAGGCCGTGAAGAAGAAAGGCAGCTACGAAAGCGGCATGGAGTCGTTCCAGGGCCGCATGGAGCCCGCGGTGCCGTGGCAGTTGGTGATTGGCTACAACAACTACCTCAAGCAGCTCGACGGCATGCAGGACATGCTGGCGCTGGATGCCAAGATCCCGCCCTTGACCAACCTCAAGGACACCATGGCCGGCCAGCCGTCGACCCTGGTGCTGGTGATTGGCGAATCCACCAATCGCGGGCACATGAGCCTGTATGGCTATGGCCGCGACACCAACCCGGAACTCTCGAAGATGCGCGACCAGTTGAGCATCTTCAATGACGTGGTCACCCCGCGCCCCTACACCATCGAAGCGCTGCAACAGGTGCTGACCTTCGCCGACGAGGAGCACCCGGACGAGTTCCTGAAAACGCCATCGATCGTGAAAATGATGAAACAGGCGGGTTACAAGACCTACTGGATCACCAACCAGCAGACCCTCACCAAGCGCAACACCATGCTCACCACGTTCTCCGAGCAGGCGGACGAGCAGGTATACCTGAACAACAACCGCAACCAGAACGCCCGTCAGTACGACGGTGACGTGATCGAGCCGTTCGCCAAGGTGCTGAATGATGCGGCGCCCCGCAAACTGATCATCATTCATTTGCTGGGTACCCATGTCAGCTACCAGTACCGCTACCCGCCGGAATTCGCAAAATTCACTGACAACGTCGGCGTGCCACCATCGATTACCGGCGAACGCCTGGAAACCTACAACGATTACGACAATGCGGTGCTCTACAACGACTTCGTGGTGTCGAACCTGATCAAGAAGTTCCAGGCGGCAGACCCCAACGGTTTCCTGCTGTACCTGTCCGACCACGGTGAAGACGTGTACGACTCGGGCGACCACACCAACCTGGGCCGCAACGAAGGCAACCCGACCTCGGCGATGTACACCATCCCCTTCCTGACCTGGGCCTCGCCAAAATGGAAGGCCGACCATGCCTGGAGCTTCCAGGGCGATGTCAACCGGCCGTACAGCAGCCAGAACCTGATCCATACCTTCGCGGACATGGCGGGCCTGACGTTCAATGAATGGGACCCGACCAAGAGCCTGGTCAATGACAAGTTCGTGGTGCGCCCGCGCCTGATCGGCGACCCCTACAACCCCAAGAACCTGCGCGACTACGCCACCATCGCGCCCAAGGCCGATGCCAGCGCCGCCGTGGTCCAGAAGTAACCCAGGCCACCCCTTCCCTGCAGCAGCGGCCGCCAGGCCGCATCTCATGCGCCGCGGCGCATCCGAGGTGCCGCGGCAGCGGCTACACGTCAGGCCACCAGGGCCTTGTCCAGGGCCTTCTCGATCTCGCCCTTGATGGACGACCCCATGATCGACAGCATCATGCCGAGCTTCAGGTCCACGCGGATGATGTCGTCACCGATCCGGATGGTGCCGCTGGCGCCGCTGCGCTTGACCTCTACCGTGTCACCGTCCCAGCGGGCCTGCAGGTCGTATTCCCTGGCCAGCTTGTCCACCAGCACCTCGGCTTTCTGCCGGGCCGCGTCGCGCCCCAGGTTGTGTTTGCGCTCAACGCTGATTTGCGTCATCCGACCCTTCCCGAATAAGTGATAATGCTGCCTATAGTATCGCGGTTGGCCCGCCAAGCCATCTGCAACCCAGCCTTGCCAAGACAAAGCCGGCCATGGGGATTAGAATGGCCAGTAATTTTTTCCGGTGACAGCGATATGACCGATCAGCGCAAAGCCAGCGATGCCGAACCTACTACACACTTCGGCTACAAGAATGTGCCCGAAAGCAAGAAGGCCGAGAAGGTCGCCGAGGTGTTCCACTCGGTAGCGGCCAAGTACGACCTGATGAATGACGTGCTCTCGGGTGGCATGCACCGGCTGTGGAAACGCTTTGCCATCGAACTGTCCGGCGTGCGCAGCGGCAACCGCGTGCTGGACATCGCCGGCGGCACGGGCGATCTCACCCGCAAGTTCTCGAACCTGGTGGGCAGCACCGGCGAAGTGGTGCTGGCCGACATCAACGAATCCATGCTCAAGGTAGGTCGTGACCGCCTGCTGGACCTGGGCGTTGCCGGCAACGTCAGGTTCGTGCAGGCCGACGCCGAGAAGCTGCCGTTCCCGGACAACTACTTCGACTGCGTGACCATTGCCTTCGGCCTGCGCAACGTCACCCACAAGGAAGACGCCATCGCGTCGATGCTGCGCGTGCTCAAGCCGGGCGGCCGCCTGCTGGTGCTGGAGTTCTCCAAGCCTACCAACAAGCTGATGTCCAAGGTCTACGACGCTTACTCGTTTGCCTTCATGCCATTGGCTGGCAAGCTGATCACCAACGACTCGGAAAGCTACCGCTACCTGGCCGAATCGATCCGCATGCACCCCGACCAGGAAACCCTGAAGGCCATGATGGTGCAGGCAGGTTTCGACCGCGTCACGTACCACAACATGACCTCCGGGATCGTCGCGCTGCACCGGGGCATCAAGCCCTGATGCTGTACAGCGGCCTGATCGCCAGCGCCGAGCACGGTCTGAACCGTGTACTGCGCCTTGACGGCACCGCCCTGCCCCGGCTGGCGCGCCTGGCCGGCAAGGTCATCGAAGTCGATTGCCTGATGCCTGCCATGAAGCTCTTCATCCTGCCCAGCGGCGAAGGCCTGATGCTGGCCAGCCAATGGGCGGCGCCGGCCGACTGCGTGCTGCAGGCCCCGGCCAGCAGCCTGGTGCAACTGGTTGTCAGCCAGGACAAGCCCGCCGTGCTGCACAGCCCCCAGGTCGACCTCAGCGGCGATAGCGGCGTGCTGCTGGAACTGGTAGGCGTGCTGCAGGACCTGGAGCTGGACTGGGAATACGAGCTGCAACGCTGGCTCGGCCCCGTGGCCAGCCAACTGATCAGCGGCCACCTGCGCCGCGACGCAAGCTGGGTCCGCAAAGGCATTGCCAGCCTGAACCAGAACATGGCCGAATACCTGGCCGAAGAAACCCGAACCCTGGTGGGCAAGCATGAAGCCGAAGCCAGGTTCGCCGAACTCGACGAGCTCAAAGTCGATGTCGAACGCCTCGAAGCGCGCCTAGAGCGCCTCGTCCGATCCCTCAACTCCAGCGATAACGCATGAAGCTGCTTGCCGTCCGCCGTTTGTTGCGCATCCAGCGCGTCGTGATCCGCTACCGTCTCGATGACCTGCTATTTGCCCTCCCCCTACCGTGGTTCCTGCGCATCACGCGCTTTGGCATGCCATGGCGCTGGTTGCCGCGCAAGCGCCTGGAGCTCAGCCGTGGCGCTGCCCTGCGCCTGGCCTTGCAGGACCTGGGGCCGATCTTCATCAAGTTCGGCCAACTGCTGTCCACCCGCCGCGACCTGCTGCCTGAAGACATCGCCGATGAGCTGATGCTGCTGCAAGACCGTGTGCCGCCCTTCGACCCGCAAAAGGCGGTAAAGCTGATCGAGGAGCAGTTGGGCAAGAAGATCAGCGAGGTGTTCAGCCGCTTCGATGTCGAGCCGCTGGCGTCTGCCTCGGTGGCCCAGGTGCATTCGGCGCAGCTGCGCACGGGTGAGGAAGTGGTGGTCAAGGTGGTGCGCCCCGGCCTCAAGCCGATCATCGGCCAGGACCTGGCGTGGCTGTTCCTGCTGGCGCGCTGGGCAGAAAAGTTTTCCGCCGACGCACGCCTGCTGCACCCGGTGGACGTGGTGGCCGACTACGAGAAGACCATCTACGACGAACTGGACCTGTTGCGCGAAGCCGCCAACTCCAGCCAGCTGCGGCGCAACTTCGAAGATTCGGACATGCTCTACGTGCCCCAGGTGTACTGGGACTGGTGCCGGCCCAAAGTGCTGGTGATGGAGCGCATCTACGGCATCCAGGTCACTGACCTCGCCACCCTGGCCGACCAGCGTACCGACATGAAGCTGCTGGCAGAGCGCGGCGTGGAGATCTTCTTCACCCAGGTGTTCCGCGACAGCTTCTTCCACGCCGACATGCACCCGGGCAACATCTTCATCAGCACAGTGGCGCCGTGGAGCCCCAAGTACATCGCGATCGACTGCGGCATCGTCGGCAGCCTCACGCCCGAGGACCAGGACTACCTGGCGCGCAACCTGTTTGCGTTCTTCAAGCGTGACTACCGGCGCGTGGCGCAGTTGCACATCGATTCGGGCTGGGTGCCGGCCGAGACCAAGCTCAACGAGTTCGAGGCGGCGATCCGCACGGTGTGCGAGCCGATCTTCGAGAAGCCGCTGAAGGATATCTCCTTCGGCCAGGTGCTGATGCGCTTGTTCCAGACCGCCCGGCGCTTCAACATGGAAGTGCAGCCACAGCTAGTTCTTCTGCAGAAAACCCTGCTGAACATCGAAGGCCTGGGCCGCCAGCTGTACCCGGACCTGGACCTGTGGAGCACCGCCCAACCGTTCCTGGAACGCTGGATGCGCGAGCGCATGAGCCCCAAGAACCTGTTCCACAACGTGCAATCCCAGGTGGAGCAACTGCCGCACCTGGCCAACATGACCCGCGACCTGCTCGAACGCATGTCACAGCCCCATGCCCGCGACCCTTCGCCACCGTGGCGCAAGCCCAGCGAACAGCGCCTGGTGCGGGTGGTGGGTGGCGTGCTGCTGGCCGGTGGTGCGACACTGGCCGCCACCGGCGGCGCCATCGACACCCTGGCGGCCTGGCCGGCATGGGTGATGCTGGCCGCAGGCCTATATCTGGTCGCGCGTTGATAGCCAGCCGCCCATGAGGCTGGCACACTAGAGAGGAGTTCGAGCGAGTCGAACTCGTTGTCGGAGTCGAAAATGAAAGACTGGCTGGACGAGATCAACTGGAACAGCGACGGCCTTGTACCGGCCATCGCCCAGGATCACAAGACCGGGCGCGTGCTGATGATGGCCTGGATGAACCGCGAGGCCCTGGCCCTGACCGCGGCCGAAAACCGTGCCATCTACTGGTCGCGCTCGCGCGGCAAGCTGTGGCGCAAGGGTGAAGACTCCGGCCACGTGCAGCACCTGCACGAAATGCGCCTGGACTGCGACGCCGACGTCATCATCCTGATGGTCGAGCAAGTGGGCGATATTGCCTGCCATACTGGCCGTCAGAGCTGCTTCTATCGCGTCCACGAAAACGGCGAATGGAAAACCGTCGACCCCGTGCTCAAGGACCCGAAGGCCATTTATCAGGCAGGACACAGCCATGAATGACACCCTGACCCGACTCGCCGAAGTGCTGGAGTCGCGCAAAGGCGCCGAGCCCGACAGCTCCTACGTCGCCAGCCTGTACCACAAGGGCCTGAACAAGATTCTGGAAAAGGTCGGCGAAGAGTCCGTGGAGACCATCATCGCCGCCAAGGACGCCGCCATCAGCGGAGATTACAGCGATGTCATCTATGAAACCGCCGATCTGTGGTTCCATAGCCTGGTGATGCTGGCGGCGATGGGCCAACACCCACAAGCCGTCCTGGACGAGCTGGACCGCCGTTTCGGGCTCTCCGGCCATGCCGAGAAAGCCGCCCGTCAGCCTTCATAACGTATTTGAACGAGGAAATACCCCATGGGTCTCTTTGACTGGAAACACTGGATTGTCATCCTGATTGTCGTGGTACTGGTTTTCGGTACCAAGAAGCTGAAAAACCTGGGCACCGACGTCGGCGAGTCGATCAAGGGCTTTCGCAAGGCCATGAACGATGACGACAAGCCTGCCGAACAGCCGGTACCGCCTGCCCAGCCCGTGCACCCGCAGGCCACCTCGCCCCTGAGCCAGCCGCACACCATCGACGCCACGGCCCAGAAAGTCGAAGAGCCGATCAGGAAAGACTAAGTCATGTTCGGGATCAGCTTCAGCGAATTGCTTCTGGTAGGCCTGGTGGCCCTGCTCGTGCTAGGCCCCGAGCGCCTGCCGGGCGCCGCGCGCACCGCAGGGTTGTGGGTTGGCCGGCTCAAGCGCAGCTTCAATGCCATCAAGGCGGAAGTGGAGCGCGAAATAGGCGCCGATGAAATTCGCCGGCAACTGCACAACGAGCACATCATGTCGCTGGAGCAGGAAGCCAGGAAGATCCTGAACCCGCTGCAGCAGGCGATCAATCCCACGCCTGCGCAGCCGCAGCCCTTGGCCGCCCCGATCGAAACGCCCGCGCCTCCTGCGGCAGCCGACCTTGATCGCGATAGCCATGTCGCGCAACCAGGCCATGCACCCATGGCCGGGCAGCCGATGCCCGAGCAAGTTCCCGGCGAGCACACCCCGCCTCACGACCCGACACAGCCGCCGCGAGCCCCATGAGCGAAATTCCCGAAAACGACCAGCCCATGCCGCTGGTCTCGCACCTCACCGAGTTGCGTACCCGACTGCTGCGCTGCGTAGCCGCGATTTTCATCATCTTCGCCGGCCTGTTCGCCTTTACCCAGCAGATCTACACCTTCGTCTCCATCCCGCTGCGCCAGTACCTGCCGGCCGGGGCGACGATGATCGCCACCGACGTGTCCTCGCCTTTCCTCACGCCGCTGAAGCTGACCATGATGGTCTCGCTGTTCCTGGCCATCCCGGTGATCCTGCACCAGATCTGGGGCTTCATCGCCCCCGGCCTGTACAAGCATGAAAAGCGCGTGGCGGTGCCGTTGCTGGTGTCCAGCATCCTGCTGTTCTACTGCGGCATGGCCTTCGCGTATTTCCTGGTGTTCCCGCTGATCTTCAAGTTCTTCGCCGCCGCCACCCCGGCAGGCGTGGAAATGATGACCGACATCACCAGCTACCTCGATTTCGTCATGACCTTGTTCTTCGCCTTCGGCGTGGCTTTCGAGATCCCGGTGGCCGTGGTGCTGCTGGTGTGGATCGGCGTGGTCGACGTGGCGCAACTGAAGAAAATGCGCCCGTACGTGATCATCGGCTGCTTCGTGGTGGGCATGATCCTCACGCCACCGGACATTTTCTCGCAGACCCTGCTGGCGGTGCCCATGTGGCTGCTGTTCGAGATTGGCGTGCTGTTTGGCGGGCTGGTGAGCAAGCGCGGCGACGCTGAACAAACCAGCGACAAAGACGACCAGCCGCCAGCTACCCTGCCGTGAACCTGCTGTTGCTCGAGGAGGCCGACTTCATCGCGGCCGACCGGGTGGTCCTGCGTGATCGCCGCCTGGTCCACATGCAGGAGGTCCATGGCGTGGCCGTGGGCGACAGCTTGCGCGTGGGGCGCATCGGTGGCCTGATGGGCCGGGCCGAAGTCGTACGCCTGGAGTCTCGCGAAGCAGAGCTGCAGGTGGTACTGGACCAGGCGCCACCGGCCAAGCTGCCGCTGACCCTGGTACTGGCGCTGCCGCGCCCGAAAATGCTGCGCCGGGTGTTTCAGACCATCGCCACCATGGGCGTTGCCAAGGTCATTCTGGTCAACAGCTACCGGGTGGAGAAAAGCTTCTGGCAGACGCCGTTCCTGCAGGCCGAGGCCATCCGCGAAAACCTGGTGCTGGGCCTGGAACAGGCCCGTGACACGGTGCTGCCCGAGATCATCATCGAAAAGCGCTTCAAGCCTTTCGTCGAAGACCGCCTGCCCGCCATCGCTGATGGCACCCTGGGCCTGGTCGGCCACCCCGGCAACTACCCACCCTGCCCTCGCGCCCTGCAGGAACCGGTAACCCTGGCCATCGGCCCCGAGGGCGGCTGGATCCCCTACGAGGTCGACCTGCTGGCCAAGGCCGGCTTGAGCCCGGTGCAACTGGGCGAGCGCATCCTTCGCGTCGAGACCGCCGTCACCGCCTTGCTTGCCCGCTTGTTCTAAACGCCGCCCTTTTCGCTGGCAAGCGCACCAGAGCGTGGAAAAGTCCGATCCACGGCATTACAGAACCTTTGCACCAAGCCGATACAAGGTCACGCTAAGGCATTACGCCCTGACTGCTCGCTAGGAGTGCAAGCGCATGTACCGTTGGATGCAATACCACCTTGGGCATATCAGTGTCCGGCGCAAACTGATACTTGGCTTCGGCCTGGTCCTGCTCATGACCCTGCTGACCACCAGCACCGCCTGGACTGGCCTCGACGCCCTGATCAACAGGGGCGACAAGCTCAACACCATCGCCCACGTGGGTGATCTGACCCGTGACCTGCGTATCACCCGCCTCCAGGTCGCGACGCAGGCCGCCACCACCGACAAACTGCTGGACGTGCTCAATAGCCTGGATCGCCAGCTGGCCACCGCACGCCAGCAGCTGACAGACCCCGAAGACTTGAGCCGTGTCGACCGCCAGATTGAAGCCGCCCGCCAGTATCGCCAGGCATTGGACCAACTGGAGCAGGCACAGAAAACCGGCAGTAGCGACAACACCGCCCTGTTCAAACGCTTGGGCGATGCCGGCAGCGTGCTGCTGGACATGAGCGACGAGCTGAGCAAATCCCAGACCAGCAAACGCGATGCCGATGCGGCCAATGCCCGTTCATGGCTGAGCGTCGCCGCAGTGATGGCGCTGGTCTTCAGCATGCTGGCGGGTTTCGCCATCACGCGCCAGATAGTTCGCCCATTGCAGGCCACCCTGAAGATCATGGACGAGGTAGCCGCTGGCGATCTCAGCCATGACCACAGCGTCGACCGCCGAGACGAGCTGGGCCAACTGCAGAACAGCCTGCAACGCATGACCGTGGGCCTGCGTACCCTGATCGGCGGCATCAGCGACGGCATTACCCAATTGGCCAGCGCCGCCGAAGAGCTTTCAGCGGTGACGGAGCAGACCAGCGCCGGCGTCACCAGCCAGAAAGTGGAGACCGATCAAGTGGCCACCGCCATGAACCAGATGGCCGCCACCGTGCAGGAAGTGGCCCGCAACGCCGAACAAGCCAGTGAGGCGGCCGTGGCGGCCGACCAACAGGCCCGGGAAGGCGATCGGGTGGTCAGCGAGGCCATTGAGCAGATCGAGCGCCTGGCGGCCGAAGTGGGGCACTCCACCGAGGCCATGGGGCAGCTCAAGCGCGAAAGCGACAAGATTGGCGGCGTGCTGGACGTGATCAAGTCGGTAGCCCAACAGACCAACCTGCTGGCCCTGAACGCCGCCATCGAAGCGGCCCGTGCCGGTGAAGCCGGCCGCGGCTTCGCCGTGGTCGCGGACGAAGTGCGCAGCCTGGCCCAGCGCACCCAGCAGTCCACCGAGGAAATCGAGCAGTTGATCGCCGGCCTGCAGAGCGGCACCCAGCAGGTATCAGCGGTGATGGACAATAGCCGCACACTGACCGAGAGCAGCGTGGAACTGAGCCGCCGCGCTGGCAGTTCGCTGGAAAGCATCACCCGCACGGTGTCGACCATCCAGAACATGAACCAGCAGATTGCCGCGGCGGCCGAGCAGCAGAGCGCTGTGGCCGAAGAGATCAACCGCAGCGTGATGACCGTGCGCGATGTGTCGGATCAAACGTCCGCCGCCAGCGAGGAAACAGCCGCGTCCAGTATCGAACTGGCGCGCCTGGGCACTCATTTGCAGGGGCTGGTGGGGCGGTTCAGGGTCTGAGCAGGGCCCGCCCTGGAGGACAGGGCGAAGTTCGGGAATGTGGCGACTCGGTAGGCCTGGCTTTGCGCGGCGGCTATGACGCGGCCAGGTTCGCTGCTACACGGATTTGCGTAGTAGCGGACCTGGGGGCGTCGCGCGTGTTCAGAGCACCTGGCGCAGGAAGGCCTGGGCGCGGGGGTCTCTGGGTTCGGTGAAGAATTGCTCGGGCGGCGAGTCTTCCAGCAGCTTGCCATGGTCGAAGAACAGCACGCGGTGCGCCACTTCGCGAGCAAAACCCATTTCGTGGGTGACGCAGATCATGGTCATGCCTTCCAGGGCCAGGGTCTTCATGACATCCAGCACCTCGCCGACCATCTCCGGGTCCAGTGCGGAGGTTGGTTCGTCGAAGAGCATGACCTTGGGGTCCATGGCCAACGCACGGGCAATGGCCACGCGCTGTTGCTGGCCGCCAGACAGGCGCGACGGGTACTCGTTGGCCTTCTGGCCGATACCCACTTTCTCGAGCAACGCCAGGGCCTTCTGCTCACGCTCTTTCTTGCTGCGCTTGCGCACGATCTTCTGCGCCAGGCACAGGTTCTCCAGCACCGTCATGTGTGGAAACAGGTTGAAGTGCTGGAACACCATGCCCACTTCACGCCGGTAGGCGTTGATGTCGGTTTTCGGGTCGGCCAGCGACAGGCCATCGATGCTCACGGTGCCCTCGTCGAACTGCTCGAGGCCATTCAGGCAACGCAGGAAGGTCGACTTGCCCGAACCCGACGGCCCTACCACTACCAGCACTTCGCCCTTGGCCACTTGCGTGGTGACATGGTCCACGGCCCGTACCACCTGGCCACGGGTATCGAAGACTTTCACCAGATCACGTACTTCAATCACTTTGTGCAAGCCTCCGCTCAAGCCGGCTGGCAAGGTGCGACAGCGGCAGGTTGATCAGCAAATACAGGGCCGCCACGCAGAACCAGATCTCGAAGGTGGAGAACGAGGTGGTGATGGCTTCACGGCCGCTCTTGGTCAGTTCGGTGATGGAAATGACCGAGACCAGGGAGGTGTCCTTGACCAGGCTGATGAACTGCCCGGCCAATGGCGGTAGTACGCGCTTGAAGGCCTGGGGCAGGATCACATGGCGCATGGACTGGCCGGCACTCAGGCCCAGGGACCGTGCCGCCTCGCCTTGGCCACGGGCGATGGACTGCACCCCGGCACGGACGATCTCCGCCACATAGGCGCCCGTGAACAGCGACAGCGCGGCCACACCGGCGAACTCCCGCGACAGGTTGAGCACGGTGCCGATGAAGAAGTAGAAAATGAACAGTTGCACCAGCAATGGCGTGCCACGCACCAGCTCGACGTACACCGTGGACAGGTCACGCAGGGTGGGGTTGCTGGACAGGCGGCACAGCCCGGCCATCAGCCCGATGAACAGACCGATCACACCCGACACCACCGAAATCCACACCGTGGCCCACAGGCCCCACGCCAGCGGCCCCGCCGCCCAATGGCGGGTAACGCCTACCGGGTCACCTTCGGAGACATCATCGCCCTGGGACACTCTCACACTGTCCTGGGCCACGCTGAGCACCTGTTGGTCGCCGTCTTCATCCTTGAGCGTCACCCGGGCCATCTTGCCTTGCAGGTCGATGGCTTCGACGGTGCCGTTGCCGGCGGCGCGCTGCACGTCCTCGGCCTGGTAGGCGAAGTACTGGGGCACGCGGTTCCAGCGCCACTCATAGGAGATCAGCGACGTCGCGTAAAACAGGGCGACAGCCAGGCCCACCAGGACCAGCGCCGTCAGCCCGTGCCAGGGCCACTGGGCTTTCTTGTGTTTGATCACTACTGCGTTCCGTAAATGCGAACGCGCGGGCAGGCCCGCGCGTTGGTGTCAGACAAGGGGAATGGGGTTATTCCATGTCCTGGAGCCACTTGGTGTTCTTGAACCACTTGTCGTGAATGCGATCGTACGACCCGTCTTCATGGGCCTGACGCAGGAAGTTGTTGATGTAGTTCAGGCTGTCGTAGTCGCCTTTCTTCAGGCCGAAAGCCAACGGCTCGTAGGTGAACGGCTTGTCCAGGAACAGCAGCTTGCCGTTGCCGGCCTTGTCCACGGCCACCACGTTGTAGGGCGAGTCATAGACGAAGGCGTCGGCCTTGCCGTTGACCACGTCCATCACCGCTTCCTGTTCGTTGTCATAGCCGTGGTACTGGGCCTTGGCGATCAGCTTGCGCGAGACCATCTCGCCGGTGGTACCCACCTTGGAGGTCAGGCGGTACTGCGGGTCGTTGAGGTCCTTGTAGGACTTGATCTTGTCTTGCAGGTCCTTGCGGATCAGCAGGGTCTGGCCGACCACGATGAAGGGGTCGCTGAAGTTGATGCGCAGGTTGCGTTCCTGGGTCAGGGTCAGGCCGCTGCCGATCAGGTCGAACTTGTCGGTCAGCAGGGCCGGAATGATACCGTCCAGGCTGGTGGACACCAGTTCCAGCTTGACGCCCATGGACTTGGCCATGGCCTTGAGCAGGTCCACTTCGAAGCCGATGATCTCGCCGCGCTTGTCGGTCATTTCGAACGGCATGTAGGTGGGGTCCATGCCCACCCGCAAGGTACCACGCTTGACCGCTTCATCGATGGCACCCGCCTGGGCGGAACCGACTGCGCCCAGCGCCATGACGCCCAGCAGCAGCATCGACAGATACTTCTTCATCACACCAAGTCCCCTAACTAACGCGCACAACGTGCCCGCGCGTGGCAATTCAGGGCGCCACGCGTCGCGGACGCACCATTTCGGGGTGCGATCCTAACGTACTCGTCCGGTAGTACAAGTGCTGATGCGGGATTTAATGCGCAAAGATCGACAGAAAGTGACCGTTGGCAATGTTTCAGGAGGTTTCCAAAGCCCCCGAGCACAATGCTCGGGGGCCCGGAATCAAGCGTTTGCCAGGGCTGGCGGGGTGGAAGACTGCGGGTGCAGTGGCAACAGCGGCGAATGCGGGTCCGCTTCCAGCGACTGGCGCCAGGCGCCCAGCCAGGCTTCGTTGTTCTCGCCCCAAACCAGTGCATGCAGGCGAGCCAAGGCAACCGGGTCGCTGAGCAGATGCAGACGAGTGTTGCCGTCCAGCTTCTGCGGGCCGGCTGTCAGTGCCTTGCGCACACGTTCTTCACGCATGGCCTCAACCGCTGGCACCGAATGGTGCCGTGCCGTGGCCAGGGCGCAGGCCAGGGCGTTCTGCTGCGGGTCGACCACGGCGCGGACGAAACCGTCCTTGAGCGCGTGCCAGCGGTTCTCGTGGGTGTACTGATCGGTGGAGATCAGCTCCTGAGGCGTGTCGTACTCCTCGGGAATCAGGAACAGCTTCTCGTCGCGGGCGCTCAGGCCCAGGTTGGTGCGGCTGGAGATCACCGATACCGGGATCGACAGCATCAGCGAACCGACGATAGGGGTCAGCCACCACAGGAAGCTTGGGTTCAGCCAGCACACCAGCAGTGCCCACAGGAAGCCCAGCAGGGTCTGCGGGCCATGGCGGCGCACCGCTTCGCTCCACGGGGTGGAGTCATCGTCACGCTGCGGCGAGTTCCAGGTCGCGGCCCACCCCAGGAACGCGGCCAGCACGAAACGGGTGTGGAACAGCATGCGCACCGGCGCCAGCAACATGGAGAACAGCATCTCCAGCAGCATCGAAATGGTGACCTTGATGCGGCCGCCGTACTCTTTCGCACCCTTGGCCCAGATCAGGATGATGCTCAGCAACTTGGGCAGGAACAGCAGCACGATGGTGGTGGAGAACAGCGCGACGGCTTTTTCCGGATGCCACTGCGGCCACAGCGGGTACAACTGCCGTGGTTCCAGGAAGTACGCTGGCTCCAGCAGGGTATTCACCGCCAGCAGCGCGGTAGACAGCACCAGGAAGAAGAACCACAACGGCGCTGACAGGTAAGACATGACCCCCGTCAGGAACACCGCGCGGTGCACCGGGTGCATGCCCTTGACCAGGAACAGGCGGAAGTTCATCAGGTTGCCGTGGCACCAGCGACGGTCACGCTTGAGTTCATCCAGCAGGTTGGGCGGCAGTTCTTCATAGCTGCCCGGCAGGTCATAGGCGATCCACACACCCCAGCCGGCACGGCGCATCAGCGCTGCTTCGACGAAGTCGTGAGACAGGATGGCACCGGCGAACGCCCCTTTGCCCGGCAACGGCGCCAAGGCGCAGTGCTCGATGAAAGGCTTCATGCGGATAATGGCGTTGTGGCCCCAGTAGTGGGACTCACCCAGTTGCCAGAAGTGCAGGCCAGCGGTGAACAGCGGGCCGTACACGCGGGTAGCGAACTGCTGCATGCGCGCATACAGGGTGTCCATGCCCGAGGCTTTAGGCGCGGTCTGGATGATACCGGCGTCGGGGGTGGCTTCCATCAGGCGCACGAGGCTGGTCAGGCATTCGCCACTCATGACGCTGTCGGCGTCCAGCACCACCATGTAGCGGTAGTCACTGCCCCAGCGACGGCAGAAGTCGTCGAGGTTGCCGCTTTTGCGTTTCACGCGGCGGCGGCGACGGCGGTAGAAGATCTTGCCGAAGCCCTTGGCTTCGCGGCACACGTCCAGCCAGGCCTGTTGCTCGGCCACGGCGATGTCGGTGTCGTTGGTGTCCGATAGCACGAAGAAGTCGAAACGGTCCAGGTCACCGGTGGCGGCCACCGACTCGAAGGTAGCGCGCAGGCCGGCGAATACCCGGGGCACGTCTTCGTTGCAGATAGGCATCACCAGCGCGGTGCGAGCGCCCGGCTCGATCGGCTCGTTGCCGGCGCTGGCGCCGGAAATGCGGTACTTGTCGCGCCCGGTCAGCAGTTCCAGGAAGCCCATCAGGGCGGTCCAGAAACCAGCCGACACCCAGCAGAACAGGATACCGAAGAGAATCAGAATGCTGGTCTGCAGCGCATACGGCAGTACCTGCTGCGCGGTTTGCGCCACCGGCTGGTGGATGACTTCGTCCAGGTCCACGAACGACCAGCCCTGGTAGGGCAGGATGCCTTTCATGTAGTAACCGGCGACGATGGTCTGGCCGAGCATGAGCGCCAGCAGGATGTAGCGGCGCATCGAACCCACCCAGCGCCAGCGCGCCTTGGGCAGTTCACGCTTGTCGCTGACTGGTTCCGGGGCGCTCTTCTGGCCCGTGACGCGGCGCCACATGCGCACCAGCACGTTGGTGCGCCATGGCTCCGGCACCACCCGTGTGCGGTTGATGGGCGGGGTCGCCTTCAACCGCACGCGGCCGTCCTGGTCGACCGACAACATCTCGGCCTCTTCCATTTCGGCGGCGCTGTTGAGTGTCAGCCGGCGGCCGACCGAGGCCTGGGCAGCCTCGCGCGACTCATCCGTCGGCTGCGCGGAGAGGTATTCATGCAGCTCGCTGAACGAGTTGCAGCGGGCAAGTTGCGCGCGCTGCTCCTCGCTCAGGGGCAGGTGGGCCAGGTATTCGCTGAGCGATTCTGGCCGAGTGTGTGAATTACTCATCGGAAGGCAACTGGTAGCTCCAGGTTTCGGTCAGCACCTGATCGGGCTTGGCCGGCTCCTCGGGGGTGGGCGCAGCCGCGGTGGCCGGCTGCTCGGCGGCCTTGTCTGCCTTGGCATGCTTGGCGTTGGCCTTGGCGTGCTTGGCGACAGGCTTCTCTTCCTTCACAGGCTCAGCCGGCTTGGCTGGCGGCAGTGGTGCGTCCTTGACCAGTGCGGCGCGCATTTCCACCGACTGTTTCGGGTCCTTGACCTTCAGGCGCAGCGTCAGGCGCCAGCCTTTGGTCTCGGGGTTGTAGCGCAGGTTGTTCTCGACGAGGTCCGCGTTGTCGCCAACGCTCACCTGGCTGCGCACCTGGGCGTCTTCAGGCAGGGCAGCGAGTACCGGGCCGGTGAAGTCGATCAGGAAAGCCACGCTGCCGTCCGGTTGGCGGATCAGGTTGGACTGCTTGACGTCGCCGGTGGAGCGCAGGGTCTGCTTGACCCAGGCGGTCTCGGGCGAGTGCAGCTGGTCTTCGTTGGAAGTCCAGACCAGACGGTAGTCGTGGTCCAGCGCCTGGCCGGGCTCCGGCAGTTTTTCCGGGTTCCAGAACGCAACGATGTTGTCGTTGGTTTCATCGGCAGTAGGGATCTCGACCAGGTCGACGGTGCCCTTGCCCCAGTCGCCCTTGGGCTCTACCCAGGCGCTTGGACGCTTGTCGTAGCGGTCATCCAGGTCTTCGTAGCGATTGAACTCGCGACCACGCTGCAGCAGGCCGAAACCTTTGGGGTTTTCGACGGTGAAGCTGCTCACGGCCAGGTGTTTGGGGTTGTTCAACGGGCGCCAGATCCACTCGTCGTTGCCGGCATGGATCGACAGGCCAGTGGAGTCATGCAACTCGTGACGGTAGTTCAGCACCTTGGATGGCTGGTTGGAGCCGAACAGGAACATGCTGGTCAGCGGGGCGATGCCCAGGCGGCTGACGTGGTCACGCAGGAACACCTTGGACTTGACGTCCACCACGGTGTCGTCGCCCGGGCGCAGGGTCAGCTTGTAAGCACCGGTGGAGCGCGGCGAGTCCAGCAGGGCATAGATAACCAGCTGCTTGTCGGTCGCGCCGGGCTTCTCGATCCAGAACTCGGTGAAGCGCGGGAACTCTTCGCCGGACGGCAGTGCGGTGTCGATCGCCAGGCCGCGAGCCGACAGGCCGTAGGTATGGCCCTTGCCGACGACGCGGAAGTAGCTGGCGCCCAGCAGGGTCATCACCTCATCCTGCTTGTCGGCCTTGTTCAGCGGGTACATCACGCGGAAACCCGCATAGCCCAGCTTCTCGGTGGACTTGGGGTCGACCTTCAGGTCGCCGAAATCGAAACGGGCCGGGTCATACTTGATTTCCTCGACCTTGTCGTTGGCGATCTCGTTGATCTTGACCGGCACGTCGAAGTGCATGCCCTGGTGGTAGAATGACAGCTTGAAGGGGGTCTTGTCGGCCGCCCACTCGGCTTTTTCGTTCAGAAAGCGAATTTTCTGGTAATCAGCGAACTTCATGTCACGAAATTCGGCAGGCAGATTGCTTTTGGGTGCCTCGAATTTCTGCCCGGCAAGATCCTTTGCCTTGGCGGCCACGTCGTCCAGGCCAAAGGCCCAGATCTGGCCCGCGCTCAGCAGGCATAACAGTGCAGACCCCGCCAGCACGGCGCTACGCAGGCGCTTGCCTGGGGTTCTTGGAGCTTTACAGGGACTAACAATCACGAGCAACCCTCGCCGAAAAACAAATCAAAGAACCAACGGCCAGCCATGTCTGCCGGGTTGGCGAGCAATGTTCCGACTCCGAAAGGGCGTAATGATTCCCCAAACGGTGAAGGCCAAGGCTCATGTTGGAACAAAATGGATCAACGAACGCTGATGTCATGACGCGAGATTATCCAGCAGCCCGCGTGACAACGCATCAGGTCAGGTAAACTTTTTATGCTACAAACCGGCCGATTTTACTGCAAATGAACGATTGGCGAGGCTTATGTCTGTAACAGGAATGTCACAGGGCCATCATTGACCAGATGCACCTGCATATCGGCACCGAACCGCCCACAGGCCACACCCTCATGCTGCCCACGTGCCTGCGCCAGCAGGTACTCGTAAAGCTCGATGCCCAGCGCCGGTGGCGCAGCGGTGGAAAAACCGGGGCGCATGCCGCTGCGCGTATCGGCGGCCAGGGTGAATTGCGAAACCAGCAGCAACCCACCACCGACGTCCTTGAGCGACAGGTTCATCTTGCCCTGCGCATCGGAAAACACTCGATAGTTAAGCAGCTTGTGCAGAAGTTTGTCGGCGCTTGCGCGGGTATCGTCCGGCTCCACCGCCACCAGCACCATCAGGCCCTGGTCGATGGCGCCGACAACCTCGCCTTCGACCTCGACCCGCGCACTGCTCACCCGTTGCAGCAGCCCCCTCACGCTTCCTCCAGGGGCAGGTCAAGCAAGCGCCGGGCCATCTGGTCGCACGCGCGCACCAGGGCGTCGGTGATACCGGGCTCCGAAGCGGCGTGGCCCGCATCGCGGATCACCTGCAGCTCACTGTTTGGCCACGCCTGATGCAGTTCCCAGGCGTTGTCCAGCGGGCAGATCACGTCGTAACGGCCATGCACGATCACCGCCGGCAGGTGGGCGATCTTGTGCACGTCGCGGATCAGTTGGTTGGGTTCCAGGAAGGCCTTGTTCATGAAGTAGTGGCATTCGATGCGGGCAATGGACAAGGCCCGTTGCGGCTCGGAGAAGCGATCGACCACCAGCGGGTTGGGGCGCAGGGTGGCGGTACGGCCTTCCCAGGTGGACCACGCCTTGGCGGCGTGCATCTGGGCGATCTGGTCATTGCCGGTCAGGCGCTTGTGGAAGGCGGCGAGCAAGTTATCGCGCTCATCGGTCGGGATGGGCGCGATGTAGTCCTGCCAGTAATCGGGGAACAGGCGGCTGGCGCCGGCCTGGTAGAACCATTCCACTTCCTGGGGGCGGGCCAGGAAGATGCCGCGCAAAATCAGCCCGTGCACGCGCTCGGGGTGGGTCTGGGCGTAGGCCAGGGCCAGGGTCGAGCCCCACGAACCGCCGAACAGCACCCATTTGTCGATGCCCAGGTGCTCGCGGATGCGCTCGATGTCGGCCACCAGGTCCCAGGTGGTGTTGTTTTCCACGCTGGCGTGGGGGGTAGACCGGCCACAGCCGCGCTGGTCGAAGGTAACGATGCGGTACAGGTTGGGGTCGAAATAGCAGCGGCTCTGGGCATCGCAGCCTGAACCGGGGCCGCCGTGGATGAACAGCACCGGCAGGCCCTCGGGCGAGCCGCTCTCGTCGACATACAGCACATGCGGCTCTTGCACGGCCAGATCGTGCCGGGCGTAGGGTTTGATCTGCGGGTACAAAGTCTGCATTGCGCGCTCCGTAAGGGTATTGGGTCATCCCTGCTGGGACTTCTGTCATAAGTGCCGTGAGGCATCATAAACCCGAATCGCTTACAGATCATGCCCCCTTGGTATCAGGGGGCATTTCAGCCCTGCCCGGCCCATGCTCTTCACCCCCTGCAGAACCGGGCGCAAGCTCGGGAACGGCGCGGCGCGGTGGAATTGGTAAACCTGGTCGCCCGGTCCTGCAGTGTCATGCGTAGCGGTCGCCGCCCCAGGCGATGAGTTCGGTGAGCAATGCCTTGAGCACTTCGCGGGTTGGTTCGGCGAGATCAGGCCGGTAGTTGAACGGCTCGAACTCTTCCATGTAGGTGCTCTGGGCCAGCTCCAACTGCACTGCATGGATGTCATGGGCAGGGTCGCCAAAATGACGGGTGATGTGCCCACCCTTGAACCGCCCGTTGAGCACATGGGTGTAATCGCCAAACCCCGCGCACACGCTTTCCAGGCGCCGAGCCAGTTCAGGGTCGCAACTGGCACCATTGAAGGTGCCCAGGTTGAAATCCGGCAGGCGGCCGTCGAACAGGTGCGGTACGTGAGAACGGATGGAGTGCGCGTCCCAGAGCAGCACGTAGCCGAATTCATCGCGCAGGCGCGCCAGTTCCTGTTCGATTGTGCGGTGGTAAGGCCCCCAGATCTCGGCCAGGTAGCGGTCACGCTCGGCGGCGGACGGTTCCTGCCCTTCGCGGAACAGCGGCACGCCGTCAAACAGGGTTTCCGGGTACAGGCCAGTGGTAGCGCCGGCATACAACGGCTTGTTGTCAGACGGCCGATTGAGGTCGATGACGAACCGCGAGTACTCGGCAGCCACGATGCTGGCACCCAGTTCATCGGCAAAATCGTAGAGCTGCGGGATGTGCCAGTCGGTGTCGGGCAGGCTGCGTGCCTCATCGATCAGGCCGTTCTCCACAGCCGGGGTCAGGCGCAGGCCGGCATGGGGGATGCTGATCAACAGCGGCACGCGGCCGCGCTTGAAAGTCAGGACGTTATCCACGGGTCAGTTCTCCAGCAGTGACTTCCACGCCGTGACGCACGACGCGCTTGTTCAGCTCGCCACCCAGCCAATAGGCCAGGTCAGCGGGGCGTTCGATGTCCCAGGCGACGAAGTCGGCGACCTTGCCTACTTCCAGCGACCCATGGCTGTGGCCAAGGCCAAGCGCCTTGGCGGCATGCACGGTGGCACCGGCCAGGGCTTCTTCCGGGGTCATGCGGAACAGGGTGCAGGCCATGTTCAGCATCAGGCGTACGGACAATGCCGGCGACGTGCCCGGGTTGAGGTCGCTGGCAATGGCAATCGCCACGCCGTGCTGGCGCAGCGCATCCATGGGCGGCAACCGGGTCTCGCGCAGAAAATAGAAAGCGCCAGGCAACAGCACCGCTACGGTACCGGCCGCTGCCATGGCCCGGGCGTCATCTTCAGTCATGAATTCCAGGTGGTCGGCCGACAGCGCCTGGTAGCGCGCCGCCAGGCTGGAGCCAGCCAGCGACGACAACTGCTCGGCATGCAGCTTCACCGGCAGGCCCAGTTCGCGTGCCTTGAGAAACACTTTCTCCACCTGCGCCGGCGAGAACGCCAGGTACTCGCAGAAGGCATCCACCGCGTCCACCAGGCCTTCGGCCGCCAGGGCTGGCAGCATCTCGTCGCAGATGTGCGCGATATAGTCGTCGGCGCGGTCCTTGTACTCCGGCGGCAGGGCATGGGCCGCCAGGCAGGTAGCGCGCACGCTTACCGGCAGGGCCTCACCCAGGCGACGGATCACCCGCAGCATCTTGCGCTCGCTGGCCAGGTCCAGGCCATAGCCACTTTTGATTTCCACGGTGGTGACGCCGTCGCGCAGCAGGCTGGCCAGACGCTTGCGAGCACTGATGAACAGCTCATCCTCAGTGGCGGCGCGGGTGGCCCACACGGTACTGGCGATGCCGCCACCCGCCGCGGCAATCTCGGCGTAACTGACCCCTTGCAGGCGCTGCTCGAACTCACCGCTGCGGTTACCGCCGAACACCGTGTGGGTGTGACAGTCGATCAGGCCCGGGGTCACCCAGGCACCGCCCAGGTCGATGATGGCCACGCCCTCCCCCACCAGCGCCTCGCTGCGTGGGCCGATCCAGTGCACGGTGCCGCCAGCGGTGAGGATCGCCGCGTCTTCGATGATGGAGTATTTGCCATGGGCCATGGTTGCCACATGGCAGTGCTGCCACAGGGTTTTCATCACAGGAACTCCTGGAACAATTCGGGGAAGGTACGGCCCAGCAGGGCCGGGTCCTTGAGCAGGGCGGCGCTGGCGCCGATGTCGGGCGCCAGCCAGCGGTCCTGGTCGTAGGGCGGAATGTGTTCACGCAGAAGCCGCCAGGCGGTATCGGTACCGACACCGAAGCGCTGCTCCTTGAGAAACTCGAACGCCTGGGCCGCCAGCAAATATTCGATGGCGAGGATCTGCGTGCAGTTCTCCAGTGCCCGGTGCAGTTTGAGCGAGGCGTTGGTGCCCATGCTCAGGTGGTCCTCCTGCAGGCCCGAGGTCACGTAGTTATCCACAACCGCCGGTTGCGCCAGTTGGCGGTTCTCCGCACATAGCGAGGCCGCCACGTACTGAACGATCATCATGCCGGAATTGACCCCCGGCTGGCTGACCAGGAAGGCCGGCAAGCCGCTGACCAGCGGGTTGATCATGCGGTCCAGGCGCCGTTCGGCGATGGCACCGATCTCGGCCACGGTAATGGCCAGCACATCGGCGGCCATCGCCACCGACTGGCCGTGGGGGTTGGCCTGGGACATCACCCGGAAATCCGCCGGGGTGCCCAGCAACAACGGGTTGTCGGTGGCCGAGTTGAGTTCGATCTCGATCTGCCGCGCCGCATGGGCCAATTGGTCGCGGGAAGCGCCGTGCACCTGGGGAATGGAGCGGATGCTCAGGGCGTCCTGGGTGCGAATGCCGCGGCTGCTGGCGATCACTTCACTCTCGGCCAGCAAGGTGCGCAGGTTATGCGCCACTACCTGCATGCCGGGGTGCGGCTTGAGGCTGATGATGGCCGGGTCGAAGGCGTCGATCTGCCCGCGCAGGGCCTCGAAGCTCATGGCGCCGATGACATCCGCCCAGCCGGTCAGCCGCCAGGCGTCGTCCAGCGCCAGGCAACTGAGGCCGGTCATGCACGGCGTGCCATTGACCAGGCACAAACCGTCCTTGGCCCCCAGTTGCACCGGTTGCAGGCCTTCGGCGGCGAAGGCCCGGGAAGCCTCGATGATTTCGCCCCGGTAACTGACTGGGCCGATGCCCAGCAGGCCGACGCCGATGTGCGCCATATGGGTCAGGTAGCCCACCGAGCCCTGGGACGGTACCTGTGGGGTAATACCACGGTTGAGCAGCGCCAGCAGGCCTTCCACCACTTGGCGGTGCAGCCCCGACTTGCCCTGGCAGAAGTTGATGATGGCGGCGCAGATGATCGCGCGCGTCTGCTCGTCGCTCAGCGGCTTGCCCACCCCGCAGGCGTGGCTGAGCAGGGTATTGCGCGACAACTGGCTAAGTTGCTCGCCTTGCAGCGACACGTTGCACAAGGCTCCCAGGCCGGTGTTCACGCCATAGGCCCGCTCGCCGCTCTCGACGATGCACTGCACGATGGCCTGGGCATTGTCGATGCGCGCCCAGGCCTGGGCGGACAGTTCCAGCTTGGCGCCAAAGCGCGCCACGGCGACCACATCCTGCCAACGCATTCTGGCGTCGGCGATGACGACGTTTTCGGCCAACAACATCTACAGCGCTCCTTAGTAAGTGGCCACCCGACGCCGGACAAAACGGTCCACATAGTCGTCGGCCGGGTGGTGAAGAATGTCCCCGGGCGTGCCCACCTGAATCAGGCGGCCGTCGCGCAGGATGGCAATACGGTTGCCCAGGCGAATGGCTTCGTCCAGGTCGTGGGTAATGAAGACGATGGTCTTGCGCAGGTTCTGTTGCAGGGCCAGCAACTGGTCTTGCATATCGGCGCGGATCAGCGGGTCGAGGGCGCTGAAGGCTTCGTCCATCAGAATGACCGGTGTATCGGCAGCCAGGGCCCTGGCCAGCCCGACACGCTGGCGCATGCCGCCAGAGAGCTGGTGGGGCCAGGACTTCTCGTAGCCTTGCAGGCCTACGACCTTGACCCAATGGGCGGCGCGTTCAGCGCACTGCTGGCGGCTTTCACCTCGCACCGTGAGGCCGTAGGCGACGTTCTCCAGCACCGTGCGGTGCGGCAGCAGGCCGAAACTCTGGAACACCATGCTGACGCTGTGCCGACGAAACTCGCGCAGGGCCCGGCGGCCGTAGCCCAGAATATCTTCACCGGCGACCAGCACCTGGCCGCTGGTGGGGTCGATGAGCCGGTTAAAGTGCCGCACCAGGGTGGACTTGCCGGAACCCGACAGGCCCATGACCACGAATATCTCGCCCTGTGAAACCGTCAGCGACAAATCGTCGACGCCGATCACGCAACCGGTGGCGGCCAGCACCTCATCCTTGCTGGCGCCTTCGCGGCGCATGGCCAGGGCCCGCTCGGGCTTGGCGCCGAACACCTTGGACACGTTGCGCACCTCGATCATGGCCGCACCTCGTGGCGTGGCCGGCCGTAGGCCTGGGTGATGCGGTCGATCACCACCGCCAGAATCACGATGGCCAGTCCCGCCTCCAGCCCCAACCCGATGTTGAGGGTCTGGATGCCTACCAGCACATCCTCACCCAGCCCCCGGGCGCCGATCATCGAGGCGATGACCACCATCGACAGGGCCATCATGGTGGTCTGGTTGACCCCGGCCATGATGCTCGGCAACGCCAGCGGCAACTGCACGCCGAACAACTGCTGCCAGCGGCTGGCGCCGAACGCGTTCACCGCTTCCATCACCTCGCGGTCTACCTGGCGGATGCCCAGGTCGGTCAGGCGTATCAGCGGCGGCGCGGCGTAGATCACCGTGGCGAAGATGGCCGGCACCTTGCCCAGGCCAAACAGCATCAGCACCGGAATCAGGTACACGAAGCTGGGCAGCGTCTGCATGATGTCCAGCAAGGGCATCAGTACCGCCCGAAGGCGGTTGCTGCGCGCCGCCAGAATGCCCAGAGGAATGCCGATCAGCACGGCGATGAGCGTGGCCACCAGCATCAGGGCCAAGGTCTGCAGCAGTTTGTCCCACAGCCCCACCGCCCCCACCAGAAACAGCAGCCCCACGATCAACAGGGCGCTGAGCACCCGGCGCGTGGCATGCAGGGCGATGCCGCCGACGATGATCAGCAGCAACCACCAGGGCACCAGCCGCAAACCGTTTTCCAGGCGCACGATCACCCACAGCAAGGATTCGGACACCTGGCGGAACAGGTCGCCATAGCGGGTCACCAGGGCGTCGACGCCTCGGTTGACCCAGTCGGCAATGGAGAAGGTAAGGTCATCGGGGAACATGAGCGGCTCTCACACGTCAGAAGGTCCCCTGAGGTATAGCCTTCCCGAACTCGCCCGGCGCACTGTTGGCCTCTGCAGGCAAAATCAACTGATCCGGAATGGACCGCGTGCAACGCTTGGCGACCACGTAGTAGAGCACCGCCGGTACCACCAGGCCGATGATCCACGAAATATCGGTATCACCCAGGCTGGCCACCAGCGGGCCGGTGTAGAAGTGGGTGGAAATGAACGGCATCTGGATCAGTACACCCAGCACGTAGATGCTGATGCCCGGAACGTTCCAGCGCCCGTAGCGGCCATTCGGGTCACTGAGCGCGGGAATGTCATAGCGCTCCTTGGTGATGCAGTAGAAGTCCACCAGGTTGATGGCGCTCCACGGTGTGAAGAACGCCAGCAGGAACAGGATGAACGCCGAGAAGTCCTTGAGGAACGAGTCCTTGCCCAGCAACGCCAGCAAAGTGGCCAGGCCGACCATGGCGAAAATGTAGGCCAGGCGCAGCGCGCTGGAGATGTGCCGGTTGCCGCGGAAACCGCTGACGATGGTGGCGATGGACATGAAGCTGCCATAGGCATTGAGGGTGGTGATGGTCACCTTGCCGAAGGCCACGCTGAAATAAAGCAGGGCCGCGACCACGCCAGTGCCGCCCAGGCCAACGATGAACGACACTTCATGGTGGGCGAACTGCGAGCCGGCCAGGGCGGCGGCGAACACGCCAAACACCATGGACGCCTGGGCGCCGATCACCGCGCCCAGGCCCACGGCCCAGAACGTGCCCGGTACCGAAGTCTTGCTCGGCAGGTAACGCGAATAGTCCGCCACATAAGGCCCGAAGGCTATCTGCCAGGACGCCGACAGGGATACCGCCAACAGAAAGCTGCTGAGGGAGAAATGCTTGTTGCCCAGCAACGCACCGATGTCGTTGCCCGCCAGCAGCCGGTAGAACAGGTAGATGAAAGCCACCACACCCAGGACGCTGGCAAGGCGGCCGATCATGTGGATGACCCGGTAGCCGAAGACAGTCAGTACCACGATCAGCGCGGCGAAGATGACGATGCCTTTCCAGTCATCCACCTGCAGCAACTGGGCGATGGCCTGGCCGGCCAGCAACGAGCCGCTGGCGGAAAAGCCGATGTACATCAGGCACACCAGCACCAGGGGGATCACCGCGCCATACACGCCGAACTGCACCCGGCTGGAAATCATCTGCGGCAGGCCCAGGCGCGGGCCTTGTGCCGCGTGCAGGGCCATGACCCCACCGCCCAGCAACTGGCCGATGAACAACCCAACCAGCGACCAGAACACATCGCCGCCCAGCACCACGGCCAAGGCGCCAGTAACGATGGCGGTGATTTGCAGGTTGGCGCCCAGCCACAGGGTGAACTGGCTGAATAACCTCCCGTGGCGCTCGGACTCTGGAATGTAGTCGATCGAGCGTTTTTCGATCAATGGCGTGCTTGCAGCACGGTCAACTGAACCAGCCATACAACGATCCTCGGGTTAGGTGGCGTTTACTCGGCGTTACGCTGCTGATGGCTGGACACGAACTGGCGGAAACGCTCGGTCGGCAAGCCTTCGAACAAGTCGGCGGGGCTGCCCTGGCAGTCGATCTGGCCGCCCTGCATGAACACCACGCGGTTGGAAACATGGCGGGCGAACCCCATTTCATGGGTGACCACCAGCATGGTGCGGCCCTCCTCGGCCAGCGAGCGCATCACCCGCAGCACTTCACCCACCAGCTCCGGGTCCAGGGCCGAAGTGGGCTCGTCGAACAGCATCACCTGAGGGTTCATGGCCAGCGCGCGGGCAATGGCCACGCGCTGCTGCTGGCCGCCGGACAGGTGCGCCGGGTAGTAGTCACGGCGCTCGTACAGGCCGACCTTGTGCAGCAGCGCCTCGGCCTCTTCCACGCATTCGGCGCGCGAACGCTTGAGCACGCGCATGGGGCCTTCGATCACGTTTTGCAGCACGGTCATGTGCGACCACAGGTTGAAGCTCTGGAACACCATGCCCAATTTGCTGCGCATGGCTTCAACCTGGCGACGGTTGCCGGGCAGCAGGCGGCCGTCACGGTGGCGCTTCATCTCGATGGCTTCGCCGTCCAGGACGATGCTGCCCTCGTCCGGGGTTTCCAGCAGGTTGATGCAGCGCAGAAAGGTGCTTTTGCCCGAACCGCTGGCGCCGAGAATGGAGATCACGTCGCCCTTGTGGGCATCCAGGGAAATGCCCTTGAGCACCTGAGTCGCACCGAAGGCCTTGTGAATATTGGCGACCGACAGGGCGGTCTGGAATTGAGTACTCATGGCAAGCTCCGCTGCAATCAGGAATGGGGGGTGGCTTCAGGCACCGGTTTGGTCGGCACGCCCTGGGGCCGCTCGCGCAGGTGCGGGGACAGGCGGTGTTCGATCCAGGCCACGGCGCGCACTACCAGGAAATTCAGCACCAGGTAGATCAGCGCCGCGCAGATGAACACCTCCATGGTGCGGTAGGTGCGCTGGATGATCTGCTGGGCCACACCGGTCACGTCCCACACGGTGACCAGGCTGGCCAGGGCGGTGGACTTGACCAGCAGGATGGCCTCGGTGGAATAGGCCGGCAGCGCCTGGCGCAAGGTGACCGGGGCAATGACACGCCACAGCAGTGTCCAAGGGTTCATGCCCACCGCCTGGCCGGCCTCGATCTGGCCGTGGGGCACGCTCTGCAGGCCGCCGCGGATGATTTCGGCGGTATAGCCGGCGGTGCACATCGCCAGCGAGACCACGGCGCAGCCGTAGGGTGACTTCAGCACCACCCACAGGAAACTGTCGCGAATGGCCGGGAACTGGCCCAGGCCGTAATAGATCAGGAACATCTGGATCAGCAGCGGCGTGCCGCGAAACAGCATGATGTAGAAGCGCGCTGGCATGCTCAGGAACCACCAGCGGCTGACGCGCATGGCCACCACGCCCAGGGACAGCAGCAAGCCGAGCACCAGCGAGGAGAAGAACAGCGTCAACGTAGTGGGCAAGGCGCCCAGCAACTTGAGCATGGTGTCGGCGAGAAAGGCAAAATCGATCATCTGGTTTCCCCTTCTCAGGACTGCGCCGGGTTGCGGCGCTGGGTACGCTGCACCCGCGACTCGGCAAGGTTGAACAGGCGGCCCGAAAGGCCGGTGAGAATCAGGTAGCACACCCCGCCGACGATGTAGAACGTGAAGTACTGGCGGGTGGACCCGGCTGCCACCTGGCTGGCGCGCATCAGTTCCACCAGGCCGATCACCGAGATCAGCGCCGAGTCTTTCAGGCTCATCTGCCAGACGTTGCCCAGGCCCGGCAGCGCATAGCGCCAGATCTGCGGAATCAGCACCCGGCGAATGCGCATGCCACGGCTCATGCCGATAGCCAGCGCCGCTTCCAGTTCGCCCTTGGCCACGGCGATGAAGGCGCCGCGGTAGACCTCGGCCTGGTAGGAGGCTGAAATCAGCCCCACGGCGATGGCCCCCACCAGGAACGGCGGCACGTCTACATAGCCCTGGCCACCGAACCAGTGGTTGATCGCCGACACCACGCTGGCGCCGCCGAAATAAAACAGGTAGATCACCAGCAGTTCAGGAATCCCTCTGAACAGGATCGAGTAGGCATCGCCCAGGTATCGCACGCCACGCCGGCGCGAGAGCTTCGCCGTGGCCACCAGGCTGCCCACCAGGGCGCCGATCAGCAACGCCGCCAAGGTCAGCAGCAGGGTCATGGCCGCTGCCTTGAGCAGCGCCATGCCCCAACCGGTGTCACCGAAGCTGAGCATCTGCAAGAGATTCATGAGGTTTTTCCTGCCACTTCAATCGTTGAACATCCGGCGCCCGCAGGCGCCGGCCCTGCCACGCTTATGACTTCGGCGTAAGGTCGAGCTTGAACCACTTCTCGCTGAGCTTTTTGACCGTGCCATCGGCCAGCGCCTCTTTCAGCGCGGCGTCGAACTTGGCCTTCAGGTCGGCGTCTGCCTGGCGGAAGCCCAGGCCTTCGCCATCCCCCCAGATAGGGCCGCCGATCTGCGGGCCGGTGTAGGCCAGGTTTTTGTTTTCGTCCTTGGCCTTGAGCGAGTCGAGGAAGGTCACGTCGTCGAACGCCACATCGATGCGCCCGGCCTGCAGGTCGAGAATGGTGTCTGCCGAAGCGTTGTATTCACGAATGGTGGCGACGTCCTTGAAGTGGTCGTCGATGAAGGGGGTATAGATGGTGCCCGAGGCGATACCGATGGTCTTACCCTTCAGTGCCTTGCGCAGGCCTTCGATGGCCTCGCTGATCTGTTTTTCGTCAGTGCCCAGGGTGATCTCGTGGGCTGGGCCTGGTTCGCCAGGCAGCAACTTGGCATCCAGGGCCACGAAGCTGGCAGGGGTACGCGCGTAAGGGATGGAGAAGGCCATGACCTTTTTGCGGTCTTCGGTGATGACCACCGCATCCATCAGCACATCGAATTTGCCGGCGTTGAGGCTGGCGATCATGCCGTCCCAGTTCTGCACCGAAATATTGCACTTGAGCTGCATGCGCTGGCACAGAATCTCCATCAGCTCGGGCTCGAACCCGCTGATCTTGCCGCCCGGCAGGGTGACGTTCCACGGCTCATAGGAGCCTTCGGTAGCAATGTTGACCGAGGTCCAGTCCTTGGCCTGGGCCAGCGGCATGCCGGCCAGCAGTGCAGCGCTCAATGCCAATGAACCCAACAACCCGAATTTCTGCGCCATCGTTAACCTTCCTGCAAAGTCGAATGAGAGAAAGTGTTACAAGCTCGCTGACCGTCGCTCACCTATGCTTGTACATACAACTACAAGCAATTTGGAAGCCAACGTCAGGCTGCCGCTCTGGGCAGCCTGATGGACCTTAGATCAGCCGTTGATCATCGGCAGGTTCAGCCCTTGTTCCTTGGCGCAGTCGATGGCGATCGGGTAGCCAGCATCGGCGTGGCGCATGACGCCGGTTGCCGGGTCGTTATGCAGCACGCGGGCGATACGCTCGGCGGCTTCGTCGGTACCGTCACAGACGATGACCATGCCCGAATGCTGGCTGAAGCCCATGCCCACGCCACCGCCGTGGTGCAGCGACACCCAGGTGGCGCCGCTGGCGGTGTTCAGCAGGGCGTTGAGCAGCGGCCAGTCGGACACAGCATCGCTGCCATCCTGCATGGCTTCGGTTTCACGGTTGGGGCTGGCTACCGAGCCGGAGTCCAGGTGGTCACGGCCAATCACCACCGGGGCCGACAGCTCGCCGCGGCGCACCATTTCGTTGAACGCCAGGCCCAGCTTGGCGCGCTGGCCCAGGCCTACCCAGCAGATACGTGCTGGCAGGCCCTGGAAACTGATGCGTTCACGGGCCATGTCCAGCCAGTTGTGCAGGTGATCGTCGTCGGGGATCAGCTCCTTGACCTTGGCGTCGGTCTTGTAGATGTCCTCGGCGTCACCTGACAGCGCCGCCCAGCGGAACGGACCGATGCCGCGGCAGAACAGCGGGCGGATATAGGCAGGCACGAAGCCAGGGAAATCGAAAGCGTTGGCCACGCCCTCTTCCTTGGCCATCTGGCGGATGTTGTTGCCGTAGTCGAACGTCGGGATGCCCTGCTTCTGGAAATCGAGCATGGCCTGTACGTGCACGGCCATGGACTGCTTGGCGGCCTTGACCACCGCGGCCGGCTCGGTCTGGGCGCGGTCGCGGTACTGCTCCCAGCTCCAGCCAGCGGGCAGGTAGCCGTTGAGCGGGTCGTGGGCGCTGGTCTGGTCGGTGACCATGTCGGGGCGCACGCCACGCTTGACCAGCTCCGGCAGGATTTCGGCGGCGTTGCCCAGCAGCGCGATGGAAATCGCCTTGCCCTCGGCGGTATACCGGGCGATGCGGGCCAGGGCGTCGTCCAGGTCAGTGGCTTGCTCGTCGACATAGCGGCTGGCCAGGCGGAAATCGATGCGGCTTTGCTGGCACTCGATGTTCAGCGAGCTGGCCCCGGCGAGGGTCGCGGCCAACGGTTGCGCACCGCCCATCCCGCCCAGGCCGGCGGTCAGTACCCACTTGCCCTTCAGGCTACCGTTGTAGTGCTGGCGGCCGGCTTCTACGAAGGTTTCGTAGGTGCCCTGGACGATGCCCTGGCTACCGATATAGATCCAGCTACCAGCGGTCATCTGGCCGTACATCGCCAGGCCCTTGGCGTCCAGTTCGTTGAAGTGCTCCCAGTTTGCCCAGTGCGGCACCAGGTTGGAGTTGGCGATCAACACGCGAGGGGCGTTGCTGTGGGTCTTGAACACGCCTACCGGCTTGCCCGACTGCACCAGCAGGGTTTCATCGTCATTGAGGTTCGTGAGGCTCTCGACGATCTTGTCATAGCACTCCCAATTGCGCGCGGCGCGGCCAATACCACCGTACACCACCAACTCCTTGGGGTTCTCGGCCACCTGCGGGTCGAGGTTGTTCATCAGCATGCGCAGCGGCGCTTCGGTCAGCCAGCTCTTGGCAGTCAGCTTGTTACCGCGGGCGGCGCGGATTTCGACATCACGGTATTTGGTTTGAGCTTTGTCGGTCACGAATAGGACTCCTCTGCGGTAACTGCACTGTTCTGTGCACGTCTTTACTTGTACATACAAGCATATGCAATTGAGTTGCCAACTTTTGTGATAGGGGGGTTGGGCGAGTACTGGTTGAGGGTAGAAGGCAGGGAACGAGCGGGATGTAAGGGAAAAGAATTTTTGCGCGGGCGGCTGATCGGTGGAGTTTACGTTCGACTCGACAGAGCTTTTTGCGCCGCCTTGGGGCGATCGGTAACAACTTGGTGCGCTTTATCAACGCGGTCGCGCAGCCAGCTGTTACAAGTGACCCTAGCCCCGCAATGCCGCACATCCCCTGTGGGATCGGGCGGAGCGCGGGAAGTCCGCACCGCGATCTACCTGCGGCACCGCGGCGCCTGCTTCCCGAGCTGGCGCCCGGTCCCACAGAGGTGCGCCGTGATGGTGGGGCATACCCTGTGGGACCGGGCGAAGCTCGGGAAGGCGACGCCGCGATCTACCTGCGGCACCGCGGCGTCTGCTTCCCGAGCTGGCGCCCGGTCCCTCAGAGGTGCGCCGCGATGGTGGGGTATACCCTGTGGGACCGGGCGAAGCGCGGGAAGGCGACGCCGCGATCTACTAGCTGCACCGCGGCGCCTGCTTCCCGAGCTGGCGCCCGGTCCCACAGAGGTGCGCCGCGATGGTGGGGCATACCCTGTGGGACCGGGCGAAGCTCGGGAAGGCCACGCCGCAGTGGGTCAGGCCGGCGACAGTTCTATCAGGGAGCAGTGGCCATCGACGCTGAGTTCGGCGAGGGCGTCTGTCTCGATTTGCAGGCAATCGTACAAGCCCAGGATGTGGGGGGTGCTGCCGGCCTTGACGGTCAGGGCGTCGGCGACGCTGAAGATCAACAGTGTCCGAGCCGCGGTGAACAGGCGCGCCTCACCTTCCAGCCACTGTAGCCGCGCGCGGTACCGGCTGGGGGCGTAGATGAGGTTGAAGTCGCGGATCTCGCCGCCTGCCAGCGTGCAGGAAACGGCGCTGTCACCGCTGAACGAATAAGGATCGAAGGGCTGCAGTTCCCGGCTATCAGTGCCATCGACATTCAATACCATGCCCTTGCCCTGCAGCACGGTGATGACGCGCTGGTACCCGGCAAAGCTGGAGAACCCGCCCGACTGGCCAATATCGGCTATCGACAGGCGCCAACCGAACCCATCCAGGCCGTCGCCGCCATCGCGGGCGATTTCCTCGGTGCTGCCGCCACCATTCTTCCACGGCATGCGCGGGTAGCCCGTGGCGCGCAGGAGTTTGAATGTACTCATTTGCTGAATCGTCCTTCCAGGCGGTGCCGGGAGCCGGGGTGGATCAGGCGCGCGGCGGTTACCGGGGTGCGACCCGACCAGGTACGGCGGCGGATCAGCAGGCAGGGTTCGCCAGGCTCTATTTGCAGCAACTTGCATTCCGACGGGTCAGCCAGGATTGCTTCAACCACGTGCTCGCCTTCGGTCAGCGGCGCAACCCTGGACAGGTAAGCGTAGGGGGTTTCCTGGGTGAAATCCTGTTTGAGGTAGTCCGGTGCCACCACGGCGTTGACGTAGCGGTCCTCGATCTGCACAGCGATGTCGTTCTCGAAGTGCACGATCAGCGAGTGGAATACCTTCTGCCCTTCACGCATGTCCAGGGCCAGGGCGCGCTCGGAACCAGCGGCTTCCTCAGCCAGCATGATGACCTGGCAGCGGTGGCGATGGCCGCGTGAGGCGATTTCATCGGCGATGTTGTGTACTTCGAACAGCGCCGACTGGCTCTTGGGCTCGGCAACGAAAGTGCCCACCCCCTGCATGCGCACCAGCAGGCCTTCGGCGGTCAACTCGCGCAGGGCGCGGTTGATGGTCATGCGGCTGAAACCCAGTTGGCTCACCAGCTCGCTTTCCGACGGCACGCGGTGGTGCGGCGGCCAGGTGCCGTTCTGAATCTGCAGGGCGATCATCTGTTTGACGCGGGCATAGAGCGGTGCCGGACTTTCGCCCATCTGGGCAACCAGCGGAGAGACGGCGGGCGGAGTCGACACGGGAAATCCTTCTGTTTTAGGCCAGTTGAAACGATAGATGGATAGCTTGCCGCAGTTTACCGAGCAGGCAAACGTCTGTATATGTATATACAAATAAACCTGATGAGGTAAGTGTCGATGTCCGCCTTCTTTGCCGAACGCGCGTTGTTGCCATCCGGATGGGCTGAAAATGTCCGCATCGAGGTCGGGGCCGATGGCTTGATCACCCTGGTCCAGGCCAACGCCAGTGCCGAGAATGCCTTGCTTCTGAAGGGTCCGCTGCTGCCGGGCATGCCCAACCTGCACTCCCACGCGTTTCAGCGCGCCATGGCGGGCCTGGCGGAAGTGGCCGGCAACCCCAACGACAGCTTCTGGACCTGGCGCGACCTGATGTACCGCCTGGTCGGCAAGATCAACCCCGAGCAACTGGGGGTGATCGCCCGTCAGCTGTACATCGAGATGCTCAAGGCCGGCTACACCTCGGTGGCCGAATTCCATTATGTGCACCACGACACCGACGGCCGTGCCTACGAGGACCCCACCGAACTGTCCCGCCAGATCAGCCACGCAGCCGCCAGCAGCGGCATCGGACTGACGCTGTTGCCGGTGCTCTATAGCCACTCGGGTTTTGGCGGCCAGGCACCCAACGACGGCCAGCGCCGCTTCATCAACAGCACCGACGCCTACCTGACGCTGCAACAGTGCCTGGCGCCCATTCTTGCCGAACAGCCGGCCCAGCGCCTGGGCCTGTGCTTCCACTCATTGCGCGCGGTCACCCCTGAGCAGATCAGCCAGGTGCTGGCCGCCAGCAACACCAGCGCCCCGGTACACATCCACATCGCCGAACAGATGAAAGAGGTCAACGACTGCCTGGCATGGAGCGGCAAGCGCCCGCTGCAATGGCTGTACGACAACGTGCCCGTGGATCAACGCTGGTGCCTGGTGCACGCCACCCATGCCGATACCGATGAAGTGCGGCGCATGGCGGCCAGCGGCGCGGTGGCCGGGCTATGCCTGACCACCGAGGCAAACCTGGGCGACGGGATTTTCCCTGCGGTGGACTACCTGGCCCAGGGCGGGCGCATGGGCATTGGCTCGGACAGCCATGTGTCGTTGAGCGTGGTGGAAGAGCTGCGCTGGCTGGAATACGGCCAGCGCCTGCGCGACCAGCGCCGCAACCGGCTATACGGCCAGCACCAGCCCATGGTTGGCCGTACCCTTTACGACGCCGCCCTGCAGGGCGGCGCCCAGGCCCTTGGCCAGCCCATTGGCGCACTGCGCGTGGGCGCTCGGGCCGATTGGCTGGTGCTCGATGGCAGCGACCCCTACCTGGCCACCGCCACCGGCGACGGCATTCTCAACCGCTGGCTGTTCGCCGGCGGGGACCGCCAGGTGCGGGATGTGTGGGTCAACGGAAAGCAGGTGGTCAGCGAAGGGCATCATGCCCAGGAGCATGAAAGCGCACAGGCTTTCGCCGGCGTGCTGGGCAGCCTTCTGAACTGAAGGCTACCCGGCGGGACCGGGCATTTATTTGCCGATTTCCGAATCCTTGGCGCGCCAGATCAGCTTGGTGGTGTCATAACCCTGCTGCTGGGCCTTGGTCAGCATCTCTTCACGCACCGCTTTCGAGACGGTAGGGGTGCGCGATAGCAGCCACAGGTATTTGCGGTCGGGGTTGCCGACTACCGCCTGCTTGTAGTCGTCGCTGACGTACAGAATCCAGTAGTCGCCCTTGGCAACGCCCGGCAGCAGCTTCGAGAACCAGTTGTCGAACACCACCCACAACTTGTCGGTCTTGCCCGGCACCTGCGGCGACGCGGTGCCCGTGGCCTCCTCCCATTCACCCTTCTGCGTACGGCAGCGGTTCAGCACCGCGACGTTGCCATCGGGCTTGAGCCGGTAATGGGCTTCGGATTGCGCGCAGTTGCGCTGGAAGAACATGGGCAGGCGCGCCAGCTCGTACCAGGTGCCCTGGTAGCGCTTGAGGTCGACATGGTCGACCGTGCGCGGCGCCAAGCCATCGTCGCCGCGGTTCGCGCAACCACCCAACAGTGCTCCGGCGGCCAAGCCACCGAGCAAGAATGCAGCCAGCTTCAAACGACTCATTTCAGACCCTGCCCGGAGTACATGACTACCTTCTCGCCTGCGTACTGAACACTGATGAAGCGGTTCTTGTCACCCCAGGTGCAACTGGAAACGCCCAGCGCGCCGGAGCAGTCAGTGGGGCTACCCAGCAGTTGTTCGACTTCGGCCTTGGTCATGCCCGCTTTGATCTGTGAGTAGTTTTCCTGGTTGATCTTGTTGCACGCTGCAAGCAGCACGCAAAACGACAACAGGGCGATGGAACGCAAAGACATGGAAAGTCACTCCTGGACAATAATGCCGGCCTGGCTGCCAGCTAGAGCTTAGAAGAGAAAAGCGCAGCCAGGTTCCCGTCCTGGCGCGGCATTTCTGACCGCCCCGAATGACCATCGGTCAACGCACCAAAACGTACATTAATCTTCGTCACAAACCTGCCGACAGTAGATAGCGCTATCTGCGGGCTTCTGGCAGATTGCCACCCTCGTTTGACCCGCCTCTTTGCGTGCAGATCATCTCAATGACAAAAAACCTGAAATTCAGCCACAAGATTCTGATTGCGGCGGCCCTCATCGTCGCCCTGGCGTTCTCGTGCTTCATGCTGTTCAACGACTATCGCCAGCGCGCCACCCTGCACGAAAACACCGACGCCTCGATGAAACAGCTGGGCATGCTGACCACCAGCAACATCCAGACCTGGCTGGAAAGCCGCATCCAGTTGCTGCAGTCGCTGGGCCAGCAAGTGGCGGTGGATGGCGACTCGGCCGCCAGCCTCACGCGCAGCGTTGGCCTGCCAGCCTATTCGAGCAATTTCCAGCTGACCTACTTCGGCGGCCAGAACGGCGTTATGTTCTCGGTGCCAGCGGGTAACCGCGCCGCCGACTACGATCCGCGCCAGCGCGGCTGGTTCAAAGCGGCGAATGCAGCCCAGCAGACGATCGTCACCGAACCCTACATCGCGGCGTCGTCCGGCAAGCTGGTGATCACCATCGCCACCCCAGTGCGCCACGACAACCAGTTCATCGGCGTCGCCGGTGCAGACATCGACCTGACCAGCATCAGCGACATCATCAACTCGCTGAACTTCGGCGGCCACGGCCACGCGTTCATCGTTACCGCCGACGGCAAGATCCTGATCCACCCTGACACCAAGCTGGACCTCAAGCAGCTCTCCGAGGCCTACCCCCAGGGCGCCCCTCAAGTGTCGCCTGGCCTCAAGGAAGTGGAATTCAACGGCAAGACCCAGTTCATCTCGTTCACCCGCGTAAACGGCGTGCCGTCAGCCGACTGGTACGTGGCTCTGGTGCTGGACAAGGACGCGGCCTACGCCATGCTCGGCGAATTCCGCAACTCGGCCCTGGTGGCCACGGTGATTGCCGTGGTGATCATCATCGCGCTGCTGGGCCTGTTGATTCGCGTGCTGATGGAACCGCTGCACGTGATGGGCCGCGCCATGCATGACATCGCCGAAGGCGAAGGCGACCTGACCAAACGCCTTGTGATTCACGGCCAGGACGAATTCGGCGCCCTGGGGCAGTCGTTCAACCGCTTCGTGGAGCGCATCCACGAATCGATCCGCGAAGTGTCATCGGCCACCGGCCGGGTCAACGAAGTGGCGTTGCAGGTGGTGAGCGCCTCCAACTCCTCGATGCTCAACTCCGACCAGCAGGCCAGCCGCACCAGCAGCGTGGCCGCGGCCATCAACGAACTGGGCGCCGCCGCCCAGGAAATCGCCCAGAACGCTGCCCTGGCCTCGCAGCATTCCAGCGACGCGCGCAACCTGGCCGAAGACGGTCAGCAAGTGGTGAACAAGACCATCGAGGTGATGGGCCAACTGTCGGCGAAGATCAGCGACTCGTGCGGCAACATCGAGACCCTGAACGCCAACACGGTGAACATCGGGCAGATTCTGGAGGTGATCACCAGCATCTCCCAGCAGACCAACCTGCTGGCCCTGAACGCTGCCATCGAAGCCGCCCGCGCAGGCGACGCCGGCCGTGGCTTCGCCGTGGTTGCCGATGAAGTGCGCAACCTGGCGCACCGCACGCAGGACTCGGCGCAGCAAGTGCAGAAGATCATCGAGGAACTGCAGGTGGGCGCCCGTGAAGCCGTAGGCACCATGACCGAAAGCCAGAGCCAGAGCGAACAGAGCGTGGGCATCGCCAACCAGGCCGGTGAGCGCCTGGGCAGCGTGACTCAGCGTATCAGCGAGATCGACGGCATGAACCAATCGGTGGCCACCGCCACTGAAGAGCAGACCGCCGTGGTGGAAGCCATCAACATGGACATCACCGAGATCAACACGTTGAACCAGGAAGGGGTGGAAAACCTGCAGTCAACGCTGCGGGCCTGCGGGGAGCTGGAACAGCAGGTTTCGCGGTTGAAGCAGTTGGTGGGCAGTTTCCGTATCTGAAAACAGCGGCGCCTGGGAACCAGGCGCCGCCGCTCTGAAGCCTTACTCTTTGTGGTAAGCAGTCACACGCTCGACTTCTTCTTTCGAACCCAGGAACACTGCCACGCGCTGGTGCAGGCCTTCAGGCTGAATGTCGAGGATGCGCTGGTGGCCGTCGGTGGACGCGCCGCCTGCCTGTTCCACCAGGAACGACATCGGGTTGGCTTCGTACATCAGGCGCAGTTTGCCGGGTTTCTCTGGCTCGCGACCGTCACGCGGGTACATGAACAGGCCACCACGGGTCAGGATACGGTGTACGTCGGCCACCATGGAGGCGATCCAGCGCATGTTGTAGTTCTTCTTCAACGGGCCTTCTTCACCCGCGGTCAGCTCGCCGACGTAACGCTTCACCGGCGCTTCCCAGTGGCGCTGGTTGGACATGTTGATGGCGAACTCGGCAGTGCTCTTCGGAATGCTGATGTCTTCGTGGGTGAGCACGAAGCTGCCCATCTCGCGGTCCAGGGTGAAGCCTTTGACGCCGTTACCCAGGGTCAGGATCAGCATGGTCTGCGGGCCGTAGATGGCGTAGCCGGCGGCGACCTGCTCGGTGCCTTTCTGCAGGAAAGCCTGCTCGTTGAGGCTGTCGTTCTGGGTCAGGTACTCGGTTGGGCAGCGCAGTACCGAGAAGATGGTGCCGACCGAGACGTTGACGTCGATGTTCGACGAGCCGTCCAGCGGGTCGAATACCAGCAGGTAGGCGCCTTTGGGGTACTGACCCGGGATCTGGTAGGCATTGTCCATTTCCTCGGACGCCATGCCGGCCAGGTGGCCACCCCATTCGTTGGATTCCAGCAGGATGTCGTTGGACAGAACGTCGAGCTTCTTCTGCACTTCGCCCTGCACGTTCTCAGTGCCCATGCTGCCCAGAACGCCGCCCAGGGCGCCCTTGGATACAGCGTGGCTGATCTCTTTGCATGCGCGCGCCACCACTTCGATAAGGAAGCGCAGATCGGCAGGGGTCTTGTTGCTGCGGGTCTGCTCGATCAAATAGCGACTCAGGGTAACGCGGGACATGGACGGCTCCGGAGAATGGGGTGGGAAAAAACCCGCGCAGTTTACAGGCTCATTGGCCACCTAGCGAGCAATTGGGGGCGTGGTTGCAGCCCTTCAGACCGGGCTGTAACGATAAAGGTTCACGCCACCGCTCAAGCGTAGTCCGAAAACGACCACCGGTGGCGCTTATGGCCTTACGGCGGGTTGGGCCGCGAGCGGGTCAGGCTCCAGGCCATGGCCGCCAGTGCCAGCACGCCGATGACCAGCACCAGCCACAGGCTGATGCGTTTCCAGTCCGACGCCGGCGCCACCGTGGCGGCTGGCGGCGGTGCGACGATCACCGGGGTAATGGCCGGTTCGGCAATGCCCAGGGATGCCAGGCGCTGCTCATCGGCCCCGGGCATCAGGGTGCCGATGGGCAGTTGAGCGCCCTGCACCGCCGCGTTGCCGATGGCCAGGCGATACGGCCCCGCGCCCCGGGCCAGGAAAACCAGCTGCACCGGGCGTACCGCGACGCGCAGAAGAGGGGCTTCGGCCCCCAAGCCGCCGCCACGGTCGTCCACCTGCAGCTTGAGCTGGCGCAGGGTTTCGCCGCGCAGGGGCAGTTCGCTCTGAACGGCGTCCTGGCCATTCTGGGTCAGGCGGTACAACAAACCACTTTCCAGCGGTTCCCAGCTGCCGTTGGGGTCGTAGCGCCCAAGCAGGTCCACGGGGGCCAGGCTATTGGGTTGGTCCAGGCCGATCTGCACCCGTTCCACCGCCAAGGCGGCGGGCAGCATCCAGGTGTATTCGTTGGCCTTCAGGCTGCTGCCCTTGATCGGTTCAGACCACACCAGCGGCGATGGCACATGCTCCGTGGCGCTGCTCTGCACCAGCACCTGGCTCAGCACCGGCGCCGACTGCGGCACTTGCCACAACAAGCGCAGGTAACGGGCCGGCAGGCCTGGCAATGAGACTTCATGCTGCTCGATCCGCTCATCGGCGAATGACAACCGGGCCACCTGGCCCTCACCCCACGGGCGCCAATGTTGCAGGTCGTCGCTGGCTTCGATGCCGAAGCGCTGGAAGCCCTCACGTTCGCTGCTCCAGTCCAGGCTCAGCTGGGTCAGGGGCTCCTTGATGGCACTGGTGTCCAGCAACCAGCCACGCAGCACTTCTTCGCCCGCTTCCAGCTCTTCCTCGGGTTGCACTTCGATGAGACTGCCGCTGGGCCCGGTCTGTACCCGGACCTTCGGCGTACCCGGCGCACTTTCGGCGTCATCGTACAGGGGAAACCACTTCACGCTGGCCTGGTGCTCACTCTGCTGGTGTCGCGCGCCCTGGTGCACCAGGGCATAAGCCTGGGGCTCGCCGGCGGCGTTGAACACGCGCACGTCACCCAGGTCGGCCTGGCGCGCCCCCAACTGCAAGGCCAGCGGCAGGTCCAGCCGGTACCAGGGGCCCTGGCCGCTGACACTCAGAGGTACCTGATTGGCAAAGTCCCCCGGTTGCTCCTGGGCCACGGCCGCCATGGCCGTCAGCAACCCCAGCACTCCACACCACGTCTTTATCATGTGCCCCATGTCAGGTATCGCCCCCTGCCGCCCCTTCGATACGCCGTGGCGGTAGCGGCGCGAAATAGCCGACCACCAGCAACAGCACGCCCACCCCAATGAACGAAACGATCCGAGCCAAACCACCGTGGTTGCTCAGTTCGACAAAAAACAGTTTTGCCACCACCACCCCGATCAGGCCCGCGCCCACCAGCCAGATGTAGCGCCGTGCACGCACGTGCCCGCCGATCATCAGGCCCAAGGCCACCACCGTCCAGACAATCGACAGGCTGGCCTGCACCAGCATGGAGCCCAGCAGCGCATCGAGCTGATAAGGCACGCCTGCGTATTGATGGACGGTGCGCATGACCATGGCGGTGAGCACCGCAAACAAGGTGGCGCCGATCGTCCAGTCCACCGGCCCGCGCACATGCAGGCGCTGGATGCGCTCATCGACGCTGCGCGCCCAGATGAATACAGCGTACACCGCCAGCAGCAACCCCAGCTCCAGCGGGTTCACCACGGGCAGGTAAGGCAGCGGATCGGCGGCACCGTCGCTGAAGAAGTTGGCCAGCCACACCCAGGCCACCATCACCAGCGCCAGCGGGCAAGCCGCCCACCAGCGGTACGCCTCTGGATACAACGACAATGGCCACGGCCACTGGCGCGGGCTGGCGACCACCAGCAGCAATAGCGCCGGGAAGACCGCCCAGCCCAACCAGCGCCAGGCATTGTAATCACCGGCCAACTGCTCAAGGCCGTAGCTCAGCTGCAAGGAAAGAAGCGCCACCAGCAGCCAGGCGCCCAGCACATGACTGGCCGTCAGTACCCGTGCGCCCAACCACGGCGCCAGCCGGCGCAGGGCGTGGAAATGCACGACGAAAAACACCGGCCAGGCCAGCCACCCCAGTTCCTGCACCGGGTTGAAACCGACGTGCCAATTGCACAGCAGGACCAGGGTGGCCAGCGGCGCCAGGGCCATGGCCAGATGCGCCAGGCCCGGCCAGCGCAGGCGCGGGGCCAGAAAACTGGCCAACGCCGCGCTGGCGCTGAAGGCAATGAGCAAGGCGGCCATGTCCCACGACCAGCGCACCAGCAACGGCACCCCTGCTACGCACGCCAGCAACCACCACGCACCGCCCCATACCAGCAGCACCGTGGCCAGGAGGCTGGCCTGGCGCTCTACGTGCTGGCGCCAGGCACAGACCAGGCCGGCAATACCGATCAACAGGGCACTGAAGGCCAGCTCACCGGTAGGGGTATAGAAGAACGCGTGGCTGAAGGCCTGAAGGCAGAAGGCAGCCGCACCAGCCTGCAACAGCAGCGCAAACCAGCAGGCCAGACGCCGTTGCTGGCGCAGGCCCAGCCAATACAGGCCTGCCCCTTCCACCGCCCAGGCAGCGGTGGTCCACTGGGCATCGAGGCCCAACGGGATGGCCAGGCTGGTGAAGATCACCCCCAGGGCCAGGCAGGTCTCGGTTAACAGCTTTGCCCGCTGCGGCGCCCGGCGGGCCAGCAGCCAGGCCAATACCATGTAGATGGCCCCCAGGGCCAAGGCACTGAACGCAGCGCCAAACTCCAGGTGGCGAATCAATGCCCACTGCAGGCCGAAGCCCACCAGCGGCGGGCCGAACAGAATGCTACCGTGCACATAGTCGCCCTGGCGCGCCGCCCACCGCACCAGGGTCGCCCGGTCGGCGCCAGCGGGCGGCTCCGGGCTGTCCAGCAGAGTACGCCGTGCGAACATTAGGCCGATGGCCAGGTACATGAAGAAAAACAAGCACAGGAACGGTTCGGTGCTCCAGAACAGGTCGGGGGTATAGGAGCGCGCGCCCCAGGCGAAGCCAATGCCGAAGGTGCCCACGAAGCCGATCAGGTTCAACAGGCGCCAGGCCTTGAACCAGGCGATGGCCAGGATGCCGGCGTTGAGCAGGGCAAAATAGCTGAACAGGGCCACATGGCTACCGGCGCCGGTGGACGCCAGGATGGGTGCGGCAAAGCCGCCCAGGGCCGCGGCGCAGGCAAGGCCCAGGGCGTCCTGCAGCACCGCCAGAATCGCTGAGCAGACCGTCACGGCCACCAACAGGCCCATTGCCGGGCCCGGGTCGATCAGCGCATGCACGCGCATGGCGGCGAAAATGGTCAGGTACAGCACCGCCACGCCAGCCCCTTGCAGCAGCAGGCCGTAACCGCGCCGCTTGAACCGCAGCCACCAGCCCACGCCAAGCAATGCCAGGGCACTGGCCGCGACACCGGCGTAACGCAGTTCCACCGGTACCACGACGTTTTCGGTGGCGTAGCGCAACAGGAACGCCAAGCCCAGAAACAGCAGTACCAGGCCTACGCGCAGCACGGTATTGCCGCCCAGCAGCCAGTCGCGGGCAGCACCGAACACGGTACTGAAAATATCAGGCTCATGTGGGCGCACGGGCTCGGGTGCCCAGGTATCTGCCGGCTCAGGGGTAGGTGCAGGTGGCGGCTCGACCGCCACCTCCCATTCCAGCACCGGCTCGACAGCGGCGGGCTCAGGCACCGGCTGCGGCATTGCGACCCCGCCCTCCAGCACGTCCAGGCGTGCCTGCACGGCCGTCAGTGCCTGACGGGCCTGCTCCAGCTCCAGTGCTTGTTGTTCGCTGCGCCGCGCCAGCGTACCCAGGCGCAACGCCTGCCCCAGGCACCAGCCAAACAGGCCGCCAACCAGCGCGCCTTCGATGGACTCATCGAAGGCACCGCCAAGCGCAAGGCCCAGCAGCAACAATACCCATTGCATGATCGATTTCCCTAACCGTGTTCCAGTTCCATGGCAGGGAGACAGTATATCGAGTGGGGTCGTAAAAGCTGAGGCTTATTCCTACAGGGGGTAACCAGGCCAAACAATCAGCCTGGCCCGGTCCCACAGGAGAAGCGGCGCAGCGTCAGTCCAGCGCCTTCCAGATATCCTCGGCGTACTCGCGGATGGTGCGGTCGGACGAGAACCACCCCATGCGCGCAGTGTTCAGCACCGCTGAACGCCACCACTGAGCCGGGTCGTGCCACAGGTCTTCCACGCGTTTCTGGGCGTCCCAGTAAGCATCGAAGTCGGCACATACCAGGAAGCGGTCATAGGCGATCAGGCCGTCGATCAACCCTGCATAGCGCGAGGAGTCATCCGGCGAGAACACCCCGCCACGAATTGCCTGCAATACATCATTGAGGCGGTGCGAGGCCGCGATGTCGCCACTGGCGTTGAACTCGCCACTGCGCTTGCGGGCCTCGACCTGCTGGGAGGTCAGGCCGAAGATGAACATGTGCTCGGCCCCTACCCGGTCGCACATCTCCACGTTGGCGCCGTCCATGGTGCCAATGGTCAGTGCGCCATTGAGGCCGAACTTCATGTTGCTGGTACCCGACGCCTCGTAGCCGGCCGTGGAGATCTGTTCGGACAAGTCGGCTGCCGGAATGATGCTTTCGGCCAGGCTGACGTTGTAGTTGGGCAGGAACACCACCTTGAGCAGGCCCCGCACGGTCGGGTCATTGTTCACCGTGCGCGCGATGTCGTTGGCCAGCTTGATGATCAGTTTGGCCTGGTGGTAGCTGGCGGCCGCCTTGCCGGCGAAGATTTTCACCCGCGGCACCCAGTTGGTGCCAGGCTCGGCACGGATAGCCTGGTACAGCGCCACCGTGTGCAGCAGGTTCAACAACTGGCGCTTGTACTCGTGGATACGCTTGACCTGCACGTCGAACATCGCCTCGGGGTTCACCACTACCCCCAGGCGCTCCTGGATGATGCGTGCCAGGGCTTTCTTGCTGCTCAGGCGCTGGGCGGCGAAACGTTTGCGGAAATCGGGCTTGTCGGCGAAAGGTTCCAGGTCCACCAGGCGTTGCTCGGGATGGTCGAGCACATCCTCGCCCAGGGCATCCACCAGCATCGAGGTCAACTCGCCGTTGGACTGGAACAGCCAGCGGCGGAAGGTGATGCCGTTGGTTTTATTGTTGATGCGGTCGGGGTACAGCTTGTGCATCTCGGAGAACACGGTGCTGCGCATCAGCTTGGTGTGCAACCCGGACACACCATTGACGCTATGGGAACCCAGGAACGCCAGGTTGCCCATGCGCACCCGCCGGCCGTTGTCTTCCTCGATCAGCGACACCGCGCGCAGCACGTCGAAATCGTGGATGCCTTTGGCTCGCAGCGAATCGATATGGTAGGCGTTGATCAGATAGATGATCTGCATGTGCCGCGGCAACATGCGCTCCATCAAGCCCACCGGCCAGGTTTCCAGGGCCTCGGGCAGCAGTGTGTGGTTGGTGTAGGCAAGGGTGTTGACGGTGATGTCCCAGGCGGTGTCCCAAGGGATGGCATGGGTATCGACCAGCAAGCGCATCAACTCGGCCACGGCGATGGAGGGGTGGGTGTCGTTGAGCTGGATGGCGGCGCCGTCGGCCAGGTTGAGCAGCGAGGGGTGGATGTTCTGGTGGCGGCGCAGCAGGTCCTGCAACGACGCTGACACGAAGAAGTACTCCTGGCGCAGGCGCAGTTCCTGCCCGGCCTCGGTGCTGTCGGCCGGGTACAAGACCCGGGAAATGCTTTCGGCCCGGGCCACTTCGGCCACGGCCCCCAGGTGGTCACCGGCGTTGAACCGCTCCAGGTGCAACTCTTCCAGGGCGCGGGCACGCCACAGGCGCAAGGTATTCACGCTGGAGCCGCGCCAGCCCACCACCGGGGTGTCATAGGCCACCGCACGCACGGTCTCTGCCGGCCACCACACTTGCTTCTGCTGGCCCCCGGCGTCCTGCACGGTTTCCACATGACCACCGAAGCTGATGGGGTAGATCACTTCCGGGCGCTCGAACTCCCAGGGGTTGCCGAAGTCCAGCCAGTTCTCGGTCTGCTCCTGTTGCCAGCCGTCGACAATGGCCTGGCGGAACAGCCCATGCTCATAGCGAATGCCGTAACCGTGGGCCGCCACGCCCAGGGTCGACATGCTCTCCATGAAACACGCCGCCAGGCGGCCCAGGCCGCCGTTGCCCAATGCGGCGTCAGGCTCCAGCAGGCGGATGCGCTCCAGGTCCACGCCCAGGTCGGTGAGTGCTTCGCGGGCGACGTCCAGCAGCCCCAGGTTGCTCAGGCTGTCGTACAGCAACCTGCCGATCAGAAATTCCAGGGACAGGTAATACACCCGCTTCTGCGCCTTGCGGTAGATCTGCCGGGTGTGGTCCATCCAGTGCTCGACCATATGGTCGCGGGCCGCCAGGGCGATGGCTTCGAACCAGTCATGATCAAAGGCATGATCGGGGTCTTTGCCCACCGCGTATGTGAGTTTAGCGAGTACAGCGGCGCGAAATTCTGCCACCTCTGCGTCACGGACAAGCGGTTCCTGAGACATTGATGCGTCCTCGGGGAAGTTGACGGATTTTTTAGGAGGGGGTTGTCTGAGCCTAGACGGTTCGACACAAGGTGAAAGGGCTGGTTCGCGGTTTTCTGTAATAACGGCGAAACAGGTTAAAATTTAACCGGCAAATGGTTGTTCACAATTTCACCAGTCCCGGTATGATCGCGCGCCCGATCACGCCGAAACCCGAACCTGATGAAAAGCACCCTGATAGCCGCTGCCGAGATTGACCGCCTCGAAACCTGGCAGAAATTCACCCAGCCCATGTGCGGCGCCTGTATTTCGTCCTGCTGCACCCTGCCCGTGGAAGTGAAGATCAAGGATCTGGTGCGCATTGGCGTGGTCGATGAATTCGAACTGGGCGACCCACCGAAGAATATCGCCAAGCGGTTGCAGAAGGACGGCATCGTCGAGCGCTTCAACCAGAAATCGGGCATCTTCACTCTGCAGCGCATGAGCAACAACGACTGCCTGTACCTGGACCGCAAAAGCCGCATGTGCACCATCTACGACAAGCGCCCGGACACCTGCCGCAACCACCCCCGCGTAGGCCCGCGCCCAGGGTACTGCGCCTACAAGCCAAAGCCCGTGTCTTATTGAAGGGCCTCATCGCGAGCAAGCTTTGCTCCCACAGCGCCTTTCACCCGTGGGAGCAAAGCTTGCTCGCGAGAGGCCAGCACTACCGACCCGAAGGTTTCAGACAAAACCCCAGGGCATAAAAAAACGCCCCCGGCCTTTCGACCGGGGGCGTTTTTCATTCAGCTAAGGCTAGATCAAGCCTTGGCTTTCTTGGCAGCGCGGGTACGCTCGCTTTCGTCCAGGATCTTCTTGCGAAGACGGATGGACTTGGGAGTGACTTCACACAGCTCGTCTTCCTGGATGTATTCCAGGGCCTGTTCCAGGGTGAAGCGAACAGGTGGAACCAGAGCGATGGTTTCGTCTTTACCCGAAGCACGCATGTTGTCGAGCTTCTTGCCCTTGGTAGGGTTGACGCCCAGGTCGTTGTCGCGGCTGTTCTGGCCGACGATCTGACCGTTGTAGATCTCCTGGCCGTGTTCAACGAACAGCTTGCCACGAGCCTGCAGGGTTTCCAGCGAGTAGGTCAGCGCCTTGCCGGTTTCAACCGAAACCAGAACGCCGTTCTGACGGCCCGACATGTGGCCCGACTTGACGGTGTCGTAACGGTCGAAGATCGAGGTCAGGATGCCAGCACCGTTGGTCAGGGTCAGGAACTGGTTACGGAAACCGATCAGACCGCGAGCAGGGATGTTGTATTCCAGACGAACACGGCCTTTGCCATCCGGCACCATGTTGGTCAGGTCGCCTTTACGCAGGCCCATCTCTTCCATGACCTTGCCCTGGGATTCTTCAGGGATGTCGATGGTGACGTTTTCGAACGGTTCCTGCTTGACGCCGTCGACTTCACGAATGATCACTTCCGGACGGCCCAGGGCCAGCTCGAAGCCTTCGCGACGCATGGTTTCGATCAGTACCGAGAGGTGCAGCTCACCACGGCCGGAAACCTTGAACTTGTCAGCCGAGTCGCCTTCTTCAACGCGCAGTGCAACGTTGTACAGCAGCTCTTTGTCCAGACGGTCCTTGATGTTGCGGGACGTCACGAACTTGCCTTCCTTACCGCAGAAAGGCGAGTCGTTGACCTGGAAGGTCATGGAAACGGTTGGCTCGTCGACGGTCAGCGGCTTCATCGCTTCGACGTTCAGTGGGTCGCACAGGGTGTCGGAGATGAACAGCTCTTCGAAGCCGCTGATGCACACGATGTCGCCGGCTGCTGCTTCTTCAACGTCGATGCGGTGCAGGCCGTGGTGACCCATCAGCTTCAGGATACGACCGTTGCGACGCTTGCCGTCAGCGCTGATGGCCACAACCGGGGTGTTCGGCTTGACGCGACCGCGAGCGATACGGCCAACACCGATGACGCCCAGGAAGCTGTTGTAGTCCAGTGCCGAGATCTGCATCTGGAACGGACCGTCACGGTCAACGGCCGGAGCCGGAACGTGGTCCACGACCGCCTGGTACAGCGGGGTCATGTCTTCGGCCATGTCGGTGTGGTCCAGGCCGGCGATGCCGTTGATGGCCGAGGCGTAGACGACTTTGAAGTCCAGCTGTTCGTCGGTGGCACCCAGGTTGTCGAACAGATCGAAGATCTGGTCCAGAACCCAATCAGGACGCGCGCCCGGACGGTCAACCTTGTTGATGACCACGATCGGCTTCAGACCGGCTTCGAACGCCTTTTTGGTCACGAAGCGAGTTTGCGGCATAGGGCCGTCTTGAGCGTCAACCAGCAGCAGAACGGAGTCGACCATCGACATCACGCGCTCTACTTCACCGCCGAAGTCGGCGTGGCCGGGGGTGTCGACGATGTTGATGTGGTAACCATTCCAGTTGATGGCGGTGTTTTTCGCCAGAATGGTAATACCGCGCTCTTTCTCCTGGTCGTTGGAGTCCATCACGCGCTCGTCGTTGAGCTCGTTGCGCTCCAGGGTGCCCGATTGACGCAGCAGTTTGTCTACCAGGGTGGTTTTACCATGGTCAACGTGAGCGATGATGGCGATGTTACGTAGATTTTCGATCACTTGTGTATCTCGATCAGAGGATTCGGTGTGCTGACAGGTTGTGACAGCGATTTGACTTAGAGTCCGACAAAGCCGTTACAGCTTGTCGTTGGCGTCGGGGGGCCGGTGACGCAGGCCACAGGCAAACAGCCCCGGGCGCTTAGCTCGGTCGATAAACGCGCACATTGGCATGTCCCTCACTGAGCAAGTGGTGGGCATGCAGGCGACTCATCACGCCTTTGTCGCAATACAGCAGGTACTGACGGGTGGGGTCCAGTTCCTTGAAACGGCTGTTCAGTGCATAGAACGGCAATGCCTTGACCTCGATGCCTTCGAGTTCAAGGGGCTCGTCTTCCTGGGCGTCCGGATGACGGATGTCGACGATCACCTGGCCGGCCAGTGCCTGGCCAACTTCCTCGATCTCGATATCCTGGCCCAGTTCATCGATTACATTGTCGATGGAGACCAGCTTGGCGCGTTCCAGAGCCCGCTCCAGCACGGCCATGTCGAACTGCTGTTCTTCATGGGCAACGCGGTGAGGCTTGGCCTTGGTGGTGGGGTTGACCGAAATCACCCCGCAATATTCAGGCATGTGCTTGGCGAAGTCGGCGGTGCCGATTTCGTTGGCCTGGTCAATGATGTCCTGCTTATGGCTGGCAAGCAATGGACGCAGCAGCAGCTTGTCGGTTGCCGCGCTGATGACGGACAGGTTCGGAAGCGTCTGGCTCGACACTTGCGAGATGGCTTCGCCGGTCACCAGGGCATCAATTTGCAGACGATCGGCCATGCGGCTGGCGGCGCGCAGCATCATGCGCTTGAGAATCACGCCCATGTGGCTGTTGTCGACCTTGCTCAGCAGCTCGCCCACCACTTCCTCGAACGGAATGCTGATGAACAGCACGCGCTGGGAACTGCCGTACTTCTTCCACAGGAAGTGCGCGACTTCCATCACGCCCAGCTCGTGGGCGCGGCCGCCCAGGTTGAAGAAGCAGAAGTGGGTCATCAGGCCGCGGCGCATCATCTGGTAGGCGGCCACGGTGGAGTCGAAACCACCGGACATCAACACCAGGGTCTGCTCCAGCGAACCCAGCGGGTAGCCGCCGATGCCCTGGTGCTGGCTGTGGATGATGAACACGCGCTTGTCGCGGATCTCCAGGCGCACTTCGACGTCCGGGTTCTTCAGCTCGATGCCGGCCGCACCACACAGGCGGCGCAGCTGGCTGCCCACGTAGCGGTCCACGTCCATGGAGGTAAAGGTATGCCTGCCGGCGCGCTTGCAGCGCACCGCGAACATCTTGCCCGGCAGCTGGTCACCGAAATGCTTGCGGCACTGCTCGACCAGGTCATCCATTTCGCCCAGGGGGTATTCGTCCACCTGAAGGAAATGGGTGATGCCCGGGACGCAGCGCAGCCGCTCGATCATTTCGCGCTGGATTTTCGCATCTTCAACGCGGGTGACGACCGTGAGGTTGTCCCACACGCCCTCGACCACCAGCTTCGGGTCCAGTTCACGGAGCACGACGCGGATGTTCTTGGCGAGCTGGCGGATGAAGTTCTTGCGAACCGGCCGGCTCTTGATAGTGATCTCTGGGAAGACTTTTACGATTAGTTTCATGAAAAAACAGCGCGCCAGGTGCCAGCCGAAAAAGAGGGGGCAGGATTATAGCGGAAATTGCTCAAGGTTTGACCAACTATCGTACAGAAGGTTTTCTGTGCGTCATTATGGTGCGCAACGGATTGCTAGCGCATCAAATCAGTGCGACAAAACGGCGCAATTTGCCAAAAAAACGCCCAAACGCCTGGGTTTGGGGCAAAAAACCCATCTCGGGGCACTGGCATGCAAATTGCTCCCTTGTGAGGCAGGTTGCCTTGGCAGACTATCGCGCCCGGCATCACCCAAATTACAGGGCTCACCACTACCAGCCCTTATTCACCCCGGAGGACAACATGTCGAAGTCGGTTCAACTCATCAAAGATCATGACGTCAAGTGGATTGATCTGCGCTTCACTGACACCAAAGGCACCCAGCACCACGTCACCATGCCAGCCCGTGACGCGCTGGAAGATGACTTCTTCGAAGTCGGCAAGATGTTCGACGGTTCCTCCATTGCTGGCTGGAAAGGCATCGAAGCCTCCGACATGATCCTGCTGCCGGACGACGAAACCGCCGTTCTGGACCCGTTCACCGAAGAGCCAACGCTGATCCTGGTTTGCGACATCATCGAACCTTCGACCATGCAAGGTTACGATCGCGACCCACGTGCCATCGCTCACCGCGCTGAAGAATACCTGAAGTCGACCGGTATCGGTGACACTGTATTCGCCGGCCCGGAGCCAGAGTTCTTCATCTTCGACGAAGTGAAGTTCAAGTCCGACATTTCCGGTTCCATGTTCAAGATCTTCTCCGAACAAGGTTCGTGGATGTCCGACCAGGACGTCGAAGGCGGCAACAAGGGCCACCGCCCTGGTATCAAAGGCGGCTACTTCCCGGTTCCACCGTTCGACCACGACCACGAAATCCGTACTGCCATGTGCAACGCACTGGAAGAAATGGGCCAGGTCGTTGAAGTTCACCACCACGAAGTGGCGACTGCCGGCCAGAACGAAATCGGCGTCAAGTTCAACACCCTGGTGAAGAAGGCTGACGAAGTCCAGACCCTGAAGTACGTCGTGCACAACGTTGCCGACGCTTACGGTCGCACCGCTACCTTCATGCCAAAGCCTCTGTACGGCGACAACGGCTCGGGCATGCACGTGCACATGTCCATCGCCAAAGATGGCAAGAACACCTTCGCTGGCGAAGGCTATGCCGGCCTGTCCGACACCGCCCTGTACTTCATCGGCGGTATCATCAAGCACGGTAAGGCCCTGAACGGCTTCACCAACCCGTCGACCAACTCGTACAAGCGTCTGGTCCCAGGTTTCGAAGCACCCGTGATGCTGGCCTACTCGGCTCGCAACCGTTCCGCCTCCATCCGTATTCCTTACGTCAACAGCCCACGCGGCCGTCGTATCGAAGCGCGCTTCCCGGACCCGGCTGCCAACCCGTACCTGGCCTTCGCAGCACTGCTGATGGCCGGCCTGGACGGTATCCAGAACAAGATCCACCCTGGCGACGCTGCTGACAAAAACCTGTACGACCTGCCGCCTGAAGAGGCGAAAGAGATCCCACAAGTTTGCGGCAGCCTGAAAGAAGCCCTGGAAGAGCTGGACAAAGGCCGTGCGTTCCTGACCAAAGGCGGCGTTTTCAGCGACGACTTCATCGACGCTTACATCGCCCTGAAAAGCGAAGAAGAAATCAAGGTTCGTACCTTCGTACACCCACTGGAATACGAGCTGTACTACAGCTGCTGATCCCGTGACGCTGGCGCAAGCCGCGTGATTTGAAAAAGGCCTCCTTCGGGAGGTCTTTTTTATGCGTCAATAAAGCCCGTCATTCGTATAAAAACAAGGAAAGCCCATGCCCCCTTTCATTGCCCGCAGCCTGCTGCTGTGCGCCACAGCCATCACCCTGCCCGCCTTCGCCGATGCCCCAGCCACCCTTGCACCACTGCTCGATAGCGTGGCGCAACGCCTGGAGATCGCCCCCAAGGTAGCCCTGACCAAATGGGACAGCCACAAGCCGGTGCTCGATGCGCCCCGCGAACGGGACGTGATCGCTGGCGCTGGCAAGCTCGCCGCCGACTACAAGCTGGACGGCACTCTGGCCGAGCAGTTCTTCGCCGCGCAGATCGAAGCCAACAAGCTGGTGCAATACAGCCTGCTGTCGCAATGGAACCAGCAAGGCAGTGCGCCGGCCACGCCACGCGCAGACCTGGCCAAGGAAATCCGCCCGCAACTGGATGTGCTGCAGAAACAATTGCTGGAACGCCTGGCCGCGTTCGCCCCATCGCGCACGGATACCCAATGCCCACGCTGGCTGGCGGCTGCCATCGGTGCACGAAAAGCGGACCCGTTGCAGCATCAGGCGCTGGTTCGCGCCACTGGGGAGCTGTGCAGCGCACCATCCTGAGTCACGCAATTGTCTTCGCAGGCTTCTCACGCTGGCCGCGTCGGCGGTGCATGCGGTACGCCTGATACTGCGCGGTGCAAGTGACGCGGCCGGGTCCGCTGCAGGGAAAGCGGGCCATCTGGCGCAACTGCGCCCGGCCATTCTGTTCTATGCTGCGAGCTTGGCCCGCCGGGCTCGTCTTTCCATGGTCGACAGGAAGCGCTCATGCGTTCATGCCTCATGTGTTTACTGATGCTGGTGGCCCTGCCCGCAGCCGCCGAGATCTACAAATACACCGATGCCGAGGGCAATACCGCCTATTCCAACCAGCCCCCCCAGGGCACCACCGCGCAGACGGTGGACCTGCCGCCACTCAACAGCGTGCAGCAACAGGCCCCCGTAGCCCCCATGGCCCCGGCGCCGCGCCAGCGCAACGATGACAACGTGCAGGCCTACCGCACCCTGCAATTGACGGACATCCCGAGCGAAGAAGCCCTGCGCGCCAACAACGGCACCTTTACCGTGGGTGTGCTGATCGACCCGCGGCTGCGCCACGAACACCGGCTGCGCCTGCTGCTGGACGACCAGCCCTACGGCCAGCCCGCCAATGTGCCGCGCCTGCAACTGGTCAACATTGATCGCGGCGACCACCGCCTGGCGGTACAGGTACTGCTCAATGACCGGGTGGTGCAGCAAAGCCCCACCGTGACCTTCACCTTGCAACGCTTCCACCTGCCCCCTGCCGGAAAACGCCCATGAACCGCCTGCTGTTGGCTGCCCTGCTACTGGCGCTGTCAGCCAGCGCGGCAGCCGAGGTCTATACCTACGTCGATGCCCAGGGCAACCGCGTCTATACCGATAAACCCCACGCCAACGCCACCCGTGTGGACATCCGCCCCAGCAACAACATGAGCGCATCGCCGCCCCTGCCTGCGCCGGCACGCAAGGTGAAGCGCAAACAGGCCATCACCCACTACGACATGCTGCGCATCCTGATTCCGGAACCCGACGCCACCATTCACGATGGCGCCGGCAACCTGATCGTCACCGTGACCAGCGAACCTGCGCTGCAACCCAACCACGGCTACCGGCTGCTGCTGGACGGCAAGGTCATCGCCGGCCCCACCGTGAGCCCGGTGTTCCCTTTGCAGAACATTGACCGCGGCACGCACCAACTCGCGGCAGAGGTCATCGATAACCAGGAAACGGTGATTGAACGCACACCGGCGCAGCCTTTCCACATGCAGCGCATCTCACTGATCCAGAAGCGCCGCATCAACCCCTGCACCACTGATGACTACGGCGTGCGCCCGGAATGCCCACTGGCAGACAAGCCCGAGGACGACGAGTGACAGAGGCGCTATAGTGATGAATGACGCATCATTTTGGTGCGCCATAAGCTGGCATTTGCGCACTAACAGCCCATTTTGGGTCAAACCTGAACGAGAGCGCCCCCGCTGCGTCACTTAGTGAGCAGGGAAAGCGCTATTTTTCGTTGGCCGCGCTTCTTTTCGGAGCCTTGGTTTAGTTCTTGCATTTTAGTTGTATCAGCGGATTACCAGCCCGCGCCGCTTCGGACCGAAACCCGGCGGCCGTGAGCCAAAAGAGGTCAACGACAGCAAATGACCATCAGTGATGCACTGCACCGACTGCTACTGGACAACCTGACCACCGCCACCATTCTGCTCAATGCCGAACTGCGCCTGGAATACATGAACCCGGCCGCCGAGATGCTGTTGGCCATCAGCGGCCAGCGCAGCCATGGGCAATTCATCAGCGAGTTGTTCACGGAGTCGGCCGAAGCGCTCAACTCCCTGCGCCAGGCCGTGGAACAGGCACACCCGTTCACCAAGCGCGAAGCCATGCTGACTGCGCTGACCGGCCAGACCCTGACCGTCGACTACGCGGTAACGCCCATCCTGAGCAACGGCGCCACCCTGCTGCTGCTTGAGGTGCACCCCCGCGACCGACTGTTGCGCATCACCAAGGAAGAGGCCCAGCTGTCCAAGCAGGAAACCACCAAGATGCTGGTGCGGGGCCTGGCCCACGAGATCAAGAACCCCTTGGGCGGCATCAGGGGCGCCGCGCAGTTGCTGGCGCGTGAACTGCCCGAGGAGAGCCTCAAGGACTACACCAACGTCATCATTGAAGAGGCCGACCGCCTGCGCAACCTGGTGGACCGCATGCTCGGTTCCAACAAGCTGCCATCGCTGGCCATGACCAACGTGCACGAGGTGCTCGAGCGCGTGTCCAGCCTGGTGGAAGCCGAAGCCCAGGGCGGTATCACACTGGTGCGCGATTATGACCCTAGCATCCCGGACGTACTGATCGACCGCGAACAGATGATCCAGGCAGTGCTCAATATCGTGCGCAATGCCATGCAGGCCATCAGTGGCCAAAACGAGCTGCGCCTGGGCCGCATCAGCCTGCGTACCCGCACCATGCGCCAGTTCACCATTGGCCACACTCGCCACCGGCTGGTGACCAAGATTGAAATCACCGATAACGGACCCGGTATACCCGCCGAGCTCCAGGAAACCATCTTCTATCCGATGGTCAGTGGGCGCCCCGACGGTACAGGCTTGGGCCTGGCCATTACCCAGAACATCATCAGCCAGCACCAAGGGCTGATCGAGTGTGAAAGCCACCCCGGCCACACCACTTTCTCGATCTTCCTGCCGCTGGAACAAGGAGCCGCTTCGTCATGAGCCGTAGTGAAACTGTCTGGATCGTCGATGACGACCGTTCCATCCGTTGGGTACTGGAAAAGGCCTTGCAACAGGAAGGCATGACCACCCAAAGCTTCGACAGTGCCGACGGCGTGATGAGCCGGCTGGCCCGCCAGCAGCCCGACGTGATCATCTCCGATATTCGCATGCCGGGTGCCAGCGGCCTGGACCTGCTGGCGCGCATCCGCGAGCAGTTCCCGCGCCTGCCGGTGATCATCATGACCGCCCATTCAGACCTGGACAGCGCCGTGGCGTCTTACCAGGGTGGCGCGTTCGAATACCTGCCCAAGCCGTTCGACGTGGACGAGGCCGTGGCCCTGGTCAAGCGTGCCAACCAGCACGCCCAGGAGCAGCAGGGCCTCACCGAAGTTCCGACGCTGACCCGCACCCCGGAAATCATTGGCGAAGCGCCAGCGATGCAGGAAGTCTTCCGCGCCATCGGCCGCCTCAGCCACTCCAATATCACTGTGCTGATCAACGGTGAATCGGGTACGGGTAAAGAGCTGGTCGCCCATGCCCTGCACCGCCATAGCCCGCGGGCTGCGTCGCCGTTCATTGCGTTGAACATGGCGGCGATTCCCAAGGACTTGATGGAGTCCGAGCTGTTCGGCCACGAGAAGGGGGCATTCACGGGCGCGGCCAACCTGCGCCGCGGGCGGTTCGAGCAAGCCGACGGCGGCACCCTGTTCCTGGACGAGATCGGCGATATGCCGGCCGACACCCAGACCCGGCTGCTGCGCGTGCTGGCCGACGGCGAGTTTTACCGTGTGGGCGGCCACACGCCGGTGAAAGTGGACGTGCGCATTATCGCCGCCACCCACCAGAACCTGGAAACCCTGGTGCATGCGGGCAAGTTCCGTGAGGACTTGTTCCACCGCCTCAACGTGATCCGTATCCACATCCCGCGCCTGTCGGACCGCCGCGAAGACATCCCGACCCTGGCCAAGCACTTCCTCAGCCGCGCCGCCCAAGAGCTGGCCGTGGAGCCTAAGCTGCTCAAGGCCGAGACCGAGGAATACCTGAAAAACCTGCCTTGGCCAGGCAACGTGCGCCAGTTGGAGAACACCTGCCGCTGGATCACGGTGATGGCTTCGGGCCGCGAAGTGCACATCGGCGACCTGCCGCCCGAGCTGCTCAGCCTGCCGCAAGACGCCGCGCCGGTGACCAACTGGGAACAGGCCCTGCGCCAATGGGCTGACCAGGCCCTGGCCCGTGGCCAGTCGAGCCTGCTGGATAGCGCGGTGCCAAGCTTCGAGCGCATCATGATCGAAACCGCCCTGAAGCACACCGCGGGCCGCCGCCGCGACGCCGCCGTGCTGCTGGGCTGGGGCCGCAATACCTTGACGCGCAAGATCAAGGAGCTGGGCATGAAGGTCGACGGTGGGGATGACGATGAGGGCGACGACGCCTGATCCGCCGGACCGTTAAAAAGAGCTCTTCACGGATTGTAGGGGAAATTGGTGGTACCACCACAGATCTACAGTGAGCAAACGGAGCGGATCAGGTGATGCCCCAGGCATAACTGGCCCGAAACAGATGTGGGACCAGGCTTGCCTGGGAAGCGCCGCGCGGGCGGCGCTCGATCTCGACAGCGACTCAATAACATCGCCTGACGCCTGGAAGCCCTGATGCGACCTCCAGCAGGAGCTACGATGAACATCCTGTCGGCCCGAGTTGCAAATCGCGTCAAGACCGCCAGATGCATGTCGTGCGTTTTCCTGCGCCATTGAAAACGAGCGCCGTCCGCACGGCGCTTCCCGGGCAAGCCCGGTCCCACATCCGTTTCGGGCCAGTTATGCCTGTGAGATCACCTGGTCCCCCTTGTTTGTTCACTAAAGATCTTTGAAGGTGCCACCCACTCACCCGGCAATCCATGAATCTAAAAAGAGCCCGCCAGCGACCCTGGCGGGCTTTTTCGTGCCAGCTCCCACAGTGTGCACTGCGCATTTTTCGTGCACCGGCAGAAGGCATTTTTGCCCTGCTGGAGGTGAAAAATGGCCTGCCTCGCACCTGCCAGGAAAATACCTTTCGTCACACAACCCGCGTAATACAAGGGCTACAGGCCAGAGCATCACAAAACCGCAACCTGATGAGCGCATTTTTTCAAAACTGGCACGCACGCTGCAATGTACTAAGGGCAAAGGCAAGAACAGCGACACAACCCAGTTTTGGGGTCCTTGGTACAGGCAGGCCGGGGTATCCCCTCTTTACACCGGGACGCGCAGCACTCGACGAGCGCAGCGGTCCCACACCCGTTTTGGGGACCTTGGTACAGGCAGGCCGGGGATTCCCCTTCTTTACAACGGGGCACGCAGCACGCGACCAGCGCTGCGTTCCCATCCCGCTTTTGGGGACCTTGGTACAGGCAGGCCGGGGATTCCCTCTTTTATTCCTCGCGGAGGCTGAGCTTCAGCCTCCAGCGCCCTTCTTCTTTCTCACCGCTGATATCACCCTGCAAGGGGCGAGCCGCGATCACGTTCAGCAACAGGCCATTGTCACCGGGCTGGGTACGCCAATTGGCCTTCTTGCCGTCGATGTCCACCTGGCCGTTACGGGTCAGGCCATGCGCCTGGAACTGCACCACCAGGGCGCCGTCCACGGTGGTGGCCTGCACCTTGGGCTCCCCGGTGAACCACAGCACCAGGGCCGCGGGCTGTTCTTCGATCTTGATCAGTTCCAGGGTGTCGGGGTTGGTCAATTTGCCGATCATCAGGCCCACCATCAAGCCAATGATCGCCAGCGAAAACAGTACGCGCGGGAACAGGCTCGGACGCGGGTCCGGTTCAGGGGTAGAATGCTGCCCGTCTTTCAGTTCGGAGCCGTGCATGTTTCACGTCATCCTTTTTCAACCAGAGATACCGCCCAATACAGGCAACATTATACGGCTATGCGCCAACAGCGGCTGCCACCTGCACTTGATCGAACCGATCGGCTTCGAGCTCGATGACAAGCGCCTGCGCCGTGCCGGGCTGGACTACCACGAGTACGCCACCCTCAAGCGCCACGCCGACCTTGCCAGCTGCCTGGAGTCGCTGGGCAACCCGCGGCTGTTCGCTTTCACCACCAAGGGCTCCAAGCCGTTCCACGAGGTCAGCTTCGCCGATGGCGACGCTTTCCTGTTCGGCCCGGAAAGCCGCGGGCTGCCACCCGAGGTGCTCGACCCGCTGGGCAGCGACCAGCGCCTGCGCTTGCCGATGCGCGAAGGCTGTCGCAGCCTGAACCTGTCCAACACCGTGGCCATCGCCGTGTACGAAGCCTGGCGCCAACTCGGTTTCGCCTGAGGCGCTGTAGCCTGGCGGCAGCGGCTACAAAAAAAGCGCCCCGTGGGGCGCTTTTTGCGTGGCGGCAGGGTTACTGCAGCGACGGCTTCGGTGCTTCGCCAGCTTCCTGCATGCGCTGCAGCTCTTGCGCGTACAGGGCGTCGAAGTTCACCGGGGCCAGCATCAGGGCCGGGAACGAACCACGAACCACCAGGCTGTCCAGGGTTTCGCGGGCATACGGGAACAGGATGTTCGGGCAGAAAGCACCCAGGGTGTGGCTCATGGACGCATCGTCCAGGTTCTGGATCAGGAAGATGCCGGCCTGCTGAACTTCAGCGATGAAGGCCACTTCTTCACCGTTCTTGACGGTAACCGACAGGGTCAGCACCACCTCGTGGAAACCTTCTTCCAGCGCCTTCTGGCGGGTGTTCAGGTCCAGGGCGACGCTTGGTTCCCACTGCTGGCGGAAGATGGCCGGGCTTTTCGGCGCTTCGAACGACAGGTCGCGCACGTAGATGCGCTGCAGGGAGAATTGCGGGGCGTTGGCTGCTTCGTTGGCCGCGCCGGTGTTCTGTTGATCAGTCATCGCAGATCCTTCTTACATTAAGTCGTAACGTGGTTTGAATTCAGGCCTGGAGCAGCGCGTCGAGCTTGCCGGCGCGCTCCAGTGCATACAGATCGTCACAGCCGCCCACATGGCGCTCGCCAATCCAGATCTGTGGTACCGAGGTGCGACCGGCCTTCTGGGCCATGGCAGCGCGAACCTGCGGCTGGCCGTCGACGCGGATTTCTTCGAAGGCGACACCCTTGCTTTCCAGCAGGGCCTTGGCCCGCATGCAGTAGGGGCACCAATCGCTGGAGTAGACGACGACGTGGCTCATTTCACTTTACCAGTGGGAGGTTGTCAGCACGCCAGCTGGAAACACCACCTGACAGTTTTGCCGCGTTGTAGCCCGCTTTCAGCAGCTCACGGGCAGTGGTGCCAGCATGCTGGCCGATGCTGTCGACGATGATCAGGGTCTTGCCCTTGTGCTTTTCAAGCTCGGCCATGCGCGAGGCCAGCTTGTCCTGCGGAATGTTCAGGGCGCCGACGATGTGGCCGGTGGCGTAGTCTTTCTTGGCGCGGATGTCGATGACCACGCCCTGCTCGGCATTGACCAGTGCGGTCAGCTCACGTGGGCTCAGGCTTTTGCCGCCACGGCTCGCTTCCAGCGCAAGCAGCATGATCAGCAGGATGGCGAAAGCGCCGACGAGCAGATAGTGATTTGTGGCGAATTGAAGCAGGTGATCGACCATCAGCGGATTCCAGGGCGTTAAAATGTCGGCCAGTATACACAGCCGTCAAAGTGGGCCAAAGCCCGCCGGGCGCAACCTTCATGGAACCGGGCCCCGAGGGCCTTGTCTGTGGTTCATGAGTGCGATTGATGAAGGTTATTCGCAAGCGTCGGCCACTATGCCCTAAAATACGCTTCTCCTTTTCCCTCTGACATACCCGCGAGTGGATCTATGACAACCACGCCTAAACCTTTGGTCCTGATCATCCTGGATGGTTTCGGTCACAGCGAAAGCCACGACTACAACGCTGTCTATTCGGCCAGGAAGCCGACGCTCGACCGCCTGACCAAGGAAATGCCCAACGGCCTCATCTCCGGCTCCGGCATGGACGTGGGCCTGCCCGACGGGCAGATGGGCAACTCCGAGGTCGGCCACATGAACCTGGGCGCCGGCCGCGTGGTGTATCAGGACTTCACCCGGGTAACCAAGGCCATCCGCGACGGCGAGTTCTTCGAGAACCCGACCATCTGCGGCGCCGTGGACAAGGCCGTCAAGGCGGGCAAGGCCGTGCACATCCTCGGCCTGCTGTCGGACGGCGGCGTACACAGCCACCAGGACCATATCGTGGCCATGGCCGAGCTTGCCGCCAAGCGTGGCGCCGAAAAGATCTACCTGCACGCCTTCCTCGACGGCCGTGACACCCCGCCCAGGAGCGCCGAAGCGCCGCTCGAACTGCTGGACAAGACCTTCGCCCGCCTGGGCAAGGGCCGCACCGCCAGCATCATCGGCCGCTATTTCGCCATGGACCGTGACAACCGCTGGGACCGCGTGGCCGCCGCTTACGAGCTGATCGTCGACGGCACCAGCGCATTCGACGCGGCCACCGCCGTTGACGGCCTGAAGGCCGCCTACGAGCGCGGCGAAAGCGACGAATTCGTCAAGGCCACCAGCATCGGCGACAAAGTGCGCGTCGAGGATGGCGACGCCGTGGTGTTCATGAACTTCCGCGCCGACCGTGCCCGCGAGCTGACCCGCGTGTTCGTCGAAGACAACTTCGCCGACTTCCCGCGCAAGCGTCAGCCTAAGACCGCCGGTTTCATCGGCCTGACCCAGTATTCTGCGAAGATCCCGGCACCAGCCGCCTTCGGCCCCAGCAGCCTGCACAACGTGCTGGGCGAGTACCTGGCCAACAACGGCAAGACCCAGCTGCGCATTGCCGAGACCGAAAAATACGCCCACGTGACCTTCTTCTTCTCCGGTGGCCGCGAAGAGCCGTTCCCGGGCGAAGAGCGCATCCTGATCCCATCGCCGAAGGTCGCCACCTATGACCTGCAGCCGGAAATGAGCGCCCCCGAGGTCACCGACAAGATCGTCGACGCCATCGAAAATCAGCGTTTCGACGTGATCGTGGTCAACTACGCCAACGGCGACATGGTCGGCCACAGCGGCGTGATGGACGCGGCGATCAAGGCCGTGGAGTGCCTGGATACCTGCGTGGGCCGCATCGCCGCCGCGCTGGAGAAAGTGGGCGGCGAAGCGCTGATCACCGCCGACCACGGCAACTGCGAGCAGATGGAAGACGAGTCCACTGGCCAGGCGCACACCGCGCACACCACCGAGCCGGTGCCCTTCATCTATGTGGGCAAGCGCAAGCTCAAGGTCCGCGAAGGCGGCGTGCTGGCCGACGTGGCACCCACCATGCTGTACCTGATGGGCCTGCCCAAGCCGGAAGAAATGACTGGCCACTCGATCCTGAGCGAAGGCTAAGCTCATTGCGGGGGCCCTGGCCCCCGCCCTGGATGAAACGTCGGGCAGTTGCCCCCTGGACGTTTTTTTTGCAGCTCGCGGCGGGCATACTAGGCCCGTCTCCACACTGGTATCGCCCACCCCCATGCTTCGCGCACTGATAGCCCTAGCCCTGACCTGCCTGCTGAGTACGGCCTACGCCGACGACCGTGAGCAAACCCAACAGCAGTTGGATGCCACGAAGCAGGACATCGCCGAGCTGAAGAAACAACTCAGCCAGGTGCAGGAACAAAAGAACGGCGTGCAGAAAGACCTGCGCGGAACTGAAACCCAAATGGGCAAGCTGGAGAAGCAGGTGGAGGCCCTGCAACAAGAACTAAAAAAGACCCAAGGCGAGCTGGATCGCCTGGCCCTGCAAAAAGATCAACTCCAGCACAGCAAAACTGAACAACAGCGCCTGATCGCCATCCAGGCCCGCGCCGCCTACCAGGGCGGCCGCCAGGAATACCTCAAGCTGTTGCTCAACCAGCAGAACCCGGAGAAATTCGCCCGGACGCTGACCTATTACGACTACATGAGCAACGCGCGCATGGCGCAGCTCAAGCAGTTCAATGAAACCTTGCGCCAGCTGGGCAATGTCGAGAAAGACATCGCCGGCCAGCAGGCCCAGTTGCTTGCCCAGCAAAGCAGCCTGGACAGCCAGCGCCAGGACCTGGACAAGGTGCGCAAGGAACGCCAGGCCGCCCTGGCCAAGCTCAACGACAGCTACAAGCAGCAGGACCAGAAGCTCGCCTCCCGCCAGCAGGACCAGGAAGACCTGGCGAAAGTGCTCAAGACCATCGAGGAAACCCTGGCGCGCCAGGCGCGCGAGGCCGAGCAAGCGCGGCAGAAAGCCCTGCTGGCCCAGCAGGAAGCCGAACGTCAGCGCCAGCGTGAAAACGCCCAGGCCAAGGCGGATGATGAGCCGAAACGGCCCAAAACCGTGCCAGGTGCACTAGTCTCCAGTGGCGGCGCCAATTTTGGCGGCCCATTTGCAGCGGGCCGAGGAAAACTTCCATGGCCTGTCGATGGTCGACTGTTGGCGCGTTTTGGTGAAACTCGCGGCGACGACGCCCGCACCAAGTGGGATGGTGTCATGATCAGTGCACCGGCCGGCACCCAGGTGCGGGCGGTTCACGGTGGCCGCGTAGTGTTCGCCGACTGGTTGCGCGGCGCGGGACTTCTGGTCATTCTCGACCATGGGGACGGCTATCTGAGCCTGTATGGGCATAACCAGAGCCTGCTCAAGGGCGCTGGAGATGTAGTGAAAGCCGGCGAGGCTATCTCGACGGTAGGCAGTAGTGGTGGGCAGGACACGCCGGCGCTGTATTTTGCCATTCGCCAGCAAGGTCGCCCCAGCGACCCTGCACAATGGTGCCGCGGCTGACGCGGGCACCGACAACAAGGGCGTTATGGCCGTCGTGACTGACGGCACGCCGATGCCCCGAAAGGCGCAAAACCAGGATTAGGAGTTCGTTCGTCATGCTGCACTTGCCCCGCCTTACCTCGCTGGCCCTGACGATCGCCGTGGTGATCGGCGCCCCCCTGGCCCGTGCGGCCGAGCCCGCGCGCCTGGCCGCCACCACCACGACCGCCCCCGCGCCTGCCACCGCGCCCGTGGACCCGAGCAAAGCACCGCTGCCGCTCGACGAGCTGCGCACATTCGCCGAGGTGATGGACCGCATCAAGGCCGCCTACGTGGAGCCGGTGGACGACAAGACCCTGCTGGAGAACGCCATCAAAGGCATGCTCAGCAACCTCGACCCGCACTCGGCCTACCTGGGCCCGGAAGACTTCCAGGAGCTGCAGGAAAGCACCAGTGGCGAATTCGGCGGGCTGGGCATCGAAGTAGGTGTGGAAGACGGCTTCATCAAGGTGGTCTCGCCCATCGACGACACCCCGGCCAGCAAGGCGGGCATCGAGGCGGGCGACCTGATCGTCAAGATCAACGGCCAGCCCACCCGTGGCCAGACCATGACCGAGGCCGTGGACAAGATGCGCGGTAAGGTCGGCGAGAAGATCACCCTGACCCTGGTGCGCAGCGGCGGCACCCCGTTTGACGTGACCCTGGCCCGCGCCATCGTGCAGGTCAAGAGCGTGAAGGCGCAGATGCTCGAAGACGGTTACGGCTACATCCGCATCACCCAATTCCAGGTCAAGACCGGCGAAGAGGTCTCCAAGGCCCTGGCCAAGCTGCGCAAGGACAATGGCAAGAAACTCAACGGCCTGGTACTGGACCTGCGCAACAACCCGGGCGGCGTGCTGCAAGCCGCGGTCGAAGTGGTGGACCACTTCATCAGCAGCGGCCTGATCGTGTACACCAAGGGCCGCATCGCCAACTCCGAGCTGCGCTTCTCGGCCACCGGCCACGACGAAAGCGACGGTGTGCCGCTGGTGGTGCTGATCAACGGCGGCAGCGCCTCGGCGTCGGAAATCGTCGCCGGCGCCCTGCAGGACCACAAGCGCGGCGTGCTGATGGGTACCGACAGCTTCGGCAAGGGCTCGGTGCAGACCGTGCTGCCATTGGCCAACGACCGCGCGCTGAAGATCACCACGGCGCTGTATTACACGCCTAACGGCCGCTCCATCCAGGCCCAGGGCATCGTTCCGGACGTGGAAGTACGCCAAGGCAAGCTGACCCGCGACCAGGACGACGAAAACTTCAAGGAAGCCGACCTGCAGGGCCACCTGGGCAACGGCAACGGTGGCGCCGACCGTCCTTCTGGCAAGAACCCGATCGGCAAGGCCAAGGCACGCCCGCAAGATGGGGACTTCCAACTGAGCCAGGCACTGTCGCTGCTCAAGGGCCTGAGCGTCACCCGCAACAAGTGATGCCTCTACGCGCCGTACTGCTCGCCCTGCTCTGCTGCCTGTCCGGCCTGGCCCACGCCGCGCCGGACAGCAGTGACGCCAAGCCGCGCAAAGCCTACTTCACGCTGATAATCGACGACCTGGGGCAGAACCTGCCCCGGGACCGTCGCGCCCTGGCGCTGCCCGGCCCGGTCACCCTGGCGGTGATGCCCGATACCCCCCATGCCGCCGACTTCGCCCGCGAAGCGCACAAGGCCAGCAAGACCGTGATAGTGCACATGCCCATGGACCCCGCCACCGGCCCGTTCGCCTGGCACCCCGACCTGCCCATGGATGAACTGCGCGCGCGCCTGCAGGCCGCGTTGAAGGCAGTGCCCTACGCCGCCGGCATGAACAACCACGAGGGCAGCAAGATGACGTCGCAGCCAGAGGCGATGGCCATGCTCATGGGCGAGCTGCAGGCGCGCAGCCTGTTCTTCGTCGACAGCCGCACCAGCGCGGCCACGGTCGCGGCCGCCAAGGCCCAGGACATCGGCCTGGCCCATGTCTCGCGTGACGTGTTCCTAGATGACGTGCGTACCCCTGAAGCGGTGGCCAAGCAATTGCAGACGGCCATCGCCCATGCGAAAAAGTTTGGCTCGGTGGTGGTGATCGGCCACCCCTACCCGGTTACCCTGGACATGCTGGAACGCGAGCTGCCCAACCTCAAGGCCAATGGCATCGACTGGATTCCCATCCGCCAGATGATCGCCCAACGGGCCAACCGCGCCATGCCCGCCCATGGCAAGAACGGCACCTACACCCCGAAATAGCCCAGCCGCGCGCAAGCCCTCTCCCCTGCTGCAGGCCCGAGCTTCGCCCGGCCCCATAAGCAACAGAGCACGCCTCTCGGTTTTCCGAGAACAACTAACTACCTCAAACACCCTTCGCTCATGGGATCTACTGCGGTTTTTTCCACCGTAAGGATTTCACCATGAGACCACTGACCACCCTGGCCAGCCTGCTGTTGCTGACCACTACCGCCAACGCAGGCGACTTCGGCGAAGGCCTGACCAACCTGGGCCCCTCGGTGCTGCTGGAAAACAAGGATGGCCGCTACGACCACTGGACCGGCATCGGCCGCCTGGAAAGCCGGGGCAACCGGCGTTGCTCGGCGGTACTGCTGGACACTCGTACACCGGACAGCCCTGTGCATGCCCCCGCTTACTTGCTGACCAGCGGCCATTGCACCCACACCTCGTTGGGCATGATCGCCAACGACCTGCCCATTCAGGGGCACGTGGAGTTCAATTATTTCAAGGACACCGCAGGCCAGCGGCGGGTCTACCCACTGCAGACGCTTGCCTGGAGCAGCCAGCAGAACATTGACCTGGCCGTGGTGGAGCTGGCCGTCAGCCTGGAGCAGGTGATCAAGGACGGCGTGCAGCCGCTGAGGCTGGCCGCCAGTCCGGCGACGCCCAACATGCCGGTGCTGGCCGTGGGCGCCCCCGAGACCACCAGTGGCTATACCCTTCGCGCCTCGGCCTGCACCGTGGAGCGGCTGGCCGATATTGTCGAGCACCCCTATGTATGGCGGGCGAACCTCACCAACCGTTGCCAGGACCTGTTACCCGGCGCCTCGGGCAGCCCGCTGCTCAGCCGGGAAGACAACCGTATTCTTGGCATTACCGGAACCACCACCCGAGGTAGCCGCGAAGCGGACCAATGCCTGACGGATGCCCCCTGCGAGGTCGAGAGTGGTGAAGGCACCTGGTACGCAGATACCAACTACGCCAGCTCCATCGAGCGGCTGCCGGCCTGCTTCGCCAACGGCCGGTTCGACAACAGCCTGCCGGGGTGCGACATGGCGCCTGGCTTTGCTCTGACGCTGCAGAACCCGCACTACCTGCCGGCAGCCGCCAACGCGCGCAACAATGACTGGCGGCTGCCATTCACCACCAACACCGAGTATGTCTACCACAAACTGGTACGAAACCCACTGCAGTGCCAGAACACTGAAGGCTACAGCACAGGAGCTTCGGGGCAGACCGCCATGATTACCCTGCCAGCCTCGCTTGAGGAGGGTATTCATCTGCTGTGCATACTGGGCCTGGACGACCTTCAGGCCGGCCTTTCGGCTGCGTTGCTCAGCAATGTGTTCACCTTGCCCATTCAGGTGTTCGCCGACGGAGCACAGCCACCGAGCTCCCAGCTGATCATCACCCCCCTGCCCAACGGCAAGCAGAACGTCGCGTTCCAGCGCAGCCATGCCTTACCCCACTACACCTACAAGTATGGCCCCCCTGAAAGCACCGACTGCAGTGACAACAGTGGCTACAAACATGCTTTCTACAACTTCACGCTTTCGGCCCACTTGCTACCCGCCAAGCTGTGTACTCGCGTATGGGACCTGGCCGGCGACCCATCGCCACCCCGGGAAGACCTGCTGGAAGTCGCTACAGATAACGGTTGAGGATATCGTCGACCCGGCCCTCGGCGCGCAACTGGTCGAGGGCCTTTTGCAGTCTGGCGACCACCTCGTCCGGTACCTCCTTGTTCAACGCCAGATAGAGCTCGGCGCTGCTGAAGCGCAACACGGTCTTGAGGTTGCTGACCCCCTCCAGGCGCGCGAGATAGCGGCCAGCCGGGTCACCCGTGGCCCAGACGTCGATTTCGCCATCCATGAGCTTCTGGGCGTTGTCCTGGTCACGCAAGGCAATGACCGGGTGCAGGCCTTGGCGGCTCAGGGTTTCGGCAATGGCATCGCCTTTGTAGGCGCCAATCCTGAGGTGCCGTGCCTGTTCCAGCTTGTCGAGCTTGAGCTTGCTGTCGGGGCGGGCGAGCAGAATCCAGTCATCCGGCCCGATGGGCCCCACCCATTTGAACGATTGCTCACGCTCGGGCAGGCGCGCGGTGACGAACACCCCATAGTCGGGGTTCTGCATGGCGAGTTTGTAGATGCGGTCCCAGGGGAACCGCAGGGTCATGCTGTAGTGAATATCGGCGCGTTTGAACATCTCGCGCACCACATCGGCGGCGATGCCCTGGATATTCTCCTCGCGGGCGAAATTCTTGCCGTCGGCGGCCATGTTGTAAGGCGGGAAGTTTTCGGTGAGCAAGACCAGGGAGTAGTCGGCTGGCACTTCGGCGCGAGCACCCAAGGCAAACGACAGACAGACACCGGCGAACAAGGCAAACACGCAACGCTTCATGACAGTCGAGCCCCGAATCCATGGCACTTCCGACTGTAGGGGCTGGCTTGCTGGCAAGCCAGCCCCTACACCTGTTTCTTCACAACCTTGTCAACGAACGACGATACCGCGCTGTGCCATGTAAGCCTTGGCTTCCGGCACGGTGTATTCGCCGAAGTGGAAGATGCTGGCAGCCAGCACCGCGCTGGCATGGCCTTCCAGCACGCCGTCGGCCAGGTGCTGCAGGTTACCGACGCCGCCCGAGGCAATCACCGGGATGCCCAGGGCATCGCTGATGGCCCGGGTAACGCCCAGGTCGAAACCGTTCTTCATGCCGTCCTGGTCCATGCTGGTCAGCAGGATCTCACCAGCACCCAGGGCCTCCATCTTCCTGGCCCACTCCACGGCATCCAGGCCCGTGGGCTTGCGGCCGCCGTGGGTGAAGATTTCCCAGCGCGGGGTTTCACCCGGGCCGGAGACCTTCTTGGCGTCGATGGCGACCACGATGCACTGGGAACCGAAGTGCTGGGCGGCCTCGCCCACGAACTCAGGGTTGAACACCGCCGCGGTGTTGATCGACACCTTGTCGGCGCCAGCGTTGAGCAGGTTGCGGATGTCCTGAACGGTGCGCACGCCACCGCCCACGGTCAGCGGGATGAACACCTGGCTGGCCATGCGCTCGACGGTATGCAGGGTGGTATCACGGCCATCGACGCTGGCGGTAATGTCCAGGAAGGTGATCTCGTCCGCGCCCTGCTCGTCGTAGCGACGGGCGATTTCCACCGGGTCACCGGCGTCGCGGATGTTCTCGAACTTCACGCCCTTCACTACACGGCCGTTGTCTACGTCCAGGCAAGGGATGATGCGTTTGGCCAGCGCCATGGGTCAGTCCTCAGCCTTTGTAGGAATCGCAGAAAGCCTGGGCTTCGGCGACGTCAAGGGTGCCTTCGTAGATGGCACGGCCAGTGATGGCGCCGATGATGCCAGGTGCCTTGGCGTCCAGCAGGGCCTGGATGTCGCCCAGGTTGTGGATGCCGCCGGAAGCGATGACCGGGATCCTGGTGGCCGCGGCCAGGGCAGCGGTGAACGGTACGTTGCAGCCTTGCATCATGCCGTCTTTGGCGATGTCGGTGTAGACGATGGCGCTGACGCCGTCGGCTTCGAAACGCTTGGCCAGGTCGATGACCTGCACGCTGCTCACTTCAGCCCAGCCGTCGGTGGCGACGAAACCGTCCTTGGCGTCCAGGCCAACGATGACCTTGCCCGGGAAGGCCTTGCATGCCTCGGCGACGAACTCGGGCTCTTTCACGGCCTTGGTGCCGATGATGACGTAGCTGACGCCGGCCTTGACGTAGTGCTCGATGGTTTCCAGCGAGCGAATGCCGCCGCCGATCTGGATCGGCAGGTTGGGGTAACGCTTGGCGATGGCGGTCACCACTTCGCCGTTGACCGGCTGGCCTTCGAACGCGCCGTTCAGGTCGACCAGATGCAGACGGCGGCAGCCGCCCTCCACCCACTTGGCAGCCATGCTCACCGGGTCATCGGAGAACACCGTGGAATCTTCCATGCGGCCCTGGCGCAGACGTACGCAGGCACCGTCTTTAAGATCGATAGCGGGAATAATCAGCATCTGGCAAGCCTTCAATTCGATTTTTCAGCGATGCTCGAGATCAGTTTTTCTCGAGCGCCCACAGGTCGCTTTCAATGCTCTCGAAACGCTCCTTGAGGTGCGCCTGAACATCGAAAATCGCCCTGTTGTAATAGTGCGGAGCAATTTCACGGGTAAACAGCTCAAGAATTTCCGCCGCCTCGAACGACCCCAGGTCCAGCTCGAAGCGGTCCTCCATGAAGCGTTTGATCTTCGTGGTGGCCTGGCTTTCCTGCTCGAGGGTGAGCGTGAGGATCGGCGGTTTCTTCTTGCTCATTACCAGCGGCCATCCCAGGCGGCGAAGTTCTGCAGCAGTTGCAGGCCATGGGTATGGCTCTTCTCCGGGTGGAACTGCACGGCAAAGCGCGAGCCTTCGGCCAGGGCGGCGGCGAAGTCGACGCCATAGTGCCCGCGGCCCACGACCTGGCCAGCCTTGGCGGCGGCAATGTAGTAGCTGTGCACGAAGTAGAAACGCGCATGGTCCGGGATGTCATGCCACAGCGGGTGGTTCACCGCCTGGCTGACCTCGTTCCAGCCCATGTGCGGCACTTTCAGGTGCGCACCGTCTTCGTGCAGGTCCTTGCCGAAGAACTTCACGTCGCCGGGGAACAGGCCAATGCAGTCCACGCCGTCGTTTTCCTCGCTGTGGTCCAGCAGCGCCTGCATGCCTACGCAGATGCCCAGGAACGGGCGGTCCTGGCTCACTTCACGCACCAGGCTGTCGAAGCCCAGGCGCTTGATCTCGGCCATGCAATCGCGAATAGCGCCCACACCCGGGAACACCACACGGTCGGCCTCGCGGATGACGGCGGCGTCGCTGGTGATCAGTACCTTGCCGGCACCCACATGCTCCAGGGCCTTGGCCACCGAGTGCAGGTTGCCCATGCCATAGTCGATAACCGCTACTGTCTGCATTACAGGCAACCTTTGGTGGAAGGCATCTGCCCGGCCATGCGTTCATCCAGGGTGATGGCCATGCGCAGGGCGCGGCCGAATGCCTTGAACACGGTCTCGATCTGGTGGTGGGTGTTGTGGCCACGCAGGTTGTCGATGTGCAGGGTAACGTTGGCGTGGTTGACGAAGCCCTGGAAGAACTCCTGGAACAGGTCCACGTCGAAGCCGCCGACACTGGCGCGGGTGTAGGGCACGTGCATCTGCAGGCCTGGGCGGCCGGAGAAGTCGATGACCACGCGCGACAGGGCTTCGTCCAGCGGCACATAGGCATGGCCGTAGCGGAAGATGCCTTTCTTGTCGCCGATGGCCTGGTTGAACGCCTGGCCCAGGGTAATGCCGACGTCTTCCACGGTATGGTGGTCGTCGATATGCAGGTCGCCCTTGCACTCGATATCAAGGTCGATCAACCCGTGACGGGCGATCTGGTCGAGCATGTGTTCAAGGAAGGGAACCCCGATATCGAATCGGGCCTTTCCGGTGCCATCCAGGTTGATCGAGGCTTTGATCTGGGTTTCCAGAGTGTTGCGCTCGACGGACGCCTTACGTTCGGCCATCACCAGCTCCGCAAAATCATTGGGCGAAAAAGGCAGACATTATAGGCCGTGCGGGCAGCAAACAGAAACAAAAGGCTTACATGAACTGACCGGTGAGAACACTTCACCGGCCGAGGGTGCCTGCGCACACCCTGTGTGACACAGGGTGCGTGCAGGCGACGCTGGCGTGTCAGTGGAACAGCACAGCGGTCTTCTGCAGGGTCACGATTACCCCCCACGCCAGTGGAATACCCACCACCAGCCAGGCCAGCAGGGCCAGCGGCTTGCTGCCCGGGGCGGCTTTCCACTCCAGCACGGTGCGGCTGTCAGCCCCTTTGTCATGGCCCAGCGCCTGCTCGGCAGCCAGTTGCTCCTCGGTCATGAAGTGCTTGTCGGCCACCGGGCGTACCAGCGCGTTGCAGACAAAACCCAGCACCAGCAGGCCGGCGAGGATGTACAGGGTGATGTCGTACACCGCGGCGCGCGGCACGCCCACGCTCAGTTGGTACTCGCGCAGGTAGTTCACCAGCACTGGCCCCAGCACCCCGGCTGCGGCCCAGGCCGTCAGCAGGCGGCCGTGAATGGCGCCGACCATCTGCGTGCCGAACAGGTCGGCCAGGTACGCAGGCACCGTGGCAAAACCGCCACCGTACATCGACAGCACCACGCAGAACGCCGCCACGAACAGGGTGACATTGCCCAGGTGGCCCAGGCTCGGCACCAGTGCATACAGCGCGCAGCCCAGAATGAAGAACACAAAGTAGGTGTTCTTGCGGCCGATCATGTCCGAGCAGGACGCCCAGAAGAACCGACCCCCGATGTTGAACAGGCTCAGCAGGCCGGTGAACCCGGCGGCGATGGCGCCGATCTGCGCCAACTGCGCGGCATTCAACTGGCTGAAGGTCAGGTCGACGCCCAGCAACTTGCCGCCGAACACTTCTTGCAACAGCGGCGACGCCATGCCCAGGATGCCGATACCCGCCGATACGTTCAGGCACAGCACCAGCCACACCAGGGCGAATTGCGGGGTTTTCCAGGCCACGCTCACGTGGACGTGGCGGTGGGTGATCATGGCATTGCTGGCTTTCTTCACCGGCGGGGTCCAGCCCTCGGGCTTCCAGCCGGTCGGTGGCACCCGGTAAGACAACGCGCCGCCGAGCATGAACACAAAGTAGATCGCCGCCATGGCCACGAAGCTTTGCCATACCCCCACGCTATCCGGGGTGGCGAAATGGCTCATCAGCGCTGCCGCCAATGGCGCACCGACCATGGCGCCGCCGCCAAAGCCCATGATCGCCATGCCGGTAGCCATGCCGCGCTTGTCCGGGAACCACTTGATCAGCGTCGACACTGGCGAGATATACCCCAGCCCCAGGCCGATACCGCCGATCACGCCCGAGCCCAGCCACATCAGCACGATCTGATGGGTATACACCCCCAGCGCCGAAATCAGCAGGCCGCCGCACCAGCACAACGCGGACACGGTACCGGCCTTGCGTGGCCCGGCATGTTCCAGCCAGCCACCCCAGATAGCCGCCGAGCAGCCCAGGAAAATGAAGAACAGGGTGTAGATCCAGCCCAGCATGGAAATCGGCCAGTCGCAGCCGGTGGCGAACATCTGCTCGAAAAAGCCCATGTCAGTGGGGCAGGCGGTAGCTGCGGTAATGCCGATAGCCTTGGACAATGGCAGCCAGAACACCGAGAACCCATAGGCCATGCCGATGCACAAGTGAATGGCCAGGGCCGCCGGTGGCACCAGCCAACGGTTGAAACCTGGCCGGGCGATGATGCGCTCCTTGGAGAAGAAGGCCGGCCGTTCGCTGGCGATCCCCCCTGATGTAATAGTGCTGCTCATTTTTATAGTTCCCCCTTGGATGTTTTTCGCTCGATGGCCGCCGTTGGCTACTCGCGACCTTGAAGCACGCAGGCCTTCAGTCGTCTTATCGGCACCACCGTGATTTTCGCGACCATTGATGGCGCTTATCGGCTCATCGAGACGACAGAGATTATCACCCGAGGGTTACAGTGGAGGCTATTCGCCATATGCCATTGGTAGAAACATCACGAAACAAGGATCTGAAGCCGCTGGCTGGCCAGCGAGTGCCCTACCCGCCACCTGGGGGCGCTATACTCGCGGGCTGAATTTGAATCCAACACTACAAGGACTCGCCCATGAAAGCGTTCGGCAAAATCCTGGGGCTGTGTTTTCTCGGGCTGTTGCTGATCCTGGTGGCGCTCGGCTTCGCCGTGACCCACTTTTTCGATCCCAACGACTACAAAGACGAGATTCGCAAGCTGGCCCGCGACAAGGCCCGCGTCGAGCTGACCCTCAATGGCGACATCGGCTGGAGCCTGTTCCCATGGCTGGGCCTGGAGCTGCACGACGCCAGCATCGCGACCTTGCAGAACCCCAAGACGCCGTTTGCCGACCTGCAGATGCTGGGCCTTTCCGTGCGCGTGCTGCCGCTGCTGCGCCGTGAGGTGCAGATGAGCGACGTACGCGTCGAAGGCCTGAACCTGACGCTGACCCGCGACGAGAACGGCCATGGCAACTGGGAAGACATCGGCAAACCGCTGCCCAAGGAGCCAGCCGCCGGGGAGGTGACAGCCCCTGACATCGCCAATCCCGAGCCGGCACCGGCCAGCAAGCCGGACAAGGCCGAACGCCCCGTCAAGCTGGACATCGACAGCCTGACCGTGAACAACGCCAGCGTGCATTTCAGCGATGCCAGGACCGGCCGCGAGCTGACTGCCGAGAGTATCCAGCTGAGCACCGGCGCCGTGCACGACGGTATCGATATTCCGGTCAAGCTCACCGCATTCCTGGGCACCAACCAGCCGAACCTGCGCGCCCGCACCGAGCTCAATGGCGAGTTGCGCATGGAGCGCGCCCTCAAGCGCTATCAGTTCAGCGACATGAAATTGTCAGGCGAAGCCAGCGGCGACCCGCTGCAAGGCAAGACCGTGACCTACTCCGCCCAAGGCAACCTCAGTGTCGACCTGGCCGCCAATGTCGCCAACTGGGAGAACCTGAAACTGTCGTTCAACCAGTTGCGTGCACTGGGTGACCTCAATGCCCGCGACCTGAACACCGAGCCGAAGGTCGCTGGCGGCCTGTCCATCGCCCAGATGAACCTGCGAGCGTTCATGGACGGCCTCAACCAGCCGCTGCCCGCCATGGCCGACGGCAGCCTGGGCCAGTTCGAAATGGTCGCCCGCCTGGAAGGTACCCCCAACAGCCTGGCGCTCAACGACCTGGCGGTGAAACTGGATGGCAGCAGTTTTGCCGGCAACCTGGCAATCACTGACTTCGCCAAACAGGCACTGCGCATTCAACTGCGGGCCGACAGTTTCGACGCCGACCGCTACATGAAACCCAAAAGCGCCGAGGCATCCAGCGCCGGTGCTGCCCGCGACGCCGAGGTGAAAACCACCGAAGCCACTGCCATTGGCGGCGCTGGCGACTCGCCGCTGCCCAACGCCCCTACCCAGGGTGCCTGGAGCAATGACGCCCTGCTGCCCGTGGAGCGCCTGCGCAAACTTAACCTGCAGGCCGACCTGAGCTTTGCCAAACTGACCCTCAACCAGTGGCCAATCGACAACGCTGTTCTCAAGGCCCAGGGCCAGGACGGCCTGATCACCCTGGAAACCCTGGCGGGTGGCCTCTATGACGGCACCTTCAACACCAAGGGCAGCCTCGATGCGCGCCCGGACAAACCGCTGGTGGCCCTGCAGACCCAGCTGAACAAGGTACCGGTGGAGCATTTCATCAAGGGCAAAAACGGCAGCGCGCCCCCGGTACGCGGCCTGATGACCCTGAACAGCAACCTGACCGGCGCCGGGGCCAGCCAGAAGGCACTGATCGACAGCCTCAACGGCACTGCCAACTTCGACCTGACCGACGGGGTGCTGGTCAACGCCAACCTGGAACAGCAGCTATGCCAGGGCATCGCCACCCTCAACCGCAAAACCCTGAGCGGCACGCCACGCGGCAAGGACATGCCGTTCCAGGAGCTCAAGGGCAGCGTGGTGGTACGCAACGGCGTCGCCAGCAACCCAGACCTGAAAGTGCGTATTCCGGGCCTGACGGTGAACGGCGATGGCGACATCGACCTGCGCGTGCTGGGCATGGACTACAAGGTGGGCGTGGTCATCGAAGGCGACAAGAGCGACATGCCCGACCCGGCCTGCCAGGTCAACGAACGTTTCGCCGGCATTGAATGGCCACTGCGCTGCCGCGGCCCGATCGAACTGGGGGCCAAGGCCTGCCGTATCGACCGCGACGGCATAGGCAAGGTAGCTGCCAAGGTGGCCGGCGACAGGATCACCGAAAAACTGGAAGAAAAATTCGGCGACAAGGTCAGCCCCGAGCTGAAAAACACGCTGAAAGGTCTGTTCAAACGATGAACCCAGAGCAATTTTCCACCGCGGTACTGGAATGGTTCGACCGCAACGGCCGTCACGACCTGCCCTGGCAACAGGGCATCACCCCCTACCGGGTGTGGGTGTCGGAGATCATGCTGCAGCAAACCCAGGTCAGCACCGTCCTCAACTATTTCGACCGTTTCATGGCCTCGCTACCCACGGTGCAGGCCCTGGCCGACGCCCCGGAAGACGAAGTGCTGCACCTGTGGACCGGGCTGGGGTACTACACCCGTGCACGCAACCTGCAGAAAACTGCGAAGATCGTCGTCAAGCAGTACGGCGGCGAATTCCCCCGCGACGTCGAAAAGCTTACCGAACTGCCAGGCATTGGCCTTTCCACCGCCGGTGCCATCGCCAGCATCAGCATGGGCCTGCGCGCACCCATTCTGGACGGCAACGTCAAGCGCGTGCTGGCCCGCTACACCGCCCAGGAAGGCTACCCCGGCGAACCCAAGGTGGCGAAACAGCTGTGGGCCAACGCCGAGCGCTACACGCCCCACACCCGGGTGAACAACTACACCCAGGCCATGATGGACCTGGGCGCCACCCTGTGCACCCGTACCAAACCCAGCTGCCTGCTGTGCCCGCTGGAATCGGGCTGCCAGGCACACATGCTCGGCCTGGAAATACGCTACCCGGTACCCAAGCCGAAAAAGGCGGTACCGCTCAAGCACACGCTGATGCCTCTGCTGGTGAACCGCGAAGGCGCCATTCTGCTGTACCGCCGCCCGTCCAGTGGCTTGTGGGGCGGCCTGTGGAGCCTGCCTGAGCTCGACCGCTACGAAGACATCGAGCATTTGACCCAGCAGCACGCCCTGGCCATGGACGCCCCACGCGCCCTGGAGCCCTTGACCCACACCTTCAGCCACTTCCAACTGGCCATCGCGCCGTGGCTGGTGCCGGTCAAGGAGTCGGCCCACCACGTGGCCGAGGCCGACTGGCTCTGGTATAACCTCGCCACCCCGCCGCGCCTGGGCCTAGCCGCCCCGGTGAAGAAGCTGCTCAAACGCGCGGCCGATGCCTTGAATGCAGGAGAGTTGTCATGACCCGCACCGTGATGTGCCGCAAGTACAAAGAAGAACTGCCAGGCCTGGAGCGCCCGCCGTACCCGGGCGCCAAGGGCCAGGACATTTTCGAACATGTTTCCCAGAAGGCCTGGGGCGACTGGCAGAAGCACCAGACCCTGCTCATCAATGAAAAGCGCCTGAACATGATGAACGCCGAAGACCGCAAATACCTGCAAGGCGAGATGGACAAGTTCTTCAGCGGCGAAGACTACGCCCAGGCCGAAGGCTACGTGCCACCGAGCGAATGAGTGCTGGAAAACGTAACCGAAGGAATTAATTAAAAATTTTTGCGATCTTGCTTGACGCAAGGTCGAAAAAGCCTTTTAATGCGCCCCGTTGCCCAGATAGCTCAGTCGGTAGAGCAGGGGATTGAAAATCCCCGTGTCGGCGGTTCGATTCCGTCTCTGGGCACCACCTTCCGTTTTCAGGTGGTGTCTTCATCACCTGAAAGCAATCAAGAAACCCGCCTAGTGCGGGTTTTTTGTTGCCTGCAATTCGTCGCCATCTCTCTGCCACTATGGGCGGATCTGTTCTAAGCTTGGCTCTGCCCTCCCTTCACATAAACGCTCTGCTCTGGCTGTTGATGGACCAAACGCGAGACAGGCCCGCCTGTGCTCGTCAATCACTCGCCCCGTGCCGCCCAGAAGCCGCCAAGGATTGCCAAGCATGAAGCATCGGATCTTTCACTCCACCGACCTGCCCGAACGCTTGCCTGCGCTGGCCGTGGAACTGAACGCCTCCCTGGACGACCTGACCGCGGTGTATTCCTGGGGCATGACCAACAACGTCTGGTTTGCCGAGGGCGAAGGCGAACAGGCACGCTACAGCATTTGCTCGGTCAACATCGAGACCACCATCCCGGACCCGCTCGCCAAACGCCTGTACCAACGCCTGCGCACCGACATTCCAACCACACTGGTGCCGCGCTACGGAAAAAACTGGCCCACCCTCAAGGACCGTTGGCTACGGATCTGGGAGCAGACCTACAACATCGTGATCAACAAGATACCCAGCCACCACCTGCGGCTGACCTGGTTGCGCCTGGGCGGCGCGAAAATCGGCAAGGGCTCGACCATCTGGCGCAACACCGAAGTACTGGGTGTGGAGAACCTGGTGATCGGCAAGGACAGCGTGATTGCCTGGCATTGCCAGATTGATGCGCGAGCAGGCCTGATCATCGGCGATCACGTCGCCATTGCCTCCCATGTACTGATCATCGCCGGCACCCACGACCTCACGGCGAAAGAGTTCTGGTCGGTATCGGGCCCCATCTACATCGACGACTACGCCTGGATCGCCTCCCGCGCATTGATTGCCCACAGCACCCGCATCGGCCGCGGCGCCGTGGTGACCGCCAATACCCTAGTGGCGAAAAATGTCGCGCCCTACAAGATAGTCGGTGGCAGCGGCGCCAAACCCATGGGCGAGCGCCCCCGCGACCTGGACTACAAGGTTGGCGGCCTGGGGCTGTTCACCCTGCTGCATTAACGATTGCGAGCGCTGCACCCCCTCGGCTGGTATCGTGCACCGCTGAATACTGACTGCCGAGGAGCCGACAATGAGCACACAGGAAAAAATGACCGGGGACCTGTTCGAAGTCGACAAACGCCTGTCACTCAAACCCGTGGTGGATTTCAACGCCTACCTGCGCGCCGCCTTCGGCGACGGCCGCTGCACCTGCGTGCGCTGCATCACCAGCAATGGCGACGAAGCCGGCTATGAATTCCAGCACACCTTCGAGCTGGGCGGCCAAGCCCTGAACCGCCGCTACGCCCTGACCGCAGGCAGCGACGTATTGCTGGTGCTGAAAAAAGCCTGGCTGTCGTACACCAAGACCGAACTGGGCAACGGTGCGATCCTGGACCTTGGCGCCATCAAAGGCTTCGTCGAGCCAGAGCTGCACCAGCGCCTGGTACCACTGTTCCTTGCCAGCGGCCTGGTCAAGGACATAGACGGCAACCTGCACATCCAGCCCCAGGCTGCCTGATACCCCTAGCGGGAACGATCTCGTGCCGGCCTGGCACGCCGCAAGCGCTTGCGCGGTGCGCCCCGGCACGCCAGTATTCGCGTTCTGCCAAGTAACAGAACGCATACAACAATGAACATGCTGAAACGGATGTGGCTGGACCACACCCTCAAACGTGCCTTGCGCCAGCACAGCTGCCGCGTTGACTGCGGCACCCGCGGCCTGCGCGGCAAGGTGAAGCTCACCCTGGAACGCCATGTAAAACTGCATACGGTAAAGGTGTTCTCCAAGGACCTGCGCATCGGTGCATTCACTGATATCGTCAGCAATACCGAATTGCGCGACGTCAGCAGCATCGGCCGCTACTGCTCCATCGGTACCAACTGCGTGATAGGCCAAAACCGCAAGCAGCACCCCATGGACTGGCTCTCCACCAACGGTGCGCTTATCGAAAGCCGCGCGGCGGCGATGCCGAACCCGCCCGCGCACTGGGACGTGAAACCCACCACCCTCGGCCATGACGTGTGGGTGGGCCGCGATGTGATCATCATGGAAGGCATCACCATCGGCACCGGCGCGGTGATCGGCGCCCAGTCCCTGGTGACCCGCGATGTACCGCCCTACACCATCGTCGCCGGCTCACCGGCGAAAATGATTCGCTACCGTTTCGATGAGCCGCTGCGCGAGCAACTGCTGGCCAGCCGCTGGTGGGAGCACGACCAAAGCGAATTGGCCCAACTGCCCACCGAAGACCCGCAGGCGTTCCTGGCCGCCCTGGCCAACCTGCCCCACAAGCCGTTCAGCGATGCGACGGTGGAGGTATCCACCTCGCCACTGCGGATAAAGCGCTGAGGCCCCCCTACAGACCCGGGAAGCGCTCGCCGACCTGCGCCGCGGCGTACCAGGCGATGATCGCTTCCATGCCTGGCTCACCCTCGGCGACGGTCCAGGGCATGTAGTCTTCCTCTGGAATGGGCGTGTACACGCCATCCTTGACCTCGAAGATCACCGCGCCTTCGTCGAGCGACAGAACAGCGTGCCACACCCCAGCAGGGGTCTCGACCATCTTCACCTCTTCCCCCAGCACCACCCGGTCGGTTACCTCGCCGGCATCGTTGAAATGCAGCACCACGAAGCGCCCACGCAGCGAATGCAGCAGCTCGAAGGTATGCGGGTGGCGGTGGGCGCGCACGTAGGTGCCCGGCTCCATGGCCACGGCCAGGCGCTGGGTGGGGTCGGACAGCTCAGGGTGCATGTTGTGGTGGGCGCGCAGGCGGGGAGATTGCTGGGCGCGGGTGGTGAGTTCGTCGAGCAGGGTGGTGGTGATCTGTTTCATCGGGCGCGGGCACGGTTCAGGGAGAATGCCGTCAGTATGCACAACCGATGGTGAAATTCTCCTGAACAAAAAGGCCGCTGTGGTTGCCCACAGCGGCCTCGATGCAACTCCCCCCCTGCCCTGCCTGCACTGCAGGACCGGGCAGGCAGGCGGGTATCAGTTACCCAGCACAGTGCGGCCTTGCGGCTGCCCCTTGCGACGACGGTCAACCAGCAAGCCAGCCGCAACCACGGCAATGGTCAGCAGGCCAGTGGCGACGATCTCGATGCGGTGGTCCACACGGATGGCCATCACCGTCAGCACCGCAACGATGAACACGATCACGGCCCAGGTCAGCACCGGGAAAGCCCACATCTTGAACTCGACCTTCTCGCCCTTCAGCTCGCGTTGTTTGCGCATGCGCAGTTGCGAAACGGCGATCACCAGGTACACCAGCAGCGCGATGGCGCCGGAGCTGGCCAGCAGGAAGTCGAACACTTGCGCAGGGGCCACGTAGTTGGCGAACACGGCCAGGAAGGCAGCGGCGGTCGACAGCAACACAGCCCAGTAAGGCGTGCCGCCCTGGCTGGTGCGCTGGGCCATTTTCGGTGCGTCGCCACGCTTGCTCAGGGAGTAGAGCATGCGCGAAGAGGTGTACAGCGCCGAGTTCAGGCAGCTGGTCACGGCAACCAGCACCACGACGTCAACGATCATCTTGGCGTTAGGCACGCCGATCAGGTTCAGCACGGTCTGGTACGAACCAATGGCCGGCAGCGCAGGGTTGTTCCACGGCACCAGGGCCACGACCAGGAAGATCGACACGAGGTAGAACAGGAAGATCCGCCAGATCACCGAGTTGGTGGCCTTGGTGATCTGCTTGCCCGGATCCTTGGATTCGGCAGCGGCGATGGTGACGATCTCGGTACCCATGAACGAGAACATGGTGGTCAGCATGGCCGCAACCACGGCGCCTAGGCCGTTTGGCATGAAGCCCACGGTGTCGACGATGTGGCTGACACCGCTGACCTGGCTGCCCGGCACGAAACCGAACACGGCGGCGGCGCCCAGAATGATGAAGCCCACGATCGCGATCACCTTGATCAGCGCGAACCAGAACTCGAATTCACCGTAGTTCTTCACGTTGAGCAGGTTGGTACCGGTCAGCACCAGGGTAATCACCAGGGTGAACACCCACACGGCGATGTCGGGGAACCAGGCATGCAGGATGCCGGCGGCGGCGTTGGCTTCCAGGGGAATAACCAGTACCCAGAACCACCAGTACAGCCAGCCGATGGTGAAACCGGCCCAGTGGCCGATGGCGCGGTCGGCGTAAGTGGAGAACGACCCGGTGTCAGGCTGGGCAATGGCCATTTCGGCCAGCATGCGCATGACCAGCACCACCAGGGTACCTGCGGCGGCATAGGCCAGCAGAACGGCAGGGCCGGCTTCGGCGATGGCGTGGCCGGAGCCTACGAACAGACCCGCGCCGATCACACCTGCGATCGACAGCATGGTGACGTGACGCTGTTTGAGCCCCGACCCAAGGTCGTTATGGTTGTGCTTAGTGCTCATAAAACTACCTATGCAGAGAATAGCGTTCGGTCCAGCATTTGGCGTTACACCTACCCGTGTTGTGGGAATGCAACATGCCGTTGCGGATTTTTTACGCAAATATTGCGCCAAAACCTTTCAGGAATGATGCCAAAGCGCTAGGACGGCCTTTTGAGCCTTATAGGTCAAGCCCTTGATCAACATGCATTTTCAGTACACCTGTAACCAAGGGTTACCGGCCTACACAATAACAGGACGAAATGTCGCACCAAAAACTCACTTTGGTAACACCAACGCACAAATTCAGTGCAACCAAAGGTGCAACCGTAACCGAGGTTTGGCGACAAAAACGTGCAACCAACGGACGTGAGCGCGCAGTGCGCACACCGGTCGGTTTAATGAAAGGTTGCTTTCCATTGGCGGCCAAAACTGGCACCATCGCGCCTTTTTTCACGCGCACCCGCTTGCGCGCGGGGGCCCCATGACGCTGGTCGGCGACACGCCGCTACAACCATGCGACACCTCGCGCCTGCGCCCACTGCCATAAAGGCGGCGCCATGCTAGTTTGGCGCACCGCACCGGGGCGGGAACGCAACCGTATAGATGAGGACCGCACATGGCCCAGGCCACGCCCGCGCTGGAAATCCGCAACCTGCACAAACGTTACGGCCAGCTTGAAGTGCTCAAGGGCGTTTCCCTGAGTGCGCACGATGGCGCCGTGATCTCGATCCTGGGCTCGTCCGGCTCGGGCAAATCGACCTTGCTGCGCTGCATCAACCTGCTGGAAAACCCGCACCAGGGCGAGATCATCGTGGCGGGCGAAGCGCTCAAGCTCAAGGCCGCGCGCAATGGTGAACTGGTGGCGGCCGACAGCCGGCAGATCAACCGCATGCGCAGCGAAATCGGTTTCGTGTTCCAGAACTTCAACCTCTGGCCCCACATGACCGTGCTCGACAACATCATCGAGGCGCCGCGCCGCGTACTGGGCCAGAGCAAGGCCGAAGCCACCGAAGTGGCCGAAGCCCTGCTGGCCAAGGTTGGCATCGCCGACAAGCGCCACGTGTACCCGAACCAGCTGTCCGGTGGCCAGCAGCAACGCGCCGCCATCGCGCGCACCCTGGCCATGCAGCCTAAAGTCATTCTGTTCGACGAGCCCACCTCGGCGCTGGACCCGGAAATGGTCCAGGAAGTGCTCACCGTCATCCGCAACCTGGCCGAAGAAGGCCGTACCATGCTGCTGGTGACCCACGAGATGGGCTTCGCCCGCCAGGTGTCCAGCGAAGTCGTCTTCCTGCACCAGGGCCTGGTGGAAGAACAAGGCACACCGGATCAAGTATTCGACAACCCGGTGTCGGCACGATGCAAACAATTCATGTCCAGCAACCGTTAACGGAGCATCACGCATGCAGACCTACAAGAAATTGATCCTGGCCGTTGCCGCCAGCCTGGCGATGAGCGCCAACGTGATGGCCGACACCCTGAAGATGGGCATCGAAGCCGCCTACCCTCCGTTCAACAGCAAGGACGCCAGCGGCAACGTCGTGGGCTTCGACGCCGACATCGGCAAGGCCCTGTGCGCCAAGATGAAGGTCGAGTGCGAAGTGGTCACCTCCGACTGGGACGGCATCATCCCGGCCCTGACCGCTCGCAAGTTCGACTTCCTGGTGTCGTCCATGTCGATCACCGACGAGCGCAAGCAGGCCGTCGACTTCACCGACCCGTACTACACCAACAAGCTGCAGTTCATCGCCGCCAAGAACGTCGACTTCAAGGTGGACAAGGACGCGCTGAGCGGCAAGATCATCGGCACCCAGCGCTCGACCCTGTCGGGCACCTGGCTGGAAGACAACATGCCTGGTGTACAGGTCAAGCTGTACGACACCCAGGAAAACGCCTACCTGGACCTGACCTCGGGCCGCCTGGACGGCATCCTGGCCGACAAGTACGCCAACTACGAGTGGCTGAAATCGCCGGCCGGCAAGGACTACGAGTTCAAGGGTGACCCGGTCGAGCAAAGCGACAAGATCGGCATCGCCGTGCGCAAGGGCGATGCCCTGCGCGAGAAGCTGAACGCCGCCCTGAAGGAAATCAAGGCCGACGGCACCTACAAGAAGATCAACGACAAGTACTTCCCGTTCAGCATCGAATGACCTGCCCGACCGCCGCTGCGCCCCGTGCGCGGCGGCTGGTCCCTCAATAAAGCCTGCCCATGAACATTGATCTCCACGGATTCGGCCCGGCCCTGGCGGCTGGCGCGCTGATGACTGTCAAACTCGCGCTGTCGGCCCTGTGCCTGGGCCTGGTCCTGGGCCTGCTCGGCGCACTGGCCAAGACCTCGCCCTACAAGGCCCTGCAAGCCCTGGGCGGTACCTATTCGACCATCGTGCGTGGCGTGCCCGAACTGCTGTGGGTACTGCTGCTGTACTTCGGCACCGTCAACATGATGGCCGCGCTGGGCGCCTGGCTGGGCATGCCCGACCTGACCCTCAGCCCCTTCGCTGCTGGCGTCATCGCCCTGGGCCTGTGCTTCGGCTCCTACGCCACGGAAGTGTTCCGCGGCGCGATCATCGCCATCCCCAAGGGCCACCGCGAAGCTGGCCAGGCCCTGGGCCTGTCGAAGCTGCGCATCTTCACCCGGTTGATCCTGCCGCAAATGTGGCGCATCGCCCTGCCGGGGCTGGGCAACCTGTTCATGATCCTGATGAAGGACACCGCCCTGGTGTCGGTCATCGGCCTTGAAGAGATCATGCGCAACGCCCAGAACGCCGTCACCGACACCAAGCTGGCCTTCAACTTCTACATGGTGGCCGCCGTCATGTACCTGGGCCTCACGGTCCTGGCCATGGTGGGCATGCACTTCATGGAAAAATACGCCGCACGCGGCTTCACGAGGGCCGCGCAATGAATTGGGAAGTCATCTTCAAATGGCTGCCGCGCCTGACCCAGGGCGCCACCGTGACCCTGGAGCTGGTGGCTATCGCCGTGCTGGCCGGGCTGATCCTGGCCATCCCGCTGGGCATCGCCCGCAGCTCGCGCAAGTGGTACGTCAGCGCCTTGCCCTACGGTTACATCTTCTTCTTCCGCGGCACACCGCTGCTGGTGCAACTGTTCCTGGTGTACTACGGCGCCGCGCAGTTCGACGCCGTACGCCACAGCGTACTGTGGCCCTACCTGCGTGACCCATTCTGGTGCGCCGCCGCCACCATGACCCTGCACACCGCCGCCTACATCGCGGAAATCCTGCGGGGCGCCATCCAGGCCATTCCCAAGGGTGAGATCGAGGCCGCGCGCGCCCTGGGCATGTCGCGCACCAAGGCGCTGGTGTACATCATCCTGCCGCGTGCCGTGCGCATCGGCCTGCCCGCGTACAGCAACGAGGTGATCCTGATGCTCAAGGCCAGCGCCCTGGCCAGCACCGTCACCCTGCTGGACCTGACCGGCATGGCCCGAACCATCATCGCCCGCACCTACCTGCCGGTGGAAATCTTCTTCGCCGCCGGCGTACTGTACCTGCTGATATCGTTCGTGCTGGTGCAAGGCTTCAAGCTGCTGGAACGCTGGCTGCGCGTAGACGCCACCCAAGGCCGCTAAGCCCACCCAACCTGCCGGCAGCCTTTACAGGCGCTACCGGCAGGCTGCGAAGGCGCGCAACGCGCGCCACAACCCCAAGCCGGGCACACCCCATGAGCCGACCCCCAGCCGACCTGCTCACCCATTTCCAGGCCCTGGATGCCTTCCTGCTGGCCCACCAAGCCCTCTGGCGCCCCAAACCCTTCACCCAGCTGCACCTGCCCTGGGAAACCACCCACCCCGAGCTGGCCCACTGGCTACGCGCCCGCACGCTCGCCCAGGCCGAAGCCGAGCACAACCACCCCGAACTGCTCGCCGCCCCCGCGCCCTACGCGGCCATCGCCGCCCAGGCCGCCGCCCTCAGCGCCGTCGACACCTTACCCACCGGCGCACTGCACCCCTGCAGCCCCCGCCTGAACGTCGACGTACCCGGCCGCAAATGGCAACAGATAGAAGCCTTCGCCGACGCCCTCACCTTCCAGCACCCCGTGTCCGGCTGGCTGGACTGGTGCGCCGGCAAAGGCCACCTGGGCCGGCGCCTGCTACAGCCCGGCCAGGCCCTGACCTGCTACGAATACGACCCGCACCTGGTCGCCGCCGGCCAAGCCCTCAGCCAGCACCACCACTTGCGCGCCGAGCACCAGTTGCAGGACGTCATGGCTGACAACTGCCACCTGCCAGAAGGCCGAGCCGCCGTCGCCCTGCATGCCTGCGGCGACCTGCATACAAGGCTGCTACAGCGCGCCACCGCCGCAGCCTGCCCACAACTGGCCATCGCCCCCTGCTGCTACAACCGCACGGCCACCGAGCACTACCAGCCACTCTCCCGTACAGCCGCCGCCAGCGCGCTGAATTTATCCCGCGACGACCTGGGCCTGCCGCTGAGCGAAACCGTCACGGCAGGCGCCCGTGTTCGTCGCCAACGCGACCAGTCGATGGCCTGGCGCCTGGGATTTGACCTGCTGCAGCGCGAAGCCCGCGGCTCGGACGATTACCTGCCCACCCCATCGTTGCCGAGCGGCTGGCTGGCAAAGCCGTTTTCCGACTACTGCACCGGCTTGGCCGACCTCAAGGAAGTGGCCCTGCCGGCGCAGGTCGACTGGCAGGCAGCCGAAAAGGCCGGCTGGGAGCGCCTGGCCCAGGTGCGCAACCTCGAACTGGTCCGCAACCTGTTTCGCCGCCCGTTGGAGCTGTGGTTGGTGCTGGACCGCGCACTTTATTTGCAAGAGAACGGCTACCAGGTGCGACTGGGACTTTTCTGCACTACCAACCTCACGCCGCGCAACCTCATGGTGCTGGCAGAACGCGCCAAACCGTTTCAGGACAGCAACACAGCCTGTGGATAACTCTGTGGGCAGAATGCCCAGCAAGCTAATAAAATCGCTGGGTACACTGCGATTTAATGGCTGGTCATTTTTTGTTCATCATTTATTTGGTTGGAAAAACAGGGGTTTGCGTGGGGGGTGCAAAATCGTCGCCGCTTGGGCGGGCCTTTGGTCTGTTCACCGGGGGATTGTGCATAAGCGTTTTGATGGGTGTTGGGTGGCGGCAATAAAATAGTGCAAATTGGGGGTTGCCTAGGGGCGTTGAGTCGCTATAATCAGCGCCCTCAGATGCCGGTATAGCTCAGATGGTAGAGCAACTGACTTGTAATCAGTAGGTCCCGGGTTCGATTCCTGGTGCCGGCACCACACCCAGCTCCAATGCATTCCACTGAATGCCTTGGAAGCCCCTAAAACCCGCCCTTTGGCGGGTTTTTTCGTTCCGGGACCCTCCGTCGGGATCCAACAAAATACCCCGTCCCCGGGGGTATTTTTGGGGTACAGCGTCTTGCCTGCATGGAGAACGTACCCTTATGCCACGCCTAGCCGTTACTCTCAGCGACCTCAAATGCCGTACGGCGAAACCTCGCGAACGTGCCTACAAGCTATTCGACGGTGGCGGCATGTACCTCTTCGTGAAACCCAACGGCGTGAAAACATGGCGATTGCGCTACTTCAAGCCCAGCGGCAAGGAAGGCACGCTGATCATCGGCAACTACCCCATCATCTCGCTGGCCGTCGCGAGGGCCAAGCGCGATGAAGCCAAGGCCCTGTTGATCGACAACATCGACCCGATGGAAGAGAAGAAGAAAGCGAAGCTAGCTGCTCAACGGGCTTCCCTGCTTTTTGAAACCGTCGCCCTGGAGTGGCACGCCGAAATGTCGCGGCGCTGGACGGAGGGACACGCCAAGACCGTCATGAGCCGGTTGCGCACCCACGTCTTCCCCCCTGATCGGCCAACGCCCCATCGCTGAGCTTGATACCCATGATCTGCTTGAAATAACTCTGCGTATCAAAGAGCGCGGCACCATGGACGTTGCTCTGCGCGTGCAGAATTATCTCTCCACGATCATGCGGGGCGCGAAGCGGGCACGGCAGATCAGCCAGAATCCTGCGCTCGATCTGGCAGGGTCGATTCATGCCCCGCGTACCGTACACCGCCCTACCCTCTCCCTCAACCGCCTCCCCGAACTACTCAGCCGGATCGACAACTACAACGGTCGTGAGCTAACTAAGCTGGCTGTATTGCTGACGCTGCACGTGTTCGTGCGCTCTAGCGACTGCGCTTTGCGCGCTGGGATGAGTTCGACCTGCAAAGGGCGATGTGGCAAATCCCAGACACCCGTAAGCCAATTGACGGCGTGCGCAATTCCACTCGTGGCACCAAGATGAGCGGAGACATACAGATGGTGCCTCTCTCTCCCCAAGTCATCGCGATCCTTGAACGGCTGCGCGGCTTAAGCCGCTTCTCCGAACTGGTGCTGCCCGGTGACCACAGGTACTGGAAGCCAATGTCGGAGAACACGGTTAACCAAGTGCTGCGCAACGTCGGCTACGACACATCCAAGGAAGTATGCGGGCATGGATTCAGGACCATGGGCTGTAGCGCCTTGCTGGAGTCAGGGCTGTGGACAGACGCGGCTATTGAGCGACAGATGAGTCACAAGGAACGCAATCGCGTGCGCGCCGCCTATATCCACAAGGCCGAATTCCTAGAGCAGCGCCGGTTAATCATGGCGTGGTGGAGCAATTACATCGATGCCAACCGATCGGGGCATATCACACCGCATGAGTTCGCCCATCCGGCTGGCGACAACATCACATCGCTATCCAATGGCCGTGGCGCATTCAATCGTCAGTGAACCCTCAAGATCACCGCCGTCCGCTCTTCCGTCCGGGTCCATTTAAACGGGGTGGCTCTGCCACCCCGTTTCAATGGACCTTACCTTGCAAAGCAAAAGCCAACGCACAACCCGGGGATAACCATAGGTTTCCACCGGTGGATAAAGTCATCCACAGCCGCTGGACTGGTCGGAAGTGGTATTGACCGAGCTTATCCACAGGCGTAGAAAAGATTTTGCAAGCGCTGTCGCTGACAGCACCCAGGTAGTCCGAACCTTCAAGGCTACGCCACATCGTGATGGTTCATCCCCAAGTGCGTTTAGCGTCCGACAGCACGCACAGTCACTACCCATGTGATGGATGCTCTCTCGATCTCATTGACCTTGCGGCAACTGGTATCCCAAACCTCGCTGCACTGCAGCAACTTATCCGCTTGGCCGAATCATGCGCCAACCCGCGCCCGTCTCTTTCTTCTGGAAAGAGACGGGCGGTTCTACCACTGCTGCAGCCCTTATCGCACATGGCTTTGCGGCAATCCCCCTCGTGATAATCGGCGTGACAAACGCCGATGTCATCAGCAACAGCCATGTAGATGATGGTGCCGCAGACCAAGGAATGGACTGCACCTGACAGACAGTCAGACATGCCCCGGTCATCGCATTGCTGCTTGCACTTGGCTCAGGATCTTCAGGCACTGGTCTCGTCAGCCAATGCTGCCTCCACCCGCCCACCGATAATGGTGCTCAGGAGGCCAGATCATGAGATGCCCGTGCTCCCGGTCTTAGGGAGTCGCCAGTCCCGCGTAGAGGACATTCCCCACAGGTCGCAGGGGCCTTGATCCCTGATAACACTCAGCATTCTTGGCGGGATGACGTGGGGCGAGGATCGGAGAGCGAACGATGAGGTGACCGACATGGCATTGGTGGGTAGGCGTGACGGCCGCAATTTTGGCTACGGTAGGCAATTGAGCTATGCAGGACCGCAGGCACTGAAAGACATGTTCGGCGGTGGCCATTACGGAACGGTCAAAGCGCACTGTGACCGGTGGTTGGCATTCGTAAAGTGGTGCCGCTCCGAACAGGGGCCCGGTATCAATGATGCGCGGCAGATTGATCGAAAGGTATTGGCCGACTACGCGGCGTATCTGCGCGACATTGTTAAGCGCGGTGATCTCGCCGTCAGCACCGCGCAAAACCGATTATCCAGCGTTAACAGGACCATGGCAGTGCTTCGTGGTGATCAGCATGTGAAACTGCCAAGTCCGAGCAAGGCGTTGGGTATGCAGCGCAGCGGAGTTCGACACTCGGTGCCACAGGGCCAAGACCGCAAACAGGTTAAGCAGATTGTCGATGTGCTTTGCCGCGATCATCAGCTACGGGCCGCTGCAATCGTTCTGTTGGCGCGATCCACCGGCATGCGCTTGCGTGAGGCCATCCTAGCCGACTTGCCACGGCTGAGCCGTGAGGCTAGCGACCTAGGCAGGATCAACATCGAGGATGGCACCAAAGGCGGCCGAGCCGGCGCCTCAGCGCCACGATGGATTGCGGTGGACCACCATGTTCGAGACGCACTTGGGTTTGCACGGCAGGTGTCGCCTGCGAGTAGCCGCAACCTGATTGCGCCAGACGAAAGCTATCTGAATGTCCTGCAGGAAATCATCCGCCCAGCGCGGGACGTCCTGCATGCACACAAGCTCAAAGGCTTTCATGAGCTACGAGCGGCGTATGCATCTGAACGCTATGAGCAGATCACCCAACACCCCGCGCCTATCAACGGCGGCCAATGTTGCCAGGCAGATAGGAACCTAGATCGTGAGGCTCGAAGGCAAATCAGCTATGAGTTGGGGCACGGTCGGATCGATGTGGTCGCGGCCTACATTGGAGGACGCATATGAGTAAGCCATTCGATATGGAACTGTTCTTGGCTGCGGTGCTGACGGGATAGTACGCAACGCGGCAGCGCCATTTACGGCAAGCGAAGCTCATCCAAGCGGAGATATCTGAACGCTGGCAGCTAGAAACACCTTGGGGTTGGAAGAGAAAACATGTTGCTTGGTTTCTCGACCACCGACTAGCGAGGCGATGCAAAGCAACTCGATATTACTACCTGCTGACCGTGCGGCTGCTGGCTCTTCGTTTGGAAAGAGCATGGTTCTTCAAGTAAGAAGGTCTGACTATGATAATCACGACCGACCGCAACCGACCCATTGCGGCCGGTGGGCACAACCGCAATCTCTGTGGGAGCGGGTTAACCGCGAAGCAGGCGCAGCGGGGGATGGCATCGACTGAGCCGGTGTTCGCGGGCAAGCCGGCTCCCACAGGCTAGACTGCAGTTCCATTTGCTGCATCCTATGTGTTGAGCGATCAGGACGCTTCTATGATGCTGTTGCTAATGCCGATAACGTGCGCGTCGGCGCTTTGGGGAGTCTTACCCACCTGCTAGGTCATCGGCTTGAAGTTGGTGTTGGCAGCTTCTCGGCCTACCGAAGCGAGTGAGGATGGATCCTGGTTCGGGCGCGCGCGGGTGCGCATTTACATGCATCGCCCGCTCTGGCTCGCTTACACGGAACTCGAGGTGCTAAAAGTGCTTACACAGGTGGACAGAGCGGTCGAGACTCGCGCAGCAGCCCATGAAGCCGCTGTGCAGGACTACAGCGAAATCTCTCGTGGATCTGAGAGGTCTCCGTTGATCGGCTGCGGGAGCTGACCAGGCCAAAAAGGGGAGTGACTTTTCGGTTACGTACTGCTGGCCTTTTGATATTTCGCGGACTAGCATGACTTCGCGAACTACATGTCCCCAATGGTGGCTGTCCAAATAACCGGATTTCATCGCCGACAGCCCATAACAATGGTAGCAGGACGCTTTCCGGCACTTTTATGAAAATTGATTACGTTGAACTGAAGCGGTACCGAAACTTCGCTGACGCTCGCATCAATCTGGCCAAAAACAGCTTGGTGATTGGGAGCAACGACGTCGGCAAAACGAACATGATCCATGCGCTGCGGCTTCTGCTGGACAAGAGTTTGTCGGACGCCGATATCGAACCGTCGACGCATGATTTCCATTGCGCTCAAGATGGCACGCAGACTGACTCGTTTTCTATCCGAATTGCCTTCTCTGAGGTGACTCAAGATGCCGTGCTCTCGCAGCTTAAGGGGCACGTCAGTGCTAATGGCTGTTTTTTCCTTGAATTTCGAGGCTACAGGCCAGATTACCGCTATGAGATCGCTGCCGGCCATGATGTCGATGCGCTGGAGGTTATTTCCAGCCGCTTCTATCTGAAATACCTGCATCTGAAATACATCCATTCTCAGCGTGATCTTGTGCGATACATCCGCTCAGAGAAACGGCATTTGCTGCGCCTTGCTCAGGCCGCCCGCAACGAGCCTGAGACAGAGGCCGACACTCAACAATTGCTGGCACTCAATGAGCTACTGAGGTCTGTAAACGATGGGGTCAGAAGCCTGCACTACGTAGCTGAGGCGACGAAAGACCTCAACGATGAATTGAGGGCGCTCTCCCACCATCATGCTGGGTATAACGTGTCTCTAGATACCGGGGCGATCGGCATCGAACAATTCATCGAGCAGTTGGAGTTGGGGGCAAGCACCAATGGTTCGCGGGTGATGCTTGGTGGCGACGGTCGTAATAACCAGATTTTGCTCGCCTTGTGGAAAGCTAAAAGCGTGCTTGAGCACGATCAGAATAGCGAGGTAGTGATCTATTGCGTTGAAGAGCCTGAAGCGCATCTGCATCCTCATCAGCAGCGTAAACTGGCGAGCTATCTCATCAGCGCCCTCCCAGGCCAGACCATCGTCACCTCGCACTCTCCACAGATCGCGGCAAGCTATCGGCCCGACAGTATTGTCCGACTGCTACGAGACAATGGTGCATCCCGAGCTGCCAGTAAAGGCTGCTCCGCCTGCATTGACGATGCCTGGACGGGGCTTGGCTACCGAATCAGTATCCTTCCGGCGGAGGCATTTTTTTCCTCGGCGGTCATGCTGGTCGAGGGGCCGTCCGAAATGCTGTTTTATGCCGCGCTGGCAAGAGCTCATCAGATCGATCTCGATCACCGTAACATATCGCTTTTGTCCGTCGATGGCGTGGCATTCCAAGTTTACAAACGTGTGTTGGACGCCTTGGAAATCCCATGGGCCATGCGAACCGACAACGACATCTCCAATATCTGGCTAGGTCCTCAGGGAGCGCAGGTTGTGTATCGTCATGTGGCTGGTATCAACCGTGCTCTTTCGTTAGCGGGAATGCCTTCTCAGCCTCACCGGCCAGTGCCATATGACCATGCGGCCTGCTTAGCTGATGGCAATTGGCAGGCGGTGAGTGCAGCTGTCGCCCCTTTTGGTATTTATCTCTCGAAAGTCGATCTAGAGAACGACATCGCCGTCGAGCTGACTGCGCTAATGGTAGGATTTAAAGGCGGTACCCTGACTCAAGCTGTTGATTACCTACAGGGCAAGAAGGCTATCCGCATGCAAGAGTTTCTTGAACACTGCGGGAATAAGCTCATCGCACCAGTGCAGGGGGATTTGTTGAAGCCGCTGATGTACTGCCTCAACGCTGCAGAGCAGGCTTGGTGATGACTATCTTCAAGCCCAGCCCGGAACAAGAGCAGGCCATTGAGTATGTGGGCGACATGGTTGTCGTGGCACGTCCTGGCAGTGGTAAAACCAGCGTCCTTTCCCGCAAGGTTCGTTGCCTCGTAGCCGATCTGCGTCCCTATCAAGGCATCATCGCCATTTCGTTCACGAATAAAGCAAGCGATGAGCTGGAGCGCCGCTGCAAAGCCGACGCATTTGATGTGAAAAGCTCGTTTTTTGGCACGATCGATGACCTCTGTCTGCGCGAGGTTGTCTTTCCGTTCGCGCGGCAGTTGATGCCTGTCGCCACAAACGTAAAGACAGCAAAGCTCCGGGAATTGCCTGAAGCGGTGACGCGAATGCTGCCGGCGATTCCTGTCCATGACGCGACCGTTGCCAACACCGATGATTTTCTGCCTTTCCTATATGAGGCATTGGCGCAGGGGTTCGTCCCGCTCGAAGCTGTGGGCATGCTTGCCCGCTACATAATCGAAAAATCTCCGGCTTGTCAGAAATATCTCACCGCTCGGTATCGCGCGGTGTACATCGACGAATATCAGGACAGCGGACACTTCCAGCATCAGTTGTTTTTGAGGCTCAAGGCTTTGGGGTTAATGGCTGTTGCGGTCGGCGATAGCGATCAGTCGATCTATGGGTTCGCGTACAAGGACCCTCGTTACCTGCTTGAGCTAACGGCTCACGGCAGTGGCTTTGCCCCTTTTGCCATTACCACGAACTTTCGCAGCCACCCCTCGATCAACGATTTTGCACTTAGATTACTAAATGCGAACCATCCTATCGGCCTGACAGACGATAAGCGGGTGTTCATCAAAACAGTTGCAGGTGATCAAAGAGCGATTGGGATCTGGTTGAGAACTGCTATTCCCCACCTCATGCAGCACTACCAAGTTTCTTCGGCGAGCAAAGTCGCAATTTTGTGTCGGCATCAGCACTCCGCGCGCTTAATCGCTGACAATCTTGAGCTCACGCATCGCCTCATCGAGGATAGCCCTTTCAAGGCAGCCTTGGCTGCAGAGGCAAGTTTTTTCTCGGACTTGTTGCGACTGCGTTACGACCCTCAGATGACTGCCGAGGCGTTGATTGATCGAGCGAATTTGCCCAAGTTGACCACCCACGAACGGCGTGCAATTCGTAAAGCAATACTGAGTTGTAGGTCTTGTCTTGAGTGCCACCTGGTCCAAACTGTGCTGGATGCTGCCACTTGCCTGCTGGGACATCAACCATCAGCGGATGGTGGGGTGGAGCTTGGAGTCATTTGCGAGGATGCAAACAAACTCCGATGGTTTCAAAGAGCCGATGAAGCCGCCATTCAGATCATGACGCTGCACAAAGCCAAAGGATTGGAATTCGACTTGGTTTTTCATGCTGATCTTTACGATCATGTGATCCCGACACGTCTGTATCCACCGGGCACATATGGTCAAGTTATTTTTCAAGATGAAATACAATGCCTAAATCTGCATTACGTAGGGATCACTCGTGCGATCAAAGCTTGCGTATTGATGACATCGAGTCTTCGTTTTAACACGCGGGGAGAGGTCAAAAATGGCGCACCATCCCAGTTCATTGGCAGAAATGGAGCAATCGCAATGCCGCTCACTTGGTGAATCTGTACCTGAGTTGGCATTCTAATACACAGTGTCGTGGTTTCGGTCGAAATAGTATTTGGGGTTAGACATGCTACCTGAAAATATTGAGCTGATTCGGCAGTCGGCGCAACGAGCACTTGGGATGGTTAAAGCTGCCGATTGCAATACTAGCGCTGACAAGCACTTTTTGCTTAGCCGCAAAAAGGTGGTTACGAAGCGAAAGCTACCCACTTACTATTTGGTTTATTTCTTACTAGTGGATTTGCTGGGGTTCAAAAATCTTGGCCGATTTGAAAAGATAGATTGGTCAATTCCCATTGATTTTAATGGCAAAGCATTCTTGCTTGAGCATGGAAAGTTTGGGCTTGGTCTTTATGCTCATGACCCGGAAGGTGAAAGAGTTGCGGCAGAAGAGATTGCGACCCGCGTGCAGAAAGCTGTTAAGGCAGCGACACCCTTTTTTGATTATCTCGCCCGTCAGGCTGTAGAGCGCTCAGAAGTGAACGTAATCAATAATAGCACCCCCCTTTTGTGCCGATTTGAATTTATGAGGGAGACCTATAAATCTAAATGCGCTGAGTTGGTGGCGGAGCGCGAGCTGCACGCTTTGAGAGTTAAGCAAAATAATTTACCGTTGGGCACGTGGATATTTGGAGGTTCACATTTGAATCTCAAGCAAGAAGCGAGTTGGTTAGCGATCTCTGCTATCGAGTCTTTTTTTAGCTGGTCTGAGCACGTCCTGATACATGTAGCAATATTAACTGGCGGCACCACAACAGCTCGCGAAATCGCGGACTTGGCCGCGGCGGATTGGTCGCTAAAATTTAAGGCTGCGTTCGATATAACTCGCGGGGAGGAAAAGGCTTTATTTGATAGTGTGCTTTCCTTGCGACAAGAACTTAGGAACTACATAGCTCATGGCGCTTTTGGAAAAAACGGCGAAGCTTTTTCATTCCACTCCTCGGCGGGTGCCGTTCCGGTATTGCTTCCTGAGAAAATTGGAAGCAAGAAATTCTCCCTTGGTAGCAATCTTGACTTCGATTATGAGTTGGCGTTTGGCGTAGTGGATACGTTTGTCATGCTCCTTTGGTCAGGGAAAAGGGCCCCTGCACAGTCGTACATTCAAGGCAGCAGCTTGCCAGCAATTTTGACATTCTGCGCAGATGGAACTTACTCCCGCGCTATGGCCTCAGTAGAGGAGATGGAACAGCTGGTTGAGTATCTTTCCAACGTTGCTGACCAAGCGGCAAACATGGACTGGTAGTGGTCGCTTGTGGCTGTTAGATGCTTTTTTGAAAGGCAGCTTTGGGTCGATAGCGGTCGCCTGTAAGAGGCTGCTTCAAGAAAATTTGTGCCTCTCTCTGGCTAGTATTCGAAACCGGTGATCTCAGATCTCACTGAAGCATTCAAAATGTCTTCAGCAGCAGAGGTCCTATTGCATAGAAGCAATCAATAGAGCCCAAAAATTCCCGATTCGATTCCATAGAAAGCCATAACTAGCTAATTTTTTTATAGATACCCTTTGAGGTACGTCGAAAAATCCACGAAATTCCAGTCCCGCCAAAATCGGGGCCTCACAGCCAACAACCGTTCGTCTGGTGCCGCACCATACGCAGTATCGAAGAAGGCTCACCGAAAGGTGGACCTTTTTTGTTTGTGCAGAAAACGTGTGATCAGTGGCTAAGTGCCTATTTATTTTCCAGACGTAACCACACGGCCTTTTCAGGTTCCCAGCGAAAATCTCCGAGCGTAGAGTAGCGCCTCTACTCGTGAGGGTGCTCCGTGCTAGCCCAGAAAACTCCCGTTCGTGCGGTCGACGTCGCGGCTTTCATCCTGGAAAAGCAGGGTGAGATGACGGCGATGAAATTGCAGAAGCTCGTTTACTACAGCCAGGCTTGGTCGCTGGTTTGGGACGAAGCGCCGCTCTTTCAGGAACACGTGCAGGCATGGGCGAATGGTCCGGTGGTTCCCGAGCTCTATGCCGCCCATAAAGGCCTTTATAGCGTCTCCCCGGGGCAGATCGCAGGTGGCCCAGCAGCACTGAGCAGTGAGCAAGTCGAAACAGTGGAGGCCGTTCTGAACCACTACGGCGACAAGCATTCGCAATGGCTCAGCGATTTGACCCACGCCGAAGATCCGTGGAAGTTGGCGCGTCAAAAGGCGGGCCTGCCCGATGGAGCTCGCGGAACAACAATCATAACCCTCCCCGCCATGGCCGAGTACTACAGCGCACTGTGAGGAAACCATGGCTAAAGGACAGCCGAAGGTCGCCAAGCATAGAACCGCACTTGCTTCCGACAGGCCGGTGAAGCAGCCGCACTCCAAAGACGCCCAGCCAACCAACTATTTCTCCTGGCGGTTCGGCGGCATAGACAAAGATGGACCTTTCGCGTGGACATCTCTGGACGATCCCGCCGAATACAAGGATGTCATGGAGCGCCTCCATTTCTTTGAAGGCATCAACTCTGCCCGCCTACGCACCCACCTGGTACACCCTCGAACCCCAAAAACGAAAAAACCCGCTTTGGCGGCGGGTTCTGTCGATAACTTTTTAGCTGGTAAACTCAGGTCGTAATCCTGATTTACGTTCATCACTGGGCACGTCAGCAGAAGGCAAATGCTACGACTCGATGAACTTTACTGTCAACACAAATATTTAACACAATGTTTCTTCATCTCAACGCTATATGTTAACGAACCATTCCATTAATTCCAAACCTCAGCGAACGAAATAACCAGATATATTTGATACGGAAATCCTTCCCGCAGCTATTCCAAAAAATATTATTATCTGCCCGCTCTCAGTGCTGACACTCAATGAGGCGACCGGATCCCGCTCCGATTTCAAGCCCCACTTCCACGGGCTCGTAATCCGTGCCGGACTCGCGCAGTGGGTTACCCGCCCGGCCGCTTCACTGGGCATGTCAGCAGACTGTCCGAAGGCATGCGTGTTCCGGTAAGCACGCTGGAGGCTTGGCCACCGCTAAGGAGGCCAAGGTATGTGGAAGGTAATCCGAAACGTACTGAGCTTCTTGTGGTTAGCAAACCGTGCTTTTCAAGCATGGAACTACCTGCGAGACAGCATTGACGACATGCTGTAAATAAGCGTTGGGTCCACCTCGGCTGCCGGCCGAGGCGGACTCTTTGAATATCGTTATTGTGCAGCGCACAATCACATGCCGCCAAACCTAGCGTCATACGATATTAACTATGCGAATGGTTTAATCACGCGCCAAAGCCCGTGGTTACGCAATAATGCGTCGCCACAAACATATTACTAAATGCGGAAAAATCACCCAGCCAAACTACCCTATTCAGAAACGTTCACTACGATAATCGCTTAGTTCCACTGGCTCACATAGATTCCCAATTCAAAACCCATGCGCCCATTTTCACATAGCGCGGGTTGACCAAGATCGTGCGGTATCCCCAATTTGTGCCGCTCCTTTAGCGGACGCGCATCGAAATCGAGGCTATAGGTCTTCCAGTGAAACCTTGACCCGTTGGGGATTAGCCAGCCGCTCGCGCACTGTCGCGACCAAGGCTTCATCGTCCTCGGTCATCAGGACAGGCTTGAAGGGTAGCTGGCCACGCTCCGCTACGTACTGCAAAGCTTGGCGCATCAGTTCAGAAGGGGTCACTCCGAGTTTTTCCAGCTCTTGGTAAGCACGAGCTTTCAGGTCGTCGTCAATACGGATATTGATAGATGCCATGGGACGGACCTTAATGTAATGACAATCGTCATTACATTGAGGAAAAAACCGCGTTTGGGCAAGCCTGCAAACTGTTGTTTTTTACACAATTCACAGGGCTGAGGTGCTGCATCTGTCTGCGTCGATGAATGCCCCCTGCGGGCTGTAAAGGCGCCCTATGCACCATGTTGGACCTGACCTTTGTCAGCGGTCAGCAATTTGCATTGGGCATGAGCGATGACCTGAAGGCTCGCCGCGGGCTGAAACCTCTCGCCAACGAGCAGGCTTTTCGGACCGCCAAATTGGGCGATGCAGGCTGGACGGTGGAGTGGCCAGATCTAAACATCCAGATCGGCGCCGACACCGTCTTTCTGGAGGCGCTAGTCCAAGCAGCGCCTGACGACCATACATGGACCTCCGCTAACCTGCCCCCCCTAACTCATGAAGTACAGCGCGAATCCAGCCCCCCCACAACCACCGCCATCACCCGCGCCCTCTCCTCGCGTGACAGCCGATGAAACGCCACCAGCAAGCGCGCCTCATCATCATCCTCGCTATAAAAGTAAGCAGCAGGCAGCTTCAGCACCTGAGCAATCTGCAGCACCGTAGCCGGGTTCGGCGCATGCTTGTCCTTTTCATACTGGTTCATTCGCGCGCTGGCCGACGCTGGCTCGATCCCCGCCTCTATCCCCAGTTGCTGCTGTGAGATCCCCGCAGCCTTCCGGGCTTCCTTCAACCGCTTACTGAACGTGCTCATTTTTTAGCCACTAAAAGGCTAAGAGATTCTTAGATTCGCGTTGACCATGTACTAAGACTTACTTAGTATTCGGCTGAATCTGTGCTTTCTTTACTGGGGCACTCCTGCGCAGCGAAAAGGGACGGCTGCGATCGACGCTGTTAGGACGAGGAGCGTGGCGGGGTCATGCCGGGCTTTCGCAAGGATTAGCTGCTGTGAATATCGAAAAGTACGTGCGTGATTTCCAATACGAGCTGCAACGTTTCATCGTATCGGGGGAGCCAGTGGGCGTTGAAATGCTGAAAGAGTGGCAATCCATGCATGGGATTTTGCTGACCTCTCTGGAGGGGCTACGAGGGGCTGTGCAGGGTGTTGCGGATGTTCATGACGGGATGGCGTTGATGGCTAGGCTGTTGGATTCTGCACACACTGAGCGACTGAATGCTGATCAGGTTAGATGCCTGATCGAACCATTGCGGGAGCGGCTGTGGGTAACCGTGGAGGACGCCCGGGAGTCGTTTTGAGCTCGTAGAGGGCTGTGGATAACTGGCTTCCTCGCAGTTGTTTGAGTGTGTTATGCAGGTTGTGGATAAGGGCATGGCCCGGGCTGTGGGTAATTTTGCTCACAGCTCAAAAGCCCCTTAAACCGGAACATAAATAAGTTACCCACATGTATAAATTTCTGATTTACATAGTTTTTATGGATGTGAGCACTATGGCTTTGCGTAGGAAACGTGCCGTTTGTGGACGACTGGGTTACCGGTATTGTAGGTGGGAATCTGTTCTTGCTATATGCCCTACCACCATGCATCGGTGGCCTGTGGAAATCTCGTCTCAGGTCCGGGATGGCATCGAAAAGCTCGCTAGCCAGGCGGCTCCCACAATTGCCTTGCGGTGGGCCGCCAGGGGACATGGCTTGAACTGGTGATGGTTTACATCAGATACGGCGGCGCCTGGGGCCCGGCCAGCTCCACTGCCACAAGGGATAGTGAGCTGCTGGAGTCCAGCGAAGCTTGGCAGGATAGCTGGGACACCGTGCCGTCTGCTTCCCGAGCTTGCGCCCGGTCCTACAAGGCGGCATTTATCCACACTGGCTTTTGCGGGCGCGGGGTTGTGGTCACGCTTTCAGCCTCCGCCGCAGGCGGATCAGCGCCCAGGCCATTCGCCACAGGTGCCAGGCAATGGCGACGCCCACCAGCACGACCAGGCTGAAGGCGGTACGCGCCGAGTCCAGTGGGGCGTAGGCCGCAAGCCCTGTCTGCTGCAGTGCCTTGGCACCGCTCCAGAGCATGTCCACCATGTGCGGCAGGAAGACTATCGCGGCCATGCACGCCAGTGGCAGACAACGGGTGAACAAGATTCGGTCTACCTTGGCCAATGCCTGTTTCTTGTCGAGCACCGGTACCGCGACCCGGGTCGCTCTGCTGATGCCCTGGGACCAGAACCCGTAGAGAACTGCCACCAGCGCCATCAGCAGGTTCGCCGCCGGCAGGTCATCGACCATCATGGGGTGACCTCCTTGCAGGGGGTTGGACGGTTTCGCCATTGGCGGCGTTGGTCTGCTCTTGCGGGGTCAAGGCAAGGTTGGAAGGGTTGGGCATTCATATTTCCCGTGTGGGCCATGGTTTGCTGCGCGAGCCCAGGCTTCTGGGCCCGCGACCACCATGGTCGAACAGGGCGTGACGAATTGCTGTAGGAAACATCTGAAAATGCAGCTCTGCGCGTAGGCGTGTTCATGCCTTCAGCTTGCGCCACAGGCCCACCAGCTTCGCGGTCATGCGCCACAGGTGCGCGGCCATGGCGCCTGCCACTATTACCACCAGGCAGAAGGCGGTGCGCGCGGGGTTATACAGGCTGTAAGCCTGAAGCCCAGCGTCGTGCAGCACGGTCACGGCGTGCCATATGACGCCGACCATCACCGGTAGAAACACCAGGACCACCAAGGTCGCCATGCAGGCCAGCGGCAGGCAACGGGCGAACAAGGCTGCCTGCACGATCGCCAATTCGTCATGCCGATCGTGCCGCGGCACGGTAACCCGAGTGGCACAGCTGATCTCCTGGTACCAGGCGCCGTAGAGAATCGCTACGACGGCCATCAGCAGGCTCGCTGCCGATATCGCGTCCCCCATCACGGCACGTACGCCACTGGCGTTGCTCCCAGTTGGGTGCACAGGTGGTCATAGGAGGACTTGAGGATTTCGTAGGTGGCGACGCTGCCGCGCTTTTTGGCGATGGAGGGGAGTGTGCCGTCGATGGCCGCGAGTTTCTTGTTCAGCTCTTCGATGACGTTGACGCTGTTCATGGTTACCAGGAAAGGGCCGGTGACGGCTTCGGCGGTGGCGCCTTCGAGCACATCCTTGAGGGTCTGGTCGATGGCGTCGCGCAGCAGGTATTGGTATTTGGAGATGATGGAGCGCAGCAGGCCGCGGCTTTCGGTGGCGGTGGTCTGGAAGATCTTGCTGATGGTCTGCTCGTCAGGAATATGGCCGGCGAAGACGGTTTCCACCAGCAGGAACAGGCGGTACTCATGGATATCGGTGCCGCGCTTGAGGGCCTTTTGCCCGCGCATCATGGCCAGGTATTCGCGCAGTGCGGCTTTGCCGTAGTCGCCCAGGGCTGCGGGGACGTTGCCGGTCGGGCAGCCGATGATCTGGGCGATTTCGGCGATCTCTTGAGGGGTCAAGGTAAGGTCGAAGGTGATTTGCATCCAGTACTCCCAGGGGTATTGCAGGGTTGTGGAGTTGCGCCTGGCCCCAGGATTTGGGCGGCGCCTGTGCGGGATTGGGTCCGCTGGAAGGGATATTCGGGTGGGGTGGGGCTGATTGCTGTAGGAAATTTCCCAAGGTAGAGGATGGGAATGTGGGGGCTTCTTCCCGAGCTTCGCCCGGTCCCACAGGGTTGCCTGGGTAAGAGGGGCTATTCGGCTACTACGCGGTTTCGGCCACCCGCTTTCGCCCGGTATAGCGCCCTGTCACTGCGGCCAAGCGCCGCCTCTGCATTGTCATCACCCTCGCGCAGGTCGCTTACGCCGATGCTGACCGTCAGGCCGATGACCCGGCCGCCATGCATCAGCGGGGTTACCGCGAGCATTTCCTGCAACCGCATGGCGAAGGCGCAGGCTTCGCGGCTGTCAGTGCCGCGCAGCAGTACGGCGAATTCCTCGCCGCCAATGCGGCCCGCCGCGTCGGTCTTGCGCAATTGGGCAATGAGGATGCCAGCGAAGTGCTTGAGTGCCAGGTCGCCGGTGGCGTGGCCCCAGCGGTCGTTGATGTGCTTGAAGTGGTCCAGATCGAGCATCAGCACGCACGCCCGGCTTCGCTGGGCACCCAGCTGTTGCATGAAATGCCGGCGGTTGGGCAGTTGGGTGAGGAAGTCCATGCTGGCATGGGCCTGCAGGTCGGCTTCCAGGCGTTTGCGCTCGGTGATGTCGGTGGTGGTGCCGATCATGCGCAGCGGGTTGCCCTGGGCGTCGCGGGTGACGACCCGGCCGCGGCTGTTGATCCATTTGTAGCTGCCGTCCTTGCAGCGTACGCGGTGCTCTACCTCGTAGGCGCTGGTGCGCTGCTGGAAGTGCGCCTGAATGGTGGCTTGTACGAAGGGCAGATCTTCGGGGTGGACGCGCTTGTAGCTGTCCTTGAGTTGAGGGGTGAGCTCGTGGGGTTCGTAGCCCAGCAGGGCTTTCCAGCCGGCGGAGTAGTGAATCGTGTCGTTCAGTACGTCGCGGTCCCACACGCCGGTGCCACTGTTGTCGATGGCCAGGGCAAGACGGTTCTGGCTTTCGCGCAGTTCGGCCAACTGTTGCAGCAAAGCCTGTTCGCGCTGCTCGGCCTGAAGAAGGCGGCGGGCCAGTTCATGCAGCACCTGGCGTTCGTCACCTGCCAAGTCTGGCTTGGGGGGCTGTTCGGAGTCAGCGTCCACGCTCGTCACCCTGAATAAAGGCCTGTAGCCATCATGGCACAGGTTCGTAGGGGGCAACCGCCTGTCCGACGGGGCGTGGTGCCCCTGCCGTGCAGGGAGAGTGCTAAAGTCCCGCCCATCAACCGCAAGAGGCTTACCCCGTGGCAAACAAATCCTACATCCAGAGCTCCCTTTCCGCCGGCGAACAGATCGAGGCCGTGTTCAAGCTGCATTGGCTGAACTGGGTACATGTGTGGCTGTGGGTGCTGCTGGCGGTGGTGACCGTGGGCATTCTGTCGCCGGTGGCCATCTACAAGTGGCTGAGCCTGCGCTGCCAGGAGAACGGTGTGACCAACAAGCGGGTTATCCACAAGCGCGGCATCATCAGCCGTACCACCGAGGAAATGAAGCTATCGTCCATCGAGACGGTGGACCTGGACCAGAGTGTGATGGGGCGCTTGCTGGGCTTCGGTACGGTGCGCATCACCGGGCGCGGGATCAGTGACCTGGTGCTCAAGGGCATCGATGACCCGCTGCAGGTGAAGCGCCAGATCGAGGGGGTCAGCAACCCATTGCGCTAAGGCGCCGTGGCGCGGCGGTGGACGTGCAACTGGTCGTACCCTGCCCGCTCTCTGTACTATGAACGCCGTCTATCGCGCCTTGCTGCGTCAAACCCTTGTCCATCTATTGGGTAACTGATCATGAAGCGTCTGCTTTCGCTGTTGTGTGTACTGGCTGGTTTACATCTTTCCATCGCGGCGGCCGATGCGCCGTCCGCCCAGCAAACCACCCAGGCGTTCTACGCCTGGTACCTCAAGCGCCTGAACGACGACAAGGTGCCCCTGAATGACAACCCCCAGCAAATGCAGCAGTACGTGGCCGACAGCCTGATCAAGGCGATCGACAAGCAGGCCAAGAGCGAGGACGGGCTGGATGAGGACTACTTCATCAAGTCCCAGGACATTGATGACAGCTGGCTGACGCACATCCAGGTCACCGAAACCGCCACCAAGGGCGCCACCGCACAGGAAAACGTGGTGCTGGGCACCACGCAAGACAACAGCCAGGTATTGAACGTGACCTTGGGCAAGGATAAGGACGCCTGGAAGATCACCGCGGTAGAAGTGGTGCCGACCGAGCAGTAAACGCCCCGTAGCGGACCCGGCCGCGCCCAAGCCACCGCGCGGCCCCAGGCACACCGCCTGAAGCCTGTCGGCACTCAGTTCTGATCTTCGATCTGGTAGTGCTTGAACGATTTCACCAGCGCGTCGAAGGCCTGTTCGTCGGCCTGCTGGTTCGCCGCATCGGTCTTCAATCGCAAGGTGTAGTTGATGCCGGAATCCGCCCCGGTGTTGCGGTATTCAACGATGGAGCGGTACAGGTAGACGCTGTCCTTCCATTGCGCTTGCTCGGCAGGCTGCGAATCCAGCACCACGGCCTGGCGCTGCACGCTGGCGGGGTCCACGTCCGATAGCTCGCTGTCCATCAGCGCCTTGGTGCTGCCCAGCTCCGCGGCATCGTAACTGGCGTTGACCGCCATCTCGCGGTCTCCTCCCAGGGGGATGAGCACACCATCGTCGGTGCCATTGCCCTGGTACACATCGGCCACCCCTGGCATCACGCCAAACCCGAACACCACATTCTGATACTGCGTTCGGCCATCATTCTTGATGAATCCGTCTACCCTTTCCTGTTCCGCTGCACTCAAGGCAGGTACGTCTTGCGCGCCCACACTGATAGCGGCAGTCAACAGCAGGCCAGTGGCAACGGCCAGGCGGGTGGCCCAGGCAGGGAGGAATCGCGACATGAGAAGTAACGTCCTGTAATGGAAAGCTGCCGATAGTAACTCAAGGCTCACGGAACAAAACCTGGCTGCCGCAACCTAAAGGCCTTGCACGAACATCTTGTTCAAATGGATACAGTCCAGTTGGCCCCCAAGGCGCATGCCGCGGGCTTCAAGGAATATCGGTAATCATGACCGAACCATCGTCCGCCCAGGATAGCCCCGCCCGGCCAAACGCCCCCCTGGTCAGCATCGTCGCGCCTTGCTACAACGCGCAGCAGTACCTGGAAAGCTCGCTGCAAAGCATTTTTGCTCAGGACTACCCCAATTTCGAAGTCATCATCGTCGACGATGGTTCCACCGACGCTAGCCTGGAGATGCTCCAGGCCTTGCGCCAGACCTACGATTTCCAGCTCTACAGCCAGCCCAACCAGGGCGTCAGCGCCGCGCTGAACCATGGCCTGCGCCACGCCCGTGGCGTGTACGTGGCCACACCGGACCTGGATGACATCATGCTGCCCGAATCGGTGAGGGTGCGCGCCGACTACCTGGACAAGCACCCCGAGGTGGGCTGCGTGGGTGCGCTGATCATCTACATGGACCGCCACGGCAACGAGATCAAGCAGCAGCGGCCCCGGGGCCTGCGCCGCCTGAAGCTGGACGAAATCGTCAGTGGTGCCATTGTGATGGGCGCACCAGTGTCGCTGTACCGCATGGACGCGCTGCAGAAAGCCGGCTTCTACGACCCGGCGATCAAGGTTCAGGACCTGCAGATCACCCTGCGCGTCGCCAGCCACGGCTACGAGGTGCACCAGTTGCCCCTGCACGTGACTCGTTACCGCCGCCATCCGCAGAATCTCTCGCGGCGCTACCGCACACTGCTGGAGGCCGACCTGCTGGCGCTGGCACCCTTCCAGGCCCATCCGGGCTACCCACTGGGGCGGGCGGTCACGATCAACAAGGCGTTGAAGTACGCGGTGAAGGCAGACAAGAAAGAGGCATGGCGCCTGTTGCGCTCCATTCCGCTGCGCTACTGGAACGCGGTGACGTTGCGGCGGCTCAAGAGCTTGCTGCTGAGCCGCCGCAAACCACGCTGAACACCGAATGAGACAACGATGAACCTGTTCGAAAAACTCAGAACAAGAAAACAGCTCAAGCAGCTGCGCAAACTGGAAAAACTGCAGCGCGGCCAGGCGAAGTTGCAGTTGCGCTACCCGAAGTATGAGATCGGCGCGGCCAGTTACGGCAAGCCGGAGGTAGTCGAGTTCGGCGACGACACCACGTTCTCGGTAGGCGCCTACTCGTCCATCGCCGAAGAGGTCACAGTGCTGTTGGGCGGTGGCCACCGCACCGATTGGGTCACTTGCTTCCCCTTCCCGGCCTTCGTCGATGGGCTGGAGGACGCTGGCGATTACAAACCCACCAAGGGCGACGTGGTTATCGGCAGCGATTGCTGGATTTGCCGTGGGGTGATGATTCTTTCCGGCGTGACCATCGGCCATGGCGCCGTGGTTGGCGCGGGCGCTGTGGTCACACGCGATGTACCGCCTTATGCGGTAGTGGGTGGCAACCCGTGCCGGTTCATCCGCTGGCGGTTCGAGGAAGACGTGCGTGAACGCCTGCTGGCCAGCGCCTGGTGGGACTGGCCGTACGAGGAAGTCAAAGCCGCGGCCCGGTACCTGTGCAGCAATGATATCGAAGCCTTTCTGGCATTGGCCGAGGCCAGAAACAGCAAGCCCCGCTGAAAGCGGGGCTTGCTGTTATTACGCTGTGGCCGACAGGATCAGAAAATATTGATCGGGTAGTCGACGAACACGCGTACTTCGTTACCGCTCACGTTGTAAGCGCTGACATTGTCGGACACACGCAGGATAGAGCTGCGTACGCGCACGGTCAGGTCTTTGACCGGGCCTTGCTGAACCACGTACTGGAACTGGTTGAAGATTTCGCGCTCGGTACCGCCGGTTTCGTCGCCTGCGGTGATGTTGTCACCGCGCACGTACGCCACCTTGTAGGTCAGGCCAGGGATGCCGTAGGCACCGAAGTCCAGGCCGTAGGCCAACTGCCAGGAACGCTCGTCCTGACCGTTGAAGTCCGACCAGTAGGAGTTGGTCAGGTAGATGGAAGTACCACCGTCACCCACGCCACCCTTGCGCTGGTAGCCACCGTAGTTGTAACCGGTGCTGCCGGTGCTGCGCTGGTGCGCGACCATGAACGAGTGCGGGCCCACGGCGTAGGTGGCCGCCAGGCTCCAGATGGTGTTGGAGCTGCCATCGAGCTCGGCCTTGGTGACCTGCTTCTGGTCCAGTTCGCTCTTGTAACCGTTGAAATCAAACGTCAGCGACTGGTCTTTCTGCAGCGGCAATACGTAGGTCGCGCCCAGGTATTGCTTCTTGCCAACGTTTTCGATGGTGGTGCCATACAGCGACGCTTTGAACTGGTCGTTGAAGGCATAGCTGCCGCCATAAACGTTCAGGCTCTTCAGCTCGCCGCTGTCACGACCTTCGGCGCTCTTCTGCGCTTCTTCGGTGAAGTGACCGACGTTCAGTTCCAGGCCCTTGATCTCTTTCGAGGTGATCAGGGTACCGGTGTAGCTTTCCGGCAACAGGCGGCTGTTGTCGTAGCTCAGTATCGGCAGCGACGGCATCTGGTCACCGTACTTGAGCACGGTGTTGGAAAAGCGGAACTTGACCGCCGCGCCCGCGCGAGCCAGGTCGCTTGCCGGCTTGCCGTCGTCGCCCTGACGGAAGAAGTCGATACCACCGGCACCGCTGCGGCTGGCTTTCTGGTCCAGGTTCTTGGCGTACAGGCCGAAGGCGTCAACACCGACGCCTACAGTGCCTTGAGTGAAACCGGAGGTGAAGGTGCCGATGAAGGCCTGGCCCCACTCGGCCTTGTCCTTGTTGCCGTCTTTGTAATCGCGATTGATGTAGGCGTTGCGCGCCAGCACCGACAGGTGGCTGTCTTCGACAAAGCCTTTGGCATCGTCTTGATCGCTTGCGAAGGCTTGGGTTGCGCTCATCAAGCCCAGAGCGATCAGACCGATACGGTTATTCAACATCTTGTTTTCCTTATTGCTGGTTAAGACGCCGCCCAGCCGTTTCCCCGACGTTAAACGCAAAGGCCCGCGTGCAAGAATGCAACGCGGGCCTTATCGAATACTGGACAGATGGCGGATAGCCACAGGCGTTGGGCGGAATCCTAGCGGCGGCCCGGCCAAGGTGTCAATTTACAAGGAGTTCGCAGCTTATAACCAAAAGCGCGCAGGCATTGGCGGGGGATGGAAGGAGGCTCCATGCCTCTGGGGGACGCGGCGTCGTGACCGCTGCTGCTAGTGGTTAAACGAACCCAGCAAGGCCTCCAGTTCAGCCTGCGTGAGCAACCCCGCAGGGTAGCGCTCGGCAAGCGCCTGGACTGGGTCAGGGGCTTGGATCTTGATACTGCCGTTGCATTTCAGCCATTGCGCCAGCCGCTGCAGGGATTCGGCAGGGACGGCGGATGGGTGCGAAGCCGGCTCACTCATTACGTTCATGTAGACACCTGTTTTCCCGGTTTCGTGAGCGGCAAAGTTACCCACGCTTTATGACAGTACGACTGACACGTACCGCCCTTTAAGCCACCGGTTACGATACAAAACCTGTGCCACGGTATAGCAGAATGTCCGAACTGGTACAAAAAACCCGCCAGATGACGGGTTCTTCATTTGACTCCTGGATCAGGCCTTCGTGGGCGCCGGTTGCTGCTGGGTCAGGCAGTGAATGTTGCCACCGCCCAGGAGCATCTCGCGGCCAGGAATCATGATCACTTCATGATCGGGGAAGATGCGCTGCAAAATTGCCTTGGCTTCGGCATCTTTCGGGTCGTTGAAGCTTGGGGCAATGATGCCGCCGTTGACGATCAGGAAGTTCACGTACGAACCGGCCAGGCGTACGGAGGGGTTGCGCTCCTGACTGCCGGCTACCAGATCGACCCCCGCGCATTCGTCTTCAGTTGCATACAAAGGTCCGGGAATGGGCATCTTGTGCACCACGATGGTGCGACCGCGAGCGTCCTGTGTGTTCTCCAATACATTCAACGCCGCACGGCACCGACTGTAGTTGGGGTCATTGGAATCATCTGTCCAGGCCAGTAACACTTCGCCTGGGCGAACGTAACAGCAGAAGTTGTCGACGTGGCCGTCGGTTTCGTCGTTGAACAGGCCATCTGGCAGCCAGATGATCTTGTCCACGGCCAGGTGGTCGCTCAATACCGCTTCGATCTGCTCGCGGGTCAGGTGCGGGTTGCGGTTGCGGTTGAGCAGGCATTCCTCGGTGGTCACCAGCGTGCCTTCGCCGTCGACGTGAATGGAACCGCCTTCAAGCACGAAGCCTTCGGTGTGGTAGCGCGCGCAGCGTTCGATTTCCAGCACCTTGCTGGCCAGTTGCTCGTCACGGTTCCACGGTGCATACAGGCCACCGTCGAAGCCGCCCCAGGCATTGAAGCCCCAGTCAACGCCACGTACCTCGCCCTGGCCGTTGATGACGAAGGTCGGGCCGGTATCACGTACCCATGCATCGTCATTGCTGATTTCCACCACGCGGATGTTCGGGGCATCCAGGCGCGCGCGGGCGTTGTCGTACTGGGCAGCGGAAACGCCAACGGTCACCGGCTGGAAGCGCGCGATGGCCTTGGCCAATGTCACGTGGTCGGCCTGCACGGGCTTGCCGCCCAGGCGCCAGTTGTCGGGGCGCTCTGGCCACACCAGCCACACCTGGGTTTGCGGAGCCCATTCGGCGGGCATGTGAAAGCCGTCGGCGCGCGGGGTAGTTGTCAAAGTGGTCATGGTTGTTCAGGACTCCAGGGAACCATCGAGAGTTTTAAGTGCACCATACAGGTTCGGGCGACGGTCACGGAAGGTGCCCCAGGCGCTGCGTACATGCTCCAGCTTGTCGAGGTCAAAGCTGTGCACCAGCACGCCTTCCTGGGTTTCGTTCAACTCCTGGACCTTTTCACCGAACGGGTTGGCAATGAAGGAACTGCCGTAAAAAGTGATGTCGTAACCGTCCTGCGCCTCGGTGCCGATGCGGTTACTGGCTACCAGCGGCATCAGGTTGGCACCGGCGTGGCCTTGCTGCACACGCTGCCAGTGGTCGCGCGAACTGATGCTCTTGTCATGGGGCTCGCTGCCGATGGCGGTCGGGTAGAAGAGTATTTCCGCGCCTTGCAGCGCCATGCTGCGGGCGCATTCGGGGAACCACTGGTCCCAGCAGATACCCACGCCGATTTTCGCGTAGCGGGTCTGCCATACCTTGAAGCCGGTATCACCCGGGTTGAAGTAGTACTTTTCGTGGTAGCCGGGGCCGTCAGGGATGTGGCTCTTGCGGTAGACGCCCAGGTTGCGGCCATCCGCGTCGATGATGGCGATACTGTTGAAGCGTGCCCGCCCTGCCAGTTCGAAATAGCTGATGGGCAGTACCACCTGCAGCTCGCGGGCGATGGCCTGGAAATGCTCGATGGCCGCATTGGTCTCGGTAGGCGTCGCCAACTGCAGGTAGTCCGGGTTCGGCTTCTGGCAGAAGTAGGGGGTTTCGAACAGTTCCTGAATCAGGATGATCTGCGCGCCCTTGGCAGCAGCTTCGCGCACCAGCCTCTCGGCGGTGGCCAGGTTGGCTTGGCGATCCCAGGAACAGGCCATCTGGGTGGCGGCGACGGTGACGATACGGCTCATGAACAATCTCCTCAGCAAGAAAGACCGATAAATATCTGGAACACGTTATAGCCGATATTTATCTGCCCCGGAAGTGGAGCCGTGCCGAAAACACAAACAGATATTGGCACAATCTTGCCAGTAAGCCTTTACGACTTCAAAGCTTGCTGGCAAAAAAGCGCCTATAGAGGGGTGAATTTTACCGATAATAATCTGCTTCAGAGATCTTCTGAGAGGACCTTGTCCACGCAGTCGACGAAGAAGTCCACGCTCTGGCGCGTGGTCACCATGGGCGGCTTGATCTTGAGGATGTTCAGGTAGTCCCCCGTTGGCTGCATGAAGATACCCAGCTCACGCAGGCGCTCGCACAGCAGGGCAGTTTCTTCCGTGGCGGGTTCCAGGGTCTCGCGGTTGCGCACCAGCTCCACCCCCAGGTAAAAGCCCGAACCATGCACCGCCCCCACCAGTGGGTGCCGGTTTGCCAACGCTTGTAGCCGTGCCGTGAAATGCCCGCCCACTTCGCGGGCGTTCTCCCACAGCCCCTCTTCGGCCATCACGTCCAGCACCGCCAGGCCGATCTGGCAACTGACTGGGCTGCCGCCCGCCGACGAAAAGAAGTAGCCCTCGGCTTCGAGCGCCTCGGCAATCTCGCGGCGGGTAATGACCGCACCCAGGGGCTGGCCGTTGCCCATGCCCTTGGCCATGGTGATGATGTCGGGCACCACGCCTTGTTCTTCGAAACCCCAGAAGTACTCACCGAGGCGGCCATACCCCACCTGTACTTCGTCGGCGATGCAGACACCGCCCAGCGCGCGCACCTTGGCATACACCTGCTGCAGGTAACCTGGCGGCAACGCGATTCCGCCCGCGTTGCCGTACACCGGCTCACAGATGAAGCCAGCCACTTGGCGGTGCTGCGCCGTGAGGCGTGCCAGGGTTTGCTCGACGTTTTGCACATAGCCCGCTGTACTGCCCGGGCCCCGGAAGGCGCCCCGGTAGCTATTGGGTGCCGTGACCGGGTGCACCCAGTCGGGCCGCGTGCTCAGGGCTTGGGGGTTGTCGGCGATGGAGGTGGAGATAGCATCGGTGGCTACCGACCAACCATGGTAAGCCTCGAGCACGCTGAGCATGTCGCGCCCGCCGCTGGCGGCCCACGCCAGGCGAATGGCCAGGTCATTGGCCTCGGTACCGCTATTGACCAGGAAGACCCGGTCGAAGCCGGCCGGCGCCAGGGCCAGCAAGCGCTCGCAGTATTCGGCGATGGCGGCGTAATGAAACCGCGAATTGGTGTTGAGCAGCGACCACTGGCGCGCTGCCACGGCCGCCATGCGCGGGTGGCCGTGGCCCAGCACCGCGACGTTGTTGAGCATGTCCAGGTAGGACCGGCCCTGCAGGTCGATCAAGTGGTTGCGCCAGCCACGCTCTACCTGCGGCGGGGCCTGATAATAATGCTTCTGCGAACGGGCAAAGCTGGCATCGCGGCGCGCCAGCAAGGCCTGCGGGTCGGCCAGCGGCGGCGCATCGCAATCGAACCCCAGCAGCGCACGCGGCGACGGGCACAGCGCCAGCCACGCCGATGCCCGTGAGGGCGTGGCGAACAGTGGCGGGCTGACCTCATCGGCACGGCACAACTGCACCACAATAGTGCCATTGCCTGCACCCAGAGGCTGCCCGGCCGCGAGCGGGGTGTCCGCAGCCAGCTCGGTGTCCACACCCCACAGGTGCAGGCTGACGCCTTCGCCTTGCAACCACAGGCCAGCGTCCGCGGTGCGGCGCAGCAAACCGGCGAATGGCGCCTGTACCGGCACACCGGCCGGCACGTTCAACTCGACATGCAGGGCGCAGGTGTCAGGCTCCGTGGCGCAGTCGATGCGCGTGCGCGACAAGCGGTATTGCCCATACAGCGAGCTGCTCTGTGCACAGGCGCCAAGCAGGCGTTCATCGATACCGGGCTGCTGCCAATTGCCATCGACGAAGTGCTCGCTGAGCACGCCCAGGTCCACCGTCCGAAAAGCGCTGGCTGCAAGGCTCGGCAACAAGGGCAGGCATTGCTTGAGGTCCAGCGGCCGCGGGAACTGGCCCGCGGCTTGTTGGACAGCTGCCTCCATGAGGTCGAAGGGCACGGAGGTTGCCGTATCGAATATCTGCCATTCATGGGCGATATTGCCGGCGATATAGGCATTGCCCGGGGCCACGCTCAGTTGCTGTTCACTGCTGAGCACCAGCACCGCCGCCCGCGCCACCACCATGGGCCACAGCGCCAGCGCTTCAGCCTGGGTCAGCGGGTTGCGAGCGTGGCAGGCCTTGACCACCGGCAAAATGGCGAAGGGGTCGCCCTCGGCATGGTGCAGCATTGCCGCGCAGGTCACGCTGAGGTCGGCCACGCGCCAGGTGCGGACCAGGTCACCGAAGTCGATCAGGCCGCTGAGCTGCCAGCGGCGCTGGGCATCGCGATGCCATACGCTGTTGTCATCGGTGATATCCAGGTGCACGGCCTGGCAGGGCAGGTCCTGCGCCACGGCCGCCAAGCGCTCCAGGGCCTGAGCGGCAGCATCGGCCACCTGGCTGCGCCGTTCGGTGTCGGCCAACACGGGCAACAGCTGGGTGATCAGCGCCTGGGCATGGCGCGGGTCCCACTGCAGGACGCGGTTGAGCCCGGGGTGGTCGAAATCGGCCAGGGCACTATCGACGTCCGCGCACAGTCGCCCCATATTTTCCAGCAACCGGGCACTTACGTGAGGCCTGCGGGTCAGAGGCTGACCCTCGATATAATCGAGCAGGCGCAACTGGATGGCCTGCCCGTCGACGTTATCGCTCAACAGGTCCTGGCCATTGGACGCCAGGCGCACGCCCGGCACCGCCAGCCCTTTGCCGGCCAAGTGCCTGAGCGCCGCATGCTGAGCCTGCAATTCGACGGCGGCGTAATCGCCGTGACAGATCTTGAGTACGAAGCGTCCATCACGGGTGTCGACCAGGAAGTTGAGGTCTTGCTGGCTGCCCAAGGGTGTCAATGCCCCGCGCAGCCCATAGTGGGCCTGCACCAGCACCTGTGCCTGGGCGGTACTCACGCAGGGGCTGGGCCGGCCGGACCGGTGGATCAACGTGGCGAGCGACATTGCGGCAACCTCTTGTAGTTTTAAGCTGCCATATATCGCCACTAGGCCTCAAGTTAGGCAAGTTTGTATCCGAAATTATCAATTCACGGTTTTTTGTGACTATTTGTCAAAGAATCGAGCTTGCGCCGGGCAATACTTACCCACAAGCTATGCTCCAACCGCTCACTGTCAGTTTATGGAAGAAGGCAAATCGACATGCGAATCCTGATCACCGGAGGTGCCGGCTTCATTGGCTCGGCCCTCGTTCGCCATCTGATTGAAAATACCGAGCATGAGGTGCTTAACCTCGACAAGCTGACCTACGCGGGCAATCTTGAGTCCCTGACCAGCATTGCCAGCAACAGCCGTTACGAATTTGTCCAGGCCGACATCGTCGACCAGGCCACGGTGAGCGCCGTACTGGCCCGTTTCGAGCCCCATGCCATCATGCACTTGGCGGCCGAGTCCCATGTGGACCGCTCCATCGATGGCCCGTCGGACTTCATCCAGACCAACATCGTTGGCACCTACAGCCTGCTGGAGGCCACGCGCGCCTACTGGGCCAAGCTGCCCGCGGCGGAAAAGGAAGCCTTCCGCTTCCACCACATTTCCACCGACGAAGTGTATGGCGACCTGCACGGCGTGGACGATCTGTTCACCGAAACCACCCCGTACGCTCCCAGCTCGCCCTACTCGGCCAGCAAGGCGGCCTCCGACCACCTGGTCCGCGCCTGGCAGCGTACCTACGGGCTGCCGGTGCTGATCACCAACTGCTCGAACAACTACGGGCCGTTCCACTTCCCGGAGAAGCTCATCCCGCTGGTGATCCTCAATGCCCTGAAAGGCAAGCCGCTGCCGGTGTATGGCGACGGCAAGCAGGTGCGCGACTGGCTGTTCGTGGAAGACCACGCCCGCGCCCTGTTCAAGGTAGTGACCGAAGGCAAGGTGGGCGAGACCTACAACATCGGCGGCCACAACGAGCAGCAGAACATCGAAGTGGTGCGCAGCATCTGCACCCTGCTGGATGAGCTCGCTCCCCAGCACCCGGCTGGCATCAGCCAGTACGCCGACCTGATCACTTTCGTCAAGGACCGCCCGGGCCACGACCTGCGCTACGCCATCGACGCCAGCAAGATCGAACGTGAACTGGGCTGGGTACCGGCGGAAACCTTCCAGAGCGGCCTGCGCAAGACCGTTCAGTGGTACCTGGACAACCAGGAGTGGTGTGGCCGCGTACAAGACGGCAGTTATCAGGGCGAACGCCTGGGCAATAGCGAACCAAAGGATCTGATTGCATGAGCAAGGGCATTGTACTGGCCGGCGGTTCCGGCACCCGTCTGCACCCCATCACCCTGGGTGTTTCCAAGCAGCTGCTGCCTATCTACGACAAGCCGATGATCTACTACCCGATCTCGGTGCTGATGCTGGCGGGCATCCGTGAAATCCTGCTGATCTCCACCCCGGCCGACCTGCCTCAGTACCGTCAGTTGCTGGGCGACGGCAGCCAGTTCGGGGTCAACATCAGCTATGCCGAGCAGCCTTCCCCGGACGGCCTGGCCCAGGCGTTCCTGATCGGCGAGGAGTTCATCGGCGACGACCCGGTGTGCCTGATCCTGGGCGACAACATCTTCCACGGCCAGCACTTCAGCGAACAGCTGCAACGTGCCGCCAGCCAGCCCAAGGGCGCCACCGTGTTCGGCTACTGGGTCAAAGACCCGGAGCGCTTCGGCGTGATCGACTTCGACGAGGACGGCAAGGCCCTGTCCATCGAAGAGAAACCCACCGAGCCCAAGTCCAGCTACGCGGTCACCGGCCTGTATTTCTACGACAATGACGTGGTGAAGATCGCCAGGGACGTCAAGCCATCGCCGCGCGGCGAGTACGAAATCACCGACGTCAACAACGCCTATCTGGAACGCGGCGACCTGCGCGTCGAACGTTTCGGCCGCGGTTTCGCCTGGCTCGATACCGGCACCCATGACAGCCTGATCGAAGCCTCCCAGTACGTGCAGACCATCGAGCACCGTCAGGGCCTGAAAGTCGCCTGCCTGGAAGAGATCGCCTACCAGAACGGCTGGATCGACCGTGAACAACTGCTGGTGCGCGCCAAGGCGTTCGGCAAGACAGGCTATGGCCAGTACCTGTTCAGTATCGCGGGGGAAACCAGATGAATGTGATCGCCAGCGAACTACCTGAAGTGCTCATCATCGAGCCCAAGGTATTTGGTGACGAACGTGGCTTCTTCTACGAGAGCTTCAACGCCAAGGCTTTCGAACAGGCTACCGGCATCACCGACGCCTTCGTTCAGGACAACCATTCACGCTCGCAGAAAGGCGTGCTGCGCGGCCTGCACTACCAGATCGAAAATGCCCAGGGCAAGCTGGTGCGCGTGACCGCTGGCGAAGTCCTGGACATCGCCGTCGATATCCGCCGCAGCTCGCCAACTTTCGGCAAGTGGGTAGGCGTGCGGCTCAGCGCGCAGAACAACCGCCAATTGTGGGTGCCAAAGGGCTTTGCCCATGGCTTTGTGGTGCTCAGCGACTATGCTGAGTTCCTGTACAAGACCACCGACTACTACACCCCTTCCGCCGAGCGCTGCATCCGCTGGGACGACGCGACACTGAACATCAACTGGGAGCTGCAGGATGCGCCCCAGTTGTCGGCGAAGGATCAGCAAGGCAAATCTCTAGAAGAGGCTGACCTGTTCCCATGAGCCAGAAGATCCTCATCAGCGGCCAGTTCGGCCAGGTGTCGCGCGAACTGCAGCAACGCCTTGGCCAGCTTGGCGAGCTGCATGTGTTGGGCCGCGACCAGTTGGACCTGGCGCAGCCCGAGGGCATCCGCGAGGTGGTGCGCACGCTGCGCCCCACCCTGATCATCAACGCTGCCGCGCACACGGCGGTGGACCAGGCGGAAACCGAGGAAGACCTGGCATTCGCCATCAACGCGACGGCCCCCGGCATCTTTGCCGAGGAAGCCGCCGCGCTGGACATTCCCCTGATCCACTACTCCACCGACTACGTGTTCGACGGCCGCAAGGAAGGCGCCTACAACGAGGATGACGAAACCAACCCGCTGGGCGTCTATGGGCGCAGCAAGCTGGAAGGTGAGAAAGCCATTCGTTTCGTCGGTGGCAAGCACCTGATCCTGCGCACCAGCTGGGTGTATTCCCTGCACGGGCGCAACTTTCTGCTGACCATGCAGCGCCTGCTGCAGGAAAAGCCCGAGTTGCGCGTGGTGGCTGACCAGATCGGCGCGCCTACCTGGGCTGGCACCATCGCCGGTACCACCCAGGCACTCGTCGAACACTGGCTCAACGGCCAGGGCGGCCCATGGGGCACCTACCACCTGACCGCCAAGGGTGAAACCTCGTGGTTCGGCTTTGCCCAGGAAATCGGCAAGCACCTGCTGGCCCAGGACAAGCCCTGCGCCACGCTGGAGCCTATCCCTTCCAGCGCCTACCCCACCCCGGCCGTTCGCCCGCTGAACTCGCGCCTGGATTGCAGCCGCCTGGAACAGCAGTGGAACGTGCAACTGCCGAACTGGCGTGAAGCGTTGATCGAGTGCCTGGCACCCCTGGCATGACGCATAATGCGCCGGATACTCTCCGGCGCATTGGCTTCCTACATGACACCCCCACTTCCCCGCCGCCCTCGCTGGCGTAGCCTTGCCTTGCTGGCCCTGTGCCTGGCGCCGCTGCTGTGGCCGTTGCAGCACCTGGCCGAGCGCTACTACCGCAGTGAGCTGGTCAGCCAGAACCGCCAGACCCTCGACCTGTACGTGGCCAACCTGCTGGGCACGCTGCACCGCTATGAGACCTTGCCGCAAATACTCGGTGACCTGCCCGCGCTGCGCAGCACGCTGCAATCACCCAGCGACCCGCAGGTAGTGGACCACGCCAACCGTCTGCTCAAGGACATCTGCGAGCAGACCGGCGCCGAAGTCATGTACCTGCTCGACCCCAGCGGCAATACCCTGGCTGCATCCAATTGGCAGGCCAAGGACAGCTTCGTGGGCCGCAACTTCGCCTTCCGGCCCTATTACAGCGATGCCATCGCCGGCCGCGTAGGGCGCTTCTTCGGCATGGGCACCACCTCGGGCAAGCGCGGTTACTTCTTCGCCGCCGCCGTGCACGAAGGCGCCAAGGTAGTCGGCGCTCTGGTGGTCAAGGTCGACCTGGACCACACCGAGACCCTGTGGGGCAAAACCCCGGAACAACTGGTGCTCACCGACCAGCATGGCGTGGTGATCCTGACATCGCGCCCTGAATGGCGTTTCCGCGCTACCCGGCCACTGACCGACGAAGAACACCAGGCCATCGCCTCGATCCAGCCCTACCCCACCCAAGCCCCTCAACCCCTCAGCCTGGACGAAAAAGCCTGGCTGATGCAGACCCACCTCATCGCCGAAACCGGGTGGAACGCCAGCATCCTTGCGCCTCGCGCGTTGATCGACCGCCCGGTGCGCACGGTAGTGGCGATCGGGGGCGCTGCCTTGCTAGTGGTGATGCTGCTACTGGGCCTGATGATGCAACGGCGGCGCAATTACCTGGACCGTATCGCCTTCGAGGCCAAGGCCCGTCGTGAGCTGGAAATGCGCGTGATGGAGCGCACCAGCGATCTGGAAGCGCTCAACAGCCGCCTCAAGCAGGAAGTACTGGAACGCGAGCAGGCTCAGCAGGAGCTGGTGCGGGTGCAGGACGAAGTGGTGCAGGCGGGCAAGCTGTCGGTGCTCGGCACCATGTCGGCGAGTATCAGCCACGAACTCAACCAGCCACTGGCCGCTATCCGTAGCTATGCAGAGAACGCCGAGGTACTGCTCGACCACCAACGCACCGATGACGCGCGCGGCAACCTCAAGCTGATCGGCGAACTGACCGGGCGCATGGCGTCCATCATCGCCCACCTGCGCGCCTTCGCTCGCCGCGACCGCCACGCCCTGGAAAGCGTTGCCCTGCAGCCCGCCCTGGATGATGCCCTGGCGCTGCTGGCCAAACGGCGCCGGGCCATGGCGGTGGAGCTGTTCCGTGACCTGCCGGATGCCCCCCTGTGGGTGCAGGCCGGGGAAACCCGCCTGCGTCAGGTGCTGAGCAACCTGCTGGCCAACGCCCTTGATGCCTTGACCGAAAAGGCCAATCCGCGTTGCCTGTGGATAAGCGCCGAACAGACGGCCGACGGCGTCGAGTTGCTGATCCGCGACAACGGCCCCGGCTTCACCCGCGAATCCCTGGCCCGTGCCCGCGAGCCCTTCTTCACCACCAAGACCCGTACCCAGGGCCTTGGCCTGGGGCTGGCGATCTGCGATACCCTGATGCGCGCCCTCGGCGGCGAGCTGGTATTGGCCAACCACCCGCAAGGCGGCGCACAGCTGACCGTGCGCCTGCGTAGCGCGCCACCAGGCGTCAACCTTCAACCGCCAGAGGATCCCTCCGCATGACCACGGTTTCCGCCATCGACAGCCAGACACAGGTAGTACTGATCGATGACGACCCTCACCTGCGTCAGGCCCTGAGCCAGACCCTGGACCTGGCCGGCCTGAAAATTCTGCCGCTGGGTGACGCCAATGGCCTGGCCGAGCGTATCGAACGCGACTGGCCTGGCGTGGTGGTCAGCGACATCCGCATGCCAGGGCTGGACGGCCTGGCGTTGCTGCAGCAACTGCATGCTCAGGACAGCGAGCTGCCGGTGTTGCTGATCACCGGCCACGGCGATGTGCCGTTGGCGGTGCAGGCCATGCGCGCTGGCGCCTACGACTTCCTGGAAAAACCCTTTGCCAGCGACGCCCTGCTGGACAGCGTGCGCCGTGCCCTGGCACTGCGCCGCCTGGTCCTGGACAACCGCAGCCTGCGCCTGGCGCTCAGTGACCGTCACGAGTTGAGCGCACGGCTGGTGGGCCAGTCGCCGTCGATCCTGCGCCTGCGCCAGCAGATCGGGGCCTTGGCCGCGACCAAGGCCGACGTGCTGATCCTGGGTGAAACCGGCGCCGGCAAAGAAGTAGTGGCCCGGGCGCTGCATGACCTTTCCAGCCGCCACAACGGCCCCTTCGTGGCCATCAACGCCGGGGCACTGGCCGAGTCGGTGGTGGAAAGCGAGCTGTTCGGCCACGAGCCAGGGGCCTTCACCGGGGCGCAGAAGCGCCGTATCGGCAAGTTCGAATTTGCCAACGGCGGCACGCTGTTTCTCGATGAGATCGAAAGCATGAGCCTGGACGTACAGGTCAAGCTGCTGCGCCTGCTGCAAGAGCGCGTGGTCGAGCGCCTGGGCGGCAACCAGCTGATCCCGCTGGATATCCGCATTATCGCCGCCACCAAGGAAGACCTGCGCCAGGCCGCCGACCAGGGCCGTTTCCGTGCCGACCTCTACTACCGCCTGAACGTCGCCTCGCTGCGCATTCCGCCGCTGCGCGAACGTGGTGAGGATGCCCTTATTCTGTTCGAGCATTTCGCCACCGCCGCCAGCGACCGCCACGGCCTGCTGCCCAACCAGCTGCAACCCGGGGAACGCGCCATGCTGATGCGCCACGGCTGGCCCGGCAATGTGCGTGAACTGCAGAACGCCGCCGAGCGGTTCGCCCTGGGCCTTGACCTGGAGCTTGAGAGCCACGTCACGGCATCACATCAGCCGGCCCCCGTGCCCATGACCGGCAGCCTGAGCGAACAGGTGGAAAGCTTCGAGCGTGCGCTGATTGCCGCGGAAATGGCCAGGCACCACAACTCCATGCGCAGCCTGGCCGAAGCACTGGGCGTCCCGCGCAAGACCCTGCACGATAAACTGCGCAAACACGGCCTGACCTTTGCCGCCGCCGACGAGGGAGATGCCTGAGACCATGAACCAGGATTGCATTGAATTGCAGGCCATCCTGCACCACGACATCCCCCTGACCCGCGACATGGGCCTGACAGTGCGCGACTGGCAGGGCAGCGCCTTGCGCCTGCATCTCCCCCTGGCACCCAACGTCAACCACAAGAGCACCATGTTTGGTGGCAGCCTGTATTGCGGTGCCGTGCTGGCGGGCTGGGGCTGGTTGCACCTGCGCTTGCGCGAGGCGGGCGTCGAGGGCGGGCATATCGTGATTCAGGAAGGGCAGATCAGCTATCCGTTGCCGGTCACCGGGGATGCCGAGGCGGTATGCGAGGCGCCGGATGAGAAGACCTGGAAGCGCTTCGTGGCGATGTGGCAGCGGTATGGGCGGGCGCGGCTGGAGCTCAGGACCTACCTGGTGAACCAGGGAAGCCGTGAGCAGGCTGTTACGTTCACGGGCCAGTACGTTCTGCACCGGTAGCGGTGCGCCGGTCCCACAGGGCCGCATGAGCCTTGTGGAACCCTTGCAGGACCGGGCGAAGCGCGGGAAAACGGCGACGCCTTACTCAGACCCTGGCCAACCGCAACAAGGTCTCACGCCAAGCCGCCTGGGCCGGCAACGCCAGGAAAAACGTATTGAGCAACGACTCCCGTGCCGGGTAAGTAAACGCCTGCCCCTCGATATCCAGGACTTCACCGCCAGCACCCTCCAGCACCCCCTGGGCGGCCGCGGTATCCCATTGCGAGGTGGGCGCCAGCCGCGGGTAGCAATCAGCCGCCCCCTCAGCCAGCAAGCAGAACTTCAACGAGCTGCCAACGCTGGCAAGTGCCAGTTTCCCCTGGCTATCGGCCAACCCAGCCAGCAAACGCTCCTGCTCCGGGCTGGAATGCCGGCGGCTGGCCACCACGGTAAACGCTTCACCTGCTGGCGGCTGATTGCGTACCCGAATTTCTTCCGGCGCCTGGCCGGCCCTGGCACGCCAGGCTCCCAGCCCCGCGCCGCCGTAGTAGCAGCAACCATCGGTAGGCGTGGATACCACCCCGAACACCACGCGGCCCTGGTCGATCAGGGCGATGTTGACGGTGAACTCTTCACTGCCGGAAATGAACTCCTTGGTGCCGTCCAGCGGGTCTACCAGCCACCAGCGGGTCCAGCGCTGGCGCTCGGCCAGGGAGATACCGCAGTCCTCTTCCGACAGAATCGGGATGGTGGCATCCAGGGCCTGCAGGCCCGCGACAATAACGTGGTGCGCGGCCAGGTCGGCGGCAGTCACGGGCGAATCGTCCGCCTTGGAGGTCACCGCCACATCGGCGCGCCAGAACGGCAGGATGGCCTCGCCAGCCTTGTGTGCCAGTTCGATCACGCCCGGCAGCAACGGGTGGGGAAAGGTCATAGGGTAAATGCTCCACGCTGGATCAGCAGGTCACGGGCCAGGTACAGGGCGGCAAGCGCCCGGCCCTCGGAAAATTGCGGGTGGGTGGCCAGGGCCGACAGCTCGCGCAGGTTGACCTTGTCCAGCCCCATGGGCTCGGGCTCGTCACCTTCCAGGCGCTCTTCGTAGAGGTCGGTGGCCAGCACCACCTGGATCTTCTGGCTCATGTAGCCCGGTGACAACGACAGCTCGGTCAAGTGCTCCAGCTGGTGGGCACCGAAACCGGCTTCCTCTTTCAGTTCCCGGTTCGCCGCGGCCAGCACGTCTTCGCCGGGTTCGATCAAACCCTTGGGCAAGGACAGCTCATAGGCATCGGTGCCGCCGCAATACTCTTCGATCAGCACCGCGTGTTCGGCGTCGAGCATGGCCACGATCATCACTGCGCCGTAACCGTTACCGCGCCCCACCAACCGCTCATAGGTGCGCTCCACGCCGTTGGAAAAGCGCAGTTGCACCTCCTCGACCCGGAACAGACGGCTATTGGCTACAATTTCGCGGGCAAGAACGGTGGGTTTCTGGCGCATGGGGCGGCTCCTTGGCGTGAACGGGTTACTATACCGTGGCTTGGCGGCGCAAATGCCATTCTTGTCCACTTACAGCCTGAGAATCTTTGGTATGCAAGCCATAACCTGGCGCGATATAGACACAGTCCTGCTGGACATGGACGGCACCCTGCTGGACCTGCATTACGACAACCATTTCTGGCTGGAGCACCTGCCCCAGCGCTATGCCGAAACCCACGGCGTAAGCCGGGCGATGGCGGAAATGGAGATGCGGCCACTGTTCGAAAAGAACGCCGGCACACTGAACTGGTACTGCCTGGACTTCTGGAGCACCGAGCTGCGCCTGCCAATACGCGACCTGAAGCTGGAAACCGCGCACCTGATCGCCCTGCGCGCCCACGCCGACACCTTTCTAGCCGCCGTGCGCCAGGCCGGCAAGCGGGTGGTCCTGATCACCAATGCCCACCGTGACTCGCTGTCGGTGAAGCTTGAGCGTGTGGCGCTGGCGCCCTATTTCGAACGCTTGATCAGCTCCCATGACTATGGCTTTCCCAAGGAGAGCCAGAACTTCTGGAGCGCGCTGCAGGACGATATCGCCTTCGACCCGGCCCGCACCCTGTTCATCGATGACACCCTGGCCATTCTGCGCAGTGCCCGTACCTTCGGCATCGCCCATCTTCTGGCCGTGCGCGAGCCCGATAGCCGCAAAGGCCCCAAGGACACCGAAGAATTCAGCGCAGTGGACAGCTACCTGGAACTGCTCCAGGGGTTGTGACTGATCGAAGCGGTCTATGACGGCATCGGCACAGGCAACTGGACGGCATACCGGCCAGGGGCATAGGCTTGTGGCAATCTCCACGCCGGTACCGTGCCATGAATACGCCCGCCCTGGATCTCGCCGCGCCCGCGGCCAGCCAGACCTACAGCTACCAGAACCTGGACCAGGGCGACGAAGCCAGCACCGCGCTGGCCGAGGAAGTGGCGTTGGCCATTGCCTACAACGGCATCAGCCAGGCCGTGATGCTGGTCAGCCCCACTGACCTGGAAGACTTTATCGTCGGTTTCAGCATGGGCAGCGGCATCATCGCTTCGGCGGACGAGATCTATGACCTGAAACTCAGCGGCTGTGGCTCGGCCATGCAGGCTGAAGTGGAAATCTCCAGCCGTGCTTTCTGGAACCTCAAGGACCAGCGGCGCCAGTTGGCCGGCACCAGTGGCTGCGGGCTGTGTGGCGTGGAAGCGGTGGAGCAGGCCTTGCCAGAGCTGGACGTGTTGCCTGGCGCGCCGCTGCCGCCCATACAGTGGCTCGATGGCCTGCGCCAGCGTATCAGCCAGTTCCAGCCCCTCGGCCAGCATTGCGGCGCGGTACACGCGGCGGTGTTCATGGACGGGCAAGGCGAACTGCTGATGGGCCGCGAAGACATTGGCCGCCACAATGCCCTGGACAAGCTGATCGGCGGCCTTGTTCGCCAACAGATCAATACCCGGGGTGGGGTGGCGATCGTCACTAGCCGTTGCAGCCTGGAGCTGATCCAGAAGGTGCTGCGCGCCGGCATTCAGACCCTGGTCAGCCTGTCGTCGCCCACGGGGTTGGCGCTGCAGTGGGCGCGGCGGCACAACTTGAACCTGATTCATCTTCCGCAGAAAAACGGGCCGCGTGTGTACAGCGCTTCCACAGTGCTCGGGAGCTGATTTTCTTCAGCTTCTTCATGTGGAAAAAGCCTGCGAAAAAGGCCTTTTCATTGCTGAAAAGGCCTTCCCGAAGTACATCTGACCGAGCAAAACTCATAAAGTTTCATCTTGAAAACAATGAGTTATCGAATTGTGTACAAGTCGTGTTATTCGTCGGTTTTTCATTGTCAGCCATGTTACAGAGCCTCAGGATCGCGCCGTCATTCCACTGAGACTTTGTCTATGAAGTACACCTCGATTCTCTTGTTGTCCCTGAGCCTGGTCAGCGGCTTCGCGTCGGCTGGCGGCACTGCAGAAGCAGGTATCGGCGGCGCATTGGGTGGGGTACTGGGCGCAGCGGTCGGCCAGCAGCTGGGCGGCAGCACCGGCGCGGCCATCGGTGCCGGCCTGGGTGGTGCTGGCGGTGCCGCGGTAGGCGCCAACAAGCACAGCCGTGGCCAGGCAGCCATTGGCGGTGGCCTGGGCGCGGCAGGCGGCAACGTGCTTGGCCATAGCGTGGGCGGCAGCACCGGCGGCCTGATCGGCGCGGCAGCAGGGGGCGGCGCGGGTGGCGCGCTAGGTAACTACATGGGCAACGAAAGCAACCGTGAGGCGCATAGCCGCGGGCACTACGACGACCGTCGCAACTACCGCGGCCATGACCGTCGCCACTGGGACCACCGCGACCGCCGCGACTGGCACCGCCGTTAAGCCCTGAGGGATCCCGGCCCTGCAGGGGTGGCGAATCAGAGTAGCCGCTGCAGGGCCTCGCGCAGGTTGGCCGGGATCGGCACCGGCTGGTTGCTGGCGCGGTCGACGAACACATGCACGAAGCGCCCCGCCGCACAGGCCTCGGCTTCATCGGCCTTGAACACCGCCAGCTCGTATTGCACCGAACTGTTGCCCAGCTTGCCCACCCGCAGGCCTATCTCGATGCGTTCGGGAAAGGCGATGGAAGCAAAGTAGTCGCACGATGAACTGACTACGAAACCCACTATTGCGCCGTCATGAATGTCCAACCCACCCTGTTCGATCAGGTAGGTGTTCACCGCGGTGTCGAAGAAACTGTAGTAGGTGACGTTGTTGACGTGGCCGTACACGTCGTTGTCGTGCCAGCGCGTGATGATCGGCTGAAAGTGCCGGTAGTCCTCGCGCTGGGGCATTGCTTCGCTCATCCGTGGTTCACCTGTGCAAAAGTACCGCCCTCGCGGGCCAGGCGGCTGATCAGTTCAGCCGGCTGCCAATGCTCGCCGAAGCGCCCCTTGAATTCCAGCAGGCGTCGCTCGATCTCGGCCAACCCCTGCTTGTCGGCCCAGGCCATGGGGCCGCCACCTTCCTTGGGAAACCCGTAACCGTTGAGGTACACCAGGTCGATGTCGTGAGCCGACTGGGCGATGCCCTCCTGCAGGATCTTCGCCCCTTCGTTGACCAGCGCCAGCACACAGCGGTCGACGATCTCCTCGGCACCGATGGCGCGGCGGTCGTAGCCCATGCCATGGCTGACACCGACCACCAGGGCGTCGACCTCGTCGTCGTGCTCGGCCTGACGGCTGTCCTGTTCGTAGTGGTAATACCCGTCACCACTTTTCTGGCCGAAGCGGCCCATCTCGCAGAGGCGGTTGTCGACCTGTACCTCAGGTGCATCCATGCCTTTGCCCGACATTTGCCGCGTACGCCATTCCAGGTCGATGCCCACCACGTCGTACATGCGGAAAGGCCCCATGGCGAAGCCGAAGCCCTGCAACGCCGAGTCCACCTCAAACGGCAGCGAACCTTCCAGCAGCATCATCCGCGCCTCTTTGGCGTAAGGGTGCAACATGCGGTTGCCAATGAAGCCGTGGCAATTCCCGGACACCACACTGACCTTGCCCATGCGATCGCCCAGCGCCAGGCCTGCTTGCAACACTTCAGGGGAGGTCTTGGCGCCCCGCACCACTTCCAGCAGCTTCATGATGTGCGCGGGGCTGAAGAAATGCAGGCCCAGGACCTGTTCGGGACGGCTGGTGACCGCAGCGATGGCATCGATGTCCAGCGCCGAGGTGTTGCTGGCCAGGATGGCGCCGGGCTTGAGCAGCCGGTCCAGCTCGCGAAAGATCTGTTGCTTGAGTTCGAGGTTTTCGTACACAGCCTCGATCACCAGGTCCACGTCGAAAATCGCCGGGTAATCGGCAACTTTGGTAATGCGCGCCAGGCGCCTGTCCGCCTCGGCCCGGTCGATTCGGCCTTGCTCGACGTTGTGGGTCCAGGTATGCCCGACGGTTTCCAGCGCCTGGTTGAGCATCTGCGGATTGGTGTCCATCCATTTGACCTGGATGCCGGCAGCGGCCAGGCACATCACGATGCCCCGCCCCATGGTTCCGGCCCCGATCACGGCGGCGCGCTGAATGTCGTAGGTGCTTTGGCTCATGGCAGATCCTCTGATGAAGGTAGCTGGGCAATCCACAAACCATAGAACAGCGGGGGCGGGTTTTGAACTTTATTCGTGTGATGGGGGTTATTCAGGGGGTGAATCGGTACGGGGCGACAGCCTATCGAGCGCACAAAAAAACCGCCCCGGAGGGCGGTTTTTTTCAGACCACTGCTATTACAGCTGCGGACCGGCGTTACGGATGGCGTCGCTCACCTCGAACTTCTTGAAGTTCTCGATGAACAGCTTGGCCAGGCCCTTGGCGGCTTCGTCGTAGGCAGCGTGGTCAGCCCAGGTGTTGCGCGGGTTGAGCAGCACGGTGTCGACGCCTGGAACGGCTTTTGGCACGTCCAGGTTGATGGTGCCCAGGTGCTCGGTTTCCGCGCCAATCAGAGCACCGCTCTGAATGGCCGCGATCACGCCACGGGTGGTAGGGATGTTGAAGCGCTTGCCCACGCCGTAGCCACCACCGGTCCAGCCGGTGTTGACCAGGTACACCTTGGAGTTGAAGCCACGGATACGCTTGATCAGCAGTTCGGCGTACTCGCCAGCCGGGCGCGGGAAGAACGGCGCGCCGAAGCAGGTGGAGAAGGTCGACTTGATGCCGGCGCCCGAGCCCATTTCAGTGGAGCCCACCAGTGCGGTGTAACCCGACAGGAAGTGATACGCGGCCTGCTCTTCGCTGAGGATGGACACTGGCGGCAGCACGCCGGTCAGGTCGCAGGTCAGGAAGATAACGGCATTGGGCTCGCCACCGAGGTTTTTCGGTGCGCGCTTTTCGATCAGCTCGCGCGGGTAAGCGGCGCGGCTGTTCTGGGTCAGACTGTCGTCGGCGTAGTCGGCTTTCTTGGTGACCGGGTCCAGGACCACGTTCTCCAGAACAGCGCCGTGCTGGATGGCTTTCCAGATGACGGGCTCGTTCTTCTCGGACAGGTCGATGCACTTGGCGTAGCAGCCGCCTTCGATGTTGAAGACAACGCCTTCGCCCCAGCCGTGCTCGTCGTCGCCGATCAGGTAACGGCTTTCGTCAGCCGACAGGGTGGTCTTGCCGGTGCCCGACAAGCCGAAGAACAAGGTGACGTCGCCGTCTTCGCCCATGTTGGCCGCGCAGTGCATTGGCAGTACGTCGGCAGCCGGCAGCAGGAAGTTCTGCACCGAGAACATGGCTTTCTTCATCTCGCCGGCGTAACGCATGCCAGCGATCAGTACTTTCTTGGCAGCAAAGTTGATGATCACAGTGCCGTCGGAGTTGGTGCCATCACGCTCTGGTTCGCACACGAACCAAGGGGCGTTCATGACTTGCCATTCCTGCTTGGCGCCCAGGTTGTAGCTTTCCGGGTTGATGAACAGGCAACGGCCGAACAGGTTGTGCCAGGCAGTCTCGGTGGTCATCTTGACGGCCAGGTAGTGCGCTTCGTCAGAGCCTACGTGAACGTGGGAGACAAAACGCTCGCGCTCGCCCAGGTAGGCGGCAACGCGGTCCCACAGGGCGTCGAACTTGTCGGCGGGGAACTTGCGGTTGATCGGGCCCCAGGCGATGGCGTCCTGGGTGGAGGCTTCTTCGACGATAAAGCGGTCAACCGGCGAACGACCGGTACGGTGACCTGTTTTCACGACCAGCGCGCCGGTATCGGCGAGCTCGCCTTCACCGCGCTTCAGGGCTTCTTGTACCAGCTCATCGATGCTCAGATCGGTGTACACGGTGTTATTAGCTTGCGTCATGAGGTTCCCCGTCGGCCAAGGGCCGAGTACTCCAAACGTTTTGTAGTAGAGACAAAAAAACTACTACAGCTCTAAAAGTGGGCCGGATTATGCCAGAAACGTCCAGAAAAAGTAGAGGCCTCCTGTCGAAACGGCGACAACCCGACGCTACTGGCATGATCCTGCTTAACTTAAACGTTTCAGTGACGGGTATCTGACGGGACCTCCAGACCCCCACCGGCGAACAGCTGGGTAACTTCAGTGCTATCAAAGAGATAGCGCTGGCTGCAGAACTGGCAATCGATCTCGATCACACCGCCACGTTCGGCCACCAATGCCTGGGCATCGGCTTCGCCAAGGCTGATCAGCGCACGGGAAGAGCGCTCTCGCGAGCAACTGCAATTGAAACGCAGCGGTTGCACATCGAACAGGCGCACAGCCTGGTCATGGTAAAGGCGGTGCAACACGGTCTCGTTATCCAGCCCCAGCAGCTCTTCAGCGGTGAGGGTACCGGCCAGCACGGTTGCGTCCTGCCAGCTGGCTTCGCGCTCCTCGGCATCTTTCAGCTTGTCGGCCGGCAGTTGCTGCAACAGCATGCCGCGAGCACGGGAACCGTTGGCGTGCAGCCAGAACCGCGTGCCCAACTGCTCGGAGACCTTGAAGTAGTTGGTGAAACACTCCGACAGGTCGGCGCCGTCCAATTCGACGATGCCCTGGTAGCGCTGACCCTTGTTTGGGTCTACGGTCATTGCCAGCACACCATTGGGCATCAGGTCGGCCAGGGTCGCGCCCGCAGGAATGGCATCGGCTTCATAGCGCGCCAGGCCGCGGATATCGCGCTCGCTGGAGCACTCGATCATCAGCAGCGGCACCGGGCCGTCGGAGCGAGCCTGAAGAATGAGCAGCCCGTCGAACTTCAGGGTGCCGACCAGCAATGCCGCGGCCGCCATGAACTCACCCAGCAGCTGGGCCACCGGTTCCGGGTAGGGGTGCTTGGCCAGTACTTCGGCGTAGCTGCGCTCAAGCGAGACCATCTCACCACGAATGTCGCATTCGTCGAAGATGAAACGTTGGGTGTAATCGGTATCCGGTGTGTCGTGCATAGGAGTCTGGGTATCTGATAATAGTGACAAGATGTTTACAAGGGCCTATAAAAGCCCGTTTTAGAGCACCAGCCTGGTGCGGATCGCTCTGTCTGACATAGAGGTATCTTATGAACAAACCCGCACTGTTCCAAGCAAGGTGGAACGTACGAGGGCTGCTGCTGTGTAATCTAGTACCACTGGCGCTGATTGGGCTGTGGTTGCTGCCGTCCGGTCATGCGCTGTTCACGTCTTTCGACGAATGGCTGTTCCACCTGCTCAACCAGCCATTGGCGGACCACACCGTGTGGCGTTCGATATGGGCAGTGGCAAGCATGCGCCCGTTCGACATCATCGTCGGGTTGATCCTGCTGTCCCTGCTGATTCGCGGTGACTGGGTGATCGAGGCGATCCATGCGCGTCAGGCAACCATCGCCTTCGTGTCGATGCTGATACTGCTGCTGGTCATCCGGGCGGTGTTCGACAAGGTCTGCGATGCCATGGGTTGGCAACATCACAGCCCGTCGCTGGTACTGCCCGATGCCATCAAGCTGGGCGACCTGTACCCCAACATCAACCCGCACCTGGAACTCAAGGACGGCTCGAACCAGAGCTTCCCTGGCGACCACGCCTCGGTGTTGCTGATCTGGGGCATGTTCATGAGCATTTTCGCTCGCCGGTTCGGCCAGTATTTCGTGATCTGGGGGCTGGTGCTGCTGTTTTCAATGCCACGCCTGGTCGCTGGTGCCCATTGGGGCCAGGATGACTACATCGGTGGCGTGGCCATGGCCCTGCTGGCGCTGGGCTGGGGCTATTACACCCCGTTCGCCGCCTGCGTCTCGACTTGGTTGCTGCGCGTGACCCAGCCGCTGTTCAAAGTGTTGCAGCGTATTCCGCTGGTACGCTGCCTGAGCGTGGTCAGCGCTTAAGACTCGCTGTGGAACTGATGGAGCTGCCGACGCTGTTTCTTGGTCGGCCGCCCATCGGTGGTCACACCCAGCGACCCCGCCTTGCGCAACTGCGCTGCCTCTTCCCGCTTGGCCACGCTCTGTGGCGTTTCCTCATATAGCTGCTGTGCTTCGGGCGCCCCACGGCGCACTACCGAGAGTGCCTTGACCACCACCGTGCGCTCGTCGAAGCCGGTGCGCAGCTGGAATTCATCCCCCACCCTGGGCTCTTTGCCCGGCTTGCAGCGCTCGCCCCGGCAATGCACCTTGCCGCTTTCTATGGCCGCCTTGGCCAGAGCACGCGTTTTGTAGAAACGCGCTGCCCACAGCCATTTGTCCAGACGAACCTTGTCGTCCTCTTCCTGTTTTTGTGCCACTGCGATACCTCAACTCAGGAATTTAATGGAACTGTACTACCGTGCCTGTCGGATGCAAGGTCGGACGCCCGACGGGTACAGTTCAAGGTAGGCCCGACGGAGGCAGGGATGAACGAAATCTTCAGGTTGTTACTCAATATCTATCGCCATTTGCACCGGTTTCTGCGTGAATACCGCGCTTTGCGCGTCACGTCGTTCCGCGCTCCGTTACCGCCGGCTATGCTGGGGTTGAATTTGCCCCTGCCCGGCGCGCCGTGGAGCGTGGGCCGACCGGAAACCTTTTATCGTCGGTTGCCCTTTTGAAAACATTTGATCATTTGACCGTTATCGGCCTGCGCGAGTGGGTGGCGCTCCCCGACCTGGGGGTCGCCGGCCTGCGTGCCAAGATCGATACCGGCGCCAGCACCTCAAGCCTGCACGCTACGGAAATAGAGCCGTTCGAGCGCAATGGCGAAAAGTGGGTGCGTTTCAATGCCCACCTGGGCTCCGTGGTGCAACTGCGCCACCGGCGCTGCGAAGCACCGCTGGTGGCAATGAAGACCATCAAGAGCTCCAACGGCCACGCACAGACCCGCTACGTCATCCGCACCACCCTGGCGCTGGGCGACCGGGTGTGGGATGTGGAATTTACCCTGGCCTGCCGCAAGGCGATGCGTTATCGCCTGCTGCTGGGCTCCAAAGCCCTGGTGCATGGCCAACTGGTGGTCAACCCAGGCGTTACCTACGTTCAAGACAAGCCGGTGTTCCCGGCCTCTACTACCTCTTCCACAGGTGTTGCATGAAGATCGCTGTGCTGTCGCGGAACCCGCGTCTGTATTCCACCCGCCGCCTGGTTGAAGCCGGGGTCGCTCGCGGGCATGAAATGGTAGTGATCGATACCTTGCGCGCCTACATGAACATCGCCAGCCACAAGCCGCAGATCCATTACCGCGGCAAACCGCTGGAAGGCTTCGACGCAGTGATTCCACGCATCGGCGCCTCGGTGACTTTCTATGGCTGCGCGGTGTTGCGCCAGTTCGAAATGATGGGGGTGTACCCGCTCAACGAGTCGGTAGCCATCGCCCGTTCCCGCGACAAGCTGCGCTCGCTGCAGTTGCTCTCGCGCCGTGGCATCGGCCTGCCGGTGACAGGGTTCGCTCACTCCCCCGATGATATTCCCGACCTGATCCAGATGGTCAACGGCGCACCGCTGGTGATCAAGGTACTGGAAGGCACCCAGGGCATCGGCGTGGTGCTGTGCGAAACCACCAAGGCGGCCGAATCGGTGATCGAGGCCTTCATGGGCCTGAAGCAGAACATCATGGTGCAGGAATACATCAAGGAAGCCGGTGGCGCCGACATTCGCTGCTTCGTGGTGGGTGACAAGGTCATCGCCTCGATGAAGCGTCAGGCCAAACCGGGTGAATTCCGCTCAAACCTGCACCGCGGCGGCAGCGCCAGCCTGATCAAGATCACCCCCGAAGAGCGCATGACCGCCATTCGCGCGGCCAAGGTCATGGGCTTGAGCGTGGCTGGCGTGGATATCCTGCGCTCCAACCACGGGCCGCTGGTGATGGAAGTGAATTCCTCGCCAGGGCTGGAAGGTATTGAAGTGACCACCGGCAAGGACGTGGCCGGGATGATCATTGAGCACCTGGAGAAGAACGGCGGGCCCAATCAGACCAGGACCAAGGGCAAAGGCTGATCCAGTACCGTTTGGAATCAGGCGACGCGCACCGTCAGGTGGCGTCGCGGGGCAGCATCAGGCCCAGCGGCAAGCGCACTCGCGCTTCCAGCCCGCCACCCGAGCGGTTTCGCAGTTCGACGTTGCCGCCATGCATGGCGGCAATGCGCTTCACGATGGCCAGGCCCAACCCGGTGCCCTTGCCACTGCGCGCACGGTCGCCGCGAATGAACGGGTCGAAAATACTCGCCAGCTCTTCTTCCGGAATACCCGCACCCCGGTCCAGCACGCTGAGCACCACATAAGGCGCGCTATTGTCCCCCGACACATAGGCCGCCACTTCCACGCCATCACCCGCATGGTGCAGGGCATTGCCAATCAGGTTGGTCAGCAAGCGTTTCATCGAGACCCGGCGCAACGGGAACGGCGGTATCGGCTCCAGGCACAGGCGCACCTGCTCGTGGGGCTGATTGAACGGCGCCACGGCTTCCTCGACCAACTGCGCCAGGTCGACCTCCTCGATGGCCTCGTCGCGGCCATCCCGGATGAAGGCCAGGAACTGGTCGAGAATCGCGTCCATGTCTTCGATGTCCCGCTGCATGTCCGCGGCCAGGTCGCTGCTGGGGTCCATGAACTCGGTGGACAGGCGCAGTCGGGTCAGAGGCGTGCGCAGGTCGTGGGAAACCCCCGCCAGCATCAACTCACGCTCGCGCCCCGCCTGTTCGACATCCTCGGCCATCTGGTTGAATGCCTTGTACACCTCGGTCATCTCGCTGGGCGTGTCACTGACTGGCAGGCGCACACTGCGCCCCTGCCCCAGTTGCCGGGCGGCGAATACCAGGCGCTTGAGTGGCTGGTTGAGCTGGCGTACGAAGATCCACGCCGATGCCGTGGACAGCAACCCGATGGCCAGGAACCAGCCCAGCACGCTCCAGATCTTCTGCCCGCGCAAAGGATGCGGGTACAGCGGCACTTTCAGCCAGCCAGCCCCCAGGCTTGGCGCCCGTACCCACAAGGCAGGTGGGGCGTGCACACGCAGGCGCACCTCGGTGTCCTCACCCAGTTCGGCCTGCATCTGTCGCTGGTAGATCTCGCTGTAGGGCCAGTGCTGTTCGCCTTCGGGTACACCGCCCCCCACCACGCGGATCAGGCCAGCGGCATCGGCGATGCGTTCACGGTCATCTTCGTCGGCGGCCCAATAGGCACGCAGGGTCAGCGCCACACCATGGCTGTATTGCCGGTCCACCAGCACGTCCTCGTTCATCAACAGATAAACCAGGGTCAGCGCCTTGGAGAACAGCACGACGATCAGCACCAGCCACAGCGTGCGGGCGAAAAAGCTCTGGGGAAACCAAACCGGGGTTTTCATAAACAACAGCCATAAACATCGCAGGAACGAGCGCCGCTCGCGCAGGTTGCGGATAACGAGCCTTCCGGGCCATTGCGCCGGAACGGCTCGCTCCTACAAATGCCCCATCACTTGCTGTTGCCGTCCGGCACGAACACGTAACCCACGCCCCACACGGTCTGGATGTAGCGCGGCTTGGACGGGTCGGGCTCGATCATACGACGCAGGCGGGAAATCTGTACATCGATGGATCGCTCCAGCGCGTCCCACTCGCGGCCGCGGGCCAGGTTCATCAATTTGTCGCGGGTCAGCGGCTCGCGGGCGTGCATGACCAGTGCCTTGAGCACGGCGAACTCGCCGGTGGTCAGCATGTGCACTTCGTCGCCACGCTTGAGCTCGCGGGTGGCCAGCGACAGGGAATAGTCGCCGAAGGTGACCACCTCGTCCTCGCTGGCCGGGGCACCGGGCACCGGGGCGACACGGCGGAACAGCACCGCCTTGATACGCGCCACCAGCTCGTGGGGGTTGAATGGTTTGCCCAGGTAGTCGTCGGCGTGCTCCAGCCCGCGGATGCGGTCCTGGTCGTCACCCTTCGCGGTGAGCATGATCACCGGGATGGGGTTGGCCTTCTCGCGACGCAGGCGCGCGGCGGCCGTGAGGCCGTCTTCGCCGGGCAGCATCAGGTCGAGCACGATCAGGTTGTAGGACTCGCGCGCCAACAGGCGGTCCATTTCCTTGGTGTCCCCCACGGCGCGGACATTGAAGTCGGTGTTTTCGGTGAGGAAGCGCACCAGCCGATCCCGGATGACCTGATCGTCGTCAACAATCAGAATCTTTGGTGCTTGTGCAGTACTGCTCATGGCTTACTCCTGTGATCTCGGCGTGCATTATGGCGCAGCTGCCGAAACAGTGTGCTGTGTGCATTGTTAGCAGATTTTACCTGGGTTGCCATGGCAGACACGCCGACAGGTGACTTTGCCATCATGCCCCAACCCGGAATCGCTGGTTATAATGCGCCCCTTTCAGGCCGGGCGTGCCCGGCGGCTCTGCATTCACAATTGGTCAGGTGGTCTTATGGACAGCATCAACAGCCGCATCGCCGCAGAACTCGGCGTACGCCCACAGCAGGTCGAAGCGGCCGTGGCTCTTTTGGATGAAGGCTCCACGGTGCCTTTCATCGCCCGCTATCGGAAGGAAGTGACCGGGAGCCTGGACGACACCCAACTGCGCAACCTGGAAGAACGCCTGCGCTACTTGCGCGAACTCGATGACCGCCGCGCCAGCATTCTGGCCAGCATCGAGGAGCAGGGCAAACTGACCCCGGAGCTGGCCCGCGACATCAACCTCGCCGACACCAAGACCCGCCTCGAAGACCTTTACCTGCCCTATAAACAGAAACGCCGCACCAAGGGCCAGATCGCCCTGGAAGCCGGCCTGGGCGAGCTGGCCGATGGCCTGCTGGCCGACCCGATGCTGACGCCCGAATCCGAGGCCGCCCGTTTCGTCAGCGCCGACAAGGGCGTGGCCGACACCAAGGCCGCCCTGGAAGGCGCCAAGTACATTCTCATGGAGCGCTTCGCCGAAGACGCCAAGCTGCTGGACAAGCTGCGCAACTTCCTCAAGCAGGAAGCCACCATCAGTGCCCGCGTCGTGGCGGGCAAGGAGGAGGAAGGCGCCAAGTTCCGCGACTACTTCGAACATGACGAGCCGCTCAAGAGCATGCCCTCGCACCGCGCCCTGGCGATTTTCCGTGGCCGCAACGAAGGCGTGCTCAGCTCGACGCTGAAAGTCGGCGATGAAGCGCCGGGCACCCTGCACCCGTGCGAAATGATGATCGGCGAGCATTTCGCCCTGAAAAACCAGAACCGCCCTGCCGACAAGTGGTTGAGTGAAGTGGTGCGCTGGACCTGGAAGGTCAAGCTGTATACCCACCTGGAAACCGACCTGTTCGGCGAGCTGCGCGACGGTGCCGAGGCCGAAGCCATCAACGTCTTCGCTCACAACCTGCACGACCTGCTGCTGGCCGCCCCCGCTGGCCCGCGCGCCACCCTGGGCCTGGACCCGGGCCTGCGTACCGGCTGCAAGGTGGCCGTGGTCGACGCTACCGGCAAGCTGCTGGACACCGCCACCGTCTACCCTCATGTCCCGCACAACAAGTGGGACCAGACCATCGCTGTGCTGGCCGCCCTGTGCGCCAAGCACTCGGTGGACCTGATCGCCATCGGCAACGGCACCGCCAGCCGCGAGACCGATAAGCTGGCCGCCGACCTGATCAAGAAATACCCAGGCCTGAAGATGACCAAGGTCATGGTCTCCGAAGCCGGGGCATCGGTGTATTCGGCCTCGGAACTGGCGGCCAAGGAATTCCCGGACCTGGACGTGTCTATCCGTGGCGCCGTGTCCATTGCCCGCCGCCTGCAAGACCCGCTGGCAGAACTGGTGAAGATCGACCCCAAGTCCATCGGTGTCGGCCAGTACCAGCATGACGTTTCGCAACTCAAGCTGGCGCGCGGCCTGGACGCCGTGGTCGAGGACTGCGTGAACGCCGTGGGCGTGGACGTGAACACCGCGTCGGTCGCCCTGTTGGCCCGTATTTCGGGGCTCAACAGCACCCTGGCGCAGAACATCGTTGCCCACCGTGACGAGAACGGCGCCTTCAAGACCCGCGCGGCGCTCAAGAAAGTCAGCCGCCTGGGCGAGAAAACCTTCGAGCAGGCCGCAGGCTTCCTGCGCGTGATGAACGGCGACAACCCGCTGGATGCCTCGGCGGTCCACCCCGAAGCCTACCCGCTGGTACAGCGCATCGCCGCCGAAACCGACCGTGATATTCGCTCGCTGATCGGCGACAGCGCCTTCCTCAAGCGCCTGGACCCGAAGCAGTTCACCGACGAGACCTTCGGCCTGCCGACCGTCACCGACATCCTCCAGGAACTGGACAAGCCCGGCCGCGACCCGCGTCCGGAGTTCAAGACTGCCGCCTTCCAGGATGGTGTCGAAGACCTCAAGGACCTGGAACCCGGCATGATCCTCGAAGGTGTGGTGACCAACGTCACCAACTTCGGTGCCTTCGTCGACATCGGCGTGCACCAGGACGGCCTGGTGCACATCTCGGCGCTGTCGGAGAAGTTCATCAAGGACCCTCGCGAAGCGGTCAAGGCCGGTGATGTGGTCAAGGTCAAGGTCATGGAAGTCGACATCCCCCGCAAGCGCGTGGGGCTGTCGATGCGCATGAGCGACACCCCGGGCGAGAAAGTCGATGGTGCCCGTGGCAGCCGCCCAGGCGCCAGCCCGCGCCAGCAGGGCGCGCCAGCACGCCAGAAAGAACCTGCCGCGGCGCCGGTGAACAACGCCATGGCTTCGCTGTTCGCCAATGCCAAGCAGTTGAAGAAACGCTGATGGATATCCCTGAAGCGCTGGTACACAGCGCCTTCAGCCAGATGCTGGGCTGCCGCCTGCTGAGCCTGGAAAAGGGCAAGGCCGAGGTGGCCCTGGCGCTGGAGCCGCACCTGCGCAACCGCGGCCAGGTGATGCACGGCGGCGCGCTGTTCAGCCTGGTGGACATCACCATGGGCCTGGCCTGCTCAAGCCACCACGGTTTCGACCAGCAGAGCGTGACCCTGGAGTGCAAGATCAACTACATGCGCCCAGTCGCCCAGGGCGAGGTGGTGTGCGTGGCCACCATCGTCCACGGTGGCAAGCGCACGCTGGTGGTCGACGCCGAAGTGCTTCAGGGCGACAAACTGATGGCAAAAGCACAGGGGACCTTCGTGGTTCTCTAGCGATTTGTATCCCTAATGAGTTAATTTCGGCACTGCGTACGCGGTGCCGGAATCGACTACCTGGAAAAAGCGGAACGTCAGACGAAAATTCTGACACTAAGCAACATAACCAGGCGACAACGCCGGTTCCTTTCGTCACCCTTGTAGACCGTCAACTCTACCCCCATATTGGGGCGACTGACGCGTGAAGGAATCCAACTTGAGCGAACTTCTCAACCGCCGCCTGCGCCTTTTGGGCGAGCGAGCCAACCTGACCCTGCTCGAGCATTGCCTGCACGGCATCGAGCGCGAATGCCTGCGTGTCACTGCCCAGGGCCGCCTGGCACAGACCCCGCACCCCGAAGCGCTGGGCGCCGCGCTGACCCATGAACAGATCACCACTGACTATTCCGAGTCGCTGCTGGAGTTCATCACCCCAGCCCTCGAAGATCCAGCGCAAACCCTGCAGAGCCTGGAGAAGATCCACCGCTTCGCCTACACCAAGCTGGGCAACGAGTTCCTCTGGAGCCCGTCGATGCCTTGCCCGCTGCCGGCTGAAGAAGACATCCCGATCGCCTACTACGGCACCTCGAACATCGGCCAGCTCAAGTACGTGTACCGCCAGGGCCTGGCCCTGCGCTACGGCCGCACCATGCAGTGCATCGCCGGTATCCATTACAACTTCTCGTTGCCCGAGCAGCTATGGCCGCTGCTGCGCGAAGCCGAAGGCGCCGTGCAGACCGACCGTGACTACCAGTCCTCGGCCTACATCGGCCTGATCCGCAACTTCCGCCGCTACAGCTGGCTGCTGATGTACCTGTTCGGTGCCTCGCCAGCCCTGGACGCCGGTTTTCTGCGCGGGCGCAGCCACCAGTTGGAGCAACTGGACGCTGACACCCTGTATTTGCCGTACGCCACCAGCCTGCGCATGAGCGACCTGGGTTACCAGAGCAACGCCCAGGCCGGCCTGACCCCTTGCTACAACGACCTGCCCAGCTACACCGACAGCCTGCGCAAGGCCGTGGCCACGCCGTATGCGCCGTATGTGCAGATCGGCACCCACAAGGATGGCGAGTGGGTGCAGCTGAACACCAACATCCTGCAGATCGAAAACGAGTACTACTCCAACATTCGCCCCAAGCGCGTGACCTACACCGGCGAGCGGCCTATCCAGGCGCTGATGGCCCGTGGCGTGCAGTACGTGGAAGTACGCTGCCTGGACATCAACCCGTTCCTGCCCACTGGCATCGACCTGCCGGAAGCGCGGTTCATGGACGCCTTCCTGCTGTACTGCGCCCTGCAGGACAGCCCGCTGCTGGAAACCACCGAGTGCGGCGGCGCCAGCAACAACTTCCTCAGCGTGGTCAAGGAAGGGCGCAAGCCAGGCCTGCAATTGCAGCGCGACGGCCAGGCCGTGGACCTAAGGGAATGGGCCAGCGACCTGCTGGAGCAGATCGCGCCGTTGGCCGAACTGCTCGACCGGAGCCATGGCAGCGATGAACACGCCAAAGCCCTGGCCGCCCAGCGAGCGAAAGTCAGCGACCCGTCGTTGACCCCCTCGGCGCAGGTGCTGGCAAGCATGGCGGAGCACAAGGAGAGCTTCGCCCAGTTCTCCCTGCGCCAGAGCCAGGCCCACGCGGAATTCTTCCGCAGCCAGGCACTGAGTAGCGAAGAACAGGCGAAATTCGAGGAAATGGCGCGCAAGTCCATTGCCGAGCAGGCCGAGCTGGAACAGACCGAAGTGGGTGATTTCGACACCTTCGTCGGCTCGTACCAGGCCAGCATCCTGGCGATCAGCAACTAAGCAGCCGTTGCAAGCTGCAGCTTTTAGCCTGCAGCTTGCAGCATGCCCTCAGAGGGCTTTTTCGAAGATCTTCGAGTTGCGCTGGTAGTTGTACAGCGACGCTCGCGCCGCCGGCAGGCGTTCCACACCGCTAGGCTCGAAGCCACGCTCGCGGAACCAGTGAGCGGTACGGGTCGTCAACACGAACAGGGTCTTGAGGCCCATCTCCCGCGCACGGTCTTCGATGCGCTCCAGCAACTCGTCACCACGGCCGCCATGGCGGTATTCCGGGTTCACGGCCAGGCACGCCAGTTCACCGGCTTCGGAGTCGGCAATGGGGTACAACGCCGCGCACGCGATGATCATGCCCTCGCGCTCCACCACGCTGAACTGCTCGATCTCGCGTTCCAGCACCTCACGCGAACGACGCACCAGAATGCCCTGCTCTTCCAGCGGGCTGATCAGGTCCAGCAGGCCACCGACGTCCTCGATAGCGGCCTCACGCACTTGCTCGAACTGTTCCTGGGCAACCAGAGTGCCGCCACCGTCGCGGGTGAACAGCTCGGTCAGCAGCGCGCCATTCTCGGCATAGCTGACGATATGGCTGCGGCCAACACCGCCCTTGCAGGCCTGAGCCGCAGCATCCAGCAGCTCGGCCTGGTAGTTTTCCATGCCCAGGCGTTCCAGGTGCGCTGGCACCTGCTGCGGGCGCAGTTCACGTACCAGTTTGCCGTTGGCGTCGATCAGGCCGCGATCCTCGCCGAACAGCAGCAGCTTGTCGGCTTCAAGGTCGATGGCCGCGCGGGTAGCGACGTCTTCGCAGGCAATGTTGAACACCTCGCCGGTGGGCGAGTAGCCCAGCGGCGACAGCAAAACGATGGAGCGCTCGTCCAGCAGGCGGTTGATACCCTTGCGGTCAACGCGGCGCACTTCGCCCGTGTGGTGGTAGTCAATGCCTTCGACCACACCGATGGGGCGACCCGTGACCAGGTTGCCGCTGGCCACGCGCAAGCGTGCGCCCTGCATGGGTGATGACGCCATGTCCATGGACAGGCGCGCCTCGATGGCGATGCGCAAAGCGCCGACGGCGTCGACCACGCATTCCAGGGTGGCGGCATCGGTGATGCGCAGGCCACGGTGGTAGTGCGGGGTCAGACCACGGGCCGCCAGGCGGCTTTCGATCTGTGGGCGCGAACCGTGCACCAGCACCAGGCGCACGCCCAGGCTGTGCAGCAACACCAGGTCGTGGACGATGTTGCCGAAATTCGGGTGTTCAAGACCATCGCCGGGCAGCATGACGACAAAGGTGCAGTCCCGGTGGGCGTTGATGTAGGGAGACGCGTGGCGAAGCCAATTGACGTATTCGGGCATAACTCAAAAGCCTGTGAAAAAGTGGACGAGCAACATGGGAACGCACAGCTGGCTGCTGGTTATCGTCGTAACAGGCTTGGCGACACGCGCAACTCTCCTCTGGTCATGTACGAATGGCTGATGCCAACCTTTAAAGGCTGACCGGCTTCAGGCAGTAATGTTCGATCAGTTCACGCAATAGACGCACAGTAGGGTCCAGACGTGACATTTCCAGGAATTCCCCTGGCTGGTGCGCGCAGGCTATGTCGCCAGGGCCCAGAATCAGGGTCTCGCAACCCAGGCGCTGAAGATAAGGTGCTTCGGTGCCGAATGCCACCGCTTCCGCCCGATGGCCGGTGAGACGTTCGGCTACTTGTACCAGCTCGCAGTCCGCGGCCTGCTCGAAGGGCGGCACTTCGCTGAACAGCGGCGCATAGTCGATCTTCACTTGGTGCAACTCGGCCAAGGGTTGCAGCTTCTGGCGAATGGCGTCGCGCAGCACCGTGGGGTCCATGCCTGGCAACGGCCGCAGGTCGAACTCCAGGGAGCACTGACCGCAAATACGGTTGGGGTTGTCGCCGCCATGGATGCAGCCGAAGTTCAGGGTTGGCTGTGGCACGCTGAACTGCGGGTTGTTGTATTCCACCTGCCACTGTTTGCGCAGGCCCATCAGCTCGCTGATGGCGCCATGCATTGCTTCCATGGCGCTATGGCCAAGGCTTGGGTCAGAGGAATGGCCGCTGCGCCCCAGAATATCGATACGCTCCATCATCACACCCTTGTGCAGGCGCACGGGTTTGAGGCCGGTGGGCTCGCCGATCACTGCCGCCCGGCCCAGCGGCCAGCCGGCGGCAGCAAGGGCCTTGGCCCCGGCCATGGAGCTTTCCTCGTCACAGGTGGCGAGAATCAGCAGCGGTTGCTTGAAGTCATGCACAAGCAATGGCCGCACAGCCTCGATGATCAAGGCGAAGAAACCTTTCATGTCACAGCTGCCAAGGCCTACCCAGCGCCCGTCCACTTCGGTGAGCTTGAGCGGGTCGGTCTGCCAGAGCTTTTCGTCATACGGCACGGTGTCGCTGTGGCCCGACAGCACTAGGCCGCCAGGGCCGGTGCCGCGGCTGGCCAGCAGGTTGAACTTGCCCGGCGACACTTCATGAATGTCACAGGAGAACCCCAGGTCCCCCAGCCAACTGGCCAGCAGGTCGATCACCGGCTTGTTGGTCTGGTCCAGGCTGGCCTGGGTGCAGCTCACCGAAGGCGCGGCGATCAAGGCGGCGAATTGCTCTTTGAATGAGGGCAGCGGCATGGTCGTTCTCCCGTTGGCGAGCCCCATCATAGAGCCATTGAGTACCGAGAATAAACCGCCGGGATGGGACTGCTGTACACTGCACGGCCTTAGCAGTCATCTGCGCTCCTATCAGAACAGCGCCTGGATTCTCCCGCCATGCAAAAAGAAACCGAAATCAAACTGCGCGTCAGCCCCGAAACCCTGGCTGAACTGCGCGAACACCCGTTGCTGAAAAAGCGCAACAAGAGTGGCTGGGAACGCCGTGAGCTGTTCAATCAGTATTTCGACACGCCCACCGGCGAGCTCGCCGCGGCCAAGGTCGCGCTGCGCCTGCGCAAGGATGGCGACGAGGTCATCCAGACCCTCAAGACCCGCGGCCAGAGCATTGCCGGCCTGTCCGAGCGCAACGAGTACAACTGGGACCTGACCAAGGCCAAGCTGGACCTCAAGAAGCTGGACGGCGAATGCTGGCCTGAAGAACTGGCCGAGCTGGACAAGAAAACCATCAAGCCGGTGTTCACCACCGACTTCGTCCGCGAACGCGCGGAAATTGCCTGGGGCCGCGGCAAGGCCAAGGTGGTGATCGAGGCGGCGCTGGACCTGGGCAAGGTCATCGTCGGCAAGCAGTCCGAAGAGATCTGCGAGCTGGAGCTGGAGCTGCGCGAAGGCGAGCCCGCCGCGCTGCTGGAACTGGCTGCCGAACTGGCCATCAAGTTGCCGTTGATGCCATGCGACATCAGCAAGGCCGAACGTGGCTACCGTCTGGCCGAGCCCGGCAGCTACGCCCTGAGCCTGCCGGCGCCGGAACTGAACGCCGAAATGCCCCTGGACGATGCCTTCGCCGCCCTGGCATGGCACCTGCTGGGCGCCAGCCAGCGCCTGGCCGAGCAGTACCGCTTCAATGGCCACTGGCGCTTGCTGCAGGACTGGGTAGCCCAGTTGATCGAGCTCCGTGCCCTGGCCGGCAGCCTGGGCCAGGCTGCCCCACGCAGCACTACCCACGAACTGCGCGTGAGCCTCGATGCCCTGCTGGAAGACTGGCGCCCGTTGGTGCAGGCCGGCAACGAAGACGAAGACGTCCGCCAGGCTGCCCCTGAGCAATTCGCCGAAGAATTGCAGGACACCCGCTGGGGCCTGTTCTCGCTGAACACCTCCCGTTGGCTGATGGAGCGCGCCTGGACCGTGGAGCGCAACAACCGTGGCAACCGCCAGGGCGCCGCGCAGCTGGTCAACTGGTTGAGCCACTTCCTGGGCGAAGAAGCCGCCGCGTTGCAACTGGGCCGTTACCAGCAGCAACCTGAAGACCTGGCTGAACAACTGCCGCGCATCGAACGCATCCAGAGCTGGCTGCACCATGCCCGTCAGGTCCTGGACCTGCCGGAAGTGGACCGCCTGTTCGGCGAGCTGAACAAGCTGCACGAATTGGCTGATACCGACATCAGCGACGAAGTGCTGGAAGCACGCGTGCAGCAGGCACTGACCGTATCCCAGAGCCGTGCCTGGAAGCAGATCCTGCGCAAGTAGCAGCGGTCAGCCTGCGATCGTCATAGAACCGGCAGACTGGTGGTGGACTTGATTTCCGACAACGCAACCGTCGAGTTCACTTCCTGGATGCCCGGTACCAGCGACAGTTTCTCAAAGAAAAACCGCTCGTAGGCCTCGATGTCCGGGGTCACGATGCGCAGCAGGAAGTCCACCGACCCCATCAGCACATAGCACTCCAGCACTTCCGGAAAGCCGCGGATCGCCTCCGTGAATTCAGTGAAATTGGAGCGCCCGTGGGCGTTGAGTTTGACCTCGGCGAAAATCTGCGTGTTCAGGCCGATCTTCTTGCGGTCCAGCAGTGTCACCTGCCCCCGTATCACCCCTTCTTCCTTCAGCCGCTGGATACGCCGCCAGCACGGCGACTGCGACAGGCCGACCTGCTCGGCGATCTGCGCACTGGACAGCGACGCATCTTCTTGCAACAGCGCCAGGATGCGCCGGTCGTAGTGATCCAACTCGCCTTGCATAATTATTCCCCATGACGGCGTATGCTTGAATCATACAATTCAAATCAAGTTGATATCTGCCTGATTGAGACAAGAAATACCCGCAAGGCCATGTGAAGCTATGCCCATCGTTCCCGGAGCAGCACCATGACCGTTCACGAAGCCCACCTGCCTACCCGCACCGACAGCTGGGGCGCCCACCAGCCGACCACCGTAGCTCACTACCAATTGGTGGCCGAAGCCGAACCAGACAGCCTGTGCCGTGTGCTCAACCTGTTGGCCATGCAGTACCTGATTCCCCTGAGGCTCGACGTGGGGCGCCAGGATGACCTGCTGCACATCGAACTGCGGGTCGACGGCCTCAGCTGGCACCGCGCTGATGTGATCGGCAACAAAATGCGCAACCTCATCTGCGTACTCTCGGTGGAGCTGCGAAACCCCGCCACGCTGGGCGTCGCCGCCAACGGCTGAAACCCGGCAACCGTCGGTAACTTTTTACCGGCCGCCTCGGCAACCTCGACCTGATTCCCCGGTCTACCCTTGCAACCGGGCCGCGCCCCTGTGCGCGGTCGGTTTACTGTAGACCGAGTCAAGGAGCCCGCATGTCCGTCGTTACCGCTATTGAGGACCGCTGGCTGGATTTGAATGAACTGCTGCGCGACCTGGTTGCCCAGGGCTTTCTCAAACAGGACTGCGCTGAAAATGCTATCGCCATGCGCCGCGCGCTGGATAACAGCCACCTGCACCCCCTGGAATTCATTGCCGCACAGCAGCTGGAAGACCTGAGCCGACCAGGCAAGTGCCTGGACCTCGAACAACTGACCGTGTGGCTGGCCCAGCAGGCCGGCCAGCCCTACCTGCGTATCGACCCGTTGAAGATCGACGTGGCGGCGCTCACGCCCCTGATGTCTTACGGTTTTGCCCAACGCCACAAGATCCTGGCCGTGGCGGTATCGCGCACCGCTGTCACCGTGGCCAGCGCCCAGCCCTTCGTGTGCAGCTGGGAAGCCGACCTCACCCACGTGCTCAAGCGCCCGATCAAGCGGGTAGTGGCCAACCCCGCCGAGATCCAGCGCTTCACCGTGGAGTTCTACCGGCTGGCCCGCTCGGTCAGCGGGGCCAACACCACGGAAATGCGCGGCACCAGCACGGGCAACTTCGAACAACTGCTCAACCTGGGTGCCAGCGACCAGGAACCCGATGCCGACGACGCCCATATCGTCAATATCGTCGATTGGCTGTTCCAGTACGCATTCCAGCAACGCGCCAGCGATATCCACATCGAGCCACGCCGAGAACAGGGCACTGTGCGCTTTCGCATCGACGGCATCCTGCACAATGTCTACCAGTTCCCTACCCAGGTCACCATGGCCATCGTCAGCCGCCTCAAGAGCCTGGGGCGCATGAATGTCGCAGAAAAGCGCAAACCCCAGGACGGCCGGGTCAAGACCAAGACCCCGGAAGGCGGCGAGGTGGAGTTGCGCCTGTCGACCTTGCCCACGGCGTTCGGCGAGAAAATGGTGATGCGTATCTTCGACCCGCAGGTATTGCTCAAGGATTTCCACGAACTGGGCCTGGCCAGCGACGACCTGCGCCGCTGGCAGGACATGATCAGCCAGCCCAACGGCATCATTCTGGTTACCGGCCCCACCGGCTCGGGCAAGACCACGACCCTCTACACCACGCTCAAGCGCCTGGCCACGCCCCAGGTCAACCTGTGCACCATCGAAGACCCTATCGAAATGGTGGAGCCGGCCTTCAACCAGATGCAGGTACAGCACAACATCGACCTGACCTTCGCCAGTGGCGTCCGCGCGCTGATGCGCCAGGACCCGGACATCATCATGATCGGCGAAATTCGCGACCTGGAGACTGCCGAGATGGCGATACAGGCCGCGCTCACCGGTCACCTGGTGCTGTCGACACTGCACACCAACGACGCGCCCAGTGCCATCAGCCGCCTGCTGGAGCTGGGCGTGCCGCACTACCTGATCAAGGCGACCCTGCTGGGCGTGATGGCCCAGCGCCTGTTGCGTACCCTGTGCCCGCACTGCAAGGTGCCCCACGCAGTGGCCGAGGAAGACTGGCTGACACTGACGCGCCCCTGGCACGCGCCCGGCCCCGCCAACGCCCACCGCGCCATTGGCTGCCCCGAATGCCGCGACACTGGCTTCCGTGGCCGCGCCGGGGTGTACGAGATATTGCAGATGACCGACACCGTGAAAGCGCATATCCAGGCCGAGACAGACCTGTTGTCGCTCAAGCGCCGCGCGGTAATGGAGGGTATGCGCAGCCTGCGTCTGTCGGGGGCGCAGAAGGTAGCGGCCGGCCAGACCACGGTGGAAGAAGTGCTGCGCGTGACGCCGCGCCACGATTTGAAATAGTCCACCGTGACGCGGGAACTACGCCAATCAATTGCGAATCAAAATACCGAGATCATCCCTGTCGGAGTCACCCATCATGCGTTTGAAAACTGCCGTTGTAACGCTCGCCCTGCTCTCGGTACCCGTCGGTTCAGCCATGGCCGACGGTTTCCTGCGCGATGTGCTGTCGTCCGGTGCTACCACCGGTTCCACCTACCTGACGTTCCGCCACCACAAACTGATCGTCGCCGCCCAAGACGACGCCGGCAGCTATGTGGCCAGCAACGGCAGCATCAAGGGGCCGTACCTGGAAGCAGCGATGCAGCAGGTACGCACGGACAACCCGGGCCTCAAGGCGACCGACATGGAACTGGCCAACGCCATCCTGATCAAGGGCGCCGAGCCTACGGCTGATTGATCACACTGCCCCCGGCTCGGGAACGTTGCACCGCGAACAGCCTGACACACCGCGGCGCTTGGTTCCCGAGCTAGCGCCCGGTCCCACAGAGTTGGCTGCGGCGCGGGCATTTCCCTGTGGGACACCGCGGCGTGCCCATGGGGCAACACGCATTCATCCGCGGTAGTCGGCTATCGGCACGCACGCGCAGAACAGATTCCTGTCCCCATACACATTGTCCACCCGGTTCACTGCTGGCCAGTATTTATGCGCCTTTGTGTGGCTGCTGGGGGTAACCGCCTGAGCGATCGAGTAGGGCCGCTGCCATGCTCCGGTGATGTCTGCCAGGGTGTGTGGCGCGTGCTTGAGCGGGTTATCCTCGGCCGGCCAGTGCCCGCTGGCGACCTGGGCAATTTCGGCGCGAATGGCCAGCATGGCTTCGACGAAGCGATCCAGTTCGGCCTTTGACTCGCTTTCCGTCGGCTCGATCATCAGCGTGCCTGGCACCGGGAAAGACATGGTCGGAGCGTGAAAGCCGTAGTCGATCAACCGCTTGGCCACATCCTCCTCGCTGATGCCGGTCTGCGCTTTCAATGGCCGCAGGTCGATGATGCATTCATGCGCCACCCGGCCATTGCGGCCGCTGTAGAGCACCGCGAATGCCGCGTCCAATTGCTGCGCCAGGTAATTGGCCGAGAGGATCGCTACCTCGGTGGCATCCACCAGCCGCGGGCCCATCATGGCGATGTACATCCAACTGATGGGCAGGATGCTTGCGCTGCCCCACGGCGCGGCGCTGACGGCGCCGTTGTTCGGCAAGGGACCCTCGATGGGCACCACCGGATGGTTGGCCACGAAGGGGGCCAGGTGGGCGCGCACACCGATTGGGCCCATGCCCGGGCCTCCGCCACCATGGGGTATGCAGAACGTCTTGTGCAGGTTCATGTGCGATACATCGGCGCCGATGTCGGCGGGCCGTGCCAGGCCAACCTGGGCGTTGAGGTTGGCACCGTCCATGTACACCTGGCCGCCGTGCTGGTGAACCACCTCGCAGATCTGGACGATACCTTCCTCGTACACCCCATGGGTGGAGGGGTAGGTGGCCATCAGGCAGGAAAGCTTGTCGCCCGCGGCCTGGGCCTTGGCCTTGAGGTCGTCGAGGTCGACGTTGCCGGCCTGGTCGCATTCGACGATTACCACCTGCATGCTCGCCATCTGCGCCGAGGCCGGGTTGGTGCCGTGCGCTGAGGCCGGAATCAGGCAAATGTTCCGCTGCCCTTGCTGGCGGCTTTCATGGTACCTGCGGATCGCCAGCAGCCCGGCGTATTCGCCCTGGGCACCGGAATTGGGCTGCATGCAGATGGCATCGAAGCCGGTGATCGCGCACAGCCATTGTTCCAGTTCGTCGATCAGGGCCTTGTAGCCACGGGCCTGGTCCACCGGGGCAAAGGGGTGCAACTGGGCAAAGCCGGGCCAGGTGATGGGGATCATCTCGCTGGTGGCGTTGAGCTTCATGGTGCAGGAGCCCAGTGGAATCATTGACTGGTTGAGGGCCAGGTCCTTGTTCTCCAGTTGCTTGAGGTAGCGCAGCATCTCGGTTTCGCTGTGATGCTGGTTGAACACCGGGTGAGTCAGGTACGTCGAGGTGCGCGCCCACTCATCGGGTATGCCAGGCGCCAGCCCTTCGGCATCCAGTGTCGCAACGTCGAGGCCATGGTCGACGCCCAGGAAAATGTCCCACAGCGTGCCAACGGTGGCGGCATCGCAGGTTTCATCCAGGCTCACGCCCAACTGCCCGCGCCCCAGAATGCGCAGGTTGATCCGTGCCGCCTGGGCGCTTTCGAGGATGGCGGTCTGGGCGCCGCCTACTTCAAGGGTCAGGGTGTCGAAGAAATGCGTGTTCAGGCGCCTTAGGCCCTTGCGCTCAAGGCCAGCCGCCAGCACCTGCGTCAGCCGGTGCACCCGCTGGGCGATGCGCCGCAAGCCCTCAGGCCCGTGGTACACGGCATAGAAGGCAGCCATATTGGCCAGAAGTACCTGCGCGGTACAGATGTTCGAATTGGCCTTCTCCCGGCGAATATGCTGTTCGCGGGTCTGCAGCGCCATGCGCAGCGCCACGTTGCCACGGGCATCCTTGGACACGCCGATGATGCGCCCGGGAATGGCGCGCTTGTAGGCCTCACGACTGGCGAAATAGGCAGCGTGTGGGCCGCCATAGCCCATGGGCACGCCAAAGCGCTGGCTGGAGCCGAAGACCACGTCGGCGCCCAGCTCACCGGGCGGGGTCAACACAAGCAGGCTCAGCAGGTCGGCGGCCACGCAGGCGATGGCCTCCCGGGCATGCAGTTGCGCTATCAGTGGCCGCAGGTCGCGAACCTCGCCATGGGTGTCGGGGTATTGCAACAGCGCCCCGAACACCTCATGGCTCGACAGGTTATCCACAGTGTCGACCACCAGCTCGATGCCAAACCCGTCGGCACGGGTCTGCACCACCGACAGGGTCTGTGGGTGGCAGTGGCTGTCGACAAAGAAGCGCAGGCTTTTCGACTTGCTCACCCGCCGCGCCAGGGCCATGGCTTCGGCCGCCGCGGTGGCTTCATCGAGCAACGAGGCATTGGCCAGTTCCAGGCCAGTAAGGTCGATGGTCAGTTGTTGAAAACTGAGCAGGGCCTCCAGCCGGCCTTGGGCGATTTCAGGCTGGTAAGGGGTATAGGCGGTGTACCAGCCAGGGTTTTCCAGGACGTTGCGCAGTATCACGGCTGGGGTAAGCGTGCCGTGGTAGCCCATGCCGATCAGGCTGGTCCATACCTGATTCTGCTCGGCGTAGCCGCGCAACTTTGCCAATGCGGCGTTTTCGTCCAGCGCCGGGGGTAACTGCAGCGGGCCGCTGAAGCGAATATTCGGGGGGACGGTCTGTTCGATCAGCTCGGCACGGCTGGCAAGGCCCAGGGCGTCGAGCATGGCGCGCTGTTCAGCGGCATCGGGGCCAAGGTGGCGCCGGGAGAAGGCATCGGGGTCTTGCAGTTCACTCAGCGCTGGCAACCGGGACATGGCGGCTCTCTCTTCCGGAAACAAGGCCTCGACGGGTCGAGGCCTGTTCAGTCTAGAAAGAGATTGCCGCCTGCGCCGGGAAGTTACTCGCCGATGGCGGCTTTGTAGCCCGCAGCGTCCAGCAGGTTGTCCAGTTCAGCCTTGTCGCTTGGCTTGAGCTTGAAGATCCACGCGCTGTAAGGCTCCTCGTTCAATGCCTCCGGGCTGTCGGCCAATTCTTCGTTGACGGCGATCACTTCGCCCGACACAGGTGCGTAGATGTCCGAGGCAGCCTTTACCGACTCGACCACGCCGGCGGCGTCGCCAGCAGTGAAGACCTTGCCCACTTCGGCCAGCTCGACGAACACCACGTCACCCAGGGCTTCCTGAGCGTGGTCGGAGATACCGACGGTGACGGTGCCATCGGCTTCCAGGCGCGCCCATTCGTGGCTTTCGGCAAAACGCAGTTCAGCGGGGATATTGCTCATGGTTTCTTGTCCTCAACAGGGTCGGCGGCAGGCCCGCACAGTCATCAGATCAGGGTTTTGCCATGGCGCACGAAGGTGGGCCGCACTACCCGTACCGGGTACCACTTGCCGCGGATTTCCACCTCGGCTCGGTCGGCGGTGGCCATCGGTACGCGCGCCAGGGCGATCGATTTGCTCAACGTAGGGGAGAAACTACCACTGGTGATCTCCCCTTCGCCAATTTCTGCGATACGAACTACCTGGTGGGCACGCAGCACCCCGCGCTCCTCGAGCACCAGGCCAACCAGTTTTTCCTCGATGCCCCTGCCCTGCTCGGCCAGCAGCGCTGCGCGGCCGATGAAATCGCGCTCGGCCGGCTCCCAGGCAATGCTCCAGGCCATGTTGGACACCAGAGGTGAATGGGCCTGGTCGATATCCTGGCCGTAAAGGTTCATGCCAGCCTCCAGACGCAGCGTATCCCGGGCCCCAAGGCCGATTGGCGAAAGGCCGGCGCCCACCAGGTCGTTGAAAAAGGCCGGGGCCTGATCCCTGGGCAGGACGATCTCCAAACCGTCTTCACCGGTATAACCCGTACGGGCGATGAACCAATCGCCGTCAGTCAGGCCTTGGAAAGGTTTGAGCTGCGCGATCAGGTTGCCCCGCGCCTGGGTCACCAGCTCCGCGACCTTATGCCGCGCACTCGGCCCCTGGATGGCGAGCATGGCAAGCTCGGGGCGCTCGTGTATCCGCACGTCGAAACCCGCGGCAGCCGTGCCGAGCCAGGCCATGTCCTGGTCACGAGTGGCGGCGTTGACCACCAGCCGGTAACCGTCCTCCAGCAGGTAGACGATCATGTCGTCGACGATCCCGCCCTGCTCGTCGAGCATGGCGCTGTAAAGCGCCGCGCCGACGGCGCAAAGGCGCGCTACATCGTTGGCAAGCAGGTGCCGTAGAAAGACCTGGGCCTGTGGGCCGGCAATGTCGATCACGGTCATGTGCGACACATCGAACACACCGCAGTCACGGCGCACCTGATGGTGCTCCTCAACTTGCGAGCCGTAATGCAGGGGCATGTCCCAACCGCCAAAATCAACCATTTTGGCGCCCAGCGCCAGGTGCAGGTCATAGAGAGGCGTACGCTGTCCCATGGGTTTCTCCTTCCGGGCTTGGCGAAGGCGCGAGTACTGGGCTGAACACCTTGAAGGCTCTGGAACAGGGCTTTCAAGGGTGCCTATAAGTGCCGATCACAATGATCGGCCGCGCTGAATGCCGCGCATTGTAGCCGCAAGCCGCGGCCCTGACACCTTTGGGCACAGGCGTCACTGGCTTTGACCGATACGCCGTGCCGAACGTCGAATCAAACCGATCACCGGCAGCAATCCCACCAGCACCAGCGTCAGGGCGGGCAACGAAGCCCGCGCCCATTCACCTTCACTGGTCATCTCGAATACCCGCACGGCCAGCGTGTCCCAGCCGAAGGGGCGCATCAACAGCGTAGCGGGCATTTCCTTCAGAACGTCGACGAACACCAGCAAAGCGGCGCTCAATACCCCTGGCACCAGCAGGGGCAGGTAGACGCGAAAGAACAGCTGCGGCCCGCCAACCCCCAGGCTTCGGGATGCTTCAGGCAGTGACGGACGAATCTTCGCCAGGCTGCTTTCCAGCGGGCCGTAGGCCACGGCCATGAACCGCACCACGTAGGCGAGTACCAGTGCCGCCAGGCTGCCCAGCAACAGCGGCCGCCCGGCCAGGGGTATCACCAGAGCTTTGTCCAGGTAACTGAAGGCCAGCATGATCGCCACCGCCAGCACGGAGCCTGGCAACGCATAACCCAGGTTTGCGAGCCCCACGCCAGCACCGATGAAGGGCGTCGGCGCCAGGCGCCTGGCAAATGCCAGCACCAGGGCCAGGGTCACGGTGAGCAGCGCCGCCAGGGTGCCGAGGTAGAGGGTGTGAAGAATCAGGCCCAGGTAACGCTCGTCCAGGTCGAAACGGCCGCGCTGCCAGCACCAGGCTAGCAATTGCAGCACCGGCACCACGAATGCACAGACCAGTACCAGCCCACACCAGAGGCTGGCGGCGAACGCCTTCCAGCCCCGCAGTTGATAGCGCAACTGCCCGCGCGCACGCTCGCTGCCAGCATGAGCCGCGCCGCGGGCCCGGCGTTCGCCATACAGCACCAGAACCACTGCCACCAGCAGCAGGCTGGCCAGTTGCGCCGCGCTGGCCAGGCTGAAGAAGCCGTACCAGGTCTTGTAGATAGCCGTGGTGAAGGTGTCGAAATTGAAGACCGCCACGGCGCCGAAATCCGCCAGGGTTTCCATCATGGCCAAGGCCACTCCCGCGCCGATGGCCGGACGCGCCATGGGTAGCGCCACGCGCCAGAACGCCTGCCAGGGCGACTGGCCCAGCACCCGCGCCGCCTCCATCAAACCGCGCCCCTGGGCCAGGAAGGCAGTGCGCGCAAGCAGGTACACATAGGGGTAGAACACCAGCACCAGGACAGTGATGACGCCACCGGTGGAACGCACACGAGGCAACCGCAGCCCGTTGCCCAGCCATTCGCGCAGCACTGTCTGCAGTGGGCCGGCGAAGTCCAGCAAGCCAACGAAAACAAAGGCCAGCACGTACGCAGGGATGGCGAAAGGCAGCATCAGTGCCCAATCCAGCCAGCGCCGGCCCGGGAATTGGCAGAGGCTGGTGAGCCAGGCCAGGCTCACCCCCAGAACGGTGACACCCACACCAACGCCAACCAGCAGCGTCAGGGTATTACCCAACAAGCGCGGCAGTTGGGTGGCCCACAGGTGCTCCCAGATGGCCACGTCGATACTCTGCCAGGACAGCAACAGGACGCTCAAAGGCAACAGCACCAGCGCCGCCATGGCCAGTACGGGCGGGTACCAGCGGCGCTGGCCGGAACGCTTCATGGCTGGAGCGTCAATTCCAGCCAGCGCGGTCCATCAACCGGATGGCCTCGGCCTGGCGCTTGCCTGCCACTTCCACCGGCAGGGTATCGGCCTTGAAGCTGCCCCAGCCCGCCACTTCGGCAGAAGGCTGTACGTGTGGGTTGGCCGGGAACTCCTGGTTGGTATCGGCGAAGATCTTCTGCGCTTCGGCGCCCGTCATCCATTCGACCAAAGCCTTGGCCGCTTCCGGGTGCGGGGCGTGACGGGTCAGGCCGATGCCCGAGAGGTTGACGTGCACCCCACGGTCGCCCTGGTTGGGCCAGAACAGCTTGATCGGCAGTTGCGGGTCCTGGCGGTGCAGGCGCCCGTAGTAGTAGGTGTTGACGATACCCACGTCGCATTGGCCAGCCTTGATGGCTTGCAGCACTGCGATGTCGTCGGAGAAGACGTCGGTGGACAGGTTGTTGACCCAGCCCTTGAGGATGGTTTCGGTCTGCGCCGCGCCGTGGGTTTCGATCAGGGTGGCGGTCAGCGACTGGTTGTAGACCTTCTTGGCAGTGCGCAGGCACAGGCGTCCTTCCCATTGCTTGTCTGCCAGGGCCTCGTAAGTGGACAGCTCCTGGGGTTTCACCCGCTCGGTGGAATAGACAATGGTACGCGCCCGCAGGCTGAGGCCAGTCCAGTCATGGCTGGCGGCGCGGTATTGCGCGGGGATATTGGCGTCGATGACGCTGGAACGGATGGGTTGCAGGATGCCCATCTGTTCGGCCTGCCACAGGTTACCGGCGTCCACGGTCAACAGCAGGTCGGCGGTGGCGTGCTCGCCCTCGGCCTTGATGCGCTGCATGAGCGGCGCTTCCTTGTCGGTGATGAACTTGATCGGCACGCCGGTTTTCGCGGTGTAGGCGTCGAACACCGGCTTGATCAGCTCGTCGATGCGCGAGGAATACACCACCACCTCGTCGGCGGCGCGGGCCTCGTTGGCGAACAGGGTCAAGGCCAATGCGGTGAGAATGCGCTTGGTTGCCAGCATGGAAAGAAGCCCCGGATCGAATGAGGGGCAAATGGTAGAGAAACGCATTTGCCATCTCAATCGATGCGTGAAGCAAGCAGTTACCAGATGTTTCCCCCGACGATCGCAGTGGTTGCCTGCAGGACCAGCTAGGTTACGAGCGGGCGAGCTCGGGCAGGTCGCCGCTGAGGCCCAGCGCCTGGCGCACGAACGCGGCCTTGGCTTCAGGCATCTGTTCCACCCACTTCAGGCCGCTGTTGCGCAGCCAGCGCAGGGGCAGCGGGTCGGCCTGAAACAGGCGCTCGAACCCTTCCATGGCCGCCATCAGCGCCAGGTTGTGGGGCATGCGCCGGCGCTCGTAACGGCTGAGCACACGCACATCGGCCAGGCGTTCGCCACGGCCGTGGGCATGCATCAGTTCCTCGGCCAGCACCGCCGAGTCCAGGAAGCCCAGGTTCACTCCCTGGCCCGCCAACGGGTGGATGGTGTGGGCGGCGTCGCCAATCAGGGCCAGGCCAGGGGCGACGTAGCGCTTGGCGTGGCGCTGGCGCAAGGGCACGCACACGCGCCTGTCGGCATGCTCGACCGTGCCCAGGCGCCCCTCGAAGGCACGCTCCAGTTGCGCGCAGAAGCGCTCATCGTCCAGGGCCATGAGGCGCTCGGCTTCAGCGGGCGTGGTCGACCAGACAATCGAGCACCAGTGCTGCTGGTCGGCATGCTCGAGCGGCAGGAATGCCAGCGGGCCGTCATCGGTGAAACGCTGCCAGGCAGTGCGCTGGTGAGGTTGCGCGCAGCGCACGCTGGTGACGATGGCGTGGTGCAGGTAGTCCCACTCGCGCGTCTCGCAACCGGCCAGGCGCCGTACCGCGGAATGGGCACCATCGGCAGCGACCACCAGCGGAGCGCGCACGGTGCGGCCGTCAGCCAGGGTCAACAGCCAGTCATCGCCGGAATGGCGCAGCTGCTCCAGGCGGGCATTGGCCAGCAGGCCGATGTCGCTGTCGTGCAACAGTTCGAGCAAGGCATCCTGCACCACACGGTTCTCGACGATGTGGCCCAGCACTTCGGCATGCACACTGGCAGCGCTGAAGTGGATATGCCCTGTGCCGCTACCGTCCCACACGCTCATGTCACCGTAGGGGCTGGCCCGGCGGCGCGCAATACCGTCCCAGGCACCCAGGCGCTGCAGGATGCGCTGGCTGGCCGCCGACAAGGCACTGACCCGTGGTTCGAAGGGCGCCTGTGCATCGAACGCCTTGACGCTCAAAGGGCTGCCATCGACTACCAGGATTTCCAGGCCGCTGTTCTGCAACGCCAGGGCCAGCGCACTGCCCACCATGCCGGCGCCGACTACTACCAGATCTGCACGCATTTCCATGCTCAAGCCTGTTCCACGGAGTTGAAGGGAAGGAAAACCGAAATCGCCATGTTCAACCCTGCATGTCGGCGCGGGTGCCCAGGCCCATGGCCTGGCGTGCGAACCAGCGCTTGGCCGGGGGCAGCAGGTCAAGGCCCAGCAAGCCCAGGTTGCGGCCGGCCGCCACCAGTGGTTGGGAGGAGCCGAACAGGCGCGTGACCTTGTCGGAAAAACCCACGGTCAGGTCCTGATCGGGGCGCTGGGCCTCGCGGTAGCGTTGCAGGGTAGCGAAGTCGCCCAACGGCGCCTGGCTCGCCAGGAGGGTGTCGGCCAAGGCCTGCACGTCTCGCAGGGAGAGGTTGAAACCCTGGCCGGCGATCGGGTGCAGCGCATGGGCGGCGTTGCCCAGCACCACCAGGCGCGAACGTACCTGCTCTTCGGCTTCCACCAGGGTGAGCGGGTACAGGTGCCGGGCACCCACCTGCTGCAACGTGCCCAGCCGGTAGCCGAACACACCTTGCAGTTCCTTGAGGAAACTGCGTTCGTCGATCTCGGCCAGGCGCTTGGCGTCCATTCCCTGGCGGGTCCATACCAGCGCGCAGCGGTTGTCCGGCAGCGGCAGCAGGGCCATCGGGCCGTCATCGGTGAAACGTTCGAACGCCAGGCCTTCATGGGGCTGGCTGGGGCTGATGTTGGCGATCAGGGCGCTCTGGTCATAAGGTCGGCGGCGCACGGCGATGCCCAACTGCTCGCGCAGGCCCGAGCGGCCGCCGTCGGCCAGTACCGCCAGGTCGCAGTCCAGGCTGGTGTCGTCGTTGAGGGTCAGGCGGTAACCGTCTTCCAGCACCTGCAGGCGGGTAACCTCGGCGGGCACGCGCCAGCTCACGACTTCAGGGTCCAGGGCCTGCCACAGGCACTGGCCCAGCCAGGCGTTTTCCACTACGTAGCCAAGGGCCGGCACGCCTTCCTCCAGGGCCGTCAGGCGGGTGACGCCAAAGCGGCCGCGGTCGGACACATGGATTTGCCTGATGGGTTCGGCACGACGGTGGATAGCCTGCCACAACCCCAGGCGTTCGTAGATCTGCCGGGTGCCGAACGACAGCGCCGAGGAGCGCGCGTCGTAGCTGGGCTGGTAGGTATCGCCGGGGGCGAACGGCTCGATCAGCATGATCTTCCAGCCGCGGGCCTTGGCGCCGGCCTGCAGGGCCAGGGCGAGGCTGGCGCCGACCAGGCCGCCGCCGATGATTGCCAGGTTCACGCGGTTCATGCGGCCTCGGTACGTGCTTGAGCCATCAGGGCTTCGATTTCGGCGACGGACTTGGGCACGTCGCCGGTCAGAATTTCACAGCCGGTGCGAGTGACCACCACATCGTCCTCGATGCGCACGCCAATGCCACGCCATTTTTTCGCGACGTGCTGGTTGTCAGGGCTGATGTAGATGCCCGGCTCGACAGTCAGGGTCATGCCCGGCTCCAGTACTCGCCACTCACCGCCCACGCGGTATTCGCCAACGTCATGCACGTCCAGGCCCAGCCAGTGGCCAGCACGGTGCATGTAGAAGGCGCGATGGGCCTCGGCGGCGATCAGCTCATCGACGTCGCCCTGCAGCAGGCCCAGTTCCACCAGGCCTTCGGTAATCACCTGCACCGTGGCTTCATGAGCCTGGTTCCAGTGCTTGCCGGGGCCGATGGCAGCGAAAGCCGCTTCCTGGGACCTGAGCACCAGCTCGTAGATAGCCTTCTGCTCGGGGGAAAAGGTGCCGCTGACCGGGAAGGTGCGGGTGATATCACTGGCGTAGCAGTCGATCTCGCAGCCTGCATCGATCAGCACCAGGTCACCGTCCTTGAGCACGGCATCATTCTGCTGATAGTGCAGGATGCAACTGTTGCGGCCGGCGGCGACTATGGAGCCATAGGCCGGCATCTTCGCCCCGCCCTTGCGGAATTCGTAGTCCAGCTCGGCTTCCAGGCTGAACTCGTGCAGCCCGGCGCGGCAGGCCTGCATGGCACGCACATGGGCACGGGCGGAGATCTGCGCGGCATGGCGCATGACCTTCACCTCGGCCGCCGACTTGTACAGGCGCATGTCGTGCAGCAAGTGGTCCAGCGCCACGAACTCATTCGGCGGCTGGGACCCCAGGTTGGCCTTGGAGCGAATCACGTTGATCCACTCCATCAGGTGCCGGTCGAACTCGGGGTGGCTGCCCATGGCCGTGTACACCCGGTCGCGGCCTTCGATCAGGCCAGGCAGGATGTCATCGATATCGGCAATGGGGAATGCGTCGTCGGCGCCGTAGTCCCGCACCGCGCCTTCCTGGCCTGCGCGCAGGCCATCCCATAGCTCGCGCTCGGGGTTGCGCTCGCGGCAGAACAACACGTACTCGCCATGCTGGCGACCAGGGATCAGGGCGATCACCGCCTCAGGCTCGGGAAAGCCACTGAGGTATTGAAAGTCGCTGTCCTGGCGGTACACGTGCTCCACGTCGCGGTTGCGGATGGCCACCGCGGCGGCCGGTAGAATGGCAATGCTGTTGGGCTCCATCTGCGCCATCAGAGCCTTGCGTCGACGAGCGTATTCCGACTTCGGGATATGAGTTACTGGCACAAGAGGGGCCCTTTTTGTCATCAGTGCAGGGAAGGCTTGGCAGCCGCCACTGGCTTGGCGCACTCGGTGAAGAGCAACATCGGCGCCACGCGCAGGTACTCCATGACTTCCATGTAGTCGCTTTCGGCGTCTTCGGACTCTTCCAGCGCTTCCTGCACTTGGGAAATGGCGTCCATGTCCTGCAGGATTTCCTGGGCTTCCTGGCTCAGGTTCTTGCCACCCGAGTGCAGGCCAAAGCCGGTCAGGAAGCCTTGGCACCACTGGCCCAGGGCAGTGGCACGCTCGGTCAGCGGCGTCTCGTCGGCCGGCAACAGGATGACGATGGTGACGTCATCGCCGGTCAGTTCGCCCTGAACCATCTGCTGCAGGCCAACCAGCGCATTGCGCACGTTGTCCGCAGGTTCGGTGTCCAGCGACAATGCTGCGTCCGCCAGCCACCCTTCGGCGTCGAAATCGGCGCCGGCGCAGCTGCGGCCCAGCAGCAAGCCATGCAGCTCGGCAGGGGAAACGGGGTGACCGCCAGCGTTGAGCAGGTCGGCGAAGCCTTGATACGGGGATTTCTGAATAGACATGGCAACTAGGCGCCAGGCGGCGCAATGACTAGAATGAAGACCTTGTATCCTAGCACCGGCAGGCGCGCCAAGACCATCGAAGCGGCCAACTCGTTAACACGCCACTCACCGATCTTATCGAACGGGACCCCATGGAACAGAACGACCTGCAAGCGCTGATGGGCCGCCTCGAGCTGTTGATCGACCGTGTCGAGCAACTAAAACGGCAAAACGGACTCCTATTAGCTCAGGAAAAGACCTGGCGCGAGGAGCGCGCACACCTCATTGAAAAAAATGAAATCGCCCGGCACAAGGTCGAATCGATGATTTCGCGCCTCAAGGCCCTGGAGCAAGACTCATGAGTTCAAGCAATAGCGTCACTGTTCAGATCCTCGACAAAGAGTACTCGATCATCTGCCCGCAGGAAGAGCGCAGCAACCTGGTGAGCGCCGCGCGCTACCTGGACGGCAAGATGCGCGAGATCCGCAGCAGCGGCAAAGTGATCGGCGCCGACCGCATCGCAGTGATGGCTGCGTTGAATATCACCCATGACCTGCTGCACAAGCAGGAGACACCCGACGTGGCCGCCAGCGGGTCGACACGTGAGCAGGTTCGCGACCTGCTCGACCGCGTCGATCTGGTACTGGCCACTGATCAGGATGAAACCCGGGGCTGAAACATTGTGATTGTTTCGGGTATACTTGCGCCGCTCCCTGGAGTGCTTGCCAGTCGGTCATGTCCCTGAGCCGATACGCACAACCACGGGGGTTGCACGCTGGGGCCGGTGCGCATGTCCGCTTGACGGAAAGCCTTAACGCCTCCTGCAATCTCCACCTTGAACTTTCGGGTTCAAGGGCTACACCGACAGCGGTTCGTCGGGGAGTCTCGCTTTACTTGCCTGTGCCAGGCCTTGCCGGCATGGGCACAAGCCCCGCCACGCCACGTGGCCCGGGCGTTTCAGGATGGCCCACGCCATGACCGAAGCCGCACCTCTGTCGCGCCCGCAGCTACGCCGCCTCTTGCGCGATGCGCGCCGCGCACTGACCCCAGCCCAGCAACGCACCGCCGCTCGCGGGCTGTACCGCCAACTGGCTCAACACCCTCTGTTTCGCCGCGCCCGCCATGTGGCGTTGTACCTGCCCAACGACAGCGAAATCGACCCGCGCCTGCTGCTGGCCGAAGCCCAGCGCCGTGGCAAGAAAACCTATTTGCCGGTGCTCAGCGCCTGGCCGCGGACCAAAATGGTGTTTCAACAGGTCCGTGCGGGTGAGGCATATCGTCGCAACCGCTTCCGTATCCACGAGCCGCATATCAACCCCGCGCGCCAGAGGGTCATCTGGGCACTGGACCTGATCCTGCTGCCGCTGGTGGGGTTTGACGAGGTGGGTGGCCGGTTGGGCATGGGCGGCGGGTTCTACGATCGCAGCCTGGCCTACCGCGGTCGCCGCACCGCGTGGCACAAGCCGGTACTGCTGGGGCTGGCCCATGAGTGCCAGAAGGTCGAGCGGCTGGCGCAGGCCAGTTGGGATGTGCCGTTGCAAGGCACCGTGTCGGATCGGCGCTGGTACCTGGCCGGATGATCGCGGGTGCAACTGGCGGCTAGAGTCCATGCCAACAAAAAAGGCCCATCGGCAAAAACCGATGGGCCTTTTTCATGTACACCATGCATCAGCGATAAGGCGCAGGCGCCGTCACTTCAACCGGGGCATTGGCCTTGCGGTCCCACAGGGACTGCGCGTAGCCCGTGGTCACCACGCCCAAACCGAACAAAATGACCAATATCCAAAGCAAATCCGGTTTGCGGCGCATCAATTGCCCCCCTGCAGGCAAATCATGGTGGTGTGCAACACGAAGCGGGAAAATGGCCCCTGTGTTTACGTGAAGCGTAAAATGCGCGCATTCTGCGGCAACATGACGCTACACGCAAACGCTGACGTCAACCGACCGTCGGGTTGTCGTAAAAACGCCACATAGACAGATTTTGTTGCAAATTTGGAGCAAGAACCATGGCCTACTGGCTGATGAAATCAGAGCCCGACGAGCTTTCCATCAAGGACCTGGCCCGCCTGGGCGAAGCCCGCTGGGATGGCGTGCGCAACTATCAGGCACGCAACTTTCTGCGCGCCATGGCCGTGGGGGACGAGTTCTTTTTCTACCACTCCAGTTGCCCTGAACCAGGCATCGCCGGTATCGCCCGCATCACTGCGCCCGCCTATGACGACCCTGCGGCCCTGGACCCGCAAAGCCCCTACCATGACCCCAAGGCCAATGCCGACAAAAACCCCTGGAGCGCTGTCGACGTGGGGCACGTAGAGACCTTCGCGAAGGTCCTGGGGCTGGGCTACCTCAAACAGCAGGCCGCCCTGGCAGAGTTGCCGCTGGTTCAGAAAGGCAGCCGCCTCTCGGTCATGCCAGTCACCGCCGAACAGTGGGCGGCAGTGCTGGCACTGCGCTGAGGGTTACTGCACGATCAGGTTGTTGAACAGCAAGTCCTCGACCATGGGCTTGCCTTCCTCATTGGCCATCACATCCTGGACCTGCTTGAGTGCTTCCTGGCGCAGTTTCTCCTTGGACTCGACGTTGCTGAACGAGTCTGCGGTCTGCTGGGTGAACAATGTCACCAACTGGTTGCGGATCAGCGGGTCCTGGCGTTTGACCGCGGCTTCGGCCTCGGGGCCCGTGACACGCAACGCCACGTCGGCCTTGTACACGTGCAGGCGCGGGCTGCCATCCAGCGCATAGTTGCCCACGAAGGGCGGGCTCAAGGTGATGTAGCTGACTTTGGGCGGGCCGCCCTCTTCCTTGCCTTCCTCGGCCATGACGGCCGACACGGGCAGCGTCAGGGCCAACACCATCACGATCCACGCTTTCACAAATTCAATCCTCATTACTGTTGGCGCAAGCATACCAAGGTTAACCCAGGCGCCAGTGCTTATGGTTGGCTATCAGCTGGCGGCATGCTCGTTGACCGCGTTTTCTTCACACCTACACTATCGGCCACAACCTGCAAAGGAATAGCCCGATGAAAGCCGTACTGTGCAAAGCTTTCGGCCCTGCCGAAACCCTGGTGCTGGAAGAGGTCGCCAGCCCCACGGTGAAGAAAAACGAGGTACTGCTGGAAGTACACGCCGCCGGGGTCAACTTTCCGGACACGTTGATCATCGAGGGCAAGTACCAGTTCAAGCCCCCCTTCCCTTTCTCCCCCGGTGGCGAAGCGGCCGGCGTGGTCCGCGCAGTGGGCGAGCACGTCAGCCACCTCAAGGTGGGCGACCGCGTCATGGGCCTGACCGGCTGGGGCAGCTTTGCCGAGGAAATAGCCGTGGCGGGTTACAACGTCCTGCCCATTCCCGACGGCATGGACTACACCACCGCTGCCGCTTTCAGCATGACCTATGGTACCTCGATGCATGCGCTCAAGCAGCGCGCCAACCTGCAGCCTGGAGAAACCCTGCTGGTGCTGGGAGCCTCGGGGGGTGTCGGCCTGGCGGCGGTGGAGATCGGCAAGGCCATGGGGGCCCGGGTGATCGCTGCTGCCAGCAGCGCCGACAAGCTCGCCGTGGCCAAGGCTGCCGGTGCCGACGAGCTGATCAACTACAGCGAGACCAGCCTCAAGGACGAGATCAAACGGCTGACCGGCGGCAACGGTGTGGACGTTATCTACGACCCGGTGGGCGGTGACCTGTTCGACCAGGCCGTGCGCGCCATCGGCTGGAACGGGCGCTTGCTGGTGGTAGGTTTTGCCAGTGGCCGCATACCTGAGCTGCCTGTCAACCTGGCGCTGCTCAAGGGCGTGGCGGTAGTGGGTGTGTTCTGGGGCTCGTTCGCGCAACGGCAGCCGCAGGACAATGCCGCCAACTTCAAGCAACTGTTCCAGTGGTTCGCTGAAGGCAGGCTGAAACCACTGGTCTCACGTACCTTCCCTCTGCACCAGGCCGGTGAGGCCATCAACACACTTGCCGAGCGCAAGGCTGTGGGCAAGCTGGTGATCGCCGTACGGTGAAGGGCTTCACCGCAGGAAAGTATTCAGGCTTATCAGCAGGGGCGAACAACGTTGAAGTAGCAGTCTACCACCCCGGCTTCAACGCCCTCTGAACAGGAAGTTCGCCATGAGTACTTTTACCGTTTACTTCTGCGGCACCAGCGCCACCCACTTCGACAGCCACAACGCCAACTACTGGAACGGCGAGCTGATCGCCACGCTCGCCAGTAACACCCTGGACCGCGAGTTTGCGCAGTGGATCGTGGTCGATGGCCCCGGCAGCGGCAACCTGCAGGCCGACAACCTCACGGTCGAGTCCACTGACCACCCCTATGCCGGCGTCGCTTTCGGCAAGGGGTGGGAAACCAACGTGCGCCACGCTTTGAACATGATCAAGGGGCAATTCGAATGGCAACGTGAGAAACTGACCGCCGAGCGCTATCAGACCCTGAAGAAAGCCGGCATCCCCATTGAAGACGTTGAGATAAAAGGCAGCTTCTGGTCGCGCGTCTACGATTACGGAGACCGCAAAGTTACCCCGCAGCAATTGCAGCAGCAGATCGTCAATCAGTTCCGCAAGGGAGGAAAGATTCCGGCGAAGGTGAACATTGTCGGCTGGAGCCGCGGCGCGGTCAGTTGCCACATGTTAGCCAATGCCATGTTGGCTGATCCGGCCCTCAAGCACATTCCCGTGAATATCTTTGCCGTGGACCCGGTGCCAGGTCCGCTGAACTTCCAACCCGAGCGCGTGACCTTGGGGCCCAATGTGCGTGAGTACGTGGGTTTCTTTGCCCGCGACGAACGCTCCAAGGGTTTCGCCTGCGTAGTGCCACACACTGATGGCAGCACCAAGACCAGTGTCTTCCCGTTGCCCGGCCGCCACGCCACCCTGGTGGGCAATGCCGCCCTCGATGGGGTCGCCGGACCCAAGGTCTTGGCAGAACCCGGCATGGTGGTGCGCCATCTGGCTGAAACCTGCCTGCGCCGCTGGGGGGTGAGCCTGGCCAAGTGCCTGAACCTGACCAAGGATGAACTGGTCCGCGCCCACGCCATCATGTACCAGCATGACGGCATGTTCACCGAGATGCGCAAGCATAGCTATACCAAGGTGACGGAATCAGAAGGGCCTGACCGGGCCATCAGCCACGGCAACCAGTGGGCGGCCTTCTCCAAAGTGGCAGGCAGCAATTTCACACCGACGGAGGGATTGGCAGCGCCGCTTCAGGGCGCCAAGGCGCCGTATGGTGAGCTGCTGGGTTGATGTAGAAGGGCTGGCTTGCCCGTGAGCGTCAGTGGGCGCACAGCAGCAGCGCTAGTCATCCCGGCAATGGCAGCGTTTTATCCGCGCTTCCAGGTTGCGGTCCGGCATCTCATGGGTACGCAGCGCGCTGATGGTCTGCTGGACATACTCAAGGGTGCTGCCAAAACGCCCGCTGGCACTTTCCAGCACATGGCTCAGCAGGTTGTCGGGCAAGTTGCCCGCGTAGCTGGGGAGGTGGCGTTCCAGCACGAAACCCAGCGCCTGCACCTTCGTACCATCTTCCAGGCGGCAGTTGAGCCAGTGAGGACGGTATGAGGGATAAGGCATCTCCCGTTGCCATAGCGCCAGCAGGGAGTCTTGCAGCTCTTCGTGGGGCAAGCGATAGGCAAAGCCGCTGCACGAGCCGCCCCGGTCCAGGCCAAACACCAGGCCGGGGCGCTCAGGGGTGCCACGGTGCTCATGGGACCAGAGGTAAAGACCGCGATGGTAACCGTGGACGCGAGCACGCCTGCGCTCGACGGCGCTGCATTCCGGACGCCAGATAAGCGAGCCATAGGCAAAAAGCCAAACCGGCCCACCCTTGTGGCGGGCCATGGTCGTTTCGAGTGAGTGCACCAACTGCTCGTGGGTCAATTGCGGCCCGAGATCGAGCGAAGGCGGATAAACCACATTGAAGTGTGCAGTTTCGATAGCCGACATGGTGTCGCCTGATATCCCCGTGAATCGACAGCGTCGGCTCACTTTAACTGATTGTTACAACACTGTTGTTACCGTACGGCAGATAACCTCTGAAAATCAAGCCCTTGCGTTTGCTTATAAGAAACGCATTTTACGTTGGTTATAAGCACCGAAGCGGGTCATGGCCCAAGGAAGCGCACCGAACTGGCTCTTTCGCCACCATGTGACGTGCCGCCTGTGCGTGAGAATAGTGCACTTAGCATCTAAGTAAATTTTCCTACGATATATTCAGAAGTTTCATGTCTAGAAACTTCCTATCGACTTGCGAGAAAAAGCCCGCTTCCCTGATTGATAGCGGTTGACCTCATGAAATACCCTGGCCTTACCCTCGCCGGCGCCACCCTTGCCACACTGCTTGCCACCGCTCCTGCGCTGGGGGCATCGGAGGAAGGATTCTGGTACTTGCAGGGGAGTGTCTTTACCCGTCATTTCGCCAGCAACGGCAACTACAACAATCATCAGGATCTACTGGGCCTTGAGCGCAACCAGGCTTCGGGCCTGATCATGGGCGGCGCTGCATTTCGCAACTCCTTCAGCCAACGCTCGGAATACGCCTACATTGGAAAACGCTTTGACGTGCCTGACTCGGCGGTTTACTACAAGCTCAGCGCTGGACTGATCCACGGTTACCGGGGCAAGTACCGCGACAAACTGCCCCTGAACCGCTTTGGCGTGGCACCTGCGGTGATTCCGGCAATTGGGGCCCACTGGGGCCCCGTCGCCGCCGAGGCGGTGCTGCTGGGGCTGGCAGCCACCATGGTCAACATCGGTCTGCGTTTCTGAACCCAAGCTCAGGGGCGTGGGGCGTAGGCGAAGACGTCCGCACGCATCTGGTGCGCGTCCATGCCCGCCGCTACCAGGGCATCCAGCGTGGCATAGATCATGGCGGGTGAGCCGCTGGCATACACGTGCACGCCCGCAAGGTCGGCAATGTCCTCGCACACCGCCTCGTGCAGCATGCCGCAGCGCCCTTCCCAACCACACAGGTCGCTGACTACCTTGTGCAGGAACAGGTTGGGCAGGGATTGCCACTGTTCCCAGTGCTCGATCTGGTAGAAGTCCTCTGGCCGGCGCACGCCCCAGTACAGATGCACAGGATGCTTGAAGCCCTGCGCCCGGCAATGCTCGATCAGGCTGTGCATTTGTGCCATGCCGGTACCGGCCGCGATCAGCACCAATGGCCCGTCGGGCAATTCGGCCAGGTGTGTATCGCCGAACGGCAGCTCGACCCGCGCCATGCCGTTGCGCTGCAATTGCTCGATGAGGTTCTGGGCGCTGGCTTCACGTACCAGCACGTGCATTTCCAGGTCGCGCCCGGCATGGGGAGCCGAAGCGAGGGAAAACGCCGACTTTTCGCCGTTTTCGCGCTCGATCATCAGGTATTGACCGGCGTGGTAGCGCGGCGGCTTGCCGGCCGGGGCGCGCAGGCGCACCCGCCAGACGTCGCCGCCCACCGGTGTGCATTCGCTCAGCTGGCAGGCGAAGGTGCGCACGGGCAGCTCGCCCAGCGCCAACACGCCGTCCCACAGCAACACGCAGTCCTCCAGCGGTTCAGCGATGCAGGTGTAGATCTCGCCATGGTCATGCTCCACCCCTTCCTGGCGGACCCGCCCTTCTACCAGCAAGGCCGAACACACATGGCAGTTGCCATTGCGACAGCTCTGCGGGCACTCATGGCCCAGCCGCTGGGCCGCTTCCAGAATCCGTTCTCCGGGCTGCGTCTCCAGCACCGCGCCCGATGGCTGCAAGGTTACGCGCATCAATCTATCCCTAGCTGGTTCCACAGTTCATCGATGCGACGGGTCACGGCATCGTCCTTGACGATCACCCGGCCCCACTCACGGTTGGTCTCGCCTGGCCACTTGTTGGTGGCATCCAGCCCCATCTTCGAGCCCAGGCCCGATACCGGCGAGGCGAAGTCGAGGTAGTCGATGGGGGTGTTGTCGATCATCACCGTATCGCGCTTGGGGTCCATGCGCGTGGTAATGGCCCAGATCACGTCGTTCCAGTCCCGGGCGTTGATGTCGTCGTCGGTGACGATGACGAACTTGGTGTACATGAATTGGCGCAGGAACGACCACACACCCAGCATGACGCGCTTGGCATGCCCCGGGTACTGCTTCTTCATGGTCACCACCGCCATGCGGTAGGAACAGCCCTCGGGCGGCAGGTAGAAATCGGTGATCTCCGGGAACTGCTTCTGCAGGATCGGCACGAACACTTCATTGAGGGCAACGCCCAGAATCGCCGGTTCATCGGGCGGCCGGCCGGTATAAGTACTGTGGTAGATCGGCTTGGTACGGTGGGTAATGCGCTCCACGGTGAACACCGGGAACTGGTCGACTTCGTTGTAGTAGCCGGTGTGGTCACCGTAAGGGCCTTCGTCAGCCATTTCGCCAGGGTAAATCACCCCTTCCAGGACGATTTCCGCGCTGGCCGGCACCTGCAGGTCGTTGCCGCGGCACTTCACCAGTTCGGTACGGTTGTCACGCAGCAGCCCGGCGAAGGCATATTCCGACAGGCTGTCCGGTACCGGGGTGACCGCGCCCAGGATAGTGGCCGGGTCGGCGCCCAGCGCTACCGAGACCGGGAACGGTTGGCCCGGGTGCTTCTCGCACCACTCGCGAAAATCCAGCGCGCCGCCACGGTGGCTCAGCCAACGCATGATGACCTTGTTGCGGCCGATGACCTGCTGGCGGTAGATACCCAGGTTCTGCCGCTCTTTGTTGGGCCCGCGGGTAACCGTCAGGCCCCAGGTGATCAACGGCGCCACATCACCTGGCCAACAGGTCTGCACCGGCAGCATGCCGAGGTCGACGTCGTCACCCTCGATGACCACTTCCTGGCAGGCTGCGTCCTTGACCACCTTGGGGGCCATGGCAATGATTTTCTTGAAGATGGGCAACTTCGACCAGGCATCCTTCAGGCCCTTGGGCGGCTCGGGCTCTTTGAGAAAGGCCAGCAGCTTGCCGATCTCGCGCAACTCGCTGACGTCCTCGGCACCCATGCCCAAGGCCACTCGGCCCGGGGTGCCGAACAGGTTGCCCAGCACCGGAATATCGAAGCCCGTGGGGTTTTCGAACAACAGCGCCGGGCCCTTGCTGCGCAGGGTTCGATCGCAGACTTCCGTCATTTCAAGCACCGGAGAAATCGGCACCTGAATGCGTTTCAATTCTCCGCGCTGCTCAAGCTGCTGCACGAAATCCCGAAGATCCTTGAATTTCATTGACCATGCCACTCGTAAAATAGGCGTACATCGTACCTGCTCTGGCGCGCGCTGGCAGCCGCCGGTGCCTCAATCGGCCGAATTGGCCTGAATTCGCTCATTGCCCATGGCTGCGCCCCCGTGCTCGAACAGTGGTGCGAGCATGGGCTGCAGGTAAACCGTGGCACCGTCGCCGTAATGATTGTCATCCATGTACAGCGATTGGCCGTCGGCTTCGATACGGCAGGTGTGGCCGTCATCGCAGAACAGCGCCGCCGGGTCAATGATTCGCACGTTGCTGTCCGCCGCCGCCAGTTGGCCGAACAGCTGGCTGATGAAGGCCTGCCGACGGCGATGCTCCTCCAGCGGCAACCCTTCATTGGCTACCGGGCGGCCAAGCATGGCCAGGCGCGTCAGGCGGTAGGGCGCCCGTTGCTTCTGCAAAGGCGCTTCCTCCACCAGCCATACCCTGCGGTGCTGTTCACGCAGGCGGGCCACCAGTGCGGCGAGTTGGGTAGCCAGCTGTTGCTCGGCGTATTGGCGGTCGGCGCGGCCTTGGGGGGTGTGCAGCATATAGGTGGTGTCGCCCAGCCCGTCACCATACAGGTACAAGCTCCAGCGAGCGGCCAGTACTACGTCGTGGACGGCGGGCGCCTGGGCCAGGGCCAACATTGTGCCATTGAAGTCACGGCAGGCACGCTTGCCCTCCAGCCCCGGGACGGGGATACAGCCCGCGCGCGCGGCCAACGACACTGGGGTGCCGTGATCCTTGGCGGCCAGGGCCAGCGCAGGTCCCATGCCCGCCGCATGGCTGTCGCCCCACACCAGCATTGCCGGTGGCGTGGGGCCTGCGGGCCCGAGCGTGCACACTGGCTGTTGAGCTTTGCTGTCAGACAGGCAGTCGCGCTGACCGGCATTCCATTCCCGTGCCTGGGCATAGCGCAGCGCTTGCGGGGAAAGGCGCGACGGCACGCCATCGGCCTGGCGCAGCGCCTGGCCAGCCACGCCAACCAACACCATCAACCCCAATGCGCAGGCCAGCACTTGCCGGGCGCTGGCCGAAACCCGCCCCTGACGCAGCGGCCGCTCGAACCAGCGCCAGGATGCATAGGCAAGCACCAGGCTCAATACCAGCAGGCCAGCCACCTGGAGGGCGCTCAACCCGTCCACGGCTGCATACGACGCAAACACATGCACGGGCCAATGCCACAGGTACCAGGAATAGGAAATCAGCCCTGTTCCCACCATCAGCCGCGTGCTCAGCACCCGGCCTACCCAGGTAGAGTGCGCACCATTGGCCCAGATCAGCGCCAGCGTTCCAACTACCGGCAACAGGGCCGCGACACCCGGGAAGGGGGTGTGGGCATCGTAAAACACCGTAGCGGCCACCAGCATCGCCACACCCACCAGGCTGGCCAACTGGTACACCCAGGGCGCTTGGCGGCTGGCGGCAATGGGCGTGACCGCCAGCAGCGCGCCGGCCAACAGCTCCCAGGCGCGCATGGGCAGCAGGAAGAATGCCGCGGAAGGATCATGCCGCACGGCCCATACGCTCAATGCAAGGGAGACCAGCAGCAACCCCAGCAAGCACAGGCGCCAGCGCCGCAGGTAACGGATGAGCAGCCCGAGCAACAGCGGGAAGACGATATAGAACTGTTCTTCCACCGCCAGCGACCAGGTATGCAGCAACGGCTTGAGGTCCGATGCCGTGTCGAAGTAGCCGTCCTGACGCTGGAACAGAATATTGGACGCGAACATCGCCTGGTAGCGAACTGAGCGCCCCAGGTCACTGTAGTCATGAGGGGTGAGCAGGAACCAGCCCACCACCATGCACACCACCATCACCAGAAAAAGCGCGGGCAAGATACGCCGCGCCCGACGCGTCCAGAACTCCAGGAAGCTGAATTGGCCGGCCTGGTGCTGACGCCAGAGAATGGAGGTGATCAGGAAGCCCGAAATCACGAAGAAGATATCCACACCCACGAACCCGCCGCTGAACCCGGCGATGCCGAAGTGGAACAGCACCACGATCGCTACAGCCACTGCTCGCAGCCCGTCGATATCGCGACGATAGGCTAATACTGCCATGACAATCCCTTGTTATAAGTTGTTCGGACCTGAGCAGTGTAAGCGCAGGCAAGCCGGCGTTTACAGGAGTACTGCGAGCGGTGGAAAGTTCGGTATCGGCCGGCAAAAAAAATGGCGCCCCGCAGGGCGCCATCTTCAAGCTACCAGGCAGGCCCGGTTACTTGCGTTTCATCGACAGGAAGAACTCGTCGTTGGTCTTGGTCTGCTTGAGCTTGTCGACCAGGAACTCGATGGCGGCGACTTCGTCCATCGGGTGCAGCAGCTTGCGCAGAATCCACATGCGCTGCAGTTCGTCGTCGGCAGTCAGCAGCTCTTCGCGACGGGTACCCGAACGGTTGATGTTGATGGCCGGGAATACGCGCTTCTCGGCGATCTTGCGGTCCAGGGGCAGCTCCATGTTGCCGGTACCCTTGAACTCTTCGTAGATCACTTCATCCATCTTCGAGCCGGTTTCAACCAGCGCGGTGGCGATGATGGTCAGCGAACCGCCTTCCTCGATGTTACGCGCGGCACCGAAGAAACGCTTCGGCTTCTCCAGGGCGTGAGCGTCGACACCACCGGTCAGTACCTTGCCGGAGCTCGGGATCACGGTGTTGTAGGCACGGGCCAGGCGGGTGATGGAGTCCAGCAGGATGACCACGTCCTTCTTGTGCTCGACCAGGCGCTTGGCCTTCTCGATCACCATCTCGGCAACCTGCACGTGGCGGGTTGGCGGTTCGTCGAAGGTGGAGGCAACCACTTCGCCGCGCACGGTGCGCTGCATTTCGGTCACTTCTTCCGGACGTTCGTCGATCAGCAGCACGATCAGGTGAACTTCAGGGTTGTTACGGGTGATGTTCGACGCGATGTTCTGCAGCATGATGGTCTTGCCCGCCTTCGGCGGAGCAACGATCAGGCCACGCTGGCCCTTGCCGATCGGCGCGCACAGGTCGATGACACGGCCGGTGAGGTCTTCGGTGGAACCGTTGCCGGCTTCCATCTTCATGCGCACGGTGGGGAACAGCGGCGTCAGGTTTTCGAACAGAATCTTGTTCTTCGCGTTTTCCGGACGGTCGAAGTTGATGGTGTCAACTTTCAACAGGGCGAAGTAACGCTCGCCTTCCTTTGGAGGGCGGATCTTGCCGACGATGGTGTCGCCGGTGCGCAGGTTGAAGCGACGGATCTGGCTTGGGGAGACGTAGATGTCGTCCGGGCCGGCCAGGTAGGAAGCGTCAGCCGAACGCAGGAAGCCGAAGCCGTCCTGGAGAATCTCCAGCACGCCATCACCGGAGATTTCCTCGCCGCTTTTGGCATGTTTCTTCAACAGGGAGAAAATCACATCCTGCTTGCGCGAACGGGCCATATTTTCTATGCCCATCTGTTCGGCCATTTCGAGCAGATCGGTAATCGGCTTTTGCTTGAGTTCAGTCAGGTTCATAAGGGAATGACGTAATCATGTATGGAGGGAGAAATTAAGCTTTGGGCTTAATGAGGCCGCGCCGCAGAGAAGGCGACAGGATCGCGTACTAATTCGAGTAGGAGTGCGTCGGCGACGGCTTGCAGGGGGCACTAGAGATACCAGTGCGAGGCCGAATGTAACACCTGAATTTCTGGGCGTCTAGTCGTTGGCCCAAGAAAAAGCCCCGCAAGGTGCGGGGCTATTACCACTGGATATTACAGCGCTATTACAGGCTGGCATCCAGGAAAGCGGCCAATTGCGACTTGGACAGGGCGCCGACCTTGGTGGCTGCGACTTCACCGTCCTTGAACAGCATCAGCGTAGGAATACCACGCACGCCGTGCTTGGCAGGGGTTTCCTGGTTGTCGTCGATGTTCAGCTTGGCGATGGTCACTTTACCTTCGTAGGTACCCGCGATTTCATCCAGTACAGGCGCGATCATCTTGCATGGGCCACACCATTCAGCCCAGTAGTCAACGAGGACAGGGCCCTTGGCCTTGAGGACTTGTTCCTCGAAGGTGGCATCAGTGACGTGCACGATTTTATCGCTGCTCATGAAGGGTCTCCGTTGGAAAATTCTGAAATAACTTGGCCCATCATAACGGCACAGGCGGCCTACAGGAAGCCGATGATGATTGTCTCTAACTATAGTGCTTCAAGATTTGAACAATGGCCGGTCAGGTCGCCACGAAGGCGATTGACGTGCGCAAGGCTGCCGCGCGGATATGTTCCTGCATGGCCCTGGTAGCCGGTGCAGCGGCGTGGCGCGCCAGGGCGCGAAGGATTTTACGGTGCTCGTGCCAGGTCTCCATGGCCCGCTCGGCACGGATAAATGGCAGTTTCTGGCTCTCCAGGAAAATGTCGGCGCTGGCGACCAGAATGCTGGCCATGGCCTGATTGCCACTGGCTACCATGATGCGCCGGTGAAACTCGAAGTCCAGGCGCGCGGCCGCCTCGAAATCCCCGGCTCGCAGCTCGGCGCGCATGCTTTGGACATTGCCCTCGAGGCAGTCTAGCTCATCGGCGGTCAGACGAACGGCAGCCAGGCCGGCGGCGAAACCTTCCAATGCATAGCGCAGTTGAAAGATGTCTTCGGGGGCCGCCTGGGCAGCGAATGGCCACGCCAACCCGGCGGCGGTCGGACTGCCGGCCTGCACGAAAACCCCTTTTCCCGGCTGGATGCTGACCACCCCCAGTGCGCTCAGCGTTGACAGTGCTTCGCGCAGTGAAGCCCTGCTCACCCCCAGTTGCTCGGCCAAGTCACGTTGGGAAGGCAGCGCGGCGCCCGCCTCGTAGCCTTGGCGGGCAATCAGCTGGCGAATGCCTTGGATAGCGACGTCGGGGACTGCTTGGTTGAGGGAAGTCATGGGGCTTTCCGGCTAAGTGGAACTGCCGTTTTAGCGCGATTTTCCAGGCAGGGCAAATCACGCCCGATAACGGTTCACCCCCGTTTTTATTGGGCGAAAGTAGTGCAAAAACCCGCGTAGCACCACGCAACTGTTCAGACCAGTAAGACCTCACCTGGAGCCAGGAAACAGGGGCCACAGCGATGAACCCCCGCCGGTGGCATGACCTGTGCACAGCCCCTTCCACTCACTTTCGGAGACCGTGCCATGATCCAGCGCTGTACCGCCCTGCTCACCGCTCTGTTCGCCAGCCTGATGCTCTGCCAGGCCCCCGCCCACGCCGACGGCCTGGAGGATGTGGTCAAGCGCGGCACCCTGAAAGTCGCCGTGCCCCAGGACTTTCCGCCGTTTGGCTCCGTAGGCCCTGACATGAAGCCCCGCGGCCTGGATATCGACACCGCCCAATTGATCGCCGACCGGCTGAAGGTCAAACTCGAGCTGACCCCGGTCAACAGCACCAACCGTATTCCCTACCTGACCACCGGAAAGGTGGACCTGGTGATTTCCAGCCTGGGCAAAAACCCTGACCGCGAGAAAGTCATCGACTTCTCCAACGCCTACGCACCTTTCTACCTCGCGGTGTTCGGCCCGCCCGACGCGCCCGTGGCCAACCTCGACGACCTCAAGGGCAAGACCATCAGCGTTACCCGTGGGGCCATTGAAGATATCGAACTGACCAAGGTGGCCCCCGAAGGCGTGACCATCAAACGCTTTGAAGACAACAACTCGACCATCGCCGCTTACCTGGCCGGCCAGGTGGACCTGATTGCCAGTGGCAACGTGGTCATGGTCGCCATCAGTGAGCGCAACCCCAAGCGCATACCGGCGCTGAAGGTGAAGCTCAAGGACTCGCCGGTGTACGTGGGCCTGAACAAGAACGAGCCGCAGTTGCTGGCCAAGGTCAACGAGATCATCGCCCAGGCCCGCCAGGACGGCAGCCTGGAAAAGAATTCGCAAACCTGGCTCAAGCAGCCACTGCCTGCCGACCTCTGAGGCGCTGAACCCGACATGGCCTATCACTTCGACTTCAGCCCGGTTCTCGCCAACACCGACCTGCTGCTCAAGGGCGCGCTGTTCACCCTGGAGCTGACCGCGGTCGGCACCCTGCTCGGGGTAAGCCTGGGGGTACTGGGTGGCGTGGTGCGCGCCTGGAAGATCAAGCCTTTCGCAGGCATCTTCGGCGTTTACGTCGAGCTGATCCGCAACACACCGTTTCTGGTGCAGTTGTTCTTCATTTTCTTCGGCCTGCCCTCACTGGGCGTGCAGATCAGCGAATGGCAGGCAGCCGTGCTTGCCATGGTCGTCAACCTGGGGGCCTACAGCACAGAGATCATCCGTGCGGGTATTCAGGCCATTCCCTGCGGGCAACTGGAGGCGGCCGCGGCCCTGGCAATGAGCCGGGCGGAAGCCTTTCGCCATGTGGTGCTGGTACCCGCCCTGGGCAAGGTATGGCCGGCTTTGAGCAGCCAGATCATTATCGTCATGCTGGGTTCGGCGGTGTGCTCGCAGATCGCCACCCAAGAGCTGAGCTTCTACGCCAACTTCATTCAGTCGCGTAATTTCCGCGCCTTTGAAACCTACGTGCTGACCACCCTGATCTACTTGGCCATGTCCATGCTGATCCGCGCCCTGCTCAACTGGGCAGGGCGTCGCTACCTGGCAAGGAGCCGCTGATGGACTTCACCTTCTGGGATATTGTCCGCAACCTGCTCATTGGCCTGCAATGGACGCTGGCATTGAGCCTGGTGGCCTTTGTCGGCGGCGGGGTCATCGGCTTGCTGGTGATGACCCTTCGCATCGCCGACAAGGCCCTGCCTAGGGGCATTGCCCGTGCCTATATCGAATTGTTCCAGGGCACCCCGCTGCTGATGCAATTGTTTCTGGTGTTCTTCGGAGTGGCCCTGCTGGGTATCGACATTTCGCCCTGGGCCGCCGCCGCGCTGGCGCTGACCCTGTTCACCAGCGCCTACCTGGCGGAGATCTGGCGCGGTTGTGTGGAGTCGATCGCCCATGGCCAGTGGGAAGCTTCGGCCAGCCTGGCCATGACGCCCTACGAGCAGTTGCGCCATGTCATCCTGCCCCAGGCCCTACGCATCGCCGTGGCCCCCACCGTGGGCTTTTCGGTGCAGGTGGTCAAGGGCACGGCGGTGACCTCCATCATCGGCTTTACCGAACTGACCAAGACCGGCGGCATGCTCGCCAATGCCACCTTCGAACCCTTCACTGTCTACGGCCTGGTGGCACTGGGGTATTTCGCCCTGTGCTACCCGCTGTCGCTCAGCGCCCGCTACCTGGAAAGGAGACTGCATGCCTCTGCTTAGAGTGTCTGCCCTGCACAAATACTACGGCGACCACCATGTGCTCAAAGGCATCGACCTGAGTGTCGAGCAAGGCCAGGTGGTGGCGATCATTGGCCGCAGCGGCTCGGGCAAAAGTACCTTGCTGCGCACCCTCAACGGCCTGGAGTCGATCAATGACGGCGTCATCGAGGTCGATGGCGAGTACCTGGACGCCGCCCGCGCCGACTTGCGCAGCCTGCGCCAGAAGGTCGGCATGGTCTTCCAGCAGTTCAACCTGTTCCCGCACCTGAGTGTGGGCGAGAACGTGATGCTGGCCCCACAGGTGGTGCAGAAGGTACCGCGGGCCAAGGCCCTTGGCCTGGCACGCGAGATGCTGGAACGGGTAGGCCTGGCGGACAAGTTCGACGCCTACCCGGACCGCCTGTCCGGCGGCCAGCAGCAGCGTGTGGCCATTGCCCGGGCACTGGCCATGTCGCCCAAGGTGTTGTTGTGCGACGAGATCACCTCGGCCCTGGATCCGGAACTGGTCAATGAGGTGCTCAGCGTGGTGCGCCAGCTGGCGCAGGATGGCATGACGCTGATCATGGTTACCCATGAAATGCGCTTTGCCCGCGAGGTGGGCGACAAGCTGGTGTTCATGCACCAGGGCAAGGTGCATGAAGTGGGGCACCCGAAACAATTGTTCGCAGAACCACAGACACCCGAACTGGCGGCTTTCATCGGTATGCAGTAGGTCCGTACAGGGCGAAACTCGGCAAGCAGGCACCACCGAACCAAACGCGTTGGCGGCAGGGTTGGTTCGTGGCACGATGGCAGGGTTATCGACCGGGATCCTTACATCATGCCGCAAGCCACCGCCAAGAACCTTTCCCTGATCGCCGCGATCGATCTGGGCTCGAACAGCTTTCATATGGTCGTGGCCAAGGCCCACCACACTGAAATCCGCATTCTCGAGCGCCTGGGGGAGAAGGTTCAGCTGGCTGCCGGCATCGACGAGCAGCGCAACCTCGACGAAGAGTCGATGCAGCGCGGCCTGGACTGCTTGAAACGCTTCGCCCAACTGATCAACGGCCTGCCCCTGGGTGCGGTACGTATCGTTGGCACCAACGCCCTGCGCGAAGCCCGCAACCGCGGCGACTTCATTCGCCGCGCTGAAGAAATCCTGGGCCACCCCGTGGAGGTCATTTCCGGCCGCGAGGAAGCCCGCCTGATCTACCTGGGCGTGTCTCACACCCTGGCCGACACCCCCGGCAAGCGCCTGGTCGCCGACATCGGCGGCGGCAGTACCGAGTTCATCATCGGCCAGCGCTTCGAACCGCTGCTGCGCGAAAGCCTGCAGATGGGCTGTGTGAGCTTCACCCAGCGTTACTTCAAGGACGGCAAGATCACCCCGGCCCGCTACGCCCAGGCCTACACCGCGGCACGCCTGGAGATCATGAGCATCGAGAATGCCCTGCACCGCCTGAGCTGGGATGAGGCCATCGGCTCGTCGGGCACCATCCGCGCCATCGGCCTGGCCTTGAAGGCCAACGGCCACGGCAGCGGCGAGGTGAACGCCGACGGCCTGACCTGGCTGAAGCGCAAGCTATTCAAGCTGGGCGACGTCGACAAGATCGACTTCGACGGCATCAAGCCGGACCGCCGCTCTATCTTCCCGGCGGGCCTGGCCATTCTGGAGGCGATCTTCGACGCCCTGGAACTGCAGCGCATGGACCACTGCGAAGGCGCCTTGCGTGAAGGCGTGCTGTACGACCTGCTGGGCCGCCACCACCATGAAGACGTGCGCGAACGCACCCTCAGCTCGCTGATGGAACGCTACCACGTGGACCTGGAACAGGCTGCCCGCGTCGAGCGCAAGGCCCTGCACGCGTTTGACCAGGTAGCGGCCGACTGGGGCCTGGAGGAAGGGGTATGGCGCGAATTGCTGAGCTGGGCCGCCAAGGTGCATGAAGTGGGCCTGGACATCGCTCACTACCATTACCACAAGCACGGTGCCTACCTGATCGAGCACTCGGACCTGGCCGGTTTCTCCCGCGAAGACCAGCAGATGCTGGCCCTGCTGGTGCGTGGCCACCGTCGCAACATTCCCAGGGACAAGTTCGCCGAGTTCGGCGAGGAAGGCCGGCAACTGATTCGCCTGTGCGTGCTGCTGCGCTTTGCGATCCTGTTCCACCACATCCGTGGCACCCAGGAAATGCCGGCCGTGAAACTCTACGCCGGGGAAAACAGCCTGGAAGTGGAGTTCCCCACCGGCTGGCTGGACGAGAACCAGCTGACCCAGGCCGACTTCGCGCTGGAAGCGGAATGGCTGACCCGGGTCAACATGACCCTTACCGTACGGTAAGAATCGGGATGCTCAGGCGCTCGAGCAGCGTGTCCTGGGCGCTGCGCGGGTTCTGGTTGCCGGTGGGCGAGCTGCGCACGTAGCGACCGTCGGGCTGCAGGATCCACGAGTGGGTGTTGTCGGTCAGGTAGCTTTCCAGCTCCTTCTTCACCCGCAGAATCAGCTTCTTGCCCTCCACCGGGAAGCAGGTCTCCACGCGCTTGTCCAGGTTGCGTTCCATCCAGTCGGCGCTGGACAGGAACATCTGTTCCTCGCCGCCGTTCAGGAAGTAGAACACCCGGGTGTGCTCCAGGAAGCGGCCGATGATCGAGCGTACCTGGATGTTATGCGACACCCCGGCGATGCCCGGGCGCAGGCAGCACATGCCACGCACCACCAGGTCGATACGCACGCCCGACTGGCTGGCCTTGTACAGCGCGCGGATGATCTTGGGATCGGTCAGCGAGTTGAACTTGGCGATGATGTGCGCGGGCTTGCCTTCCAGGGCGAACTGGGTTTCGCGCTGGATCATGTCCAGCATGCCTTTCTTCAGGGTGAACGGCGCATGCAGCAGCTTCTTCATGCGCAGGGTCTTGCCCATGCCGATCAGCTGGCTGAACAGCTTGCCCACGTCTTCGCACAGGGCGTCGTCGGAGGTCAGCAGGCTGTAGTCGGTGTACAGGCGCGCGTTGCCGGCGTGATAGTTGCCGGTACCCAAGTGGGCGTAACGCACGATCTCACCGGCTTCGCGGCGCAGAATCAACATCATCTTGGCGTGGGTCTTGAAGCCCACCACACCGTAGATCACCACGGCACCGGCCGCTTGCAGGCGGCTGGCCATCTGCAGGTTGGACTCTTCGTCGAAACGAGCGCGCAGCTCGATGACCGCGGTCACTTCCTTGCCGTTGCGCGCGGCGTCCACCAGCGCATCGACGATTTCCGAATTGGCGCCGCTGCGGTACAGGGTCTGGCGCACCGCAAGCACGTGCGGGTCCTTGGCGGCCTGGCGCAGCAGGTCGACCACAGGAGTGAACGACTCGAAGGGGTGCAGCAACAGGATGTCCTGCTTGCTGATCACGCTGAAGATGTTCTCGCTGTTCTGCAGCAGCTTGGGGATCGCCGGGGTGAACGGCTTGTATTGCAGCTCCGGGTGGCTGTCCAGCCCAGTGATGCTGAACAGGCGCGTGAGGTTGACCGGGCCATTGACCTGGTACAGCTCCGACTCGGCCAGGCTGAACTGCTTGAGCAGGTAGTCCGAAAGGTGTTTGGGGCAGGTATCAGCCACTTCCAGGCGCACGGCGTCACCGTAGCGGCGCGAAAACAGCTCGCCACGCAGGGCGCGGGCCAGGTCTTCGACGTCTTCGGTGTCCACGGCCAGGTCGGCGTTTCGGGTCAGGCGGAACTGGTAGCAGCCCTTCACCTTCATGCCCTGGAACAGGTCATCGGCGTGGGCATGGATCATCGACGACAGGAACACGTAGTTGTCGCCAGGGCCACTGACTTCTTCGGGCACGCGGATAACCCGCGGCAGCAGGCGCGGCGCCGGAATGATCGCCAGGCCAGAGTCACGACCGAAGGCGTCGATGCCTTCCAGCTCCACGATGAAGTTCAGGCTCTTGTTCACCAGCAACGGGAACGGGTGCGTCGGGTCGAGGCCGATGGGGGTGATGATCGGCGCGATCTCGTCGCGGAAATAGCGGCGCACCCAGGTCTTGAGCTTGGTGGTCCAGTGGCGGCGACGAATGAAGCGCACCTGATGCTTTTCCAGCTCCGGCAACAGGATGTCATTGAGAATCGCGTACTGGCGGTCCACATGGCCGTGTACCAGTTCGCTGATGCGTGCCAGCGCCTGGTGCGGCTGCAGGCCGTCGGCGCCAGCCTGTTCACGGGCAAAGGTGATCTGCTTCTTCAGGCCCGCCACGCGGATCTCGAAGAACTCGTCCAGGTTGCTGGAGAAGATCAGCAGGAACTTGAGGCGTTCCAGCAGCGGGTAAGACTCATCCAGGGCCTGTTCCAGCACACGGATGTTGAACTGCAATTGCGACAGTTCGCGGTGGATATACAGGCTGCTGTCATCCAGGCCCGGCACGGGAATGGGTGCTGGCGGGGTGGTTGTGGTGGTTTCCGTCACCGGCGCTTCCACGGGCTCCATGGCCGGCGGGGTCTCGATGACCTGCTCCAGCACGGGCTGCGCTTCTTTCACGGCGTTTTCGTGAAGTCCTTCGTTATTCATCTAGCGTTCCTGAAGGGCTCAATTGCCCTCTCATTCAGTTGAGCGGCACGGTTTGCGAATCAGGTGAGGATGCCATTGGCACGATCATATCGTCGACAGTGTCTTCACAAGCACTGACGAGGCGGGACGCCAACTCATCACACTGACGGTGGCTGGGGGGCAGGCGCAGGGCGCGGGCACGGCTCACGGCAAACTCCTGGGCCCACGCGTGCGGGCCGGCGCGACAGTTATAAGCCGCCATTATGACGGTTGCATGACAAACCCGCGTCAGCCCCCTCGCAGACAGCTTCCAGCATTGTCATTCCGCGGACTGTTCACGTCGAGACACATTTCGACACTTTCACGAATGGCCGCGACGGGTTAGGCTGCGCGTTCATTTCGCCAGCATCCAGACAATGCTCCAACAATTTCTGCAGGATTTCGGCTACCTGGCCCTGTTCCTAGGTACGTTTTTCGAAGGCGAGACGATTCTGGTCCTGGCCGGGTTTCTTGCGTTCCGCGGTTACATGGACATCAACCTGGTGGTGGTGGTTGCCTTCCTGGGCAGCTACGCCGGTGACCAGCTGTGGTATTTCCTGGGGCGCAAGCACGGGCGCAAACTGCTGGCCCGCAAGCCGCGCTGGCAGCTCATGGGCGACCGGGCGCTGGAGCATATCCGCAAGCACCCGGATATCTGGGTGCTGAGCTTTCGCTTCGTCTATGGCCTGCGCACCGTGATGCCTGTGGCCATCGGCCTGTCCGGTTACCCGCCCAGGCGCTACCTGCTGCTCAACGGTATCGGCGCCATTGTCTGGGCCACGGTACTGGCCTTGGCGGCGTACCACTTCGGGGCGATTCTTGAAGGCCTGCTGGGCAACATCAAGAAGTACGAACTGTGGGTGCTCGGCGCGCTGCTGTTGCTCGGTGGCGCGCTGTGGCTGCGCCGGCGCATCAAGGCCGCGCGGGTGGCACGCAAGACCGCCAGCCAGCACGCAGACTGAAACCCGCTGAACCCAGCGCCTCCCTGGTGATCCATGTACTGATAAGCTCAGATACACAGACACCGCCCAGGGAGAATCGAGCATGGCCAAGAAAGTTGCAGTGATCCTGTCCGGCTGCGGGGTATACGACGGCGCAGAGATCCACGAAAGCGTGATCACGCTGTTGCGCCTCAACCAGCGCGGCGCCCAGGTGCAATGCTTTGCGCCGAACATCGACCAGATGCACGTGATCAACCACCTCACCGGCGAAGAAATGCCCGAGACCCGTAACGTGCTCGTCGAGTCAGCCCGCATCGCCCGCGGCGAGGTCAGGGACCTGGCGGATGCGGACGTCGACAGCTTCGATGCGCTGATCGTGCCCGGTGGTTTTGGCGCCGCCAAGAACCTCTCCAACTTCGCCACCCAAGGCGCCGCCTGCACGGTAAACCCGCAGTTGCTGGAACTGGCCGAAGCCTTCGCCGAAGCCGGCAAGCCGGTGGGGCTGATCTGCATTTCCCCGGCCCTGGCGGCCAAGATCTACGGCCCTGGCGTGAAGTGCACCATTGGCAGCGATGAAGAAACGGCCAAGGCCATCGACAAGATGGGCGGCACCCATGAGTCGTGCCCGGTGAGCGACATCGTCGAAGATACCGCGCGCAAGCTGGTGAGCACCCCGGCGTACATGAGCGCCAAGTCCATCGGCGAGGCAGCCGAGGGTATCAACAAGTTGGTGGACCGGGTGCTGGAGCTAGCCTGAACCCACCTGACAGACCGCGGCACCTGCTTCCCGCGGTCAGGCCCTGGCCAAGCGCGTGAGAATACGGTCCAGGCTGTTGGCGAAGGCCTGCTTGTCCTTGTCGCCGTAACCGGCCTGGCCGCCCCCTACCTGCCCCTGCTCCCGCAGGTCGGTGAACAGGTTGCGCACCGCCAGGCGCTCACCCATGTTCCGTTCGTCAAACTCCTTGCCGCGCGGGTCCAGGCAGGCAACGCCCTTTTTCACCAGGCGGTCGGCCAACGGCACATCGCTGCAGATCACCAATTCCCCCGGCACGGCATGCTCCACCAGGTAATCATCGGCGGCGTCCGGCCCGGCGGGCACCACTACCAGCTTCACACAGGCGAACGCCGGCTTGATCAGCGGCACACCCGCCACCATCAGTACGTCGAACTGACGCTTCAGGGCAAACTTGATGACTTGGTCCTTCGCTGCCTTTGGGCAAGCATCGGCATCAATCCAGACACGCATGGGGGTACTCATTGCAGTGGCGAAAACGGGCGTCAGTGTACGCCAGGCCAGCCGTCCGGCGCCGGAAAACCTGGACGCGAATGACCGCCGAGCAATTAAATAGTTCACTAAAAAGTTAGGTTTGGTTACAATTTACTGATGTCAATTTGACACTCTCAAATTGTGAAACCAATCGATTTCATTGCGTGGCAAGACCGATGGGCGCAAGGAAGCCGTAATAAACCTCAATGGATGTAAGGAAGTTTTGTTCATGTTCAAGCAAACCATGGCTGTCCTGTCCCTCGCCACGTTGCTGGCCGGCTGCCAGGCCACTGGCGAGGATTACCAGGCCGATGTATTCGACGCCAGCCAGGTAAACACCAAGACCCCTGCCAGGACCGTACAGATCCTGACCGTATCGCCTACCAAGATCAAAGTCAGCAACGCCAAGAACCGCCAGACCGCCCAAGTGGTCGGTGGCCTGCTGGGCGCAGTCGGCGGCGGCGCCCTGGGTGCCGGCCACAACCGTGATACCGCTCTGGTTGGCGCGGTCGGTGGCGGCGCGGCAGGTGCTCTGGCCGGTTCCATGGTCAGCGAAAGCAGCCTGGTACCCGGTGTACTGATCGGCTACTCGGAAGAAGGCAAGATCTACACCTCTGCCCAGGTCGGCAAGCCATGCCAGTTCACCCCAGGCAGCATCTCGCTGATGGTCATGATGCTCAACAACGAAACACGCATCCAGCCAAACGCCACCTGCCCTGAACCTGCCAAAGGCTGAAGCTGAACATGAACCGCACACTCATTGCCTTGACCCTGTCGCTGCTGGCCGCCCAGGCCGATGCCGGGCAATTCGATCAGCTGCGCCAGATTGAAGTCCAGCAACAGCAAGTGGAAGCCGCCCAGCAGGCCGCCTACCAGCGCCAGTGGGAAGAGCAGCAGGCCAAGGCCCAGGCTCGCGAAGACGCCAACCGCCGCGCCCGTGCCGCCGCCCAAGCCCGCGCTGCCGAGCAGGCCGCCTCCGAACGCAAGGCCGTTGCCCAGGAAAACACCCGCCTGCGTACCCGCGCCGAGCAGCAGGAAGACGAAGACCGCGCCCTGGAAATCGAAGAGCGCAAGCTCAAGCTGCAAGCGATGAAAGCCAAGGCCGACCGTGCCAACGACTACATCGACGCCGAGCTGCGCAGCAGCGCTGCCCAGACCGACGTGGTGCAGTCCAAGGCCGACGCCACGCGCAACGTCAGCTCGGGCACCAAAGCGTTGCTGGAAGACACCGGCAAGGCCGACGTGAACCGGTCGAACAAACTGTTCGGCAACTGAAACGCCCCGCGATGAAACAACCCACCATCAGGTGGGTTTTTTTATGGAGCCGAAAGAATCCAGGGGTCAGACAGGGGCGCGGCGCAACGTTGCCAGCAGCGTCGCCGCGGCGATGAACAGGCCCGCGAATGTACGGTTCACCCGCTGTTGCTGCTTCGGCGTGCGCAGCAGGCGCAGCACTTTGGCCGCCAGACCGGTGTACCCCGCCATGACCAGCAGATCGACCGCGACCATGGTTGCCGCGATGGTGACGTACTGCACCGTCAGCGGTGCGTGAGGGTCGATGAACTGCGGCAGCACCGCCAACATGAACACCAGCGCCTTGGGGTTGCTGACGTTGACCAGAAAGCCGCGAAACACCAGGCTCAGCGGCTTGCCGATAGGGCGCACGGCCGAATCGGCAGCCATGTCCATGGGCAGTGCACGCCACTGCTTGATCGCCAGGTAGACGAGGTAGAACACGCCGAACCATTTGATCAGGGTAAAGGCGGTGGCGGAGGTCGCCAGCACCGCACCGAGGCCGGCGGCAATGATTGCAATCTGCAGGATAAGGCCCAGTTGCAGGCCCAGCGCATTCCAGTAGCCACGTGCGAACCCGTACTGCAGGCCGCAGGACATTGAAGCAATGGCGCCAGCGCCAGGGGAAAGACTGATGATCCAGCAAGCGGCAAGGAATGCCAGCCAGGTTTGCAGCGCCATGACGCACCTCGTAACAAAATCGGTAGATCGGTAAACCTACTGCTTGCCGAAGGAAATGGCTACGCAAATATGCGCCTGTGGGACCGGGCGAAGCTCGGGAAGCGGCGGCGTAGTTTAAAGATACACCACGGTGCTGCTTTCCCGGGCTTCGCCCGGCCCTACCAGGTCAGGACAACGCCTCAAGCTCCGCCTGCATCGTTTCCAGGGTTTCAAGCGCCATCATCCAGGCTTCTTCAAGCTCGGCTTCACGCACTTTCAGCTTGGCCTGCTGGGCCAGCTGATCGCGCAGCTCGTCCTTGCGACCCGCTTCGTAAATGCCGCTATCACCCAATGCAGCCTCGACCTTGGCCAACTGTTCATGAAGCTTGCCCAGCTCGGCTTCCAGCTTGTCGGCCTCGCGCTTGTGCGGGGCCAGCTGCTGGCGCAGGGCAGCCGCGGCCTGGCGCTGGGCTTTCTTGTCGGTCTTGTCGGCGTTGACCGGGGTATTGCTGACCGGCGCGTTGCGCTGACGGTAGTCCGCCAGCCAACGGGTGTAGTCATCCAGGTCGCCGTCAAAGGCCTCGACCTTGCCATCGGCCACCAGCAGGAAGTCGTCGGTGGTACTCTTGAGCAGGTGCCGGTCGTGGGAAACCACCAGTACCGCGCCGCTGAACTCTTGCAGGGCCATGGTCAGCGCCAGGCGCATTTCCAGGTCCAGGTGGTTGGTCGGTTCGTCGAGCAACAGCAGGTTCGGGCGTTCCCAGGCGATCAGCGCCAGCGCCAGGCGAGCTTTTTCACCGCCGGAGAAATTCAGCACTGGCTCGTCGATACGCCCGCCACGGAAGTCGAAACCGCCCAGGAAGTCACGCAGGGTCTGTTCGCGCTCGGTAGGTGCCAGGCGTTGCAGGTGCAGCAACGGGCTGGCCTTGCTGTCCAGCGAGTCCAGCTGGTGCTGGGCGAAATATCCCACAGTGAGGTTTTCGCCGCGCACCAGGCGCCCACCGATGGGCGACAGCTCGCCGGCCAGGTTCTTGATCAGGGTCGACTTGCCCGCGCCGTTGGGGCCCAGCAGGCCGATGCGCGCGCCCGGGGTGAGTTGCAGCTTGACCTTCTCCAGCACCACCTTGTCACCATAGCCAAGGCGGCCTTCGGACAGGTCCAGCAACGGGCTCGAGATCTTGTGGGACTCGCGGAACACGAAGTCGAACGGCGAATCCACGTGGGCGGCGGACAATTCTTCCATCCGCTCCAGTGCCTTGATCCGGCTCTGTGCCTGGCGGGCCTTGGTGGCCTGAGCCTTGAAGCGCGCAATGTACTTTTCCATGTGCGCACGCTGGGCCTGCTGTTTCTCGTAGGCTTGCTGCTGCTGGGCCAGGCGTTCGGCACGGGCCCGCTCGAACGCCGTATAGCCGCCGCGGTACAGGGTCAGCTTGCATTGTTCGACATGAGCCACGTGGTCGACCACGGCATCGAGGAAGTCCCGGTCGTGGGAAATCAGCATCAAGGTGCCGGGGTAGCTCTTGAGCCACTCTTCCAGCCACAGGATGGCGTCCAGGTCCAGGTGGTTGGTCGGCTCGTCGAGCAGCAGCAGGTCAGAGGGGCACATCAAGGCCTGGGCCAGGTTCAGGCGCATGCGCCAGCCACCGGAGAAACTGCCGACCTGGCGGTCCATCTGCTCGTTGGTGAAGCCCAATCCGGCCAGCAACTTGCGCGCCCGCGCGTCGGCGGTGTAACCGTCGGCGCTGTCGAGTTCGGCATGCAGGCGGGCCAAGGCCGCGCCATCCTGGGCAGCCTCGGCGGCGGCCAACTGCTGCTGGACCTCGCGCAAGCGCAAATCCCCGTCGAGAACGTAGTCTACGGCTATTCTCTCGAGTGTATCGACTTCCTGACGCATGTGAGCTATACGCCAATCAGCCGGCAACTGGCAGTCACCGGAATCGGGCACGAGCTCGCCGCGCAGCAAGGCGAACAGGGTGGATTTGCCGGCGCCGTTGGCACCGATGAGGCCGGCTTTCTGACCGGCGTGCAGGGTCAGCTCGGCGTCTTCTAGCAGACGCTGCGGGCCACGCTGTAAAGTAAGGCTTTGAAGTCGAATCATAATGGCGGCGGAGTCTACCAGCTTCGACGACAACTGGCGCGAGAAGGACTATGCACTCTGACCTGTGGAGCTTTTCGCTGGATATTTACACTCGCCTTGGCATTGAGCAAGCCTGCCTTGAGTTGCAGGCCGAAGGTGCCAACGTGTGCCTGCTGCTGGGCGCCGCCTGGCTGGGGCAATTGGGCGTGGCCTGCAACGGCGACCGCCTGGCACGCTTGCGCGACCTGGGCGAGCCTTGGCACGACGAGGTGATACGCCCCTTGCGCCACTTGCGCCAGAGCTGGCGCGAGGCAGCCGCCCACGACCCGGAACTGGACGCGCTACGCGACCAGGTCAAGGCATTGGAGCTGGAAGCCGAAAGGCAGTTGTTGCAGAGAATCGAGTGGATTGCCCAGGATTGGCAGGCCGAAGGCGCCGATGACATGGGTGCCTGGCTGGACGGTATCGCACCGCCCGCTGCTCGGGAAAAACAACGCGGCGCGCTGCAAAAGCTGCACGCCGCGAGTCTCGCCGATTAAGAGGCGCTTGGCGCTGGCGCGCTGCTGTTGGCCGGGCTCGACGGCGTGGAAGCCGGGGTAGGCACGGCAGGTGCCGAAGCGCTGGTGCTTGCCGAGGCTGGCGCAGCGGCTGGCTTGGCGGCTGGCACAGGAGCCTTTTTCGCGGCAGGGCGGGTTGCCGAGCGGGTCGCAGGCTTGGCCGCGGCTTTGCTGGCCACCGGCTTCGCAGTTGGAGCCGCTTTTGCCGGGGCGGGTTTCGCAGCCGCAGGCTTCGCGGCGGCAGCTGGCTTGGCGGCAGCGGGCTTCGCTGCAGCGGCCTTGGCCGGGGCCGCCTTGGCAGCGGTTTTGGCCGGCGCTTTGGCAGCCGCAGGCTTGGCAGCCGGTTTGGCAGCAACCGGTTTTGCAGCAGCCTTGGCGGCGGGTTTCGCTGCCGCTGGCTTGGCAGCAGGTTTGGCCGCTGCCGATTTGGTTGCCGGTTTTGCAGCGGCAGTTCTGGTCGCAGGCTTGGCTGCAGCGGCAGGCTTGGCGGTTGGCTTGGCCGCAGTAGCCTTGGCCGCCGAGGCTTTGCTGGCAGCGCGCGCCGGCGCCTTCTTCGCCGCGGGTGCGGCCGCAGGCTTGGCCGAACGCGAACTCAGCGCCTTGCTGGCCGCTTCATGCACACGCCCCACACCCTGCGCCAACTTCAAACTTTCCTGGGCGTCACGCTTGAGTTGCACGATGTAGTGGCGTGTTTCAGCCTGACGCTCTTTCAGCGCATCGAGCAGTGCTTCAAGTTCTTCACCAGCCGCTTTTGCCTTGGCCTGCGCCTTGGCTTTGCCAGCGCTGGCAGCATCCTGAAGTTTGCTACGCGACTTGTGCAGTTTTTCCTGAGCCTTTCCGCGCTGCTTTTCCAACTTGGCGAGTAGTTTCTCAGCATCAGCCAGGGCCTGGGAGCAGGCGCCTTCCAAATGTTCGAGCAGGCTGCTCGAAAGCTGTTGGAGCAAGTGCAACGGGGTATTTACTGGCTTCTTGTTAGCCGACATGGGTTACCTCCTGGCTGACGTGATTGCGGCTCATACTAGACCTGTGCAAGTGTCACCGCTAGACATTGTTGACAGTGCCGATCGAGCCACGTTTCATGCCTGGGCAAAGTTGTTGTTAGGGCCGTTCGAAAACAAGTGTAGAAGTTGTGTAAAAGTCTGCCGTCATCGGGCGCAAAACTCTTCGCCTGGCAACTTGCGAGACTGGCATAATTGCCCGCCTTCGAACAGGGATATTCTCCATGTCGCGTTACCTGCTTTTTTCGCCATGGCTGCTGATTACCGCCGCATATGCCGCCGAGCCCGTTGCTGCCACCAGCCCCCACGACCTGGGCTACAGCCTTGGCGCCAGCCTGGGCGAGCGCTTGCGTGAAGAAGCGCCCGGGGTAGACATACAGGCGCTGGTCGAGGGCCTGCAACAGTCTTATGAAAACAAGCCCCTGGCCCTGCCCCCCGAACGTATCGAACAGATTCTGCGCGAGCGCGATGCCCAGGCCAATGAAGCGCCGGCGCCCTCCCCCACGGAAAAAGCGATGATGGCTGAGCAACGCTTCATGGCTGCCGAGCGCGCCAAGGCCGGCGTCCATGAACTTGCCGATGGCATTCTGATGAGTGAGTTGGCATCCGGTAACGGGCCACACCCCACGGCCGATGGCCGGGTGCAGGTGACCTACGTGGGAATGCTGCCGGACGGCACGGTGTTCGATCAGAACCAGCAACCCCAGTGGTTCCGGCTCGACAGCGTGATCAGCGGATGGCGCAGCGCCTTGCAGCAGATGCCCAAGGGTGCGAAGTGGCGAGTGGTGATACCGTCGGACCAAGCTTACGGAGCCGACGGCGCGGGCGACCTGATCGCGCCCTATACCCCTCTGGTGTTCGAAATCAGCCTGCTGGACGTGGGCGCCTGATCTCAGGCCTGGACCGCGGCTTCTTCCTTGTGCGCGTTGTGCAGCACTTCGATCAGGCAGTCTTCCAGCTCGAAACGCTCGTGCAGCCTTGAACCCAGCTCCTTGAGTTTGCTGATCAGGTCCGGCGCGGAGGAGCAATCGCCCTTGTCGCAATGATCGTTGAAGTCCAGCGCAAACCGGGTGATCAGGTCGATGCGCGGAAAGAGGGTATCGGCCAGCTCCAGACCGCGCTCGTCATCGAACGCCTTGGCCTCGGCGATCAATTGCTCATAGATTTCGAAATGCCCCGCCGACACGTAGTCGACCAGCACGCCGCAGAACTCCTTGAGCTTCTTGCGGTTACCGGCCAGCGCCTCCGGCGTCTCGCCTAACGTATCGAACGCCTCCACCAGCTTCTGACGCTCCTGCAGCCAGCGATCAATCAGCTTGTGCACCCCACCCCAGCGTTCCTGAGCATTCTGACAACTTTCCAACATGGTCTTTTCTTCCCTTTTGGGTCATGCCGCCATCGGCCCATTTCCAGACAACGTGGAAGCGGAACCGTTCGCAAAAGCGCAGCAATCAAAGCAGCTGTTTTCTATGGTGCGTGCTGGGAGATTATGCCCGCGCGCCTGTAGCTTCAAGGTGCCTCGGCGATAAAGTTCATACAAGCGTTTCATACGCTCCGGCACTGCATGGCCCCCGCAGGCTGGAGCCAAAACCGCAGCTCAAGGCAACTCCAGCGCTCAACGCAGCGCTTGCAGCCAGCCCAGCACCGTCACCAGTGCCAGCCCCGCCAATGCCAACAGGCTCAACTCTGGAACGCTGAGATCCAGTAGCGTCCAATTGACGCGGGCGCATTCCGGGGTGCCCAGCAACAAGGTTTTGAGCACGTCATGCCAGGGTAGCGAGGCAAAGAGATAGTCGAGCCCCGGCTGGCAAACCACCTTGGGTTGCTCGCCATTGGCTTGTACCCATAGGTGACGCAGCGAGGCTGCCAACCCCATGCACAGCAGCAGCGTGTGGCCTGCCAGATACAGGCGCGCACCGCGCCGTGACACGGCGTGGACGAAAGCAACCAGGCTGGAAATGCCGAAACACGCAACGCACAGCCGCTGCACCTGGCTGAGGGAGCACGGGATCAAACCGACCTGCCATTCAAGGTAGTACGCCGTCCCCAGCATGACGGTGGACAGAACAAAACCCAGCAAAAACAAGGAGCGCGAGCTAGCCAATACCATGACAAATCCAGTAACGCAGTAGGTGGAAAACTACGTTAGAGGAAAGGCGCAAAGGCTATCAACCGGTTGCCCGAGAGGCATTTCCGGGGATCGTGTAAGGGTAATCCGACAAGCTGAGGAAGACGTTGGAGAAGTCTCTGTAGGACTTTGCGAACCTAGTAGGAAGCGGCTTGCCAGCGAGCTGTTTGGCGTTGCAAATAAGCTCGCTGGCAAGCCAGCTTCTACAGGATCGGGGGATGCTTGTCAGGCACGGGCAGGCTCTGGCAGGGGCAGCGCCAGCAGGCGTTCGTCGAGCAGGCCCAACCCCTCCTGGAACAGCTGGTTACTGCGTTCGGTTTCACCCAACCGCGCCAGCAGCCGCGCCAGCTCCGCGCAGGCTTCCGGATTACGCTGCAGGCGCAGGCTGTTTTCCAGATAGTCACGCGCCTTGCCCCACAGGCTGTTCTGCAGGCTGAGGCGGCCCAGGGTCAACAGCAGGCTCGAATCATCGGCATGCTCTTTCAGCCAGCCTTCGGCTGTGTGCAGTTGCTTGGCCGGATCGCTGCCCACCACCAGGCCATACAGGCGAGCCAGGTGGCTGTCATAACCACGCTTGAGCGCGGCGCGCAGGGTTGACTCGGCCTCGGCCTGGGCACCCAGCTGGCGCAGTTGATCGGCATAGGCCAACACCAGCGCAGGTTCTTGCCGCTGCCCGGCACTGAGTTGTTCCCAGGCGCGTTTCAAGGCCTCCAGGGCCGCCTCGCCTTCTTCGCGGGTCGACACCAGCGTGAGGTTTTCACCCCAGGCCCGATGTTCCAGCTCAGTCAGTTCAGCTGCCGTCACTGCCTTGCTCTTGCGCAACTCGGGCAACAGGTGGATCAGCGCCGACCAGTCACCCCGTTGCTGGTGCAGGTGCTGCAATTGACGCAGTACCTGAACGTTGCCCGGGTGACGCTCGCGCATGGCTTCCAGGGTGGCCCGGGCACCCTCGGCGTTGCCACGGTCCACTTGCAGCTGCGCGTGGGTCAATGCCACGGCCAGCTCGGCCTGGGGTTGGCGTTCCAGCGCGCGTTCCAGCAGGTTATCGCTGTCTTCATGGCGGCCCAGTTCGTTGGCTGCCTTGGCCGCGCCCAAGTAGTACAGCAGGGGCTGACGTTCGCCTTCAGCCGCCCGGTGCAGGTTGCGCTGGGCACTGGCCCAGCGGCCCTCGGCCAGGTCTAGCTGGCCCTGCTCCACGGCGATCTGCACACGACGCTCGCGGTTACGGCCCGACCAGGGGTTGACCACCCCCGCAGAGGTCAATACCAGGTGCAGCAACACCCAGACCACAAACACCACCAGTACGATGGCTACCAGCGCTGCCAGTGTCGACCACAACCCCGACTCGTAGCGGAACACGTGTGGGTAATCGATCAGCACATAGCCCGGGTGCTTGGCTATCCCCAGGCCCAGGCCCACAGCAATGGCAACGGCCAGAAAGAGAATGACGTAGACGCGCTTCATGGGCGCGCCTCCTGTTTAGGCTGAGCCCCCGGCTGGGTCATCAATGCTTCGGCGGGCATGTGCCGGTGTTCCAGGTAATTCTGCACCGCCTCCAGGCTACTGTTGAGGTCCGGGGTGACCACTGACACCGGCTGGCCTTTCAATTCGTCGATGCGCGCCAGCATGGAGCGGCTTTCGGTGTTGTCCTGGTTGAAGCTGGCCAGCAGAATGCTGCGGGCTTCATCCAGGGCCTGGCCGAAGACCTTTGGCTCGCCATTGAGTGCCGCCCATTGGGCCTGTTCCAGCGCCAGGCTCAAGGCCAGGCGTACCTGGTTCAGGCTCTGGCCAGCCAGCAGGGGACGAATGTTTTCGTCAGGGCGGAAGTCGACGCGAAAGTAACTGGAAATCTTCGCCCACCACTGTTCCCAGCGGTCGCCATCATCAGCCAGGCGCACGCGTTCGGCGTCGCCCTGAGCCTGGAACTCCGGCGCCAGCGCCGACAACCCCACGGTCTGGTCACGCAAGGCGCCCAACTGCAGGAATAGCCCGGTACGGTCTGGCTGCTCGACGCTGTTCAGAGAGGCCATGGACTTGGCCAGTTGCTCGCGCGCCGCAAAGGCAGACGGATCGTCCTGCTCACGCAGGATTTCATCGGCCCCCTGCACAAGTGCCTTGGCACTGACAATGTCCTGCAAGGCCGACAGGCGCAGGCTGGCCAGGCGCAGCAAGTGCTCGGCCTCTGCCAGGCGCCAATCCTTGCGACTGGCACCCAGCACGCTTTCCAGGCGCTGGCTCAGGCGCTGCTGGTCACCCTGCAGCTGGGCCACCAGGCGACGGCGCTCTTCCAGTTCATCCGCGCTGGGCAGCGTACCCAGGCGCGTCGTCAAGGCCTGTTCGCCCTGGCTCAAGGCCTGGGTCTGGTTGTCCAGCGCCTGCAATTGCCCGGATTGCGCCTGGTGGCCGGCCTGCAGCTGGCGCAATTGCCAGGCGCTCCAGCCGCCAACCGCGACGCCCGCGGCGCCCAGCAGCAGTGCCACGACCGCGATACCGGCGGCACCGCGGCCGGACTTCTTTGGCGCAGGGAGGACAGCCGCCTCGGGCGTCGACTGCACATCATCTTGGGGCAAGACTGTTTCGCTCACGTATCCATCCTTTGCATTGGGCAGGTTTCACCCGGGTAGGCGGTGTTCACGCAGGGCCGCCAGCAAGGCCGCGGTGCTCGCACCACGGCAATCCACTACATGGCGAGCGCCGGCGGCCTGGGCCTGGGCGGCAACTCGCGGGCTGGGCACGAACAACGGCAACCCGGCCAATTGGGGCCAGTGTTCACCGGCCAACTGTTGCAAATGCTCGAAACCCTGCCCACTGCTGACCACCAGCGCGTTCAGGCGTTCCGCCGTGACCAGCTGGTGTAACGCCTGCGGCGGGTAGTGCGGCAGGCAACGGCGGTAGAGTTGCAGATAATCGACAGTAGCACCCTGGTCGCGCAAGTGCTCGGCCAAGCGCTCACGCCCGCCCTCACCACGCAGGATGAGCACTTTGGGGTAAGGTTGGGCCAATGCTTCGGCCAATGCCGGCAGGGCCAGCAGGGCTTCGCTGTCGTCACCCTGGGGCGGGAAATGCACGCGCAGGCCGTAGTCATCGAGAATCGCCGCGGTAGCGGCGCCCACGCTGAACCAGCTTTGCATGGGCGGTTGCGGCCAGTACTGGTCGATCAGGTCCAGGCCAAGCCGTGCCGCGGGCTTGCTCACCACGATCACCGCGCAGTATTGCGCCAGGTTCAGCACCTGGGCGCGCATTGTTTCGCTGATGGGTAACGGCTGGATGTCCAGCAACGGCAGGCTGGCGCTATGTAGGCCAGCGGCGGCGAGCTCTTGCGCCACCGCGGCCGATTCCTCGGCCGGGCGGGTCAACAGCAGGCGCCAGGCCGTCACGGATGGCCTTCCTCGCCGTATACCGCCTTGAGGATCTGATCGGCCCCCTGATGCAACAGGGCTTCGGCGACCTCGACTCCCAGGCGCTCGGCATCGGCACGGGGTGCGCGAGCCTGGGCACTGAGCAGGCGCCCGCCATCGGGTTCGCCTACCAGCCCGCGCAGCCAGAGCTGCTCGCCCTCCAGCACGGCGTAGCAGGCGATCGGCACCTGGCAGCCGCCGTTGAGGTGCTTGTTCAAGGCACGCTCGGCAGTGACCCGCGCGGCAGTGTCATGGTGGTGCAGCGGCGCAAGGAGGGCGTGGATCTCACTGTCGGCGGTGCGGCATTCGATGCCCACGGCACCTTGCCCACCCGCTGGCAGGCTGTCTTCGATGCTGATGCTGTCGGTGATGCGATCCTCGAAGCCCAGGCGGATAAGGCCCGCGGCTGCCAGGATGATGGCGTCGTACTCACCTGCGTCCAGCTTGGCCAGGCGGGTGTTGACGTTGCCACGCAGGAAACGGATCTGCAGGTCGGGGCGCCGCGCCAGCAGCTGGGTCTGGCGACGCAGGCTGGAGGTGCCCACGACGCTGCCGGCAGGCAATGCCGCCAGGCTGGCGTGGCTGTTGGAAACGAAGGCATCACGCGGGTCTTCACGCTCGCAGATGCAGAACAGGCCCAGGCCCTCGGGGAAGTCCATGGGCACGTCCTTCATGGAGTGCACGGCAATATCGGCCTGGTTGTCGAGCAGGGCGTTCTCCAGCTCCTTGACGAACAGGCCCTTGCCGCCAATTTTCGACAGGGGCGAGTCGAGCAGCTTGTCGCCGCGGCTGACCATGGGCACCAGGGTCACGACCAGGCCGGGGTGCGCCTCTTCCAGGCGCGCCTTGACGTACTCGGCCTGCCACAGGGCCAGGGCGCTTTTACGGGTGGCGATGCGGATCTCGCGAGTAGGCATGAATCAATCCGTGCTGGGTAGATAGGCCGATCATACCAGCATCCCGGGAACAGCATGGCGCTCGGAGCGGGCAAGCCCTCCCCGGCGCGCCTCACAACTGTTGCATCATCTTGCGCACACCGGCCACATGGCGGCGGCTGACTATCAGCGCATCACCGTTGAGCCCCTTGAGGAACAACTGGAAATGCCCCAGCGGCGTGCGCTGCAGGCGCTCGATACGGTCTCGGGCGACCAGGGCATTGCGGTGGATACGCACGAAGCGGTCACCGAACTCGTCCTCCAGGGCCTTCAGGGGCTCGTCCAGGAGCACCTCGCCGCCCTCGTGGCGCAGGGTCACGTACTTGTGGTCGGCGATGAAGTAGATGACCTGGTCCAGCGGAATCAGCTCGATGCCTTTGCGCGTGCGGGCACTGATATGGGTGCGCGGGCCACTGCCGCTTTCGGCGGCCGGGCGGGTCAGGGCGGCCAGTTGCGCGCGGTTGGGGCGCTCGGCCTTTCTCAACGCTTCGAGCAGGTGCTCGGGGCGCACCGGCTTGACCAGGTAGCCCAGGGCACTGGTCTGGAACGCCTCAAGGGCAAACTCGTCATGGGCTGTACAAAACACAACCGCCGGCGGCGCTTCGCGCTCGCACAGCTTGGCTGCAACCTGCAGTCCGTCAAGGCCGGGCATGCGGATGTCGAGCAAGACCACATCCGGCTTGAGGCTGTCGATCAGGGTCAGGGCCTCTTCGCCATTGGTGGCGCTGGGCTCCAGGACACTGTATCCCTCGAGATCGCTGACCAGTCGGCTCAAGCGCTCGCGGGCTAGGGGTTCGTCATCAACGATCAGGACATTCATATTGCACTGGATTCCTGCGTGAGTCTCGCACAAGGATAGCGTAGACAGGTAAAGTGACGACCGTCACGGCGATCCACGCTCAGACTCGCGCGCGGGCCAAAAAGTGCCGCAATTCGAGCACCAATATTCGACAGTGCCTGGTGAGTACCGCTCGAAACCTGCCCGCAGGCAGTTTCGTCGTAGGGATTGCTTACACACAATATGAACTCTCCCCCTTTATAGTCAGCTTCTACCCGGATCACACCCCCGTCTATGCGAGAGGCCACGCCGTGAACCAGAGCGTTTTCCAGTAACGGTTGTAAGGTTAGCTGCGGAATCGGCAAGTCATCGGGAATTGCGTTGATCCTCCAGTCCAACTGTAGACGCTCGCCAAGACGATATTGCTCAATCCGTAAATATCGTTTCGACAATGCCAGTTCCTCCCCCCAGGTCACCAGGGTGCCAGCCTTCCCCAGGCTGGCGCGAAACAGGTCGGACAGGTCCAGAACCGCCTGTTCGGCCCGCACCGCATCCACTGCCACGAGGCTGGCGATGCTGTTGAGGGTGTTGAACAGAAAGTGCGGCTTGATACGGGCCTGCAAGGCTTCCAGGCGTGCTTGCAGTTCTGCGCGCTGCTGGATGCGCCACTGGCTCTGCAAGTAAAAGTAGCGCAACAACAACGCCGAGATGATCAGCGCAATCAGCCCATGGCGCAGGTAACGATTGAAACTGGCGAAGGAAATGTCCGAGGGGTAACCGGCCAACCGCAAAGAGTCGGTCAGCCCGGTGGCGGCCACGGTCAGGGCAACCACCAGGGCACAGCACAACCCGCCGGCCACGCCAGGGTTCAGGCCTGCCAGCCAGGGCCGCAACCCGCACAGCACGGCCGCCGAGAGCAACACTATCCACTGCACGAACAGCGAGGTGAGCGCCAACCGCGACCAGTCGAAGCCGGCGGCCATGGGCTCGGCCAATACCAATACCATCACCAGCAGTTCGGCGAGCATCACCAGCACCAGCAGCGCCTGGGCTTCGCACAGCACCGGTAGGAAAAATTCCTGTTGCGCACGCTCGCGGCGTGCCGGGTTGCGTCCATCTGTAGGCATATGCGCATTCCACTGGGCACTCAACCCCCGTCAGGATTGAAGCCCTGTTATTATTGCAGGCAATTTCCCGTTCACGCCTTCAACGAGCGAATTCATGAGTACTGACAAGACCAACCAGTCCTGGGGCGGCCGCTTCAGTGAACCCGTCGACGCCTTTGTCGCCCGCTTCACCGCCTCCGTCAACTTCGACCAGCGACTCTACCGTCACGACATCATGGGCTCGATCGCCCACGCGACCATGCTGGCCAAGGTCGGCGTGCTCACCGATGCCGAGCGCGACAGCATCGTCGACGGGCTGAAAACCATCCAGGGCGAAATCGAAGCCGGCACTTTCGAGTGGCGCGTGGACCTGGAAGACGTGCACATGAACATCGAAGCACGCCTGACCGACCGCATCGGCGTCACCGGCAAGAAGCTGCACACCGGCCGCAGCCGCAATGACCAGGTGGCCACTGACATCCGCCTGTGGCTGCGTGACGAGATCGACCTGATCCTGGGCGAGATCACTCGCCTGCAGAAAGGCTTGCTGGAGCAGGCCGAGCGCGAAGCCGAGACCATCATGCCCGGCTTCACCCACCTGCAGACTGCCCAGCCCGTGACCTTCGGCCACCACCTGCTGGCCTGGTTCGAAATGCTCAGCCGCGACTACGAGCGCCTGGTGGACTGCCGCAAGCGCACCAACCGCATGCCGCTGGGCAGTGCTGCGCTGGCCGGTACCACCTACCCGATCGATCGCGAGCTGACCTGCCAGTTGCTGGGCTTCGAAGCCGTGGGCGGCAACTCGCTGGACAGCGTGTCAGACCGTGACTTCGCCATCGAATTCTGCGCTGCCGCCAGCGTGGCGATGATGCACCTGTCGCGCTTCTCCGAGGAGCTGGTGCTGTGGACCAGCGCCCAGTTCCAGTTCATCGACCTGCCAGACCGTTTCTGCACCGGCAGCTCGATCATGCCGCAAAAGAAAAACCCTGACGTGCCGGAACTGGTTCGTGGCAAGAGCGGCCGCGTGTTTGGCGCCCTGATGGGCCTGTTGACCCTGATGAAAGGCCAGCCCCTGGCCTACAACAAGGACAACCAGGAAGACAAGGAACCACTGTTCGACGCCGCCGATACCCTGCGCGACTCGCTGCGCGCCTTCGCCGACATGATCCCGGCCATCAAGCCCAAGCACGCCATCATGCGCGAAGCGGCACTGCGCGGTTTCTCCACCGCGACAGACCTGGCCGATTACCTGGTGCGCCGTGGCCTGCCGTTCCGCGACTGCCACGAAATCGTCGGCCATGCGGTGAAATACGGTGTCGACAGTGGCAAGGACCTGGCCGAGATGAGCCTGGAAGAACTGCGCCGCTTCAGCGACCAGATTGACCAGGACGTCTTCGAAGTGCTGACCCTGGAAGGTTCGGTGAACGCCCGTGACCACATCGGCGGCACCGCGCCGGCCCAGGTCCGTGCCGCCGTTATCCGCGGCCAGTCGCTGCTGGCCCAGCGCTGATAGCACCACCCACCGCAGACGCTCTACCTGTGGGACCGGGCAAGGCTCGGTCCCACAGGAGCTCTTCCGACCACCCCCTTTCAGGAGCCGCGCCATGAGCGAGCCTACCGATATCCAGAACGACGACGAACAATTCGCCGAAGACACCCTGATCCAGGCCATCGAGAACCAGATCGAAAGCGACAACCCGCCCGCCGCCAAGGCCACGTTCAACAAGTTGACGCTGGTCGGCTACGAACGTGAAGATATCCTGGAAATGATGGCTCACGTACTGGCCGTGGAAATCGACAAGATCCTGGAAGAAGACCGCGCATTCGATACCGTTTGGTATGAAGCAGCCCTGCGCGCACTGCCTGAACTGCCCCCCGAGGCCAAGGCCGAGCAAGACTGACTTTCCCAGCAGGAATGCTTCGGCCTTACTACACTGGAATTGCCCCGCTGCCCCGCAAGGAAACCGGGGCCTCCACGGCCTGCCGTTGGCGGCCGTCTATTCCTGGAAAAGTCCGGAGTACCTATGTCGTATACCCCTGAGCTGGTCGCCGAACTGGAAATCCTCGCGCTGTTCAATCTGGACAACACGCAAGAAGGTCTCAAGATCCATCACACCGCCACGCCACAGGCCATAGCGGCCGCCAAACGCTTGCACGACAAGGAACTGATCACCCAGGTCGATGGTGGCTACCTGACCAGTGGCGGGCTGCAGGCCGCACAGCATGCACAAGCCCTGCTGACGGTACTGGGCGTCACTGAAGCCGCTTGAACGCGGCGAGCCACGCCGGCGTCCTCCTGGCACCGGCGTTCCGTTTTTCATCGTACAGGCTCAAATTACGCTCAAGGTTGCCGATAACGGGGTGAAGGCGGGTGTTCCGTCGTTCCACAGTCACGCCGCCCAGCCGTCGATTCGAGCTTCCGATGCCGCGCAACCATGAAATACGCCCCGACCTGGATGAGGGAATAGACCGCAAGGTGCTCGGGCAACTGCGCACCCGCTTCCTGACCCTCAACCGCGGCCGCCTGGACCGCGCCCTGGAAGGGCTGTCGAGCCGCCAGCAACAAGTGCTGAAACTGTTGCCGCTGTTCTTCCACGTCAACCATCCGCTGCTGCCCGGTTACGTGTCCGGCGCCACCCCTGCGGGCCTCTCGAATTTCGAGCCTGACGCAGAGACCCTGGCCGAGGCACAACGCCTGACCCGCTCGTTTTCCTACAAGGTGCGCCATGGCAGCCCGCCCCGGCCGCTGCATGGGTTGTTCCTGATGGGCAGCCTGGGCACCCTGGCCCAGGCGGAACAGAGCGACATGGACTTCTGGGTGTGCCACGACACCGAACTGACCGGCGAGGAAGTGGCTGAGCTGCGCAAGAAATGCCAGTTGCTTGAAGCCTGGGCCGCGACCCAGGGCGCCGAGGCGCACTTTTTCCTGATTGACCCACCGCGCTTCGTGCGCGGCGAACGCGACAGCCAGCTCAGTTCCGAAGACTGCGGCACCAGCCAGCATTACCTGCTGCTGGATGAGTTCTACCGCACCGCCATCTGGCTGGCAGGCCGCACGCCGCTGTGGTGGCTGGTGCCAGTCTATGAGGAGCGGCGCTACGCCGAGTACACCGACACCCTACTGGGCAAGCGCTTCATTCGCGCCGATGAAGTGCTGGACCTGGGCCACCTGGCCCATATCCCTGCGGGCGAATTCGTCGGCGCCGGCCTGTGGCAATTGTTCAAGGGCATCGAGTCGCCGTACAAGTCGGTGCTCAAGCTGTTGCTCACCGAGGTCTATGCCAGCGAACACCCCACTGTCCAATGCCTGAGCCTGCGCTTCAAACAGGCTGTGTTCGCCAACCAGGTCGACCTGGATGAGCTGGACCCCTACATGGTGGTCTACCGCCGCATCGAGGAGTACCTGCTGGCTCGCGGCGACGTCGACCGCCTTGAGCTGGTGCGCCGCGCGCTGTACCTGAAGGTCAACAAGAAGCTCAGCGCCGTGTCACGGCAGCGCCCGCCCAGTTGGCAGCGCCTGCTGCTGCAGCGGTTGGCGGCCGAGTGGAACTGGGACCCGCGGCACTTGGCGCTGCTGGACAGCCGCAGCCAATGGAAAGTACGCCAGGTGGTCAGCGAGCGCCGGGCGCTGGTCAACGAGCTGAACTACAGCTACCGGTTCCTCAACCAGTTTGCCCGCAGCGAACAGGCTGTCAGCCTGATCAACAACCGCGACCTCAATATTCTTGGCCGCAGGCTGTACGCCGCGTTCGAGCGCAAGGCCGGCAAGGTCGAATTCATCAACCCGGGCATCGCCCCGGACCTGGCCGAAGACACCCTCACCCTGGTGCAATCGCCCAATCGCAAGGAACCGGGGCACACTCAGTGGGGGTTGTACAACGGCAACCTGGGAGCCTACGAGTGGGAGCACTTCGCCCCATTCAAGCGCAACCGGCAACTGCTGCAGCTGCTCACCTGGTGCCACCGCAACGGCGTGATCGACAGCAGCACGCGCCTGGCCCTGCACCCTGGTGAGAGCGACCTGACCGAGTTCGAACTGTTCAACCTGATCGCCAGCCTTCAGCAGAGCATTCCCCTGCCCCTGACCACCGTGGCGGATGAGCAGTTGCTGCGCAAAAGCGTGCCCGTGGAAGTACTGTTGCTGGTCAACGTGGGTGTCGACCCACTCAAGCACCACCGCGACCTGAACATCCTGATGACCACCGAGCGCACCGACTCGTTGAGCTATGCCGGCGTGCGCGAGAACCTCGTACTGACCCTGGACCAGGTCACCCTCAATAGCTGGAACGAAGTGCTGACCGAGCGTTTCGATGGCCCCCACGCCCTGCTCGACTGCCTGCGCGATTACTTGAACCACCTGCCACCTGGCCAGCCGCCGCGGGTACGGGTGCGCTGCTTCTGCCACAACCGTGCCCCCGCCATCGCCCAGCGCGTGGAAGCCCTGCTCAATACCGCCCAGGCGCTGTTGAAAAAGGGCCTGAATCATCGCTACCTGATCCGGGTACAGCAGGACTATCACGTGCTGGAACTGGTGCCGGGGAAGGTTCGCCATGTGGCCCTTGCGACCGTGGCGGCACTGGTGCAGTACCTGGGCGAGGACCTGGCCAGCTACAGCCCGCTGCACCTTGACAGCCACGCCCTGGATGAACACGACCTGGGGTTGGTCCTGCCCTTGGGCCAGCCCGAGAGCATCCAGCTGTTCTACCGCCTGCAGGACAGCTGGGCGGACGTCTACGTGCTGGACGAGCTCAATGCCCTGTGGCACCAGCGGCTGCCGTTCCACGACGAGCCCAGCTTGCTGGTGCCGCTGCAACGCTTCCTGCAATCGGTGCTGTACCGTCGCAACGCCCTGTTGCCGGTTGAAGCCAGCGCCCACCCGGCACTGGAGGTGCTCTACTATCAACTGTTGCCCACGGGCGCGGGGCGGGCGCGCGGTATTGAGCCGCGGCCCGGCCCGGAGGAAGCCGGCGACAAGCGTTTCTATGACGTGCAGGCGATTGTCGAGCGCTCAGCGCCGGGCAGGATCCAGGTGACCTTGTATTGCAACCAGCGGGAATTTTCCGAGCTCGAACACGGTGACCAGCTGTACGCCGTGGTCGCGCGGCAGATCCTGGCCCAGCGCACCGAGGCCACGGCCTACCGCTGCTACATCACCGACCTGGACCTGTGCGGGCTGCTGGGCGACGCCCCGGGCGCCACCCACCTGTACCTGCGCTACAAAGCGGACCTGGAGCGGTCGCTGAACCACGCCTTGAGCCAGCTGTGATCAACCGACGCTGGCGCGGCGCTCGCTGGCCTGGTGACAGATCTGCCGACGGCGCTCGTCGTCCGCCGAACGCCATTCGCGGATATCTTCCACATGGCGGAAGCAGCCCTTGCAGACTTTCTCCTCGTCCAGCCGGCAAAGGCTGATGCACGGCGAAGGCACCGCCGGGCTGACGTTGCTGTAAAGGGGCTTGGGCGGGCGCACCGCCGGGGTGGGAGTGGTCACGCTCAGATCTCTTCGAAGTCCAGCTTCACGCCAGCCTGTTCCCAGGTGGCGCGGCTGAGTATCTCGCCCAGCAGCTCTTCGGACTTCTCGCAGGCCCACTTGCCGGACTCCTCGTCATAGTCGAAGTGGTAACCACCGGAACGCGCGGCCAGCCACAGTTGGCGCAGCGGCTCCTGGCGGCTGATGATCAGCTGGCTGCCGTTGTCGAACTTGATGGTCATCAGGCCGGACGAAATCTCAATGTCATCGGCATGGTCTTCGAACAGTTCTTCCAATGCCTGTTGGGTGGCATCGACCAGGTCGTGAAAGCGCGCTTCGGTCAAACTCATGGTGGGAACCTCTATACGTGTCTGCACACTGCAAGCGCGCGAAGATACGAGCAGCGCGCCCCGAATGCAAAGTATTACGACCTGTGGAACTGCGCATTCAACGTTGCGCTGCCTTCGCGCAGCAGCACACTGGGCGCGGTCCAGGGGCCGCAGGATGCCACCCCCCCTCAATCCGGGTTGCATAGGCAAGCTGCCGGGTGGCCGGTATACTCGGGCGCAATTAACGCTTTTACAAAGGATTTCGCCATGAAGCGCCTGATTTCCGCCCTCGCTGCGCTGGTCGCGGTTGCCTGCCTCGTGTCCGCTTGCGGCCAGAAAGGCCCTCTGTACCTGCCTGACGGGCAAAAATCCACCGTTGAACAAGACAACCCGTCGAAATCGCACAAACACATGATGTAAGGGAAGACCATGGACGCTTTCAACTACCGCGACGGTGAACTGTTCGCGGAAGGCGTTTCGTTGGCCTCCATCGCCGAGCGTTTCGGCACGCCAACCTATGTCTATTCCCGTGCGCACATCGAGCAGCAGTACCGGGCCTATGCCGACGCCCTTGCCGGCATGTCGCACCTGGTCTGCTTCGCGGTCAAGGCCAACTCCAACCTGGGCGTGCTGAACCTTCTGGCACGCCTGGGCGCAGGCTTTGACATCGTCAGCGGTGGTGAGCTGGAACGCGTCCTGGCCGCTGGCGGCCGTGCCGACCGCGTGGTGTTCTCCGGCGTTGGCAAGAGCCGCGCAGACATGCGCCGCGCCCTGGAAGTGGGCGTCCATTGCTTCAATGTCGAGTCTGCCGAAGAACTTGAACGCCTGCAGGCGGTAGCCGCCGAGCTGGGCGTACGCGCCCCGGTGTCGCTGCGGGTCAACCCCGACGTCGACGCCGGTACCCACCCGTACATCTCCACGGGCCTTGCCGAGAACAAGTTCGGCATCGACATCGTCGCCGCCGAGGATGTCTACGTGCGCGCCGCGCAGTTGCCGAACCTGGACGTGATCGGCGTCGATTGCCACATCGGCTCGCAACTGACCAGCCTGGAACCCTTCCTCGACGCCCTCGACCGCCTGCTGGGCCTGGTCGACCGCCTGAGCGACTGCGGTATCTTCCTGCAGCACATCGACCTGGGTGGTGGCCTGGGCGTGCGTTATCGCGACGAAGCACCACCGTTGGCCGGCGACTACATCAAGGCGGTGCGCGAGCGCCTGGACGGCCGCGACCTGGCCCTGGTATTCGAACCAGGCCGGTACATCGTCGCCAACGCCGGTGTGCTGCTGACGCGCGTCGAGTACCTCAAGCACACCGCCCACAAGGACTTCGCCGTGGTCGACGCGGCCATGAACGACCTGATCCGCCCGGCCCTGTATGAAGCCTGGATGGACGTCAGCGCCGTGCAGCCACGCACGGGCGAAGGCCGCGCCTACGATATCGTCGGGCCGATCTGCGAAACCGGTGATTTCCTGGCCAAGGGCCGCCAATTGGCTCTTGAAGAAGGCGACCTGCTGGCCGTGCGCTCCGCCGGGGCGTATGGTTTCGTCATGAGTTCCAATTACAACACCCGCGGGCGTGCCGCCGAGATTCTGGTCGCTGGTGACCAGGCCCATGAAGTGCGCCGCCGTGAAACGGTCGCTGAACTGTTCGCGGGCGAAAGCCTGTTGCCGGAGTAAACCCATGCTGCTGCGCTTTACCAAAATGCATGGGCTGGGCAATGACTTCATGGTCCTGGACCTGGTCAGCCAACACGCGCATATCCTGCCCAAGCACGCCAAGCAGTGGGGCGACCGCCACACTGGCGTCGGCTTCGACCAGCTGCTGATCGTCGAAGCGCCGAGCAACCCGGACGTGGACTTCCGCTACCGCATCTTCAACTCCGACGGTTCGGAAGTGGAACAATGTGGCAACGGCGCGCGATGCTTCGCCCGCTTTGTGCTGGACAAGCGGTTGACCGCCAAGAAACGCATTCGCGTGGAAACCAAGAGCGGCATCATCGAACTGGATATCCGCAATGACGGCCAGATCAGCGTCGACATGGGCCCGCCACGGCTGATTCCCGCCGATATCCCGTTCGTGGCCGATGCCCAGGCGAAGAACTACGATGTGGAAGTGGATGGCCAGGTGGTAAACCTCGCCGCCGTGTCCATGGGCAACCCCCACGCCGTCTTGAAGGTCGACGATATCAACGCCGCGCCAGTCCACGAACTGGGGCCAAAAATCGAACACCACCCGCGTTTTCCTGCGCGAGTGAATGTAGGCTTCCTGCACGTGGTCGACCGCCAGCGCGCGCAACTGCGGGTGTGGGAACGTGGTGCCGGGGAAACCCAGGCCTGTGGTACTGGCGCCTGTGCTGCCGCCGTGGCCGCCATCAGCCAGGGCTGGATGGACTCACCGTTGTTGATCGACCTGCCCGGCGGGCGCCTGTCCATCGAGTGGGCTGGCCCCGGCCAGCCTGTGCTGATGACCGGCCCCGCTGTGCGGGTCTACGAAGGCCAAGTGCGTCTATGAGTGAGCAACGACCATGACCGACAAGCCCCAGGCACCTGCACCACAGCCCCTTGATACCGTCGAGGGCAATACGGCGTCGGCCCCCGGGGCCGAGGCGGTCGCAGCCTTCCTGCGCGCCAACCCTGACTTCTTCGCCGAGCAGGAAGACCTGTTGGTCAGCCTGCGCCTGCCCCACCAGCGCGGTGACACCGTGTCGCTGGTGGAGCGGCAGATGAAGGTACTGCGCGAGCGCAATATCGAGATGCGCCACCGCCTCTCTCATTTGATGGACGTGGCCCGTGACAACGACCGCCTGTTCGACAAGACCCGGCGGCTGATTCTCGACATTCTCGATGCAGGTAGCCTGGAAGAAGTGGTGATCGCCGTGGAAGACAGCCTGCGCCAGGAATTCCAGGTACCTTTCGTCAGCCTCATCCTGTTCAGCGACATCGCCACGCCAGTGGGCCGCTGGGTCAGCACGGGCGAAGCGCACCAGGCCATCGGCGCGCTGCTATCAGGCGGCAAGCCGGTCAGCGGCACCTTGCGCGATCATGAGCTGGACTTCCTGTTTGGCGAGGAACAGCGCAAGCAAGTCGGCTCCACCGCCGTGGCCACCCTGAGCCATCAGGGCCTGCATGGGGTGCTGGCCATCGGCAGCCGCGACCCGCAGCACTACAAAAGCTCGGTGGGCACGCTGTTCCTCAACTATATCGCCGAGGTCCTGGGCCGCGTGGTACCGCGCTTCACCAGCAGCCTGCGCTCGGTACGCTGACCATGCAGGCGCACCTTGATGCCTACTGCGCTCACTTGCGCAGTGAGCGGCAGGTGTCCGACCATACCCTGCAAGCCTACCGCCGCGATCTGGACAAGGTGCTGGCCTTTTGCGAGAAGGAACAGTTGCGCGACTGGGGCGCCCTGGACATCCAGCAACTGCGCCGCCTGGTCGCCCGCCTGCACCAGCAAGGGCAATCATCACGCAGCCTGGCGCGCCTGCTGTCGGCAGTGCGCGGGCTATACCGCTACCTGAACCGCGAAGGCATCTGCAACCACGACCCGGCCAACGGCCTGTCGCCCCCCAAGGGCGAACGCCGGCTGCCGCGTACCCTGGACACCGACCGTGCCCTGCAATTGCTGGAAGGTGCCGTTGAGGACGATTTCCTCGCCCACCGCGACCAGGCCATGCTGGAGCTGTTCTACTCCTCCGGGCTGCGTCTGTCCGAGCTGACCAGCCTCAACCTGGAGCAACTGGACCTGGCCGACGGCCTGGTACAAGTGCATGGCAAGGGCAGCAAGACCCGCGTGCTGCCGGTCGGCCGCAAGGCCCGCGAGGCTCTGCAGCAGTGGTTGCCCCTGCGCGGGTTGAGCAACCCGGCCGATGACGCCGTGTTCGTCAGCCAGCAAGGCCGCCGCCTGGGGCCACGGGCCATTCAGTTGCGGGTAAAGGCCGCTGGCGAGCGTGAGCTGGGCCAGAACCTCCACCCGCACATGCTGCGGCACTCTTTCGCCAGCCATCTGCTGGAGTCATCACAGGACCTGCGCGCGGTACAGGAAATGCTGGGCCACGCCGACATCGCCACCACGCAGATCTACACCCACCTGGACTTCCAGCACCTGGCAACCGTCTATGACAGCGCCCACCCAAGGGCCAAACGCAGCAAGGACAGTGACACATGAGCATCGAGCTGATCACCTTCGACCTGGACGACACCCTGTGGGACACCGCCCCGGTTATTGTCACCGCCGAAGCCGTGTTGCGAGACTGGCTGGGCGAGCACGCACCAAAACTGGGCCCGATCGAGGTGGAACATCTGTTCGCCATTCGCAAACGCCTCGTGGATGCCGAGCCTGGTCTCAAGCACCGCATCAGTGCGTTGCGCCGCCTGGTGCTGCTGCACGCATTGCGCGAAGCTGGTTACCCGGAGCCAGAGGCGGCGGACCTGGCGCAGAAGAGCTTCGAGGTGTTCCTGCATGCTCGGCATCAGATCGAGGTGTTCCCCGACGCACTGCCGGCCCTGGAGCAACTGGGCCAGCATTACACCCTGGGCGTGGTCACCAATGGCAACGCCGACGTGCGCCGCCTGGGGCTGGCCGACCACTTCGCCTTTGCTTTGTGCGCCGAAGACCTGGGCATCGGCAAGCCAGACCGGGCCCCCTTCATCGAAGCGCTCAAGCGCGGTGGTGGCGTGGCCGCCAGCGCAGCCGTGCATGTGGGCGACCACCCCGGCGATGACATCCTGGGCGCGCAGCAAGCCGGCCTCAAGGCCATCTGGTACAACCCACAGGGCAAGCCGTGGGAAGCGGACCACAAGCCGGATGCCGAGGTGCGTAGCCTGCTGGAAATCGCCCAGGTTCTGGCAAGCTGGAAGTAACGCACCGCGCGGTCCTGCAGGGCCCGCTATGCGCCGGCCGCACCGGGCGCCACAAATCCCGGGCATGAAAAAGCCCGCAGCGACGGCGGGCTTTTTCAGGGAAGCAGGGACTCAGATAGGGCGGCTGCCATATTTGTTGTCCGGCTTCTTGGGCGGATCGGCGACCACATTGGCCTCCACTTCCTGCACTTTGCCGCCACGGGCCAGGAACTCTTCCATGGCACGGGCAAGGGCATCGCGCTCCTTGTTCTTGGCTTCAATACTAGGCAGTTCGTCTACCGACACCGCAGCCTTGGACTTGCCTTTGGCCGCGGGTGCAGGGACGTCGCCGCCATCGTCGTCGGCAACGTCTTCAGCCGCCGCTTCGAGGCCTTCCTCGGTTTCGTCCTCGTCACCTACTTCGAGTTCGTCGTTTTCCAGATCATCGTCGCTCATGTTCTACCTCATGACTTGCGAAAAGCAGATTATTTATAGCCCAGCCTGACCTTCTGTCGATGGCTGCCAGGAAAAATTCATATCCGTCGGTTTGCCGACGGTCATCGGGTGTCGCCCTGCAACGTGGCGACCACCCTGCGAGCACCGCCGTGATCACGGTGCTCACCCAGATACACGCCTTGCCAGGTACCCACCGCCAACCGCCCGTCCCGCACTGGCAACGTCAACTGACAGCCTAGCAAACTGGCCTTGAAGTGTGCCGGCAGGTCATCCGCGCCTTCGTCGTTGTGCTCATAGCCGCTGTTACCCTGGGGTACCAGGCGGTTGAAGAAACGCTCGAAGTCACGACGAACCGCGGGGTCGGCGTTTTCGTTGATGGTCAACGACGCCGACGTATGCTGCAGCATCAGGTGCAGCAGGCCAATGCGGCATGCACGCAACTCGGGCCAGTCGGCCAGCAGTTCATCCGTTACCAGATGGAAGCCGCGCGGCCTTGGCTTCAAGGTGATCAACCGTTGCTGCCACATACCATTCTCCACACGTTCGGGGCGCATTCTAGCGCGCTCTGGGAAAAAGCAAAGGGGCTAAATTCATCAATGCGTGTAAGCCAAATGCCTACACCGAATCGATGCCGGCAACAAGCTGGAAGTTCCCGCGCGCAAACCGTTTGCGCCCTGAGCAAATGACAAATCGCGGGCAAAAAAATGCCCGGCGAGCCGGGCATTTTTTCATGGGTGGTTACAGGTTGTAGCCACGCTCGTTGTGTTGAGCCAGGTCCAGGCCCACCGACTCTTCTTCTTCGTTGACGCGCAGGCCCATGACCATGTCCAGCACCTTGAGGATCACATACGTGACCACCGCAGTGTAGACGATGGTGAACGCCACGCCTTTGCACTGAATCCACACTTGTGCGGCGATGTCGGTCACGGTGCCGAAGCCACCCAGCGACGGTGCGGCGAACACACCGGTGAGGATAGCGCCCAGGATACCGCCGATACCGTGCACGCCGAAGGCGTCCAGGGAGTCGTCGTAGCCCAGTTTGCGTTTCAGGGTGGTGGCGCAGAAGAAGCACACCACGCCAGCAGCCAGGCCGATGACCAGCGCGCCCATCGGGCCCACGGTACCGGCGGCAGGGGTAATGGCTACCAGGCCTGCGACCACACCCGAGGCGATGCCCAGTGCGCTGGGTTTACCGTGGGTGATCCACTCGGCGAACATCCAGCCCAGTGCGGCGGCGGCAGTGGCGATCTGGGTAACCAGCATGGCCATGCCGGCGGTGCCGTTGGCGGCCGCGGCGGAGCCGGCGTTGAAGCCGAACCAGCCTACCCACAGCATGGCAGCGCCCATCAGGGTGTAGCCCAGGTTGTGCGGAGCCATCGGGGTGGTCGGGAAGCCTTTGCGCTTGCCCAGCACCAGGCACGCCACCAGGCCAGCGATACCGGCGTTGATGTGCACCACGGTACCACCGGCGAAGTCCAGCACGCCCCAGTCACCCAGCAGCGAACCAGGACCGGACCAGACCATGTGTGCGATCGGTGCGTAGACCAGGGTGAACCAGATGCCCATGAACACCAGCATGGCCGAGAACTTCATGCGTTCGGCGAAGGCACCGACGATCAGTGCCGGGGTGATGATGGCGAAGGTCATCTGGAAGGTGACGAATACCGCTTCAGGAATCAGCGCCGCGGGGCCAGTGATGCTGGCAGGGGTGATGCCGGCCAGGAAAGCCTTGGCCAGGCTGCCCACGAAGGAGTTGTAGTTGACTACGCCCGCTTCCATACCGGTGGTGTCGAAAGCCATGCTGTAACCGTAGATGGTCCACAGAATGCTGACCAGGCCCGTGATGGCGAAGCACTGCATCATTACCGAGAGGATGTTCTTGGACCGCACCATGCCGCCGTAGAACAGCGCCAGGCCCGGAATGGTCATGAACAGCACCAGCGCGGTGGACGTGAGCATCCAGGCGGTGTCGCCGGAGTTGAGCACGGGGGCGGCTGGGGTTGCCACCTCGTCTGCAGCCATCGCAAGCGTTGGCAAAACGAGGGACAAAAGGGCTCCTAGCCCTGCGAAGCGACGCAGAGTCATGTTGTTATCTCCTGGGGCGTTAGGGTTTGGGGCGGCTTAGATCGCGTCGGTGTCGGTTTCGCCGGTACGGATGCGAATCGCCTGTTCCAGATTGACCACGAAAATCTTGCCGTCACCGATCTTGCCGGTGTTGGCGGCCTTGGTGATCGCCTCGATCACACGGTCCAGATCCTTGTCGTCAATGGCGACATCGATCTTCACCTTGGGCAGGAAGTCGACCACGTACTCCGCGCCGCGATACAGCTCGGTGTGACCCTTCTGCCGCCCGAAGCCTTTCACCTCGGTAACGGTAATGCCCTGCACGCCGATTTCGGACAACGACTCGCGTACATCGTCCAATTTGAACGGCTTGATGATGGCAGTGACTAGCTTCATGAAACTTTCTCCCGAATTAGTGGACTTGCCCCAGGAAAACAAACCCAGCTCAAGTCTAAGCGCAGTGTCTGGCTTTGTAACGCGTCGTCGATCCTGCATCCCCTGACCGACCACCAGAACCGCTCCTGACGAAACACTTCCCGCTCCGCCTGCGCACTGCATTCGTCACATCGACTGCATCAGTGCATGGGTCAATGGTGTCTAAGCAGAAACCTTGCCATGTCCGCGCAACTCAACAAATTCGGCCTATTTACCGCCAGCGCCCTGCTTTGCCCCACACCTGATCAACGGTTGCGCGCCAAACTGGTGCGCCGTGGATCACGGCGATGCGCAAAAACCGTGCGCGCGCCACGAACTGACTATAGACGGCCCCGTGGTACACTCCAGGCCATCAGATTCAGGAATTTCACCATGCTTGCGCCCAAAGCCTTCCTCGACGCCCTCGGCGACCACGCCTCGCGCCTGTTCAGCAGCGACACCGCCCAACCGCGCGCGGAACTGGAAAGCCAGTTCAAGCTGCTGCTGCAAAGCGGGTTCAGCAAACTGGACCTGGTCAGCCGGGAAGAATTCGACAGCCAGATGGTCGTGCTGGCACGCACCCGCGCGCGCCTGGAAGCGCTGGAGGCCAAGATGGCTGAACTGGAAGCGCGCCTGACGCCCCCTACCCCATAGTCAGCCTTTGCGGGAGCTGGCCTGCCAGCGCGCTTTTCCCCAACGCTTGCTGGCAAGCCGGCTCCCACACGCTCTACACTCCAGCCTTCATCTGAAGGACTGGAGGCACACGCCGATGAACCGCAACGAATTGCGCAAGGCCGACATCAACCTCATGGTGGTGTTCGAGACCTTGATGCTGGAACGCAACGTCACCCGCGTCGCGGAAAAGCTGTTCCTTGGCCAGCCCACCATCAGCTCGGCGCTCAACCGCCTGCGCACCATGTTCAACGACCCGCTGTTCGTGCGCGTCGGCCACCGCATGGAGCCCACCGCCCGCGCCGAAGAACTGGCCCGCCACCTGTCCCCGGCCCTGGACGCCCTGTCCATCGCCATCAGCCTCAGCCACGACTTCGACCCGGCCATCAGCACCTCCACCTTCCGCATCGGCCTGTCCGACGACGTCGAATTCGGCCTGCTGCCGCCCTTGCTGCGCGCCCTGCGCCTGGAAGCGCCGAAGGTGGTGTTCGTGGTCCAGCACGTCGACTACTGGCGGGTCCCCGACCTGCTCGCCTCCGGCGAAATCACCGTGGGCATCAGCCAGACTCGCGGCCTGCCGGCCAACGCCAAGCGCAAACTGCTGCGCCGCATCCAGCCACGCATCCTGCGCGCCGACAAATCCGACCACCCCCTGACCCTGGACGAATACTGCGCCCGCCCCCACGTGCTGGTGTCACACATGGCCAATACCAGTGGCGTGGTGGATGAGTGGCTGGAAGAGATCGGACGCAAGCGCAACGTCGTGCTTTCGGTACCCCAATACAGCGCCCTGCCCGCGCTGCTGGCAGGCACCGACCTGCTCGCCGGGGCGCCGGACTATGCGGCGAATGCCATGGTGGGGTATGGGAACCTGTACACCGAGCCGTTGCCGTTCGATACGCCGACGCTGGATTTGTCGATGGTGTGGCTGAGCGTGATGGACACCGACCCGGGCGAGCGATGGTTGAGGTCGCGGTTAGAGGCGTTCATGAGTGATTTGCCGAGGTAACCAGGCAGATTCCAAACGATGCCGTAGCGAGCCTTGTCTACGCCAAGCGCTTTTGAAGGCTCCTTGTGGGACCGGGCGAAGCTCGGGAAGCAGGCACCGCAGAAACACCCTGCCGCAATATCCAGCGCCCAGCCGGCCCGCCACCCACTACCCTTCAGACACCGCAGGAAGCGGCCCCCCTTCAACGCACGGAGCAACCATGTCCCTAGCCATCGTCCACAGCCGCGCCCAGGTCGGTGTCGGCGCGCCGGCCGTCACGGTGGAAACCCACCTTGCCAATGGCCTGCCTTCGCTCACGCTGGTAGGCCTGCCGGAAGCCTCGGTCAAGGAGAGCAAGGACCGCGTGCGCAGCGCCATCGTCAATTCGCAGCTCAACTTCCCGGCACGCCGTATCACCCAGAACCTGGCGCCCGCCGACCTGCCCAAGGACGGTGGGCGCTACGACCTGGCTATCGCACTCGGCATACTCGCCGCCAGCGGCCAGTTTCCCAGCGCGGCACTGCGTGATGTGGAATGCCTGGGCGAATTGGCGCTGTCCGGCGCCATTCGCCCGGTTCAGGGTGTACTGCCTGCGGCACTGGCGGCGCGGGAGGCGGGACGGGCGCTGGTGGTGCCGTGCGAGAACGCCGAGGAAGCCAGCCTGGCCTCCGGGCTGGTGGTCATAGCCGCCAGCAACCTGCTGGAGCTGGTCTGTCACTTCAATGAGCAGCAGCGTATCAGCCCGTTCAGCTCCAATGGCCTCATCCTGCTCAACCGCCCCTACCCGGACCTCAGCGAGGTACAGGGCCAGCAGGCCGCCAAGCGCGCATTGCTGGTCGCTGCCGCGGGAGCCCATAACCTGCTGTTCAGCGGCCCCCCCGGTACCGGCAAGACCCTGCTCGCCAGCCGCCTGCCCGGGCTGTTGCCACCGTTGGACGAACGTGAAGCGCTGGAGGTGGCGGCCATTCAGTCAGTCGCCAGCCTCGCACCGTTGACGCACTGGCCCCAGCGTCCGTTCCGCCATCCCCACCACTCGGCTTCCGGCGCCGCGCTGGTAGGGGGTGGCAGCCGTCCGCAACCAGGGGAAATTACCTTGGCCCACCATGGGGTGCTCTTCCTCGACGAACTCCCTGAATTCGATCGCAAGGTACTGGAGGTGCTGCGTGAACCCCTGGAGTCCGGCGAAATAGTCATCGCCCGCGCCCGCGACAAGATCCGCTTCCCGGCGCGCTTTCAGCTGGTCGCCGCCATGAACCCCTGCCCCTGTGGATATCTCGGCGACCCCAGCAGCCGCTGCAGTTGCAGCACCGACCAGATCGCCCGGTACCGCAACAAGCTATCGGGGCCGCTGCTGGACCGCATCGACCTGCACCTGACCGTCGCCCGCGAAACCACGGCCCTGAACCCCACCCCGCAACCCGGCGACGACACTGCTCATGCCGCAGCCCGCGTGGCAGCCGCCCGCGAACGGCAGTTCAAGCGCCAGGGTTGCGCCAATGCCTTCCTCGACCTGCCGGGGCTGAAAGCCCATTGCAAGTTATCCACAGCCGATGAGCACTGGCTGGAAACCGCGTGCGAGCGGCTGACGTTATCGTTGCGGGCTGCGCACCGGCTGTTGAAGGTGGCGCGGACGTTGGCCGATCTGGAGGAAGTCGCGCAGATAGGACGCGGGCATGTGGCGGAGGCGTTGCAGTATCGGCCCAGCAGCCAGTAACAAATAATAAAAGTCGACTGGTTATAGTTTCGCTTATTTCGAACAGTGGGTCAGAAACTGGAATACATCGCGATGAACCAGACGTCCGATGCCCTCATCTCACGATTTTTGACACCACCGCCGCCACACCGACCGAACCTGCCCCACCGCTACCTGCGCCAACTCCCGCCGCCGCGCGGTCAACCGAACATCCACGTCCAGCGCCTCCTGCAGCCGTGCGCTCACCTCATCCAATAGCTGCAACACCTCCGGCGCTGGCCGCACCTGATTCAGCAACCGCGCCACATCGCGCAAGTAGCGGTCACGCTCACGGGCCAATGACCCGCTGGCATCCACCAGGCAGCCGCGCAAGTGCAGCAACTCGCCGCCCAGGTCCAGCCCATAAAGTCCATCATGCCAGTGCAGGTTCGGCTCGTCCGGGTGCGCATTGCGGTAACGCGCCAACCGCATCAACCGGTCGGCCATGCGCCCGCCGAACCAGCCTTCGGCCTGCGCCAAGGGGCGCCGGGCCAGCTGCGACAGGTCGGCCAGCGAGGCTTCCACCAACCGTCGGTAATGCCGCGCCCCGGGGCCCAGGGTGACCAGCCGGAACACCACCACGGCGATCCCCACACCAATCATCGTCGCCAGCGCCTTGTTCAGGAACTGCTCTAGGTCGTAGTTCATGACGTTGCTGGGGGCGACGTTGTTGACGAAGAAGATGCAGAACGATGAAGCGACAGGCGCGATGCTCGGCTGGCTCAGGCACAGCGATGCCATGAACAACGGCACGCCAAGCCCCAGGCAGAGCATGGGAAAACCTTCCCAGCCGGGTAGCAGCCCGTAGGCCACCAGTGCAGCCACCGGCACCGACAGGGCAATGCCCTTGAGAAAATTCATGGCCGCGCCCGCCGGGGCCTCGCGGCCCGCGAACAGGCTCAGTACAACGCCGCTGATGGACACCGCGCCCAGGCCCGCGGGCCAGGCGGTAAACACCCACAACGCGGCTACCGCGAGAAAGGCCAACGCGCTGCGCAAGCCGGACATGACGCCCTGCTCGATATCCCGGTGCCACGCCAAAGGGCCGGGCGCATCAGTGACTTCATCACCCTGCTCGACCGCCGTGAGGGTCTGGGCAGCGACGGTGGCCAGGCGCAGCACCACCGTCAGGCGCATCAGACAGGCATGCAGCTGAGGTTCCAGCCCTCGCACCAGCAAGGTTTCATCGACCACCACGGCTTGCTGGTTGAGCGCCGTTTCACCGCCAGCAGCCAAGGCTTGGGCCACACTGGCGATAATCGGGTCGATAACCTCACCGGCGCGCTGATCCAGCATCAAACGTTGGCGCGCCACACCTCGGGCAACCCGTAGCAGGCTCAGCAAGTCACGGCTCATCACCCGTAGCGCCTGGGCCCGCAGGCGACCGAGTGGCCCTTCAAACGCTGCGTGGTCGCGCTGGGCGTCCACCGAGACGATACGCCCCATGGCGTCCAGCAAGCCTTTGCGCTGGTCCACGCCCAGCAGCTCCGACGCGGCGGCAGCCATGCCCGATTGCCAGGCACCACGGGCCTGCACTGCCAATTGATGTTCGATACGCCGCGGCCACAGCACAGTACTCACCAGGGACGCGCAGAGAATGCCCAACGTGATTTCGAAAAAACGCGCCTGGGCCTGGTCAAAGACGTTCAGGGGCGCAACGGTGGCAGGCAGGGCGATGATGGCCGTGGTGTACCCCGCCAGCACGAACCCATACGAAGCGTTGTTGCGGTACAACGATGCCCCCGCCGTGCAGAACCCCAGCCACAACGCCATGCACCACAGGAACAACCACGAAGCCTGGCCGAACAGGCCGATCATGCCCAGGGAAACCACAGCACCGACAAAGGTGCCCAGCAACCGGTATGCGCCTTTGGACAGTACCATCCCGCTCAACGGCTGGTTGACGATGAACACGGTCGTCAGCGCCCACTGTGGCTGCTGCATCTGCAGAATGAACGCCAGGTACAGTGCCAGGCCGCCGCCAAGCATGTTCTTGAGGGCGAACTGCAGCGCCGGCGTCGACGGGTTGAACACAGCCTTGGAGAAATCGCTCAATGCACGCGGAAGGAACGTCATTTGCTGCAATCTACATAGCTAGCTAACGATTAGCATATTAACCATATCTCCTGCCAATCACCAACGCTTTTCGTTAGGCCGCCAGTGGCGGGCTGGCCGATACTCGAACACACTAGGACAGCAGATTTGCCTCAGGGACGCCCATGTTCACATTCATCAGCAATCATCCGTTGGCCATCGGCACCGTGCTGCTGTTGCTCGACCTGGCAGTCTGGCATTCCATCGCGCAGAAGTATCGGCTCGCGCGACTGGCTACCCGGGTCACGGCATTCATCTTGTTCAGTTGGGTGCTCAATTCCACGGGCATGAGCCCGCTGACGCCCGCGCCCTGGCCGGACGACGCCACCTTGAACATGGTCGCCAGCCTGCTGGAGATCATGTGGTGGCTGTTCGCCGCGCGGGTGCTGACGGTGATCCTCGGCCTGGTGCTGTTTCAGCGCAACGGGCATGCCGGGCGCCTGCTGCAGGAAGTGATGGGGGCGGTGATTTTCCTGATCGCCATCGTCGCCGCGGCCGCTTATGTGATGCAGTTGCCGGTCAAGGGCCTGCTGGCCACCTCGGGCGCCATGGCGATCATCGTTGGCCTGGCGTTGCAAAGCACCCTCAGCGACGTGTTTTCCGGCATTGTGCTCAATACTACCAAGCCGTATCAGGTGGATGACTGGATATCCATCGACGGCACCGAAGGCAAGGTGGTGGACATCGACTGGCGCGCCACGCACTTGATGACCAGCAACGGCGCCATGGCGGTGATTCCCAACTCGTTGGCGGCCAAGGCCAAGCTGCTCAACTTCAGCCGCCCGATCAACATGCACGGGGTTTCCATCCGCATCGCCGTGCCGGCCCAGGTGCGGCCACGCAAGGTACTCGATGCGCTTGAGAAGGCCTTGCAAGGCACTACCGCCCTGCTGATTTCACCCAAGCCGAAGGTCGCCGTGAAGGAATCGACACTGGAATACATGGAGTACGAAGCCAGCGGGTTCATTCGCTCCATGGACCAGAAGACCGAGGCACAGAACCTGTTGTTCGACCTGGCGCACCGGCATTTGCAAGCCTCGGGGGTGAACTGGGCCAGCGAAGCCACGGACCGCCCGTGGTCACGGCCACGCGCCCTGCTGGAAGATGTTCGCGTATTTCGCTCGCTGAGCAACGATGACAAGGACCATTTGGCCGAGCGCATGATCTCGGTGGAATACCCCGAGGACCAGCTGATCCTGGCCTACGGCGCTACCTCCGACGACCTGCTGGTGATTGGCACGGGGGTGGTGTCGGCCAGTATCAAGGACGGCGAAAAGCTCATCGAGGCCGGGCGCATGGGGCCTGGTGAAATACTGGGCGAGGACAACCTGGTGTCAGAAGGTGCCTCGCTGGCTGAATTCCGCACCTTGACCACCTGCATCCTGTACCGCATCGACAAGCAGGAACTCAAAGCCTGCATGGTCGAGCGCAGCGAAGTGCGCGCCGCGTTTACCAAGCTGCAGCACTACCGCCAGCACAAGAGCCAGTCATTGCTGCTGCAAAGGCCGGCGGAGGTTCGCAAGGGCGGCTTCCTGAGCTGGTTGCACATCAAGGAACGCTGATCGCAGCCAGGCACCCTGCAGCGACAACTGCCTTCTGGCATAGCGCATCAAGCCTGATGCGGCCGGGGCCGCTACTGCACAGGTTGGGTTACAGCACCACCCGCAAACACTGCCCGGCGTGGTAAAGAGAAAACCCGGTTTCATACAACCCCGTGCGCAATGACGGCTGGCTCACCGGCTTGTCCAGCGAGAATGGCAACGGCAGGCCGGCCGGGTCGTCGCTGAGCAGGTAATCGGCCAACGCCTTGCCTACCACCGTGCCCGTGGTGTTGCCGCGGCCGTTGTAGCCCGTCACCGACACCACGCCGGGCGCCGGCTCGAAAAGACGCATCAGGTGGTCAGGGGTGAAGTCGATGACGCCGGTCCAGTGCATCTCCCAATCGACCTTGCCCAGCGCGGGGAAGTAATGGCCCTGGATGCGGTCAGCCCACCGCCGCACGAACCACGCCGGCTTGTTGTCGACCCGGCCCATGCTGCCCAGCAGCAGGCGGCCATCGGCATCGCGGCGGATACTGCTCAGCACGGTGCGGGTGTCCCACGAACCTTGCCCGTGGCGCAGCACGGCGTCAGCGGCAGCGCCCACCAGCGGCCGGGAAGCGACCTGGTAGTAGTAGCCGCGGAAGTAGCGGCGCTTGAGGTCGGTCCAGTCGCCCTCGGTGTAGGCCCCGGTGGAAATCACCACCTTGGCGGCGCTGACCTCGCCCTTGGCAGTCTTGACCAGCCAACCACTGCCCTGGCGTTGCAGTTGCTGCACCGCCGAATGCTCGTACAGGTTGCCGCCCAGGCGCTTCACCGCCGCGGCCAGGCCCTGGGTATAGGCCATAGGGTTGATAGTGCCGGCGCGGCGGTCCAGCAGCGCCGCGGCGATTTTCGTCGTTCCGCAATATTCTTCGCAGCGCGCGCCGGTCAGCAGTTCCACATCTGCCCCGCGGCGGCGCCATTGCTCATGGCGGCTTTGCAGGTCGGCCACACCCGTGGCATTGTGGGCCATGTGCAGCGTGCCTTCGTTGCGCGCCTGGCAGTCGATGCCCAGGCGCTGGATCATGGCGAAGACTGCCGCTGGCGCCTCGCCCAGCACCTTGTTCAAGCGGCTGCCCTGCTGACTTCCCAGGGTGGCCTCGACATCATCAGGGCGGATCCAGGTGCCTGCATTGACCAGCCCCACGTTGCGCCCCGAACCGCCATGCCCCACCTGGTGGGCTTCGAGCAGCACCACGCGTTGGCCCTTCTCCAGCAACGCGATGGCCGTGTTGAGGCCCGTGATACCGCCACCGATCACGCATACATCGGCCTTGACCGCACTGGCCAGGGCACCAGGGTTGGTGGACGGTGGAGTGAGGTGTTCCCAAAGACATTCCTGACGCAGTTGAGTCATGACACGAACCCGGCCAAATCAAAGGGAGAAACGTTCTAAATGCTCTGCTGTGAGCCCCCTGTGGAACCGGTGAATCAGTCGAACACGATGCCCTGGGCCAGCGGCAGCTCGCGCGAGTAGTTCACGGTGTTGGTCTGGCGGCGCATGTAGGCCTTCCAAGCGTCGGAGCCCGACTCGCGCCCGCCACCGGTTTCCTTCTCGCCACCGAACGCACCGCCGATTTCCGCACCGCTGGTGCCGATGTTGACGTTGGCAATGCCGCAGTCGCTGCCCGAAGCACTCTGGAAACGCTCAGCTTCACGCAGGTCGGTGGTGAAGATGCATGACGACAGGCCCTGGGGCACCTCGTTGTTCAGGCGCAACGCTTCTTCGAAATCATCATAGGCCAGCACGTAAAGGATCGGCGCGAAGGTTTCATGGCGCACCACCTCGCTCTGGACCGGCATTTCGGCGATGGCTGGGCTTACGTAGTAAGCGTTGGGGTACTGGTCGGCCAACTGGCGTTCGCCGCCGAACACCTGGCCACCTTCGTCGCGCGCCTTGGCCAGGGCACCTTGCATGGCATCGAAAGAAGCCTTGTCGATCAGCGGGCCTACCAGGTTGTCCTTGCGCGGGTCACCGATGCGTACCTTGCCGTAGGCCGCTTTCACTCGGGCCACCACTTCGTCCTTGATGGAGGCATGCACGATCACCCGGCGCAGGGTGGTGCAGCGCTGGCCGGCGGTACCCACCGCCGAAAACAGGATGCCGCGAACGGCCAGGTCGAGGTCGGCGCTGGGGGCGAGGATCATGGCGTTGTTGCCGCCCAGCTCAAGAATGCTGCGGCCAAAGCGAGCGGCCACACGTGGCCCTACTTCACGGCCCATGCGGGTGCTGCCGGTGGCGCTGACCAGCGGCACGCGCGGGTCATCGACCAGGGCTTCACCGGCTTCGCGGTCACCGAGCACCAGTTGGCAAAGGCCTTCGGGCGCTTCGCCGAACTGCTTCAGGGCTTTCTCGAACAGAGCCTGGCAGGCCAGGGCGGTCAGCGGGGTCTTTTCCGAAGGCTTCCACAGCACGGCGTCGCCGCACACCAGCGCCAGCGCGGTGTTCCAGGCCCACACGGCAACCGGGAAGTTGAAGGCGCTGATCACGCCGACCACGCCCAGCGGGTGCCAGGTTTCACGCATGTGGTGACCTGGACGCTCGGAAGCGATGGTCAGGCCATACAACTGGCGGGACAAGCCGACGGCGAAGTCGCAGATGTCGATCATTTCCTGCACTTCACCCAAGCCTTCCTGGGTGATCTTGCCGGCTTCGATGGACACCAGCTCGCCCAGTTGCGCCTTGTGCTCACGCAGCACTTCGCCAAACAGGCGCACCAACTCACCGCGGCGCGGGGCTGGCACATCGCGCCAGGCCAGAAACGCTTTCTGCGCGACATCGATCTTGGCCAGCACCTGGGCCTTGTTTTCCAGGGTGACCGAGGCGATCCGGCTGCCATCGATGGGGGTGTGAACGGGATGGTCGCCGTCGGTGTAGGCGCTGGCCGCGACGCCGAGGCTCTGAAGCAGTCCATCAACCATTGTGTTCTCCTGCATGCGATGAGTAGTTGAAATCAAGCGATGGGATCAGTATTAATCCGAATAGTGATGCGCAACAAACGACCAATATTCAGCACATCATTCCGCCACGGCATGATGTTTGTCCGTCAACGCCCGAGATCGACATGTCCAAACGCCTTGTCCCATCCATGGCCGCACTGCAGTGCTTCGAAGCGGCTGCCCGTCACCTGAGCTTCACCCGCGCCGCAGAGGAGTTGCACCTGACTCAGAGCGCAGTCAGCAAACAGGTAGCACAGCTGGAAGAGATGCTGCGCCACCACCTGTTCCTGCGCATCCGCCGGCGCCTGCAACTGACCCCGGCAGGCAGCCTGTACTTGGCCGAAGTGAACAAGATTCTGGTGCAGGTGGACATGTCCAGTCGCTACATCCTGTCGTACGGGCAGGAAACCGAAGTGCTGACCGTGGCCACCCAGCCCAGCTTCGGGGTGGGCTGGCTGATCCCGCACCTGAAGGGCTTCGGCAAGCGCCACCCCAATATCCACCTGGACATTCGCAACGAACTCGAGCCGTTCAACTTGCTGCAAGGCAAGGCGGACGTGGTGTTCTTCTTCGGTCAAGGCACCTGGCCGGGCGCTACGTGCCAGGAATTGTTCGGCGAGGAGGTGCTGCCAGTGTGTGCCCCGGACCTGTTGGCAGGCCGCGCGCTGGCCAGCGCCGAGGAGCTGGCCAGCCAGGTGCTGCTGCAAAGCACCTCGCGGCCCGAAACCTGGCACGAGTGGTTTCTGGAACAGGGCCTGCACTCGGCCAACAGCTACCACGGGCCGCGTTTCGACACGTTCTACATGTGCATCAGCGCCGCCGTGTCGGGCTGCGGCGTGGCGCTGGTGCCGCGCTACCTGGTGGCCCGGGAACTGGCCGAAGGCAAGCTGGTGGTGCCGTGGAACCACGTGATGCCGAGCAATGGCGCACATTTCCTGGCGTACCAGGAACATTCGGCCGAAGTGCCCAAGGTGCGGGCCCTGGTGGAATGGGTAACGCAGCAACTTTCCTGACAACCGAACAAGCCGATTTTCTGGAATGACCGGGTGACTTTTTTTCGCTTGCGGCCCCAGGTCATTCCCCGCTTTCATAGAGCAAGCCCATTCTCCCGGAGTTTCGCCATGCCCAGCTTCGTCAGCCCCGACGAAATACGTGCCCGCTTCTCGCGCGCCATGTCCGAAATGTACAAGCAGGAAGTTCCGCTTTACGGGGCGCTGATGGAGCTGGTGGGCGAAGTCAACGAACAGGTCATGGCCCAGCGCCCGGACGTCACCCGCGCCTTGGCGTGGACCGGTGAAACCCAGCGCCTGGCCATGGAGCGCCACGGTGCCATCCGCGTGGGGACTGCGGGCGAACTGGCGACCATCGCCCGCCTCTTCGCGGTCATGGGCATGCAGCCGGTGGGCTACTACGACCTGACACCAGCCGGTGTGCCGGTGCACTCCACTGCGTTTCGCGCGGTCCACGAGCAGGCACTTCAGGTCAGCCCGTTCCGGGTCTTCACCTCGCTGCTGCGCCTGGAACTGATCGATAACCTGCCCCTGCGCGAACTCGCCGAGGCGCTCCTGGGCCGCCGCCAGATCTTCACCTTCCGCGCGTTGCAACTGATAGAACGCTGCGAGCGCGAAGGTGGCCTGAACGAACAGGACGCGCAGGACTTCGTGACCCAGGCCCTGGAAACATTCCGCTGGCACCACGACGCCACCGTCACGAGTGCCGAGTACCAGCAGTTGCATGACCAGCACCGGCTGATCGCCGATGTGGTGGCCTTCAAGGGCCCGCACATCAACCACCTTACCCCGCGTACTCTGGACATCGATGCCGTGCAGGCCGCCATGCCCGCCAAAGGCATCACGCCCAAGGCCGTCATCGAAGGGCCGCCCCCGCGCAAACACCCTATTCTGCTGCGTCAGACCAGCTTCAAAGCCTTGCAGGAAAAGGTCGCCTTCACCGATCAGGCCACGGCGGGTGGCAGCCACACCGCCCGCTTCGGCGAGATCGAACAGCGCGGCGCAGCCCTGACGCCCAAAGGGCGCGAGCTGTATGACCGATTGCTGAACCAGTCACGCGAAGCCTTGGCCGGCTTCCCCAGCGAAAGCAACGCCGGTGAATACATGCGACAGCTAAGCGAGCACTTCGCCGACTTTCCAGATGACCTGGCCCAGATGCGCGAGCAAGGCCTGGCCTATTTCCGCTACTTCGCCACCGAAGCCGGCGTGGCGGCCCGCGCGCAGCCGGACCGGCCCACCAGCCTGCAAGGGCTGATAGACGCGGGGCATGTGCATTTCGAGCCATTGGTATACGAGGACTTTCTGCCAGTCAGCGCTGCCGGCATTTTCCAGTCCAACCTGGGTGATGATGCCCAGAGCCACTACGCGGGCGAGTCGACCCAGGACGCCTTCCACAAGGCGCTGGGCCGCAGCGTACTCGATGAACTTGAGCTCTACGCCCAGAGCCAGGCCCGCTCGCTGAGCGACTGTGCCGCGCAGATGGGCCTGGACCGCCTGGGCTGAGCTTTAGCGGCCGACGCGGAAGCGGTTCACTTCCTGGCGCAGCTCGGCAGCCAGGGCTTCCAGCTCACGGGCGGTGACGGCGAGGTTGGAGACAACCTCGCGCTGTTCGCTATTGGCCAGGGCGATGCTCTGCAGGTTGCTGCTGAGCAAGGTAGCGGTGCTGCTCTGCTCCTGGGTGGCGGTAGTGATGGCCGCGAATTGCTGCCCGGCCGAACGGCTCTGCTCATCGATCTGCGACAGGGCCGCTGCCACCTTGGCGTTGCGCGACAGGCCCTCTTCCATCAGCGCCTTGCCCTGTTCCATGGTGGTGATGGCGTTGCTGGTTTCGTGCTGGATGCTGCCAATCATGGTCGAGATTTCATCAGTGGCCTGACGCGTGCGTGAAGCCAGGCTGCGCACCTCGTCGGCGACCACGGCAAAGCCGCGGCCCTGCTCGCCGGCACGGGCCGCCTCGATGGCAGCGTTGAGCGCCAGCAGGTTGGTCTGTTCGGCAATGGCGGTAATGACACTGACGATGCCACCGATTTCCTGCGAACGCTGGCCCAGGGTGTTGATGACACTGGCGGTGCTGTTCAAGGCGCCGGCGATCTCCTGCAGCGAAGACGATGCCTCGCCCATGGAACTGCGGCCGATGCGCGTCTGCTCGGCGTTTTCCTGGGCCATGCGCTGGGTACTGCCCATGTTGTCGGCAATGTTCAGCGACGTGGCGCTGAATTCTTCCACCGCACCGGCCATGCTGGTGATCTCGCCCGACTGCTGCTCCATGCCTTCATAGGCACCGGTCGACAGACCCGACAGCGCCTGTGCCCGGCCGCTCACTTCATGGGCAGCCGTACGGATGTGCGTGACCATGGCCGCCAGCGCTTCACCCATGTGGTTGAAGCTGCGCGCCAGTTGGCCAATTTCATCGTGGCTGGAAACGTTCAAGCGCGCGTCCAGGTCGCCGGCACCCAAGGCCTCGGCCTGGCGGACCAGATCACCCAGCGGCTTGAGCTTGCTGCGCAGCAGCCACATGGAAACACCCACCGCCAGCAGCATGGCCAGCAGGCTGCCAATGGCCAGGCGAATGCCGACGCTCCAGGTCACGGCGCGGATTTCGTCCTTGGGCATGGTCGCCAGAACGCTCCATGGGCCACCGGCGAACGGCACGGCGACGCTGTAGAAGTCTTCGCCCGTGTCGCGCCAAAAGGCGCCCTTGCCCGGGTGTTTGATGAAATCAGCCAGTTCGTCGGTGGCCTTTTCCGGGGCCTTCACACCAGCAGGGGCCACCAGCCATTTGCCATTCTCATCAAGCAAGGCCAACGAACCGGTCTGGCCGATGCGGAAACGACGCAGGTTTTCGAACTGGGTATTCTGCGCGTCTGTGTAGTCAAAGCCCACGAACAACACGGCAATCACCCGGCCGCTGGTATCGAGTACCGGCGTGTACTGGGTCATGTACGAACGGTCGAACAACACCGCACGGCCCACATAGTTCTGCCCGGCCAACAGGCGCGAATAGGCAGGGTGCTGGTGGTCGAGCAAGGTGCCGATGGCGCGGCTGCCGTCCTGCTTGGTCAACGAGGTGCTGATACGAATGAAATCCTCGCCCTTGCGCACGAACACCGTCGCGACACCCGCAGTCATCTGGCGGAATTCATCGGCTTCTCGAAAATCGTTGTTCAGCGGCTTGCCGTTGAGCAACAACGCAGGGGTCGCGATACCCGCCACATTCACCAGCTCATCGCTGTTCAGGGTGAGACCGCTGCTGAAGCGCTTTTCGAACAGCCCGCTGAGGCGCTGGGTACTGTCACGCAAGGTGCCATGGAATGTGCTCAGCTGGTCAGCCAGCAAGCGTGCTTCACTGGCCAGGTGTTCCTGGCGCGTCATGAGGTTCGCGCTGTCGAGCGAGCGCAGGGCAAAGACAGTACTGCCGGTAATGACGACGGCAAGAATGGCCGCGAGGGCGATACCGAGTTGCGAGGCAATTCGGGCACGAGGTTGAGACATGCTGGCTCCTGACCGCAGGGCTCGCCCGAGCATCTCGGGGCCAGGCGGCGTGGTTTCGATTCGGTTTTCACGGACCTTTCTGAGCGAGGTCCTGCACCAGTAGATTCGGCTGCAACCGTCAATACTTGAGTGCCGGGGAGGGATATACGCAAACGTTAAACTAATGGCATTTTAGCGGCTTTTTGCCACCTATCGCAGAATGTCGACGACCGGCAGCGCCATGGCCTGTACTTCGGCCTGCAGGAAATCGCTCAGGCGCTTGAGGCGTTCACCACCCGGGCGTGTGCCTGGCCACACCAGGTAATAATTCAGGCCACTGAACACCGCGGTTGGCCAGGGCAGGCTCAAGCGCCCCTGGGCGACATCTTCGGCAACCATCATCAGGTCACCAATGGCGACGCCATAGCCGCGTGCGGCGGCAATCATTCCCAACTCCAGGGTATCGAACGCCTGGCCGCCCTTGAGCGAGATCTGCTCGGCAAGGCCCATGCGCCCCAGCCAGTCTCGCCAGTCACGACGGTCAGGTGTCGGGTGCAGCAATTCGACACCGGCCAATTGCTCGACGGTCCAGGGCGCATCGTTGATCAAGGCCGGCGAGCCAACCGGGATCAGCAACTCCGGGAACAGGAACGTCGCTTCCCAGTCGGCGGGAAAGTTGCCGTTGCCCAGCAGAACCGCACAGTCGAAAGGCTCATGGTTGAAGTCCACATGATCCACCTCCATCCAGGCGCTGGTGAGCTGCACGTCGTTGCCAGCCTGCAGATGGCGAAACCGGCTGAGGCGGGCCAGCAGCCAGCGCATGGTCAGCGTCGACGGCGCCTTCATGCGCAACACGTCATCTTCGCTGTGAAGGGTGGCGCAGGCTCGCTCCAGGGCGGCAAAGCCCTCGCGCACACCTGGCAGCAGCAGGCGCGCCGATTCGCTGGGCTGCAGGTTGCGGCCGTTGCGCTGGAAAAGCCGACAGCCGAAGTGCTCTTCCAGGGTTTTGATATGCCGGCTGACGGCGCTCTGGGTTATCGATAACTCATCTGCGGCGCGGGTGAACGAGCTATGGCGGGCAGCCGCCTCGAAGGCGCGCAAAGCATACAAAGGCGGGAGGCGACGGGGCATTCGATGATTTCCTGAACAATTGAAGCACTCGACAGAGGGATATTATGCCCATGAGTAAAACTCATGCGAGCCATCGTTTTTATCCTTTTGTGCAGCCGTGAACAACAGCACAGAATCCACGCTCCCCTGCCGTCTGTTGAATGAGCTACCCCCATGCCTTCTGCCATCCGTATCGAACTCGGTGCCCTGCTTCGCCTGGCAGGCCCGTTGATTGCCTCACAACTGGCGCACATGCTGATGGTGCTCACCGACACCCTGATGATGGCGCACATCAGCCCCCAGGCACTGGCCGGGGGTGGCCTGGGGGCAGCCAGCTATACCTTCGTGTCGATCTTCTGCATTGGCGTGATTGCCGCCGTCGGCACACTGGTGTCGATCCGCCTGGGCGCCGGTGACAAGCTGGGCGCCGCGCGCCTGACCCAGGCGGGGCTGTGGCTGGCGTGGATCATGGCCGCCATCGCCGGCCTGGTGCTGTGGAACCTGGGGCCATTGTTGCTGCTGTTTGGGCAAACCGCGGAAAACGTCGAGGGCGCGCGGGAATTCCTGACGCTGCTGCCCTTCGCGCTACCGGGCTATCTCAGCTTCATGGCCCTGCGCGGGTTCACCAGCGCCCTGGGGCGCGCCACCCCGGTGATGGTCATCAGCCTGGGCGCCACGGTGGCCAACTTTGCCCTCAACTATGCGCTGATCGAGGGGCTGTTCGGGCTGCCGAAGCTGGGCCTGCTGGGTATCGGCCTGGTGACCGCCGTGGTCGCTACCTGCATGGCAACCTTGTTGGCATTGCATATCGGCCGTCATCCGGCGTACGTGCCCTTCCCCATTCGCCAAGGCCTGGCACGCTGGTCGCTGCCCGACCTGCGCGAACTGTGGCGCCTGGGCCTGCCCATTGGCGGCACTTACGCGGTAGAAGTCGGGCTGTTCGCCTTCGCGGCGCTGTGCATGGGCACCATGGGCAGCACGCAACTGGCGGCCCACCAGATTGCCCTGCAGATCGTCTCGGTAGCCTTCATGGTGCCGGCGGGGCTGTCCTACGCGGTCACCATGCGCATCGGCCAGCACTACGGCGGCGGCAACCTGGCCGCGGTGCGCCTGGCCGGGCGCGTGGCCATCGGCTTCGGCGGCGCGGCCATGCTGGCCTTCGCCCTGTTGTTCTGGCTGGCGCCACGGCCACTGGTGGAGCTGTTTCTGGACAGTCATGACCCGGCGTTTGCCGATGTCATCCAGCTGGCCGCGGCGCTGCTGACCGTGGCGGCCTGGTTCGAACTGTTCGACGGCGTTCAGACCATCGCCATGGGTGCGATTCGCGGCCTAAAGGACGCCAAGGTGACATTCCTCGTGGGCCTGGGTTGCTACTGGCTGATCGGTGCACCGGCGGCGTGGGTGCTGGCGTTCCCGTTGGGTTGGGGGCCACGGGGCGTGTGGTGGGGATTGGCGCTGGGCCTGGCCTGCGCTGCCGTGAGCCTGACCCTGGCGTTCGACTGGCGCGTGCGGCGGCTGGTGGCCGCCGCGGTCAGCTCTGCACCGCGCGCTGGGACAGGCCAAACATCAGAAACTCCTGAAGCTCGGGAAGGGGCAGAGGCTTGCTGATCAGGTAGCCCTGCACCTGGTCGCAGCCGAAGCTGCGCAACAACGCCAGTTGCTCGGGGGTTTCCACGCCCTCGGCGACCACTTCCAGGCCCAGGTTATGGGCCAGGTTGATCATGGCGTGCACCAGCTTGCGGTTCTCCTCCCGCGGCTCCATGCCGCCGACAAAGCTCTTGTCTACCTTGAGCAGGGCGATGGGCAGGCTGTTCAAGTGCACGAAGGATGAAAAACCGGTGCCGAAGTCATCCAGGGAAAAACGCACCCCCAGCCTTCCCAGGGCATCCATGGTCTGCTTGACCAGGTCGTTGCGGCGCATGACCGCCGTTTCCGTCAGTTCGAACTCCAGCCAGCGCGCATCGATACCGCGTTGCGAAATCAGGCGGCTGAGCGTGGCCAGCAACTGGCTGTCCTGGAACTGGCGAAACGACAGGTTCACGGCCATGTGCAGTTCCGGCAGGCCGCTTTCGCGCAGGGCCTGCATGTCCCGCAAAGCGCGGGAAATCACCCAGTAACCCAGGGGTACGATCAGGCCGCTCTGCTCGGCCAACGGCACGAACTCGCTGGGCGGTAGCAGCCCGCGCTCGGCATGGCGCCAGCGCACCAGTGCCTCCAGGCCGACAATGGCGCCGGTTTGCAGGTCCATGCGGGGCTGGTAATGCAACTCCAGCTCGTCACGGCGCAAGGCCCTGCGCAATTCGCTTTCCAGGTCGGCCAGGCTGCGGGCGTTGCGATTGATGCGTTCATTGAAGATATGAAAGGTACAGCCCTGGGTGCTCTTGGCCTGCTGCATGGCAATGTGCGCATGCCACATCAGCGGGTCGGCCCCGGCCTGGGCACGGGCATGGGCCACACCCAGGCTGCAGCCGATCAGCAGGCTTTCGCCGTCGATCCAATAGGGTTCGGCCATGGCTTCCACGATCTGCTCGGCCACCCGCTCGGCACGCGCGGCGTCGCGGCGGGTATCGATCAGCAACGCGAATTCGTCGCTGCCCAGGCGCGCCAGCTGGTCACCAGCTTCCAATTGGCTGCGCAGGCGGGCTACCACTTGCAGGATCAGCCGGTCACCGGCCTGGTGGCCCAGCGCGTCGTTGGCATGGCGGAAGTTGTCCAGGTCCAGATGCCCGAGGGCCAGCCCACGGCCGTCGAATTCGGCCAGGCGAGCATTGAGCAAGGTCTGAAAGCCCTGGCGGTTGGCAATACCCGTCAGCGGGTCTTGCTCGGCCAGGCGTTGCAGGGTGTTTTCCAGCACGCCGCGCTCGCGTACATGGCGCAGGCAGCGGCGCAGGGTATCGGCGTTGAGGCTGCCCTTGACCAGCCAATCGCTGACGCCCATGGGCGCCTGCTCGGGTTCGCGGTCCAGCAGCAGTACCACGGGTAGCGCGCAGCGGCCCGGCGCCGGCTGGCTTTGCGGCGTAGCCAACACCACGGCGGCACGGTCGGCGTGGAAAATTTCGTCCACAGTCTCGAACGACTCTGCCACCACCAGCACGGCGGTACTGCCCAGCGGGGCCAGGCATTGGCGCAGCAACGCCACCCAGGCCGGGTCTTGGGCCACAAGCAGCAGGCGCACAGGTTCGACGGGCGTAGACAAGCTGGCTCCTCAGGAAAATCAACAGGCAACGGCAAATGGAAGAAGAAGGCATCGCACGGCTATCGATGCCGGGAGGGCGCGGGCAGCCCCCCAAAACCGCTATTTTCTACTATCTGCGGTAAAATTGTTACGTATCCTGGGGCAAAGTATCAAAAGCTTCAAATTTAGATAGAGGGATGCGTCACAGTGTCGGATGGTCGCGGCACAATCGCCAGACCCTGTTAAAATGCCCGGCCATTTCGCAAGCGACCCTATTTCCGCATGTCCCGACTCAACCCCCGGCAGCAAGAAGCCGTGAACTACGTCGGCGGCCCACTTCTGGTGCTCGCCGGTGCCGGCTCCGGCAAGACCAGCGTGATCACCCGCAAGATCGCGCACCTGGTGCAGAATTGCGGCATCCGTGCCCAGTACATCGTCGCCATGACCTTCACCAACAAGGCCGCGCGCGAGATGAAGGAACGGGTAGGCACCCTGCTGCGCGGCGGCGAGGGCCGCGGCCTTACGGTCTCGACCTTCCACAACCTGGGCCTGAACATCATCCGCAAGGAGCATGTGCGCCTGGGCTACAAGCCTGGCTTCTCGATCTTTGACGAAACCGACGTCAAGGCGCTGATGACCGATATCATGCAGAAGGAATACTCGGGCGACGACGGCGTCGACGAGATCAAGAACATGATCGGTGCCTGGAAGAACGACCTGATCCTGCCGCCCGAAGCCCTGGAAAACGCCCGCAACCCCAAGGAACAGACCGCTGCCATCGTCTACACCCACTATCAGCGCACGCTCAAGGCGTTCAACGCGGTGGACTTCGACGACCTGATCCTGTTGCCGGTGAAGCTGTTTCAGGAACACGCCGACATTCTGGAAAAATGGCAGAACAAGGTGCGCTACCTGCTGGTGGACGAATACCAGGACACCAACGCCAGCCAGTACCTGCTGGTGAAGCTGCTGATCGGCACACGCTGCCAATTCACCGTGGTAGGCGACGACGACCAGTCCATTTACGCCTGGCGCGGCGCGCGGCCGGAAAACCTGATGCTCCTGAAGGAGGACTACCCCTCCCTGAAAGTGGTGATGCTGGAGCAGAACTATCGCTCCACCAGCCGCATCCTGCGCTGCGCCAACGTGCTGATCTCCAACAACCCCCACGCTTTCGAGAAACAGCTGTGGAGCGAGATGGGCCATGGCGACGAAATCCGCGTGCTGCGCTGCAAGAACGAGGACGCCGAGGCCGAGCGCGTGGCCATGGAAATCCTAACCCTGCACCTGCGCACCGACCGCCCCTACAGCGACTTCGCCATCCTGTACCGTGGCAACTACCAGGCCAAGCTGATCGAGCTCAAGCTGCAGCACCACCAGGTGCCCTACCGCCTCAGCGGCGGAAACAGCTTCTTCGGCCGCCAGGAAGTGAAGGACCTGATGGCCTACTTCCGCCTCATCGTGAACCCGGACGACGACAACGCCTTCCTGCGCGTGATCAACGTGCCGCGTCGCGAAATCGGCTCCACCACCCTGGAAAAGCTGGGCAACTACGCCACCGAGCGCAAGATCTCCATGTACCAGGCCACCGACGAGCTGGGGCTGACCGAGCACCTGGACGCGCGCTTCACCGACCGCCTGTCGCGCTTCAAGCGCTACATGGACAAGGTGCGCGAACAGTGCGCCGGCGAAGACCCCATCGCGGCGCTGCGCGGCATGGTCATGGACATCGACTACGAAACCTGGCTGCGCACCAACAGTTCCAGCGACAAGGCCGCCGACTACCGCATGAGCAACGTGTGGTTTTTGATCGAGGCCTTGAAGAACACCCTGGAAAAAGACGAAGAAGGCGAAATGACCATCGAGGAAGCCATCGGTAAACTGGTGCTTCGCGATATGCTTGAACGTCAGCAGGAAGAAGAAGACGGTGCCGAAGGCGTGCAGATGATGACCTTGCACGCTTCCAAGGGCCTGGAGTTCCCCTACGTGTTCATCATGGGCATGGAAGAGGAAATTCTGCCGCACCGCTCCAGCATCGAGGCCGACACCATCGAGGAAGAGCGCCGCCTGGCTTACGTGGGTATTACTCGCGCGCGTCAGACCCTGGCGTTCACCTTCGCGGCCAAGCGCAAGCAGTACGGCGAAATCATCGATTGCGCGCCCAGCCGCTTTCTCGATGAGCTGCCGCCGGATGACCTGGCCTGGGAAGGCAATGATGACACCCCCACGGAAGTCAAAGCCGTAAGAGGCAATAATGCATTGGCCGATATTCGCGCCATGCTCAAACGATAATTCAACAACGCCTCGGCCCCTTAGCCGGGGCCAATACGTATATTGAGGAACTGCCGTGGAAGCACTGCACAAGAAGATTCGCGAAGAAGGCATCGTGCTTTCCGATCAGGTACTGAAGGTAGACGCCTTCCTGAACCACCAGATCGACCCGGTCCTGATGCAGCAGATCGGTAACGAATTCGCCCGCCTGTTCGCTGATTCCGGCGTGACCAAGATCGTCACCATCGAAGCCTCGGGCATTGCCCCGGCGGTGATGACCGGCCTGAAGCTGGGTGTTCCGGTGATTTTCGCGCGCAAGCACCAGTCGCTGACCCTGACCGAGAACCTGCTGACCGCCTCGGTCTACTCGTTCACCAAGCAGACTGAGAGCACCGTGGCCATCTCGCCACGCCACCTCAACAGCAGCGACCGCGTGCTGGTGATCGACGACTTCCTGGCCAACGGCAAGGCGTCGCAAGCACTGATCTCGATCATCAAGCAGGCCGGCGCCAGCGTTGCCGGCCTGGGTATCGTCATCGAGAAGTCGTTCCAGGGCGGCCGTGCCGAACTGGATGCCCAGGGTTACCACGTCGAGTCCCTGGCCCGCGTGCAATCGTTGAAAGACGGCGTGGTTACCTTCATCGAGTAACTATCGCGGCGCCCCTGATGCAGCCTTCGGCAGCTGCTACACCGCCCCCTGTAGCAGCGGACCTGGCCGCGTCAGCGGCACACCCGCTGTACCTGACGCGGCGCATCAGGGCTACCCACGCAAGTAACTGAGCGGCTCCGGCTGCGCCGTGGCCTGCAACCCCGCCAGCAGCAACCTCTGCAACAAATCCTCACGCAACCCGTCCGGCTGCGCCAATTGCATGCGCATCAGATGCACCGGGAACGCCGAAGGCGCTGGCGCATCCAGTGCTGCCTTGCCCAGGTCCAGCAACTCGGTGAGCTTGAACTTGCTCTTGAGCCAGTTCAGTGCCCGCAGCAAATCCCGCTCCTCGGCGGTGAAATCACAGCCCAATGGATATTCCGGAAACAGCTTGGCGTGCCTGTCCGCCAGGGCCTGCAAGCGTTCGGGCGTGTTTTGGGTGAAGCGCGGGTGCAGGCGAAAGTCCTTCGGCAGCTTGCCCGCCACCTGCGCCTGTTCGATCAACGCTGTCTGAAACCGTGAATCGGTGATGGTCAGCATGGCCTCGATCACCTGGGCGTCGGTACGCCCGCGCAGGTCGGCGATGCCGTATTCGGTCACCACGATGTCGCGCAGATGCCGGGGGATGGTGCAGTGGCCGTACTCCCAGAGAATATTGGAGCTGACTTCCCCGCCGGCCTCACGCCAGCTACGCAGCACCAGGACCGAGCGGGCATCGTGCAGCGCATGGCCTTGCACCACGAAGTTGTACTGGCCACCCACACCACTCAGCACACGCCCGTCCTCCAACTGGTCCGACACCGCGGCGCCCAGCAGCGTGGCAGTAAATGCCGTGTTGATGAACCGCGCATCGCGGCGCTGCAACCGCTTGAGCTCTTCCTGGCCATACAGCTCGTTGATATAGCTGATGGCGGTCATGTTGAAGCCCTCCAGGGTTTCCCGAGGCAGCTCGCGCAAACGCTGATAGAAACTGCGGGGGCCGAGGAAAAAGCCACCGTGAACGCACACGCCGCTGCCGGCTTCAACCGCCTGGCCCGCGTTCGCCTGGGTTTCCGTGGCGACATCCTTGTGCACCCGGCGGCGGATGATGCCCGCCTCCGCCAGCACCAGCAGGCCGTTGACGAACATCTCGCTGCAGCCATACAGCCCGTCGGCAAAGGGTGCCGTTCCCCCTTCACGTGCTATCAGTGCCTGCCAGGGCGCCAGGTCCAGGTCATCGAGCAACGCCCGGTAACCGACGTTGTCCGCCTGGCGGGCCAGCAGCGCCGCGGTCAATGCATCGCCCATCGAGCCGATGCCGATCTGCAGGGTGCCGCCATCGCGCACCAAGGTGCTGGCGTGCAAGCCAATGAAATGGTCCTGCAGGCCCACGGGCATGTTGGGTGTGGAAAACAGCGTGGTGCGGTCGGCCTCATCGATCATCAGGTCGAACAGGCTTCGATCCACCTCGGCGTCGCCGGGCATGTAAGGCAGATCGGCATGGGTCTGGGCCAGCATCACGATGGTTTCCCCGGCCGCCCGACGCTTGGCGATCATGGGCAACAGGTCCAGGGTGATGTCCGGGTTGCAGCTCAGGCTCAGTTTCGCCGGCTGATATGGGTCCTGTGCCACCAACTGGGCAACCAGGTTCAAGCCCTGGGCATTGATATCCCGGGCCGCGTGGCTGTAATTGCTGCTCACATAGGATTGCTGCGCAGTGTGGCTGTGCAACAGGTTGCCCGGCTGCATGAAAAACTGCTCGACGCGAACATTGGCGGGCAAGCTATCGGCATGCAGATCGGCGAGGAAGTCCAATTCGGGGTAATCGCCATACACCCGCTCCACAAACGGCTCCAGGAAGCGCTTCTGCAACCCATCCCCCAATTTGGGCCTGCCCAAGGCCAGTGCGGTGTAGATCGTCAGGCGGCGCTCAGGTTGCTGGCGGATACGCGCATACAGCGCGTTGACGAAGCGGTTGGGCTTGCCCAGGCCCAGTGGCAGGCCCATGTGAATATGCGCGGGCAGCCTTTTCAGCACCTCGTCCACGGCACGGTCGATTGAACAGACTAGCGTCATCAGCACCTCCGCTTCGCTTACCTGGCCGGGAAGCACCCTTCACGACCCGCCCCCTATCGGAACAATTCCGCGTGGCTACCCAAATCGACAAACGAAACCAGATCAGGTTCGGGAAATGCGTAGATCAACAGAAAATCAGCAATTCATGCATTTGCATGCATTCCCTAGGCTTTTTTGCCCGCTTTTCCTTTTTGGGGAAGGCGCTCAAAGGCCCGACATTTTCTTGATCGCGCCCTTGAGCTCATCATCCGTGCAATCGGAGCAAGTGCCCTTGGGCGGCATGGCATTGATGCCGGTGATGGCCTTGGCCAGCAGGCCGTCGACGCCGCCTTGCTCCTTGGCGCGCTTGCCCCAGTCGGCGCCGTCGCCGATTTTCGGCGAGCCGAGCAGGCCGGTGCCGTGGCAGGCATTGCAGTGCTTGGCGATGACGTCGTCGGGGCTCTTGGCGGCGCTGCCGGCGGCAGCGGTGGTGACTTCCATGCCGGGGCAGGGCTTGCCTTGCACGCACACCTGGCCGACGGGCTCAAGGCGCTTGGCGATGTCGTCGGTGACGGTTGCCTGGGCGGTCAGGGCCCACAGGGCCAATGCAGTTGCAGAGGCAGCCAGCATCTTGTTGATTTTAGCGTTCACGCCTACACCCTCGTGGTGGCTGATCACGCCCGCACCTGGGGGCGGGGAAACCTTATTATTAGCATGGGTATTGCCGCGGCGTCAGTGCGCCACGGCACCCTGATAACTGAGTGTAGCGGTGTATCGGTAATCAGAAGTTCGCCGGGGTAGCGGCACTGATCAACCGGGCGGGCTCGTCGTAGGGGTTGCGGAAGCGATGGGGCTTGGTGCTTTCGAAGTAATAACTGTCGCCGGCTTCGAGAATGAAGGTTTCGCCACCTACCACCAGCTCCAGCTTGCCTTCCAGCAGGATGCCGGTCTCCTCGCCTTCGTGGGTGAGCATTTCCTCGCCGGTGTCGGCGCCCGGCGGGTAGATCTCGTTGAGGAAGGCGATGGCCCGGCTGGGGTGCGCCTTGCCCACCAGCTTCATGGTCACGGCGCCATCGGAGATGTCGATCAGCTCGTTGGCCTTGTAGACGATCTGGGTCGGGTTTTCCGGCTGCAGCTCTTCGGAGAAGAATTCCACCATGGACATGGGAATGCCCCCCAGCACTTTGCGCAGGGAGCTGATCGAAGGGCTGACGCTGTTCTTCTCGATCATCGAAATGGTGCTGTTGGTGACGCCCGCACGCTTGGCGAGTTCACGCTGGGACAGACCTTTGAGTTTGCGAATGGCTTGCAGTCGTTCACCGACGTCCAATGCGGGAGCCTCCAGGGGTATTCACGGTATAGGGTGCTTTTTTGAACGTTATCATGGCAACAGCGTTCAGTATTTACAACAGATTGCCCCTAAGCGTGCCGCCCCCTGGCGACTTGCAATGCTGCGAAATCGGCCCTCAAGCCCCGGAATAGACCAGTGGAACCCGGCGCAGGTTACAGAATATCTGGTAGGGAATGGTCTCGGCGCAGGCCGCCACGTCGCTGGCCAGAATGTTGCGGCCCCACAGCTCGACCACACTGCCCAGGCCCGCCTCGGGCACGTCGGTCATATCAATGCACAGCATGTCCATGGACACGCGGCCCAGCAAGCGGCTGCGCTTGCCGGCCACCAGCACGGGCGTACCCGTGCCGGCATGGCGTGGGTAGCCGTCGGCGTAGCCCATGGCGACCACGCCGATACGCATCGGCTTGTCGGTGATGAACTTGGCGCCGTAACCCACCGGCTCGCCTGCCGGCAATTCGCGCACACAGATGACTTTCGATTCCAGGGTCATCACTGGTATCAACCGCGCGGCCTCGGCCTGGAATTCTTCGAAAGGCGTGGCGCCATACAACATGATGCCAGGCCTCACCCAGTCGCTCGGTACTTGGGGCAGGCCCAGCACGGCAGGCGAATTGCGCAGGCTGGTTTCTGCCGCCAGGCCTTGGCGCGCCGCCTCGAATACCGCCACCTGGTCGCCGCTGCTGGGGCAATCCAGCTCATCTGCGCGGGCGAAGTGGCTCATCAGCACGATCTTCGCTACTTTGCCGGTGGCCAGCAGGCGCTGGTAGGCCCCTGCGTAGTCCTTGGGGTGCAGCCCGACACGATGCATGCCCGAGTCCAGCTTGAGCCAGACCACCAATGGTTTGCTCACGGGCGTCTGCTCGATGGCATCCAACTGCCACAGGGAATGCACCACGCACCAGAAATCATGCTCCGCGGCCATTTGCAGCTCGTCGGCCTCGAAGATACCTTCCAGCAACAGAACCGGCGCCTGGATACCCCCGGCGCGCAACTCCAATGCTTCCTCGATGCATGCCACGGCAAAGCCGTCGGCCTCGGCCTCCAGGGCCTGGGCGCAACGCACGGCGCCGTGGCCATAGGCATCGGCTTTGATCACGGCCAGGGCCTTGGCCCCGTTGGCGAGTTCACGGGCCAGGCGGTAGTTGTGACGCAGGGCGTCTAGGTCGATCAGGGCACGGGCAGGACGCATGACGGCTGTCTTCTTCTGGGCAGACTGTGGGCGTAAAAAACCCGGCATGGATGGGCGCTACAGGCAGGCCGCCATGCCGGGCGAGGTAGCGTGTTACGGCAGCGCGGCGACCACGGAGAGTTCGACGAGAATCTCCGGCTCGCACAGCTTCGCTTCGACGGTGGCCCGGGCAGGCGCCACGCCCTTGGGCAGCCACTTGTCCCAGACACTGTTCATGCCTTCGAAGTGGGCGTCGATGTCTTTCAGGTAAATGGTCACTGACAACAGGCGCGTCTTGTCGGTACCGGCCAGGTCGAGAAGGCGCTCGATGGTGGCAAGGATCTCGCGGGTCTGCTGCTCAATGCCGGCGGTCAGGGTGTCGCCCACCTGGCCCGCCAGGTAGACGGTGCCATTGTGGGTAACGACCTGGCTCATGCGCTCATTGGTGAGCTGGCGCTGGATTGACATGTCTTGCAGTCTCCTGGTGTTTGCCATAACGAGAAATATCGAGGCCTTCGGCGCTGATTTGCGGCTTCTTGCGCGCCATCAGGTCGGCCAGGAAACGGCCGGAACCGCAGGCCATGGTCCAGCCGAGGGTGCCGTGGCCCGTGTTGAGGAACAGGTTTCGGAACGGGGTGGCACCCACGATAGGCGTGCCGTCGGGCGTGGTCGGGCGCAGGCCTGTCCAGAAACTGGCCTGGGCGAGGTCGCCGCCCTGAGGATAAAGATCGTTGACGATCATCTCCAGTGTTTCACGCCGACGCGGGTTCAGCGACAGGTCGAAACCGGCGATTTCGGCCATGCCGCCCACGCGGATGCGGTTATCGAAACGGGTGATGGCAACCTTGAAGCTCTCATCCAGAATGGTGGAGGTCGGTGCCATGGCCGGGTTGGTGATGGGCACGGTCAGCGAATAGCCCTTGAGCGGGTAGACCGGCGCCTTGATACCCAGCGGCTTGAGCAGTTGCGGCGAATAGCTGCCCAGCGCCAGCACGTAGCGGTCGGCGGTCTCCAGCTTGCCGTCGATGACCACGCCGTTGACCCGGTCGCCCGCGAAGTCCAGACGTTCGATGTTCTGGCCGAAACGGAACTCCACGCCCAGGTCGATGGCCATCTGCGCCAGCTTGGTGGTGAACATCTGGCAATCGCCCGTCTGGTCATTGGGCAAGCGCAGGGCGCCGGCGAGGATGTTGGTGACGCTGGCCAGGGCAGGCTCGACGCGGGCAATGCCTTCACGGTCGAGCAACTCGTAGGGCACACCGGACTGTTCCAGCACGGCGATGTCCTTGGCGGCGTTGTCCAGTTGCGCCTGGGTGCGGAACAGCTGGGTGGTGCCCAACGTGCGACCTTCGTAGGCGATGCCGGTCTCGGCGCGCAGCTCGTCGAGACAGTCGCGGCTGTACTCGGAGAGGCGCACCATGCGTTCCTTGTTCACCGCGTAGCGGCTGGCGGTGCAATTGCGCAGAATCTGCGCCATCCACAGGTACTGGTCGATGTCGCCCGTGGCCTTGATGGCCAGGGGGGCATGGCGCTCCAGCAACCACTTGATGGCCTTGAGCGGCACGCCCGGCGCGGCCCAGGGCGAAGCGTAGCCGGGCGAGACCTGGCCGGCGTTGGCGAAACTGGTTTCCATGGCAACGGCGTTCTGGCGGTCGACGACCGTCACTTCAAAGCCCTGCCGCGCCAGATAATAGGCACTGGCGGTACCTATCACACCGCTACCAAGTACCAGAACTCGCATGCTCAATCCCTCAACGCGGGTAACCGCTGACATTTGTTGTTTATTGCGAAGATGCGCGCAGTTTAAAAAACATCAGCCAGTGCTATTCACTATATAAAGGCCTATATTTGGCGAGAATTCTCGGCAAAAAACGCTTTTACGGAGGGGCATCACCTATGCGGACCCAGCATCAGAGCAAACGTGAACTCGACAAGATCGACCGTGCCATTCTGCGCATCCTGCAGGCTGACGGGCGAATTTCGTTCACCGAGCTGGGGGAAAAAGTAGGCCTGTCGACCACGCCCTGCACCGAGCGCGTGCGCCGCCTGGAGCGCGAGGGGATCATCATGGGCTACAACGCCCGGCTCAACCCTCAGCACCTTAAGGGCAGCCTGCTGGTGTTCGTGGAAATCAGCCTTGACTACAAATCCGGCGATACCTTCGAGGAATTCCGCCGCGCCGTGCTCAAACTGCCCCATGTGCTGGAGTGCCACCTGGTATCGGGTGACTTCGATTACCTGGTGAAGGCGCGCATTTCGGAGATGGCTTCATACCGCAAGCTGCTGGGCGACATCCTGCTCAAGCTGCCCCATGTGCGCGAGTCCAAAAGCTACATCGTGATGGAAGAAGTGAAAGAAAGCCTGAACCTTCCGATTCCGGACTGAGCCGCACTGGCCAACCCCGTCTGTATGACGGGGGCGCAAGCTCGGGAAGAGAACGCCGCGGTGTGCCTGCAAGACCCGGTCGCCTGCTTCCCGAGCTTCGCCCGGTCCCACATGAAAATCCCGCCACCGCGCGGGCGACGTTCAGACCAGCACTTGCCGCGTGGTGGCGATGAACTGGTGCACCGCTTTCTCGGCCAACGGGTGAATCAATTCGGCCGGCCGCCGCCCGTTGGGGCACGGCAGGCTTTCGGTGGTCCCGAACAACCGGCAGATCAGCGGCCGCTCGTCATACACCGTGCAGCCATTGGGCCCCAGGTGCACACAGTTCAGCTCGGCGAGCGCAGCTTCCTGCTCGGCGGCGGTCTTGCGGGGTAGCCGGGCCATTTCCTCGGAAGACGTGGTCACCGGCCCGCAACAGTCGTGGCAACCGGGCACGCACTCGAACGAGGGAATCTGCTCACGCAGGAAAAGAATCTTGTGGCGGTTGCAGCTCATGGGGCGGTACCTGTCGAAGCGAACCGCCATTTTGCCTGCCCGGCGCCGCCTGCCGATACCCCCGCCGGTCCTTCACTCCCGCCAGAACGGCTTGGCGCCCTCTTCCCGGGCTTCACGTGCCGACAAGCCAATGTCGCGCAACTGGTCGGCGTCCAACGTCAGCAACGCCCGGCGGGTGCTCAGGCGGTGCCACATCAGCCCCCAGAAACCCAGGCCATCCGGGGCCGTGCGCACACGCCGCCCCTGGGCGTCGAATGCCTGGAGTTCCTGGCTGCGCAGCAGCAGACGCACATCGCTCAAGCCGTTCATGACCTTGCTCCTTGGAAAGCCGTTGAGTAGGGCTTCATGATCAGCGCAATACAGGCAGCATTACAGATTCAAAAATACGTTATATTTTCCATACAGAAATCGGCATATTGGCTCTGAATGCTATATTTCTGCCTCATCTGTATGGTTCACGCCCACTTGCGCGGAGTACGTCATGACCCTCTATGTCAATCTGGCCGAGTTGCTGGGCTCACGCATCGAGCAGGGTTTCTACCGCCCCGGCGATCGCCTGCCTTCCGTGCGCGCCCTGAGCGCCGAGCATGGGGTCAGCCTGAGCACCGTGCAGCAGGCCTACCGCGTACTGGAAGACAATGGCCTGGCCGCGCCGCGCCCGAAGTCCGGTTATTTCGTACCCAGCGCCCGCCAGTTGCCGGCGCTGCCGGCCGTTGGCCGCCCTGCCCAGCGCCCTGTGGAGATATCCCAGTGGGATCAGGTGGTAGAGCTGGTGCGCAGCTCACCTCGCAAGGGCGTGGTGCAACTGGGCCGCGGCATGCCCGATGTCACCAGTCCCACCCTCAAGCCACTGCTGCGCAGCCTGGCGCAGCTCTCCCGCCGCCTGGACATGCCTGGGCTGTATTACGACACGGTGTATGGCACCGAGGCCCTGCGCGAACAGGTCGCCCGCCTGCTGCTCGACTCTGGCTGCCAGTTGCAGGCCAGCGACCTGGTGATCACCACCGGCTGCCACGAAGCCCTGTCAGCCAGCATTCGCGCCGTGTGCGAACCGGGAGATATCGTGGCCGTGGATTCCCCCAGCTTCTTCGGCGCCATGCAGACCCTCAAGGGCCTGGGCATGAAGGCCTTGGAGATTCCCACCGACCCGATCACCGGCATCAGCCTGGAAGCCCTGGAGCTGGCCCTGGAACAGTGGCCAATCAAGGTCATCCAGCTCACCCCCAACTGCAACAACCCACTGGGTTATGTGATGCCGGAAGCGCGCAAGCGCGCGCTGCTGACTCTGGCACAGCGCTACGACGTGGCCATTATCGAAGACGACGTGTATGGCGACCTGGCGTTCAGCTACCCGCGCCCGCGCACCATCAAGTCATTCGACGAAGACGGCCGGGTCCTGTTGTGCAGTTCGTTTTCCAAGAGCCTGGCGCCGGGCCTTCGCATCGGCTGGGTTGCCCCGGGCCGCTACCTCGAGCGCGTGCTGCACATGAAGTACATCGGCACCGGCTGTACCGCCACCCAGCCGCAACTGGCCATCGCCGACTTCATCAAGGACGGCCATTTTGAACCACACCTGCGGCGCATGCGCAGCCAGTACCAGCGCTCGCGCGACCTGATGATCGACTGGGTAAGCCGCTATTTCCCCGAGGGTACCCGCGCCAGCCGGCCGCAAGGCGGCTTCATGCTGTGGGTGGAATTGCCGGAAAGTTTCGACACGTTGCGCCTGAACCGAGCTTTACTGGAGCAGGACGTGCAAATTGCCGTGGGCAGCATCTTTTCCGCCTCCGGCAAGTACCGCAACTGCCTGCGTATGAACTTCGCCGCCCGCGCCAGCAGCGAGATCGAAGCAGCGGTACGCAAGGTCGGGGAGACGGCCAAGCGCTTGATCGCAGAAATGGATGTCGAGACCCTATGACCTTTACCGGCCTGCTGGAGTCATAGCCACGCCTGTCTCGCGTTAAGGACCCCAAGTTGCGAACCCATTGGCTGACACCGCTGCTGATGCTTGCCCTGCTGGCCGGTTGTGCCACAGGCGTGGGCCACCGAGAACCGAGCCAGGCGCTGCCGGCCGAGCAATCGGCGTTTGGCCGCTCGGTACAGCAGCAGGTGGCCAGCCACGGCGGCCTGTCGGGCTTTCGCCTGCTGCCTAATGGCCCCGAGGCCTTTCGGGCCCGCGCCGAGCTGATCCGCAACGCCCAGAAGAGCCTGGACCTGCAGTACTACATCGTCCACGACGGCATCAGCACCCGGGCACTGGTGGACGAACTGCTCAAGGCCGCGGACCGCGGCGTACGCATCCGCATCCTGCTGGACGACACCACCAGCGATGGCCTGGACGACGTCATCGCGACCCTGGCCGAGCACCCCAACATCCAGATCCGCCTGTTCAACCCGCTGCACCTGGGCCGTGCCACAGGCGTCACCCGTGCGATGGGACGGCTGTTCAACCTGTCACAGCAGCACCGGCGCATGCACAACAAGCTGTGGATCGCCGATGACAGCATGGCCATCGTTGGCGGCCGCAACCTGGGCGACGAATACTTCGACGCCGAACCCAACCTCAACTTCACCGACATCGACCTGCTGAATGTGGGGCCGGCCGCCAACCGCCTGGGCCAGAGCTTCGACCAATACTGGAACAGCGCCCTGAGCCGTCCGATCGGCGAGTTCCTGGTGTTCCAGCCCACGCCCAAGGACCTGGCCAAGACCCGCAAGCGCCTGGAAGCCTGGTTGGCCACCGCCCACCTGCAACGCCCGGCGCTGTACCAGCAGTTGATGGCCTACCGCAGCGAACCGCGCATGGCCACCTGGCGCAACGAACTGATCTGGGCCGATAGCCAGGTACTGTGGGATGCGCCGAGCAAGGTCCTGGCCCGTGATGAACCCGACCCGCAACTGCTGCTGACCACCCAGTTGGCGCCGCAACTGGCAGATGTCCATCAGGAGCTGATGCTGATTTCGGCTTACTTCGTGCCCCGCGGGCCCGGCCTGTTGTACCTGACGGGGCGTGCTGACGCCGGGGTGGCGGTCAGCCTGTTGACCAACTCGCTGGAAGCCACCGATGTGCCCGCCGTGCACGGCGGCTACGCGCCGTACCGCAAGGCGTTGCTGCAACATGGGGTGAAATTGTACGAACTGCGCCGCCAACCCGGGGAAATGCCCAGGCGCAAAGGGCTGGGGCTGCATGGCAGTTCCGATTCGAGCCTGCACAGCAAGGCGATGATCTTCGACCGCCAGCGGGTGTTCATCGGCTCGTTCAATTTCGATGCCCGTTCGGTGCTGTGGAATACCGAGGTGGGGGTATTGGTGAAGAGCCCCGAGCTGGCCGAACGCACCCGCGAACTGGCCTTGCAGGGCATGTCGCCAGCGCTCAGCTACCAGGCCCGGTTGCAGGGCGGCAAGGTGGTATGGGTGACCGAGGACAACCACCACCTGCATACCCTGACCACCGAGCCCGGCGACCTGTGGCGGCGCTTCAACGCCTGGATGAGCAAGGCCATCGGCCTGGAAAAGATGCTGTAGCGGCGCGCGGAATCAGGCAGGCAACTCCAGCGCCTGCGGCCTGCGCGCCAGCATCACCAGCCCGAATGCCCCCAACGCCATCAGCAACGGCAGCGCATGCCCGCTCACCCATTGGCTACCCGCACCGGCGAGCACCGGCCCGATCAGGCACCCAATGCCCCACAACTGCGCCACATGGGCGTTGGCGCGCACCAGCGCATCATCGCGGTAACGCTCGCCGATCAGCACCAGCGACAAGGTGAACAGGCCACCAGCACTGGCGCCGAAAATCACCCACAGCGGCCAGATGGCCTGGGTATCGATCAGCAGCGGGATTGCAAGGCTCGATAGCATGAGCGCCAGCGCACAGCCAAAGAACAGCGTGCGCCGCGACATGCGGTCAGCCAGCGCGCCAATGGGCAGCTGCAACAGGGCATCACCGACCACCACCGTGCTGACCATATACAAGGCCACCTCGGCGCTGAAGCCCTGCTGCAGGCAATACACCGGCAGCAACGTCAGGATCATGGCTTCGAACGCCGCGAACAGCGCGATGGCCCAGGCGATCACCGGCAGTCGCTGGCAGAAGCGCCCCAGGTCAGCAAACGTTACCCGGCAGGATTCAGTACTGGGCGCGCCAGTGCGCCCCAGCAACAGTAGCGGCGAAATCACCAGCAACGCCGCGCCCGCCCAGAAGCCATAATCGCGGTCGGTACCCAACGCCCCCAGCAACAACGGCCCGCACAGCTGGCTCAAGGCATAACTGCTGCCATACAGCGCCACCAGGCGCCCACGCCATTGCTCGACCACCAGCTGGTTGATCCAGCTCTCGCCGAGAATGAAGACAATGGTCAGCACCATGCCAATCCACAGGCGCAGCAGCAACCACACCGCATAGCTGGGCAGTAATGCCAACAAGGCAATGGACAGTGCGCCGCCCCACAGGCACAGGCGCATCAACCCCGGCGTACCGAACCGTGCCGCCAGACGGCTGGCCAGGCCCGCGCCCGCCAGCACGCCGATCGCTGGCATCGAGGCCATGACCCCAATGGCGAAGCTGCCATAGCCCCACCCCTCAAGCCGCAACGACACCAGCGGCATGCTCACGCCTAACGCCAGGCCAACGCTCAATACAGCGCTCAGCACGGCGAAATAGGTACCCCAACGCATGTCCACGCTCCTGTGGATAACCGCACAGACAAAACAGCCGGGCCCCTTGCGGAGACCCGGCTGTACACGACCGATCACCGCCTTGTGTGAGCGCTGGCAACCCAGCGGTCACACCGTGCAGTGGTCCGCGCAGCGAATTACAGCTTGATCCAGGTGGCCTTCAGCTCGGTGTATTTGTCGAAGGCGTGCAGCGACTTGTCACGGCCGTTGCCTGACTGCTTGAAGCCACCGAACGGCGCTGTCATGTCGCCGCCGTCGTACTGGTTCACCCATACGCTGCCGGCGCGCAGGGCCTTGGCGGTCAGGTGGCCCTTGGAGATATCCGACGTCCATACCGCGGCGGCCAGGCCATACGGGGTGTCGTTGGCGATGTTGATGGCTTCTTCCACGGTGTCGAAAGCCAGCACCGACAGTACCGGGCCGAAGATCTCTTCCTGGGCAATGCGCATGGCGTTGTCGACGCCGTCGAAGATGGTTGGCTCGACGTAGGTGCCCCCGGTCTCTTCCAGGATACGCTTACCGCCCACCAGCAGTTTGGCCCCGTCGTTGTGGCCCGCCTCGATGTACGACAGCACGGTGTTCATCTGCTGAGTGTCCACCAACGCGCCCACGGTGGTGGCCGGGTCCAGCGGGTTGCCTGGTTTCCAGGCCTTCAGGGCTTCCAGCACCAGGGGCAGGAATTTGTCCTTGATGGAACGCTCGACCAGCAGGCGTGAACCCGCTGTGCATACTTCGCCCTGGTTGAAAGCAATGGCGCTGGCGGCCGATTCGGCGGCAGCCTGCAGGTTCGGGGCGTCGGCGAAGACGATGTTCGGGCTCTTGCCGCCGGCTTCCAGCCATACGCGCTTCATGTTCGACTCACCGGCATAGATCATCAGTTGCTTGGCGATCTTGGTGGAGCCGGTGAACACCAGGGTGTCCACATCCATGTGCAGGGCCAGGGCCTTGCCGACGGTGTGGCCGTAACCTGGCAGCACGTTGAACACGCCTTTTGGAATACCGGCCTCGATAGCCAGTTGCGCGATGCGGATGGCGGTCAGCGGCGATTTTTCCGAAGGCTTCAGGATCACCGAGTTACCGGTGGACAGCGCCGGGCCGAGCTTCCAGCAGGCCATCATCAGCGGGAAGTTCCACGGCACGATGGCCGCCACCACGCCAACCGGCTCGCGGGTCACCAGGCCCAACTGGTCATGAGGGGTGGCCGCGACTTCGTCGTAGATCTTGTCGATGGCCTCGCCGCTCCACGACAGGGCGTTGGCGGCGCCGTTGACGTCGATGTTCAGCGAGTCGCTGATCGGCTTGCCCATGTCCAGGGTTTCCAGCAGCGCCAGTTCCTGGGCGTTCTGCTTGAGCAGGCCGGCGAAACGGATCATGGTGGCTTTGCGCTTGGCCGGGGCCAGGCGCGACCAGGCACCGCTGTTGAAGGCGGCGCGGGCGCTTTCAACGGCGCGCTGGGCGTCGGCCAGGTCACAGCTGGCAACCTGTGCCAGGAGGCGACCGTCAACCGGGCTCAGGCAGTCGAAGGTGGCGCCGGAAGCCGCGGCGGTGTATTCACCGTTGATGAATGCACGGCCTTCGATTTTCACTTCCTTGGCACGCTGTTCCCAGTCCGCACGAGTCAAAGTGGTCATACGTATCCCCTCCTCTTGTTGATTTGCAGCCTGCGCGCAGGATAATCGCGCACGCTTTCGAATTAGGGCCGGTCAAAAAATCGACTCACGGCAACGACCACCCTAAACCACTCGGCCCCGGATTTTCAATATATTTGACAAGATACCGGCAAAAGCCGTGTCATGTTTATTTTATTTGACAAAAAAGGCAGGACATTTCATGAGCATTGAAACCATCGTCGACTTCGCCCAGGCGACCACGCCAGCCGACCACTACCGTCCCGCGGCCGAAAAGGTTCTCAAGGGCGACCCCGCACAAAAGGTGTATCACCACTACGCCAGCCCCTGCGAACAATTCGGCGCCGGCGTGTGGGAAGGTGACGTGGGCCAGTGGACCGTCAACTATACCGAGCATGAGTACTGCGAGATCGTGCAGGGCGTGTCGGTGCTGCGCGATCTGGAAGGCAACGCCAAGACCCTGCGCGCCGGTGATCGGTTTGTGATCCCAGCGGGTTTCCGGGGCACGTGGGAAGTACTGGAAGCCTGCCGGAAGATTTACGTGGTGTTTGAGCCAAAGGCCTGAAGCCGAGCACACCAAGGTCAGCAACGGTTGTCGAAGAACAAAAAAAAGGCCACCCCCTGCCTGAGGAGTGGCCTGAAAAAAACCGCGCTGTTCGCTACCGCGCAGTAATCACAGACAATTTGGTGATGCCCGCCTTCTCGATCGAAGCCATGGCCTTGGCTACCTTGCCGTAGTCCACGCCATCATCGGCCTGCAGTTGCACACGCACTTCCGGGTCCTTGGTCTTGGCCGCTTCCAGGTTGGTCTGCAGCAGGTCCGGCTGGATTTCATCCTTGTTGATGAACAGCTTGCCGCCACCGTCGATGCTGACCACCAGCGGGTCTTTCTGCTCCACCGGGGCCACGGCCTCGGTCTTGGGCAGGTTGATCGGGATCGAGTTGGTGAGCAGCGGCGCGGTGACGATGAACACCACCAGCAGCACCAGCATCACGTCCACCAACGGGGTAACGTTGATCTCGCTCAGTACTTCATCACTGTCCTGGGTAGAGAAGGCCATATCAGGACGCCTCCTTCACTTTCTGGCCGCCAGCGCCCTGGGCAGTCTTGGTCAGGGCCGGGTGCAGCAATACGCGGAAGGAGCTCTTCTGGGCCAGGCTGTAGAAGTCGTGGGCGAAGTCGTCGAGATCGGCGACGGTCAGCTTCAGGCGGCGCAGGAAGTAGTTGTAGACCAGCACCGCCGGCACGGCGACGGCGATACCCACGCCAGTGGCGACCAGGGCAGAACCGATAGGCCCGGCCACGGTTTCAAGGCTGGCCGAACCCGCGGCGCTGATGCCTTTGAGGGCAGACATGATGCCCCACACCGTACCGAACAGACCAATGAACGGCGAGGTGGAACCGATACTGGCCAGCACGGCCAGGCCGGTTTCCAGGGAGCGGCGCTCGCGCACGATCTGCTGGCGCAGGGCACGCTCCAGGCGGTCCTGGTGGTTGATGGCCTGGCTCAGGTCCGCGGCATGGCCGGGTTCACCTACCTGGATGGCGGCATAGCCTGCCTGGGCGACGCGGGCTGCGGCGCCAGGCTGGGTCACGGTCAGTTCGGCCGCCGAGTCAAGGCTCGATGCCGCCCAGAATTGCTTGTGGAATTTACGGTCCTGATTCTTCAGGCGGCCGAATTGCGTGCCCTTGAGCAGGAACAGGCCCCAGGTAGCGACGGAGAAGACGATCAGCAGCCAGATCACCGCGCCTTCGATGGATTCAAATGGGGAAGCCAAGTTACTCATGATGTGTATTCCTTCTTTAACTAGCGCGGATTAGCGGATCTTGAAGTCGATGGGAACGCTTACCCAGCCGTCCTGGGCGACATCGCCCTGTTTGGCCGGTACGAAACTCCAGCGCTTGACGGCTGCCAGGGCGGCGTCATCGAGCTGTTCACGACCACTGCTCTTCTGAATCTGGATTTCACCCGGTTTGCCACTGGCCAGCACGTGCACACGCAGCAACACGGTGCCTTCCCAGTTGCGACGCATGGCCAGGGCCGGGTATTCCGGCGCCGGGTTATGCAGGTAACCGGCGTTGGCCGAAGCCGGGGTCACCGGGGCCGGCGCCGGGGGCGCGGGTGGGGCCGGTGGTGTTGGTGCGGCCACGGGTTGCGGTGGCGCTGGTTGCTCGACCGGTTTCGGCACGGGCTTGGGCACCGGCTTGGCCACCTGCTTGGGCTTGGGTTTGGGCTTGGGCGGCGGCTTGGTTGCCAGCTCGTCCTCCACCGGCGGCGGTGGCTCTACCACGGGCTGCGCCACGGGCGGTGGCGGAGGTGGCGGTGGCGCGACTACCGGCGGTGATGGTTGGGAAAACTCGATGGTCATTGGCGGGACCTCGGGCGGCTTGACCGGCAATGCAGCCAGCGGTTTCTGGCTCAGCCAGTAAATCACCGCGCCATGCAGCACCAGCGCAAACACGCCCAGCAGAATCCCTTCACGCCGGCTCAGTACACCCTTGGGGGTCGTGTGCAGACGCGACTGAACCAGCGGCGCACGGTGCGCGCGGCCCAGGTCGACCAACTCGCCACCGGGCGCCTGGCGCACAAACGCCTGGGGTGCACTGGCTGCGGTCTGGACATTGCCCATTGTTGTACTCCTGCGGTTTTCAGCGAAAAGGCGAGGAACGCCTCGCGGAACGAATGATCGACGCGCGAGGCTTAGCTCTTAAAGTAATCTTTAAAGTTATACATAGGCCCGAATGGAATATGTAAAACCCCTCACGGCCGCCAGGCCGCGCCCTGCAAGGCCTGTAGCAGAGCGGCTGGCGGCCCATGCCTTGACTGCATTTGAAATATTCAGAAAAGGCATGGGTTTCAGCGGCTGGCGCTGGCGTTTTTCAGCGCTGAATCGGGCTCTACCACGGCGGTTTCGCCGTGAGGCGTACCTTCAGGCACCCAGTCGTAGCTCACTGGCAAGGCGCGGTACACCCAATTGCTGACCGCATCGCTGCCTGGCGCCTTGCCCTGATAGGGGCTCACGTACTCCCAGACGATCTCGCCCTTGTCAGTGACCTGGAAGAAGCGGCCGTTCATGCCTTCGTCGATCAGCGTGTTGCCGTTGGGTAAACGCCGAGCGCTGCTGATGAATGAGCTATAGAAGGCCCAGGAAGGCTGTCTGGAGCTGGCGGCGGTGTATTGCCACACCACTTGCTGCTTGATCGGGTCGACCTCCAGCACTCGCGAACCTGGGGTCAGCCCCAGCGGCGCCGAGGGGTAGCCAGCAGTGCCCTGGTTGTCGAACACCAACAGGTTGCCCGCGCCCGGCAAGCCGGCCGGGATGATGTGCACATCATGCTGGCCAACGAACTGGTCCAGTGGGCGTGGCACCTGCTGGGCCGTCTTGGGGTTGATGGTCGGCAGGTTCGGCCCCAGGTGCCACACCACTTTGCCGCTGGTCTTGTCGATGATGGCGATGAAGTTGGAGTTGCGAGAATCCAGCAGCAGGTTGTCCGGCGCAAAGCGCTTGTCGCCGGCATCGAACCATTTGTTCGGCCCCACCACACTCAGGTTATTGATGTGCAGGTAGTCGGGGTTGTCGGTGGCGTGCACCAGCTTCAACTGGGCCGGGGTGAAGCCGAACTCGGTCAGGTGGTCACTGGCCAGCCATTGCCATTTCACCTGGCCCTGGGGGTCGACCTCGTAGACCACGTCATCGATCAGTTCCGGCACCTTGAAGCCAGCCACCTTGTGCACCTTGTTGGCCAGTACCAGGGTGTTGCCGTTGCTCAGGCGACGCTGGTCGTGGTGCTGCTGGGCGGCGCCACCGGGGGCCTTGTCGCCCCACTGCCATACCACCTTGCCGCTCCAGTCCAGCTCACCGACGCTCTGGTTGGCCAGGCCGTTGCCCGCCGCGCCCAGCGGCCCGGGCGCCTTCTCGGAAAGTTGCAGCAGTACATGGCCGCGCTCGCCACCCACCAGTTTCGGGTCGATGATGGCCGAGGGAAAACCGTTGTACGGCCAGTTCTTGACCTCATTGCCGTCCATGTCGATGAGGTGCGTCTGCTTATCGGCACCGGCGAAGATCACGTACTGGTTGTAGGCCTTGGCCGGGTCGTACCGGGTCACGCCGGTGGGGTACACGCTGGGCGCGGCGTGAGCGGCGCAGGCCAGCACGGCGCTGGCGAGCAGGGTTGCCTTGAACGCTTTCATGATTACGCTCCTTGTTGTTGTCAGAAGTCATAGCGGGCGGTCACGCCCAGGGTGCGCGGGTCGCCGAGCACGCCGCTGTAGCCGCCGTTGCTCTCGTTCCACAGGGTGGTGTAATAGGTCTTGTCGAAGGCGTTCTTCAGCCACAGCGAAACGTCCCATTGGCCCTGGCCGAGGTTGCCGCGAAAGCCGGTGCTGAGGTTGACCAGGCTATAACCCGGGATTTGCGCGGAGGCGGAATCTTCCAGGGTGCCCACAGCGTGGGAGCGGTACGAGTAGCTGCCGGTGACGTACTCTTCCAGGCCGTTATCCCAGTTCCACTTGTATTCACCGTTGGTGTTGAACACATATTTGGAGGCACCGACCACCTGATGGCCGGACAGGCTGCAGGAGGCCGGCGCACCGGCCTGTTCACTGACTTCAGGCGCGCACGGGGCATCCTTGTACGACATGTACCGAACGTCGTTGTAGGTACCGTTGAAGTTAAGAGTCAGGCCCTTGACCGGGATAACCGTGCCATCGAGTTCCAGGCCGCGGGAGCGCACGGTGCCGGCGTTGGTCAGGTAGGACACGCGGTTACTCGAGTCGTAGGCGTTGGCCTGGTAACCGTTGACCGTGGTCCAGAACAGGTTAGCGTTGAGCAGCAGGCGGCGATCCCACAGAGTGCTCTTGACCCCCAGTTCGGCATCGTTGGCGCGTTCGGAACCGATCAGCAGGGAGTCGGCACCCGCCGTGGGCGCGCTGCCGACCGCCAGGTTGACGCCGCCGGACTTCTCGCCGTGGGACAGAGTGGCGTAGCCCATCACGTCATCGGTGAAGTGATAGCTGAGGTTGACCATGCCCGAGGGGCTGGCGCTGTAAAGGCTCAAGTCCCCGGAGTTGTAAGCGCCAGCACGGGCATTGCGCTGCGTGGCCGCGGCGCCGGTCACGGCGGCACCGCCCACGGGAGCATCGCGCTCTACCGTGGCGCTCTTCTCTTCATAGGTGCCACGAATGCCGGCGGTCAGGTCCAGCTTGGGCGTGAGGTGCCAAGTGCCCTGAGCGAACAGCGCGAAGCTGTCGGTGTCGATGTGGCCGCGGCCAATGCTCGTCACATTGGCCAGCGCGCCGGTGGCTGTACCGTTCCAGATATCAGCCTGCGGGCCGTAATACGAGAACGACTTGTTGTCGGTCTTGGAACCGAAATAGTAGGCACCCAGCACATAGTCGAACGGGCCGCCGGTGGGCGATGCCAGGCGAAATTCCTGAGACCACTGCTTGTCCTCCACCGACACGCCTGCGTTGTAGGACGCCGGCACGTTCAAGCCGTCGTCGTTACGCGGGGTGAAGTTCCAGAAGCGGTAGGAACTGATGGACGTCAGGGTGAAATCACTCGGCAACTTCCAGTTGGCTTCCACCGAGCCGCCACCCTGGTGCACGGTCACATGCTGACTGTTGTCCAGGTTGACCTTGCGCGAACCGGGGTTGACCAGGGTAGCCCCGGCCGCTGCGGCCCGGGTCTCGTAGAGGTTGACGCCATTGACCGTCGGCCCGGTGCTGAACAGCGTGCGGGTACCCGAGCTGGAGTCTTCCTCGTTGTAGTCGACGATGGCGCGCAGGCTGAAGTCTTCGTTGGGCTTGAACAGCAATTGCCCACGCAGGCCATCACGCTCGCCGCCACCCAGCTTGTGACCGTTTTCCTCGTTGGTGATGGTGCCGCCGCTGTCGCTGCGGTACACCGAGAGGCGCCCGGCCAGTTCGTCGGTGATGGGGCCGGAAATAGTGCCCTTGGTCTGCACGTAGCCGTGCTGGCCCACCGAGCTTTCGATGGTGCGCTCAGGGGTGAAGCTGGGCGCGCGAGTGGTGATATTGATCACCCCCGCCGTGGTGTTCTTCCCGAACAGCGTGCCTTGCGGGCCGCGCAATACCGCCAGCTGGTCGATGTCCATCAGGTCGAACACGGCCATGCCGGGGCGGCCCAGGTACACGTTGTCGATGTACAGGCCGACGCTGCCTTCCAGGCCATCGCTGGCCGGGTTGTTGCCCAGCCCGCGGATCGACACGCTGGACTGGCGCGCGTGCATGAACGCTACGTTAACGCTGGGCACCAGTTGCTGAAGGTCCTGGATGCGGTACACGTGCTGGCTTTCCAGGGTGCTGCCGTCGAGGGTGCTGATGGGGGTGGGCACGTCCTGCGCACTTTCTTCGCGGCGTCGCGCGGTCACGGTCACAGTCTTGAGATGGGCACCGTCATCCTGAGCGGCGGGGGCCGTCGCACTGGTCGGGGTCACGTCGTCAGCCGCATGGGCCAGGGAAAAGCTGGCGCTGCCGGCCAACAGCAAGGCCAGCGGCAGGCGCTTGAGGCGCCTCGCGGAAGTAGGGACAGCAGAAGGTGACTGACGACTCATGAACGGCTCCTGGGTGAGGGAACTGGCGGACGGCCTTCGCTGGGCTCGCCGCTGCGCATATTCCCTTCAGTTATTTGCATATGTTTTTCTAGAGATTTACTGCATAAGTGATTGCCTTTATAAGGAGTGCACCGGATGCATAGCAAATGCATTTGCCCGATACTTTCAATGTGAAAAATGCATATAGACCTGCGCCAACTTCGCCACCTGATCGCCCTTGCCGAACACCGCAGCTTCGTCGCCGCCGCCGTGGCGGTGAACCTTTCGCAGTCGGCCTTCAGCCGCAGCATCCAGGCACTGGAACACAGCGTTGGCTGCCAGTTGGTGGACCGCGGGCGCAAGGACCTGCCGCCTACCAAACAAGGCCAGGTGGTGCTCGAGCATGCGCGCCGGCTGGTCAGCGGTGCGCGACAACTGAGCAACGAAATAAGCCAATTCAACGGCCTGGAAGCCGGCGAACTGCGCTTTGGCTGCGGCCCCGCTCCCGCCTCGGGGCTGGTACCCGCCGCCGTGGGCAGCTTCATCGGTCGTTATCCGAAAGCGCGTGTGCAGTTTCATATCGATGACTGGCACAGCCTGAGCAAGCGCCTGCTGAGCGAAGAGTTCGAGTTCTTCGTTGCCGATACCCGCCAGTTCGAAGCCGACCCCGAGTACCGCACGCACCGGCTGCGCCCGCGCCGCTGGCATTTCTGTTGCCGGGCCGGGCACCCGCTGGCGCAGCAGGAATCGGTCAGCGCCGAGCAGTTGCTCAGCTACCCGATGGCCGCTACCGTGCGCCCCCCGAACCTGCGCAAGGTGCTGGCCGACCTCAGCGGCCGGCCGGACTTCAGCCCCAACGTGGAGTGCGAAAGCAGTTTTGCCTTGCTGAACGTGGTGCTTCGCTCGGACGCCATTGGCATCAGCGGCACCTACCGCGACGGAGGCCATGGCGCCCGGGGAGAACTCGTGCGCCTGCGCGTCGAAGGGCTTGATGAACAGCGCGAAGAGCTCTACACCCGCTACGGCATCGTCAGCCGCGCGGGGTATCGGCTGTCGCCGCTGGCCGAGGCCATGATCGAAGAGATCAAGCGGGTGGATGAAGCGGATGAGCCCGCGGCGGGCTACGACATTCACAACCTGGCGGTGTAACCCACCGCAATTGCAACCTCGGCAGCGGCTACGAGTATGTATGCATTCGGCGCATACAAAGTATTCAAGGAATGCGCTTGCCGAATACCCCTGCCTGAACGCGAAATAGTCTGCATTTCCAGTGACTTGCGCAAACAGGAAGGCCCATGAGAAAACGCTTCAGACCCTTGCTTGGCCTAGTGCTGGCCGCCCTGCTCGGCCAGGCCCACGCAGCGGAGCCGGTGACCATTCGCATTGGCTCGCCCGACCAGGGCGCCGGCACCACGCCGTTCATTGCCGGGCCGGTAGGTATCGCGCATATCCAGCAGCAGCTGGAAAAGGAATTCGCCGCCGACGGCGTGAAGGTTGAGTGGCACTTCTTCAAAGGCGCCGGCCCCGCCGTCAACGAAGCGCTGGCCAACCAGCAACTGGACTTCGCCTGGCTCGGCGACCTGGCCGCGATCATCGGCCGCTCCAGCGGTCTGCCTACCCGCCTACTGCTAGGCGCACGGGGCAACAACATGTACTTGGCCACGAGCGCGAATTCGAACGTCCACAGCCTGGCCGACCTCAAGGGCAAGCGCGTGGCGGTCTACCGAGGCACCGCTGACCAGCTGTCGTTCGGCCGTGCACTGCAAAGCCAGGGCCTGAAGGAACATGACCTGCAGATCATCAGCCTGGATTGGAGCGCAGCGCGCGCCGCCCTGGCCAGCGGGCAGATCGACGCCACCTGGTCAGGCATGGGCATCCTCGCCCTGGGCCCGAAAGGCATCCAGTTCCCGATGAGCACCAAGCAACTGCCACCGCTGGCGACGACCCAGGCCGGGCTGGTCGCCACCCAGGCCTTCATCGACCAGCACCCTGACCTGACCCAGCGCCTGGTCACGGTGCTGGTAAAGAACGCCGCGTGGTTGACCGACACCCAGAACCAGCCGGCCTACAACCAGCAGATGGCTGAACAAAGCGCCATCCCCGCAGCGCTGTTCGAACAGGAAGCCAAGGGCGACAACCTGGCCTTCCGCGAATCGCCTCGGATCGACCCATTCCTGCGCGCCAGCCTGCAGGACAGTGTCGACCAGGCCAAGGCCCTGGGCCTGGTGCGCCGCCCCTTCAATGCCGCCGACTGGGTAGAGCCCCGCTTCGTCGACGCCGCTATCGAACAACTCAAGCTCGGCAGCCTGTGGCCCGCCTTCGACGCCAATGGCAAAGCCCTCTGACCCCCAGGTATTTCCATGACCGCCATCAAGAACGTGCTGTACATCATGTGCGACCAACTGCGCCGCGACTACCTATCGTGCTACGGCCACCCGCACCTGCATACCCCCAACATTGACCGCCTGGCCGCTGCCGGCGTACGTTTCAGCCGCGCCTACACACAGGGCACCATCTGTGGGCCGTCGCGCATGTCAGCGTATACCGGCCGTTACGTCAGCAGCCACCAGGTGGCCTGGAACGCCGTTCCCCTGCCGCTGGACGAACTGACCATCGGCGACTACCTGCGCCCGGCTGGCATCCGCACCGCACTTGTGGGGAAAACCCACGCCACGCCCAACACCGATGCCCAGCAGCGCCTGGCCATGGCACCGGACAGCAGCGAAGCCGAGCAGTTGAATGAAGTGGGCTTCGAGGCTTATTTCCGCCACGATGGCCTGTTCCCCGACGACCCGATCTTCGACAGCAAACGCGAAGGCTCGCCCTACACCCACCACCTGCGTGGCCTGGGCTTCGAAGGCCGCAACCCGTGGCACGACTGGGCCAACGCCGCCGAAGGCGCCAACGGCGAAATCCTCAGCGGCTGGAAAATGCGCAATTCGCACCTGCCGGCACGCATTCCCGAAGAGCATTCGGAAACGGTCTATACCACCGACCGCGCCATCGACTTCATCGGCGAGCAGGGCGACCAACCCTGGTGCCTGCACCTCTCGTACATCAAACCGCACTGGCCCTATATAGCGCCGGCGCCCTACCACGCGCTGTACGGAAAAGATCAGGTGCTGCCAGCCGTGCGCCCCGCCCCGGGAGCCGAAAACGATCACCCGGTGTACAACGCCTTCCGCCAGCACGAGGAGAGCCTGAATTTCTCCCGCGAAGAAGTGCGCCTGAATGTGATCCCTACCTACATGGGCCTGATCAAGCAGGTGGATGATCAATTGGGGCGCCTGTTCGACTTCATGCAAAGCAACGGCCGCTGGGACGACACCCTGATCGTGTTCACCAGTGACCATGGTGACTACCTGGGCGACCACTTCCTGGGCGAAAAGGAGTTCTTGCTGGAACCGGCGGTAGGGGTGCCATTGATCGTGCGTGACCCCCGCCCGCAGGCCGACGTGACCCGTGGCACGGTGGACGAACACCTGGCCGAAACCATCGATGCCTTGCCCACCTTCCTCGACGCGCTGGGCTTGCCAGCCGCCGACCACCGCCTGGAAGGGCGTTCGCTGATCCCGCTGTTGCATGGCCAGCAACCAGCCTGGCGTGATTTCGCCGTGGCCGAGTATGACTATGCGTTCCAGGCACCCGCCCGCGAGCGCCTGGGCCAGGCGATCGACCGCTGCCGCATGTACATGGTGCGCAGCGAACGCTACAAGTACCTGGCTTACGACGGTTACCGGCCGCAGCTATTCGACCTGCAGGAAGACCCTCAGGAGCTGCGCGACCTGGGCACCGACCCGGCGTTCGCCGCGGTCCGCGAGCAACACCAGGGCTACCTGTTCGATTGGCTGCGCGGCCTGAAACGCCGCACCACCATCAGCAATCAGGAGATCGACATCCGCGGCCGGCGCTTCCGCTATGGCGAGCCGGAAACCGAAAAACTGGTGCCGATCGGCGTCTGGTGACAGACGCCGTACAGGCGCTCTACAGGCCGCGGGTGGTCACGCTGCGTTGCCCGGCGACACCCACCGGCACTTCGCCCTGCAAGGTCACCCGGCGCACGATGCGCTCCTGGGTGCCATAGTCGTCCACCGCATAGTGCTGGGTAGCGCGGTTATCCCAGATGGCCACGTCACCGGCCGCCCAGCGCCAGCGCACGGTGTTTTCCAGGCGTACCACGTGGCTTTGCAGCACCGCGAACAGGTGCGCCGAATCGCTGGCCGAGTAGCCCTTGATACGCTTGACGAAATGGCCGAGCAGCAGGGTTTTCTCGCCGCTGACGGGGTGTACGCGCACCACCGGGTGCTCCGTCTCGAACACGGTCGAGGTAAAGACCTTGCGGTAGTTTTCCAGTTTTTCGGCTGACACGTCCGGCTTGGCCGCGGCGTAGTCGTATTCGTTGCTGTGCACCGCCCAGAGCTTGTCCGCCAACTCCTGCAGGGGGGCTGGCAGCTCGTTGTAGGCGGCCGCGGTGTTGGCCCATACGGTGTCGCCACCTGAAGCAGGGGCGATGACAGAGCGCAGGATGGAAGCCTTCGGATAAGCGTCCACGAAGGTCACATCGGTGTGCCACGAGTTGGCCCGCTGGCCATCGGCGCCGCTGAGCTGCATCAGGTAACGGGTGCCGTCACGTACCGGCACGGTGGGATGGGCGATCGGCTCGCCGAGCAAGTGGGCGAAGGCTTCCTGGCTCTGGTCATCCAGGTGAGTCTGGCCGCGGAAAAAGATCACCTTGAACTGCACCAGCGCGGCCTGGATGGCCGCCACGGTAGGGGCATCCAACTCAGCCCCCAGGGTGATGCCGCGAATTTCGGCACCAATGCGGCCAGCCACCGGATGAATGTCCAGGGCTACGGCGGCGGTGTTTGCAGCGAGAGTGGCATTGCTCATGGTCGGCTCCTCATCTTTCTATAGATATAAGTATTGGTTCTAAATAAATCACCAATGCTTCGTTGACGGAATAAGAGCTTCCATTTAAAACCTTCACCCACCCGCTGTACCAATACCTTCGACCTATTTTTCAGATGCCGGGAATGCATATGGACCTGCGCCAACTGCGGTACTTCATCGCGCTCAACGAACACCGCAGTTTTGTCCGTGCCGCCGACGCCATGGGCATCACCCAACCAGCCTTCAGCCGCAGCATTCAAGGTCTGGAGCAGGAGTTCGGCTGCGTGCTTGTGGACCGCGCCAACAAGGACCTGCGGCCTACGCCCGAAGGCATGGTGGTATTGCAGCATGCCTTGAGCCTGGTGCAGGGCGCGGCGCTGCTGGCCAGCGAAGTCACGCAGATGACCAAGCTCGATGCCGGTGAGTTGCGCTTTGGCTGCGGCCCGGCGCCGGCGGTGCGGTTGGTGCCCGAGGCAGTGTCGAGCTTCGTGCGCGCACACCCCAAGGTGCGTACTTACTTCGAGGTGAACAACTGGGAGAAACTCAGCCGTGCACTGAGCCGCGAGGAGATCGAGTTCTTCATCGCCGACATCCGCCACTTCGAGGCCGACCCCAATTTCCAGACCCAGGAGCTGACCCCCAAGCGCGGGGTATTCTTCTGCCGGCCGGGGCACCCCTTGCTGGGCAAGGAAAGCCTGTCGACCAACGACCTGTTCGATTATCCATTGGCCGCGGCACTGATCCCGCCCGGCGTGCGCAAGCTACTCGCCAACCTCAGCGGCAAGACCGATTTCAGCCCGCATATCCAGACTGAGCACGTGCCAGCGCTGGTGAAGATCGTGCTGGACTCCGATGCCATCGGGCTGACGACCGAAGAGAGCTTCGAAGAGAATGCCAGGAACCTGCAACTGGGCAGGCTGCACTGGCGCAACCTGCCGCAGAACCTCGAAAGCCTCAGTGCCCGCTGCGGCATCGTCAGCCGCATGGGGTACCGGCTGTCACCGGCGGCACGGGCGATGATCGACACCATCGTCGAGATCGATGCCCAGCCCGCCGCCAAGGCGGGCTGACGCTACGCCCCCCGGCATGCCACGTCCGACGGGCTCGTTGAAACCCGTGTAACCTGGCCGCGTCAAGAACACCGCGCAGCACCAGGCACCCCGCGTGCGGCAGGCCTCAGTTAGCGGGCCACCCAGTCAGCCACCTTGAACGGTTTGCGAATCAGGCGCTCCTGGGCTGCCAGGTCCACGGAGGATTGCAACTTGCCAAGGAACTGCGGATCCAGCGTCGCCGGGAACACTTCGCTGAGCTTGTCGGCCTGCAGGTCCTGGGCCACCAGCGCCGACGGATAGCTGGCCTGCTTGGAAACCAACTGTACGTAAGCGTCCTTGTTGCCGTCCTGGGTCAACCATTGCACCGCACTGTCCTGGGCCTTGATCAGCCGCGCGACGATGTCGGGGTGGGCGTCGACAAACGCGCCATTGCCCACCAGCACACTCTGGATGCTGCCCGCGCCTCCCAGGTCGCGGGTATTGAGCGGGATATCCGCCAACCCGCGCTGTTGCAGCACGACTGCATTGAGCAAGCCCCAGGTGGCATCGATCTGCTTGGCCGCCAGGGCCGACTGGGCCGCGCTGTAGTCCAGGTTGACGATCTTGAAATCCTTCTCGCTCAAGCCTTGGCTGGCCAGCGCGGCATCGAACGAGAGCTGGCTGGCGGTGCCACGGAACAGCCCTACGCGCTTGCCCTTGAGGTCTTGCAGGGTCTTGATGCCCGATCCCGGTTGCACGGCCAGGTATTGCTTGATGCCCCGGGCAGTCGCACTGAGCAGGCGGGTATCCAGGCCATTGGACTTGCCGATGATGGCGGCCAGGTCACCCAAATAGGCGAAGTCTACCTGGCCGTTGGCGAAAGCCTCGTTGATGACCGGGCCCGCCCCTTTGAAAAATTGCCACTGGATATGGATGCCATCGGCGGCGAAGGCTTTTTCGAACGCCTGTTGCTGGCGCAGCACATCAACCACCCCGCCACCGCTGTGTTCAGTACCTGCGCTGAGGTCAGGCACGGCGATGCGAATTTCCTCGACCGCGTCGGCATGGGCAGCCAGTGGCAGGCAGGCCAGCAGCGCTGGCAACGCAACAAGACGGGCTAGGCGAGTTAGGTTTTTTTTCATGGGGGCGCTCTTGACTGATCACGGATGGCGCACAGTCAGGCACATACCTCAGTATTTAATTAAATACTATAAATTCACATTTTAGTTACTAAAAAGAATAAGCAGGCAAAACAGGCCTTGCGCTCAGATCATGCATGGCGCGCATCGAAAATATTCTTCAAATGCATTGGATGCCGAGCGCGCAGAGGCCTTAAATGGCACCTCTTATCTCTTTATTGAATCACTTCTATTTTTGATAGATCCAATAAGAATATACAAATAGCCTTAAGCAGTAGCCGACAACGGAGGTCTGACATGGCCCGTGATTCCCTCCTCAGCCTGCCCCTGGCCAAGCCTGCGGCTGCCAAGCGGAGTGCCGGGCCGTCGCCCTGGCAAAGGCTGCAAGCCTTCTACCTGCCCGCTGCGCTCTTCGCGCTGTGGTGGCTGGCCAGCCGCAACCACTGGATGAGCGAACAGATCCTGCCAGCGCCGTCGCTGGTCTGGCAGAGCACCCTGGAACTGGCCACCGGTGACTTGCCGAGCAACCTGTGGATCAGCCTGCAGCGGCTGTTCTGGGGCCTGCTGGCCGGTATCGGCAGCGGTGCGGTACTGGGCGCCTGGCTGGGCTTCAGCCGGCGTGCCGAACGCCTGGTGCTACCCACTTTCACGGCCCTGGCGCAGATCCCCACCCTGGCCTGGATTCCGCTGTTCATGGTGTTCTTCGGCATCGGCGAACTGCTTAAGCTGGTGGTGCTGATCAAGGCCATCGTGGTGCCCGTGACCCTGCACACCCTGGTAGGTGTAAGAGACGCCCAGCCCAAGCTGCGCGAGGCCGCCGCCGTGCTGCGGCTGCCGCCACACCTGCTGGTCCGCCGGCTGGTACTGCCAGCGGCCTTGCCGTCGTTCATGGCCGGCGTGCGCCTGGCCCTGGGGGCGGGCTGGTCTTCGCTGCTGGCAGTGGAACTGCTGGCGTCCAGCGAAGGCATCGGTTACCTGATGGTGTGGGCGCGGCAGTTGTTCATGCTCGATATCGTCTTCGTGTGCGTAGTGGTCATCGGCGTCATCGGCGTGGCCATGGACAAGGGTATCGCCCTGGCCGACAGCAAGCTGGTGCACTGGCCCCATGCTGCCACCGCCGCCCTGCCCCGCAACCGTCGCGCCCGAGGCCTGGACCGCCTGACACCCTGGCTGTTGCCCATGGCGCTGCTGGTGCTGTGGCAGCTCGCCAGCCAGCTGGAGTGGGTGGATGCCAATATCCTCGCTTCGCCCCTGGCCGTGCTGCGCACCACCTGGGCCGGGTTGCTGGACGGCTCGTTGCTGACCGCCATGGGCCTGAGCCTGGGCCGCACCGTCGGCGGCCTGCTGCTGGGCGGCGGGCTGGGGTTTGGCCTGGGCCTGTTGCTGGGCCTGTGGAAGCCAGCTGACCGCGTGCTGGGCCCTAGCCTGGCGGCGCTGCGCCAGATCGCCATCTTCGCCTGGGTGCCATTGATCACCGCGTGGTTTGGCCTGGGGGAACCGGCCAAATGGGTGTTCGTTGCGCTGGCGGCATTTTTCCCGCTTTTCATCGCCACCCACCGCAGCGTCGCCAACCTGTCGCCGCAATTGGCCGAGGCAGCCCGGGTGCTGCGCCTGAACCTGTGGCAACGCCTGCGCCGCCTGGTCTTGCCGGGCGCCGCCCCGGGTATTTTCGCCGGTTTGCGCCTGAGCCTGATCTACGCCTGGCTGGGTACCATCGGCGCGGAGTATTTCATGCCGTCCAACGGCGGTATCGCCAGCCTGATGATCGGCGCGCAGCAGTTGATGCGCATGGACCTGATCATGAGCGGCATGCTCCTGGTCGGCCTCACCGGCGCTCTGCTCAACGCCCTCGGACAACGCATCGAAGCGCGCGCCACGCGCTGGAGACACGCATGAACGCACTGACCCACCCTATCGTCAGCTTCAACCACGTCGGCAAACTGTTCGAAGTGGACGGCGGCAGCCTGGAAGCCATTCGTGAATTCAACCTGCAGATCGCCGAGGGCGAGTTCGTCGCCATCGTCGGCTCCAGCGGTTGCGGCAAGTCGACCCTGCTGCGCCTGTTGATCGGCCTGGACACTGACTTCCGAGGCGAGATTCAGGTCGACGGCAAGGCTGTGACCGGCATCGGCAGCGAGCGCGGCATCGTCTTCCAGGAGCACCGCCTGTTCCCCTGGCTGACCGTGGAAGAAAACATCGGCCTGGGCCTGGTCAACGAACCCCTGAGCAGCGAACAGCGCCAGCGCCGGGTGCATGACTTCATCGACCTGGTGGGCCTGAAGGATTTCACCCGCGCCTACCCGCACCAGCTCTCCGGCGGCATGGCCCAGCGGGTAGCCATCGCGCGCGGCCTGGTGGCCAGCCCGCGGATCCTGCTGCTGGACGAACCCTTCGGGGCCCTCGACGCCCTTACCCGGCAGCAGATGCAGGACGAACTGCTGGCCATTCGCGAGCGAGCGCACATCACCACGGTGCTGGTCACCCACGATGTCGAAGAAGCCATTTTCCTGGCCGACCGCGTGGTGGTCATGGAGCCCCGGCCAGGGCGCATCAAACGCGTGGTGAACATCGACTTGCCACATCCGCGCCAGCGCAGCAGTTTCGACTTCCACCAACTGCGCGAAGAACTGCTGCATGAATTGACCAGCGACGGGCACTACGTCGCGCCCCAGCCCGAGCAGATCCGCGATCTGCACCCGGCCTTTATCGCCTGCTGAGCAGAGGTACCCGCCTGATGCCCCAACGTCCCAATTTCCTCGTGATCCTGGCCGACGACCTCGGCTTTTCCGACATCGGCGCCTTTGGCAGCGAAATCGCCACGCCCCACCTGGACAAACTGGCCCTGGCCGGGCTGCGCCTGACCGACTTTCACACCGCGCCCACGTGTTCGCCGACACGCTCGATGCTGCTGACCGGTACCGACCACCACATCGCCGGCATCGGCACCATGGCCGAGGCCCTGACACCCGAGCTGATCGGCAAACCGGGCTACGAGGGCTACCTCAACGACCGCGTGGTAGCCCTGCCGGAGCTGCTGCGCGAAGCGGGCTACCAGACGTTGATGAGCGGCAAGTGGCACCTGGGCCTGACGGCCGAGCTGGCCCCCCACGCCCGCGGCTTCGAGCGTTCGTTCTCGCTGCTGCCCGGCGCCGCCAACCACTACGGCTATGAACCCACCTTCGACGACACCACCCCCGGCTTGCTCAAGGCCACACCAGCGCTATACATCGAGGACGATACCTTCGTGGACGAACTGCCCGCGGACTTCTATTCCTCCGACGCCTTCGGCGACAAGCTGCTGCAGTACCTGAAGGAGCGTGACCAGAGCCGCCCCTTCTTCGCCTACCTGCCCTTTTCGGCGCCGCACTGGCCGCTGCAGGCACCTGCCGACCTGGTGGCCAAGTACAAGGGCCGCTACGACGCCGGCCCTCACGCCCTGCGCCAGGAACGCCTGGTCCGGCTGCGCGAGCTGGGCCTGATCGGCGAACACACCGAAGCGCACCCGCTGCTGGAATTGAACGCGGAATGGGACAAGCTCGATGACAGCCAGCGCCAGGCCTCGGCCCGGGCCATGGAGGTCTATGCCGCCATGGTCGAGCGCATGGACTGGAACATTGGCCGGGTAGTGGAGTACCTGCGCCAGCAGGGCCAACTGGACAACACCTTCATCCTGTTCCTGTCCGACAACGGCGCTGAAGGTGCGTTGCTGGAAGCCTTCCCGACCTTCGGTCCGGAGCTGATGAGCTACCTGGACACCCACTACGACAACAGCCTGGACAATATCGGCCGGGCCAACTCCTATGTCTGGTACGGCCCGGGCTGGGCTCAGGCCGCCACCGCGCCGTCGCGGCTGTTCAAGGCCTTCACCACCGAAGGCGGCATCCGCGTGCCGGCGCTCATCCATTACCCGGCGCTGGCCCGCCAGGGGCAGATAGGCCATGGCTTCGGCACGGTGATGGACGTGACCCCGACCATTCTCGACCTGGCGGGCGTGCGCCATCCGGGCAAGCGCTGGCGGGGGCGTGAGGTGGCGCCAGTGCGGGGGCGTTCGTGGCTGGGGTACTTGTCCGGCGAAACCGCCACGGTGCATGACGACAAGACCGTGACCGGGTGGGAGCTGTTCGGCCAGCGGGCCATTCGCCAGGGGGATTGGAAGGCCGTCTGGATTCCAGGGCCCGTTGGGCCTGCTACCTGGCAGCTCTACGACCTGAGCCAGGACCGTGGCGAGATCCACGACCTGGCGGCCAGCCACCCGGACAAACTGGCGGCGTTGATCGGGGAATGGCAGAAATATGTCGAGGAGACCGGAGTGGTGCTGAGCCAGTCCCCGTTCCAACCTGACTGAGTGTCACGCCCTTCCCGAGCTTCGCCCGCCCCCTGTGGGACCGGGCCAAGCTCGGGAAATGAGCGCCACGGTGTATCAGGCAGCAGAGCTTGCGCCCACGGGCGCCTCTGCGGGCTGCCGGGTAAAGCGGTTCGCCCGGCCAAAGGTACCGAAATCATTGAACCGCACGCCCATCTCAGCCATTACCCGGTGCGCAACCGGCGCGGTCATCTGGCGAATGTAGAAGGGCTCCTTCACCACAAAATGGTGAATGCCATGGGTGCTGCCGAAGTTGAAGCAGAACGCCTGCAATGGCCACAGCCACCAGGCATTGAGCACCTGGGTCTGTTGCATCACATTGCCCAGTTCTACATCACCGTAGTAATGCATGTTCGAGCTGACAAAATGCAGGCAGAAGGTGCGCAACACGTTCGGCCCGACAATCACCACCACCGCAATGTCTACCCAATGCATGACCGCCAGGGTGCTGGCCGACCATTCGATAGGCGCCCCCACCAGCCAAGCGACGCCGTTGGCGGCATGAAAGCCCAGAAACACGTACCACGCACTCCAGTTCATCAACGCCAGCGGCGCGTAGACCCGCAGAGTACGCTTGAGGATGCTCCACTTGTGCGCCCAGGTCTTGGCCCGCACCATGCGGATCAGTGACGACATCACGTTATCGCCCACCATCAACAGCCTGACCAGGCCCCAGGGTTCACCATTGGTAATGGCGCGCTCTTCCATGTCGGTCTCGGTACCCGACACTTTGTGGTGGTTGAGGTGCAGATGGCGGCGGATCCAAGGGTTGATCGTGCTGGGCCGCGCCAGCCAGACCAGCGCCAGCATCAGGTTATGCGCCACCCGCTGCTTGCGAAAATACATGCTGTGAATCAGGTCATGCTCCAGCTCATGGGTCAGCGAGGCGAAGAAGGCGTTGAGCAACAGGCACGCCCACCACGCCATGTAACCCCCGAGATAGAGCGCCGCGCTGCCCACCATGGCGGCCAGCGCGAAGGCCAGGATGCTGGCGCCGATGGCATCCTGATGCTTGAGTATCGGGTACTGGCGACGCAATTCATCGCCCCGGGCCATCACCACCTGGCGAATATGTGCACTGCGTTGTTGTGCATTCAGTCTGTCGGGGCTTGCACAAGTGCGGTCCATGCTTCCATCCTCTTGTTATTGATGGGCACACTGTGCAGCAGCTATAGCAAAAGGACGCTAGCCGTGGACGCCAACCTGTTGACCTCAGGCGCCATTGACCATGCCTGAACCGACCTCGCTTGCCAGCTGGACCCGCGCCTTGCGCAAGCAACTGGACGCCCTGGGACTCGACAGCGCCGCGCTGTGCGAGAAGGCCGGGCTCGACCTGCATACCATGGACGACCCCAAGGCCCGGTACCCATTGTCGGCCACCACCCAGCTGTGGCGCCTGGCGGTTGAAGCCAGCGGCGACCCGGCCATCGGCCTGCGAGTGTCGCGCTACGTCAGCCCCACCACTTTCCACGCGCTGGGCTATGCGCTGGTCGCGAGCGAAAACCTGCGTGAAGTGTTCGAACGCATCGTGCGCTACCACCAGGTGGTCAGCGACGCCGTGGTGCCGCACCTGAGCCGCGAGGATGGCCGGTATGTGTTCTGCCTTGAAGTGCCGGACGACAGCCCGCCACCGGCGCCTGAAGCCATGGACGCCTTCGCGGCCATCTACGTGCGCACCTGCCGTAACCGCCTGGGCCGTGATTATGCGCCCCTGGGCGTATGGCTGACCCGGCCCGCCCCCGTGGACCCGACGCCCTGGCACACCGTGTTCCGCGCCCCCATCCATTTCGCTGCCGCGCAGAACCGCCTGGAATTCGCCTGCTGCGACTTTGAATGCCACCTGGATGACGCCAACCCCGAGCTGGCCGAACACAACGAAGCGGTACTCAACCGAACCCTGGAGCTGCTGCACCCGCTCACCTGGGAGCGCCGGGTGCGCAACGCCATAGAACTGCACCTGCCCAAGGGCGTGCCCTCGGCCGACCAGATCGCCGAATCCATGCACTTGAGCCTGCGCAGCCTGCAGCGCCATCTGGCCGACGAAGGCTGCCGCTATGACGCTCTGCTGGACCAAAGCCGGCAGAACCTGGCGCTGGCGTACCTGCGCGAAGCCGAGCTGGCCCTGAGCGAGATCGGTTACCGCCTGGGCTTCGCCGACGCCAGCAGTTTCAACCGCGCCTTCAAGCGCTGGACCGGGCTATCGCCGGGCCAGTTCCGCGATCGCATGGTCTAGCCCTTTCACCAATGAGGACACAACAATGAAAAACCTCGTCGACCACCTGAGCCAATACGCGGCCTACCACCGTGACCCACGCAACATCGCCAGCCACTTCATCGGCATCCCGCTGATCGTGGTGGCGGTCACCGTGCTGCTGTCGCGACCAGGGGCGGATTTTCTGGGGCTGTGGATAAGCCCGGCGCTGTTCGTGGCGCTGGCGTCGGCGTGGTTTTACCTGCGGCTGGACCGAGCGCTGGGCGCGGTCATGAGCGTGCTGCTGGCGCTGTGCCTATGGCTTGGGGCGGTGCTGGCGGCGCAAGCCACAGCCATGTGGCTTGGCGCGGGAGTGGGGTTGTTCGTGGTGGGCTGGGCTATCCAGTTTGTCGGCCACTACTGGGAGGGGCGCAAACCGGCATTCGTGGATGATGTGATGGGGCTGATCGTGGGGCCGTTGTTCGTGGTGGCAGAGCTGGCGTTCCTGCTGGGAATGCGCCGGGGGCTGAACCGCGACATCGAAGCTCGCTTGCACCCCCTGTAGGACCGGGCGAAGCTCGATCCTACAGGGGGTGCGGTCAAAGGTTCGGGGCCTTTTGCCAGACCTTGGGTTTGAAGAACAGGGTTTCCCCCTTGGCCAGGCCCGACAGGCTGTCGTGGTCCTTGACCACCTCGGCTTCGATCAGGTCGTTCTGCCCTTCCACTTTCAAGGTGACCCGCGTGGTGGCGCCCAACGGGCGGATGTCGCGAACCTCAGCCGGGTGGTGGCCTTCCACTTCCGAGCGCGACAGCAACACCTCGTGCGGGCGGAACAGCACGTGGTTGTCTTCGCCCAGGTGCAGGCGGTTGGAGTCGCCCAGGAAGTGGTAGACGAAATCGCTGGCGGGGTTTTCGTACACCTCACCCGGTGAGCCGATCTGCTCGATCACACCCTTGTTCATCACCACGATGCGGTCGGCCACCTCCATGGCTTCTTCCTGGTCGTGGGTCACGAAAACCGAGGTCAGGTTGATGTCCTCGTGCAGGCGGGCCAGCCAACGGCGCAGCTCCTTGCGCACCTTGGCATCCAGGGCGCCAAAGGGTTCGTCCAGCAGCAGCACCTTGGGTTCCACTGCCAAGGCACGCGCCAGGGCGATCCGCTGGCGCTGGCCGCCGGACAGTTGCTCGGGGTAGCGGTCGGCCAGCCAGTCCAGTTGCACCATGTTCAGCAGCTCATGGACCTTCTCGGCGATGCGGCTTTCATTCGGGCGCTCGGCCTTGGGCTTCATGCGCAGGCCGAACGCCACGTTGTCGAACACCGTCATGTGGCGGAACAGGGCGTAGTGCTGGAACACGAAACCGACGTTGCGATCACGCACGTCAGTGCCCGAGACGTCTTCACCATGGAACACGATGCTGCCCTGGTCCGGGGTTTCCAGGCCGGCGATGATGCGCAACAGGGTGGTCTTGCCGCAGCCGGAGGGGCCCAGCAGAGCTACCAACTCGCCACTCTGGATGTCCAGATTGATGGAGTTCAGGGCCTGGAAGGCGTTGAAGCGCTTGCTGACATTACGAACTTCGATCGACATGAATTATTCCTCCGCAGCGCTATGGCGCAGGCGGTTAATACGGTTCTCGCTCCACTGCTTGAGCAGCAGGATGAAGAGCGCCATGACCAGCAACAGGCTCGCTACCGCGAAGGCCGCGACGTGGTTGTACTCGTTGTAGAGGATCTCGACGTGCAGCGGCAGGGTGTTGGTGACACCACGAATGTGCCCGGACACCACCGACACGGCGCCGAACTCGCCCATGGCACGCGCGGTACACAGCACCACGCCGTAGATCAGGCCCCATTTGATGTTGGGCACGGTGACGTGCCAGAACATCTGCCAGCCGTTGGCGCCCAGCAGGCGGGCAGCCTCCTCTTCCTGGGTGCCTTGTTCCTGCATCAGCGGAATCAGCTCCCGGGCCACGAACGGCACGGTGACGAAGATGGTCGCCAGCACGATTCCCGGCAAGGCAAAGACGATCTGGATGTCATGGTCGGCCAGCCATGGGCCGAACAGGCCCTGGGCACCGAACATCAGCACGTAGACCAGGCCGGCGATGACCGGCGACACCGAGAACGGCAGGTCGATCAGGGTCACCAGCACGCTTTTGCCACGGAAGGAGTACTTGCTCACGCACCAGGCCGCGCTGACGCCGAACACCACGTTGAGCGGCACCGAAATCACCACGGCGATCACCGTGAGTTTCAGCGCCGACAGGGCATCGGGCTCCAGGATCGCGGTGAAGAACGCCCCCAGGCCATTGCTCAGGCCCTGGGACACGACGATGAACAGCGGCAACAGCAGGAACAGAAAGAAGATCAGCCAGCCGAGGCCAATCAGCACCCGGCGCGACAGGGCGCTGCCCCGGCGGGCGGCATTGGCGCTGGAAGCGGTGAGCGATGTGGATGCAGACATGTTCAGCGCCTCCTTCAAGGGGTTTCGATGCGCCGCTGCAGCAAGTTGATCAGCAGCAACAGAATGAAGGAAACCACCAGCATCATCACGCCGATGGCGGTGGCGCCGGTGTAGTCGTACTGGTCGAGCTTGACCATGATCAGCAGTGGCAGGATCTCGGTCTTCATCGGCATGTTGCCGGCGATGAAAATCACCGAGCCGTACTCACCCACGCCACGGGCGAACGCCAGGGCGAAGCCGGTCAGCCAGGCGGGCAACAGCGCCGGCGCCAGAATATGGCGAAACACCTGCAGCGGCTTGGCCCCCAGGCAGGCGGCGGCTTCTTCCACTTCACGCGGGATATCAGCCAACACCGGCTGCACCGTGCGCACCACGAATGGCAGGGTCACGAAGGTCAGCGCCAGGGTGATGCCCAGTGGGGTATAGGCGATCTTAAAGCCCAGGCTCTCGGCGAACTGCCCGACCAGACCGTTGGGGGTGTACAGCGCGGTCAAGGCAATGCCGGCCACCGCCGTGGGCAGCGCGAACGGCAGGTCGATCATGGCATCGATGATCTTGCGCCCTGGGAAGGTATAGCGCACCAGCACCCAGGCCAGCAGGGTACCGATGATGCCGTTGATGATGGCCGCGCACAGGGCGGTACCAAAGCTGAGCCTGAGCGCGGCCAGGGTACGCGGGGAACTGATGATGGCCCAGAACTGTTCGAACGTCAGCTGGGCGGCGTGGACAAACATGACGGCCAGCGGGATGAGCACAATCAGGCTGAGGTACACGACGGTGTAGCCCAGCGTCAGCCCGAAGCCGGGTATGACGGGGGAGATACGACGCGACATATGAGTCCTTGGTTTGGAAGCAGCATCAAGCTGCAAGCGGCATGCTCCAGGCTGGAAGCAGACCCCTTGCAGCTCATCACTTGCAGCTTGCAGCTGCTTTTACTGTGCCTGGTATATTTGGTCGAACACGCCGCCATCGTTGAAGAATTTGGGCTGTGCGGTTTTCCAGCCGCCGAAGTCCTTGTCGATGGTCGCCAGGCTCTTCACTTCCTGGAACTGCTTGGCGTATTGCGCCGCTACGTCCTTGTCCCGTGGCCGGTAGAAGTTCTTGGCGGCGATTTCCTGGCCTTCCTTGCTGTACAGGTGCTTGAGGTAGGCCTCGGCGATTTCCGCGTTGCCCTTCTTCTCGGCGTTTTTCTCGACCACGGCCACCGGCGGTTCAGCCAGGATAGACACCGACGGCACAACGATATCGAACTTGTCCTTGCCGCCGTCCTCCTTCAGTGCCAGGTAGGCTTCGTTTTCCCAGGCCAGCAGCACGTCACCCTGGCCGTTGTTGACGAAGGTAATGGTCGAGCCGCGGGCACCGGTGTCCAGTACCGGCACGTGCTTGAAGAGGGTCTGGATGTACTGCTTGGCCTTGGCTTCGTCACCGCCATTGGCTTTCAGGCCGTAGGCCCAGGCCGCCAGGAAGTTCCAGCGCGCGCCGCCAGAGGTTTTCGGGTTCGGGGTAATGACCGACACGCCATCCTTGATCAGGTCGTTCCAGTCATGGATGCCCTTGGGGTTGCCCTTGCGCACCAGGAACACGATGGTCGAGGTGTAAGGGGTGCTGGCGTCCGGCAGTTTGGTCTGCCAGTTTTCCGGCAATGTCTTGCCTAATTTGGCGATTTCGTCGATGTCGCCTGCCAGGGCCAGGGTCACCACGTCGGCGCGCAGGCCGTCGATCACGGCACGGCCCTGCTTGCCCGAGCCACCGTGGGACTGCTTGATGTCGACTTTGTCGTCAGGGTGGGACTTCTTCCAGAAGTTCACGAACTCGGCGTTGTAATCCTGATACAGCTCGCGCGTCGGGTCGTAGGAAACGTTAAGCAGCTCGTAGTCCTTGGCGACCGCAGAGCCTGCGAACAGCGCACTGGCGAGCGCCGCCAACGCATAGTGACGGATAGACATGGTGAAGCTCCTGGATGACTTTGTAGTTTTTCTGTTGGCTTTTCTTATGGCTGGCGCGGTGGCTCAGCTGGGCTTGTTGCCCGGGTTCTGCAGGCGGAATTTTTCCTTGCGTTCAATCTGCACCACTTGGGCGTTGTGCACAGTGATTTCCACTGCGCCAAAGCGCAGGTCACGTAGCGCGCTCTGGATTTCGCGCAGAATGGTTGCTTCGTCCTGGCCGTCGACGCTACGCAGAGATGCGCTCATGATCATGCTCCTTGGTGTGAGAGGTGTCTTGAACGCTATAGTAGATACGCCGGGTTATACTTAAAAATACTATTTAAGAATGCCCATATAACCAGAAAACCACCCTATCAAGACGTGCACCTAACGAGGCTGGGACCAGGCAAGCTCGGCGGCAGGCATGGGGCGGCCGAACCAGTAGCCCTGGCCCAGCTCACATTGATGTTGCAACAGGAACTGCGCCTGCTCAGGCTGCTCGATGCCCTCGGCATGCACCTGCATGCCCATGCTGCGCGCCAGGGCGATGATCACCCGGACGATGGCGGCGTCGTCCTCGTCCAGCGGCAGGCCGGCAACGAATCCCTGGTCGATCTTGAGCTTCTGCACCGGCAACCGCTTGAGGCGCAGCAATGACGAATAGCCGGTACCAAAGTCGTCGATGGACAGGCGCAGGCCCAGTTCGCGCAAGCGATGCATCTGTTCCAGGGCTGCTTCCGGGTCCTCCATCACCGCGCTCTCCGTCACTTCCAGCTCCAGACGCGCCGGGTTCAGGCCGGTGTCGGCAAGAATCCGCGCCACTTGCTGATACAGGTCCTGATGGCCGAACAGGCGGCTGGAAACGTTCACCGCGATGAAGTCCAACGAGTGCCCTTGAGCCTGCCAGGCACACATTTGCTGGCAGGCACGGGTCATCACCCAGGCATCGATTTCAGCGATCAGGCCACTGCGCTCTGCAACAGGGATGAAATCACCGGGGGGCACTAGGCCACGCTCCGGGTGCATCCAGCGCACCAGTGCTTCCACACCGACCAACTGACGGCTGGCCAGGTCGTGTACTGGCTGGTAATAAACCCGCAATTCCTCCTGGGCCAGCGCGCGACGCAGCTCGGCGGTCATTTCCACCCGTTGCTGGGCGTGGGCGGTGAGCTCTTCGGTGTACAGCGCATAACCACCGCGGCCGTTACCCTTGGCCTTGAACAACGCCGAGTCAGCGTTGCGCAGCAACTGTTCGGGGCCGATGGCGTCACTGGGAAACAGGCTGATGCCGATGCTGGCGCTGATGAACAGGGTATGGCCGTGGACCAGGAATGGCTGCTTGAGGCTGTCGATGATCGCCTGAGCCAGGGTGGCCGCGTCAGCCACCTGGGGCGTATCCTCCAGCAACACGGCAAACTCGTCGCCGCCCATGCGCGCCAGGGTCATGCCGTTTTTCATCAGGCCTTGCAGGCGCGTGACCACCGCCTTGATCAACTGATCGCCTACCGCATGGCCGAGGCTGTCGTTGATGCTCTGGAAATGGTCAAGGTCCAGCAGCAACAGGGCACAGCCACGCTTGTTGGCCTGGGCCGCGGCCAGGGCCTGCTCGGCGCGGTCGTGGAACAGCAGGCGGTTGGGCAGCTCGGTGAGCGGGTCATGCTGGATCAAATGGGCACGCTCGCGCTCGGAGCGTTTGAGCGCGCTGATATCCGAGAACACCGCCACGTAGTGGCTGACGTGGCCAGCATCGTTTTGAATGGCGCGGATGGTCTGCCACTGCGGGTAGATCTCACCACTCTTGCGCCGGTTCCAGATCTCGCCGCTCCAGCTCCCGTCCTGATCGAGGCTGTGGAAAATCTGCCGGTAGAACGCCACGTCATGGCGGCCCGACTTGAACTTGCTGGGGTTGTGGCCCAGCACTTCATCCTCGTGGTAACCGGTGATGTCCATGAACGCCCGGTTGACGTGCACGATGTTGCCCAGGCGGTTAGTCACCAGAACACCTTCCAGGGTGCTGTCGAACACGGCCGCCGCCATGCGCAGCCGCTCGCGCTCGATACGTCCCTGGTCGCCCAGGCCGAAGCAGCGCAGCAGTCGGGCACGGGACAGGAAGATGAGCACGGCTGTGGCCAATACCCAGGCGTAACCACTGATCAGCTGCCAGCGCATGGCCTGAGCCGAATCATCGAAAAGGCTGCTCAATATTTGACCAACCGGCACTAGCCAGAGGAGCGAGGCCAGCAGGTAAAGCAAGGCGGCCCGCAAGGCGCCGCGAGAGGAACCAGGCATATGTTCGAACAAGCCCACTCGAAAAGTCGGACATTATAAAGCAGAAACATTCAGCGACTCTTATCTAAAACCCGCGCTGGTTTTATCGGCCAGCATGCCGATAATGCACTCTGATGTTACTTTTTATTAAACGAGGGCCCTGCAGCCTATGTGGTACAACGGTTTTCTTGACCTGTCAGCCTGGCAAATGGTGGCAGTCACCCTGTTGATGACCCATGTGACGATCGTCAGCGTCACCATCTACCTCCATCGCTACTCGTCCCACCGCTCGCTGGAACTGAATGCCGGGCTCAAGCACTTTTTCCGTTTCTGGCTGTGGCTGACCACGGCACAGAACACCCGCGAGTGGACCGCCATCCACCGCAAGCACCACGCCAAATGCGAAACCGCGGACGACCCGCACAGCCCGGTGGTCAAGGGCCTGGGAACCGTGCTCAGCCGCGGAGCCGAGCTGTACCGTGCCGAAGCGCAGAACGCTGAGACGCTGCGCATCTATGGCAAGAACTGCCCCGAAGACTGGATCGAGCGCAACCTGTACTCGCGCCACCGCCTGGCCGGCGTGTTCCTGATGCTGGCCATCGACCTGGCCTGCTTCGGCGCCATCGGCCTCACCGTGTGGGCCATCCAGATGATGTGGATCCCCTTCTGGGCGGCCGGCGTGGTCAACGGCCTGGGCCATGCCGTGGGCTACCGCAATTTCGAATGCCGTGACGCGGCCACCAACCTGGTGCCCTGGGGCATCATCATTGGCGGCGAAGAACTGCACAACAATCACCACACCTACCCCAACTCGGCCAAGCTGTCGGTGCGCAAGTGGGAATTCGACATGGGCTGGATGTGGATTCGCATCCTCTCGTTCATGCGCCTGGCCAAGGTGCAGCGGGTAGCCCCCATTGCTCACCGTGTAGAGGGCAAGGGCCACCTGGACATGGACACCGCCATGGCCATCCTCAACAACCGCTTCCAGATCATGGCTCAGTACCGCAAGCTGGTGATCGCGCCCCTGGTTACCCAGGAGCTGGCGCGGGTCGATGCCTCCGTGCGCCACCAGTTCCGCCGCGCCAAGCGTTTGCTGTCGCGGGAGACCAGCCTGCTGGACGACCGCCATCATGTGCGCATCCAGACCATGCTCGAACACAGCCAGGCCCTGAAGGTGATCTACGAGAAGCGCCTGGCGCTGCAGCAGATCTGGGCGCGTACCAGCTCCAACGGCCACGACATGCTGGCGGCCATGAAGGACTGGATTCACGAGGCCGAAGCCAGCGGTATCCAGTCACTGCGCGACTTCGCCGCCCAACTCAAGACCTACTCGCTGCGCCCCGCCCTGGCCTGACGCCGTCCATCGGCGCGCCCTTGCGAAGGGCGTGCCGACTGGAACTTCATTACAAAATATTAATCTCACGAATGGATCGCCAACGCGGGCGGGCCTGACGCACCCAGCTGCTCATGCCCGGCCTAACGTGACATTCGAGAATTCGTGATGATGGTCAACAAGCAACCGCAATCGCCACCTTTTGCCCAGATGCCGGCCGCCGCCGAAACGCTGCTGGCGCTGATGCATGCCCAGGGTGAAGTGGCGCGGTTGAGTGAACGTGAACAGCTGTTCAGTTCGTTGCTGGTCAGCGTCAACGCAGTGTTGTGGGCTTTTGACTGGGAAGCCCAGCGCATGATCTACGTAAGCCCCGCCTACGAGCGCATTTTCGGGCGCTCGGCCGGGCTGTTGCTGGCCGACTACAACGAGTGGCGCGACAGCATTTACCCCGATGACCTGGATTACGCCGAGCGCAGCCTTGCCGAGGTACTGGAAAAAGGAGCGGTGGAAGACCGCGAATATCGCATCATCAGGGCCGACGGCCAGATCCGCTGGCTCAGCGACAAGTGCTTTGTCAGCCAGCAAAGCAGCCCGGACCAGCGGGTGATCGTGGTCGGCATCGCCGAGGACATTACTGAAAAGAAGCACCTGGAAGGCGAACTGCAACGCCTTGCGACCATCGACGTACTGACCCAGAGCAGCAACCGTCGCCACTTTTTCGAATGCGCCCATCGGGAGTTCGAGCAGGCACGCCTCGCGGGCCTGGATATCTCATTCCTGTTGCTGGACATCGATGACTTCAAAGTGATCAATGACACCTATGGCCACCAGGAAGGTGACGTGGTGCTGCAGCGCATTGCCGAGACCGGCCGCGCGGTGTTGCGCCGGGGTGACCTGTTCGGCCGTATCGGCGGTGAAGAATTCGCCGCGGTCTTCCCGGGGTGCTCCCCCGAGGTGGCTCAACAGATCGCCGAGCGCCTGCAGCGCGAGATTCAGCGCTTGAGCTTCAACCATGACGGGCAGGTGTACGGCGTGACCGTCAGCCAGGGCCTGACGGGGCGCACCGACGAGGACGGGATCCTCGACAGCCTGTTCGCCCGCGCCGACGCGGCCATGTATCAGGCCAAGCGCCAGGGCAAGAACCAGATCGTGCTTGGCTGATATCGGTAAACCAAAACCACCGACTCAACTGCGCCGCAGGCGCGTGAGGTCCGCCAAATCCATCTTCAATAGCCGTGCCGTCTTGCCATTGGCAATCGGCTCCAGACTCGCCCCCGCCGGCAACCGCGCCAACTGCCCGGCCAGGTTCATGGCCAGCGTATCTCGGCTATAGACACCGCCCCCAAGCTGGTAAATGGCCGCGATCAACTCGCGCAGCTCCAGCGGCAAGCGCCAGCGAGTACGCAGGGCCGACCCAAACGCCGCGCCGAACTCCTTCAAGGCCTTGTCCACCTGCCCCGGCACCAGCACACCGCCAGCCAGCCGCCATTCCTGCAGGGCACGCAGCAACGCCAGGTCGCCCAGGCAATGCAGCAGGCCTGCGCAGTAACAGCGCTCCTGGTCCACGTCCAGGTTGCGCGCCAGGGTGCGGGCGTATTCGGCCGCATGCAGGGAGTCGCCCCAGAACCGTTCGGCGTACTGGGCCAACTCCGGGTCCGACAACCGCGCGCTGCGCTTGAGCGCCAGCCCCAGGATCAGGTTCATGCTCTGGGTAGCACCCAGCTTCTGCAAGGCCTGCAGCAGCGTCTGCGCCGGGGCATCACGATGGTGGGCGGCGCTGTTGGCGGCCGCGATCAGTACCGCGGTGATCTGCGGGTCGGTTCGAATCTCTTCTTCCAACTGGCGCAAGTTCAGGCCTTGAGCGTTCAAGGCGCGCTTGACCGCCACCTGCACGTCGGCCATCAGCGGGCCGCCATCGGAATACTGGCGGCGCTCCTCGAGAAAAGCCTCAAGCTGCACACCGGCGGTCAACGCTGGAATTTCGCAGAACACTTGCTGCCCCACTGCCAGCAACAGGCCGTGCAGGCGCTCCCTGAGCGAATCCAGGTTCAATGGCTTGGTCAGGTAGGCGGTGGGGGTCAACGGCACTGCTTCGCGCACGCTGGCGACGTCACTGCGTTCGCTGATCAGAATGAAGGGCGTAGCCCGGCGCTGGCTCTTGTGCCGCACAGTGCGCAGCAGGTCCAGGCCGTCGACGCCGGGCAATTCGCGGGCGGCAATCACCAGGTCAGGCTGGCGCTGCAGCAATTGCAAAGCGTCCTGGCCATCGGTACAAACGTCGAGGTGCGCGTCACAGCGCACACTCAACAACATTTGCGTCAGCAGGTCCCGGGTCCAGGGGTCTGCTTCGGCAATCAATACCCGGGGTACTGCCGGGCTATCCTGCGCACTCATTGGCTGTTACTCCGAAGGCATTGCCTACAGGTTATCCAGACATTACGGGCAGCGCCTTGGTTCAGGCAAAAAAATATGCCCTGCATCACACTCTGCCGCAGCCCCCAGACAAAAAAACCCGCCGAGGCGGGTTTTTTGTTCAGCGAAAACGCTTACGCCAGTTCGGCGAAGCACGCTTCGATGATGGCCAGGCCCTTGTCCAGCTGCTCGTCCGGCGAGGTCAGCGGAACCAGGATGCGCAGCACGTTGCCGTAGGTACCGCACGACAGCAGGATCAGACCCTTGTCGCGAGCCTTGGCAACCACCGAAGCCACGGCAGCGGCGTTCGGCTTGTGGTTGTCGGCGCCTTCGAACACTTCAACCGCGATCATGGCGCCCAGGGCACGCACGTCACCGATGATAGGGTGCTTGGCCTGGATCTCGCGCAGGCCAGCCACCAGGCGCTCGCCCACGGCCTTGCTGCGGTCCAGCAGGTGCTCTTCCTCGAACACTTCCATCACGGCCAGGGCCGCGGCGCAGGCGATCGGGCTACCGGCGTAGGTGCCGCCCAGGCCGCCTGGAGCGATGGCGTCCATGTACTCGGCCTTGCCGCATACGCCGGCCAACGGGAAACCGCCGGCGATGGATTTGGCGAAGGTGGTCAGGTCCGGCGCGACGCCCATCTGTTCCATGGCGAAGAAGGTACCGGTACGGCCGGCGCCCGTCTGCACTTCGTCAGCGATCAGCAGAATGCCGTGCTGGTCGCACAGGGCGCGCAGGCGCTTCATGAATTCTTTTGGCGCGACGTAGAAACCGCCTTCACCCTGAACTGGCTCGATGATGATGGCAGCGATGTCACGTGGCTCGGCATCGTTCTTGAACACGCGCTCGATGCTGGCGATGGAATCGTCGATGCTCACGCCGTGCAGTTCGTTCGGGTACAGGGCGCGGAACACGCCGCCTGGCATCAGGCCCATGCCGGCCGAGTACGGAACGACCTTGCCGGTCAGGCCCAGGGTCATCATGGTGCGGCCGTGGTAGGCGCCAGTGAAGGCGATCACGCCGGCACGGCCAGTGGCGGCACGGGCGATCTTCACGGCGTTTTCAACGGCTTCGGAGCCGGTGGTGACCAGCAGGGTTTTCTTGTCGAAGTCGCCTGGTACACGAGCGTTGATTTTCTCGCACACTTCAACGTATGGCTCGTAGGCCAGCACCTGGAAGCAGGTGTGAGTCAGCTTGTGCAATTGAGCTTCGACGGCGGCGATGACCTTCGGGTGCACGTGGCCAGTGTTCAGTACCGCGATACCGCCGGCGAAGTCGATGAACTCGCGACCTTCGACGTCGGTAACGGTAGCGTTCTTCGCCGAGTCGGCGAAGATCGGGTGAATTTGACCAACGCCACGTGGGACGGCTGCCTGGCGGCGTTGCATCAAGGATTCGTTAGTCTTGCTCATGTTTTCCTCATTCGCCGCTCATCGGGCGGCGTGGTTCAAGGACAAAGCAGCAGGGGTCAACGGTGGCAGCATACGATGATCGACTGCCACGGCCTCCCGGCTACCGAAAGGGTTTTGGTGCTACAAAAGACCGCCGCAACGTCGCTCTCGCGCTGCGGCGGTTGCAATACCGCTGCCCGGTCAGATGGACAGGCAGAGGTATTTGATTTCCAGGTAGTCTTCGATGCCGTACTTGGAGCCTTCACGACCCAGGCCCGAAGCCTTGATGCCACCGAACGGCGCCACTTCGTTGGAGATCAGGCCGGTGTTGATACCCACCATGCCGTACTCCAGCGCTTCAGCCACGCGGAACACGCGGCTCAGGTCGCGGGCGTAGAAGTACGACGCCAGGCCGAACTCGGTGTCGTTGGACATGGCGATCACTTCGGCTTCATCGGTGAAGCGGAACAGCGGTGCCAGTGGGCCGAAGGTTTCTTCCTTGGCCACGGCAGCGTTCTTCGGTACGTTGACCAGCACGGTCGGCTCGAAGAAGTTGCCTTCCATCGCGTTGCCGCCGGTCAGTACGGTAGCGCCTTTGCTCAGGGCATCGGCGATGTGTTCCTTGACCTTGGCCACGGCCTTTTCGTCGATCAGCGGGCCGGTGGTGGTGCCTTCTTCCAGACCGTTGCCGATCTTCAGCTTGTTCACCGCGGCTTTGAGCTTCTCGGCGAAGGCGTCGTAGACGCCGTCCTGCACGTAGATACGGTTGGCGCAGACGCAGGTCTGGCCGTTGTTGCGGTACTTGGAGATGATCGCGCCTTCGACAGCCTTGTCCAGGTCAGCGTCGTCGAACACGATGAAGGGGGCGTTGCCACCCAGCTCCAAGGACACTTTCTTGATGTCCTTGGCGCATTCGGACATCAGCTGACGGCCGATCTCGGTGGAACCCGTGAAGGACAGTTTGCGCACGATCGGGTTGCCGGTCAGCTCGCTGCCGATGTCGCCGGCGCTACCGGTAACCACGCTGAAAACGCCTTGCGGGATGCCGGCGCGCTCGGCCAGTTCGGCCAGGGCCAGGGCGGAGTACGGGGTCTGCGAAGCAGGCTTGAGCACCATGGTGCAGCCAGCGGCCAGGGCCGGGCCGGCTTTACGGGTGATCATCGCCGCCGGGAAGTTCCACGGGGTAATGGCCGCGGTCACGCCGATTGGCTGCTTGATCACGATCAGGCGCTTGTCCGGCTGGTGGCCCGGGATGGTGTCGCCGTACACGCGCTTGGCTTCTTCAGCGAACCACTCGATGAAGGAAGCAGCGTAGGCGATTTCGCCCTTGGCTTCGGCCAATGGCTTGCCCTGCTCCAGGGTCATCAGGCGGGCCAGGTCGTCCTGGTTCTCGATCATCAGCTCGAACCAGCGGCGCAGCTTGCCCGAACGCTCTTTGGCGGTCAGGGCGCGCCAGGCTGGCAGGGCCTTGTCGGCGGCTTCGATGGCACGGCGGGTTTCAGCGGCGCCCATCTTTGGCACGGTACCCAGGGTTTCACCCGTGGCCGGGTTGGTGACCTTGATGGTCTGGCCGTTGTCCGCGTCAGCCCATACACCGTTGAGGTAGGCTTTCTGGCGGAACAACTGAGCGTCTTTAAGCTGCATGTCGGCTTCCTTAACAGCACCGTGCGCGCACGGGGCGATTGTTGATTATTGGAAAGGCGTTCCCTGTGGAACTGCCGTCAGGAAATCATACGCCGGGCAAAACACCAAATGCGCACAGGATATTACCCGTGCGAGCGCAGCACCGGACTGGGGAGCGTTTGAAATCTCAAACGAATCCTAGGAGCAATGGGGGTAAAGGACAATAGCCTGTTCGGAAAAAAGAACAAAATTACCCCCAACGGCAGGGTTTTCTGACTGGCGTAGCGGTTGGACCGCAAACTGTGCGGAATCGTCCACACATCACCGCAATAGACGACCACCGCCTAGATGGGTATGATGGCGCCCGCGTTGCACTTGTAGCTCAGCTGGATAGAGTACTGCCCTCCGAAGGCAGGGGTCGTGGGTTCGAATCCCGCCAAGTGCGCCATACATAGCAGGGTGTTGCGGTTTCCTGGGAAAATGAGCTTTGTGCTCGTGACAGCAGGATGACAGCAGCACAAACAATGAAGCCCAGCCTTGTTTAAGGGGCTGGGTTTTTTTATGGCTACGAGCGCGCGGATCCTATGCTCAGTCACTCACCGTCAGTCGCAGTCGGCGCGCCGCTGGATGGTCGAACATAGCGTTGATAAGCCATAATACCTTCGCCTTTACGTGCGCAATGCGCATCATCAGCCCTCAGCCAATTTGCGCACGTAGGCCGCACATCGATACCTCGACCACCTGCAGCAACTCATCTCGGCTGGCTCCGTCGCAAGACGAGACCGACAACCCCTGAAGCACTGTGGCGCAATAACGCGCCAATGCTTGGGCACGCTCAGTTGGCAGCCAGCGCTCAAGCTCCAGGGCGATCGCTTCGCGGATTTTCGCACGAAGCCGCATTAAGTCGTTGGCCAGTTCCTGATGCACGTCGGCACACTGCAGCATGGCGCTGAAAATCATACAGCCACGTTCGGTGGGGAAGCATGTGACGGCGTCAATGGCAGCGCGGAACATACCCTCCAGTGCCGCATTGAGGTCATCGGAAGATGCCAGCCCATCCAATGCACCGGGCAACCTGCCGTAGCGCTCCAGCGCCTCGCGATACAGACCCGCTTTGCTTCCGAAGGCGGCATACAGGCTGGGCGGCGCAATACCGATGGCTTTGGTCAAGTCGCTAATACCGACACCTTCGTAACCGCGCTGCCAGAACATACGCATGGCGATCTCAATCGCGTCGTCGCGGTCGAACGTCCGCGGGCCTCCACGGCGTGTTTTGATCTGCTTATTCATAGTGATCACTACACACTACTTGACCTGACGGTGCAACCCTTTAGTATTTAGCGATCACTACACAACTGACGAAGTTTCCGATGAACCTACCTACTTTCGTTCTGGTACATGGCGCCTGGCACGGCGGCTGGTGCTATATCCGGGTTGCTCGACTGTTGCGCGCCAAGGGCTATGAAGTATTGACTCCAACCCTAACCGGCCTGGGCGAACGTAGCCATTTGGCCTCGCAGTTAGTCAATGCGTCGACACACGTCCAAGACATCCTGAATGTGATTACCTTTGAAGGGCTGGAAGATGTGGTGCTGGTCGGTCATTCCTATGGCGGCCAGATCATTACCGCCGTCGCCGATGCAATTCCAGACAAGATCCGCGCATTGGTGTATCTGGATGCCTTCGTGGGTGAAGATGGCAAATCGATCTTTGACCTGGACTCCCCGGCCGCCACGGCGTCCTACATAGCCATGGCCCAGGCCAACGGAGGGCACAGGGTGCCACCACTGGCATCCGCAGTGTTCGGGGTCAATGCCGCAGACCAAGCATGGGTTGACGCCCGCTGCACCCCAGGTTCTCTAGCCACTTGGACAGAACGCCTGAAGTTGAAGGGGCGGCATACACGAATAAGCAATCGCACCTACGTGTTTGCCAACGGTTGGGACGGCCCATTTCGCCCGGTGTACGAGCAAGTAAGGGCCGAAGGTGGCTGGCATACGTACGAATTCGAGTGCGGTCACGACGTAATGATAGACATGCCCCAACGTACGGCGGATGTACTCCACGCAGCCGCCATGGGCCATACCGACAACGCGTCGACAAGTTCTTGAACCCGCCCATTGGTTTGTCTGGAGCTCTCTCATTGGTGACTGAACCGAACTTTTTTCCCGGCAGCCAAAGGCTTGATGTGCAAGTCGCAGGTGTCGCTTTTTCAGGTGTGACCGTCGGGGCTGGTCAGCCGGTGTTGATGCTGCACGGCTTTCCGCAGACCCACATCGCCTGGCGCAAGGTCGCGCCCGCGCTGGCGCAACGCTTTCGTCTAATCATCCCCGATTTACCGGGCTATGGCGCCAGCCGTACCCTGGAGGCCATGCCGCGGTGGACCAAGCGGCGGGTCGCTGAGGCGCTGGTCGCGTTAATGCAGCATTTGGGGCATGAGCGTTTCGCGGTGGTCGGCCACGACCGCGGCGCCAGGGCCGGTTATCGCCTGGCGCTGGATCATCCCGAACAGGTCACAGCCTTCGCGTCATTGACTGTGATACCGACGCTCGACGCGCTGGAGGCGATTGACTATCTGGGTGCCAACAAGGCTTTTCACTGGTTCTTCCTGGCCCAAGAGGGCGATCTACCTGAGCGTATGCTGGCAGCAGCGCCAGATGCCTTTATTCAACACGCTCTGACTACGATGACCGAGGGTCGTGACGTTCTCGAAGCGGCGGCGGTGGACGCTTACCGCAACGCATTTCGCGACCCGTCAGTGCGTCACGCCATGTGCGAGGACTATCGCGCGGGGCTGGCGCAAGACCTGGACTGCGACATGGCAGATCGAGCCGCAGGCCGGACACTCGCCTGCCCTGTACTGACGCTGTGGCCACGCAGCGGGCAGGCACCAGAGCGCCCGACGCCACTTGAGATCTGGCAACGCTGGGCGCCGATGGTCAGTGGTACTTCGACCAATGGCGGTCACCTGCAGGCGGAAGAGGCGCCGCAAGAGGTACTGGCGGCGCTGCTGCCGTTTTTAGCGCAGCATGTACAGGCTAACCTTGGCTCGTGATCTAGCCTTGACCGGAGAGCTAGCGACGTTGTAGCGGGATGTCGTCAACAAGCTTTTTGGCTACCTTCAGGGCTGTCACGTCCAGCCCCCTCCCCGCCCAATCCGATCGCGCGCCGCTGGCCTGCCAGAGTACCTGCTGGTCCGCTGCCCGAATGACCACCAGAGTGACCCCGATCGCTGGCCCGCCCTTGCCGTTACCTCGATAGCCCCACTCTCCTATCGTGCTGGCGACGACGTACTGGATACCGTTACTCCTCGCCCAGCCTATTGCGGACGCCAGGCTGGGTGCCTGATAGACGCGGACCGCATTCGGATAGGGCTTGGCCGTGATGTCGCGCTGTGCCAGCGCAGTTCCCAGCATCTGCTGTAACAACAGGTCGGCGTTCATCGCACTCGTCAAGTTGTCCGGTACAGCGACCGCCCACCTTGCGTCTTGCGGCAGTGTCGGACCACGGGACTGGATATAGCTGCTGCACGCCGACAAGCTGAGTATCAGCGCTGCGACCCAGACCGTTCGCATTCTGCGGGCGAGCTTAGACATGTTGACCTCCATCGATCTGAATTTCCGCGCCATTGATATAGGAGGCCTCTTTGGAGCACAGAAACAAAATGGTCTGCGCCACTTCTTCCGGGCTGCCAAGGCGCTTCATAGGTATCTGGTTATCAACGATGGCCTGGGTACCGATCGATAGAATCGCAGTGTCTATCTCACCCGGCGACACGGCATTGACGCGTATGCCAAAAGGGCCCAAGTCATGAGCAAGTTCCCGGGTGAGCGAAGACAATGCGGCCTTTGAACAGGCATAGGCGCCCCCGGCGAAAGGGTGCACCCGCGTGCCGGCAATGGAAGTGACATTGACGATTGAGCCCCCGGTGGCCTGCAGCTCGGGCAACAGTCCCCGAGACAACACTGCGCAGGAAAAGAAATTCACATTGAAGACCGTCATCCACTGTTCAAAGTCGGTTTCGCAAGCCCCTAGACGCTGCCCTTCCCCATTCTTGGGTGAAATACCTGCGTTGCACACGATTGCATGTAGACCACTCCCACCCAACCGGCTTCTGATACTGGATATCAGTGCGGGATAGGCCTGGATATCCGCAAGGTCGGCCTGGATATGATCCGAAGCACCCGACGACCATGGGCACTTGCCATCCAGGGCGGTACGGGACACGGTAATGACCCGCCAGCCTTGCTTTTCAAAATTTTGCGCGGTCGCATGGCCGATACCGCGGCTAGCACCGGTCAACAGTACGGTTTTGTGATTTGCGGCCGCATTGATCATGGCTACTCCACGTCCTTCAAAATTTTTTCGACGCTACTCAAGCGTTTTTGGATTTCCGCCAGGCTGTCGCGTACTTCGTTAAGCGCGGCGGAATTGCTATCAGCAGCCTTGACCGCGTTTTCCAATAACTGCGAATTAGCCAACTGATCGTCTGAGCGTCTGCGTGACAAATAGAAAAATTTCATGCCAAAGATGAGGATCAGCGTTAGCAGAACCAGGCATGTAGTAATGAAAATCATCGAAGATCTTTCCATATTTGCTCCTAGGAATCAGTTGAGCCAGCAGCCTGCTCGGCACTCAAGGTATGAGCCGACTCAGCGATAAGTGTGGGGGTAATGGTCACGGCAAACGGCTCCACTTGATAAAGGCTGATGGCCTTTCCATCCTCGGCAGTCTCGACTGTCCAAGTCACCAGCCCTGCTGCCTCCAACTTGCGCAAGTGCAAGTGCATCAGGGGTCGGCTGATACCAATATCCCTGGCCAACTGACTGATGTACGCCGGACCCGCACTCGCGAGCCGAGCCACCGCTCGTAATCGGTGCCGGTTAGACAGGGCGTCGAGGACCTTTAGCAAGTCATCTCCTGATGTAGTCAATGGGTTGAACTCCGGTAGGCGTCAGAAATACCTTACGGCTTACCCCGCCTACCCGTCAACAAAAACTTACTGGTTAATTTGTGGCTCATCCCGTATCAGGCGACGTATTGTTTTATTCCGGCGGGCAAGGCTCAAGCACGGTAGCCCGCGCTTCAGGCCAGGTAAAAAAGAAGGGATCGGCCGAGTGTCGCAGGGTACCGAACAAGCAGGTGTCCGGCCCCTGACCGAGTAACCACAGGCCACAAGCCAGTGTCCATCAAGAGCAACCTAGGCGTTTACCCCTCCATCGACGCTCAGGCCCGTCCCGGTGATATGTCTGGCACTAGGACTGGCAATAAAACCTACGGCGACGGCGACGTCCTTCGCGGTGCCATAGCGGCCCAGCGCAATATGCGACCTCATGGCTGCGGCCCCAGCGCCGTCAGCGGGATTCATGTCGGTATCCGTTGGCCCAGGGTGCACAGTGTTCACAGTGATGCCGCGCGGTCCCAGTTCCCGAGCCAGACCACGGGTAAACGACAGCAACGCGGACTTTGACATCGAATAGACCGTAACTGACTCGAACGCCACGCGCTCAGCCAAACATGAACCAATATTGATAATTCTGCCGCCATCCCCCAAATGAGGAATGGCTGCCTGAGATGCGAGCACCACGGCCCTTATGTTCACACCAATAATTTGGTCGATCTGATCAAGGGGCATATCCTCCAAGGGAGATATGAAGGCGACGCCAGCATTATTGACCAGAATATCCAGCCCGCCCAACAAATAGGCGGCGTCATCCACTGACGCCTTCACTGCATCAGGGTCAAGGCTATCCGCCTGGATGGCGAACGCCTTAGCCCCCAAGTGTTGAAGATTTGCGCGGAGCTTGTCCGCCGCATCGGCCGATCGCACATAACTGAAGGCGATATCTGCCCCTCGTTCTGCCAACTCGATGGCAATGGCAGCACCAATACCACGCGCGGCGCCAGTGATGAATGCACGTTTGCCCAAAAGATCTTTCATGACGGGTCCATTTGCAGGTGAGTAAGTATTTGCGAGTCCAGTTCGTTTTCTGCAATCCAATCAATGAAGCCTACGGGCGGACCGAGCTTTGAAACACGACATATATCCCTCTATTTACGCCACTCTTATGACATCGAGCGGGGCGCTTTATAGTTATTCGCTTTGTGCTCTGGCCTCTTGCTGCTATGCACCAGTGATTGCATTGCTGACAGCACCGCAGAGACGCCAGAGTACAATGTGCCAGCGCTTCTCCTGGATGCCATTGATATTGAATCTACCAACCTGCAGGTCCGGTGCCGGGCGACTCTGAGACATTGATGCCGCAGGCCGCCGGCGGTCAAACCGCCTCAGGCAACCGCTTGGGCGTTCTCGGCAACCGTACGACCCTGGACACTCCATTCAACTTGACGGGTTACACAGCGCAATACGTGGCCGACAGTCAAAGCCGCAGCATTGCTGATGTGGTCGCCGCGGATCCCTCGGTACGGATTATTTTCCCCAGAGCGAACACTGTTGGCCAAGGCTGTGATGGGCCTGCCTAAGCCGTTACACCTTGGCGCACGGCGAGCCGTCTGATGCTTTGTGGTGGGTGGCCGGTCACCCTGATGAATGCTCGCCGCATGCGCTCTGGATCCTTGAAACCCACCGAACTGGCAATCAATTCGATGGGTTCCAGACCGCGCTCGACCCGTTGCCTGGCGACCTCCACACGCAGGCGTTCGACCGCCTTGGCAGGCGTTTCGCCGGTTTCGGTGAGGAACGCCCGGCCGAACTGACGCAGGCTCAGGCAGGCAATCGACGCAAGGTGCTCCGTTGATAGCGGCTCGTGCAGATGTTCACGCATATAGGTGAGCACCTCGCGCATGCGATCGGTGGTTGGTTCCATATCGGCCATTGCCGAAAACTGCGACTGACCACCTGGGCGACGGTGGTAAACCACCAGATAACGTGCAACCTCGTGCGAGATTGCACTGCCCAGATCCTCTTCGATCATGGCGAGCGCCATATCGATACCGGCCGAGATCCCTGCCGAAGTCCAGATCTGCCTGTCTTTTATAAAAATTCGGTTAGGTTCGACCCTGACTTTGGGGAAATTACGCTGCAGCCGTGCGGTCTGCTTCCAGTGAGTTGTAGCTCTGCGACCGTCCAGCAAGCCAGCAGCAGCCAGTAGAAAGGCCCCAGTACAGACACTGGCAATACGTCGGGTACCTTTGAGCGCTGCGCTGGCAAGATGATCCGAAACTTGAGGTAGTTCATAGGGCCGGGATAGCAGTTCAGTGCCCACGACTATCAAGGTGTCATAAGGCGTCGACCTGATCTTGCGCGTGGTTACCTCCAGGCCGGACGAGCTCATCACGCTCCCGCCCGTTAGCGAGACCACCGAACAGCGATACGGCTCTGGCACGCCTATGCCTTTGGCGATTTCGAACGCTGCCAGCGGCCCACTCAGATCGAGGATCTGAAATCCCGGGAAGATGAACAAAGCGATATCGCGCATGGAATGACCTTTCCAACAAGTGTGCGAACGGGTCCCGATCATCTGCTCGACTCGCTAACCAGATGTCGGACCTGCCGCCATGAATGTCAAAAAGAAAAATCATCCTACAAAACAGCCCACCGAAAAACCCCATAAAACCCTCGAAAAGCGTCATATAACTGCCCCCGAACAATACAGTTCAGGGCCAACGACCTGTTCGACGTAAATGGCTTTTATGGAGGGAACTACGTCCTTTATACCCTTCGCAGATAACGAGAACATTCAGGCCATCTCCACCAAAGGAAGACGCCAGGGCGTGGCGCTCGAACCTTCACGCTGTGCAGCCAGGATGGGCTTGATGAGTGAGTTGAAAATATCCAGGGGAAGCCATCCACCTGAGGTAAGGTCAGCGGCTTCGAACGTGCCGGTGTTGGCGATTGCTCAGGCGTTATTCACCGCAGCACTGGCAGTCGACCTGACCCTGACGGGATTGACGGGCTATCAATTGGCGCCTGATAAATCCCTCGCCACTCTACCCTTTGCCCTCGTCACCGTAGCGGGCGCGTTCGCGACCTATTTCGCCTCATCCCTAATGGAAAAGACAGGTCGACGGAGCGGATTCGTACTTGGCGCCGCAACCGGCGCAGTTGGTGGGTTGGTTAGCGTATGGGCATTGTTGCAGCAATCGTTCTGGTTGTTCTGTCTTGGCACCGCAGCCGTTGGCGTTTTCCAGGCGTTCGCCCAGTACTATCGTTTAGCGGCAACGGATAGCGAACCCGTCGCGCGCCAGCCCCGGGCGATCACCCTTGTAATGGCCGGAGGCGTCATTGCAGCGCTACTAGGGCCGCTACTGGCAAGCTGGAGTACAGAACTGTTACCGACCCTGTTCGCTGGGTCATACCTGGTGGTGTCGCTCCTGGGTTTCATATCAGCCGCGTTGCTACGGTTCGGTTACCGGGACGCTACACCAACCGTTGCCAACGCCATACAACCGCTCGTACCACCACGTCAATTAGCCGAACTGTTCACATCACCTCTCTCAATCGCAGCCCTAGCCAATAACGTCATCGGCGGCGGGGTGATGATGTTCATCATGACCGCAGCGCCCTTGGCAGCAGTTGCCAGCCAGCACTCACTGGGTGATGGCGCCAACATCATCCAATGGCATTTGGTGGGAATGTACGCTCCTGCCCTCTTCGCGGGTCGATTGATTGCCCGACTCGGCTTGCCCTGCGTTCTGTATTCAGGCATGGCACTGAGTGCCGGTTGCAGCCTGATAGCAAACCTGTCTGACAGTCTCCTGGCGTTCTACACAGCGTTGCTGATATTGGGCATTGGCTGGAATTTCATGTTCGTGGGGGGCACTGCGCTTCTGACAGCCTCTCATCTTCCAGCCGAGCGCGCTCGGGTGCAGGGAATCGCCGAGTTGGTTCGATATGTCTTTACGGCAATCGCAACTTTGACCGCAGGTCCCGCTTTGCAGGTCTTGGGCTGGAAAAACATGAACGATGTTGTTTTTCCGCTGCTTGGGCTGTGCGCACTGTTCACGTTCAGGTGGGCACGCAGTGCAAAAAATGGGCCCCAGTAACTTCTGGCCAAAACCGAGAGCAAGCGGCGCACCCGTAGAAACCTCGTCAAACAAACGGACTCATCGCTTTGGAGCTTTTATGAGCGTTACCCCCCGGCCCTACATGAAACGGGCAATCTATTCAACTGCTGGCCTGCTCATCGCAACAGCCATAGGGTACGGTGCTCTTCCACCGTCGCACCGCGCGGAGGCCAAAGATGAACGAGGGCCGTTACCGGAGGTAGACGTAGCGGTAGCAAAACGGGGAGCAGTCACTGATTGGCAGTTCTATTCAGGGCGTCTGGCGGCGGTGGAGAAGGTCGAAATCCGACCCCAGGTAGCGGGCGCTATCATCGCGGTTGATTTGCACGATGGCCAGTTGGTACGAAAAGGCGACACGCTATTCATCATCGACCCCCGTCCCTATCAGGCACAGGTGGACCGTGCCAATGGTCTGGTCGCCGCCGCCCGCGCACGCGTCGTGTACACCCAGAATGACTGGCAACGAGCTCAACGGCTGATCGGCGATCATGCCATCTCCAGGCGTGATTACGACGAAAAAAACAACGCAGCACTTGAAGCCACCGCCAATCTCAAAACCACCCAAGCGGCACTGGATGCAGCGAGAATAGACTTGGGCTACACCCGAGTCACCGCGCCCATTTCCGGTCGGGTGTCCAGAGCAGAGCTGACCCTTGGCAATGTTGTCAGCGCCGGCGCAAGCGCTCCGTCATTGACCACTATCGTATCCGTCAGCCCCATTTACGCAGAGTTCAATGCGGACGAGCAAACCTATCTCAAATACATCAGCAGTGTCAGCAACGACGCGAATGTTCCGGTGGATATGGGCCTGGCAGATGAAACGGGGTACTCACACCAAGGGGTGATCCAGTCTGTCGATAACCAGTTGGATACCGCTTCGGGAACCATTCGAATGCGCGCGCGTTTTGACAATACGAACGGCGCCTTGCTGCCGGGACTGTACGCACGAGTAAAAGTGGGGGGCAGCGAACCCTATACCGCGCTACTGATTGACGATGCCGCCATTGGCACCGATCAGGACCAGCGATTCGTTCTAGTGGTGGGTGAAAACGACCAGATCATCTATCGACCAGTGACATTGGGAAACCTACAGGGTCATGAACGGGTCATCACCTCCGGGCTCTCGGAAGGTGATCGAGTGGTGGTCAGTGGAGGCCAGCGGGTTCGGCCGGGTACGCAGGTTCAGGCCCGACCGGTTAACCATGACGATGTGCAGGTCAGTACTCAGCGTTGATCGAATCTACCCAGAACACCGAACGCCTTGTTTCGAGTCTCCCATGAACATATCCAAGTTCTTCATCGATCGTCCGATCTTCGCGGGCGTACTATCGATATTGATCCTGCTGGCAGGGCTTATAGCGCTGTTCCGCTTACCCATCTCGGAATACCCCGAGGTGGTGCCTCCCTCGGTGACTGTTAACGTCCAATACCCGGGGGCCAACCCGAAAGTCATTGCAGAGACCGTCGCCGCACCGCTGGAGGAAAAAATCAACGGCGTCGAAAACATGCTGTATATGCAATCCCAAGCCAACAGTGACGGCAACCTCACTATCACAGTGACCTTCGCGCTAGGCACCGATCCAGACCTTGCCACCCAGTTGGTACAAAACCGGGTCAACCAAGCACTCCCGCGACTGCCGGAAGAGGTGCAACGCTTGGGTGTGACCACGCTTAAAAGCTCTTCTTCGCTGGTGCTATTCCTCCATCTTGTATCCCCCAATGATCGCTACGACACCACCTACTTGCGCAACTACGCAGTACGCAACGTCAAGACTCGATTCGAGCGGATACCGGGTGTTGGGCGTGTCGATATGTGGGGAGCAGGTGATTACGCCATGCGAGTATGGCTCGACCCGCAGAAGGTGGCGCAGCGTAATCTTCGCGCAACCGATATCGTCACCGCCATACAGGAACAGAACATTCAGGTGGCGGCAGGTGCAGTGGGCGGGGCACCCGCCTCACCGGGGACGGCAATACAACTGACGATCAATGCGCAGGGTCGCTTGAAGACCGTGGAAGAGTTCGGCGATATTGTGCTGAAAGCCAGCGCAGATGGCGCCGTGACGCGTCTTCGCGATGTCGCGCGCGTGGAGCTTGCTGCGGCGGAGTATGGCCTGCGTGCATTGCTGGACAATAAGCCAGCCGTCTCTCTCGCGGTCTACCAGTTGCCTGGGGCAAACGCGTTGGAAATTTCCGAGCGTATCCGAGCCGAACTTACCGAGATGAGCGCTGACTTCCCTCCAGGACTCGATTACCGGCTGGTTCATGACCCGACCCGTTTCGTGAAAGCGAGCATCCAGGCCGTCATCCACACCCTGCTCGAAGCCATCGCGTTGGTCGTCGTCGTAGTGATCGTATTCCTGCAGTCCTGGCGTACTTCGATCATTCCGCTGATAGCGGTGCCTATCTCTATCGTTGGCACCTTCGCACTGCTGCTGGCCTTCGGTTTCTCAATCAATGCCTTGTCGCTCTTCGGCATGGTGCTGGCTATCGGTATCGTTGTCGATGACGCCATCGTCGTCGTGGAAAACGTGGAACGGAACATCTCCAACGGTCTCTCCCCAAAGGATGCGACCTACAAAGCCATGCAGGAGGTGAGCGGCCCCATCATCGCCATCGCCCTCACTTTAACCGCAGTCTTCGTTCCCCTGGCGTTCATGAGCGGCCTCACCGGTCAGTTCTACAAACAGTTCGCAATGACCATCGCGATTTCCACCCTGATCTCCGCCTTCAACTCACTGACGCTCTCACCTGCCCTCAGCGCCTTACTCTTGCGCAGCCACGGAGCAAAAGAAGACCGCGTAACGCGGGTGCTGAACACGCTGCTAGGGAAGTTTTTTCGAGCATTCAACACTGCATTCAACCGTGGCTCGGAGCACTATTCCAGAGGTGTAGCGGGCGCGTTGGGGCGCCGAGGCTGGATGATGATCAGTTACCTGCTGTTACTGGGCCTTTCACTGATTGTGGGCCGCGCCGTCCCAACGGGTTTCCTGCCCGTGCAAGACAAGGAATATCTGGTGACCATAGCCCAGCTTCCCAACGGCGCATCACTGGACCGAACTGAGCAAGTGATTCGCCAAATGGGTGAAATCGTGATGCAGCAGCCGGGCGCCGCCCATGCGGTGGGCTTCCCCGGCCTTTCGATTAACGGATTCATGAACAGCGCTAGCTCGGGGATCTTGTTCGTACCTCTCAAGCCTTACAGCGAGCGACAGGGCGAGAATGAATCGGCCAGCGCCATCGTCGCCTCCCTGAACCAGAAGTTCGCTGCCATCAAAGGGGCCTACATTGCCGCCTTTCCCCCGCCGCCTATTCTTGGGCTGGGTAGCCTGGGTGGCTACAAGATGCAGATTGAAGATCAAGCGAGCCTGGGCTACGAAGCGCTCGACAAGGCGACCCGGACATTCATGGCGAAAGCTGCAGCGGCCCCAGAACTTGGCGCAATGCTGACTAATTATCAGATCAACTTTCCGCAGCTCAAGGTCGACCTGGACCGCGTCAAGGCCAAACAGCTAGGCGTCTCAGTGACCGACGTCTTCAAGACTTTGCAGGTGTACCTTGGCTCGATGTACGTCAATGACTTCAACGACTTTGGCAGAGTCTATCAGGTGCGAGTGCAGGCCGACGCCCCCTACCGTCAGCGCGCAGACGACATCCTGCAACTCAAGACACGTAACGATCGCGGCGAAATGGTGCCGTTGTCTTCCCTGGTTACAGTCAGCTCGACCTATGGTCCCGATATGGTGGTCCGCTACAACAGCTATACCGCGGCGGATATCAACGGCGGCCCGGCGCCAGGTTATTCCTCTGGTCAGGCACAAGCGGCGGCGGAACGCATCGCCGCTCAGGTTTTACCGCAGGGCATTAAGTTTGAATGGACGGACCTTACCTACCAAAAGGTGATAACAGGCAATGCCGGGCTATGGGTATTTCCCATTAGTGTACTGCTGGTGTTTCTGGTACTCGCCGCCTTGTATGAGAGTCTGACGCTGCCCTTGGCGGTGATCCTGATCGTGCCAATGAGCATTCTTTGTGCGCTGGCCGGTGTATGGATAACTCACGGCGACAACAATATATTTACTCAGATTGGGTTAATGGTATTGGTCGCGTTGGCATGCAAGAACGCAATTCTCATGGTGGAATTCGCCCGAGAGCTTGAGCTGGCCGGCCATTCGACGACGCGGGCCGCAATTGAAGCCAGCCGATTGCGTCTACGGCCGATTCTCATGACGTCGATCGCTTTCATCATGGGCGTGGTCCCGCTGGTGTTCTCGACAGGGGCTGGCTCCGAAATGCGCCAAGCCATGGGAATCTCCGTGTTTTTCGGCATGCTCGGCGTCACACTGTTCGGCCTTGTACTGACACCCGTCTTTTACGTGGTATTACGCACATTAGCGGGTAGTTCGCGAAAAAAGTGGAAACGAGGACGATGAATTGAGAATGAATGCATGAGAGGAGGACTGGAGGAGTCTTACAGACAACCAGCCTTTTGACTTCTACCCGATAACGGCCTGCCTATAGGCAGGCCAAGCACTTACCACGTTACCTTCACACCTCGACCGTAAGGTAAGGAGCCTTTAACTTTTTCATCAGACTACTCCAGCAATATAACGCCATACACAAGCTGATTGCGATAATACCCTCCCTCATGTAGGTCAACTGGGGTACGCGAAGCCGCTCAGTCGTTTTCAAAGTGGCGCACCTAATCGTACGCAAACTGATCAACTAAACCCAGACGAGGAACATGGATATTTGGCCGTAATAACGCGCCAAGGGCAATGGCCCCGTTTGACCCAATCTTGCACTCATCACCGACTAGAGCACCGAACTTACTCACGCCGGTGACGATCAGGTTACCTTCATGGACGATTTTGATATCCGTGCCGTAACCGTCCGGCCAAGTCCCCTACCGAAATCCAGCATTAAGGGCGATGGTGTCCACGTATTTTTTGGTTCTTCACGAAATCCTGGGGAAGCTGGTTGTGCCCTTAAAGATCTGTAGTGAACAAAAAAGGCGCACCAGGTGACCTCCCAGGCATAACTGGCCCGAAACAGATGTGGGAGTGGGGGTGGCGCCGAGCCCTTGCCCGGGAAGCGCCGCGCGGACGGCGCTCGGTTTCATAGGCGCAGGAGAACCCAAGACATGCATCCGGTGGCCTTGATGCGATTGCAAGCCGGGACGATAGGATGTTCATCGGAGCTCCTGGCTGGGGATTGCACCAAGGCTACCAGGCGCTAGGCGAAGTTGTAGTGTCGCTGTCGAGATCGAGCGCCGTCCGCACGGCGCTTCCCGGGCAAGGGCTCGGCGCCCCCCACTCCCACATCTGTTTCGGGCCAGTTATGCCTGTGAGATCACCGGGCCGCCTTGTTTGTCCACTAAAGATCTTCGTAAGTACCACCCACTTTCCCGGGATTCCGTGAAGAACCCAAAAAAAGCCCCGGCTGCTCACGCAACCGGGGCTGTTTGCGTTGTAGCCGCTCGCTTGTCGGACCGGGCGAAGCTCGGGAAGGGTACGACTCGGTTTCCCGGCTGGCCCCTTCCCGAGCTTCGCCCGGTCCCACAATGACGTGTGGTATCTACTGCCGGGGCAAGGATTTGAATCCCGAACACCACACGGCAAGGCTGGTGGTGCCTGTTGCAAGCACAGCGAAAAGCGGTGCGCGCAAGGGGTAGTCCGGTAGCAGGTAAGCCAGGATCAGCGCCCCCGCCAACACGGCCAACGCGTACTTCACTCGCCTGGACGGCAGCACAGCGACCACCAGGTTGATCGCCACCAGCACATGGAAAATCAGCTGCGATGCCATGCCTATGTCGATGCCCCGTGTGATCACGCCACCCCAGTGCCGATACAGGCTGAAGCTGTATGTCCACAGCAGCACGTAGGCCACCATCGCACCGCTGTGGCAGGCCAGGTTTAGCACCAGCGGCATATCAGGCCTTCCTGCGCCGAACTCGCCAGGCAATCAGCCCTGCACAACCAAGCACCAGCACGGCAATCACCGCGTAGCGATACGGATGCGCCCACGACCGCGCATCCCGCCAGGCGTGCACGTACGGGAAGCGCGCGGCCGCATCGAAGTCCGGCTCCACGCACTGATGGCCGAAATCCTCGGCGAAGGCCACGGCTGCGCCCTCTTTGACGTAACGCAGGTACACCTTCTCCGCCCGCTCCTGATCGTTCTGCACGAAGTGTGTGGCCTGGCACAGCACCGCCGCAAACGCCTGAGAGCGTGCAGGCACGTTGTCCGCCGCTTTCAGGGCATGCTCCACGGCCACGTAGCGATAGTGGAAACGCTGTGGCTGCGGCTCGGTGGCGGCATAGCGCTGACGCTCACCGTCGGTGACCAGCGGGCCTGGCAAGTCGGAGACGGCGCGCTGCTCGGCGGTATCGCGTGGCAGCGGCTTGCCGTCGGCGCCGTTGCGAGGATAGCTGTAGCGGCCGGCGCCATAGGTGTATGCGCCGCCGAATTCAGCGAAGTCCGGGGCCTGTTCGTAGCCCATGATCTCCATGCCGTGCTGCCGCGCCAGCGTGGCGGCCGCATACCAGGCGCGGGCGCGGGTGGTGTCGCGCCAGGCGTGCTGGGCATCGTCCAGCGCGGCGCCGTAGGCCTTGGCCCAGCCACGAGCGGTAGCGGTCACCAGGTAAGGCTTTTCGGTTGTCTGGTCATAGCTGGTGTCCACGTTGCGCGGGTCGCTGTCCTCGGGGAAGTAAGGCAGCGCTTGCTGTATACGCCCTTCCCGCACCAGGCGGCGAGCCAACAGTGAACGCAAGCGGTCACCCTGGGTAAAGCGAGGGTAGGCGTTCTGCGTACTCCACGCAGAAAATTCCTGCGGGCTGAAATCCTTGAAACCGGCAGGCGTTGCCGGAACAGCGGAAGCGGGCACATGCTGATCGACGTAAGCCTTGAGCTCGTCGACCGTCAGCACGCGCTCGGCCACGTAGGCCATGTCGCCGTAGTAATCACCGCCGCTGTACTCGCTGCCACCGGCCGCGATCTGCGCCGCCACGTAGAACTGATCCAGCGCCTGCACGTAGTCGCCACGCGACAGGGTCAGCACGCCCTGCTCGCCCTTGATCTGCGCACCCACCACCGGCTCGACGCTGTTATCCAGCGTGGGGAACGACTGGGACGCCTGCGCGTAGGCCTGCGCGGCGGCGGGTGTATTGCCCTGGCGCAGGGCCAGCTTGGCCCGCACCCAACCGGCCAGGGCGCTGGACTGTTTGTCGACCAGGGCCTGGGCCATGCTGTAATCACCCACGCGGTAGGCCAGTGCGGCCAGGCGGTCGGCGCCTTGCACTTGCTGTAGATCTTTTTTGCGGATCGCCTCGACCAGGGTCTTCAGCACTGCATTGCTGGTGTAGTCGGCGGGGGTGTCGGCGTTTTCACCCAGCACATCACCTGCTCGCCCGATGGCATACGCCACCAGCAGCCGTTGGCTCAGCGGGTCATCGATCACCGACGCCGCGGTGTCGCCATCGCTGAGCAACCACTCGGCGAGGATTCGCAACGACTGCAGGCCGATATCGGAGCCTCGCGCTGCCTGCTCGGCATACAGTGCGATGGCCCGCTGCAGGTTGGCAGGGGTGATGCCGTTGGGGCATTCAGTGCCATTGGTGAAGTCGGTGTAGTCGCAGCGTTGCTGGGCGTTTACCAGGTACAGGCGGGCTTCTTCGCCGTAGCTGCTGACGGCCAGGCCCCAAGGGTCGGAAGCCCCGGCCAGTGCCAGGGTGCGGGCCTGCTTGAAGGCCTGCGCTGCGGCACTTTGCTCGCCACGCTCGGCATGCAACCGGCCCAATGCGTACGCCGCCCACACCGAACGTACTGCGCCCTGTTCGGCAGGCAGGTCCAGCACCGCCTGGAAACGCTGGGCTGCCAGGGCCTGCCATTCATCCACGCACCCTTGCGCCTCTGCCGCGCAGCGTTGCGCGGCCTTCAGATCCACCGCGCCGGTGGTGTACAGCCGCAAGGCAGGCGGCAGCGTGCCGCCCAAGGCATATGCCGCGCCGTCGCTGTCGGCCTGGCGCATCGCTTGCAGGGCAGTCCATTGGGCCGCGGGCAGCGAAGCCTGATCAGGCTTGTCGGGGGTCACGGGTTCGCCATAAGGGCTGTTGTCGCGCTCATTGGCCTTAAGCGCATCCGCAGGTGTAATCCAGTGCGTCGCCTCAAAGGCGAACGAGTTGCCCGGCGGCGATGCCAACGCCTGCGCACGATCATCCAGCACCTGCAGCGGAAAGAACGGCCCGCAGGCCATCACGGCCACGGTGCCGGTCGACAGGGCGACGGCGATGACTGCCGCCAGCTTTTTACGATTCCACATGCAGCGATTCCTTTCCTTGTTCACAACGAAGCCAGCCAATGGGGCGCTGCCTGCCGGGCCGAAGCAGCCCGGGTTCGCGCGCCTGGAACACCAACCCATCGGCATTGCGCTCCATGAAATAACCATTGATGGCGTCTGCTGCCGGGCAGCGCCCCGAGACTTTTATTGTGGCCGGCGGCGTACCGTCGCCCACACCGGTATTGGCCAGCACCAGATCGAACAACTGCGGGTCATCGGTGCTGCGCAGTTGCGCGGAGATGACCGGGTCGATCGGCGTATGCGTCAGCACCGCGCGCCAGGTTGCCGGGCTCCAGGCGCGGGCGTCCTGTTCGGTGGGCAGGCGAAACCAGACGATGCCGGCCAGGCCCTGGGGCGGGTCAGCGGCAAGCTGGCGGGTAAAATCCTGAAGGTTTTGCGGGTCGGCCATCAGCTCGTGGGACTCCATGCCGGTGACCAGCATGGCGCGCTCGCTCTCGATGCTGATCACGCGTCCGTCACGGTCCCAGGCCACGCGGCTGCCATAGGCGGGCAACGCCACGCGCCAGGGTTTGTGCATATGGGCGGCGAACGTGTCGAGCCAGGTGCGTGCTGCTTGCGGGTCGAACAACCCTACCCTGGGGTTCTGCACGGCGTGCACCTGGAGCACCGCTTCGTCGACCTGGGCCAGTACGGCGTCCAGTGCATTGCTGTTCAGCCAGGTGGGCAAGGCGGTGATCGACAGATGTTCGTTGCCGTGCAGCGTCGCGCGCAGGCTGGCCAGCCAGTGAGCGTAGGCTGGGAGCCGGGCGGTGGCGCAGTCATGGTCGATTTCTATCCCGGCCAACGGGACGCCGCTGGCGCGCCATGTCTGCAGGGTACCCTCGACTTGTTGCAGCAGGACCTTCTCATCGAACTTGGCGAGCTGGCCGTCGATGCGTATGACGGCGATGATCGGTTTGCCGCTGGCCTTCAGTGCAGCCCAGTCCGGCGCCGTGGTTTGCCACTGCCCGTTGGCATCGGCCTGCGCGGCCAGCACGCGCCAGTGGCTGATGATGTCGCTGTTGGACTGCACGGCGGCTACCAGCGCGGGCGTCCACTGGCGTTGCCAGATATAGGCGTCGTTGGGCAGCACCACGGGTGGGCGTGAGCAGCCTTGGGCGATGGTCAGCAGCAGCGTGGCCAGGGCAAGGCGGACGAGGGATAGGGGCATGATGGGGAGAGGCGAATTCCGTGTCGCGGGGTGGGGAGTTTACCCCATGGGCCGTGTGCACGGTCAGCCCTGTAGCCGCTGCCGACAGGCTGCGCTGGCCCCCATGTGCGCTGGAGATATGCAGTGAGGCACAGGGCCAGCGCAGCCTTCGGCAGCGGCTGCGGGTTCGCTGCCAGGCAGGGTACCGATGCATCGTTCTTCACGCCGCTGGACAGCAGCCGGTCAATGGAGGCTTGCGCGGCGGTATCTCCTGCCTTCATCGCCGCCCGGTAGCACGCCAAAGCGCGTGGCGGGTTCTTCGCAATCAGGTCGCCCGCCCCGAGTGCCTCGGCTAAATCGTGAAGCCCTCTCGCGCTTCCGGACATTGCCGCCGCTTCCAGCACACCCTGGGCTTTCTGCGGCGCAACGCATGCACCTTCACGCGGCGTATCGCCCCCATCGCAGTAGAAAGTGGCCAACGCCAATGTCGCATCCGGGATGGTCTTGGCCGCCGCCTTGAAAAGCCGCTCCGTCTCGGCATAGCCCGGATACGCCGCCATGCCCGAAAGCCCGAGGCCTGCGGCACCATAACTTGACTCCGGGTCCCCGGATGCGGCTGCGCAGACAAGGTAATCCATGGACGCCTGAAAAAACTCGGCCGTCAGTGGATAACGTTCCGGGCCGCCCAATTGACCGTACAAGTCTGCTCTGCCCGCACAACGCTGCTCGACAGGGGACATGCCTGGTCTGTCGGGCAGGGTTAGTTGGGCATCGCGGACGGACCAGTCTTCAATGCCTGACAGCAGCCAGCAGGTGTTGCTGTGCTGGAACGTGTAGATCTTGATGTTGCCCAGCCCGCCCCGTTTGTCGGTGTAGGTGGCTGAGTTGCCGTCCGGGCTGATGACGACTGACGTCACGGATGGCTCGGCGGCAGGCATCAGGGGGTAATGCAGGGCGCGGGAGTCCACCAGCGGCTGGTAGGGAAGCAGGGGGCCGGAGGGGGATTTGAGTAGGGTGAGTTTGCGGATGTAGTGTTGGTGGTAGTTGGATTGGAGGGTTGTGTTGGTGGAGAAGGCGGTTAAGAATTGATTAAAATCGTTAGAGGGACACTGACTAACTGGCTGATCGGCATACCCAAAGCTTGGCAGCAAAAGCATCAGCCATACGAAACACAGCACACACCAGCGCTTTACAACCCTAGAAAAAATCATGCCTCGCATTCCGGATCAAATACATTAAGAAACTTTCAACTCTCGAAATGAAAACCCTTTGACATTCATCGACTCCACATCATCCTTAAATTTTTGCGAGACCACTACCACCTTTGGCGACTCCGCCACCCTGAATATATCACAAGTAACATCATCCATATCGCGCAACACCAAATCATAGACAACATAACCATCAGGCCACTCATCATACTTAGAGCGCTGCCTATCAAAAATCCCTACCAACGAAGTATCAATGAATATTGCAACATGACTTTTTACCGGACTATTTATACGTACCTGTGGAAACTTCTTCAAGTAATCCAACCCATCATAGACCTTCCGAGAAAAAACAATAACAGGACGAAAATACGTAAAAACATCAGATGCAGATTTCCCTCTCTTGTGCTCGGTATTGTAAACCAGATCGTAGACCCCGGCCTCCTCATCTACAGTAGCCTCACCATACGCAAGGGCGACAGAGAATTCATAAAGTCCAAGAGAGCTCGGAGAATCCAAAAGCGATTTAAACTTGTCATCCTGCACCAGCACGTAAAATTTTCTCATCAAAACCTCAATTAAACAGGTCGGACCATTTCGCATTTCTGCCGCTGGAGAGCAGCTGTTCTCGGATACCGGCGAGTGCTTTCAACACAGCTTGTTTGCCCCCGGCCCTATCTGCGGCAATGATAATATCATTGACAGCGGTCACATAAGAATTGGGGTGCCTTCCGTTATGCAATATACCCGGCACACTACTATCCATATTGTGTCGATTCGGAAGAAACACACCATTCTCCGCACCATCGACATCAATACCATGATTCCTCAATATCCTCCTGGCTGGATCCGCCATCTTTGAAGTATCACCTACCAAATGGTGCGCAGCGGTATTCCGCGGCCTAGAAACACCACTTTCCACCATCTTATTGCCTAACTTAATAGAGCACAGCCCAGCGGGATCAACCCAAGTTACAGGATTGTTGGCGTACTGATATAAGTTCTCCCCTCCCACCAACCCAATCGGATCCGGCGAAACAAACCGCCCCACATCCGGATCATAAAACCGAAACGTGTTGTAGTGCAGCCCCGTCTCCCGGTCCAGGTACTGCCCCTGAAACCGCAGGTTCTGCTCTTCAATGTAGTACGGCTCCCGCACCTCCTCGACCGTGTTGCCCCACACCTGATACTTGGCCCGCCACACGGTATGGCCGTCCGTTTCGGTCAGTTGTTCAGGCAGCCCGTTCAGGTCGTTGTGGTAATAGCGAATCCGCGCCTCAGGCCCAATGCCGTCGACCCGCGCCAGCGGGTCGTAGCTGCCTTCGCTGGAGTAGAGATAGAGGCTGCTGTGGCCTTGGCGATGCTCCTGCAGCAGCCGCAATCCATCCCAATCAAACCGCGTCTCGCCCAGCGGAAAGCCCTTGGCGTCATGCTCGCTTTTGCCAATCCGCCGACCCAACGGGTCGTACGTCATGCGCAGCACTGTCTCGCGGTGCCCATCCTGGGTCCGAATCTCTTTGATGCGATGCTCAGCGTCATAGCTGAACCGCTGCACCACATGGCTGCCCTTGCGCTTCTCGATCAGCCGGCCAAAGCCATCGTAGCGGTAGCGTTTGTCCTGATAGGTCAGCAGTTTGTTGTGCACCACCAGTCCTGCGCCCACGCCCGGGCCGTCGAGCAGGTTGGCGGCCGCGTCGTAGGCGAAGGTTTCGGTGCGGGCGCCGGATTGGGCGGCCATGATTCGGCCGGTGGCGTCGTAGTGCAGCAGGTCCTGGCGGCGCTCATCGTTTTGCTGATCGAAGCGGCCGATCAGGTTGTCGCTGGGGTCATATTCGTATCGCTTCTGTACCGGTGCCGGCAGCACGGCCGGCAAGCTGCTTACCCGGCGTTTGCGGCTGAGCAAACGGCCGCTGCGGTCGTAGTCGCTGCGGGTATTGAGTTGGCCTTGGGTGCGCAGTACTTCGCGGTGCAGCCGGTCGCGCTCGAAGTCGCTGATCACGCGGCCGTCGAGGTTGAGTTGGTGCAGGTGGCCGCTGCCGTAGTACAGGCGGTTGAGCCAGCGACCGTCCGGTAGCTGGGTCTGGATCAGGTTGCCGAGTTCGTCGTAGTGATGCTGCAAGGTACCGGCGGCGCTGGTGTCTTCCAGCAACTGGCCTAGGGCGTCATAGGCGAAGCCCAACGTTTGTTCGCTGCCGTCCCAACCTGTGAAGCCAATCTCGGTGAGTTGGCCGACAGGGTCGTAGGTGTAGGCGGTGCGGCCATCGTCGGTGAGTTTGGCGCGCAGTTGGCCGATGGCGTCACGCTGCAGCCGATGAAATACAGGCGCAGCCTCTTGAACCAAGGTCAGGCCCGTGCCGTGCGAAGCCGGCCGATACTGCACGGCAACGACGCTGTTCATCGCATCGTAACCGTAACGGCGGGCGCTGCCGTCCAGGTCCTGCTGTTCGATCAAGCGGTCACCAGCGTCCCAGGTGAAGCGGTAGCTCTCGCCGTTTTCATTGGTCAGCGCCTGCAGGCGGCCATAAGCGTCGTAGCTGAATTGCACCCGGCGATTGAGGGGATCAAGGCGCTGGCGTACCTGACCTCGGCTGTCTCGCTGGTAACGGGTGGTGTGGCCTGCAGGGTCAGTGTAGGCGAGCAACTGGCCGCTGGCATCACGCAGAAATTGTTCGCTGCGCCCGTCAGGCAATTCGCTGCGGATGAGGCGACCCAAGGCATCGTGGTGGTACAGGGAGCTTTCGCCCAAGGCGTCGGTGACGGCTTCCAGATGCCCACGCCTATCGTAGGAAAACTCCGTGGGGTAGCCCGAGCAGTCCACGTGCTGGACGATCTGCCCGGCATCGTTCCAGCGTAGCTTCTTGGACTTGCCGGTTGCATCGATGATTTCCACCACCTGCCCATGACCATCATGGCGGTAGCAGGTGGCATGGCCCAAGGGGTCGATTTCTTCAATCAGGTTGCCGCGTGGGTCGTAACGGTAGCGCCAGCTGTTGCCCGCAGCGTCCGTTTCGGCCAGCGGCAACGACCAGATGTCCAGCCACGCGGTGCTCTGGGTTTGGCCCAGGGCATCGGTGGAAGCGGCAAGGTTGCCGGATTCGTCATAGGCGAAGGTCCACTGCCCGCCCTTGGGGTCGACGGCGCCCAGCAGTTGGCGTTCGTCGTTCCAGTCGAAGTGCCATGCCTGCCCGAGGTTGTCCGTGGAACGAATGATCTGGAACTGCGGGTTCCACTGCCGTGTGCTGCGGCGGCCCAGCCCATCGGTGATGACGGTCAGGCCCAGGTCCAGGTCGTAGTCGAACTGGTAGTGCTCACCGTCATCGGTCCAGCTGCGCGTCACACGCCAGTCGCCGTCGGCGAAATACGCCCATTCGTAGAAGCTGCGCAAGCCGGTGGGCAGCTGGTGCTCGACCATGCGCCGGCCGCCATCGTAGGTGAAGTGGCGTACCTGACGGTTCTCGGCATCGATGACTGCGGCCAGGTCGCCAGCGTGATCGTAACGGTACGATGCCAAACGCTCGCGGCTGTGGTCTGGCCAGACGCGATCCACGGCCGCCACGCGGCGCGGCCACTGCGCGTCGTAGAGCACCTCGGCCTGCACCACTTCACGATCATCGTGGATACGCGCCAATCGGCCAAGGTCGTCGTAGGTCAGGTACAGGCGGTTGTCGTTACGGTCGCCCAGTTGCGAAAGTCGCAGTAAGGAAGGGCTGACGGGCTCGAACAAACGATACAGGCCATCCACGCTTTCGATCAGCAATTGGCCGTTTATATGCCGGCGTACGCTCAGGCCCTCGCCCGCGCTGAACACCGCGCTGCCAAGGGAGATCGAGCCCATCTCGATGCGCCGGCCCTGCTCATCGGTGTAGACCAACTGATCGCCACCCTCGGGGTGCGCCAGCACTTCGACTTGCACCTCGAACTCGACGCTCCAGCCTGCGCCAAACAGGCCGTCCTGGCGCAAGTCGGCACTGCTGTAGAACCGTCGCCATGCCAACGGCATGATGCCGGGCAAGACGAAATCGGTATCGTCATCGCCGTTGAGCACTTTGGCGCCCGTGGCCGCATGCACCGGATGGGGCGAGCCGATGATGGCGTTGGCCGCCGCGCCGATGGCCTGATCGACGACAAACCCGCGCACCATCCCCAGGGCCATGCACGGCAGGCGGCTGAAGAACTTGCCCTTGCCGCCGCGCAATGCAAGCAACACGCTGATCGCCAGGCCGACGCCGGGCGTTTTGCCGCTGCGGATGTCGCGCACCACTACCGCCCCACCACCGATGCGCACGTTGGACGAAATCAGGCCGCTGCTGACGACCGTGGCTTCGCAGGTGCTGCGATCGCCACTGCGCACCGCCGGCTGCCCATTGATGCTGACCTTGCTCGAACCTTCGGCGAGGAACTGCGGCGCACCGGGTGGGTGTTTGGTGCAGATGACCATGTCGTCCGGACAGGGCACGGCCAGGGGCGAAGCCATGGCAACCGTGGGCTGCCACAGTTGTGAGAAAAAGCCCTTGGCCATGTCCAGGAAGCTGCCTTCCTCGGGCTCGGGCTGGGCGATATCGGTACCAGCGGCCTGCGCCGGGGTGCCCAGTTTCCCGGCGGCGCGGGCAGCAGGCTGGCCATTGATGAAGACATTGCCGGAGCCGGTGAGGATGTTGGCCGCAACCACTGGCGGAAACAGGGCATTGGCAATGCCATCGCAGACAGTCGTCAGCCCCTTGTCCAGCCCCGTGGCGCTCATGCCCATGCCCACGGCCACGCCCATGACCGCGCCGAACACGCAGGCACCCAGGCCGCCGGTGGCAACTGTGATACCGGTGGCGGCCACGACCGCAGCCGTCGCCAACGCACCGATGGCTGCGTAGGCCGCCACCTCCAGCACCCCACCGAGGATGTCCGCCATCATCGACGAATGCATCAGGGCGTCGCCCTGGCGAGCGGCCCACAAGGCGTCAGACATGATCAGGAGGTCGGCTGAAGAACGAGCGTCTGCTTGATCGCCGCCCAGTGCGCCGCCTCTGCATCGCCAAGGGGCTGCGGCTTCACATAGCTGAGTGCGAGCATCTGGCGGGTACCGGGCAGCACCAGCGCCAACTGGTACTGAAATACCTTTTCAGCGCCTTTGCTGAATTGGCTTTGCAGTTCGAAGGCCGGCACATCCCCCGCCTGACCTACCTGCACCGCCATTGGAGCCTGAAAGCGCAGGTCCTGGATTTGTTGCTGCATGCGCTGAAGTTGGCCTTCGAAGTTGCTTTGCAGGGTTTCACCTTCGGCCAGCACGCTGCGGCTGATGATCAGCGAAGTGCCCAGGGCGGCAAACTTGAGGATGTTGATGGAGGCGTCCTGCACTTCAGCATCGGGCAGCTGAAATTGCAGTTCGTGGGTACGGTAAGTCATGAGCCACTGCCTTGGGGCTTGGGAAACATGGCGGCTACGTTACTGTCGATGCTGCCCTTGACGCCTTGGCCGTCCGGGGTAGCACCGGCTTCGCCGCCGATATTGAGGTTGAGGTTGCCGCCGGTGTTGAACTGCGCGTCCTTGCTGGCGAAGAAATTAATGGCTTTGCCGGTCAGGTTGATCTGGCCGCTGGCGTTGAGTTCGAGCACGCTTTCACCGCACACCAGGCGCAGGTTTTCACCCACCTCGATGAGGTAGCTGACACTGATACTGTCTTTCTTGGTGGCGCCCACCATCAGCACGTCGTTGTGCTTAACGGCCCGCACACGGTTTTCACCGATGGTGGCGACTTCGCTGAAATCGACCGTCTTGGTACGGTTATGCCCCACCCAATGCGTCTCATCGTTCTCCACCTCGATGTCCTGATTGCGCTCGGCATGGATAAACAGCTGCTCCGCGCCCTTCTTGTCCTCCATGCGGATTTCATTGAAGTTGGCCGGCGTGCCGCCCTTGCTCGAACGGCTTTTGGTGCCGCTTTGCGTAGCATTGGCCGGCAGGTCGTAAGGCACAGGCTGTTCGGCGTTGTATACGCGGCCGGTGATGATCGGGCGGTCGGGGTCGCCTTCCAGGAAGCTGACGATCACTTCCTGACCAATGCGCGGGATCTGCATGGAGCCCCAGTTTTTCCCGGCCCAGGCCTGTGACACGCGAATCCAGCAGGAGCTGTTTTCGTTGGACTGGTCGTGCCGGTCCCAATGGAAGTGCACCTTCACCCGGCCGTATTGGTCGGTCCAGATTTCCTCGTTGGCAGGGCCCACCACCACGGCCGTTTGCGGGCCGCGCACGATAGGCCGGTGGGTCAGTGCCAACGGCCGGAAACTTTGCTGGGCATCAATGCAGCTGAGGTGGCTTTCGAACTGCAATTGGCTGGCGCCCTGCCCACTTTCCAGGTCTTCCTGGGTGATGAAGTAGCGGTTGGCGACGATCAGGTACTCACGGTTCTGGTCCTGGCGCGCGAAATTGCTCAGGCTGAACAGATGCCCTGCGCCGAGGCCGCGGGCGTTGCCGGTCAATTCCACGCGTTCGTGCAGGCTTTGCAGGGCCTCTACACGGGTGCGCGAGTAGTGCTCGCCGTGCTGGCTCTGCACGTAGGCGCCTGGGTAGTCATACAGCGGGTAGTCGGCGTAGTCGTGCGGCCGCGGCACTTCGGCACGCACGTCGATCCGCGCGCTGGGGCGCTGGAAGTCGTAGTCGTTGAGCTCCACCGAGCCGGACTGCACCTCTTGCGCCAGGCGCCAGTCGAACAGATGGTCGCGCTCACGCTGCTGGCCGTCACGGGGGTAGAACGGCACCGTCGCATAACCCGGGGCGCTGACGTGAGCGCCGTAAGCGTCGGCCAGCACCAGTACGTGGCGGTCTTTCTCGTGGCGGAAGTAGTAGTAGATGCCTTCCTTTTCCAGCAGTCGGCTGACGAAGTCGAAACTGGTTTCCCGGTACTGCACGCAGTATTCCCACTCGCGATAGGCCAGGGTCAGCAAGTCTTCGAAATCCGAGAAACCCAAGTCGCGGAATACCTGCTTGACGATCTGCGGCACGGTCATGTGCTGAAAAATCCGGCAGTCCGAGGTGCGCGTCAACAGCCACAGCCAGGGTCGCAGGGTCACCTGGTAGCTGGCGAACTGGCCCCGGCCATTGTTCTGGCTGCAGCGTGCTGCCACACCATGAAAATAGCGAGTGCTGCCGTCATCCAGCTGCAGGCCCAGTGACATGGGTTTGCCCAACAGCAAGTTGAGGTCGATATCCGGGTCCTGAGAGGTCAGTTGCAGATCGTAGGCGTACAGCCGCCCCAGCTCCTCCACGCCCCCCATGTCCTTGAGCAACAGGACATTGTCGGCGAGGGGGCTGTAGACCTGAACCAGGCGTGAGCTTTGGCTGAAGAACATGGTCAGTGGCTGCTACCGAAGTCGTACTGCAGGTCGCCGTCACGGGCCGTGATACGCACCCCGGCCAGGGGCTTGCCTTCGAGCATGCGGGTGAGGAACTCGCGGCTCATGTCAGGCAGCAGGCTATTGGTAAGAATGGCGTCGATCATGCGCCCGCCACTTTCGTTCTCGGTGCAGCGCGAGACGATCTGGTCGATAACCGCGTCATCGTACTCGAACGCTACTTTGTGGGTGCTTTCCACGCGCCGCTTGATGCGGTCCAGTTGCAGGCGGGTGATGGCCTTGAGCATGTCGTCGCTGAGCGGGTAGTACGGAATGGTCACCAGGCGACCCAGCAAAGCCGGCGGGAAGATTTCCAGCAACGACGGGCGCAGGGCCTTGGCGATATCGTCCGGGTCCGGCGCGGCACGCCCCGGTTGGCAAAGGGTGGCGATGGTTTCGGTGCCGGCGTTGGTGGTCAGCAGGATCAAGGTGTTCTTGAAGTCGATCAAGCGGCCTTCACCATCTTCCATCACCCCCTTGTCGAAGACCTGGAAAAAGATCTCATGCACGTCGGGGTGGGCTTTTTCCACCTCGTCCAGCAGCACCACGCTGTAGGGCTTGCGCCGTACCGCTTCGGTCAGCACGCCGCCTTCGCCATAGCCCACGTAACCGGGCGGTGCGCCCTTGAGGGTGGACACGGTATGCGCTTCCTGGAATTCGCTCATGTTGATGGTGATGATGTTCTGCTCACCGCCATATAACGCCTCGGCCAGGGCCAGGGCCGTTTCGGTCTTGCCCACGCCAGATGTGCCGGCGAGCATGAAAACGCCAATCGGCTTGCTGGGATTGTCGAGCCCGGCGCGGGATGTCTGGATTCGTTTGGCGATCATCTTCAGGGCGTGGTCCTGGCCAATGATGCGCTTGGCCATGAGCTGGTCGAGCTTGAGCACCGTCTCTATTTCATTGCGTGCCATGCGCCCCACCGGAATACCGGTCCAATCGGCGACCACCGCGGCCACGGCCTGGTAGTCGACAGTAGGCAGAATCAATGGTGTTTCGCCCTGCAATTCACCCAAGCGTCGTTGCACATCGCGCAACTGGGCGCGCTGGGCATGGTGGCCGTCTTCGCTGTCTACCATACCGGCGCTTTCACGCAGGCTGGCACGCAGCATCAGCAACTCGTCCACCAGGGCCTTCTCTTCGCTCCATCGGCCTTCCAGCTCGGCCAGCCGCGCGCGCTCAGTGCCGAGCGCATCGTCCACCGCGGCCTGGCGCTGGCTGACATCCACGCCCACGGCGTATTCGCGGGCAATGATGGCCTGCTCGGTTTCCAGCGCTTCGATACGCCGGCGGCTGTCATCCACCTCGGCGGGTACCGCGTGCAGACTGATGGCGACACGGGCACAGGCGGTGTCCAGCAGGCTGACCGATTTGTCCGGCAACTGGCGCGCGGGAATGTAGCGATGGGACAGCTTGACCGCGGCCTCCAGGGCTTCGTCGAGTACCTGAACCTGATGGTGTTTTTCCATGGTCGAGGCCACGCCGCGCATCATTAGCAAGGCATTGGCCTCGGAAGGCTCGGCCACCTGCACCACCTGGAAGCGACGGGTCAGGGCCGGGTCTTTTTCGATGTGTTTTTTGTACTCCGCCCAGGTAGTGGCGGCAACAGTGCGCAGGGTACCGCGGGCCAGCGCCGGTTTCAGCAGGTTGGCAGCATCGCCGGTGCCGGCGGCGCCACCGGCACCGACCAGGGTGTGGGCTTCGTCGATGAACAGGATGATCGGCTTGGGCGAGGCTTGAACGTCTTCGATGACCTGACGCAGGCGCTGTTCGAACTCGCCTTTCATGCTGGCACCGGCTTGCAGCAGGCCAACGTCCAGGCTGCGCAGTTCCACGTCCTTGAGCGCGGGCGGTACGTCACCGGCAACGATGCGCAAGGCAAAGCCCTCGACCACGGCGGTCTTGCCCACACCGGCCTCCCCCGTGAGGATGGGATTGTTCTGGCGGCGACGCATGAGGATATCCACCAGTTGGCGGATTTCGTCGTCGCGCCCCACGATAGGGTCGAGCTTGCCACTTCGCGCTTGCTCGGTGAGGTCGACGGTAAAGCGCTTGAGTGCTTCCTGCTTGCCCAGCGCGCTGGGGGCAATGGCGCCGCTGGCCTCCCCGGGCGCCGCCGAGGTGAAGCCATCGGTAGCCGCCAGGGCATTTTCCGGCGAGTCGCCCACGTATTCGTCGAAGCGCTCGGTCAGGCTCTCCACCTTGAGCTTGTCGAACTCGGCACTCAGGCCCAGCAGCGCGTGGCGCAGGCTTGGGGTCTTGAGAATACCGATAACCAGATAGCCGGTGCGCACCTGGCTTTCACCGAACATCAGGCTGCCGTACACCCAGCCGCGCTCCACACTCTCCTCGACTTGCGAGGACAGGTCGGTGATCGACGTCGAGCCACGGGGCAAGCGGTCCAGGGCTTCGGTCAGGCCCTGGGCAACACGTGCCGGGTCCAGGTTGAACTGGCGAATGATACGGTGCAGGTCGCTGTCCTGCAGTTGCAGCAACTGGTGGAACCAGTGCGCCAGCTCCACATAGGGGTTGCCGCGCAGCTTGCAGAATACGGTGGCGGCTTCGATAGCCTTGTAGGCCACGCTGTTGAGTTTGCCGAACAGCGCGGCGCGGCTGATTTCACCCATGGGTCAAGTCCTTTGCAATGTGAGGGTCGGCGTAATGCCGTGACAGCAGCAGGTCGGCAGCATCCGCGCCGGGGCTGCCAAGCCAGGTGTTGAAGCCCAGGCGGCTTTCGCCGGCCAGTGTGGCGGGGGGGATCTGTCCCTGCTGCAGGACCAGGTTCAGGTCCCAGTCCAGCTCGTCGCCCTGATACTCGCGCACCCAGGCCGCCACCTCGAGGAACAGGCTGGCCCCGGGCAACAGGGCCATGTAGCGGTCCAGTGGCAACGGGCCCATGCGCAGGCGGAACTTGTGCTGACGGTCCCAGACATGGCTGCCCAGGCACAGGTCTTCACCCAGGCGGCAGTGCTGCACGCCCAGGCGATTGCGGTCAGGGATGGGCAACCACTGGCCGACGAACTCTTCGATGCTCACGGGAACGCCGAAGTACTCGCTCAGGATCGAGCGCAGGCCATCGGGGTATCGGGTCTGCGCCGCGAGGTGGCCGCTGTAGTGGAACTTGGCGCTATCGGCGAGCGGCCCCTGGCCGAGCAGGCTGTCCATGCCGCGGCCGCACAAGGCCGCCAGGCGCGCCGACCAGTAGTCGTCATCGGGGCGGTCATGGCTGACCGTCGGCCGCGCTTCGGCCCAGGCCCGGTAGAACAGGCTGAGCAGACGGTGGTGGAACATGTCCAGGAAGTGCTTGGTGGTGCTGTCGCCCTGGTTACGCTCACGGTCGCGTACGTACTCGGTCATGGGCAGCGGCATGGGGCCATTGGGGCCACCCAGGCCGAAGAAGAACTGCTCAAGGCGCGGCGCCTGCCCGGCATCACCTGGGGTCAGGGCGGCGAGGGTCGCCGGGGCGAAGGTGCAGTCAGCGCGCTGGCCCAAGCGCAGCGGGTCTTCGCTGAGGCGGCGGGAATGCCCTAGCCGTGGCAGTTCGGGGGCCTCGCATTGCAAGCGTCGCAGTGCCTGGAAGAAATCGAACTCCCAAGGGGCCGCGTGCATGGCGGGCTGGCTGTTCACAGGGTCGGCCGCGCGCCGGGCTGGGCTTTCCATCGCATGATCTCGCCGCGTTCGGTGGTCTTGACCACGGTTTCGGTAAAGCTGTTGATCGATACATAGCGGGTCAGGAACCGCTGGAACACCGCGCCTAGCATGAACACCCCCGCGCCCCGAAAGGCGTTCTCGTCGAAGGTCAAGGTAATTTCCAGGCCGCGCCCGAACACGATCGGACCGGGCATCGGCAGGCGGCGGGTACAGGGCACGGCACTGACCTCGCGCAGGCCTTCGATCTGCAGTTGCAGGGCCGGGTCCTTGTCATCGCCGTAAAGGCGCAGCAGCTCGCGCAAGGCCGCAGCGCCCTGGCCCTGCTCGGTCAGCGACAGGTAGTTGAGCGACAGTTGGCTGATCAACCGCCAGGCCTTGCCGTCGTGCGCATGGCTGGCCCGTGGCCGGCTCGGCCCGGCCAGGCAGCGCACCGACAGCACGGGGGCGCTGTCGGAGAGGGTGAAGTCGGTGCTGCCGCCGCCTACGTTCATGAACAGTGGCAGGTCGCGGTTGGTACACAGGGCGCCCACGCCGAGCTGGCGCAAGTCATGACGGTACGGCGCCTGGGTGGCGTCCACCAGGCTGATGAACGTCTCGCTGCCCACGTAGTTGGAACGCGGGCCCAGGCGGCGCTGGTTACTGGACAGGACCCGTTCCTCCCGGCGCACAACGTAATAGGCCTGATCACGGCCGTAGCGCGACGGGTCACGCACAGCGTAGAACGGCAGGAAAGCCTGGTCAGGGCCCGTGCCGTGGCCGCTGAGGTCGGTGAGCGAGTGCACCTCGAAATCCATCGGCCGGGTGCGGTCGGCGATGACGTGGTGCTCGTTGACCCGATCCGACAGGTGAATGCGGTCCAGGCGCCGTGCAAACAGGTTGATGGCCGGGGTGCACCACAGCTTGAAATGGCTGGCATCGACCTGCCCGTCCAGCGCCTTGTCATGGCTGCTGAACAACACGATCACTTCCAGGGCCTGGCTGGCACAACGCTTGACGGCACCTTGCAAACCGGCGAGCTCGACGAACAGGAAGCGCTGCGGCAAAGCGAAATATTCCTGCAGCAGCCGATAACCCTGGAACGCTTGCGGCACCACCGGCAATGCCGCGTCGGCGTCGTCGAAACCCCGCGAACGCAGTGCGTCGGCGGGTAGCCGCTCGAGCCAGTCACCGCCGGGTTCACGGATGAAAACCGCACAAGCGTTGCCAAGCAGTTGCTCGTACAAGCGCGAAGGCTGCTCACCCGCGCCGTGCAGGTACAGCGGCAATTCGTCCAGGCCCAGTTCGTTGAAGGCCTGCCCGGCCCCCGTGCGCAAGGTCAGGCGCAGGCCGGCGCGGGCTTTGGGCTCGCTGGCTGCCAGCCGCCCGAGCACCGCCTGCGGGTTGCCAAAGTACTCGGCCTGGGCCAGCGCCACCGGCCACAACGTGACCGGGTGGGCGGTGCGGTATTCGCAGCAGGTCTGGCTGTCACGGCCCAGGGTTGCACGCAAGGCGGTGCCACGCTTGAGGGTGAAGCCGGCACCCAGCGTGCCTTCCTCGGTATCGGGGTTGAACTGCACCACCGTCATCGATGGGGTCGGTGCCAGGTAATGCGGGTAGGCAATTTCCAGCAGGTTGTGGGTGAAGGTCGGGTATTCGGCATCCAGCTTGAGCTGCACCCGCGCCGTGAGGTAGGCGAATCCTTCCAGCAGCCGCTCCACATAGGGGTCGGCACAGTCGATACCATTGAGCGACAGGCGCCCGGCGATTTTGGGGTACTGCTGGGCGAACTCCGCGGCACCGTCGCGGATGTGTTGCAGTTCCTGATTGTAGAATTCCAGCAGGCGCGGGTTCATGAACGCCTCCGCTCGGCCTGCACCACGCGCACATGGCCGGACTCCAGGTCCAGGTCCGTCTGCAACAGCAGATGCAGCGGTACCGGCTGCGCCCACAGGTCACCTTCGATGGCGAAGCACAAGGCGTTATGGTTCATTTCACCGGGCGCCAGCGCGGCCTTTACCCGCACGCTGGCGGCCAGAATGCGCGGTTCGAAGGTGATGATGGTCTGGCGAATCATGCGTTCCAGTGCTTCGACATCGACATTGGAAACGCTGTTGCCCGCCAGTGCCGGTAACCCGTAGTTGAGCACCGAGGAGCCGGCCGGGGTGTTCTGGCTGGTGTCGGCATCGAACAGGCACGTGCTGTTGAGCAGCCAGGTCAGGTCGCGCAGCACCGACTCCTTGAGCTGGTTGAGCGACAGCGCGCGCTGTTCGGCCGGTTCATCGAGCACGCCCGGCCGGTCGTCGCTCAGGCGGTCGAGCAGCGACGGCTGCAAGCGCTCGCGGGGGTTGAGGACATTGGAAGGCGTGGCCATGGTTCAGGCACCGAAGGGGCAAGGGCAGACAAGCGGCAACGGCGCCAGAACGCCGCTGCCGGGGCTATCAGAGCTTGACGTTCTGACGGATGTTCCAGCCGTACTTGACCGGGCCGCCATCCTTGCTGCCGTCGGCTTTCTGCGGCTGGTAGTCAACCAGCACCTGGGCGAAGTTGAGGGTGACGTTTTCGGTCAGACGGTCATCATGGTTGGTGCCGCCGGTGCTCAGGGAGGAGATCAGTACTTCCTTGAGGGTGATGATCATGTACTCGACCTGGCTTTCGCCGCCGGCCTTGCGGATCACCAACTTGGCTTCCGGGTAATGCTTGCCGCTGGAGCACGCCATCATCAGGTTCGGCGACGACTTGTCGACGTACTTGGTGATCGACAGGTCCTGGACATTGACCTTGCCGGCACCGCCGCCGCTGCCCATGTGCATGGAACCGCTCTGGGACATGCCCCAGGTCCATGACAGGACGTCGATTTCGTCTTTGTGGGCCGAGTCCTGGGACTCACCCTTGATGTCGCCGATCTTGATGAACATGTCTACTGCCATGATTCCTCCTGGAATGCGTTAGTGGCGATGACACGGCGCCTTGGCGCGCCGCGTCGCTGTGTCGGTGTCAGGCGCCTTTGGCCGATGGCAGCTTGGAAACCAGGCGCAGGGAAACGGTGAGGCCCTCAAGCTGGTAATGCGGGCGCAGGAAGAACTTGGAGTTGTAGTAACCCGGGTTGCCTTCCACTTCCTCCACCACCACCTCGGCGGCGGCCAGCGGGTGCTGGGCCTTGGTGGTTTCGGTGGAGTGCGCTGGATCGCCGTCGACGTAGTTGAGAATCCAGTCCTGCAGCCAGCGCTGCATGTCATCCTTCTCTTTGAACGAGCCGATCTTGTCGCGCACGATGCACTTCAGGTAATGCGCGAAGCGGCAGGTGGCGAACAGGTACGGCAGCCGCGCGGCCAGGTTGGCGTTGGCGGTGGCGTCCGGGTCATCGTATTCCGCCGGCTTCTGCAAAGACTGGGCGCCGATGAATGCGGCGAAGTCAGTATTCTTCTTGTGCAGCAACGGCATGAAGCCGTTCTTGGCCAGTTCCGCTTCGCGACGGTCGGAAATGGCGATTTCGGTCGGGCACTTCATGTCCACGCCACCGTCATCGGTGGGGAAGGTGTGCGCCGGCAGGTTCTGTACTTCACCACCCGATTCAACGCCGCGAATGCGCGAGCACCAGCCATAGTGCTTGAACGATCGGTTGATGTTCACGGCCATGGCGTAGGCGGCGTTCGCCCAGGTGTATTTGCTGCTGTCGGCGCCGTCGGTGTTTTCTTCGAAAGCGAAGGCTTCCACCGGGTCGGTCTTGGCGCCATACGGCAGGCGCGCCAGGAAGCGCGGCATGGTAAGGCCGATGTAGCGTGAATCCTCGGACTCACGCAGCGAGCGCCAGCCAGCATATTCCGGGGTGGTGAAGATCTTGGTCAGGTCGCGCGGGTTCGACAGTTCCTGCCATGACCCCATGCCCATCACCGTTGGCGAGGCCGCGGCGATGAAAGGCGCGTGCATGGCCGCGCAGACCTTGGACAGCTCGCCCAGCAGTTCGACATCGGGTGGCGACTGGTCGAAATAGTAATCGCCCACCAGGCAACCGTAAGGTTCGCCGCCGAACTGGCCGTACTCTTCCTCGTACATCTTCTTGAAGATCGGGCTCTGGTCCCAGGCCGTACCCTTGAATTTCTTCAAGGTCTTGTGCAGCTCCGGCTTGGCGATGTTAAGCACGCGAATCTTCAGTTGCTCATCGGATTCGGTGTTGTTCACCAGGTAGTGCAGGCCCCGCCAGGCGCTTTCCAGTTTCTGGAACTCGGGGTGATGGATCACCTGGTTGACCTGAGCGGTGAGCTTGGCGTCGATGGCGGCGATGATCGATTCGATCGACTTGATGGCGTCGTTGGACACCAGGTTGGTCTGCGCCAGTGCCTGCTCGGCCAGGGTGCGCACAGCAGTTTCCACCGCTTCGCGGGCACGCTCGGTCTTGGGCTTGAATTCCTGCAGCAACAGAGAGGCGAACTCGCTGGCCTGCTCGGTCACCGCCGGTTGCGGCTGACTGTCTTTCATCAACTCGGACATGGGGGGTTCCTGATCAGGTGTTGGGCTCGGAGTCGCGGGGTTTCGGCGCACTGGCCAGGGCCTGCAGCAGCGCTGGGTCCTGGATGGCCTTCATGATCACGTCCTCGGCGCCGGTCTTGCCGTCCATGTAGGTCAGCAGGTTGGCCAGCTGGGTACGGGCCTCCAGCAGTTGGTTCAGGGCGTCGACCTTGCGGGCCACGGCAGCCGGGCTGAAGTCGTCCAAGCTTTCGAAGGTAATGTCCAGGCTGAGGTTGCCTTCGCCAGTCAGCTCGTTGGGCACGTGAAACGCCACGCGTGGCTTCATGGCCTTGAGGCGCGAATCGAAATTGTCGACGTCGATTTCCAGGAACTTGCGCTCGGCGACAGGGGCCAGGGGCTCTTCCGGCTTGCCGGCGAGGTCGGCCATCACACCCATGACGAAGGGCAGTTGGACCTTCTTCTCGGCGCCGTACAGCTCGACGTCATATTCGATCTGCACGCGCGGGGCGCGGTTGCGCGCAATGAACTTCTGGGAACTGGTAGTGGCCACGTTGCTCCTCCTTGTCGCCTGGGCGACCTGTTGAGGTCATGGCCTGCTGAGGCAGCCGGCCACTGACTGTACGACGAGGTCTTCGGCGCCTATTCGGCGTCGGGACCGCGCAAGTTTTCGAATTGGTGCATGCCATCGGGAATCAGGTTGCGCACGATGGCGGCAAAATCCGCGCTGACCAGTTGGCGGGCGCGGGTGAGCAATACCGGCACGGGACTGGAGGGCTCGTGGCGGGCGTAGTAATCGAGGATTTTCTGCAGGCTTTGCTGCACATCGTCACGGTTGTTGATTTCACCGTGGTTACGCGGGGCTGCAGGCAGGTGATGCACCTGCGCACCCACGCCGGCCGCAGCCGGCTGTGCAGGCTCGGCTTCGGGCACACCCGTGCCGAGGATCTGCTGAGCGAGTTTCAAGGGCCGGTCGAGTGCGCTCAGGTCGACACCCTGTGCCGCACCCAACTGCGCGGCCACCTGGGTTTCGATGCCCTGCAAGGCCTGGCGCGCCTGCTGCAGCGCCTCACGAGTGGCCTGCAATTGCTCGGGATCGCTATCCTGCAGGGCACCACGCAACTGCTCAGCGCCCAGGTTTTCCCCCTGGAAATGCTGCAAGCCGCTGGCGTTGGCGGCGGCCTTCAGGCTGATGTTGCCGAATGCCCGCGAACGCACCAGTGGGGTATCGCGCAGCAGGGTCAGGGTGATATCGCCGGCCAGCCCCACCAGGGCATTGAGGCGCAAGGTAGGGTCATCATCGTCGTCGGCATCGAGCAACGGGTGCAGATGGGGCCAGTGGTTTTCAAGCAGACCTTGCACCAGCAGCAGGCTGTCGGCCAGACCTTTCAGGCCTTCGACGGCCAATGAGCCCTGAAGCAGGAAATGGCAGATTCGCAGGTCTTTGCTGCGTTGCAGAAGTTGCTCGGCCTGCTGGCTTATATCGCGCCATTGCGGGGGTTCGGCTGCAAGTACGGCGTCGCCCATGATGCGTTCCGGTTGCCCAACCGCGGCCCGTTCCAATTGCAGGAACTGCGGGTCGTATTCCAAATCTTCACCACACGGGAAGTCTTCGGAAACAGGCGCCAACAGCAACGCGACATCCACCAAGATTTGATCTCCTTATCCCCGCTGGCGGGCGGGTAATGGCACGGAAGTTCCAGTTGCTTTATCGAACTGCCTCGCGCCAGAAATGAACACGGCGATATCACCGAGCCACTACTGCATTGTAGAAAGTCCGACATTTTTGGTGTAGTTAAGGGGCCTTGTCAAGGTAAGCTATGGCCCCTTGCCACTGGGTCACCTCCTGTGGCAACTGGCTACACAGATATTAAATTCGACGAAAATGCTGATTAAAGCGCCTTAAAAACGGAAAATCAGCATTAAAATGCGCACTACGCTCTTACTTGGAAGCGAGGCGCATGGCAGCAAGGAGGCTCGATGTCACTGCGTTTGACAATTACCAGCTATCACAAGATCACGCCCGGCCAATGTTCGGAAGTGATGCTGGACAGTGGCGTCCTGAAAATAGGCCGCGGCCCCGAGAATGATTGGGTATTACCAGACCCTGAACGACTGATATCAACTAGCCACTGCACTGTTCAATATCGTGACGGCAATTACCTGCTGACCGATAACAGTACAAATGGAGTGGAACTGGTCACCTCAGCTATCCGTTTGCGCAGAGGGAACAGCGAGCGTCTTGTTGACGGCGAAGTTATTCGTATCGGCGATTACGAGATACAGGCCAGTATCAGCGCAGAACTTGCGTTCATGGGTGATAGTGCTAGCCATAACAGTGAAGCCATCAGTTTCGATGCGTTGATGGGTGCGCAGGCCCAGCCGGCAAGCCCCGTGCGCCTGCCCGCTCAATTCGAGCAGGCCTCGGCCGGCGACACCTTGCCCGACCTGTTCGAATTTCTCGCCCCTGCGCCTTTGGCACCTGCCACCCAGCCAGACCATGTACCGGCCCAGCAGCATGCGTTTACCCCGCCCCAACCAACCGCACCGGCACCTGTGCCGGAGCCGCGGCAACCGGCCGCCTTGATTCCCGAGGGCTGGGACTTGCTGGGCAATACCCCGGCGCCCCAACCCCAGCCCACGCCTGAGCCCGTTGCGCAGCACGTTGCCCTGCCTCCCGAGCCGTTACAGACGGCGGCCACGCCGCCAGCGCCCCAACCGGGCACCGGCGATGCGTCACTGCAGGCGTTTCTGCGTGGCGCTGGCCTGGGCCAGTTGCGCATCGACGACCAACAGGCCGCGGCCCAGATGGAAAACCTGGGTCGCAGTTATCGGCTGATGGTTGAAGGGCTTATCGACGTATTGCGCGCACGGGCCAGCCTCAAGGGCGAGTTCCGTATGCAGCAGACTCTGATCCGCCCAGTGGAAAACAACCCACTGAAGTTCGCCCCCAATGCCGACGAAGCCCTGCTGCTGTTGCTGCGCCATGGCAACCAGGCATTCATGGCCCCCGAGCAGGCCATCACCGACAGCTTTGCAGACCTCAAGGCTCATCAGTTGGCGGTGATGGCGGGGGTGCAGGCCGCCATCGGCCACCTGCTCAAGCGTTTCGAACCCGCCGCACTGCAAGCCCGGCTGGAAAGCCCCGGGGGGCTGGCCGGGTTGCTGGCCGGCTCGCGGCAGGCGCGCTACTGGCAGCAATTCACCGAGCTTTACCAGCAGATCGCCGGCGAAGCCGAGGACGATTTCCACGACCTGTTCGGCCGCGAATTCAGCCGCGCCTACGAGGAACACACCAGCCGACTGCGTCGCCCCTGAGCGGCAACAGGAACAAACGGATACGTAGCAGTTGTCATTGAGGACAAAGGATGAGGATCAGCGTTTTACTGGCCGTTGCGGCGACCCTGCTGCTGGCAGCCTGTGCCAAGGACCCGGCGCCCGCGGTGGCCGATACGTCCGCGGCGCCCCTGGTATTGCACCTGCAGGCCATCGCCGGGCTCAACCCCGGCGCGGACGGCCAGCCAGCCCCCGTGCGCGTGCGGCTGTACGAGCTGAAGAACGCTGCGGTGTTTTCCCGGGCCGATTATTTCGCCCTGGCCGACCATGCCCAGGCCACCTTGGGCAGCGACCTGCTGGACCAGGATGAAGTGCTGGTGCAGCCCGGTGAATACCGCCAGGTCACCCGCCACCTGAACCCAGGTACCCGTCACCTCGGCTTGGTGGTGGGCTATCGCGCCCTTGACCAGGCGTTGTGGCGCGACGTGATTGCGGTAGCGCCCGGCGAAGGCGGTGAATTGCAGATCAGCCTCGACGTCAATGCGGTGCGCAGCGCCGCGGTCGTCACCCCCTAATCCTGAGGAGAACCCATGTCCTGGAACAATCGAGTGGTGTGGTCGGAGGGGATGTTCCTGCGCCCGCAGCATTTCCAGCAGCACGACCGCTATCTGGAAACCCTGATCGACGCCCGCAGCCGGCCATTCGTGGCGGGTAGCTGGGGTTTCTCGGAGTTGCTGGTTGACCAGGCATTGCTGGGCCAAGGCAAGCTGGCGATCCTCAGCGCCCGCGGCCTGCTGCCCGACGGCACACCGTTCAACATTCCGGCAGATGACCCGGCGCCAGCGCCCCTGGATATCGACGAACACCTGCGCGACGGGCTGGTTTACCTGGCCTTGCCGCTCAAGCGCGCAGGCGTGCGCGACACTGTGGAGGAAGGCGAGGCCGCAGGTGCGGCGCGTTATCAGAGCCAGGTTCGCGAAGTGCGTGACGATAATGCCCCCTTCGAGAACCGCGCCCCCGTGGCCGTTGGCAACCGCGCCTTGCGCCTGCTGACCGATCAGGATGGCCTGGACGACCAGGCTGCGCTGGGCGTGGTGCGAGTGGTGGAAAAGCGTGCCGACCGCGCGCTGGTGCTGGACGAGCGCTACATCCCGCCGGTACTGGATGTGGCCGCCAGCAAAGTGCTCAGCGCCTTTACCCGGGAACTGCAAGGCCTGCTGCATCAGCGTGGCGAAGCGTTGGGCGGCCGGGTGGTGGCCAGCAACGCCGGTGGCGCCTCGGAAATCGCCGATTTCATGCTGCTGCAACTGGTCAACCGCGCCCAGCCTCTGGTCGCCCATCTTGCACGCTTGAGCCCCCTGCACCCCGAGCGGCTGTACAGCGAGCTGGTCAGCCTGGCCGGCGAATTCGCCACGTTTGCCAGCGACAACCGCCGCCCCGAAGACTTCGGGCTATACCAGCACGACAACCTGGCGCCGAGTTTCGAGCCGGTGATGCTCGCGTTGCGTGCCGCGCTCTCGATGCTGATGGACAGCAAGGCCACGCCGATTCCTATCGTCGAGAAAGCTTATGGGGTGCACGTGGCGATGCTCGCCGACCGCACCCTGATCGACAACGCCAGCTTCATTCTGGTGGTGCGCGCCGACGTACCTGGGGAAACCCTTCGCGGACGCTTCGCCCAGCAGAGCAAGGTAGGGTCGGTTGAGCACATCCGCGACCTGGTGAACCTGCAACTGCCCGGCATCGGCTTGCTGCCGTTGCCCGTGGCCCCGCGCCAACTGCCCTATCACGCCGGCTCCACTTACTACGAACTGGACCGCGGCAGCGAACACTGGCAGCAATTGCGCCAATCGGGCGGTTTTGCCTTCCACATCGCCGGGCAGTTCCCGGGCCTGGACCTGGCGTTCTGGGCGATACGAGGGTAACCGGCCATGCACGACGACCGCACCATGATCATGCCGCGCCCTGGTGGCCGCGGCGCCCCGGCCGGTGGGCAAGACACACCACCCCTGCAAGTGCCAAGCGCACCGGTGCTCAATGCTGATGCCCAGGGCCTCAACCCCCTGGAGCAAGCTGCCGGCCCATTGCTGAGACTGCTTACGCGCCTGCGCAACACCATCGCTCACCCGGCGCCCGCCAGCCTGCGCGCGCAGTTGCTGACCTGCCTGCGCCAGTTCGAAGCGCGCGCCGAAGCCGCCGGTATTGCCCGCAACGATGTGCTGCTGGCGCGCTACGTGCTGTGCACGGCCCTGGACGAGGCGGTCCTGAGTACGCCATGGGGCAGCGCCAGCGACTGGGGCAAGCAGAGCCTGCTGATCACTGAACACAAGGAAGCCTGGGGCGGCGAGAAAGTCTTCCAGTTGCTTGACCACTGCCTGCAAAGCCCACGTGAGCGCCTGTACCTGCTGGAGCTGTTGTATTTGTGCATTTGCCTGGGCTTCGAAGGGCGCTACCGGGTGATGCACGACGGCCGCAGCCAACTGGACGCCTTGCGCGAACGCACCAGCGCTGCCATCCGCAGCGCGCGTGGCGAATACGAACATGAGCTGTCGCCCCACTGGCGCGGGGCCAAGGTTGCCCGTGACCGCCTGGCGCAGTTCCTGCCACCCTGGGTGGGCCTGGCCGTGGCCGTGGCACTGCTGCTGTTGTTGCTGACAGGGCTGCGCTTGAAACTGGCCGCCGACGCCGAGCCAGTGTTCAAGCACATTCATGCCCTGGGGGATGTTCCGGTACAGTCCATCGACCGGCCGACCCAGCGGCCTAAGATCGTCGAGCGACCACGCCTGGCCGGCTTCCTGGCCGATGACGTTCGGGCTGGCCGCGTGGCAGTGGAAGATGCCGTCGACCGCTCTATCGTCACCATCCGTGGCGACGAGTTGTTCCCCTCCGCCAGCGCCAGCATCAAGGATGACTTCCAACCGCTGATGCTGCGCATCGCCGAGGCCATCGGCAAGGTCAAGGGCCGGGTGCTGGTGACTGGCCACAGCGATAACCGCCCCATCGCCACCCTGCGCTTCCCGTCGAACTGGAAGCTGTCCCAGGCCCGGGCCGAAGAAGTGCGCCAGCTGCTCGCCGCGCGCACAGGCCAGGCCGAGCGCTTTAGCGCCGAAGGCCGCAGCGACACCGAGCCGCTGGCGTCCAACGCCACCGCCGAAGGCCGCGCGCGTAACCGCCGGGTTGAAATCACTGTGTTTGCGGAGGGGGTAGAGTGAAGGCCGTTCTTGCGTTTGTAGTGCGCTGGGTTGTCCCGGTACTGGGCCTGCTCGCCCTGAGCCTGGTGATCTGGTTCGTCGGCCCATTGCTGGACGCGCTGGTGCCCGAGGCCCGGCGCTGGGCACTGATCGTGCTGCTGTTTGGCGCGTGGCTGGCCTACCGGGTGTGGCGCATTGTGCAGGCACGGCGGCAGGCCGCCAGGGTGCTGGCCAGCCTGGAAGCCGACGCCGCGCCCGACCCCGCCAGCGTCGCCACAGCCGAAGAGCTGGCCACCCTCAAGGCACGCATGGCCGAGGCCTTGGCCTTGTTGAAGAAAGCCCGCCTGGGCGGCGACGAGAAGCGCAGCCTCTACGAGCTGCCCTGGTACGTGATCATCGGCCCGCCTGGCTCGGGCAAGACCACTGCCCTGCTCAACTCCGGCCAGAATTTCCCGCTGGCCGCACAAATGGGTGCCGGCGCCGTGCAAGGCGTGGGAGGCACGCGCAACTGCGACTGGTGGTTTACCGACCAGGCTGTCCTGTTGGACACTGCCGGGCGTTACACCACCCAAGACAGCCACGCCACCGTGGACAAGGCTGCGTGGCTGGGCTTCCTCGACCTGCTCAAGACCCAGCGGCCCAGGCGCCCCGTGGATGGCGCGTTCATCGCCATCAGCTTGTCCGACCTGCTGCTGGCCAGTGAAGCGGAGCGCGCTGCCCACGCGGCGGCGATTCGCTCGCGCATTCAGGAGTTGTATAGCCAGCTGGGCGTGCGCCTGCCCATCTACCTGACCCTGACCAAGCTCGACCTGGTACCGGGCTTCATGGAGTTTTTCGACAACCTCAGCAAGGAAGAGCGCGCTCAGGTCTGGGGCATGACCTTTGCCCTGGATGACGGCAAGCAAGGTGATGGACCGCTGGCGCAACTGGACGGTGAATTCCAGGGCCTGGAACTGCGCTTGAACCAGCGGCTGGTGGAGCGCCTGCAACAGGAGCGAGACCCGGCGCGCCGGGACCTGATCTACGGTTTCCCCCAGCAGTTCAGCGCCCTCAAAAGCACGTTGCAAGAATTCCTGCAGGCGGTGTTCCGCCCCAACCCCTTCGAAACGCGGGTGTTGCTCCGCGGCGTGTACTTCACCAGCGGTACCCAGGAAGGCAGCCCCATCGACCGCCTGATCGGCGCCATGGCGCAGAGCATGAACCTGGACCGTCAGCACCTGGCGCGCCAGACCGGTACCGGTCGCAGCTACTTCATCCAGCGCCTGTTCACCGACGTGGCCTTTGCCGAGCGGGGCCTGGTGGGCAATAACCCCGCCGTGGAACACCGCCGCAAATGGCTGGCTCGCGGTGCATTGGCGGCCAGCGTGGCGTTGGTGCTGATCGTTAGTGGCCTGTGGGCTGCCAGCTACCGCGCCAACCAGGCCTACATCGCCGAGGTCGACCAGCGTGTCGCCCCCCTGGGCCAGGCCGTGCAGGCGTTGACCCCGGCCCAGCGCGAAGTGCTGTCGGTGCTGCCATTGCTCAACGCGACTCGACACCTGGCAGGCGACCCGCCGAGCTGGGCCGAAGGCCTGGGCCTGTATCAGGGCGACATGCTGGAAAGCGAAGCCGCCAGCGTCTACCGCAAGCTGCTGGTAGCCGTGTTTGCCCCGCGCCTGGTGAGCCGTGTCGAAGAACAGCTACGGGGCGGTGGCAACTCCGACTTCCTGTATGAGGGGCTCAAGGCCTACCTGATGCTGGCCGACCGTGACCATTACGACCCGGCCTTCATCAAGGCCTGGGTCAGCCTGGACTGGGAACAGCACCTGCCCCGCGACCTGCCGCCTGACCAGCGCCAGGCGCTCAACGAGCACCTGCAAGCCCTGTTCGACCGCCAGCCGCCTGCCGCGCGCCTGGACGACCGGCTGATCGACGACCTGCGTCGCCAGTTGCAGCAATTGCCCGTGGCCCAGCGCGTGTACGACCGGGTCAAACGCCAGAAACTGCCCGCCGGGGTCGGCGACTTCCGTATCAGCGAAGCGGCCGGCCGCGACGCCGCCCTGGTGCTGGTGCGCAAGAGCGGCAAGGCCTTGGGCGACCCTCTGAGCGGTTTCTTCACCGCCAAGGGGTACCAGCAGGCCTTCTTGCTGACCAGCATGAACCAATCCAACGCATTGGCCGAAGAGCAGTGGGTGCTGGGCCTGGACCAAGCGCACCAACAGGATGCCGTGGGCCTGGCAGCAGACGTGCGCCGCCTGTACCAGCAGGACTACATCCGCCAATGGGATGCGCTGCTGGCCGACATCGACTTCGTGCCCATCACCAACGTGGCCCAGGCTGCCGATGTACTGCGGGTCATCTCCGGGCCCAGTTCGCCACTCAAGAAACTGCTGCAGGCCGTGGCTCGTGAAACCGACCTGGGTGGCATGGACAAAGCCGTGGCCGCAGCCGCGGCACCGGTGGAAAACAACGTCGACAAGCTCAAGCAGAAACTCGGTTCGCTGGTGGGCCAGGCTCCTGTGACCGCCGTGCAAGCCCCCGTCAGCACCGAAGACCCGGTGAGCGCGCACTTTGCCGAGCTGAACAGCCTGGTGGGCAAGGCCGACGGCGAACCGGCCGCTATCGATGGCCTGCTGGCGGACCTCAATGCTCTGTACGTGCAGGTCAGCGCCATGGTCGGCGCCAGCGGCGACGCCCTGCTGGGCGAGGCCAAGAACCAGGCGACGGCCGCGGCCGCGCGGGTGAGCCTGACCGCCGAGCGCGAGCCGCCAGTGGTCCAGGGTCTGGTCAAGTCAGTGGTCAGCAGCACCACCAACAGCATGATGGGTGGGGTGCGCAACCAGCTCAATGCCGCCTGGGTCAGCGAAGTGGTGAATGTCTACCGGCAGTCGCTGGCCGGCCGTTATCCGCTGGTGGCCGGCAGCAACCGGGACGCCACGCTGGACGACTTCGGCCAGTTTTTCGGTGTGGGCGGGGTCATGGACAGCTACTTCCGCAAATACCTGCAACCCTACGTCGACACATCCGCCGCCACCTGGCGCTGGCAGCCCGGCGCCGCGCAGCGCCTGGGCATCACGCCTGGCATCCTGCAGACGTTCCAGCGCGCGGCATCCATTCGCGACGCCTACTTCCGTGCCGGTGGCACTCAGCCGGTGGTACGCTTCGAGCTCAAGCCGGTGGCCATGGACAACACCATCAACCAGTTCAACCTTGACCTGGATGGCCAGCAGATCAGCTACGACCATGGCCCCAGCCGCCCCGTGGCGCTGCAATGGCCCAACCCCAACAGCGTCGGCGTGGTCCGCCTGGCCATCGAGCCACCCGCGGCCAGTGGCCGTTCCGGCATGACCCTGGACGGGCCCTGGGCCTGGTTCCGCCTGCTGCAGCAATCTGACCTGGCCAGCGCCGGCTCACCCGACCGCTTTACCCTGCGCTTGCGCGTAGACGGTGCGAGCATTTCCTACGAGTTGCGAGCCAACAGCGCCTTCAACCCGTTCAACAACCGCCTGGTCGCGGGCTTCAGCCTGCCGGAGCGGCTATGAGGCAGGCAGGTTTCTACGGCAAGCTCGCCAGCCTCGGCGACTTCATCCACCGCGACCTGCCTCAGGGTTTCATTCAGCCATGGGACACCTGGCTGGCGACTGGCTTGCGCGCCAGCCAGGCGCAGTTGGGCGATGCCTGGCTGGATGCTTACCTGATCAGCCCCCTGTGGCGCTTTGTGCTGGCGCCGGGGTTGTGCGGCGAACAGGCCATGACCGGTGTGCTGATGCCCAGTGTCGATCGCGTGGGCCGCTACTTTCCGCTGACGGTAGCGCGACCATTGGCAGTTGATACTGACCTGGGCGCGCTGGTCGGGGGCGCTCAGGCCTGGTTCGAGGCCGTGGAAGAAGCATTGCTGGGCACCCTCGAGCCGCAGGCCGCGCCTCAACATTTCGAGCAGGCGCTGGCCGGGCTGCCGGCCCTGGCAACGACCAGCGCCCTGCCCTGGGATGACTTCGCCGGCCTGCAACGCAGCCGTGCCGAAACGCCCGCCGCTCGCCAGACAGTGCTGGGCCAGTGGGCTTGCCAGGGCGCCAGTCTCTGGTGGGGCACAGGCTCCCAGCAGGTGGCAGCGGGCCTGCTGCGTTGCCAGGGCATGCCGGCCAGCGAAGTGTTTACGCGTTTCCTGCAAAGCCAGCAGGGGCCACTGTAAATGCCCATGACGCCTGTGCAGCATTACCAGAGCGCCAGTTACAGCCACGTGGGCATGGTCCGCCAGGTGAATGAAGACGCCTGCCTGGCCGTGCCGGAAAGCGGCCTGTGGGCGGTGGCCGACGGCATGGGTGGCCATGCCGCCGGGGACTACGTCAGCAGCTTGATCGTCGATGCCTTGCGGCGCATCCCCGCTTCGCCGTCATTGCCGGTGTACAGCAACGCCTTGCGCCTGGCACTGGACGAAGTCAACACCCTTGTGCGCGACCAGGCCCAGCTGCGCGGCGTCGGCATGATGGGCAGCACCGTCGTGCTGCTGGCCGTGCGTGGCAGCCAGGGCATGTGCCTGTGGGCCGGTGACAGTCGCTTGTATCGGCTGCGAGGCGGCCAGTTGACCGGTGTTTCCCGCGACCACAGCTACGTGCAGGAACTGGTGGACAGCGGCCTGCTGACAGACGCTGAAGCGCGCCTGCACCCACGGGCCAACATCGTCACCCGCGCCATCGGCGTGGATAACGAACTGGAACTGGACAGCGCCTTTCTGCACATCCTGCCCGGCGACACCTACCTGCTGTGCAGCGATGGCCTGAACAAGACCGCCGAAGACCACGAAATACGCGACGTGCTATGCCACAGCGATGCCTATGCCGTGGTCCGCAGCCTGGTGCACCTGGGCCTGACCCGGGGCGCCCCCGACAACATTACCGCCGTCGTCATCAAGGCCAGCTGAAGAACACACCATGCACATCAACATCCCTGGCTACGACATCCACGGTGAAATCGGCGAAGGCGCGATGGCCACCGTGTACCTGGCGACCCAGCGCTCACTGGAACGCAAAGTGGCGCTCAAGGTCATGGCCGCCGCGCTGGCCGCCGATGCCTCGTTCTGCGAACGCTTCCTGCGCGAGGGCCGCACTCTGGCGCGCCTGTCGCACCCCAATACGGTCACCATCCACGACATCGGCAACGTGGGCGAGCTCTATTACATGGCTATGGAGTTCCTGCCCAGCGGCACCCTCAAGGAACGCCTGGCCACCGGGCTGAGCCCGGAGCAGGGCCTGACCTACCTGCGCCAGATCGCCTCGGCACTGGGGTATGCCCACGCCCAGGGGCTGGTACACCGCGATGTGAAGCCGGCCAACATCCTGTTTCGTGCCGACGGTACGGCGGTGCTCTCGGACTTTGGCATCGCCAAGTCTCTGGACGACCGCACCCAGTTCACCCAGGCAGGCTTCGCCGTGGGCACGCCCAGCTACATGAGCCCTGAACAGGCGCGCGGCCAGGAAATCGATGGCCGTGCGGACCTTTATGCACTGGGCGTGGTGCTGTACGAGATGCTCGCAGGCAAACTGCCCTATGTGGGCAACGATGCGTTGTCCACGGCGCTGGCGCACCTGACCCAGCCTCTGCCTGAGTTGCCGATCAGCCAAGGCCGGTACCAGTACATTCTTGGCAAGCTGCTGGCCAAGGATCCAGCGGAGCGCTTTGCCGACGCTCACGCACTGCTGGCCGCCCTGGACGAGCTGCCCCCTGAAGTGGACGACGCCACGCGTGTCCGGCCAGCGGTGATCACAGCTGTGCCTGCACCGGCGCCGCTGGTGTTGGAAAAGAAGGCGCCCGTGGCACCTTCTCCGGCTCCGGCGGCGGCAAAGAAACGCCCGATATTAGCGCTGAGCGCTATCGCCGTGGCGGTGATGCTGGCCATAGGGGGTGGCGCCTATGCGCTGCTGGCTGGTGGCAGGACCACTGCCGCGCCCGAGCCGGTTGCGCACCAGCAAGTACCTGCCCACGCACCCGTGCAACCACCTCCCGCAACCGCCAGCACCGAGCAGGATGGTGGTCATCGCCCCTTGCTGATGGCAGGCAAGAAAACCCTGTTCCAGCGCATTCTGAGCAAGCCTGGCGCCACACTGGCCGAGGCCCCGGGCAGCCAAGGCAACAAGCCGCTGCCGGCGTTTTCGGTACTTTACGTGTACCAGCGCAAGGATGTGGAAGGCACTCAATGGCTGCGCGTGGGTGCCGGTACCGAGGGCCACAGCGATGGCTGGCTAGCCGCCGACCAGGCCAGCGACTGGAAACAGAGCCTGGTATTGAAGTTCACCGAACGCTCCGGCCGGGCGCCAGTGATGTTCCTGCACGATGCCACTAGCGTCGAGCGCCTGCTGGCCGACCCGGCCGCCGCACGCCGGGCGCTGGACCAGGCTGGCCAGGGTGATGGCAAGCTGGTGATGGCACTGGAACCGGGGACCAGCGCGATTCCCCAGGACAAGTTCTACCTGCTGCCGATTTTCGATTCGCGCGAAAGCTTCGACGAAAACGGCCAGCCGGTGCAATTGCTCAATATCGCCTCCATCGACCCCGGCACCAGCGCTCAGGCCCGTACCGAAGGGCCGGCGACCGCGGCCAGCACTGATGCCTTCCGCACGGCGGTGGTGCTGGTGGTGGACACGTCCGTGTCGATGCAGCCCTACATCGACCAGATCACGGCAGTGGTACATACCCTGCAACAGCAGATTGCCCAGCAAGGCGAACTGAACAATGTCAGCTTCGGTATGGTGGGTTTTCGCAACAACATCGAGAAGACCCCCGGCCTGGGCTACCTCACCAAGACCCTGATCCCCCTGGACCAGGGCCGCGACCCTCAGCGGTTCCTGGACCTGGCTCGCCAGGTGAAAGCCACCACGGTCTCCAGCCAGTCCTTCAACGAAGACGCATTCGCCGGGGTGATGCAGGCGGTGCAGGGGATGGACTGGTCCCCCTATGGCGGCAGGCTGATCCTGCTGGTCAGCGATGCCGGCGCTTTGCGCAAGGCTGACCCGCTGAGCAGCACGCACCTGAACGAAGCCGAGGTACGCCAGGCTGCGCTGAACAAACAGATCAAGATTTTTGCCCTGCACCTGCTGACTGATGCGGGCAAGAAAAACCATGCTTCGGCCGAACAGCAGTACCGGGTACTGACTACCGACCCCAACCCGCGGATCGGCGACCTGTACGTGCCGATCCCCGGTGGCGACGTGCAGCGTTTCGGCGAGCGGGTAGGCGAAATCGGCTCGGTGTTCGCCCAGTTGGTGCACCAGGTGCGCAGTGAGCAACCGCCGGTACCGCTGCTGGCCAACTCGCCAAGCCTGACGGACAAGTCGGCAGCTATCGGCTATGCCATGCACATGGACTTCCTTGGGCACCGTGCCGCCAACCGCGCGCCACAACTGGTCAGCGCCTGGACCGCCGACCGAGACTTGACCAACCCGACGCTGCCCGCGTTTCAGGTGTGCGTGTTGCTGACCAAGCTGCAGCTCAACGACCTGCAACAGTCGCTGAAACTGATCGTCGATGCCGCGCGCAAGACCCAGACGTCGCCCAAGGACTTCTTCCAGGAAATCGCCAGTGCCAGTGCCTACATGAGCCGCGACCCGTCGGCGCTGCGCAGCGGCGCCAACCTGGCCGATGGCGGCGTGCTGGGCGAATACCTGCAGGGCCTGCCATACCGCAGCAAGGCCCTGACCATGACCCAGGACCTGTGGCTGTCGCTGTCGGTCGCCGAGCAAGAGGATTTCATCGACGAGCTGGAGTCCAAGATCCAGCTCTACGAAACCTTTCACAACGACCTGGCCAACTGGGTGCGCTTCGGTGATGCCGAGCCAGGTGACGCCCTGTACCGCGTACCGCTGTCGACACTGCCATGATCCTGGACCTGCGCGACGTACGAATCACGCGGGGCCAGGGGGCCCAGCGCTACAGCCTGGTGGTGGAACAGCTGTGTCTGGCCGCAGGCCAGCAATATGCCCTGGTTGGCCCAAGCGGCTGCGGCAAGAGCACCTTGCTCGACTTGCTGGCGCTGGTGGCCGCGCCGCAACAGGCTGCGCACTTTCGCTTCTGCGACGCTGATATTGCCCGACTGTGGCAGGACAAGCGCCACGATACCCTCGCCGATTTGCGCAGCCGCCACCTGGGCTATGTACTGCAGACCGGCGGCCTGCTGGGGTTTGCCAGCGTGCAGGCGAACATCAACCTGCCCCGTGCGCTGCTGGGCTTGCCGGACGACGGTAGCGTCGAGCGCCTGGCCGAGCGCCTGGACATTACCGAACATTTGGGTAAAAAGCCCGCGCAGTTGTCTGTTGGCCAGCGCCAGCGGGCCAGCTGTGCCCGGGCCCTGGCCCATGCGCCACAACTGCTGCTGGCCGATGAGCCCACCGCCTCGCTGGACCCGATCAATGCTGAGCGGGTAATGCAATTGTTGCTGGCCCAGGCCGGCGAGCTGGGGGCTACCCGTGTGGTGGCCACGCACGATGAACGACTGGCGCGCCGCTGTGGCCTGCCCTTGTTGCACCTGGCCATGGCCCGCGACGCCGATGGCGGCGTCACCGCACGCGTGGTGCAGCCCTGATGCGCCTGTCATTGATCGCGGCACTGGCCTGGCAGGATTGGCGTGATGAGTGGCGCCTGTCGCTGTGCGCGGTATTGGCCCTGGTCGCGGTAGTCACACCCCTGCTGCTGCTGTTCGGACTCAAATTCGGCCTGATCGGCGAACTGACCGAACGCTTGCAGCAAGATCCGGGCGTGCGCGAAATCATCCCATTGGCAGGTGGCCGTTTCAGCGCCGCCGACATCGAGGCGTTTGCCACCCGACCGGACGTGGCCTTCGCCCTGCCCCGCACCCGGCAGATCGCCGCCACCGCCGACCTGCTAGACCCTGAAGGCAAAACGTTGGCGGTGGAAATGATTCCCACAGCCGCTGGCGACCCGCTGTTGGGCCACCTGACAGCACCCACGGGTATCCAGGACGTGCTGTTGAGCCAGACCACCGCGCAGAAACTGCATGCCCAGGCGGGCCAGGCACTGGTTGCGTTGATCACTCGGCAGGACGCCGGCCAAGTGCAAGTCCACCGTGTGACGCTGCGGGTAACAGCAATACTGCCGATCGCAGCCTTTCAACGGGACGCGGTCTTCGCCCCCTTGGCACTGCTGGAAGCCGCCGAAGATTACCGCGACGGGCGCGCCGTGCCCGCGTTGGGCTGGGCGGGCAGCGCGCCCGGCGGCGAGCGCATCTACCCCGCCTTCCGTCTGTATGCACGGGACCTGGCGGCGGTGGAGCCGCTGCGTCAGTACTTCGCCGGGCTGGGGGTGACCGTGGCCACCCAGGCAGGCGCGATCGAACAGGTGCAGGCCCTGAGCCGGCGCTTATCCACTGTTTTCTGGCTGATCGCCGGCTTGGCCTGCGGCGGTGCGTTCGCAGCCACCGCTGCCGGCACCCTGGCCGCCGTGGAGCGCAAGCGACGTGCCCTGTCGGTACTTCGGCTACTGGGCCTGCGGACCACCGCCCTGCTCGCCTTTGTCCTGCTGCAGGCGCTCTACAGCGCCTTGCTCGCGGCCCTGCTGGCCTCGCTGCTGTATGCCGCAGGTGCCGCCATCCTCAATGCATTTTTCGATCAACTGGCCAGCCGCCTGCTGCCCGTGCACTTGGTCATCGCCCTGTTGGCGATCCTCGTGGTCAGCCTGGTGGCTGCCACGGCCGGTGGCTGGCGAGTCACACGCCTGCAGGCCGCACAAGGAATCCGCGATGTTTAAACACTGGGCACTCGCTGCGCTGGTGGCTGCCAGTTCGCTGGCCATGGCCGACGACAACAAGTTCGACAACCCCAAGCCATTGCCCGATGACGTCAGCCTGCCGCTGCCATGCGGCGGCGAAATGGTATTCCGCTACGTCTATGTGTTGGCCAACGGCCCGCTGGACGACCGCGAGATCAATCTGGGCTATCCCTTCAGCGAGGGTGAGGCCGGGTACAAGCAGTCCTTCATTTCCGGGTACCGACGCGACTACATCAACGGCCAGTTCACGCTCAACGACCTGGCCGAAGACTGGCGCAAGACGCTTGTCCCCTTGCTGCCCAAGAGCGGCGCGGGCAACCCGCTCAAGCCCATGCTGTACTTCGTCGGCAAATACGAAGTCACGGCCCGTCAGTACGCCCAGGTGATGGCGCAAGCGCAATCGCTGGCCAGCGGCGAAGCACCCCCGGCCTGCGAGGCCGACGATGCCATGGCCGGGCGCCTGCCCAAGGTCATGCTCTCGCACTTCGAGGCTGAGCGCTTCGCGGCGGTATACAGCGCCTGGCTGATGAAGTACCACCGTGACCTGCTACCGGTCAGTGGCCGCGGCACCAGTGCCGAGGACGGTGGCCTGGGCTTCGTGCGCCTGCCCACGGAAGTAGAGTGGGAATACGCCGCGCGGGGCGGCCAGGCGGTCAGCCGCCAGGAACTGGAAGGCCGGCTGTTTCCCCGGCACAAGGAAGGCAGCGACGAGGACGCCCCCCTGGCCGACTATGCAGTGTTCAGCCAAGTGGCGGGGGGTACCGGCCAGGGCGCACGGCTGCTGCCCATTGGCACCAAGCTGCCCAACCCCATCGGTCTGTTCGACGTGATCGGAAATGCCGCGGAAATGGTCCAGGAGTCGTTCCAGCTGGTCAGCGCCGGGCGGCGCCAGGGCACCTATGGCGGCTTCGTGGTCAAGGGCGGCAACTATCTGGAAGGCGAGATGACGCTGTTCACCGGCATGCGTCGGGAATACCCGTTGTTTGCTGCCGATGGTACCGAGCAACGCAATGAGACCACCGGCTTTCGCGTGGCACTGGGCGCCCTGGCGGCGCCGCGGTCGCGCTACAGCGAACTGTTCGCGCAATGGCAGAAGGAAGGTCGCCTGGCCTCGCTCACCGATGCCATCGACGACGCCCAGGACCCGACCAAGCGCCTGGACGGCATCATCGCCGCCAGTGTCGATCCGCGCCTGCAGGCAGAGCTTGGGTTGGTCAACGAAGAGCTCAAGCGCAACGTCTCGCTGATCGCCAAGCAGCGCGAGGAAGCGGCGGGCAACCTGATCCAGTCTTCGGCATTGGTGGCCGAGACCATCAACAACTACAACATTCGCCTCACCAACCTGCGCACCACCCGCGACAAGGCCCTGGCGATGAAGGACCAGGCCAGCGCTGACCTGATCGGCTCGGCCATCGACAACGGGCGCAGCGCCCTGGATGGTGCCGTGGCGATCTATATCGACAACCTGGCCACCGGCACCCGCTACACCGATGCGGTGATCCAGGCGCAATTTCAACGAGTCAAGGAAGAACTGGGGCGCAAGCCGGTGCTGGGCAAGAGCCTGGTAGCGCGCGCCACATTATTCGTCACCCATGTCGGCAACTACCGCAAGCAGCAGCGTGCCGACCCAGCGGTGATTTTGAAGGAACTGCTCGCCCAGTCCGGCAAGAAGTGATGGCCGGGCTGACGAGTGAGCGTGCAAGGGCGGGCAGCCATGGTGGCAGCCCGGCCAGGATAGACAAACCAAAGGAAGAGATACCCATCATGCGTTCGACCCTCAACACTTTCGCGGCCGCCGGTGCGCGCCGCAGTGCTCTGCTGATCGCTACCAGCTTTACCCTCGTGCTGGGCGGCTGTGCCAGCTCGCCGACCTCCAAGGTGGCCCAGACCACCAAGGTCGAGTACTACCCCACTTGCTACGAGCCCGTGGAACACCTGCGCAGCACTGATTCGGACGTAACCAAGTCGGTTGCTACCGGCGCGGTCGTCGGCGGCCTGCTGGGCGGCGTGACCGGCGCACTGGCCGGTGACAAGGAGAAGATGGGCCGTAACGCTGCCATCGGTGTCGCCGGCGGCGCACTGGCCGGTGGCGCGGTGGGCTACTACACCCAGAAACAGAAGCAGATCACTGATGACAAACAGCGAATCGGCTCCTATGCCACCGACCTGGACAGCAGCAGCCAGTCCATGGACCGTAACATCGCCTACGCCAAGGCATCCCAGACCTGCTACCAGGCCGAATTCGACCGTCTGATCTCGGCCCGCAAGGCCAAGACCATCAGCGACACTGAAGGCCGTCGTCGCCTGGCTGAGATCGTCTCGGGCCTGCGTGAAAGCAACCAACTGATCGTCGCCGCGAACGGCAAGGCTACCCAGGATGTGGACTCCTACAGCCAGGCTTACGAGAAAGACCTGCAACAGGTTGGCGTGCAGCGCCAGGACGTGGTCACCGTAGCAACAGCGGATACCGCGCCGGTCAAGGCCACTTCCAAGACCAAGGCCAAGGTCAAGAAGCCGGCTGCCAAGAACGTGCCGACCGAAGCGGTAACGACCGAGAAGAGCCTGCAGAACGCGCAGGCCAAGCAGGCTGAAGGCAAGCAGGTGGCGGCCAACGGCCAGAGCCTGATGGCCAAGGTGTGCAGCAGCCCTGACATGGGTGACTGGGCGCCGGACAGCTGCAAGGCTTGATAGAGACCCTTAACTGAAAAAGCCCCGGTTGCGTGAGCAACCGGGGCTTTTTTGTGCGCTACCGACTGCGATCTTGTTGTTCGCATGCGGTAGATGCCCGCGCTGGACAGTGACCAGGGCAGTAAAAAAGCTAAAACGTTTAACTACCCTCCACGCCTAGTGGCAAATAGACGCACCCCAGGATTGTATTGCCCTCGCGGAGCCGCTAATGTGAGCAAAATTTTACCTTTGCCTCAGCTTCTTCATGTTCACGCATCGAAGCGGAGCCAAGTATTCATTGTTTCTCAAGCAGCTGAAGACAACCTACAAGAAGTCAGCGCAGGGGGCATGAGAGTGAGGGCGATACCGTTTATCGGCCTTGTATGTCCACCCCGCCTGTCATCGACTGCCCGACTTTGTGGCAACCCGTGAGCCAGGAAACCGCGCGTTCGCAGCGGGCGGGCGGATGAGCTTCTATCCTGGAAATCACAGTATGTTGAAGAAACCGAACAAGGCCTTGTTGGGCCTTGCCTTGTCGATGGGCCTCATGCAGGCACACGCGGAAGAGTCCAAGAAAGTCGACGTGTTGCTGGTCGGCGGCGGCATCATGAGCGCCACCCTGGGCGTCTGGCTCAACGAGCTCGAGCCGGGCTGGACCCTGGAGATGGTAGAGCGCCTGGACGGCGTTGCCGAAGAAAGCTCCAACGGCTGGAACAACGCCGGTACCGGCCACTCTGCTCTGGCCGAGTCCAACTACACGCCCTACGGCAAGGACGGCAAGATCGAAATCGCCAAGGCGATCGAGATCAACGAGGCGTTCCAGGTTACCCGTCAGTTCCTGGCCTGGCAGGTCAAGTCGGGCGTGTTGAAGAACCCGCACTCGTTCATCAACACCACCCCGCACATGAGCTTCATGTGGGGCGACGACAACGTCAAGTTCCTCAAGGCCCGCTACGAGGCACTGCAACGCAGCCCGCTGTTCGCTGGCATGCAGTACAGCGAAGACCAGGCGCAGATCAAGCAGTGGGTTCCGCTGATGATGGAAGGGCGAGACCCCAACCAGAAGATCGCGGCCACCTGGACGCCGATCGGTACCGACGCGAACTGGGGTGAAGTCACTCGCCAGTACGTGGCCGCCCTGCAGACCAAGCCTAACTTCAGCCTGAAGCTGTCGAGCGAAGTCGAAGAGATCACCCGCAACAAGGACGGCGGCTGGCACGTCGAATACAAGAACCTGAAAGACGGCACCACCCACGGCACGGACGCGAAATTCGTGTTCATCGGGGCCGGCGGTGGCGCGTTGAAGCTGCTGCAAAAAGCCGATATTCCTGAGGCCCGCGATTACGCTGGCTTCCCGGTAGGTGGCTCGTTCCTGGTGACCGACAACCAGGACATCGCCATGCAGCACATGGCGAAGGCCTACGGTATCGCTTCGACCGGTGCTCCACCCATGTCCGTGCCGCACCTGGACACCCGCGTGCTGGATGGCAAGCGCATGATCCTGTTCGGGCCATTCGCGACCTTCTCCACCAAGTTCCTCAAGAATGGCTCGTACTTCGACCTGCTGTCGACGACCACGCCCCATAACGTGTGGCCGATGACCAAGGTAGGCGTCGAGCAGTACCCGCTGATCGAATACCTGGCTGGCCAGTTGATGATGTCGGATGACGACCGCTTCAACGCACTGAAGGAGTACTTCCCGCACGCCAAGAAAGAAGACTGGCGCTTGTGGCAAGCCGGCCAGCGCGTGCAGATCATCAAGCGTGACCCCGAGAAAGGCGGTGTGTTGAAGCTGGGTACTGAGGTAGTGTATTCCCAGGACCGCTCGATCGCTGGCCTGCTGGGCGCCTCCCCGGGTGCTTCGACTGCCGCACCGATCATGATCGATGTGCTGGAGAAGGTATTCAAGGACCAGGTTGCCACGCCTGCCTGGCAGGAAAAGATGCACCAGATTGTTCCTAGCTACGGTACCAAGCTCAATGACTCGCCAGCGCGCGTTCAGCAAGAGTGGGACTACACCGCTGACATCCTGCAACTGAGCAAGCCACCGGTGATCGACGCGGCTGCCTACCCGGCTGCCAACGCTGCGCCGGCCAAGCCGGCTGCACCTCAGGAAAGCAAACCGGCTCAGGACATGGCGCTGTAAAGCCCCTTCAGCACCTGAGCACACGCGCTGCCTGATACTTCAGCAGCGCTTGGAAAATCCGATGCCATGCACTGGCATCGGATTTTTTTTGCCTGTTCGGCAGGGAGGCTACGAGCGCGCTGGCTACGGGCAGCGTGTGGCGCTTGCTGGGCGCGCGCCTGGCTTGGTATGGAGCGTCATGGGGGGTGTTGAGCTGCCTTATGGCGGCGGGCTTGGCTAGCGCGCTTGCAGGGGCCTGGAGGCTCGTTGCCAAGCCAGCCTGCAGCAATGGTCAAGGTCAACGTGTGGCGGCCCCTGAAAAGACAAAACCCCCAGTTGCGCTGGCAACTGGGGGTTTCGGAATTCAATCTTGACGATGACCTACTCTCACATGGGGAAACCCCACACTACCATCGGCGATGCATCGTTTCACTGCTGAGTTCGGGATGGGATCAGGTGGTTCCAATGCTCTATGGTC